>Ga0255776_10000003_pt1 | contig 423916 bp, 402 predicted proteins | sample 071ome_19_FD_179974 | JGI IMG/M metagenome (GOLD analysis project Ga0255776, IMG submission 179974) | Coastal salt marsh microbial communities from the Groves Creek Marsh, Skidaway Island, Georgia - 071413AT metaG (version 2) | ecosystem: Environmental > Aquatic > Marine > Intertidal zone >...
GGCAACCATATTTATTCAGTACAGATGGAATCGCTTACGGATATGAGTTATGGGTTCCGATTAGACTAGAGAACGTAGGGAACTTCTACGGCATAGTCTCAGTAGAAGACAACACTGGTAAGGCTTACCAGGTAGAGCGATTCAACGAGTATGGATCGTTCTGGTTAACAGAAGCGGTGTCACCAGGTGTTGAGTCGCTGACAATCACGTATCAGTACGAACAGCCTCACTAACAATAGGCATGTTTTCACCCCCGCGAATCGCCTCGATACAACTGACAGTTTTATTGTCCTAGGTCTCCTCTGACTATCCCAAAAAATATTCACACGCTGTCGTCATGAGAAAGGTGTCACAACCTTCGGATTAACCGGCAATTTGTGGTCCCGGACGAGGCAGTCGAACCCTCACAGGCGTAAAACCAAGTGCGTTTGAGACCAACCCCTCTGTAGCCGTATGTGAAAACTTTTAAGTGGTGTTTTGTGATTTTAGGTTCACCACTTCACCAGGCGTCATCATGATCTTAGGACCATTCTTTAGAAGTCCGCCTAATCATAGTTAACTGAAAGAGGATATCTCTCGAATTCGATTTTTTTGACGTGAGTGATAAATGCTTTAGCTCGTCGAAATTCACGAAAAATTGCAACGAAAGTTTTCAGTTATCAACTAAATCTTTTCTGGTACGGTCTAAAAACGAATTTTTTCGCAAATATGAGAAGAGATTTCTAAGGAGAAAAATAATGGCCTCTAATCTGATTTTAGGCCGGAGCCTTATGGTTGGAATGATCGTAGGTTTTGCCGGTTGGATCATACTTGGCGCACTAGCTGAATTTCCGGACACAGCTGACTCATCAGCTATGCTGTCTGGTATAGGTAAAAATCTCGAAATTTCACAAATAGTTGGACTTATTTCGACTATTGGATTCGTTACAGCAATATTTAGCTTTATAGCCCTAATCAACAAGAAATTAGCTAACACTGCTACCGCTGTAATAGGTGGTGGACTGCTTCTTTTTGGGGCTGTTGGCGGTGTTCTTGAGATGGGCTTGATACTTGGTGGAGCTGACGCATTCGGTGAAAACGCTGTTGTCGGAAGCTCTCTTTACAGTGCTTCTCAGGCAATTGGCGCCGTGACAACTTTTGTTTCGGCAGCTGGATTTGTACTCGTAGGATTGACTGCTCTCAAGGGCGGCCCGATGGAGAAAATTCCTACATTAATCCTAGGCCTTTCTGGATTAGTTGGAGCGATCATTATTCTGGCTATTGGTTACGAAAGCATGGCCATGATGGTGTTCTACTTGGGCCTCTTGGTTGGATTGGTGTGGCACGGTTGGATTTGCAGCAAGGAAACTGACTAGTAGTTGTCCTAGCTGGCCCACTTTTTCTAAAAACAAAAAAAGGGAAGTGCCTAAGGCACTTCCCTTTTTTATTGTGGTCGGCAATCAGTGACTGTTTGATCACCTGTAGGTGAGTGTGCGCTGATCCTGTAGGTGGTTTATGAAACTGTCAGGAAACGAGTTTTATAAGCTGGGTTAGGTTTGGTGCCGAAGGTGGGAGTCGAACCCACACGGGTGTTACCCCAAAGGTTTTTGAGACCTTCGCGTCTGCCATTCCGCCACTTCGGCTCTAGGGATCCGGCGCTCGCATCATGTGCCGTGTGGCGAGTAGCAAAGCGCTCGTATGGTCGTGCAGTCTTCGTATTCTAGCGATGATTCGTAGATCCGAAACTACGGGTAAACGATGGTTTGGTCGAATTTGTGAATTGTGGCGTTTGATTTGAACGCAGAACATCGTACATTTACGGCAATGAGCGAAGAATCCTCACCTCAACGAAACCTGAAACTGTCCAAACCGCTAGCAATCATAGATGTCCAGTCGACCGGGCTCGACACCGGTTCAGCCCGTATTGTGAACCTGACAGTGCTGAAGCTGAGTCCCGATGGCACGGAGCATGTCCGGACAGTGATCGTCAACCCACAGGTTCCGATTCCACCCGACGCTTCACAAGTGCACGGTTTGACCGATTTAGATGTGCAGGATAAGCCGGTTTTCAAGGCTTACGCACGAGCGCTCGCAGATCACCTAGAGGGGTGCGACCTTGCAGGGTTTGGAATTGAACGGTTTGGTTTGAGGTTGCTACTGGCTGAATTCGAACGGAACGGTGTCGACTTTTCGATGACAAATCGCGTTGTCTTGGATGCGATGACAATTTTTCACCGTTTAGAGCCTAGGAATCTGGATTCGGCATACAGACGATTTGTTGGTAAAGAACGTCCTAGGTCGGGTGACGAATCTTTGACTGCCCGAAATATTCTGTCAATTCTTCAAGGCGAGGTCGCTAGCCATCCCTCGATTCCTTTAGAGCCGCAGGCATTGAGTGATTGGGCGAAGGGGATTGATTCGTCGAGAGCGATCGACGGCGCGGCGAAGTTCGTCTGGGGTGAAGAAGGCGACGCACTGGTGAACTTCGGGAAGCATACAGGTCAGCGTCTGGTGGATGTTGTCCGGGATGACAAGGGATACATCGACTGGATTTCGAAGTCCTCGGAGTTTGGACAGGATACTCGTAAGATTGCGAAGGATGCGCTGGAGGGGTATTTGCCGGAGCGGTAGTAAACCTCTGACCCTTCGTCAGCTTCAATATGAAGTTGTTGAGTAGATTAGGGCGAGGAGTGCTTGTACCGAAACTGCCATAACCCTGGAGATATTTGCGGCAACCTGGCGAAGCGTGCTCTGTTTTGAATGCAGATGCAGCAATTCCACGCATGTTGTGTAAATATAAGGCTCGCTCATATAACGCATACACCGGACCCCGAGATGCAAGACTTACCAGATTCTTACGGATTGGTCATTTCACAGAACGTGATGATCCCCATGCGGGACGGCGTTCGTCTTGCCACCGATATCTATCGACCAGCGGATTCCAACGGTGACCCGTTAACCGGAAAATTTCCGACGATTCTTGGTAGGACGTCCTACGATAAATCAAATCCGGTGATCTGGATTGAACCGGTCGCACGTGCATTCGTGGAACGCGGTTACGTGGTTCTACTTCAGGACCTTCGCGGTCGTGGATTTTCTGAAGGCACGGGAGATTACTTCCATACTGCGAATCAAAAAGAAGGACTCGATGGCTACGACACCATTGAGTGGGCAGCCAGCCAGAAGTGGTCGAATGGGAAGGTCGGGATGGTTGGCGCTTCTCATGGCGGGATTGTTCAAAATATGGCTTCACTCTACCGCCCACCTCATCTCGCCGCACTCTGGGTAGATGTTGCGCCTACCAATGCATTCAAGTGGGAAGTCAGGCAGGGCGGTGCGATGGCACTGCACATGTATGGTGCCTTGTATTTACACGGCTACGACTCGCAGGAAATCCAGAATGATTCTGTAGCGATAGAGCGAATCGAACGAGGGGCCGAACAACTCAGCAAGGAAGTTTGGAGGCAGCCGTTCATGCCGGGTGAAACTCCGATCGCTGCGGTACCGAATCTAGAGAAAGTCCTGATGCATTATTACCGGGACGGTAAGTACACCGAGTGGTGGCAACAAGAGTCACTAAACCACGAGCAGCACTTCGGTCGAATGGCGGATATTCCGGCGGTATACAGCTCCGGTTGGTACGACCCATTCGTAGCGGAAACCTCAGAACAATTCGCTCATATGTCGAGGCAAAACGAGTCTCCACAGCGTCTTGTGCTCGGACCTTGGAATCACGTGGCGATGCGTGGAAAGGGTGCCTCATATGTAGGTGAAGTTGAATTCGGAGAGGAAGCCAATTGGGGTGACAAAGTTCTGAACGAGCATCGCTTCCGCTGGTTCGACCGATGGCTAAAAGATGAAGCGACCGGTATAGAAGAAGATGCACCAGTGCGCATTTTCGTTATGGGTGGTGGAACAGGTGAAGTTGATGCGAACGGTAGGATCGATCATGGCGGCAAATGGCGCTTCGAACACGAATGGCCGTTATCCCGAACAAACCAGACTAAATTTTATCTGACTGAAGATGGCGGATTGGAGCAGACGAAGCCCATCGCCGACGTCGCTAGGATCAGCTGGATTCACGATCCAAACAATCCGGTTCCATCAATCAGTGGGAACGTTACAGGCTTTTATGAATGGCTAATTCTTCCCGACGAAATCGATGCCGCCTACGTTCCTCAACGAGCCAGGATGAAATCATTGATTCCAGATGGACCACTTCATCAGGAAGAACGTGATTACACGGTCGTTGCTCAGGATCGTCCTGCCAATATGCCTAAGTTGTTATCGGAGCGAGACGACGTAATGGTGTTTCAGTCAGCACCTCTGCAATCTGACGTGGAAGTGACTGGACCTATTTCGGTGAAATTGTGGGTGTCATCTGATGCCCCAGACACTGACTTTACCGCTAAGCTACTGGACGTTTACCCCCCGAGTCAGATGTACCCGAAAGGTTTTCATTTGCCATTGGCAGACTCGATCAAAAGAGCTCGGTTCAGAAATGGGTATGAACACGAGGATTTCATGGCACCTGGTGAGGTTTACGAGCTCGAGATAAATCTACCTCCAGTGTCGAATCTATTTGTCAAGGGGCATAGGATTCGGGTTGATATTGCGTCGAGTAACTTTCCTAGATTCGACGTCAATTCGAATACAGGCGAACCAATCGGAAGGCAAACTCACGCAAAGTCTTCGCGTAATAGCGTACATCTAGGGCGCAAGTATTCCTCGCACGTGGTTCTACCAGTAATCGAGACCTAACGGAAGGCAGAGTATGGCGCGACTTTCAGATTACGAAATTTCTAAGATCCTTGAACAGAACCCGGAATGGGAAGTGGTGGATGAGGATGGAATTAGCAAGCTTGTTCAGAGGTTTGCTTTCCGTAATTTCATCGAAGCCCTTGAGTTTTCCAACAAGGTTGGGGCCCTTGCAGAAGATTCAGATCACCATCCGAAACTGGTTGTTGAGTGGGGCTCTTTAGAAGTCTGGTGGTGGAGCCATGACGAAGGTGGGATGGTTCCCGCCGATGCCGAAATGGCAGCAGAGGTCGATCATCTCTTTGCCGAACTTTAAGAACGAGCTTGCGCGTTAGATAACTTTTCGATTACCTGAACCAGTGCCTGGTGACCCTGCGACTGCGCATCAGGACCTTCCGCTTGTAGCGCACGGTACATTTGCGCCACTAGATTCGTAGCGGGCAATGCCGTGCCTGTTTGAGCACCGGTTTCTTCCGCCAGTCGAAGATCTTTCTGGATGTGTTTCACCATGAAGCCAGGGTCAAAATCCCCAGCCAGAATTTTCGGTCCGAGTGTGTCGAGATGCCATGACTGGCCTGCGCCTTTACTGGCCGCCTGAAGAAATGCTTCGAGATCCAGCCCGGATTTCTTTGCCAGTACGAGAGCTTCTGCGATACCAATCAGCGCGGTTGCGCCAAGTATTTGATTGGCAATCTTGGCGGTGTGACCAGATCCTGTTGGTCCCAGATGCGCGACGTTTCCGCCCAGCACGTTGAGCACTGGTAAAGCTCGTTCAAAGGCACCAGCATTTCCGCCTACTAGAATCGAAAGGGATCCGGCTTCTGCACCGATGACGCCACCCGTGACTGGTGCGTCGATGAATTCGACATCTTTTTCTTTTAGGGCATTTGCCATCTTTTTGCCGGTTTCCGGTGAGATGGTCGACATGTCGATAACTACTGAGCCTGATCGAACCCCCTCGATTATTCCTCCCTGACCGATGATTGCAGCTTCGACATGAGGTGAATCTGGGACCATCGTAATCACGATGTCGGAATCACTTGCCACTTCTGCGGCAGAGTATTTTGCGGTTGCACCGAACTTCACAGCTTTGGCGACAGTTTCAGTGTCTAGATCGAAGACATTTACCGAATAACCGTCTTCCACCAAATTCCGTGACATTGGAAGTCCCATCATGCCGAGTCCGACGAATCCGATTTTTTCTTTTCTCATGCCTGATTGATCCTTAGGGGAATTGCGTGACGGTAATTTACCGCCATTTTTGTACGAATGCTGACGTTTGTTTTTGGGTTTTGTGACTGACTATGTATACGACGTACCTCCGGTTTGGCCGGAGACCGAGTTCACATAAATTTTCTCTGCTCGTCTTTTCGATTCGAGTTTTCGATCCTTCAAACTCATATGTAATACCGAATTTCGTTGGTTTACCGATAGCGGTTTTGGTTAGTACGACTTTGTAGTTCGTGTAGGTGTGCTGCTTAGATGATGGTGGCGAATTCGGTTTGCCAAGGGTGCCTCCGAAGGAAAGAGAGTTGTTGCTTCTTGTTAGTGTCGTTCAATTTGGTGAAATTGCGTAATGACCGGATGGCAGACCCCTAGCTGAGCGATCAATGCACTTATACTCCGACGGTTCATCGGATTTAGCTGAATAATGCTCTGGAGGAATCGTGGCAAGCCGCACAGCAGACCGTCCGAATATTTTGTTCATCCTCAGCGATGACCAGGGACCGTGGGCAATGAATTGTGCTGGTACACCTGAGCTGAAGTCGCCGAACCTGGACAGGCTTGCCGAATCCGGAATCAGGTTCGAGAATTTTTTCTGTGCGTCACCGGTTTGTTCACCAGCACGGGCATCGATACTCACCGGACAAATGCCATCGCAGCACGGAGTACAGGACTTTTTGCGGGCGGGAAACTCGACCGAGTTACCGGAAGACGGCAAGACGATCAGGTATTTGGACGGTCGCACGTCTTATGTCGAGCTGTTGCGAGATGCTGGATATGTGACCGGGTTGAGCGGTAAGTGGCACCTTGGTGATTCGTCTTCACCGCAAGTTGGCTTTGATTTCTGGGACGTGTTTGCTACTGGATCAGGTGACTACTACGACTCGCCAATGTTCAAAAACGGTGAGGCTTATAAAGGTGACGGCTACGTTAGCGACGTCATTACCGATAACGCTATCGGCTTTCTCGATGATCAACTTGGGTCTGAGTCTCCGTTTTCGCTGAATGTGCACTTCACTGCACCTCACGCACCGTGGGATCGGCATCAACATCCCTCGGAACTCTACGACGATTATTTCGAGAACTGTAAGTTCGAATCGGTTCGCTGGGACCCCGTACATCCTGACCATCTAGAAAAGAAAGGCTCTTCAGGGAGTGTTGGGCAAACAGTCGAGCAGAGACAGGCGATGCTAAGCGGGTACTTTGCTGCGATCACCCAGATGGACCACAACATTGGCCGATTGCTTGACTGGCTTGAGGCGAACGATTTACGTGAGTCGACAGTGGTTGTTTTCACGTCGGATAACGGGATGAGCATGGGGCACCACGGTATCTGGGGGAAGGGCAATGGGACATATCCGCCAAATATGTTCGACACCGCAGTTAAGGTGCCAACACTGATGTCGATGCCCGGATTACTTCCTCAAGGTGTTGTTAGTCGTGAGCTACTGAGCCATTACGACTTCTTTCCAACGCTAACGACCTTTGCTGGGGTTGTTGTTGATGATGACGTAGAGCGACCGGGTACTAGCTTTGCGAGGCTGGTCGATGGTGAAAATCCCGGAGAGACGTCACCGGTGGTGGTCCATGACGAGTATGGAAAGACTCGGATGATTCGTACGCAGTCTCTGAAGTACATTCACCGATACCCGGAGGGTCCCCACGAGTTTTACGATCTGGCGAATGATCCAAACGAAGTCAAAAACGCTATTGATGACGTTGCTTTCAGGTCGATTATTCGAGCGATGCGGAAAGACCTGTTCGACTGGTTTGAGCGTTACTCAGAGCCTGAGCGAGACGGATCAAAACAGGACGTGATGGGTAGGGGCCAACTCGATGTAATCGGCGGGGACGAAGAGCCGTTTGCACAGGACGTTGAGTTCTTGCTGCGGTAATTCAAAAGAGGAAACCTCTGGCTCGTTAACTGATAGGGGCTACTTTGGGGAGAAGAATTTGATCAACACTTTGCTGCTCGGCGGAAAGGGAACCATCGGTTCTGGGCTTAGGACGTACCTTCCAATGTTGGACTCCCAGTACTCGGTTACATCAGCCGATCTCCCGGGTAGTCCCGACAAGGCAACTCATCCCGACGCTCACCGGCAGTTCCTCGATCTAGACTTAGCGAATGACGATGCTGGTTTACGCGAGGCATTGAAGGGACGCGACCTGGTTGTTTATCTCGCGCGACTGGATTCGCTAAGCGACATGAATGCAATGACCGACAGGGTGTTCTGGGCGATCATGGACGTCTGCCCTGAAGCAGTAGTGATTGGCTCCAGCTCGGTTCATGCGACCGGCGGGGCCTATTACGGCTACACCCGTGAGGACAATTCACCGATCGCCAATAGACGGTTCGATGAAGTGAATCCCTGGCCCGAGCCGTTGTCAGTAATGACTGAGCCGTGTCCGACAGGCGATTACGGCGTCGAGAAAGCCTATGTCGAAGCGTGGTGTCACCGGCTTGGCGCGCACGGGCAAAGTGCAGTTGCCGCTCGGTGGGGTGGGATCAACGAAACCAATGGTCCCAAGGATGAAATCTCCTATTTCACCGTCTGGTGTCACCAGGAAGATTCCGCTCGATTCGTCGATGCTTGCTACAAAACTGCTCGTGCTGGAAAGCTTCGCCCGAGCGCTCATTACTACGTAATTTCCGACAACAAGTACAACATCTTCGACATTGAAACAACGCGCCATGAGATCGGATACGATCCCCAGCACGACGCTGAGAATCACGTTCTGTAAGAAACTGTTCCGCTCATCAGCGACCTACCAGAATGGTTGATCATACGACCTGAGCTTAGGTTAACCGAATCTGAGGTACCGGCGGTTGAAGTCCTGTACTTAAGACTTGTCGGTCGTGGTGATGGTGGGCGAATTGGGTATGACCGTCATCAATCGGTCTGGAAGTTCCTCAGCTACATCGGTGAAAAGTACCCACTGCTTTTTTCGGGGCTGGAATAACCTTCTGAGTGACTAAAAAATATGTAAACAATATCATGTAACTATTTACATGTAATAGTTGTCATGTATTGTTCTCTTTAGTAACGAAATTTTGATTACTGATGACTTCTATTTCACCAACCTGGACATTTCTCACTAACCACACGCACACGTTGCTGGTCATTTGGCGGCAACCTGATGTTCGTGTTCGAGATATTGCCGAGCAGGTTGGAATTACCGAGCGGGCAGTAATGAGAATAATTCGTGAGCTGACTGACGCCGGATTTATTTCGATCACTAAACAGGGTCGTGAAAACCGCTACGAAGTGGTTAGCGATCTTCACCTAAGGCACCCTCTCGAACGGAACCGTACGGTAGGTCAACTACTCGACGTTCTTTCGAAAGGTGAACCTATTGTGTCTGGTTAGCACTTTAAGGTTCAGACGGATCCTTGAACGTGGCTGAATTCAAATAGTTCGAAGCACACATTTAAATAGTTCTCAGGAAATGAGACTTGCAAAATCGGGATCGAAAATCTCAGAAGTAAATCTCAACAACGTAGTGGTTGCTGTTCAACTGAACTATAAGCAGGTGGGAACAGACTCACCGATGAGGTAAATGTAGCTCGGCTCGGATCTTCGACCGGGACTCAACAGAGATGAGTATCGAATGCAATACATGGTAGAACTTGAACACAGAGCTGAGTCCTGCATCGCCGGAGATCCAGCTGGCATTCACGCTCGATCATTCGCCCAACTCACCGATTATGCATCCGAAAATGGACTAGAAATACTGGGTGGTTGGTTATTCCCAGTCGGGCATCGAATGTGGTTCATCGTTGACGCTGAAAACGGACACGATGTGCAACAGCTTTTCTTCGATGCCAAGGTTCACTTGTGGAGCTCAATCTCGGTCAATCCGGTGAACGACTACGAATCTTTTCTCAGTAACATCCTCTTGCCCGCACAGTAGATTTACCTTTCGGCGTTGTATCAGGAAAGAACCCACCTGAATGCAAGTAATGTAAAAACCCCGATCACATGATCGGGGTTTTTTAACTTCTGTCCGGCTATGAAAGACTATGACTACGGTTTGATCTTGAGACCATCACTGTCTTTGAAGTTACCAGTTGCAATCAGAATTAGGTCAATCAAAGGCCATATACCGAAGAATCCGCCAAAGGTCAGAATGGTGAGGATTCCAGTACCGATCTTGCCCACATAGAAACGGTGAACACCGAGTGTTCCTAGCAAGAAGCACAGAATCAGCGCTGCGACAAATGACTTAGGGCTCGCATTGACCGAGTCTGGCGGTGCGAACTGCCTGACTCCGCAATTCGGGCATATTTCCGCGGCTGCTCTGATTGATTCTCCGCAAGTACTACAGAATTTGTTCGCTATTTGTTGTGTTGACATAATTTGATCGCATCCTACTTGCTTGGATCTTGAACCTGACCCATCCGATGCGTCCGTATCGGATATTCTGAATCGTACACGACTACGGTATGTCCAACGAGAACGAATTAAGTACACCTAAACTACTGTCCGGTGGAAATCCGCAGATTCCGAAGGGTGACGGCGACTCGTACGTACAAGCGTACATATCCGCCATGCCATCGTGGAAGCAACGCGTAGGACAGATTATCGACGATCTTGTGACCCTCATTTTGCCCGATGTCCGCAAGTCTGTCAGATGGAATTCACCGTTCTACGGAATCGAAGATTACGGCTGGTTCTTGAGTTTTCATTGCTTCACGAAGTACGTGAAAGTCACCTTCTTAAATGGATCATCTCTTGAACCTCTGCCTCCGGGCAGTTCGAAACATCAACATGTTCGATATCTCGACATCCGGCAAGATGACGAAATAGATTTAGACCAATTACAAAAATGGATACAACAAGGTTCTAAGGTGCGCGGAGAAGACCTTTTTTAGCTACTCTCCTTGGACGCGGGCGCTGTTGAGCGTGCGCGCTAGCTCTATCTTGATCATGGTCTGGGCGCACGAGACGATGCTACTGCAATGCAATTCCTAATCCCTGGTTGGGAGTTCGACAACAAGCGGCCTGCGCTGGTGAGGTAGCAGGGTTCTGTAATTCCATCCAGATAGGGATTCAGAGCAATTAATCCAGATAGTCCGTACGGGTGAACTTAAGGATTCTCGCTCCGACATCTCGTTTTGGCAGAGTTGTTTTCAGCCGTCCCAGCACTCAGTGTTCTGTACGTGTATAGAGTAAAAAACTTGTTGGCTTTGCTTTACGTCGAAACCAAGAATGCGTGCTTTGTAAATGCCTTTGGTCAAACCGTCATCTGTTTTTATGCTTGCTCGCTCCCATACTGATTTTCCGGATTGACCTGCTGCGAAAGTAACACCGTCAGGGTTAACTAGATGTATGTCTATATCGTTGTGCCCCTGATCTGATCCCTCTGGCCACCATATTGCTGACTGAATTCCGCATGCCCCCTCAGGAACGTCAAGGTTTACTGTGACAATATCTCCTGTGTTGTCTAATTGAGCAGTCCCGAAACTGAGGGATCCATTTACAAACATTTTTGGCCGGCCGACACCTTCAATGTTAAGGGTCGATATGTTGGGTTCAACACCAATGTAGTCGTACGAACCTTCCCAGAAAGTTTGGTTTTCTCCGCTGCCCAGAACTGCTGCGTAAACATGCCCAGGTGAAAGCCAGGATGCAAAGTTGCTGGCTAACTCTAAAAAGTTGTTGTAAATCTGAGCCATCGCAGCTATCGAGGGGCTAGCTGCACTTGTTCCACCGAACGAACCAGTAGCGGTGTCGTTGTTCGCTCTTCCGGTCTCCCAGTTTGTGTAACCAAGGATATCCGGCTTGTATCGTCCGTCTGGCGTAGGGCCACGGTTCGAGTAGGAACAAATATCTGAACTGACTCCATTTGAATTACAGGGAGGATCAATTTCGTGAGCTCCCACGGCTATCGCTTTGTGGGCTCCACCGCCCACACCCCCGAATGCAGGCTCAACCATTTGAACGCCATTCTCGTCGTTTGCAATTCCTGGAGTCCGAGTGACGTTGTCATCACACGCAAAGTCGTTCCAGCCGACATTAGATGGTGGAGCTTGGAAATTTCCAGCACTGCAAGCGCTGTTACCTGACGACGTGAACACACCCATGCCTAGATCGTAAGCGTTGTCAAAATCAGGATTCATTGAGTTCGACCCGAAACCTCCATAAGAATGATTTGATATGAGGCTTCCTTCGACAATGGCCTTTTGAATTGCTCTTGAGGTACCCAAATAGGGAGTCGAATTTTCTTCAGCATTTGGAGTTGCGGGATTCGGTAAAGGACTCACTTTCCATACATCAGTTGTAACTCGAGTAATCCCACGTAATTCAGAGCTGATGTCATCCGAACCACTGATACCCGCTTTGATAGGAGTGCCATGTCCGTTATTGTTCATGGCAAAATCCGTAACGTTGTAGTTAGGGAAATTGGTGCCAGGTGCACCATTTGGCGAACTACCGTCTCCCCAGCAAGTATCTCCTCCGTTGAAACAGTCCCCCGAGTAGTCTCCCACTTGGTCATCGACCATGTCATGAGTCAGGCGAATGCCGCTATCTATGACTGCAAGAACTCCCCAGTCCAGATTCAAGCTTTCATAAGGTGTTGTGCGGAGTTGCTGCCTGACATCAAGCATGTCGTTTGCAGCATCACCGTCTGGGCCTTGAGCGATTACAGCTTCCTCATTCAGGGAAATGTTGATCACATGATCCAGCTCAGCCAGAACTTTTACACTGTCTAGCGCGACGGTAATTATCGGAGTATTGGCAATCCACGGAACGTACACGGTTTCGAATTTGATCTTCCCTCTAAGAAGTTCTCTGAATTCATCAAATTGCCCCTTTCTGGCATCCTTGATCTTCTGGATTTCAACCTGTCTTACTGCATTGATCTGTTTCCACTCATCGCTTCCTCTTTTGGCATCTTTGAATCTGGGGAGTGGACTCAGGTCTAAGTCATCTCTCAGGTTTACGACGATATCAATGAGTTCATCCGGATTTCCATTTTCAAGTTTGCTTCGCAGCGCAGGTGAATATTTTGGTATTTCAACAGTAGGCGGCTGTTCACCTTTTGAATAAGGAAGAATCGCTCCAGTAATGTAGGTGACTACAGCTATTTCACTTACGATGCGGTCAGTTACACCATCGGCGGATGGTGTATTTACAAATATTCCTTCGAACCCGGCTTTACCCGAAACGTCTTTCCCGTTCAGTTTTCCTAGCGCCATCCATGCCGGGTTACTGAATTCCATCGATTGTTTTATAGATGCTTCGTCGATTTCTTCCGCAGGATCGCTATCATCCGGTTCTCCGGTTACATTTCCTAAATCTACGGTTGATTCGGGAGTTCGCTCAATCTCATCATCCAGCGCCTCTAATGTCGTTTCGCCTGTAACTTGTGTTTGTGTCTCCCTGATCTGTTCTCCGTACTGCGCTTCGAAGTCCTCCTCACACCCCATAAAAATTACCGCGACTGAACACAATAAGATTAGTAGGAATCCTCGAAAGGCAATGTAGTTTCTCTCAATCAGCAAACTGAGTCTCCCGAAATAGAATGAAATTCATGTAAGTGCTGGGTGTGATATCGACTATTCGCAGAACATAAGGTGATTAGGTCAACGACGACACTGTCAGACTAGTTTTTCCCCTCGCTTCTAGAGCGATTACGCGAGAAGCCCCAGAATGGATTTATATTCTCATCGACTTTCGGGAATGCTTTTAGTCCTGAAGGGCTCCGGAAAACGTATCACAGCCAACTGCTTCATTCTTGATCATGGTCTGGGCGCACGAGACGATGCTACCGCAATGCAATTCCTAATCCCGGGTTGGGAGTTCGACAACAAGCGGCCTGCGCTGGTGAGGTAGCAGGGTTCTGTAATTCCATCCAGATAGGGATTCAGATTTCGTTACTTATCTTTTCTCAGTAAACGATTTTTTTCAATTACACGTTGGTGATGAAGGGAAAATATACATTGAACCCGAATTTGTTATTACGTAAGAGGTGAATTAGACGAATTCTACGAACATTAGTTCCCTTGGAGAGGAAACGTGCAATTATCTAAATCAACGTCCTGGGGACTGATCCTCGGTGGGTTATTTACGCTATTCGGTTTCATTGCAATTGGTCTGGTGCTGGGCCTGTTGGAAGATGATATTGCCCCAGCTGATGAACTCAAGGCAATGCAGGACAATCAGTTATTTGTGGGCGTCATGACAGTGCTGATTGTTGGCTTGTTCACATACTTGGCAAAGTCGTTGCTAGAGGTGGCACAGGCAATCAAAGTTCCAGATGGATGGTACGTGTACCTTCGTATGCTGGTTATAGTGATGCTAGTTACTCTATTCGTCGCCATAGCTCCTGCGCTGATAGTCTCTGAAAAAACTACAGCGGATAATTTTGTAACACTTAGCCTAATGGGAGAAGCGGTCGACGCTATTCAGATTATTGCTGGAGGTTTTGTATATATCATTCTTGCTGTTTTCGCTCTGAAAAACGGTTCCGGCAATAGAATCTTCAGGACTCTCATAGCCCTTCTTGGTCTGTTCGCTCTACTGGACATTGTCGGCGTGATAGGGCCTACTAGCGAGGCAGATGATTTCATAGAGTTTGTTGTCTGGATTTTATGGAGTGTTTGCTTGGTTGGAATTGGCATACAGGGTCTTACAACCAAAGAAGTTTGAGCGAGCATAATTCAAAAAGGGCCCTGCGTCGCAGGGCCCTTTTTTATTTCTACTTTTCACACTAAATATTTTCGAATCCGGACGCGCGATCAACAACTAGTACTCAACACTTCGCAAGACTCTTCAGGTTGCATTTAATCTCCCATGACAAACATCGCTGTTGAATTGCTGCAATCGATTTAATTCGCGCTATTGGAGTAGCTAACAGAAAAGCCCTCACATTTCTGCGAGGGCTTTTCTAGTTTAGGTTCAACTGGAGCGGAAGACGAGATTCGAACTCGCGACCCTCTCCTTGGCAATTCTAAGGAACGTGTCTCAGGCTGTTTCGGGCGCACCATTTTCTCAGTTAGATTTGTACTGATCGGGATCTAAAACCTTCCCAGGTAGCTTCAGGCTGTTGCTGCGTGTCCGTTGGAGTAACTTTGGAGTAACCTTCATAGTGGTTTACGCTAGGAAAATAGGACGTCTGTAAAACAGGTTGAAGGTCAGTCTAGGCTTCGGTGACGCAAGATGCTTTCTAGCCGTCACGAATGCTTTTGATGGTCCTATTTGGGTAACGAGAATTTTCGCTTGAACAGTGCTTTTAATGAAATTAGTGACTTAACCGTCAGCGATCAGTAGGGAAAATAATGAGCGATTACAAATTTGAGACTTTGCAGCTTCATGCAGGGCAGGAATCCGACGCAACGACAAACGCTCGAGCGGTTCCGATTTACCAGACATCTTCGTACGTGTTTAACAGCGCAGAGCATGGTGCGAATCTTTTCGGTTTGAAGGAATTCGGGAACATTTACACCCGAATCATGAACCCGACGACCGATGTTTTCGAAAAACGTGCCGCAGCGCTGGAGGGCGGCATGGCAGGGTTGGCGACAGCTTCGGGCCAGTCGGCCCAGTTCCTTGCCATCACCAACATGATGCAAGCCGGAGACAATCTGGTATCTTCCCCTTACCTATACGGCGGTACCTGGAACCAGTTCAAAGCCCAGTTCCCTCGACTTGGTATCTCCGTAAAGTTCGCGGCAGATGACACCGCTGAAGAGTTTGAAAAACTTATCGATGAAAACACGAAGGCGATCTATCTCGAATCTATGGGTAACCCTAGATTTAATGTTCCTGACTTCGAGAAAGTAGCGGCAGTCGCGAAGAAACACAACATCCCATTTGTGGTCGACAACACGCTCGGTGCGTGTGGTGCTCTAATTCGACCTATCGACCACGGTGCCGACGTAATTGTTCAGAGTGCTACCAAGTGGATTGGCGGGCATGGCACGACGATAGGCGGCGTGATTGTCGATGCAGGGACCTTCGACTGGGGCAACGGCAAGTTCCCACTATTCTCTGAGCCAAGTGATGCCTACCACGGCCTCGTGCACTGGGACGCTTTCGGGTTTGGCTCCGACATCTGCAACATGCTCGGCGTTCCAGAAGGACGAAATGTGGCGTTCGCCATGCGGGCAAGACTCGAAGGGTTACGGGACTGGGGGCCTTCACAGGCTCCGTTCAACTCATTCTTGCTTTTACAGGGTCTTGAGACTTTGTCCCTACGAGTTGAGCGCCATACGGCGAACGCGCTCGAGTTGGCGACGTGGCTTGAGTCTCATCCAGCTGTAAGTGCGATCAGCTACCCTGGACTAAAATCCAGCCCGTACTACGACCTTGCAAACAAATACACGTTGCGGGGTTCGGGCGCGATGTTGAATTTTGAACTCAGCGGTGGCTATGATGACGCCGTGACGTTCATAAATAGCCTTAAGCTTGCGAGTCATCTCGCAAACGTTGGTGATGCGAAGACACTGGTCATTCACCCTTCCTCGACCACTCACCAACAACTGTCGGAAGAAGATCAGCTTTCGTCTGGTGTAACGCCGACAATGGTCCGTGTGTCTGTTGGGCTTGAGCACATTGATGACATCAAAGAAGATTTTCAGGCTGCATTCGACACTATTGGCTAAGTCGTACGTAAATTAGTGCCGGTTGCGGGCAACAAGTATTGTCCGCAACCGGCAAGATTTCTCAATGACTCTTATTCTTCCAGCTGACTATCATGCCCTTCCAGAGATTGAACAAAATCGTGTGAAATGGGTTCCCGTCCCTCAGGCTGAGAAACAAGATATTCGGCCTCTGCGTATCGGCATCATGAATATCATGCCGCTTGGCGAGCAGTATGAGATCAACCTCTTGTTACCACTCGGATTGTCCGTCTTACAAATCGAGCCAGTATGGATTCGTTTGGAGTCTCACGAGTACAAAACTTGGGAGCGAGGGCATCTTGACGACCACTATGTGAGTTACGAGGAGGCAACCAAGGACTCCGCCTTGGACGGATTGATAATCACAGGAGCTCCTGTCGAGCATTTAAAGTTTGAAGACGTCTCCTACTGGGATGAGTTCACTGAGATTGCACGACACTCTAGAAAACACACGCCCAATACGCTTGGGATCTGCTGGGGAGCGTTCGCTCTCGCGTATCTCGAAGGTATCAGCAAGATTGATTTCGATAAGAAGTTATTCGGCGTATATGAACTGCAAAACCTCGAACAAGACCACTACATAATGGGCGCGATGGACGACGCATTCCTGACACCTCAGAGCCGTATGGCGGGAATGTCAGATTCGGATCTAATAAAAGCGAGAGACGAAGGAAAAATAACGCTGCTGGCGTACGGGGTTGAGTCTGGTTACTCGATACTTGAGACTACCGATCACAAGGTGCTCATGCATCAGGGACATCCGGAGTACAGCGCAAGCAGACTCGCGTACGAGGTAGACCGTGATGCCGATGACGCTTCAGTGCTTCCGATTCAGAATTTTGATCCGGCCAACCCTGTCAATCGATGGCGTATGCATCGAAATACGTTCTTCCACCAATGGTTGCGCTACTGCTACACGCAGATAAGTTTGGGCGCGGATACCGATCTATTGAAGGATTCGTTGTAACTTCGATGTGGCTACGCGAGAAGCCCTCACATTTCTGCGAGGGCTTTTCTAGTTTAGGTTCAACTGGAGCGGAAGACGAGATTCGAACTCGCGACCCTCTCCTTGGCAAGGAGATGCTCTACCACTGAGCCACTTCCGCATCCTTTGAATTTACCAAATGCTTTACTAGTTGGCGACAGTTTCAGGGGTTATTGAAATTGTTTTTGTTTGATGAGTATCGTAGTTTCCAAACCCATACAACTCCGAAGGTCACTCCATAGTTCGACTTTGTACAGCACACGCTTTGGTAGTTATCTCATTGACCCTTCTACAAGATCAGGTTGAAGGAGGTGTCACTCCGCTACTTTGATTAGTTGTTTGCCGAAGTTATCGCCCCGCAGTAGACCTCCGAACTTTGAAGGTGCGTTTTCGAATCCTTCGACGATATCTTCCCTGTACTTGATTTGGCCTTGTTTGATCCACTCGGCAAGACGTGCACGTGCAACTTCGTGATGGCGTTCAAAGTCGTAGACGAGGAATCCTTGAACAGTCGATCGGGTCCTGATTAAAGCCCAGAAGTTTCGAGGTCCCATAGGGGTTTCTGTTGCGTTGTACTGAGAGATTTGACCGCAAACGGCAACTCGTGCCGAGTCTGATAGATTCGTCATTACGGCGTCGGTCACGGGACCACCGACATTGTCGAAGTAGCAATTCACACCTGCTGGGGCCAGGCGTTGCAGCTCGGCGTTAACGTCCTGGGTCTTGTAGTTGATTGCCGAATCGAAGCCCAGTTCATCGACGATGTAACTGCACTTTTCATCGCTTCCTGCGACACCAATTACGTTACATCCAGCGATCTTGCCGACCTGACCGACGACCCCTCCAACAGCACCAGATGCAGCTGACACAACTAGAGTGTCACCGGGGTTAGGTTTGCATACTTCGAGTAGTCCGAAATATGCAGTGAGTCCGGGCATGCCGAGAACCCCGACTGCAGTAGAGATGGGACCAAGCGAGGTGTTCACCGGCTTTGCAACATGACCCGGCACAATGCCGTATTCCTGCCATCCAATGCCGGCTCTAACAATGTCACCGACTGAATGAAGCGGCGATTCGCTCGCTTCAACTCGTCCAACGACTTCGCCGACGATTACATCACCGGGTTCGACTACCGTGGAGTAGGAGGGGCCAGGGCGCATTCGACCCCGCATGTAAGGATCGAGGGACAGGTAGAGGGTTTTTACGAGGACTTCGCCGTGCTTCGGAGCAGGTATTGCCGACTCTTTGATGGCGAAATTTTCACTTGTCGGCTCGCCGTTCGGATAGCTCGCCAGAGTCCACGCCCTGTTTACTCCTGCCACGGTGCTTTTCTCCTGTTATTTGGTGATCGAAAGATTCCCGAATTCATCGACTTGAACGCTCCAACCGGGATGAACGACTGTTGTGCAGTCCGGCTCTTCGACAATCGCAGGTCCTGAGAATTGCGCACCCGCGGGGAGTTTTACCCTGTCATAAACAGAAGTGTCGGTTACGCCGTTCGATTCCGAAAAATAGACGGGACGTGTTCCCTTTAGGGCGGGTGACGGGTCATAGCTGGTAGTTTCCAGCTTTTTCATATTTGGTCGAGCGATTTTGCCGACCGTCGTTAGGCGAAGGTTTACCAGTTCGACCGGCTCGTCCTGTGCCCTGAAACCGTACGCGGTTTCGTGCGCATCATGGAACGATTCGCAAAGTTCGTCGAGCCACTGCTGGTCGATGTTTTCGCGATTCGGAGCAGGCACACTCAGCTCGAAACTCTGACCCCAATAACGCATTTCAACGGCGCGCTCGAAGACTGGTTCACCTGACGAGGATGCTGCTGACTGGTGAGCCTTTGCTCCTTCGTTTTCGAGTCGGGCGAAGTGACCTGCAATATCGGCTGGTTGAACTGAATCTGCCCGAGCTATGAGGGTCGCAGAACTGTCCATTCGGACATCGGTTACCAGCAGGCCCAGAGCAGAAGCCGTGCCGGGTGCGAGCGGGATCAGGACGTTCGGGATGCCCGCTTGCTCGGCGAGTCGGACCGTGTGAGCAGGGCCTGCACCACCGAAACCGATCAACATGAAATCACGAGGGTCGTGTCCTCGCTGAACCGAAACCAAGCGCAACGCGTTGACCATCGCCGTATTTGCGATTTCAACGATGCCGTGTGCCGCTTCTTCAACAGATATTCCTAGCGGATCTGCGCACCGGATTTTGATAGCGTTCCGGGCCCCTTCAAGGTCGAGTTGCATGTCACCGCCAGCGAAGTAGTCGGGATCGAGTCGACCCAGCACGAGATTCGCGTCGGTGATGGTCGGTTCCGTGCCGCCCAGTCGATAGCAAACGGGACCGGGGTCAGCACCGGCTGAATGAGGGCCGACTCTCAAAGCGGCTCCTGAGTCGACCCATGCAATAGATCCGCCACCCGCTCCGATTTCTACGAGGTCAACAACTGGAGTTCGGATTGGGTAACCGGAAGCTCCCCCAAACGCGCCAGTACCCGCTTGAGCCGCACCACCAACGGAGTAGTCCTTAGTGACGTTCGGTCGTCCGTTTCGGATGAGACTCGCTTTTGCGGTCGTGCCGCCCATATCGAAAGAAATAACATCCGGGCTGCCGAGAGATGTTCCAAGTGCCGCAGCGGCGACCGCTCCAGCTGCGGGGCCAGACTCGACCATGAACACGGGTGAATCTGATGCCGCTTCGGCAGGGTAAACACCACCACTAGATTGCATTACTAGAAGTTCGGACGTAACTCCTGATGAGTTCAGCTTTTCTCGGATTGATGTTAGGTACGTGCTGACCACCGGGGCAACGGATGAGTTGATTACCGTTGTTGAAGCCCGGAGGTATTCACGGAACTCTGGAACGACGTCGGAGGATAGTGAAATTGTGATGTTTGGAAGCTTTGCTCTTAGCAGTTCACCGATTCGTTGCTCGTGCGCAGGATTTCGGTAAGAGTGGAGCAGGCAAACCGCTACTGCCTCCACCCCGGTTTTGGCAATTTGTTCGACAACCTGTTCGACCACCGATTCGTCCAACGGAGTGATGACTTCACCCTGGGCGTTGAGACGTTCTGGGACTTCATAACAAAGCTGTCGAGGGACGAGTGGTTGTGGCTTTTCAAATTGCAGGTCATACAACGAAGGACGGATTTGTCGTGCAATCTCAAGCATATCCCGAAATCCTTCGGTCGTTATGAACGCCGTGGCTGCAGTCTTGCCTTCGATGATGGCATTGGTTGCAACGGTCGTAGCGTGAACGACGTGCTCGATTTCGGCGGGGTCAATATTGCCGTGGGTCGCGAGTAATTTCTCGACCGCAGAAATGAATCCTGAAGCAGGATTTGAAGGTGTCGATAGCACCTTCGAAGTTGTTACCTCACCGGTTATCGAGTCGACCAGCGTGCCGTCGGTAAAGGTGCCACCAATGTCGATCCCGACTCTGAAGCGGGCATCGTTGAACGTGGTCAATTCGAATCTCCTGATCGTGCAAGTTCGGACCGTTTTGCCCGCGTGGCAAGCTCATCGATTTCGTTTGTTGAAGCGTTGATGACAACGCCGTAAAGATCGACGGCGCGCTGATGGCTGACTTTGCCGCCGACGACATCTCGAAGTACGAGGTCGGGATCTCGTTCCAGAGGTGACCCATATCCGCCTCCCCCCGGTGTTTGGAAGCTGACGGTGTCACCGGGTTTTAGATCGACTACGCACTTCGAAGTGAGTTCTTCTGCTTCTGCATCAGGGTTGAGAACGTAGTAAGCCTTGCGACCATTGAGTCCGCCAAAAATTCCCTGCGGACCGGTGATGTCTCGATCCGATAGAACCGTGAAAGTCGCTGGGTCATCCGGGAAGTGGTAGTCGCGTCGCATGCCGAGTCCACCCCTGAACTTCCCGGGACCTTCAGAGTTTTCTATGAGCGACAGTCGAGAGACCATCATTGGGAAGTGAGATTCGACTTCCTCGACCGGTGCATTTTCGGTGTTTTGGCCGTGCTGCTGAACAGCATCGGGACCGTCAGAAGTTGCACGCGCACCATATCCGCCAGCGAGAGCCTCGTAGTTGCAGTGGTACTCACCGGAATCACGGTCGATGATTCCGAAGCCAGCTTGCGCCATCATTGCCTTCGTTGCTGCGGCGATCTTTTCCGGTATACCCGGTGCGAAGGCGCGGAAGAGAAGATCGTTCACTCGGACTTGAGTCTCCCATCCTCCAACGACGGGGGCAGGGTGTTGGGCATGAACGACTGTGCCCGCGGGAGCATTCATTTCGATATGTCGATAAAAACCGACGTTCACAGGCATGTCGGGAGACATAAGAGCGCGCAACGCGTATGCGCATGCTGCGAACGTCATCGCTTTGGTCGAATTGACCGGAGCGCGTCGTTGTGGATCGCATCCTGCAAAGTCGAAAAATACCTTTTCACCGTTGATCGTAACTTTGGTTTTGAGGTTTACCACCTCGTCAGAGAAACCGTCGAAGTCGAGGAATCCTTCGGCTTCGTAAACGCCATCTGGGATAGCGGAAATTTCTGCTCTTGTTCGTCGATCTGTGTATTCGACCACCGCTTCGACGTAGTGGTCGAAGTCGTCTAATCCATACTTTTCGACCAGCTCTGAGACCCGCCTCATACCAACCGTGTTTGCGGCAACCTGGGCTCGGAAATCTCCCGACGTGACACGCTTGGATCGGATTTGTGCGAGCACGAGTTTGAACACGTCATCGTTGATCTTGCCGCCTTTGACCAGCTTCACCGGCGGGATGATGATTCCTTCTTGGAAAATCTCCTGGAAAGGACCAATTGAAGCTGGAGCCCCACCACCTACGTCGACGTGGTGTGCCAGCGACGCGACGTATCCGACGAGATCACCATTCGTGTGGACGGGGCCGAAGACTGTCACATCGTTGAGATGGGATCCGCCACCGAAGGGATTATTGACCACCAGCATGTCGCCGGGTCCGAGATTTTCTTCGCCGTAAACTTCGAGCGAAGTCGGGATTAGCTCAACGAACGAACCGAGGTGAACCGGTTGCGAGAAAGCCTGCGAAATTGGGCGGCCTTTCCGATCAAAAAAGGCGCATGAAAAATCCTGCCGGGTTTTGACGTTCGTTGAATAAGCCGACCTGCGAAGCGCCGCCGCCATCTCTTCGGCAACCTGCGTTAGAGCAGACCGGACAACCTCGAACTGAATCGGGTCTATACGCCCATTTTGACCGTTGTGACTATCGGGCACGTCGTAGTTCCTCGGTTTTTTTCTGGTCGATTTGCCCGTCCGCGTTTATCGAAACACCGTAACGTTCGGCAGCCCGACTCGCGGAAATTTTGCCCTGTTGGACGTCTGAAAGAACTTGTTCCGGAAGGCGTTTGAACGGATCGCCGTATCCACCTCCACCAGAAGTTCGATAACTGATCACATCTCCTGGCTGGAGTTGCACGGTTGTCTTCGAGGACAGGTGAGTTTCATCGCCGTCCTTGATGATTGCGTAGACGGATGTGCTGCCGTGTTCTCCCCCGAAAAGTCCGCGAGGTCCGGCTTTGTCTCGATCGGCAAGGATCGTAAACGTTGCTTCCTCCGGAAACTGGTAATCGCGACGTAGACCGAGACCGCCCCTGAATTCGCCGGGGCCTTCGGAATCCTCTACCAACTCGTAGCGGGTAATGCGAACCGGGTAGTTACTTTCGGTCTCTTCAACCGGCGCGTTTTCTGTGTTCTGACCGTGGGACTGAACAGCGTCGGGTCCATCAGAAGTTGAGCGTGCCCCGTATCCACCGGCAAGCGTTTCCAGGAAGCAGTAGTACTCGCCGGTTTGTTTGTTTTCACCGCCGAATCCAGAGTGGCATTGCATGGATTTTGTGCCCGCACAAACGGCGTCAGGAAGGGCAGGGGCGAGCGCTTCGAAAATCAAGTCGTTGAGGCGCACATGGGTTTCCCATCCTCCGACAACCGGGGCGGGATGAACACAGTTTGTAACTGTTCCTTCAGGTGCGAAAACATCGACATATCGATAGAAGCCGTCGTTTACTGGAAGGTCACGATCCATCAACGCTCGAAGAGCGTAAGCGCAGGCTGAAAAAGTTTGGGCGTAGGTCGAATTGACTGGTGCTCGTCGCTGTGGATCGGATCCAGTGGTGTCGAACCTAACCCCGGAATCATCAATAGTGATTTTGACCTCGAGATTTACGACGTCCTCGGTGAATCCGTCATTGTCGACGAAGCCTTTGGCAGAAAATTCGCCGGTTGGAAGTTTCGCTATTTCTGCTTTGGTCCGGCGCGCCGTGTACTCGATGATTTCGTCAATATAGCTGTCAAACTCGTCGAGACTATAGCGGTCGATGATTTCGCTGATTCGTACTGCGCCAGTTCGATTGGAAGCGATCTGGGCACGGAAATCTCCGGCGGTTTCTCGTTTCGACCTGATTTGCGACAGGACGAGCCGGAACAGGTCATCATCGATTTCGTTTTCCGCCACCAGTTTGATGGGCGGGATGATGATGCCTTCCTGGAAGACTTCTTTGAACGCACCAACTGATGCGGGAGCACCACCGCCAACATCGACATGGTGTGCTAGGCACGCCGTGTATCCAACCAGTTGGTCCTGCCAGAAAACAGGACCAATCAAAGAGATATCGTTCAAGTGAACCCCACCGCCGTATGGATCGTTGGACAGGATCATGTCACCAGGACCGAGGTTCTCCGGACCGTATCGATTGATTGCGACCGGAACGTGCCTGACGAACGAGCCGAGGTGGACAGGTTGAGTGAACGCCTGCGCCACAGACCTCAAATTCTTATCAAAGAATGCGCACGAAAAATCCTGCCGGGTTTTGACGTTCGTCGAGTAGGCAGACCTGCGTAAGGCAATCGCCATTTCTTCGGTCGCCTGAGTGAGCGCGTTGCGAATAACTTCGAACTTGATCGGGTCGACGGCGTTTGTTGTCATTGCGAATGTTCAGTCAGCCGTTGAGCTAACTCGTAATCGGTTTCCAAGTTGCCTTACCGGACTCAGAAACCACGTGCCCGATGCTAGTGCCAGTAGGTAAGTGCCCGGAGAATACGATCCACTCCTCCGTAATGGCTCGCTGGAACAACGCCTTGCGACTGAATGTCGACATCTTGGTGTCCCAATCAAAGACAGGGCACCACGTTTGTTCAGTTACTTGGGCGACGTTGTGGAACAAATCACCGGTCAGCACAGCGGTCTTTCCACCGCTTTCGACCAGGATGCACTGATGCCCGGGTGTATGTCCGTTCATCGGCAAAGTCGAGATGCCGGGTGCGATTTGATCGACGCTTTCGACGAGTTTCAAGGCTCCCAGTGATTCGAGCGGTTTGACTGATTTGTCGAACGCGGGGTTCGCGTTGCCAGGCTTGCTGTAGTGATCCCAGTCACGCGCAGCAATCCAGTGTGTTGCGTTCGGGAACGTCAGACGTGGAGTGTCATCATCCCATGAAACATTCCATCCAATGTGATCGCCGTGACAGTGCGTGGTTACGACCACATCAATGTCTTCCGGTTGAACACCAATTGCCGACAAATTGTTGAGGAGCTGTCCAACTTCGCCAGTATGTTCGTGCACCACTTCGCCCATACCTGCATCGACGAGTATTGTTGGTCCCGCGCCGTCTGTGCGACGAATGACGTGACTACGCCAGTCAGGTACCCACATTCCTTCTGAGTCGAGCGCGATTGATCGGTACGGATCCCACGCTTCTGCAGGAACGTCTTCAAAAACAGTTGCGGGATCACGCTGAGGGGCAGGGCAGTCAAGAACAGCGGTGATTTCGTAATCACCAACAACAAGCGAAGTGGTCATGTTTGTTTACAGTCCTCGCTCTTTCTTGACTTTGCGCCATTCCTCGAAGGATTCGGGTTTGGGTGGGTAGTACTTGCCAGGAGCGACGTTTTCGGCTTCGATTTTGGTCTTGATGTAGTTCTCGACTTCCTCGTGTTCGGTCGCATGTTCGAGGACTGCTTCAGCCATCCATGAAGGAACTACGATCACTCCGTCGTCGTCGCCAACGAGTACATCTCCAGGCTTCACCAACGCTCCACCACAGTTAATTGGTATTCCCTCCTCGGCAGGCGCAGCTGTTGGGCCACCGTGAAGAGAGCGAGCAGTCGCGTAAACGGCGAGATCGTAGTTCTCATCACGAAGTACGTCGAGATCTCGGATCGCTCCGTCGATAACCACCCCGTCTGCGTTGTTCATTTTGAGTTGAAGCAGTTTTACGTCACCTGCAACAACGGTTTTGAGATCACCCGCAATATCAGCGACCAGAACGTCTCCGGGTCCACATTTGCCCATAGCTACGTACTCCGGAGAATTTTCGCCGGACTGCGATGGTTCAACTACATCCGCTCGATTTGGAAGGAACCGCAATGTTCGAGCTCGCGCAGCCAGTTTTCGCCCCATCGTGTAGTTCTGGAGTCCTTCACACACGCACAGGGGCGAGCCGAAATACTTGACCGCGTTGTACACGGTTGCGGTTGGGAGTTTTTTGAATCCTTCCAGCACCTCGTCAGGCACATGAACAGGTTTCATATCAAAGTTCGGAGTGTCGGCCATTTTGAATCTTTCTTCGTTGTGGTCGGGGCGCGGGAACGGCGCCACAATTCCACATTGTTTTCGTATGGCGGGATGGTACAGATATCGGCTTATTTGTCGCAACACGAATTCCGTATCGAGACAAAAACGGAAACTCCTGCGTGCATGTGTATCAATGGTGCGAACCTTGGGCGAGCGTAGTACCTTGTCGGCATTCGTTGAAAAATCCTGATTAGTTCTAGTTCGTGAGGTGAAGAGTTGCTTCCTCCCGGAATGCCACTTTCTCGATTCAAAGTGCTTGATCTGTCACGAGTACGTGCGGGTCCTACATGCGTGAGACAACTTGCCGACTGGGGGGCGAGTGTCATAAAAGTTGAAGCCCCACCGGACGGAAAAGAAGGGCTCGGTGGTGACCGAGACAACTCCGATTTTCAGAACCTGCACCGAAACAAGAGATCGCTGACGCTGAACCTGAAGTCGGAGCAAGGCAAGCAGATTTTCTACAAGTTGGTCGAAGATGCTGATGTAGTGGTGGAGAACTATCGACCAGACGTGAAAAATCGCCTCGGAGTCGATTATGAAACGCTGTCGCTTATCAACCCGAAGATCATCCTGGTGAGCATTTCCGGTTTTGGTCAGGATGGACCGTATGCCCAGCGACCTGGATTCGACCAGATTGCTCAAGGTATGGGCGGACTAATGATGATTACTGGCTCGCCAGGTCAAGGACCAATGAGAGCAGGCATCCCGGTTGCAGATCTGTGTGCCGGGATGTTTGCTGCACAAGGAGCGATGCTTGCATTGTTGGAACGTGAGGTTTCAGGCAAAGGGCAGTGGGTACGAACTTCTCTGCTGGAGGCGATGGTGCAAATGCTCGACTTCCAGGCGGCACGGTTCCTAAAAGAAGGAGAAGTGGCGGGCCAGGCAGGTAACGATCACCCGACGAATATTCCGACTGGTGTATTTCCTACTTCCGATGGTTACATCAACATTGCCGTTGCTGGTGGCGTGATGTTTGAACGGTGCTGTCACGCACTCGGTCATCCAGAGTGGATCGACGATGAACGATTCAGCACGGCCAAAGCTCGGTCGGAAAACCGTAAAGAGATGAACGCTGTTATTTCTTCTGTTACTGAGACGAACACCAGCCACTACTGGATCGATTTACTGAATTCGGAAGGGTGTCCGGCAGGTCCGATCTATTCCATGGACCAGGTATTTGCGGATCCACAGGTTCAGCATTTGGAAATGTCTAAGCCGGTCAATCATCCCCGTCTTGGAGAGTTTGGCGTTGTGAACCAAGCAATAAAAATGAGCCGCACACCTTCTGCCGTTGTAGCAGCGACGCCGGATCAAGGCGAGCACTCTGACGAGATACTTGGCGAGCTGGGTTTTTCGTCAGACGAGATCAAAAAACTTCACGAATCTGGTGTGGTGTAGAACGCCGGAAAAACTATTCCAATGATGGAGAACGCACATGAGGCAGCTTGAGCTGCAGACCGAAAAGATCAAAGCCCACGTCGATGGTGGAGTGGGTTGGATCACGTTCAATCAACCCGAAAAGCGGAACGCAGTTTCGTTCGCAATGTGGAAAGCTATACCCGAGATCATTGCCGATTTTTCGACATCCGATGATGTTCGAGTGGTAGTGCTGAAAGGTGCGGGTGACAAAGCATTTGTATCTGGAGCAGACATTTCGGAATTTGAAGAAGTCCGAAACACTCCTGAACAGATAGCGACTTATGAAGCGGCAACTGGGGCAGCGAACGCCGCACTTCGAACTCTTGAGAAACCGCTGATCGCGATGATTCGCGGATTCTGTATCGGTGGTGGCATGGCGATCGCGCTAACCGCCGACTTGCGGATTGCTGCAGACGATGGTCAATTTGGCGTCCCGGCAGCGAAGCTCGGTCTTGGCTATGGTTACGATGGAATCAAAGAGTTGATGAACATTGTCGGGCCGTCGTACGCCAAAGAAATCTTCTTTACCGGCGGCAGGTTCGGAGCTGCTGATGCCGAGTCGATGGGGCTTGTAAATCGTGTTGTAGCGGTTGACGACCTGGAAGAGTCTGTAACTGCACTCGCTTCAACAATTGCATCGAATGCGCCATTGACCGTCAAAGCAGCGAAGGCTGCGGTTAACGAAGGTGTGAAGAATCCCGATGACCGTGATCTCGATAAGGTCGCTGAGATGGTCCAAACCTGTTTCAACAGCGAGGACTACAAAGAGGGAAGACGGGCGTTCATGGAGAAGCGAAAGCCTGAATTCCAGGGACGATAGAGCCAGTCTTTAACTGAAACGCCCGAGCTACAGAGCTCGGGTGTTTTTCTTTCAGATGAAGAAGCTAAATGCTTGCGATGATCCCGTTGAGCGTTTCACTCGGGCACATCGCTTTGCTGGCTTTCGCCTCATCTGGCTTGTAGTAGCCACCAACGTCCTGAGCGGATCCCTGGGCATCAAGAAGTTCTTGAACAATCTGCTCCTCGGCATCGGACAGTCGATCACTGATGTCCTTGAATTTTGCTGACAACTCGCCATTTTCTGACTGCTCTGCCAGAGCCTGTGCCCAGTACAACGTCAGGTAGAAGGCACTGCCCCGATTGTCGATTTCGTTCACTTTGCGAGAAGGAAGTTGACCGTTGTCGAGGTACTGTGCGGTTGCTTTGTCGAGGGCTGCACCAAGCACGGTTGCGCCGTCGTTTCCGAACTTGTTGCCAAGGTGTTCGAGAGACGCAGCAAGTGCTGTGTACTCACCGAGCGAATCCCAGCGCAGGTGTCCTTCTTCCTCGAACTGCTCAACGTGTTTAGGCGCTGAACCACCGGCACCAGTCTCGAAAAGCCCACCGCCGTTGAGAAGTGAAACTATCGAAAGCATTCTGGCACTCGTTCCGAGTTCGAGAATAGGGAACAAGTCGGTCAGGTAGTCACGCAAAACATTTCCAGTGACTGAAATCGTGTCTTGGCCTTTCCGGATTCGTTCGAGCGAGAACACCATAGCCTCAAATGGCGAAAGGACCTGAATCTCAAGTCCGTTTGTCTCGTGAGCCTTAAGGTACGTCTCAACCTTCTTGATGAGTTCAGCATCGTGTGCTCGGTTCTTATCGAGCCAGAAAACTGCTGGCGTGTCGGACAGGCGGGCTCTTGTAACCGCGAGACGTACCCAGTCCTGGATCGGGAGATCCTTGGTCTGGCAAGCACGCCAAATATCGCCTGCTTCGACTTCGTGTTCGATCAATGTTGAACCTGAACCGTCAACGATTCGAACAGTTCCTGCGTTTGAAATTTCGAAGGTCTTGTTATGGGAGCCGTACTCTTGGGCTGCCTGCGCCATGAGTCCCACGTTCGGAACGGTACCCATTGTTGCCGGGTCGAACTGACCGTTTTTCTTACAGTCCTCGATGACTGCGTGGTAGATACCAGCGTAGCTGGAGTCTGGGATCACAACGTTGACGTCTTGCAGTTCACCGTCGGCGTTCCACATCTTTCCGGAGTCACGAACCAGTGGCGGAATCGAAGCGTCGATAATCACATCGCTCGGGACGTGGAGGTTTGTGATGCCTCGGTCGGAGTTGACCATGGCGATACCGGGACCGTCGGTATAGACAGCTTTGAGATCGGCTTCGATTTCCGCTCGTTTTGCGTCGTCGAGAGAGTCGATTTTTGAGATTAGATCGCCGATACCGTTGTTCGGGTTGACTCCGAGACTGTCGATCACGTCCGCGTACTTCTCAAATACACTTGCGTAGAAGGCCCGCACGGCGTGTCCGAATAGAATCGGGTCGGACACACGCATCATGGTTGCCTTCAGGTGGAGAGAGAACAGGACACCATCCGCTTTTGATGCTGCAACCTGTTCTGCGAGGAAGCCAGTTAGTGCTTTCTTGCTCATGAAGGTGCTGTCTACAACTTCACCGGCTTGGAGCGGGAGCGATTCGACAAGCGTTGTCACGCTTCCATCGGCGGCAACGTGCTCGATTCGGGCGGTTGTTGCTTCGCCTACAGTGACAGACTTCTCGTTGCTGCGGAAATCGTTCGCTCCCATCGTGGAGACGTGGGTTTTTGAATCCGAGGACCATGCTCGCATTCGACCCGGGTTTGCCTTTGCGAATGACTTGACCGCTTCGGGGGCACGTCGGTCGGAGTTGCCCTGGCGGAGTACCGGGTTCACGACGCTACCTACTGCGGTGTCGAACTTTGCTTTTATTTCACGCTCTTCGTCGTTAGCAGGCTCTTCCGGGTAGTCGGGCAGTGGGTAACCCTGACCCTGGAGTTCAGCAATGCAAGCCTGGAGCTGCGGAACAGATGCGCTTATGTTCGGAAGTTTGATGACGTTGGCTTCCGGGAGTTCAACCAATTCTCCAAGCTCTGCGAGGTCATCCGCTATTTTCTTGTCACCGAGTAGGTCAGGGAATTGTGAAAGCACGCGAGCTGCAAGTGAAATGTCCCGGGTTTCAACTGGCACCCCTGCCGCACCGGCGAAGGCTCGGGCGATTGGCAGGAATGCGTGTGTGGCGAGAGCTGGCGCTTCGTCAGTCCAGGTGTAGATGATCGATGGAGATTTGGTCATTTTGCAGTCGTGTTTTGGCTAATTGGTCGCTTTCGCGAAAGGCAACCAAAAAAGGATAAGCCCGCGACTACTTAAAGGGAATCAAATCATTGATCGGGCTATCACTCGGGACTGAAAATCCAAGCGCCGATGCCCTGCGACCTATGCCTGGTCCGTGATGGCTATTTTCTTTCCGATTTAGCACCCCCACCTCTACCCATATGAATATTCATTTACTTGGGGGTGGGTAGGAGATTCCAGAGAGAAAATGGGGCTATAAATTGAGGGTCCTGAATGTTAATGTCGAGGCAGGAGGATACCGATATGTCCAGCAAATCACCGTAGCTTAGACAGATCGCTCGAGGACTCGGAGTAAGTCATTCACTTCTCTCGCTCTGGAGGCGAGGCAAGAGGTCACTTAGACCTGATCTAGAGGAGAAATATTGGGCATTTGTAACCAGCAATGGTTACAGTTCCGGTGACAGCCCTGAGCAGTTATCTCCCCGAAACACCCACGTTGAACTTAATAAAATGGTGCCGAGGGGCAGACTCGAACTGCCGACACATGGATTTTCAGTCCATTGCTCTACCAACTGAGCTACCTCGGCACGTGGGCTTGGGCACACGGCACGGCACGGCAATCCATCGTAGCCGTGTGATGCTTTGTAAGCAATAGACGTCAAAGCGTGTATCTGCCAGTTAGGTAATCATCGCCAGATTTTCGTTCTGGAAAACGGTGTTGCGCTGCTATACTTTTTTTCGCTCAGAACCGATGCTGGTTTTGAGAGTATTTTGTGTTCGCCGGAATGGCGAAATCAGTTCCCCTGAGGGCATGAATGGCATCTCTGATAATTGCTTCGATTTCCGATGGCGCTGGTAAGTCAGCGCTCGCAGCTGCCCTGGCAGCGAAGTTCAGTTCAGAGGACGCTAAAACCACCATTGGTTCGATAGGCGACTCAGTTTCATTCGCCGACTTCCTTCCAGAGAACACTGCTGTTTCTGGGTCTATCGACGAAGTTGCTGCAAAGATTTCAAGTGCTTCCGATCTTTCGATTATCGAAGGAACCGCCGACGCCGCTCAAAACTTTGATCTTGTTGAGAAGATAGATGGACTGATTCTGCTGATTGTTCGGCACGGTGAGGATTTCTCAGGTGCGGCATCAAAGTACGGTTCACGTCTGGCAGGCGTTGTGGTCAACAACGTGCCAAAGTACCGGGCAGGCGAAGATGATTCGACCGGTGACATTGCTGTTCTCGGTTCAATTCCAGACGATCGACGAATGCTTGCGCCTAAACTTGGCCAGGTTGCAGAGCATCTGGGTGGCACGTTCCTCGCCGGTGAAGAAGATTCAGATCGACTGCTCGATAACTTCCTTATTGGTGGACTCGTTCTTGACTGGGGACCGTTCTATTTCTCCACACGGAAGAACACTGGTGTAATTGTTCGTGGTGACCGTCCTGACGTTCAACTAGCTGCTATTCAGACTGACACGACCCAGGCATTAATCCTTACCAAGGGTGTGCGACCGGTCGAGTACGTGATGTACGAGGCCGCCCAGGTTGGTGTTCCACTGGTGGTTGTCCCCGGCAACACGCATGACGTTGCCGAGGAACTTGAAAGCTTGCAACCTAAGGTTGGGTTTGACCACCCGGACAAGCTAGCTCGGATGATCGAGTTGGTTGAGCAGAACGTGGATCTTGACGCTATTAGTGACAAGCTGGCGCAGCCCGCTACCAAGTAATCGCAGCGCCCAAATCGACCGGAAGTAGTTAACATCGCGCTGGATAAGCGCGTTTCTCGACCTCGGATTTATCTTTGAGCATTCTCGACACGATCGCGCCTCGAACAGGTAAGAAACAACGGCGCTGGACTCCTTCGGTTATCGCGAAGTCGAGCTTCTACGTCTTTTTCGGGGTGATGTGTGTGTTCGTTCTAATCAGTTGGATCATGCTTGGTGACGAGCAAACACTCGATCCGATTCCCGCTACCCAAACCGAAGAGGTCGTATTTGCCCAGGTTGAGAACTACCTTAAGAACACGATTGTTCCTGCCAATTACTCAGGTGCGGGTCAGTCTTGCTGGTCGTTGTTTGCAGAGGACGAATACACGGTCGAATACCTGAATCTTGGCTCGTGGCGGATCAACGGGTGGTACGACAAGGTGCGTTATTACTGGCGTGTGGATGATCTGACGCTGGAAGTGACTCGTGACCTTTGGTTTGCGACTACGAACGAACGGGTTCCGTGTTGATGGAGTCCAGGTCCCTCCGCTCCGGTCGGGACGCGTTAGTTTTTGCTCGCCTGTCAGAACACTTCTGAAATCGTGCCAATTTGGCTCTCGGATTACGGGTAGACAGCTAAGATTGTCGGATGCCGATTTCATCATCCACTGAAGAGCTGCTTGCGGGGCTTTCCGAGCGACAAAAAGAAGCCGTAACCCATGGTGAAGGCCCGTTGCTTATTGTTGCTGGTCCGGGCTCTGGAAAAACGCGAGTTATGGCCCATCGAGTGGCATACCTGATCGGCGAAAAGAACGTTCTTCCGTGGAAGATTCTCGCGGTTACTTTCACCAACAAGGCAGCACGAGAACTTCGAGAACGCTGTGACTCGCTTGTCGGAGCGGGGTCGCAGGAACTACAGGTCAGGACCTTCCACGGGTTTTGTTCACGAGTGTTGCGTGTTGACGGTGAATACGTCGGGCTAAAACCCGAATTCACTATCTACGACACTGATGACCAGGCCCGGGTGACCCGAAAGATTCTGGACGACCTCGACATCGACCCAAAGCAGTTTCCACCCCGGGCGATACTCGCGGCAATATCTGACTCAAAAAACAAGATGCTCGATCCTGCCGGACTTTCGAAGCGGGCAGAGACATATCGTGACGAAGTGGTAGTGCGGGTATACGAGGCGTACGAGGCTGCCTTGCAGCGCGCTAATGCGGTCGATTTTGACGATTTACTGCTAAAAACCTTCCAGCTTCTGGAAGGAAATCCTGAAGTACTTGAGAAGTACCAGGAGCGGTTCGAGTACCTGCTGGTGGACGAGTTTCAGGACACGAACCCGCTGCAGTTCCAGGTTGCCCGATTACTGGCTTTGAAGAGCAAGAATATTTGTGTTGTTGGCGACCCGGACCAGTCGATTTACTCATGGCGGCACGCCGATCCTTCAAACCTGACCGATTTCCAGGCAACGTTTGATGGCGCAAAGGTGGTGACCCTCGACCAGAGTTACAGGTCGACCCAGATCATCCTCGAAGCTGCCGACTCAGTGATCGGCAATAACGAAGGTCGTATGGAGAAAAACCTCTGGACCGAGAATGGTCGTGGGACCCGGGTTACGGTTGCCGAAGCCTACAACGAAGAAGAAGAAGCACGACTCGCACTTGAAGAGGTACAGAAACTCGAGGAAAACGAAGGCATTTCTCGTAACGAAATTGCCGTGATGTACCGTGTGAACGCCCAGTCCCGAGCGTTCGAAGTTGCCTGCAACCAGCAAGGTGTTGCATACCGACTCGTCGGGGGCGTTAAGTTCTACGACCGCAAAGAAGTGAAGGACATCATTTCGTTCCTTCGACTTCTTGCGAATCCGGCTGACGATGCTGCACTTGAGCGAATCATCAATGTGCCAGCACGTGGAATTTCAGATCGAACTGTTACTGAACTTCGCAAAGTTGCCCGTGAGAACAACGTTCCAGAACTGGCTGTTGTATTGGACATTTACCGGGTTGCATCAGGTGATGAAGATCCACGTGCGTATCCAGTTGAACTGGCTACACGGGCTCTGAATTCTGTCGCTGCGTTTGGTGACCTGATAACTCGTCTGATCGAGCAATCGATGGCGCTCGACACCAACGATTTGATTGATCTTGTTGTCGAACGTTCTGGCTACGGTGCGATGCTGCGTGAAGACAAAGAGCGCGGCCAAGAGCGCATGGAGAACCTGCAGGAGTTGAAGGCTTCGGCTGAGCAGTTCGCGGGTTCGGAAGAACGCGGTCAGCTATCTGAATTTCTTGAGAATGTTGCGTTGGTTTCCGATGTAGACGGCTTGGAGGGAGGCGATGCCACGACAGTTGATGGTGAAGCGCTCACGCTGATCACTCTCCACCAGGCAAAAGGTCTGGAATATGACGCAGTGTTCCTTGTTGGACTGGAAGAGGGCATGCTCCCTCACTCCCGCAGTATCGATGATCCGATGCAGCTCGAGGAAGAGAGGCGCTTGCTTTACGTCGGTATGACTCGTGCGCGACAGAAGCTCTATTTATTCAGAGCATTTCAACGACGGTTCAGAGGTCAATCAGACGCGCAAATGGCGTCTCGGTTCCTAACAGAAATTCCTGAATCTCTCGTAACGACTAAGGACATCCGAGGTCACGCACGAGTAGCCGACCGGATACCTGACCCAATGTGGACACGGAAAGTCGCATCAACTCCGGCAGCGAAACCAGCATCAAAACCGTCTGACCAGTTCAATGCAGGTGACAAGGTTAGACACGGGCATTTTGGCGAAGGCGTCGTTGTGAGTGCTACCGGCATGGGATCCGACACCCAGGTGACGGTCGCATTCTCGGGGCATGGAGTAAAACGGCTGATGCTGTCATTTGCACCACTGGAAAAAGTAGAATCCGAACCGTCAGGTCAATTCAACCCTGACGAAGACGAAATTGAAGTGCCAGACCCCGATCTGTTTGCACCCTAAAGGAGTTGTATGCCCGCGGTAGTCGATAGTGTTCACTTGAGCGCGACACACACTTTTTCGAAGACATCTCAGGAATCGATCATGCTTATCGAGGGAATTGGTGTCGAAGGTGATGCTCACTCGGGGGAGACGGTCAAACATCGATCAAGAGTCGAGAAGGACCCGAGTCAGAAGAACATGCGCCAGGTTCACCTGATCCATTCCGAATTATTTGAGGAACTGGCAGGAAAAGGTTTTGACGTGCAAGCCGGTGCGTTGGGAGAAAACATCACAACCTCTGGCATTGATTTGTCAAAGCTCGCTGGAGGGACACAACTCGAATTTCCAAGCGGTGCGACAGTCGAACTGACCGGACTGCGAAACCCGTGCTCACAAATCGATGGACTCGCTGAAGGACTCATGGAAGCGACCCTCGATAAAGATTCCAACGGGAACGTAATACGAAAAACCGGTGTGATGAGCGTTGTTGTCATCGGTGGAGAAGTGAAACCTGGCGACTCGATTTCAGTTGTGAGATACGGTGCGCTGGGACTGCTGCAACCTGTTTAGGACACGGATTTTGCAATGACCTTGCCACGCTGGGACCGAATTTACTACTTCGTATTCATTGCCACGATGTTGGCTGTACTTGGTTTCCTGGTAATGCTGGTGTACCCACTTGCGGAAATTGTCGAGTTCAGTGGAGACGTTGAAACAACCCGGCGAATAACTTTGCTTGAAAACGGCGACACGTTCTTAGTTGGTGCCGGGCTACTTCCTGTGTTGCTGACTTTGGGTGGGCTAATCGCCGTTCCCAAAGATGGAAAGCCTGACCGGTCGGCAAAGATCAACCTCTGGATTTCAACTTTCGTCGTTTACCTGTTCGTCATTTGGACGATCTTTTCAGTTGGAATTTTGTTTATTCCTTGCGCTATGTTCATCACGGCAGCGACCGTCGGAGCGCAGGTCCGTCGAAGACAACGAGCGAGTGTGACCACACCTGGCAGCATGTCGGGACGCGGTGGCGGTAAGCGAAACCGCAACAAGTAACGATGAGCGAGCAAGATAACCAAAAACCGGTAGTTACCGATGAGATGTGTGGATTCATCGGTATGTGTTCGATTCCCGTCACCTACACGGTGGAGAAACACGCGGTTGAGAGGTTCGCCGCGGCAATTGGCGACGTAAATCCTCTTTATTCCGACACAGGCAAAGCCAGCGCTACAAGCCACGGCGGACTAATTGCGCCACCAACTTTTTATCGGTCGTTATTACCGGGCGCTTATCCAAAAGAGTTTCCTGAACCGTTCGCTCACATTCTTGACGGGGGTAGCAAGTACCGGCATCGACGACCTGCGAGAGTGGGCGAAGAAATAACGGTAGTTCGAGAGCTAAAGAACCTGTTTTCGAAATCTGGTCGAATGGGCGACATGCTCTTCAAGGTTGCCGAAATTTCGTACCTTGATTCTTCAGGTGATCTGGTCGCTACTCAAGAAACTACCACCATTACCTATGGTCACGGTGAGCCTGATGACGGGGTGAAGGTGCACTAATGAGCAATCAAATTTTCATTGAGGATGTTCAAGAGGGCGATCAGTTGCCCGACCTGGTGAAGAATCCCGACACTAAACAACTGGTCATGTACGCGGGTGCTTCACAAGACTTTGTCGCTATTCACTACGACAAGGACGTAGCAGCGGAGGCTGGGCACCCTTCAGTCATTGTTCACGGCGCGCTTAAGAGTGCATGGCTTGGAGAGCTGGTGACGAGTTGGATGGGGGATGACGGACGACTTTTGGAGCTTGATGTTTCCTACCGTGCAATTGACTACCCGGGGCGTACAGCAACATGCAAAGGCAAAATCGTTGGCGTGTCGTCGGACGAGCAAACCGTTGAACTCGAAATTGGTCTGTACAACGATGAAGACCAGGTCACAACTCCGGGCAGGGCGCTGGTATCGCTCCCGTCTAAAGACTCGAACAAATAAAGGAACTGATCAATGAGCGGAGCGCTCGAAGGAAAAGTCGCAATAGTTACGGGGGCAGGACGCGGTATTGGACGAGGTATCGCCGAAGAACTCGCTGCCAACGGTGCAAAGGTCGTGGTCAACGACGCCGGTCTTTCACTTTCAGGTGAGTCCGAATCATTGAGCCCGGCCGAGGAAGTTGTTGCGGCAATTAGGTCGGCCGGCGGCGACGCTGTTTCGATTACTGAATCAGTTGGTACTTTCGAGGGCGGAGAGCGGATTATCCAGACGGCTCTAGACTCATTCGGAAAGCTCGATATTGTGGTTGCCGCTGCTGGAATTCTTCGTGATCGAATGATCTACAACATGAGTGAAGAAGAGTGGGACGCGGTATATGACGTTCACCTTAAAGGTACGTTCAACGTGGTTCGTCATGCTGCCCCATTGTTCCGACAGCAACGAGGTGGGCGAATCATCACGTTTACTTCTGAATCGGGGCTTGTTGGCTTCACAGGGCAGGCGAACTACGGTGCTGCAAAATCTGGGATTCATGGCTTCACGAAGGTGGTCGCCAAGGACCTCGGAAAGTACGGAGTGACGGCAAATTCGATCGCCCCTCGAGCTGAAACTCGGATGGTCGAGAGCATCCCGGAGAACGTACGTGCAAAACTGGCAACACAGGGTTTAATGCCAGCCGATGGCGAGCCTTCATGGGAGCCCCGCGATGTTGCTCCGTTCGTTGCCTTCCTCGCCTCCGATTATTCCGCGCCGGTGAACGGTCAGACATTCCTCGTTTATGGCGGGAACGTTGTTCACATGACGCTCCCTCGTCGGGTGAAAACTATCTTTAACTCAAACCCACCTGCGACATGGGAACCTGAACAACTGGACGCTCAGGTCGGTCCGAATTTGCTGGATTTTCCGAAGGTATCCGGTCCTGAAAAGTCTAAACGACTTGAAGGAAAGGTTGCCGTTGTTACAGGTGCGGGGCGAGGTATTGGCAGGGGAGTCGCGAAAGCACTTGCTGCGCAAGGTGCTGCGGTCGTCGTGGCGGATGTTGGTGCTGCTCTTGACGGTGAAGGCGAAGATGCAACCCCGGCTGCGCAGGTGGTAGAGGAAATATCCGAGCTCGGCGGTCGTGCGGTTGCCTCGTATCACTCTGTGGCAACGATGGAGGGTGGAGAAAATATAGTCAAAAAAGCCATCGACGAGTTTGGCCGATTAGATATCGTCGTTACAGCTGCAGGAATTCTTCGGGACCGAATGTTGTTCAACATGTCCGAGCAAGAATGGGACGACGTAATGGCGGTTCACCTGAAAGGAACTTTCTCGGTTGTTCAACCCGCTTCTCAAATTTTCAAGGAGCAGGGGAGTGGACGCATCGTCACCTTTAGCTCGGTATCAGGTTTGTACGGCTACGGAGGTCAGTCAAACTATGGTGCTGCCAAAGACGCAATTGCCGGTTTTACGCGGGTCGTGGCTAAAGACCTCGCTCGATCAAATGTGACGGCAAACGCAATTTCTCCAGGTGCGTCGACGCGCATGACCGACTCGATCCCCGACGCAACACGTGATATGCGAAAAGGCGAGTTCCTTCCAGCGCCTGAGGATGTCCTGACCAATGAACCGGATCAGGTTGCCCCGATGATTGCGTGGCTGGCGTCGGATGCTGCGGAGGGTGTCACAGGGCGAATTTTCCACTGCGTTGGAAACCGGGTGAGTTTGATGAACTCTCCGGAGCAAGGCAGGTCGATTCACAAGGATGGACGCTGGACTGTAGAGGAGTTGGCTGGTGTATTCCCTGAGACGATCGGGATGGACCTTGTCAACCCTGCGCCACCACAGGATTAGTTCGCACTATCCCACGCCGTTCCACCCCGCCTAAGGTTCCTCCAGCAAGGTCGGGACGCGTCGCTTTGGCGGTCTCAGGTGTTACCGGTTGACCGCTACGTCGTAGCGATCAAGGGCGTTTTGGACTACAAGTTCGAAATCTTGTTCCAGCACGTAACCCTCATCGACCAGTGTTTTTGCGTCGCGCCGGACGAGTTCGTCGTATTTTTCGCGGCTCTCGTATCGTTCTTCGATCGAAGGCCTGGGGTCTGAAACGGCTGATCGGTCTTTTGCCGAAACAGGGAACCAACGAGTGAATCCCTGCATAGGAACTATCTGATCGGGCGATCCTGTCTCGGGGTCTCTCGGGTTCCACCCGGCGTGTGTGGCGACCGGTTGGGAGAGATCAGGTAGTCGAATTCCAGCTACTTCATTTCCATCAGCATCTACCGCTGAAACCAAGCACGGATATGCCTCACCTTCTACAGGTGGATAAACGCCGATTCCCTGGTCAGCGCGGTCGCCCAGATCGGTCTTTCGCATGACCCACAGCTTCTTGGGATCGAGCTTTGGTTGACCCGGGAGTTTATTGATCGTGTCGAATACAGATGAGCGAGGAACTGCCGACTCGTGATCGATTCTTGCGTGCGAGCTTGGCGGTGGCTCTTTACCTGAGGTTATCCACTCTTCGAGGTTGACGAGGGCGGCGCGGAGTAATGGGGAGTAGTCGACCACGTTGTATGCGAACACTCCCTTCGCACCCTCAGCTGCCCCTTCGTGCGATTGGGGCAAGGAACCCGCACCGTGCTGTGTCCCGGCAAAGTGGTAAGCCCGAGAAGTCGGCTCAAGGTCAACGTCCTTCGCTGCTGTTGCATCGGTGTGAATCAGGGAGCAATCGCCTCTCCAGTATTCGGCGGAACTGTTGGTGTACATGACCTTCGGAACTGCGCTGAGTTCCTTGAGGTTCGAGAGCAATCCGTCCGAGCGATTCGAAATCGGGTCGCGGGAGTCTGTATCTGTGAATGGCGGCAGGTGTCCGAAGCTCGGGTACGACTGGTTGGATGGTTGAGCAAAACGATGATTGAAGGCTCCCATCCGTCCACCCGCCACATGAGGCATAAGGCCATCGAAAACTACCCGGTTTTGTTCATCAACGTTGAGTCCAAGGTGCATGAAATGCCGGAGCATTCTGCCGGTTTGAGATACGCCGTAGCCGATTGCGACGTCGAGATTTCCAACGTCTGGAAGAAGCGATACGGAATCAAATTTCAGGAATGATGTGGCGTCTCGAAGTGCGAGCAGTCCACATCCCGCTACCGGTGCATCGTTTGAGGCAAATACGACCTGGTAGTACTTTCCGGGAATGAATCCTGGTTCAAGGTAAATGTGTTCGTCACTCGGCAGCACTCCGTCGGGAGTTTCCTGTGCGAAACGCCAACGGTTGCGGGGAATGACCGTTGTGTCACCATCTTCGTAATCTCTAACGTAGAGAACAGCATTCGGATCATTGAGATCAGCAACCTTGAGAGGGCGGTGGATGCGGTCGGCGAGGAACCAAGTATTACTTGCCATGTTGGGTCGAATTTCGACAACGTTTTGACCGGGATCATCGAATTGAGACAGGTCAACATACGGTGCCTCGAGTCCCATTAGGATTTCGTCCCGATACACGTCCCACTGCCAGCCTATTGAGGCGACAGTGAAACCGCGATCGAACAGGAACCCATCACCTGGATCCGGACTTGCAGCGGCATCTTTGCCAGACATGTTGAACGTGTCGATGACGCGCCTTCGTCCGCGATTAGGCAATTCGATCAGAAGATGTTTCGAACCGTTGGATGGATCGACAGGTTTGACGAACGAAAAATCAGCCGTGAATCGAACTTTGCCGTCGGCATCACGTGGAGCGTATTCGAGGTCAACGATCGCCTGATTCTGTTCAGCTTCAGGGTCGACTGCGAATGTAATGATGGCGTCGATCTGCTCGTACGCACCAACCGAGCCGAACTTGCGACCATCCGCGTAAGGGAACCTCTTTCTGATTTCTAATCCGATTGCTGCCAAAGAGATTCCCCTTTTGATGACTTGATAGCTGTGAGTTCGGTTGGCTTATTTCACCATGTCGGCAAACATTGGCTCAAACCGACCACGGATGCCGGCGCGTTCTTCGTCGTCCGTGTTTGCGGAGAAAGGCTCTTCCTCTTCCGGGTCGTCGATGATGTTGAATAATCGCCCATCGTCGTAGAGCTTCCACTTGTCTGTTCGGAAGAACCGTCCGTAACGCCCGGCGTTTCGCCCACCCGGCTCGAAGTGGAAGAAGATCCAATCACGTGAGTCGTAATCCTCACCCTTGATATGCGGTAGAAACGACCGACCATCGATCAAATAATCATCCGGTGGGTTGATGCCAGCGACTTCGAGCATCGTCGGCAGGTAGTCGCAGTTGTCGATGAGGTCTTCACTAACCTGTGTTGGAGTCGTACCAGGCCAGTTGATGATCAACGGCACGTGTGTACCGCGGTCGACAGTCAGCCCCTTGCCACCGCACATTTGACGATGGTTGTGTTCCATCGTGCAAACCTCTACCGGAGATCCGTTGTCACCGAGGTAGATGATTAGCGTGTCTTCGCGGAGACCTAGTTCATCGAGCTTGTCGACGACATCACCAATAACTTTGTCGTGATATTCGACCATTGGTTTGTAGTATTTCTCGTCGTCAGGCCAACCTTCCAGTTCTCCCCAGGTACCACCACCGAGAGTTTCGTTGGATGGAGGGCTGAAATCAACGAAGTCAGGATGGTCCGGTGTTGGCTCCATCGGTCGATGGGTTAGTGCCATTGGCCAGTAAACGAAGAACTCGTCGTCCTTGTTTCGCTCAACGAAATCGAGGATGTAGTCCCGGAAAATGTCTTCACCGAACTTGCCTTTGGTGTCGTCTCGGTACTCACCATTTTCGTAAATTATGGGGTCCTTGTAACGCGAGCCTTTTTCTTCGGTCTGGTGTGCGTGCCAGACGCAGTATTCATCGAATCCAGCATCTTCGATCTTCTGACCCTTGTCCCGCATCTCGGGCATTTCGAGTGGCGGGTTGTAGGAGTAAAGCTGCCACTTGCCCGAGATGCAGGTTTTGTAACCGGCGTCGGAGAACAGGTGCCCGAAGGTGACTTCGTCCGGTGACATGAGTCCGAACCCAATGTAGTTGCGGAAGTTGTACTTACCAGTCATCAACGCTATTCGGGTTGGAGTGCATAAAGGCATCACGTGAGCGTTCTCAAAGCGCATGCCAGTATCGGCAAGTTGATCAAGCCGAGGAGTGCTGTACGAAGTTGAGCCGTTACACGAAAGCGCCTCATAGCCGAGGTCGTCGGACATGATCAGGATGATGTTTGGTCGGCGAGATTCAGTCATGTTTTCCGGTTCTTTCGTTGTTATTGGCGAAACTTGACCTTTCAACAGGCTCAGGATGAAGTTTCTGTTGTGTTGGGGTCGTAGTTCGACAAGCTCAGGGCGGGCAGACTCAGGATGAAGCTTCGAATGTGCTGTGGTTGAGTTTGTTTTAAGACAGGTAGTTGATGGCGTTGAGAATTAGTTTCTGGAACTGAGGGTGCTGCTGAGATGAGCCAGCGTGCCCGAGAGCAATATTCGCGACTTTTCCTGAACCGTACTGGTAGGACCATCCGAGTGGCTTGTCGTCACCATCTATCACGCCGTGCATGAACACATCGATGCCTTCCTGGAGGTTCAGACCGCAGTAGCACTCGTCGTAGGTCCAGAAGTCGGCAACACCTTCGGCAATCGGATGATCTGGATTGTCGATGAACACCTGGAACCACCCGAATGGAGGGTGCCAGCTTTCACCTAGAACCCAGCCGCCACCAGTGATTTTTTTCATCTGGGACCACTCGGGGCATGAAGCTGCTGAAATGTGTATGGAGAGGAGTGATCCTCCGTTAGAGACGTAGTCGTCGAAACCTGACCGTTGAGCGTCGTTCAATTCGTTGTCTGTTGCATCCTGGCGGAGGGTATTCAGGACAATGGCACCAAAGCCTGAAAGGTCACCGGTAAGTTCTTCAGCGCCTTCCGAAACGGTTACCTCATGTCCTGCTTCTTCCAGGAATTCCTGGAGGACCGGGGTTGTTTCTTCGTAAGGGTGTTTTCCACCGGTGAGTAGAAGCAGTTTCATTGAATGATTCCTCCAGGAATTGATTATTGGCCGGGTAGGGGATCGGACTGGTTAATTCGAGATGGGGTAGCGATGGATGCTAGTTCTTCAGTCATTGCAACCGCCTCAGGATTTGCCTGTTCCCACTCTTCCCGGGTTACTTCCATATAGACGAAGTCGTGTCCTTCGCGCCTCACCTCGTCGACCGGTTTGAATCCAGCTTTGGTAAATGACCGCTGGGCGCGGAAGTTGTCGGACAAGGTGTGAAGGTAGACAAGGTTGAGCTTTGTGGTCGTAAAAATGTGACGGAGCGCGGTCTTTATTACATCGGTGCCGTAGCCCCTGCTCCAGTGATCACGATCGCCAATCATGATTCCGAGTTCGCACTTCGAGGCATCTTTGTTGATGTCGTAGTACATGCAGTTCCCGATGTGAAGGCCTTCTGCAGTTTCGATGGCAAGGCGCACTGACCATGGGGATGGATAATTCACGTCGTCAAGGTGATATCGGAGAAATTCTGAGAATGTGAGGGTTATCGGACGGGTGGCATCGAGTCGTGCCAGCTCCGGGTCAATTCGCCATGAGTAGTCGGCTTCAGCATCCTCAACAAGCTTGGAGCGAAGCACGATTTTGTCACCGACTATCCTCAAGTTAGCCGTCGGTTCCTGTTCGGCCCTCATAAACGGCCACAGCTTTTTCCAGGACTCTCGCTTCATTGCGGTGAGTAAGCCTCTGACTAGCTTCGTCTATATCCAACCATTCGACGTCATCGTACTCATGATCGTGATTCGAGGTGTCGCCACCAACGTAGTTCATTAAGTACCAGTGAACGGTTTTGTCGATCCGAACTAATTCATCGTCATCGATTGGTAGTTCACCAAGAGTTTCCCCGGCTGTTCTGAAGAACGAATAGTAGGTGTCGTCGATTGGCGGTCCAAGCTCGACTCGTAACCCGGTTTCTTCTTCGACTTCTCTCAAAGCCGTATCTGAAACCGATTCTTCATCTTCCGGTGTGCCTTTCGGCAGTGCCCACAGGCTTTCCGCTTTTCGGTGACAAAGCGCCACACGGAGTTCGCCGTTATTTTCGGCGCGCAGCACAACACCCCCGGCCGACCATCGGTCGATCGAGTACTGTTTTGTCTTTTCGTTAGTCATAGATTGTCGAAAAACCTTCGCGTGTGCGCGTGCCCGTTCATGAAAAAGCCCATAAAACGTGACGCTGAAGCCGGATTCTAAGATTGGGTTTAGGACAGGTCAAACGCCCTGCGGTTCATTTAAGGGTTCAAACAGGACCTCGAAAATCCAACCCCGAAACAAATTGACACTGAACTAGGCGGCTTCGATAATTATGTGTTGGGTAAAAACGCCAACATGTTATTTAGAAAAAGTTTCGGAAGTCATAGAGCCGAAGAAATCCGCGAATCGACTGTGATGAGCGGTCGGATTAACCCATTTGGTTTGCTAGCCCATATAAATTCAATACCGAACAAAAAATAACCGCATTGTCATACTTGACATGAGTGCGGTTTTTTTATGCCCGTGAAGCAAACGGGACAAGACAATAAAGTTTGCCGGATCGTAGATTCGGAAAAGGTAAGAAAAAATTGGACAAGAAAGACTTCGTCATCCGATTCGCCGGTGAGGGCGGACAGGGACTGGTCACTTCTGCAGATGCTCTTGCCCGGGCAGCCGCCCAGGCCGGGTATTACGTGCAGACACATTCAACTTTCCCATCCCAGATTATGGGTGGGCCTGCATCTTCACAGGTTCGAATTTCAACTACACCGGTCCTTAGCTCCGGCGATGGTGTTGATGTTCTCGTAGCGCTCAACCGGTACGCCTACGACAATCATAACCAGGACCTCAACCACGGTGGAGTAACCGTCTACAACGCGGAAGAGTATGACCTGCCCGAGGGTGGTAACTACTTCGGTATTCGCGCCGACGAGCTGGCAAAGTCGACCGGAAACGCTCGAGCTGCCAACATGGTCACGATCGGTGCGGTAGCTCACCTCATCGATTTCAAGCTCGCAGAAATCGACAACTTCATTACGCAGCGATTCACTCGTGGTCGTGACGGTGATGCTGAAATCATCGAAGCGAACATAAAGGCGGTCCGGCTGGGTGTTGAAGTTGCACAGTCGAGTGGTTTCAGCGTTGGAACACTTGCTGCACCAACCAAGCCTGACCACGAGCAAATCGTAATTACCGGTAACGCAGCCCTTGCAATGGGTTCAGTTGCCGCCGGACTAGACTTTTACGCTGGTTACCCAATTTCTCCAGCAACAACAATTCTGGTTTGGATGGAACACAACCTCTGGGGCGAAGACAGGTTCGTCCACCAGGTTGCCTCAGAAATTGAAGCGATCAACGCCATCATTGGTGCTGGATTCGCCGGCAAGAAAGCAATGACCGCAACCGCTGGTCCCGGATTCTCACTAATGAGCGAAGGTCTCGGACTTTCCTGGATGGCTGAAATCCCACTGGTGGTCGTGAACGTTCAGCGTGGTGGTCCGGCAACCGGTCTGCCAACCAAGTCTGAACAGTCAGACCTTTACTCCTGCATGCACCCGGCACACGGTGACATCCGAATGCCGGTTCTTGCACCAGGTTCGATTGAAGAGTGTTTCTACGCTGGTGCCCTGGCAACGAACTGGGCAGAGCGATACCAGGGTCCTGTGATCCTGATGTCCGAGTTCGGACTTGCCGAGCGAGGTGAGAACATTAAGAAGCCTGATCTCTCTGAAATCAGCACTGAATCTCGCAACGCATACGAAGGAACCGAGTCTGGCAAGCGATACGTTTCGTGGGACGGCTCAACGCCTCTCCCTGGAATGCCAATTCCTGGTGGAAATGGCGCATACGTTGCCAACGGTTCTGAGCACGACGAGATTGGTGACACGACTCACCTGCCTTACCACCACATCCGGCTAACCGAGCGCCGATTCAAGAAGCTTGATCTTCTGGATGGTGCTCACTACGAGATCGAGAACGCTGACGCCGACACGATCATCATGCCGTGGGGTAGCTCGAAGGGGCCCGCCCGGGAAGCTTACGAACGACTGCGAGAGGCTGGCGAAAACGTCGGGTGGCTGTACTCAGTTTCACTTCACCCACTTCCTCAGGACGTAATCGACGTTCTTGCATCAGGCAAGCGCATCATCGTTCCTGAGCTCAATTACCTCGGCCAGTGGTCATCCTTGCTGCGCATGGAGGGCTACAACGCAGAGTCAATCACGCAATACACTGGTCTGCCATTCCGACCAGCTGACCTTGTCGATAGCATCAAAGAGCGACTTGGTGCGGGAGCAACAGTATGAGCAAGCGAAATCCTGAATACGACTTTCAGTGGTGCCCGGGGTGTGGAGATTTCGGTGTGCGTCGAGCACTCCAGGTCGCACTCGAAGGTTACTCCGCTGAGCACGAAGAGCCACAGGCGAACAACGTAGTTGTCGCTGGAATCGGTTGTTCTGGAAATATGGTTCACCTTGTTGAAGGCGAACAGCCATTTGGCATCCACGGAATCCATGGTCGAACCCTTCCGATCGCGTTCGGCGTAAAGATGGGCAACCCGAAACTCAACACGGTTGTTGTTGCCGGTGACGGTGACTTCCTTTCGATTGGTGCTGAGCATATTCCGCCAGCAGCTAACCGGAACGTAGACATTACCGCTGTTGTTATGGACAACGGTGTGTACGGCCTTACTAAGGGACAGTCTTCGCCAACATCAGCATTTGGTGCGATTACCACTTCAACCCCTTTCGGAAAAATCGAAAACCCGGTCTCACCACTGAAGCAGTACATGGCAATGGGTGTCACTTACATTGCGTCGTACTACTCAAGCAAGCCTCGAGACCTAGCTAAGGTGATTCAAGATGCTATGAACCACAAGGGGTTCAGCATCGTTCATGTTCAGTCGCCTTGCACGACCTACAACGACACCTACGACATTCTCAAAGGTAAACCGCGAGAAGGTATCGCTGGACTCGCTTACGACATCCCAGAAGATCATGATCCAACCAGCGAACAGGCTGCGAACGACCTGATCTCACGACCAGGGGTCCCGCTAGGCGTGGTGTTCCGAGCCGAAGGTGCGACTTTGCAGGATCGCTACGACTCGCTGAAGGAAAAGGCTCCAGCGAAATCGAACGAAGAGATTCTCAACTCTTACTTACTGAAGGTCTAAGACTTTTCGAAGACAATCAAAAAGCCCCGCCGATTTCGGCGGGGCTTTTTAGTTACAAGATCGAGTTAGTTGTTGGCGTTGCTTAGTTCCGCAACGTATGCGGACAACTTGTCTCGTAGAGCAATACGACCACGGTGCAGCCGAGCTTTGAGAGCTGAGACTGACACATCGAGAGTGTCAGCGGCTTCCTTATTCGACAATCCCTGGACATCACGCAGTATCACGGCGGCCTTCAGGTCTTCGGGTAGTTCGTCGATTGCTGCGTCTATGCGCTCACCCAATTCGGTGTTCATGGTCGCTGCAACAGGTGATCCGGCCCAGTTGCTTGATGCATCATCCGCACAATCGTCCTCAGGAACCGTCATCTCTTTCCCGCGTTTTTCCTTGCGGATCCGCATCAGCGCAGCGTTTACCGTGATGCGATAGAGCCAGGTAGTCGGCTAGGCATCGCCTCTAAATCTGTCACGCGCTTTGTAGGCGGAAACGAAAGCGTCTTGAGCTACTTCTTCGGCATCGTGGGGATTACCCATCATCCGGTAAGCGACGTTATAGACAAAACCCGAGTGCTTTTCAGCTATTTCAGAAAATTCCTGAGCGTCCATGCCTTCTCGTCGAGATGATGTGGTGTGTACCGGTGTTGAGTTGGTTTCTGAGAGCTAAATACTCATATGAACCAGTGTTCTCTACCTTACCAGAGACATATTTGCGGACGAACTTACACGGACGACCGAAACTGTCGTATTCCCTTGAGTCTTAGACGCGCTTTTTTTGAAATCGTTGCATCAAACTATTTGGTGAACGATTGAAGTTGGTTCAACAAGTCTTTGTCGGAACCGAGTTAAACCGATTAGACTTGCCCTGCATCGTATTAACTGTCCGCTCCAAATCACGGTAGCTGGACTGGACAGCATGTAGATTGATTTGACCGGGTCTAACTGGGCAGAAAAATTTTTTGGGAAGCGTGAGTCACACTCACCGGACGATCCCTGTCCTGACGGAATGGGAGATTGTTCAGAGGTAAAGGACAACGCTTCTGATTTCATTGACGGTGAAGTATCGCCGACGATCGCAACTCGGCTCAAACACCACCTGGGCATTTGTGACAATTGCGAAGGCTGGATGGCGAGTCTTGCTCAAACGGTTGGACTACTCAGGCAGAGTCCTCAGCACGAAGTCCCTGAATCCCTCAGGCGGAAGATAAGTCAGATCACAAAATACTGAGAATTATTTTCAAATGAAAACGGCACCAGGTAGGTGCCGTTTTTTGTTGCTCGGTATTCGAGGATCTAGCCGATATTGTCGGGAGTGATCGTATGGTCGTTCTCGTCATCGACTGTTCGGGATGCAAAGTAGTGCCGGTGTCGCTTATGGAAATAGATGCTGTGGAGCATGATGGCGAAGCCAATTCCCGTAAGACCGTAAACGATCTCCGGTTCAGTTCGTGAACTCGGAAAGAACGATAGAATGATGAACAGTACGTATCCAGCCATGCCTGCCCAAAGGGTAGGGTGGTCGAACTTCTTATTGAAGCCGATGGATATGGTTGCCCCCAACAACAACGGTAGGAAAAACTCAAATGGAGCGAGCCCTGCTGCGCAACCGACCAGGGTTGCAACACCATCTCCGCCTTTAAATTTTGTAAATGGGGAGTTCCAATGACCGGCTACTGCGGCGGCGGCTGGCACAAGTAGCTCAGAGGCCTCAAGTCCGATGAGGTAGCCAGCGACTATTGCCATGACCCCTTTGGCGAAGTCGACTGCTGTGACGACCATCCCCATTTTTCGGCTTACTTCGCGCCAGACATTCGTTGCACCTGCCTGGTGCGAACCCACTTCAAAAATGTTGATGCCATTCAGTCGCGCTACCGTATACGCAGACGGTAGTGCCCCAAGAATGTAGGCAATAAATGCTGCGAAGAAGAAAACTGTGAACGTGGGAGTTGTGTCCATCTCGACCGAAAATTATATCAACAGGTATTACAAGAACTCTGAGTTCTAACTGCCACAAATGGTGAATCTCGCTCGACACAACTCTGTGCGACCGTCATGATTGTCCGCCATGACATCAAATACGGAGAAGTCGAACGTACAGATTGATTTCCTCCAAACCTTAAAAAACTCGTCACTTCGGCGGTTCAGCCTTTCAACCTTAATGTGGGGCATCGGACACCAGTTGATCACGGTGTCTCAAGGTTACGTTCTCTTCGAACTAACTGATTCGACGCTGTGGTTGGCGGCCCTAGGAGCAGCTGTTGGTGCGCCGACAGTCGTAATTGCAGTACTCGGTGGAATGCTAGCTGATCGCATCCCGCGAACGCGTATGTTGAAAATCGGGTCTTTGATCGTCGGGACACCTATGCTCGGAATAGCAGTGCTGTACGCCACAGGCAGCCTGGAGCCATGGCACATTCTTGTGGCAGGTTCCGCGCAAGGCTCGGGTCTTGCTCTTGACTGGATTGCACGGCTTTCATTGCTCCCGGACATGGTGCCGAAAAACATCCTGGTTCGAGCAATTTCCATTGATCAATCGATGTTCAACGGGGCACGCCTGCTCGCCCCATTGATTGGTGGTTTCTTGCTTGGCTCGGTTGGACCAACCGGATCTTACGGATTGATTGGCGGACTACTTGGTGCGGCTTTCCTTATGTACCTCACGTTCCGCCCGCACACCGAGGTTAAAGGCAATGGTCATCTCGGACCGATTGAAGACATCAAAGAGGTTTTTGGGATCCTTCGCGAGAACTCGATTTTGAGGCTCAATCTCCTTTTTACGCTGGTCAACGCGCTCGTTTTGGGTGGAGTGATATTCATCATTCCTGCATTCGCAAAGGAAATCTTCGATACCAACGAAGCAGGGTTGGGTTATCTGTTCACGGCGATTGGAGCCGGTGCTGCTGCAGGAGCCATTACAACTTCATGGACTGGTGGGATTGCCAGGGCTGGAGTTGCACTGTTGGTAACTGATGTCCTAACGGGAATCTTTGTCGTCTCCTGGGCGCTTTCAGGGAACATTGGATTTGCGTTGGTTGCAGGATTCATCTTCGGTTACTTCAACGCGGTCCATATTGCGTTGGGAATCGGGGCGATTCAGTTCAACGTTCCGGCTGAAGTTCGAGGTCGTGTAATTGGCGCGTACGAACTGGCGTGGTCGGGATTCCCGTTGGGAGGACTCGCCAGCGGATCACTGGCAGCGATTTTCGGGTTGCGTAATTCGCTAATAATCCTCGCGGTGGGACTGATGATTTTTACGGCAGCAGTCGCCGTGATGTCGTCACAATTCCGCGAGTTGCGAGTGGAGTCTGACTAAGCTTGTTTTTCGAAGTAATCAGGTTGATACGGAGGCGCTGACGGCTCGCCTTGAGCTTCGAGCTCTGCCTGTTCTGCCTCTGTCAGGTACTTTGAAGGGCATCGGACTGTCAGATTTTCCGCGTTGAATGAACCGTCTGCCAGCTTTTGACCTTGCAGGATGATTTCCGAGTGATCGTTGAAGAAGATCTGACCAATTTCACCTTTGTAAGAAACATTCAGGTGCTCAGATCCACCTTCGTCTTTGAGAGAGAAATGGGCGGTAACGCCATCTGCGTCACGGACGTAGGAATCTTTTACTAGCTTGCCTGACACACCGATCATACGGTCGATCTCAGTCGGCTTTTCTGAAGCTGCTTCAGCGACCGTAAGGTAATTGACAGTCGCCCCCTCAAATGCTGTGAAAGCGAAATAAGCAAGAGCAGCCGCGACCAGCACAAATGCAACACCCAGCTTCATTCTTGCTCCCATAAGGGTCGAAGTGCGAGCTTCGGGAATTTGTGGAGCTGGTTCCTGTTCGTTGTTGTTATCAGGTGTGGTCATCTGTTTTGACGATTACTTGCTGTTCTTTAGTCGTGTGATTTCGTGTTGTAGGACTAGCTGTTTCCTGCCCATGTACAGGATGTAGGCGAAAAAAAGTGCCCAGGTGATTGCGAAAACCGCGAACATGTACCCGAGGTTGGTTTCGAGTTTTCCTTCTTCTCGTTCTACGACAGAAAACGCAACGCCGTTTTCGTGAACGACAGTGATTGCTGCAAACCTGCCACGGTGGTCTTCTAGTCTCCGCGCAGCTTCTGCTGCACCGGCTGTGAGAGTTGAGACCCATCGATCCCCAGCCTGGTTTTCAAGCCCGAATTCGGTGGATGCTTCAAGCTCAAAAGTCGTGATGTTTCCGCTGGAGTCAGAAATGGCGAACTGAGTCAGGTTGCCGTTGCTATCGGTGTCGACACCGACGACGATCCCGCTTGTTGAGTCTTTAGCTTCCGCGTAAGGCGTGATTGCGATTGAGGCAACCGTTACCGCAAGCAAGATCATTACCAGCCGTAGTGAAAAGGACGTTTTCAAATCCATCATGCTCCGGTCGCCGCAGAAAGATCGGCGGATCGTTTTATTTCGACAAGATCGTCTTCTGCAGATCTGATCTTGTATCGGTGTTGAACAATGAAGATAAACAGGAAGGTGAAGGCGAGTGTCGACACCAGAAGCACTGTGCCTAGTTCAGATCCAAGAGCGGACGCTTCGTCAGCCGCGGGTCCCGTCACCAACGGAGGGTGTGCCTGCGACCATAGGTTGGCTGCGAAATAGATGATCGGTGTGTCGATAGCACCGATTAGACCGATGATTGCAGAAAGGCGTTGGCGTTGAGTTCCCGGTGGGAAGTAAGCCCTGAACATCAGGTAAGCAACGTAAATAAAGAAAAGGATTAACGCTGTAGTGAGCTTCGCTTCACCAGTCCACCAAACTGCCCAGACCGGTCGTGCCCAAATCATTCCTGAAAGCAGCATCAGCGCACCGTAGACAACTCCAACCTCGGCAGCCGAAACAGCGAGGCGGTCCCACTTTTCGTTCTTCTTCCACAGGTACGCGAACGATGCTCCAGCGACGACAAATATCGCCATCATTGAGCCCCAGGCGACGGGTACATGGAAGTAAAGAATCCTCTGGACAGCACCCTGATTGGTCTCGGTTGGAACCCACAAGAAAATCAACCAAAGGGTCAGTGCCATCAAGGCGGCGCTGACGATGAGAAGTGGATCTAAATAACTGAGGATTTTGTTCATTGCGCGAGAGGCGCGGCACCAGCCACGCGAACCTACCTGAGAATTTTACACGCTGAGTTAGATGCGCAAATAAGGAATGTGTTAATTCTGGCGCGTTTGGATGATTGTGAGGCGACCTAATCTTCCAGAATGTGCTGGAAGATGAAGGCGGACACTACGAGGAACGCCACGTCGAAAGCGGCAGCCAGCTGAAGCCATTGCGCCATATCACCCCAGCTACGTCCGTTGACCAAGTGACCAGTTGACTCAACTGCTGCCATCAGAAGTGGGGTTACGACCGGTAGGAACAATAGCGGGAGCATGACCTCTCTCGCCCGAACTCTCACAGACATTGCAGCGAAGAGTGTTCCAACTGAGGCGAAACCGAAAGTAGTTAGCAGTGCGATGGCCAGCATCTCCCATCGGAAGACGACGAGGTTGAACAGAACGGCGAAAACAGGGAGGACGATTATTTGCGCCACGGCAATGAACAGAAAATTGCCGAGTGCTTTACCGAGGTAGATGAGATCACGGCTAATTGGCGCAAGCATCAGGCCTTCGAGGGTGTTGCCTTCAACTTCCAGCGAGAACGCTCGGTTTAAGCCAGTTACTCCGGCGAAAGCAATTCCTGCCCAGAGAACTCCGGGACCAACGAGCTTTGCGTTGTCCTGACTCAGGTCGACAGCGAAGGTGAATATGACGAGCACCAGCAACGCGAATCCTGCAACTGCGACAACCACGTCTTTGTTGCGGATTTCCAGCAGCAGGTCTTTTCTGCCAATCGACCAAATGATCGCGAGCGAATCACGCATCGGTAGCACCGCTTAGCGACTGTTGTCGAGCATAGGCATCCAGGATCGAGTCTCGTTCGGATTCTGGGTCGGTCGAATCTATGAGCACTTTTCCACGATCTAGCACCACTGCTCGGTCAGCGATAGCCAGCGCATGATCGAGGAGGTGAGTGGTGAACAGGACGGTTTTTCCAGACGCACGGTGCTCGTCGATGATTGTGTCGAGCATTCCAACCGACAGGGAGTCCAATCCTGAATCTGGCTCATCGAGGATTAGCAAGCTCGGGTTGTGCATCAGGCTCCGAGCCAGCGCCACGCGTTTTTGATAACCGTGTGAAAGCGTTCGGACACGCTGGTCAAGTCGTTCACTAATGCCGACCTTAATTGCTGTTTGCTCGATGAGTTCGGAGATCGATTCCAGCCTGTATAGACCGGCAAAGAACTCAAGGTTCTCCCTGATGCTCATGTCTGCGTACAGCATTGGGGAGTGAAGGGCAGCACCGATTACAGCACGAACTGACGGACCGCTGGTTGAGGTGTCGAACCCGTAAATTTGTACCGTGCCTGCATCGGGTTGTGTGAGCATCGACAGGATGCGCAACAAAGTAGTTTTACCAGCGCCGTTCGAGCCAAGAAGAACAGCTATTTGCCCAACAGGAATTTCGACATCTATGCCACGGAGGACAGATGTCTCGCCGTAGTTCTTGACGAGACCTTGTAGACGGACCGTGGGAGTGGACGGCTGACTTGCCAAACTAAGCCCTATTTGCCGTTCGGAGAGAACCGACGTTTAAAAGCATCGGGCTGTAAGCCGGATTCAGCAGCTAACTTTCCAAGCATTTCTTTGTCCTCAAAATCAGACTGCTCAAGACGTGTCATGTAGTTGCGAGCAACTTCGTAATAAAGAGCATTTGTATCGACCATGCGGACAGTGGTCTTGCCGGTTTTGGGATCGCGCATGTCTTCGAATGCAACCGCACGGAGTTGACTGCCCATCAGGCAGATCATCGCTCCCTGTTCTGTCTTTACATCGGTATTCTCGCGAGTAAGGAAGCTGACCGCACCGTGACCGAGGGTGCGGGTGTAGTCGATATCGAACGGAATGGGTGCAGCCGACCGCAGTTCGTAGCCAAGGGTGAGATCCACGATCGACATTGCCTCGCCACGCTCTGCGAATCTTCGTTCGATTTCAGCCCTTAGAATTCGTGCAAATGGAAGATCGGCAAGTTTGATGTTTCCGTATTCATCTCTTGGAATATGTACTCCTGAGATGTTCTTCAAATCTTCCGGGTGGAGTTTGCTAGCAACACCTTCCGCGACTATCGCAATGCCGTCAGGTCGATCCAGGACTCGTCTCTTCAGAATTGCTCCTTCCAGGACATCGCAAACTTCGGAAAGACTTACGGTGTCGCCCGGGAACTCCTCTGGAATTACTGTGATTGTTGATGCTGAAGCTTTGCCGATTCCAAGAGCAAGGTGACCTGCGTGTCGTCCCATCGCAACTATGAAGTACCAGCGATTGGTTGTACGAGAGTCTTCCTTCAAACTCTGGACAATGCTGGAGCCCACGTGTCGGGCAGTTTCGTACCCAAATGTTGGCATGTCGCCGGGCAGAGGTAGGTCGTTGTCGATCGTCTTCGGGACGTGAGCCACACGGATTCCACCGTTTGCGGCGCGGGCGATTTCTGATGCACCGAAGGCGGTGTCGTCACCACCAATGGTAATAAGGTTCTTTATCCCGAGTTTGCGGAGAGTGTCGACGCAAGTAGCGAGATCGTCTTTACGCTTTGTCGGATTGGTCCGAGACGTATGTAGGATCGAACCGCCACGGGTGTGAATGGTTGAAACGTCTTCAATATCCAGATCAACTACCTGCGAGGTGTCACCTTTTACTAGGTATTCGTATCCGTTCTTGATGCCGAGTACTTCATATCCAAGAAGCCGCGCCTGAATGACCGCAGCCGAGATTACGCTGTTGATTCCCGGAGCTGGACCACCTCCGACAAGAATCCCGATTTTGCCCTGATTGTTTGACGACTTTGTCATTGGTCGACTCCGCGCATGATTCACGAACGATGATTTCCTGACGTGAAAGTTTACGCATCACTATTGATGCTTGTAAGGGGCGAGATTAACAATGAGGTACCAACAGCTTGTCCTCACTCTGCACTAAGACTAGATTCCACAAAAGTCTGCATGGCCAAAACAAGAGCGAAGAAACACAATGACCACGAAGATCTAGTGACCGCCAAATAACGCTCTGGTATGACACAGGGATGTCCCGTTTTCGTGGTTGCCGATTTGTCCCAGATGTGTGATGTGCAACATCTCGCTCGGTGGCGTAGATCTTTCGGAGTATGCGCTGAAATAGGCCATCGATAATGATGAGTTCCAAAGGCATGGATGGTGTTGCTTAGAAACATCCCAACGACTCAACGCTTCGGGTTCGATCGACCTTGTCACCGTACGAGGACCAATGCGTCATGGCGTGCGTATAGTGGTAGGAATTGACACTAAATCGCTAGCGGTTGCTGTCTCTCACCTCGGAGGTGGGCCGAGAGCCTCTTGAAGTTCGTCGACTGTGACACCGAGTTGCGCTGCTGCGACCTCAAGGTCAGGCGGTGGCGGATCGAGCGCTTTTCGGAGGTCATCAACGTCGACGCCGAGGTTGGCTGCAACTGTACTGAGGTCTAGCAGCCTGTTACGAGCTGGCGGCCCACCTGGAGCACCAGCGCTCATCCTAGGTGCCTCTGACTCGTTCACCTCTCCGAACAGGCATCGTGGAATGAACGGGTACTCATCGGTAACAACGTAGATGTAAGTGCCGTCAATCATGATGCCGTTGCATTCATCGAGGGCGCCTGATTCTGATGAGTACTCCCAGTCGGAGGTGTAGGTGCCGTCTGGTGTGGTTCCGTCGAGGTCGATGGTTTCCGAGCCGCGGAGGCTTGGTGTGCAATCAGAGCCTGTTCTCGGGTCGGTAATGAGGCTAAATCCCGACTTGTATGAGCCACTCTTGGAATACACCATTAGATGTCCATCTGCTGCGAAGCCTAGTAGTAAGAGATCTTTGTCGTCATCTAAGGCTTCGACGAGGAGTGGAGAGATACCGTGGTAGTGGTATTCGCCATTTGGTTGAACGTGGGCGTTGTTCATGTCAAACCCAAGGTTGTAGAGCCCTTGAAGAGCTTCGATTCGGAGAATTTCTCCAGATGAACAGGTGATCGTTTCGGCTGTTCCCGGTTCGAACTTCACGCCGTTGAGTGCAACACCTGTGATCCGGACGTCGGTGGGTGTGCCGGTCCATGTGGGCTCTGCAGGGAACGACCAGCTGGCGTTTTGAGCGCTGATGGCGTTAGGGTTCCCAGAATTAGGGAATTCGCCAGTCTCGTGGTTCGGGAGCGAATTGGCATCAATTATTCGGATGCCGTCGGTCACGGTGACGGTAACTTCGGTGCCGAAGACTTGGTCGATGAGGGTGTAGTTTCCGAGATAAGTAGTCGGAAAGCCGAGCACACCAGTTTCACTTGATGACATCACGGTCGAAGTGCTTTCAGTGGTTGACCCGTCAGATATTGACATGTCGTTGCTGACGTCCTCGCCAGAGCTGCACGCTGACGCCAATAGGATTAACGCAATGGCGAGTACTGGTAGGCGTTTAGTAAACATGTTTTGCCCTTTGGTGGTGTTGCATCGCGGTTCACGTAAATTAGACCACGCTAAAAGATTGGTTACAGACTGGCGCTAATCAGATCTTTCTGATGGTGAATTCGGTTAGTTTCTACGACGGTTCGGTTGCGCCGCATTTATCTATGAACGGTTATTGCCTGTGATTGTCAACAAACTATGTAGAAAACTGTTGAATCCAGAGATCTGGACGTGCACTAAATTATGATGTGACGAGTCTCCGCGTTATAACCAACGATATCCGATTGCGAACTCTTACCCTTACTCGATCACGAAGGTCTCAACCACTGAACCGCTCGGACAGAGACTCACACTGAACGAATTGACTTGCGAAGAATGTGAACACGACCGTCGTCAGTCCCGTAGTTAGTCTGACCGTGCGTCTCAGTGCCGCTTAGTGATCGTGTGCGAGTGGGCGACCGATCATGTGAGGATGGACTGAGTGCTGCGGACTGAAACGTCTGCCTTTTCGGAGGGTTTCGACCGGCAGCATTATCTGGTTTCCGATTCGTTCATTCGCGTCAGCGTCTGTAAACGTAACCTTGCCCTCTCGGTGCTGGATGATTGCAACGTCAGCATCGGCACCAACTTTTAGTGTGCCGATGTGATCAGGAAGATTGACCGCCGCTGCCGGTGCCTTTGTGCCCAGTGCAAGAGCGTCATCAATCGAATAGCCCAAATGGACATATTTTGAGAGTGTTGTCATCAGGTCGAAGACCGGTCCACGGACGTTGTACCGGTGAACGTCTGAAGAAACTGTTCCAGGCCCAAGACCTTGTTCGAGACAGGCCTCGGCGACCGCGAACGAAAACGAACCAGCGCCGTGACCGACATCGAAGATCACACCACGTTTCATTGCGTCCCAGGCAGCGTCGATCACCTTGTTGTTGTTATCGAGGATGCCGTGAGGTCGTCCTGTGAATGAGTGGGTGACAATGTCGCCAGGTCGCAGTTTTTCGAGGAACTGCTCGAAGCGGTTCACAGAGCCGCCGACGTGGATCATGACAGGCTTGTCGAGTTCCTGACCAGCTTCGAGCGCTCGTTCGAGAGCCACGAGATCATTTTCTCCGACGATGTTGTCGGTGAGTCGAACTTTTATTCCGACGATCGCATCAGAGTGGAGTTTTGCAGCTTCAACTGCCTTTTCGACTCGTGCCCATCGAATGTCTTCCAACTCCCCGATGTCCTGGTCGAGCTGACCCATTCCGGAAATGTGAAGGAATGCCAGGACCCGAGTGGCTGCCTCGTCGATTACATAGCGGTGGAACCCGGCAACTGTATTTGACCCGGAGGAACCTGCGTCGATCGCAGTTGTTACCCCGCGGTGCACGCAAGCGGGATCAGCCTCGATCGCAAGATGCGCAACTCCCCACCAGACATGAACGTGGAGATCGACGAGACCCGGAGTTACGAGATAGTCGTCAGCCTCAATGACATCGTGCGTATCCGCATCAGAGACATAATCTTCGATCGCTGCGATCTTTCCGCCCGCAATCGCGATGTCTTTCTTCGCATGAATACCAGCTGCAGGATCAACAACGGTTCCGTTTTTTATGACGAGGTCGTAGGTCATGAGAAATCTTTCGAGCGATCGTTACACACCGAGTTTCGGCGTCGAGGCAGATAGTAGTCGTGTCCAGTTTTTATTGCGAGTGAATGGTCGTGACCTATGGTTACGAATTTGACTGAATCACCGACGTGTAGCCATTCGACAGGCAGTCCCCCTGTTTCGACGCGGATGTGACAGACTCGAAAGAGATGAAACAACGACTTCACAAAATTCTTGCTTCTGCCGGTGTTGCCTCACGCCGATCCTCTGAAGACCTGATCGCCCAAGGGTTGGTGATGGTCAACGGAGAGGTTGCTCAGATCGGTGATTTTGCAGACCCTGATGTCGACGACATCGTCGCCAACGGTGAGCAGGTGTTTGTTGAGCAAAAACGATATTTACTGCTCAATAAACCTGGTGGATTTGTGACTACTGTCACCGATCCCCATGATCGACCCACGGTCATGGACTTAATTGATGTGCGAGAAAGGGTTTACCCGGTGGGTCGACTTGATGTCGACACCGAGGGTTTGTTGCTGCTGACGAACGATGGTGATTTTTCACAGCGTATGGCACACCCACGATTTGAGATCGAGAAGACCTACATGGTCGAACTGGCTCGCCCTTTGAACGAGCGAGGGATTGGCTTGCTGTCGAAGGGCATTCGTCTTGAGGACGGATTTACTAGGCCGGCAAAACTTGAGTTTCCAGCGAAGAGCCGACGGCGTGTCGAAATCACCATTCACGAAGGTCGTAACCGGATAGTTCGTCGGATGTTTGAAGCTATCGGCAACAAGGTCTTGAAGCTTCGAAGGGTCAAGTTTGGAAGCCTTGGATTGGACGATTCACAAAAAGGCGAGTGGCGCGATCTTTCTGGTGCAGAAGTTGACGAGCTTATGAAGCTGGCTGCTGAATCAAACCGGAGGAAGCGGAGACCGAGGCGAAGCAGGACTAGTTCCGCTCGGCATTAGCGTTTCACTCTTTAGGCTGATTACGCGTCTAACGATCTCAATACCCGACCCGGGAGTTGACCGTTTACCTTGCCGTTTTCGAGAGCAGGTATACCGTTCACGAACACATAGTCGAGGCCTGTTGAGTAGACATGCGGGTTCACAAAATCGTTGTTCTGTTTGATGTTTTCAGGTTCGAAAACAAGGATGTCGGCGAACTGCCCCGGAGCAATTCGACCTCTTTTCGAAAGGTTTAAGCGCTGTGCAGGTAAAGCGGTCATCTTATATATCGCTTCTTCCAAGGAAACTAAGTTCCGTTCGACAACGAACTGCTCGATGATGATCGTGTTCGTTGCGTAGCTTCGTGGATGCGGTTTTCCTGAAGCCAGTGGACCTTCATCACGAAGAGATGAACCGTCGGATGCGACAGCCATGAGCGGCCACTTGAAAATCGCTTCGACGTCTCGCATTTCCATCGAATTGAGTACGTAGTTACCTTCCGACTGCTCGTAAAGCCGAAGGGCGGCTTCCTCTGGTTCGCAACCCCATTCGTCGGCGATGTCTTGCAAGCTGCGACCTTCGAGTGACTGGTCGGGAGGGAAGCTGGCGACAACACAGCCTTCAGCCGAATGGTTTCGGTTGATGTAGTAAGTGACATCTGACCGAACGCGAGCGCGCGTATCGGAATCGGCGAGACGGTCGAGGGTAGCCTTTCGACCTCCAACGAGTGCCCATCGAGCGAACATTGCTCCGCTGAATCCGGTCGAGGACCACTCATACGGGTACTGGTCTCCCGCGACGTCGATTCCTTCGGACCGGGCTTTTTCCATTCCGTCTATGAGTTCGTGACCCCGTCCCCAGAATTTTGGGCCAACAGCTTTCACGTGAGATATCTGGATTCTTGCTCCAGTGCGGCGACCGATTTCGATTGCTTCTGCGTGAGCTGGAAACAGCCCGCTCAGATCGTCGGCTTCAGATCGAATGTGAGATGAGTAGAGCTTCCCGCGGTCGGCCGCCGGTTGGGTGACCGCAATAACTTCATCAGCCAGAGAGTACGAACCGGGTGCGTACCAAAGTCCGGTCGACATACCGAGCGCACCGGCGTCGAGTGAATCGGCGAATAGACCAACCATTCGGTCGAGTTCTTCTGGCGAGGGCATGCGTGGTTCCATGCCCATGACCGCACGTCGAACCGTGCCGTGTCCGACCTGTGCAGCAACGTTGATAGTTGAGCCAGCGTCCTCAAGGGCAGTCAGGTAACCGTCCATTGTCGACCAGCCGGGCTTGTACTTGGGATCGTACTTATCAGTTCGCTCTTTGAATCCGTCGATGTTGTTTTCGTTGAGCGGCGCGCAGTAGCTCATGCCGCAGTTGCCGAACAGCTCAAGGGTGACACCCTGGGTGAGTTTTGAGTCGGCGTGTGGGTCAATCAGGAACGAGTTGTCGGAGTGGGTGTGGAGATCAATGAAACCTGGAGTAACGACCTTGCCGGTGGCATCGACAGTTTTTGCACCGCTGTCATCAATAGTCCCGACCGCAACGATCTGATCGTTTTTGATCGCTACATCGGCTTTGAATCGTGGCGATCCGGTGCCGTCTACTACCGTGCCGTTTTTGATTACCAGGTCGTACATATGTTTCGTTATTCCGCGATCGTGACATAGTCACTCAGCTTCGGATTCTCCTATAGCTCTCGTTGGCTCCGGGCGGACTTGAGTCCTTGGTCGCGCGTCGCAGTCTCCCCCTCTAACTCCCCCGGTCCGGGGGAGAACCAGAAATTCTCTGTGCTCGCGAGTAGGAGCCTGTCGGTCTGGTCTAAGAGTTTTTAGGAGTGCTTTTAAATTTTCGGCATGAGCATAACCCGAAACGGGAGTAACATATTCCGGCTCAAGATCAGATCTCGCTCGAGTTTCGAGATCGCTCCCGGTATCAAGCCGAAGTTGTTGGGATCGAGAACTTTGAGCGAGCACAATCGAATCGGCATTATTGGAGACGAGCTGAACAGATGAAATTTGTAAGATTCGCCAGCGGTGACGGAGCCGCTTACGGAGTCGTCGATGGCGACACCGTAAAGGAAATTTCTAACTCGCCAATTGGTCAAGACTATTCCGAGACCGGCGCTACCCACGATCTCAACGAGATCAAGATCCTGGCACCTAACCCAAACCCAAGCAAGATGCTGTGCCTTGCCCTGAACTACGGTTCACACCTTCTGGGTGCTGACAGGCCAACTCGACCTGAGCCGTTCTACAAGAACACGAACGCAATCATTGGTCCCGGTGACCCGATCAAACTTCCTGCCGACGCAGGACTCGTTGTTTGTGAGTCAGAGCTGATTGCAATCATTGGTAAGGAAGCCAGCAAGGTTTCTGAAGCCGACGCTCTCGACCATGTTTTCGGCTACACCGCAGGTAACGACGTGAGTGCACGTGAGTGGCAGTCTGGCGCCGGTGCTGACAAGCAGTGGTGGCGAGCAAAGTCAGCTGACACGTTCGGTCCAACCGGTCCGTTCATCGTGACTGACATTGACCCTCAGGATGTAAACATTCGCGGACTGGTCAATGGTGTTGAAGGACAGAAGTGCCACTCTTCAGAGATGATTTTCAACGTTGCTCAGGCGATTTCGTTCATTAGCAACTACGTGACGCTGTACCCGGGCGACATGATCTGGACGGGTACTTCGGGAACTACTCCGCCAATAAATATTGGTGGTGATGTGACTGTAGAAATCGACAAGATCGGTGTTCTACACAACCCTGTTGAAGCAAGCTAGGTGACGTAATCGCTTTAGTTTCTGTGTGAAACGAAAGAGCCATCCGAAGGGGTGGCTCTTTTTTGTTGGGTTGAAAGACGGGATATTTGATCCTTCGACGGGCTAAGATGACAAGGTGAGTAATCCTTGACCCTTCGACCAGATCGAAACGCTCGGGGCAGGCAAAGTTCGTCAAAGGCAGGTTGTCATCCTGAACTTGATTCGAGATCTCGTTGTTGCCCGACTCCGCTCCCACCCAACCGAAGGTCCCTCCAGCAGGGTCGGGACATTGGTTTGAGCGTCCTTGATGAGTTCCCTCCGCTACGGTCGGGACGCGAAGTTAGGCGGTATCGATGGGTTTCCGGTGAGAGTCGGTCGTTTCTTCAGGTTTTGGCGGAGTCGCTGCTTAACCCACCCCGAAGTTGCGGGCTACTTCGCCCTCGGTGAGCCAGTAGAAAATCAGGTAGCCGCCAACCAGGATTAGTACTCCGGCAGAGATTGGGTGAACGTAAGGCATTGCTCGGCGAAGCTGGGTTACTAACGCTCCCTTGAAGACCGCTATTCCAATGGTGAGAGCGGTAATGACAAACATCATTCCCAGGGCGTAGGCGAGGAACTGTCCGGTTGCTTCAACTATGCCGCCAGTTGCAAGTGAGCTACTGATGAGACCAAGGAATATAGGCAGCGTGCAGCTGAGAGAAGCTACGGCATAAGAGATCCCGAACAGGAAGTAGCCCTTCACGCTAGTGTCGTTAGCGTTACCAATTCTTGAGGCCGCCGACTGTGCCCTGTTGTTGTAAAGCTTGCCGCCAGCGAAGAGATATGCGCCAATGCCGGCCATTACGAATCCGAGGATGAATCCAACCCACGGGAAGACGGTGATGAACGACCTTGCTCCAGAGGAGATTGCAAGGCCGACACCGCCAAACAGAAGGACAAAACCTGCGCCGAGAGCAGCACTGACGTAGAGAGCCTTGATGAGTGAACGAGCGATCGTTGCGCCCCTGCGATCATTTTCTGAATCTGAGTCTCCCTGTTGATCGGTGAGATACATGGTCAGGAACGCTGGCAGCATTACGAATCCACACGGATTTACTGTTGCCACCATTCCGGCAGCAAACGCGAAGCCGAGCGGTAGGAATGAACCGATGTTTCCAACAAATCCAGCACTGTCGGCCGAGTAATTGAGTGCTCCTCCAATGAAGCTATTGGCACCGGGACCGACGATCAAGCCAGCTATAAGCGCGAATAACACCACCGTCGTTGCAACGGTCGCTGGGATCGGCAAATTTTGGGCGCTGAAGCCGATTTCTTCAGTTGAAAAGGATTGGTTAGCAGAGCTCATAGGTGATTTTTGAGACCTTCATTGTTCCCCAGTGTGCCTGGGAAACAAAAGTTTCGGGGTTGGCATCTGTAATTGAATGCGATGATCACGATCCCAGTTGGATTCAATGTTAGTCGAGTTTGCAGGCCGATCCATAAGTGTTTCGTTGAATTGGTCGATGTGACATACGACAACTATGATTCAGACAGATTGGTGTATTGGGTGCGATTTTCGTTCGCACAGGATTCTTTCTTTTTCATCGGTATCCATTGGCACTAAAGCACGGCGATCAACAACCGTTCTTGTTTTCGGACAGTGGCGAGTCTTCGCAATCGAAGGCGCGCCGGATAACCGTTCACGTTGCAATTGAAGATTCAGACCTTGAGCGATCCGTACACAAGCTCCTGTACCGGAATGTGGCATTTACCGTCGTCAAAGGTGGAATTGGGTACGCAGCAGAATCTGACGTCCGGATCATCGATTGCAGGATGGATCCTGAGCAAGAGAATATTTACGACGAACAACGGCCACCAAGGACTTTATTCATCGGCCTGGATGACTCCGTCGACAGCTTGGTCGAGGCGTTGGAGGCCGGTGCCTGGTCGTATGTCCCAGAATCCGCCGACACTTCCGAACTTCAAGAAGCCATTTTTGAATTGTCATCCGCAACTGGTAGTCCGTTGCTCCAGAAGATTGCCCGCTCAGAGCAAGGTGCAAAGTACGTAACCGAGCGCATGTCGTCTGATTTCATCGACTCTCCTGCTTCGAAGCATTCAAACCTGCTAAGCCCGCTAGAGTCCAGGATTCTCGGTCTAATCGCTCGTGGTGAACCGAGCAAGCGTATTGGAGATGTGGTTGGGCTCGGTGAGCAGACAGTCAAGAACTACGTCGTGAAGATTCTTGAGAAGACCAATACTCACAACCGGGCGCATGCGGCAGCGGTAGCGGCGCAGCGCGGTTGGTTGGAGTCACTGGACGAGTAGATTCTCAATCTGTCGGCGCTCCCAGCCCTGGGGAGGTAGTAGCGATGGTTGCCGGAAGAAGTTGAACCCTCGGCTTACGCTCGGGATGACAAGGACCTCCAATACTCCTTGTTGTTAACCAGTTAGTTATCTGCCTTACAGCTTGAAAATTCCTACACGGATTGCGTTCATAATTTGAACTAAAGCTGTGATAGAATTCCCAGTCGGTTCGACGCACATTCAAGCAGATAAGTGCAGCGGCGCGGGTTTTCCCGCGTCTCTTTGTGTGTCAGAAAATTTATAAACGAGGCCGGTTCAAAAGTTGCTGAACCGGAAGCAGAGGCAAGTAATTGACGACTTCAGAGACCCCACAGACGAATGAGGAGACTCTGGCGCCTCTCGACCTGCGTTCGCTTTTCATTGCTGGGGTGCACTTTGGCCACCCTTCGAAGCGATGGAACCCGAAGATGGAAGAGTACATCTTCACGAAGCGTTCGCGTGCACACATCATCGACCTATCCAAAACAGTCGAGTCTCTGAAAGCCGCTAAAGCGTTCATCGAGAAGATTGTTGCCGGGGGCGGTGAGTGCTTGTTGGTCGGGACTAAGGCCCAGGCCCAAGGTGCGATCAAGGAGCACGCCGAGAGTGCAGGTGCGATGTACATCAACCAGCGCTGGCTCGGTGGAATGATGACCAACTTCCAGACGATCAAGCCGCGAATCGAGCGACTTGTATTCCTGGAAGACGCATTTGCAAAAGACGCAGTGGTCGCTCAGACGAAGCGCGAGTCTCTCATGCTCGCAGCAGAAGTTGAGCGGCTGAACAAATTCTTCGGTGGCATCAAGGAAATGGAAAAGCTGCCGCAGGTTCTGTTCATTGTCGATATTGAAAAAGAGAAGATTGCAGTCGCAGAAGCCAAGCGACTTGGTATCCCTATTGTTGCAATCGTTGATACGAACTGCGATCCGACTGAGGTTGATTACGCAATTCCGGGCAACGATGACTCGGTGCGAGCTATCTCCCTCATCACGCAGCACATTGCTGAAGCAATCGCTGGCGGAAAAGTAGCTGCTCAGAAGGCCCGCGAAGAACGCATGGCAGCTGAGGCAGAACTCGAGGCCCAGGAAGCTGCAGCTCGAGCCGCAGCCCAGGCAAAGGCAGCGGAGCGTGCTGCTAAGGCGGCTGAAGCTAAAGCTGCTGCCGACGCCAAGAAGGCTGAAGAAGAGAAATCTGAAGAGCCTAAGGCTGAAGCTGCGAAAACAGAAGAAGCTCCGAAGGCGGAGCCTAAGGCAGAAGCCAAAACTGAAAAGAAGACTGAGGCCAAGAAACCAAAGGCGGCTCCTAAGGCAAAGGCTGCAACCAAGAAGTCAGATTCTGACGATGCTGCTAAAGCTGAAGCTAAGGACGAACCCAAGGCTGAAGCCAAAGAAGAGCCTAAGACCGAAGAAAAGCCAGACGAAAAGACTGCAGAGTCATCTGAAGAATCCAAGTAGATTCCAAGATTTCTCAACCAATAACGCTGAAATAATTCACCTCGCAGCGTAAAGCGCGAGTCATGAGGTAAATGAAGTGCCAGTAACAGCTGCACAGGTAAAAGAGCTACGAGACAAGACCGGCGCAGGCATCATGGATGCCAAGCGTGCACTCGAAGAGGCCGACGGCGACTCATCCAAGGCCGAAGCACTCCTTAACGAAAAGGGACTTGCTTCCGCCGCGAAGAAGGCTGACCGCTCAACTTCAGAAGGTCTGGTCGTTTCCTACATCCACACAGGTGGACGAGTGGGCGCATTGGTTGAGCTCAACTGCGAGACCGACTTCGTTGCACGTACTGATGACTTTGAAGCTCTTGGACGAAACATCGCAATGCAGGTAGCCGCAATGTCGCCTGCTTACGTTGACCGCGACTCGATTCCAGACGGCGTGGAGGACGTGAAGGGCGAAGAGCTTCTGCTCGAGCAGGAATACATCCGAGACTCCAGCATGAAGATCTCAGACGTTGTGAAAGAGACTATTGGCAAGCTCGGTGAGAACATTCGAATAAGAAGGTTCTCCAGGTTTGAACTAGGTCTGTAAAGAACACTTGGAAAGCCCGATCAACTGATCGGGCTTTTTGTTAGGAGATAAAACATGTCGAAACCGACATATTCACGAATACTGCTGAAGATGTCGGGTGAATCGTTTAAGGGTGATCAGGAGTTCGGACTGGACGCCGACACCTTGCAGTTTCTATCTAATGAACTAAAGCTCGTTACTGAACAAGGTGTAGAGATCGGAATTGTTGTCGGTGGAGGCAACATCTGGCGAGGTGCCGACTACGAGCAAACCGGAATGGATCGTTCGACCGCGGATTTTGCTGGAATGCTGGCGACGATCATGAACGCTCTCGCCTTGCAGGATGCGCTGGAATCTGCTGGCGTGACAGTCCGTACCCAATCCGCTATCTCGATGCCAGCGGTTGCTGAGCCATACATTCGCAGGCGGGCTGTGCGGCACCTGGAAAAGGGACGAGTGGTTGTCTTCGCAGGCGGTACAGGCAATCCGTTCATGACCACGGACACCGCTTCGGCATTGCGAGCGTTGGAAATAAACGCCGATGTGCTCATCATGGCGAAGAACGGGGTAGACGGTGTCTACGACTCAGATCCACGCAAGAACGATTCAGCCAAGAAGTACGACCACATTACGCACTACGAAGCGTTGTCTAAGCGGTTGCAAGCCCTCGACAGCACGGCCTTGTCGTTGTGCATGGACAACTCACTGCCAATCGTCGTGTTTGACATATTCAAACAGGGAAATCTTGCCTCGGTTGTGTCCGGCGAGAGGGTCGGAACGTTGATCGACGGAAACGAGTAATCTGAACTGCTCTTGGACTGGTAAATGAGCCGGCCAGGGAGTATTTTCTTGTTCATAGATTTCGAGTTAATTAGGTAGTCGCCAAGTTCGGAGATGCGAGGATGTTGGACGAAACGCTAGCCGACGCAAAACAGCGAATGAAGGAGTCTGTTGAGGCACTAAAAAGAGAGCTTGCAGGCGTCAGGACGGGTCGCGCTTCAACTGGACTTGTAGACAACATTCGAGTTGACTATTTCGGCAGCGAAATGCCAATGAACCAGTTGGCACAGATCAACGTTGGTGACGCCCGAATGCTGGTCATCCAACCGTGGGACAAGAACGCTATCGACTCAATCGCAAAAGCCATCCAGAACTCAGATCTCAGCATCGCTCCCAACATTGACGGTGACATTATTCGATTGAACCTGCCACCACTCACTGAAGAGCGACGCCGAGATCTCGTGAAGTCCCTCAAGGCACGCTGTGAAGAAGCCAAAGTGTCTGTTCGGTCGGCTCGACGTGATGCACAAGACACAATCCGCATGATCGAAAAAGATGGCGAAGCTTCTCAGGATGACTGCGCGCGGGCCCAGAAGGAACTTCAAAAGCTGACGGACGATGCCGTAGCTTCAATCGATTCTGAAACGGCAGCAAAAGAGGAAGAATTGATGCAGGTCTAACCTGCTCTTCTAAGCTCTTAAGGGTCGAAATATGACGGCCGAGAAAGCCGCTTCACAAGTTCATTCAACCGATTCCAACGGAATCCCGCGTCATGTCGCGATCATCATGGACGGTAATAGTCGATGGGCTGAAGACCGCGGTCTAGATGTGTCCGAAGGTCATGAGGCTGGTTTCGAGAATCTGAAGAAGGTTGTCGATCACCTTGGGCGCAAAGGTGTTCGATTTCTAACCTTGTACGCGTTCTCAACTGAGAATTGGGACCGGCCCGAAGCCGAGGTCAACGGCATTCTTGAACTGGCAATATCCGTTATTGCGCACGAAGCTCAACAACTTCACGAGAACAATGTTCGGATTCGCCATCTCGGTCGCGTGGATCGAATTTCAGACGAACTTAGAGACGAACTCAAAGCAGCTGTCGATCTCACCGCCGGGAACACAGGTTTAACTCTCGGTGTCGCCTTTGACTACGGTGGTCGAGCCGAAATTGCACACGCAGCACGCCAAATGATCGAAGACGGGGTCGAACCTGGGGATATCGACGAGAATAAATTCGCCGGGTACCTGTATTCCGCAGGGATGCCCGATGTTGATCTACTGATCAGAACCGGTGGTGATCTGAGAATCAGCAACTTCATGCTGTGGCAAGCTGCGTATGCGGAATTTTATTCCACTCCCGTTTGGTGGCCAGACTTTCAGGGAGACCATATCGACCAGGCTCTCGAAGCTTTCAGCGGTCGCAAGCGTCGTTTTGGTAAGCGCGTCTAGTTGAGTATCCGAACTCAGCACCTGATATTTCTTTCAGGGAGATCCTATTGCGAGTCCGAATAATCACGGCAGCGGTTGGTATTCCTCTGGTTTTGGCCGCGATTTGGTCAGGCGTAATTGGGATCGGCTTACTTGCTTCGGTTGCAGGTGTGATCGCAGGATACGAGCTACACCGAATGATGAAACCAGAAGGCTCTTACCTTGAATCGCTCAGGTCGGTTGTTTTGGTTGGTGGTCCTGCAATTGTCGCTTTCGTGACCGTCCTCGTGATGGAAAACGACCTACGTGAGTTTGAGGTACTACCGATTCTGCTTGCAGTCGCCCTCGCTCTGGCAAATCTCTTGAGGTTCACGGTTGGACTCCAAACCGTTGGTCCTGCCGACACAGGTTCAATACTCCGTTTCGCTGTGTTTGGAGCGTATGCAGGAATCCTCATAGCTCACTTTCCAGCCCTCGCCGGGCACGATAAGGGGCAAGAATTCTTACTGTTCGCGATTCTCGTTACCTACACGATCGACTCAATTGCGTTATTTGTAGGTGTTGCAATCGGACGTCACAAAATTGCGCCGTCAATCAGTCCGAAAAAATCCTGGGAAGGCTTTATTGGCGGAGTCATAGGAGGAGCTGTTGTGGCGTTCGCTCTCGACGCTGTCCAGGAGCTTCCGATTTCGACGTTGTTTGCAATCTCACTTGGTGCATTCCTGGGTGTGACTGCACTATTCGGCGATTTGTACGAGTCACATATCAAGCGGGTTGCTCATGTAAAAGACAGCGGAGTCCTGATTCCGGGACATGGTGGAATTCTGGACCGGTTGGACAGCCTGATGTTGAACGTGGCGGTCGTATACTGGATTGCAGTATGGATGGCTTGAAGAAACACCTGGTAATTCTTGGTTCGACTGGCTCGATCGGACGGCAAACGCTCGACATCGTTCGCCAGTTTCCTGAAAGATTCGAACTCGTCGGTATTTGCAACGGCTACAACTCTGATTTGTTTCGTCAGCAAGTAGACGAGTTCAAGCCCAAATTTGTAAATACTCTTGGTGAATTCGAATCTGGATATGGTGGAACCAAGCTAATACCAACAGAAGAAATCGTTTCCCTGCCAGAGGTTGATCTGGTCGTTGCCGGAACCGTCGGTTGCGCCGGGATGTCGTCGACTCTTGCTGCCATCGAGCATGGCAAGTCCATCGCCCTCGCAAACAAAGAAGTGATCGTCATGGCTGGCGAGTTGCTCATACAGAAGGCCAGCGAACACGGCGCAACGATTCTGCCGGTTGATAGCGAACCATCGGCGATATGGCAGTGTTTGGAAGGTGAGATCAGTCCTCCGAAAAGACTCGTCATTACGGCATCAGGAGGAGCATTCCGGGATTACAAATGGGATGAATTGCACGACGTCGCGCCAGAGCAAGCGTTGAAGCACCCGACGTGGTCGATGGGCAAGAAAATTACGATCGACTCTGCAACCTTAATGAACAAAGCTTTCGAGGTGATCGAATCCCGATGGTTGTTCGACATCCCATTCGAGCAAATCTACGTAACTGTTCACAGACAGAGCATTGTTCACTCAATGGTCGAATTTGAGGACGGGACTCTGAAAGCCCAACTTGGTCCGACAAATATGGGACAACCAATCCAGCACGCTTTGTTCTTTCCTGAAAGAGTTACGAATCCTTCGTTACCGACAATCGACGCTGTAGCCATGGGGTCACTCACCTTCGAAGAGATGGATCCTTCTCTTTACCCATGCTTCAGTCTTGCCATCGAATATGGTCAAAAGGGTGGAACGTATCCAGCGGCTCTCGCAGGCGCAGACGAAGCGGCGGTGCAGCTGTTCCTGGACGGAAAGATCAAGTTCACTGACATTCCAAATGCGGTGCGAAAAACCCTGGAAATGCACGAAGTTGTTGCCGACCCATCGATCGACGACACAATTGCTGCCGCCAACTGGGCAACTGAAATCACACTCAGCAGAAATAAAAGCTCAACAATTCTGGGCTAGCATTAACTACATATGCCAGACACAGTTTTTTACGGGGTCGTGACGTTTCTACTCGTCTTAGGCCCCCTCGTAATTCTCCACGAATTCGGACACCTTCTTACCGCTCGTAAATTTGGAGTTAAAACTCTCGAATTCGGCTTTGGATATCCTCCACGTGCCGGTGGGCTCTGGAGTGGTAAAACCCCTGTAAAGGTTGATTCACGCACCGCGTTTGAGATCGAAATGACGGTGTTGAGCAGTGAACTCGCTGCCATTCCGGCGACCGATGAAGGTGACACTGCGAACACAGGTGACGTTTTGACCGATGCGCCAGAAAGTGCTCATAGGCAAATAGAGACTGCCGACGGTGAATTTGTAACTGTTGATCAGCGATCGATAATCGGTAAAACGGCGACTATTGGAACGGTTCGAGATGATGATGGAAACCAAGTTGCGGTTTCTGTTCGACCTCGCGCTAAAGGCGACGACTCAGAAGCCTCTGAAGGGGCAGAAATCGTAACTGGCAAGATCAAGTCATTTGACGGCGATACGATCGTCATGGCAGACATGCTTTGGTCGTTCAACTGGCTCCCACTTGGTGGTTTCGTCCGAATGGTCGGTGAGGAAAGCGGTCAATCGGTTGGTTCACTGGGAAGCAAACCTCGATGGCAGCGAATCGTCGTAATGGCAGCCGGAGCAGTCGTGAATGCGATCATTCCGTTCATCCTGTTACCGCTGGTATTGATGTGGCCGTCTGACAAAGTCCTGAGTGATGTGACAGTCGCAACGGTATTCCCTGGTTCTCCTGCTGATGAGGCGGGGATTCGGCCTGGTGACCGGATTGTTAGCGTTGATGGCAGGTCTGTAGACAACATCAGCGAACTTCAACAGGCAGTAACGGTGCGACTCGGAGCCGAATCTGTTTGGGAAATAGAATCGGGTATTCCGAATATTTTTGCCCGACCTGCCGAAGGTCAATATCAGTACAGCGGCGAGACAGAGAAGGTAACGATCGTTCCTCGATGGAAGCCGCCCAACCGAGAGGTGGTCGAGACCGTCACCGATCCTGAAACCCAAATGGCTCTGTCGCAAGCCAGGATTTACCAAGCGGCTACAGGAACCAACGACACACTATCGGTTGTTGTCGAGCCAACAGACACGCTGTACCAAATTTCTGTTGCTGACGCGGCAGAACTAGATCCACCTGCAGCGCTCGGCGACACATTGAAGGTTGTATTTGGAGCTGAAAATGCAGGTGAAGAAATTTCCCTGGCTGATGCCCGAGCACACGACCACGGATTAGGGGTGATCACACACATCCAGGAAGGTGCAACAGGAATTCAGATTAGCGAGGAGCAGCGCCGGATTGAGAAAGTCGGCTTGAATCCGCTGAAAGCGTTCCCGACAGGTTGGCGACAAACGATCGACACTCTTGTCATCACTCGAAACGCTTTCACGACGGCAATCATTGGCAGCACGAACCCGCAGTTCGATGGACCGTCGACAGTTGGACCTGTTGGCATTGGTCAGCTGACAGGTGAGGTTGCGACGGCGGATGCCGGTCTCGACGTGAAAATTGTGACTCTTGCTACTCTTGCAGCAACGTTGAGTCTCTCGCTGGCTATTCTGAACATCCTGCCGATCCCGGCGCTAGACGGTGGACGAATCTTCTTCGTGTTCGTGGAGATCTTGCGAAGAGGAAAGCGAATTTCACCTGAGCGAGAAGGACTCGTTCATCTGGTCGGATTCGCCATGCTGATTGGATTAATCATCGTGATATCGATTCAGGATGTCAGCCGAATCATCCGTGGCGAATCGATAATCGGTTAGACGGATTATGACGCTCGCACAGGCGCGCCGGAACCAAATGCTGATCGCAGGAATCAGCTCGGTGTTGTTGATCGCGCTTTGGCTTGTTGGAGACGTTCCAACAGGAATGTACTTTCTGCTTCCACCCGTGATTGTCGCAATGTGGATTCCTGCATTGCTTGCTCATAAGCAACGTATTGGTTCAGTGCGTTGGAACTTGTTTTTTGGTTTGCTGGGGGTTGGTGTTGTTTCGACTGTCGTACGAGTGGTTCTGTACATCGGTAATAGTTAGTTCATCCCAGGCACCATACTCGCCGAGATGTATCACTCGAAGCCGAGTTCACAGTAGACTTGATAGTTGCAATACCAACTGATGAATTGAGCGAGGATTGATCTGGCAGCGCGAGATAAAACATATCCAGTAAATGTTGGTGGAGTAACGATTGGCGGCGGAAATCCCGTCGTGGTTCAGTCGATGACTGATACCGACTCTGCCGACGTCGCTGCAACTGTCGCTCAAGTAAAGCTGCTCGCAGATGCTGGCAGTGAGATTGTTCGTATAACGGTAAACAACGCCGCCGCTGCCGAGGCCGTGCCGGAAATCAGAAAACGTCTTGCCGATCTCGGGTGCAATGTTCCGCTTGTCGGAGACTTTCACTTCATTGGTCACCGTCTGCTCAAGGACTACCCGGCTCTCGCTGAAACCCTCGCCAAATTTCGAATCAACCCGGGCAATGTGGGGCGTGGTCCTCGCCACGATGAGAATTTCACTCAGTTCATCGAAATCGCTCGGGACCTTGGAAAGCCGGTAAGGATCGGTGTCAACGCCGGAAGTCTTGATCCAGACGTTATGGCTCAGAAGATGGACGAAAACTCTCGCCGTCCTGATCCGCTTGATTCTGAAGGTGTCGAAAACGCCGCACTCGTTGAGAGCGCACTCTCGAGCGCGGAGGCAGCGTTAGATATCGGACTCTCCCCGAATCAAATAATCATTTCCTGCAAGGTTTCTCGACTCCCTCAAATGGTTGCGGTTTACCGCGAGCTCTCAGAGAAGTGTGATTTCGCGCTGCACTTGGGACTGACCGAAGCTGGTATGGGGCAAAAGGGAGTCGTGACCACAACCGCTGCCCTCAGCACTCTGTTAGAGCAGGGTATAGGTGACACCATCCGAGCATCGCTAACCCCGGAAGTTGGTGGTGATCGTGCGAAAGAAGTTCGGCTCTGCCAGGACATTCTCCAGGCCGTTGGCTTAAGGCGATTCCGACCATCGGTCACAGCTTGTCCTGGATGCGGTCGAACCACCTCAACGTTGTTCAGAGAGCTAGCTCAGGACATACAACAACACATTGACGAGCGATTGCCTGAGTGGAGAGGCAGACACCCGGGCTCAGAATCGTTGCAGGTCGCTGTGATGGGTTGCGTTGTGAACGGTCCTGGTGAATCCAGGGCAGCGAACATCGGCATTTCACTTCCGGGCTCAGGCGAAGAACCTCGCGCTCCCGTCTTCGTTGACGGCGAGCGAGTTACGTTTCTGTCAGGTCCGCAAATTGCGACCGACTTTATTGGAATGGTTGAAGACTACGTTGAGAAGACCTACGGATCGTAGGCTCTAGGCAAGCTTCACGGCGGTGCCGTAGGCGAGAATTTCTGACGCACCGGACGCGATCATCGATGTGGTGTATCGGATGCCAACAACTGCATCGGCGCCCATTTTTTCCGCCTCTGCGACCATTCTACGAGTTGCCATTTCCCGAGTTTCTGCTTGGAGCCTGGCATATTCCTGGATCTCACCACCGACGAGATTTCGTAGCGCGGCAACAATGTCGCGACCTGCGTGTCGTGCTCGCACTGAGTTACCGCGTGCGAGACCGATTACCTCGGTAATCTCTCGCCCTGGAATATCCATTGTTGTTGATTTGATCATGGCTTACTGATCTCCTGATGAACTGTCGAAGCTCCGAGGGTAACATCAAGCAGTTGTGATTCGAGTGGAGGGGATGTGTTGTAACCGTATTCTTGTTACCTGCTCACCTGTCGGTATGTAAGATTTTGGTTTTCCGTTTAGATGCGCTCGACAAGGAGCATCAATTGACACTCAACTGGCACGAGATTGACCGTTTTCTGATGGGCGAAGCGTGGGCTGGATCGCTGATAAATCAGCACGTTACAGAATTGTGCGATGTGATCGGTCCACGGTGGGGTGGCTCAGAAGAAGACCGACGAGCAGCCTACTACATCCGCTCTCAAATGGAGGCGGCAAATCTCGACCGTGCCGAAATTGAGCCGTTTCAGATCGATACATGGAGCCACGGTAAAGTCGAAATTCGACTGGTGGAGTCAGCGCGAGAAATTGCCTCCATGCCATTTCTTCGGTGTAAACCAACGGATGTAACCGCAAAGCTTGTCGACACCGGTCATGCAAGTGCTCACGAAGTCGACAGTCTCGGTGACTCGCTACGCGGCAACGTTGCCCTTGCAATCATTGCGCCCGAACCGTTCACGACCCCGGAACCATTTACCGCCCGGATAGTCAGGTTGGCACAAGCGGGAGCAGCTTGTGTGATAGCCGTTGAACCGAAGACCGGTGGGCGAATGGAGTACTCGAACTCCGACGAATGGTTGACCGTAGGACCGCAAAAAGACGCTATCGCAGTGATCAAAACAAGCTCTGAAGATGGGGCATATTTGCGCCGAATTGCAGGGTCGTCACCGTCTATACGCGTGAAAGTGGAGTCGAAATATTTTGACTCGACCGCGTACAACACGGTCGCTGAAATAACCGGAGAATCCCATCCTGAACGACACGTGATTCTCGCGGGACACCATGACACGGTTCTTGGCGTGCCGGGCGGAAACGATAACGCGTCTGGAACCATCGGGGTTATGGAGGCGGCGCGTGTCTTATCTAAGCTCAAGGACGAACTTGGAGTTCGTCCCGGATTGTCGATCAGGTTCGCGACCTGGAGCGGTGAAGAACAACATCTACAAGGGGCGCGTGCATATGTCAGGGATCACTACTCGAAGTCGGCTGCGAATCGAGAAGAAAAACCTCTTCTGAACATCAATCTCGATGAGCTATCCACCGGACACATGAAGGGAATAGTCCTTATGTTCCCGCACTTGCGAACGTTCATGCAGTCCCAACTCGACACTATGAAGGACGGATTGAAATGCCACGTTCTTGCACACATGGACGCTCACTCCGATCACTTTCCATTCGTCGAAGAAGCAATCGACGCTTCAATCACCTGGCGTTGGCGTTTCTGGGGTAGGCACGAAACAGCTAATTTCCACCACGAACCTGGAGATGCCGCAAATAAATTGAACGCGAGAGAGCTTAAGGAATATGTCGGACAGCTTTCTCGTTTGCTGTTACGACTGTCGCATACCGAACCTGATTTCTGGCCAGCGAATCCTCTCACCAAGGCAGACGTGACAAAAATGATCGAGAGTGACTCCGGACATCATCATCCTGCATTCCACAGCTAAACTGCCGTCATGAAAGAGCGTCACCACCGCACAGATCACAAGCACCCTAAAACTTGCACTTGCACTTCATGTCAGGCTCGCCGATTGGAGGCGAACCAACCGAAAAAGAAGAAAAAGAGGAAGCCAAAATCCCAACGCGGAAAAGCTTCGAAGAAGGATGTCGCTCATGCAGCAGTGGCAGACGCATTGGATTTTCTTGGGCTCGGCAACTCGGACGGAGACAAACCGTAATGTCAGATCAACGAGCGAAAATCGGACTAATTGGTGCTGGATGGTGGGCTACGACGAATCACCTTCCTGTGCTGGTCGAACGCGATGACATTGAGCTTGCAAGCGTATGTCGGCTTGGAGCGGACGAACTCCAGCAGGTAAAAGAGCGATTCGGATTTGAGCATGCCACGGAAAACTACATTGAGTTACTTGAGACTCCGGGTCTAAAAGGCGTTGTCGTAGCTTCTCCGCACACGATGCACTACGAACACGCTCTTGCTGCGCTGAAGAAAGGTTTGCACGTTCTCTGCGAAAAGCCATTGACGACGAACGCCGAACATGCACGTGAGTTAGTGCGCGTTGCTGAAGAGCAAGGTGTTCAACTGATGGTGCCGTACGGTTGGCACTATACCGAGTTCATCCAGGAGGCGAAGCGCCGGATGGATGCAGTTGCCGTAGGAGAAATCGAATACGTCATGTGCCACATGGCATCGCCGATTCGGTCACTTCTTGAAGGAAAGCAGTTCCTCAGTGATGGAGGCGGAGTCGGTGAGAATATGTTTGAACCGGGGGCCGCAACGTGGGCTGATCCAGATGTTGCAGGAGGTGGATACGCCTTGGCGCAAATGTCTCACTCAGCTGGACTTGCGTACTGGCTTACAGGGCTTGAGGCTGAGTCTGTGGCGGCGCTGACATCGGCACCTACTAGTGACGTTGAGCTCTACGACTCGTTTACCGTTAGGTTCACCAATGGAGCGATTGGGTCATTCTCTGGAGCCGGTACGTTGCCTAACGAATCTCCGTTCCAGGTGGATGTTCGAATTTTCGGTAACGAGGGCGTAATGAGCATCGATTGTGACCGCGCTAGATTGCAGGTCTTGAGGAGAGACGGCAATAACTTCGAAATGGAGTTGTCACCAGATGCAGGGGCGTATCAAGGTGGCGGACCAACTGAGAATTTCGCTGACGTCGTTTCAGGAAAAAATGACGTGAACTGGGCTCCAGGTTGGGCAGGCATGCGAGCAGTAGAAATGATTGATGCGGCCTACCGTTCAGCGTCATCTGGGACCACTCAACAGGTCTAAAGAAAGCCTTGGGTCAGGCACTCATACGCCCTCAGCGATGAGCCTGTGGGCTCACGTTTGAGCCGATTAGTCAGTGGGTCTATTTAGTGCGAAGCTATAAATCCTGTGGACTCCTGTTGGTTCTATGCGTGGGCGTCGCAGATGGGAATCCTGAAGTTTTGTCGTCGGCCCAAAACGACATTAACTAAAACAGTAGAAGCTAGGTCAAAGCCCACCCATGGCAAAAACCGATGCGACATACCCCTCAAGATCCAATCTCCTCAGTCACCTGTACCGCCTTATGACCGCTATCGGTTTTCACTACTGTGGCATCATCATTGATGCGCACAACGGTGATGTTGCTGTGGGCAGCTAACCGCGTGTCGGCACGTAGATGACGGTGATTTTCCCAAAAACTAGCGCTCACAGGTCGCCCCCGCAGCGTAACCTCTAACACGGTTTAACATTCCGTAAACTAGGCTTAATTTATGAATCTGATTTGGTTCGTGATGAATGCTTGACTGTTGCATCTCACGAACTACGAGGTGACTGCTCATGGCTTCTCAACCGGTCGTTGGCGCGAAGAAAAAGGTCCTCGTCGTTGAGGATGACCGGACTTTGAGAGAGACGCTGCGTTACAACCTGGTTGCCGACGGTTTTGATGTCGTCGTCGCCGAAGATGGTGGCGCAGGGCTGATGGCAGCCCGATCTGAGAACCCGGACGTGATCGTGCTCGATCTGATGCTTCCAACTCTAAGCGGGCTCGAGATTTGTAAATCGCTCCGACGGGGCGGGGCGATTGTACCCATCGTGATGTTGACAGCCCGTGACGCTGAAGTTGACCGAATCGGGGGGCTGGAATCTGGTGCGGATGATTACGTCACTAAGCCGTTCAGCGTACGAGAGCTACTTGCGCGGGTGAACGCACAGGTCAGACGCATGGAGATGATACAAACTCACTCCGATGCGACTCCCGAACAGGTAATAGAACTCGGTGGTCTGGTTATCGATGGGTCATCACGAACAGTGAGCCTCAACGGCGACTTGCTGGAACTACGCCCTCGTGAATTTGATCTACTCGCCCACCTCGCGTCCAATCCTGGCAGGGTCTACACGAGGGATCAGTTGCTACAAGATGTGTGGGGTTTTGCTTACGCCGGAGACACCCGTACGGTAGATGTTCACGTCAGGTGGTTGAGGCTCAAAATCGAGGAGGATCCGGCTCGTCCGAAACTGCTGGGAACCGTTCGGGGCGTTGGCTACCGAATCAACGTATAGAATCCCTGTTCTCAGATACTGAACGAGTCCAAGGAACCTCGTGGGCAACCTCTCTCTCCGCTGGAGAATCCCTCTAGAAACAGCTGTACTGGTCGCCGTAATAGCGACGTGTACGTTGTTGTTCGGTGTTGTCGGAACCATTCTGGCCGGACTTGGCTCTGCCGTGGTCGCTTTTATCAGGGCGGTCATGCTCACTCGGCAGCTCCAGCGACTCACCGAAGACGTTGTCAGGACGACTTCAATTGACCGGTCTGTTCGCCTCGAACCGGTTGGCCCTTCGGAGTTTCAGCGTTTGGCCCGCGCAGTGAATCGACTTGTCGACCGGGTCGGAGCCGACATCATTGCCGAAACAGGTGAGCGTATCCGCCTTTCCTCGATGCTGAACTCTCTCCGAGAAGGTGTGATGGTGATTGCTGAGGATGGGGAAATTGAATCTGCCAATCCTGCGTCACTGAAGATGCTAGATACGACTACCGAATCGATCGGGTCCAGTCTTGCAACGGTAACCAGCGATCCGCAGATTCACGAGGTTGTGAGCGCCGCCATGAAGGATCGACCACTGGACCAACAGGAGATCGAATTATTGGGTGGCCAAACAACGGTTGCCGTTTTCGCTTCCCCGTTTCCGACGCCGGATGGATCACAAATGCGCGCGTTGTTACTGCTTACTGATCTCACCGAAATTAAAAGACTCGATACGACCAGGCGCGAGTTTGTCTCTAACGCGTCCCACGAGCTGCGCACACCGATAGCTGGTGTGAAGGCAGCCGTAGAAACATTGGAACGTGGGGCGATCGACGATCCGGAAAATCGGGGCATGTTTTTCCAGATGATCATGGAAGATGCTGACCGTATGGAACGGCTTGTCGAGGAAATGCTTGAACTTTCTCGGATCGAGTCTGGTGAACAACCTTTCGAGTTCCGCCCCGTTGAACCAGAACAACTCATTGTTGCCGCGACCCGTCAGTTCGATCCGATCTTCACTGACGCAGAGCTTGACCTAAGGGTTGAAAAAGGTACCAACCTCCCAAAGGTGTCAGCGGATCCTGACCGGATCGATCACGTGCTCACGAACCTTTTGAGTAATGCGGTGCGGTGGACCGAACCGGGTGGTGCGGTGACTATTCGTTACTGGGGTGAAGAGGGATTCGTCTGGTTCTCTATTTCCGACACCGGAGCCGGAATTGAACCCGAACATTTACCGCACATCTTCGAACGGTTCTTTAAAACAGACCCCGGGCGTTCACAGCCTGGAACCGGACTTGGACTTGCCATTGCTCGGCACATCGTTGAGGCACATGGTGGCGAGATAAGTGCTCACTGTTCGACGGGCGAAGGCTCAGAGTTTGTGTTTTCTCTGCCGGTCGAAATGGCATAGCCAAGGTCGCCGACTCGCTTAGTTAACTTCGAATTAACCGACCCTCAGGAATCGTTAACGTCCTCTTAAGGATGAAGGTAGAGCCTGATCGTGACGGCGGAAACAAATGATCATTTCGCCTGCCTAAAAAACTTTAGGTGGGGTCAAAACTTGAACTCCACCGGTAAGAATCATTCGGAGTAAGAACGGAAAATGTTCTCAACAAAAAACCAGAGACTATCCAGGGTCCTGATCACCGCGGCAATGATGGCGGTACTCGCGCTGGCAGTAGCTTGCGGCGGCGGTGAGTCGTCAGATGGTGGTAGCTCATCTTCTGAGATTGTCGTCGACGGATCATCCACGGTATTCCCGATCACGCAAGCAGTTGCTGAAGAGTTCAGGAGAGAAAATTCCAGCGTCCAGATCCCAGTCGGAATTTCAGGAACCGGCGGTGGATTCAAGCGATTCGTCGTCGGGGACACTGACATCCAAAACGCTTCCCGAGAGATCAAGGAATCAGAAGCCGAGGAAGCTGCCGCCAACGGGGTTGAGTTTATCGAGATTAGCGTGGCATGGGACGGACTTTCGGTCATCGCAAACAAGTCGAACGATTTCGCCGACTGTCTCACCACAGAGGAATTGAAATCAATTTGGGATGCCGACTCCGAACTCAACAACTGGAACCAGGTCCGAAGCTCATTCCCCGACAAACCTTTGCGACTCTATGGTCCAGACACTGACTCAGGAACATTCGATTACTTCACCCATGCGATAAATGGCGAGGAAGATCGAAGCCGGTCGGATTACACAGCGTCAGCCGATGACAACACGCTGGTCCAGGGAGTCGCCGGGGACGGTGGCTCACTCGGTTACTTCGGATATGCCTACTTCTCAGAAAACGCGGATAAGCTGAAAGTGCTTGGCGTTGATTCTGGTAGTGGTTGCGTTAGCCCTTCGATCCAGACAATCAACGACGGATCGTACTCACCTCTTTCTCGTCAGTTGTACATCTACGTGAATAAGGCATCACTGGAACGCCAGGAAGTGAAAGACTTCATCACGTTCTTCATGAACGAAGGTGGGGCGCTGGCTGAAGAAGTTGGGTACGTTGCCCTGAGCGACGCTGATTACCGGGCAAATCTCGAATTGCTGGGTCTGAATTAACGTTGTGTTAATAAAGTAAGCTCAATCTGAAATCCCGATGATTTATTCATCGGGATTTCGTTTGTTTACGGACGCACTTCGCAGAGTATCTGCAAGCTAAATGACCAGTACACCAGACGCAAACTTCACCTCACCTCAGGATTCGCGCGAATCGGATCTGGTGAAGCAGGAAATACTTCAGCGCGTCGCTAGGCGCCGGCGCCGGCAGTACCGTGAGCAAACTATCGTCACCTGGTTGCTGAGAGCGACTGCTGCAATATCAGTCGCGACCACACTCGGGATCGTGTTCATCCTCGTTCAACAGAGCGCGGGCTTCTTTACTGAAGTAAACGTGTTTGAGTTTGTATTCGGTACCGAATGGACACCACTGTTCAAACCGCAGAAATTCGGTGCTCTTCCACTGGTCGGTGGAACGCTCCTCGTAGCTGTGATCGCTGGACTTGTTTCGCTGACTTTTGGTTTAGGAGCGGCAATATTCCTTTCCGAATATGCCCCAGAGGGCGCAAGGAAAGTTCTCAAGCCGATCCTTGAAATTCTGGCAGGTATTCCCACCGTCGTTTACGGCTACTTTGCACTGACGTTCATCACACCGATATTGCAGAGTATCTTCGGTGCTGACCGCGTCATTATTTTCAACGCACTATCAGCCGGAATCGTTATGGGTCTGATGATCATGCCTATGGTGTCGACCCTTAGCGAAGACGCCATGGTAGCTGTTCCGCGATCACTGCGCGACGCCGCCTACGCACTGGGTGCCACCCGCTTCGAAGTGGCAACCAAAGTAGTCATTCCTGCTGCACTGTCTGGAATCGTTGCTTCGTTCATCCTGGCTCTTTCACGAGCAATTGGTGAAACGATGATCGTAAAGATTGCTGCGGGTGCAACTCCAAATCTCACACTCAACCCGCTTGAGAGCATTCAGGCAATGACGGCGTACATCGTTCAAGTTAGCCTCGGAGAAACTCCACAGGGCTCAATCGAATACCGCACGATTTTCGCCGTCGGTTTGTTGCTGTTCGTTATGACACTGGCGATGAACATTTTGGGGCGCTGGGTGATTGCTCGGTTCAGGCAGGTTTACGAATAAGATGAGCATGGTTTCTTCCACACCCACGCAGCGCGAGCGTTCACACCGAATACGAGTATGGCGCGACCGAATTTTCTACGCTTTGTTCTTTCTCGCTGTAGTTGTCGGTATTGCCGGTCTGGCAGCTCTTCTCATTGACGTACTCATAGATGGACTCCCGTTCCTCGACTGGAAGTTCATGAGCAGTTATGCCTCACGACGCCCGCTTGAGTCGGGAATCTTAGCTCCGATGGCTGGAACGATTTGGGTCGTTGGACTGACAGCTTTGTTCACGATCCCAATTGGTGTGGGTACCGCCATATATCTCGAAGAGTTTGCTGTGAAGAACCGCCTGGCGCGGTTAATCGAACTCAACATTTCGAACCTCGCAGGTGTCCCAAGTGTCATTTACGGTTTGCTGGGACTGGCCGTATTTGTCCAGTTCCTCTTCAACGGATCACGAAACCTGACCGCTGGTGCACTGACCATGACCCTGCTGATCCTGCCGATCGTGATTATTGCTTCACAAGAGGCGATCAAGGCGGTGCCATCCAGCTACCGTGACGCCGCATATGCAATGGGAGCTACTCGTTGGCAGGTGGTGAAGACGGTCGTCATGCCGCAGGCGATTCCGGGCATGATGAGCGGAATTATCCTTGCTCTTTCGCGAGCCATCGGTGAATCGGCGCCAATCCTGATTATTTCCTCACTGGTCTGGGTCACGTTCATACCAACTTCTCCAGATTCGAAGTTCACTGTATTGCCGCTGCAAATTTTTACCTGGGTGAGCCAGCCACAGCAGGATTTCCGAAGCATTGCTGCTGCTGGAATAATCGTTCTGCTTGCAATCTTGCTCACCATGAACGCTGCTGCAATATGGATTCGCAGCAAGTACCAGGTTCGAGCCGAACAGTAGGCACCCAAACGAAATTCACTCTGTAATATTTGCCGCATGAGCAATCATGAGGTGCAGCAGAGTCTCCTTGGAAAGTTGTCAGCCGATCTGATTCAGGCTGCCGAGTCTGGTCAAATCGGCATCCCGAGATTTGTCCGGTGGACTCAATCCGCCGGTCTATCGGATGATCTAGAGGGTGCTCGAGACACGTGCGAGAGATTGTTCGGATCTTCACCCGAACGCACTGAGAAATTCGGTGATGGACTATTCCAGACCCAACTGCTGATCTGGTCGACCGGCGAATCTGCCATTTTCTCCCAGAGCTTAGGTAGTCCAAGTTCACTCCCCGAAATCATGTTGCTCGGATCTGCAGGTGCCATTTATTTTGACGGCACTCTCGGAGGAACTCCTACTTTGGAACAGGTGGTCCAGTAATGACCGAACTGGGAGTCCTTTGTATTGGTGGAAACCAAACACACCAGGAAACACATGCTGCCGGCTTCGCTCTCGATCCTCGAACACGGATTGTGGCAGTTGCGGATGAACAGGATGTTTCCGAGCGACGTCGTTCTTTGAATATCTCTTTGGCTGAACAACATGGAGTTCCGTATATCGAGAATATCGAGGAGGCCGTGAATCGTGATGACGTCGATATCATCAGCATGTGCGCAGATGTTGAGCGTCGAGAAGGTGTGGCAATTCAATGCGCTGATTCTGGCAAATATTTGTATCTGGATAAGCCACTAGCAGGTTCTACCTCGGTTGCAGAAAAGATCGTCGACGCGATTGGTCAAAACGGGGTCAAGAACCAGATGTACTCATTCGTTCACACCCCGTGGGTAAGAGCGGCGCGGACGTGTGTTGAGTCGGGGCGACTGGGCGAGATTAAAGCCGTAAATGTCGACATTCTTTTTGCCAAGGGGCCAGGTGGGACCAATAAAAAGCGTGGTCCACGTGTTGAAAATGAATCGCCAGAAACTTTCACGTATGTCGAGTCAAAGCGCGAGTTTTTTGATCTGGGTGTTTACCCGATCGGGCTTGGATTGTCGCTCAGCGGTGGTGCTCCGGCTGAAGTCTCTGCGGTGACCGGGAATTACTTCTTTGAGCAACACCTCTGGAACGACACTGAAGATTTCGGGGCGGTAATTTTCTCAACGGACAACGGGGTAACTGTGTCTGCTGCAGGTGGTCGAATCGGGTGGGACAGTCATCCAGCTGGTGGTCCGCACCGGATCACTGTGATTGGAACCAAAGGCACTGAGCGTTTTGATGCCTGGGAACCCAGGCTTGAGATTTACGGAACTGGACCAAAGCCCAGCTTGCCCGAACCACACCCGCAGGATCCAATGGGAATGTGGAGATCGACTCAGCAAGCGGCAGGTATTCCGAAGAAAACGCAGTACAGACCGTTAGCTGATGAGACTGCCTGGTATCCAGACGACATCCGAGCGTTTATCGACTGCGTTGTGGATGGAACCGAACCGATAATGACTGCCAATAGAGCATTGGACGTATCGAGGGTTATTTCGGCTGCCTATGCATCAGCCGCGAATCGAATTCAGGTAAGGATCGTCTAGCCGGTCAGACCTTCGATAACTGATGCTGTTGGCATATGGTTGAAGATTTCGGGGGTTACCTTGATCTTCAACGAACGGCTACCACCACCAAGAATGATGTAGTCGAGTTTCATCAGGCCAGGGTCCACGTAAACAGGGAGCTCCTGAGGCAGTGCGAGAGCGGTTACGCCGCCGATCATCATTCCTGTGAGCTCAATTGTTTCTTCCGCCCTGGCGAATGAAACTTTGCCATTGTCCATCAAGTTTTTGACGGTTTTATTTACGTCGAGTCGTTGGGTTGCTCGAACGACTGATGCCGTAAAAGTTTTCGGTTTCTTTTTTGAAGCGACGATGATGGTGTTGGCTGAATTCTCTAGTGGGAAGTCGTATTTCTCACAAAACTCGGCTGTGTCGGCAAATGCAGGGTCGATTTCGACTTTTTCGTACTCAACGGGTGTCGAATCGAGGAACGAAATTACTTGGGCTTCTATTTCTGCTGACACGCGTTTCTCCAACTTAGATCAATTGAAAATGAACACCATTCGCGAGAATGGACATATCATTATTACTACTTATTTCGATCTCGCGATGGAGCGTGTCATTGGGTAAAACATACTGGATGCTCGTGACAACCCAGGAAAATCTGGACATTACTCGCGAGCGTGGTTTTTCGATTCAGGGTGTCGATACCAAGAACCGACGTAAAGCCGTCCGGATGGGGCCCGAAGACCGCATCCTTTACTACGTCTCGGACAAAAAGGGGTTCGCTGCAACCGCAACAGTTACCTCGGAAAGCTTCGAAGATGAAGAGCCGATCTGGAAGCACCACCGAGAATCTGAATCATTCCCGCACAGGGTTGAAATAGAAGCTGATGTGGTTCTCGACCCTGGCACGTTGGTCGACGCCTTTCAAATCGGTCCGACCATGGAGTATGTGAAGAAATGGCCGCCTGACCGTTGGCCGTTGGCATTCTTCGGAATGCTCCACATCATTCCACAACGTGACTTCAACTTTGTTGAGAATGAGTTGAAGCGGATCGATGGTTCGTTGGAAGCACCTGAGCGTGAGCCGATCGAAACTGTGGTCGCGGTTGCAGTTGCCGAACCTACTGCGACGGAAGAACCCAGCTCTGACGATGCTGTCGCGGAAGAAGAGACGTTTGAAACAGATATCGAGGACGAGCTTGACACCGAATCCAAGAATCCTGATGAATCTACCGGTTCCGATTCATCTCAAGGTTTCGACGTGTCAAAAAAGGCAAAAAAGTCTTCGCCCCGTCGGCGTACTCAACGCACAGCATAGGTAACTCGATTCGGATGTCTCCGGTTAGCTAACCCCGGGGATTACGAACTGCCGTTCGACGGGTTTACCGAGGTGGTCTACCCAACCGGTTCCTGATGTACTCGACTTCTGCGGGTCCCGGTCACCGGTGCCGAAGTTATCTTCGTAGAGCGGTGCAAGGCGGTCCAACTCATCCTTAGGAATCGGATCGATGTCGGAGACCGCTGAGTACTCTTCGATCTGTTCGACAGTCGTCATTGTCGGTATGCAGGAAGCCATGACTGTAGGTTCGAGAACGAACTTGATCGCAATCTGACCAACGGTTGCTGGCTTTCCTTCGAACATGAAATCAATCTTTTTGAGCTTCTCAACCGACTGAGTGAGCCACTTCATTCGTCGGTATGCCCGGTGGTCTGACTTCTCGAAAGGCATGTCATCAATGACGGTGTCCTTCGTGTAGGTCCCATCGAGCATGCCAGATGCGTGTGGAACTCGGGAGTAAACGCCGATTCCCTGTTTTTCTGCTGCTTCGATCATGATGTCGGCTGGATCTTGCTCAAGGATTGAGTAGATCAACTGTGCCGGCACCTTCATGTCATTGATCGTATAAAGGCCTTCTTCGCGCCATCCAATATCAGGACCAACCGCAACTGCGTAATGCCTGATCTTGCCCTCGTTTTTGAGATCCTCAAGTGCACTAATTGTGTCCTGTCGCTGAAGCACGTCGAGGCGCGGGTTGTGGTACTGGTAAATATCGATGTAGTCGGTTTGAAGTCGCTTCAAGCTGCTTTCGCACGCCTTCTTCACGAAGTCAGGTTCCCAGCGTTGAGGTCGCTCTTTGTGACCCGTTCGAGGAGCTTCAATGTCGTATCCGAACTTAGTTCCGATAACGATGTCGTTACGTCGATCGGCCAGCGCCTTCGGGATAATTTCTTCACCGTAGCCAGTACCGTACGTGTCGGCGGTGTCGAAAAAAGTGATGCCGGAATCGAGTGCTTTTTGCAGCAGGTTGATTCCGTCTTCTTCGGAGACTTCTCCCCACCAGTTGGTGGATACGCTCCACACGCCGAATCCGACTTCGGAGACGGTTATGTCAGTTGACTGAATTTGTCGGTACTTCACTTACTCGAATTCCTGTTCGTTTATACGGTGGCCGGCGAGAGATTCAACGCTTTGTGGAGTTTGTCCAATTCAGTGGCGAACTGATCGTCACTGAGCGCAGGTTGCATGGTGGAAAGATCCACGTTGTCTTTCAAGTCGACCCACGATTTGCAACCACCGTAAGAATCTTCGACTTTTGACAGGTGAATGGATGGCAAACTGTAGGCGCGGAGAACCATCAGCTTAAGCGGGTGGCGAGGTTTCCAACTGAATCGCTTTACTGGAAACTCTTCAGACCAAATGTGGAGGTCGTGGAGTGCGGTGACATCCGATTCTTCGGAGATGTCGTGAGTTTCAACCAGTTCGCAGTAAACCGACAGTGGAATCTCCTGCGAGTAGTCATCACCCGAAGTTGATTCCAGGCGGTGACGTTGATCAGCCTTCAACAGAATCTCTCCCTCGTGGAAAAGACCCGGGTACAACAGGAATCTGTCGTGTTCGATTTTGAAGTGCCTTCCATCCTCTCGAATTCCGCCTTTTCGAAGGATGAAGATCTGGTCTCCCTGCGCGAGAGCTGCGGACGTTACCGCCCACTCTTTGAGAGCTACATTAGTGGATTGTGCTGTCAATTCTTGCCCATCATCTAAGAACCAGTTGATCGCATTTGTGATCGTGGTTCATGCGAGTTTTGACGCGTGCGAAGATGATTTTATAGCGGTTTTCCGCAACTGCCCGTGCGATTCTCACAGGTATTTTTGTCACGTTATCGCGGCGTATCGATCGCCGAGCAAGGTTTCAGTGTTTTGCTGAATCGCCTCTTCTAATTCAGAACTCGATGTGCTCCTGAGCTGTGCAAGCTTTTCAAGGACAACTGGTAGGTCTCGGGGTTCGGTCCATTTTTGACGATTCTTCTTGAACGTTTGAGGGTAGGCGTCGGTCTCGAGAAGGATTTTCTCTACCGGGACGTTGATCGCCGTTTCTTCAAGATCGCTAATGCGGGTCAAGGTTTTCGCGAACGATATGTGAAACCCAAGGTCGAGCAATTCTTTGGCGAATCTCCATCTACCTTGAAAGTAGTGGGCAGTCCCGCCAAGTTCTCCAGCATTGGTTTCCTTGAGGATCGAGACTGCCGCGGACCTTGCTGAGTCAGCGTCGTAATCATCTTTATCTTCACGAATATGAAAAACGATAGGGAGACCGGCCGATCTGGCGATTTCAATTTGGGAATGAAACGCCTCAGCCTGCCAGTCGTGGTTTGGGGAACGGGACTGGTGATCGACGCCGATTTCGCTCATGACGACTACCCTGGGATGCTGCGCCATCTGTGCAAGTCCTGTGTAGTCGGCATCCGTCAATCGTTCGGCGATATCAGTTGGATGCACTCCTACGCCGGCAAGAATTTCGGAGTGCCGCTCCGCCATTTCAATGACTTTTTTCGAGTCCTTGACGGTAACCCCGGCGGTGATGATTTTGCCGACTCCAGCTTCGACAGCACGATCGATGATTTCTCGGTGTTCAGCCTTATCGTGCTGATGGATGTGGGCGTGGGTGTCGATTAGCAATTAAGAGTGTCGCTGTTCACAGGGCTAGTTTCTCTTTCTTTGAAGTATTTCAAATACCCGTAGATAGTCGAACCCAAGAAACGTTTCCCCAGACTTCCGTTAGCTGTAAACCGCGTGTAAGTTGTGGCGACCAATCCTGAACTTGATTGAGTTGAGGATTTGAAGTTACGAAAGATCGGGAGTTACGACGAGCATGCGACCAGGATTTGGACAGTTTAAGCAGGCAACACCGGAGTACCTGCGATTCGCCCAGCAGTATGGGGCAACAGACATTTTGCTAAACACCCCGGATCTGCCGAACTACAACGGGATCTGGTCACTCCACGATCTCGTGAAACTGCGCAACATGGTTGAGAGCTACGGGATGAAGCTTTCCGCCCTGGAAAACGTTCCTACCCAGTTCTATGACCACATCATGTTGAACGGTCCGAAGCGTGATGAGCAGATCGAGAATATGATCACGACTGTCCGAAATATGGCTCGCGCCGGCATCCCTATCTTCGGATACAACTGGATGCCTTCTCACGTTTGGCGAACTCCACCTAAACAAATTCGTGGTGGAGCTGTCGCAACTGCCTTCAACTACGAAGATGCGAAACAGATGCCATTCACCCATGGTCGCCAGTACACCGAGGAAGAGATGTGGGAGAACCTCGAGTACTGGATCAAGATTATTACCCCGGTGGCAGAAGAAGAGGGCATCAGGCTCGGTATTCACCCGTGCGATCCGCCTGTGGACGACCTTGGTGGCATTCCGCAGTTGTTCAGATCGTATGAAAACTACCGACGCTATCTGGATATTTACCCGTCAGACAATTGTGCGATCGAGTTCTGCCAGGGAACAATTTCGGAAATGTTCGATTCAGCCGGTGACGCGTTGTACGAGTTCATTGCTGAAATGGTGCAAAAGAAAAAGGTGCTTTATGTGCACTTCCGAAATGTTTCTGCGCCGAATCCTGAGGACTTCCACGAGGAGTTCATCAACACGGGACATGTCGATATGTATCGTGCGATGAAGACGTACTACGACAACGGGTACGACTCTTTCTTCATTGATGACCACGTGCCTCACACCCACCAGGACACCGACTGGGGACACAGAGGCCGGGCATTCGCGAACGGTTACATCCAGGCGATGATCGAGGCGGTTACCAAGCAAGGCGTAGGGAGCTAGGCGACGAGGTCGCATTTGGAATCGGACGAGACCTTCACCGTGTCGGTGGAGGTCTTTCATTTAGGGGTGGAATAGTTTGGAAACTGCGCGATTAGGCAAAGCTGAGTTCGAGGCGGTGAGGATCGGGTTCGGTGGTGCACCAGCTGGTCTTACCAACTACCTAACCGAATATTCTCCTGAAGAATCGAAGCAACGGTCTGATGTGATCGACGCGATTCAGTACGCGGTCGAATCAGGGATCAACTACTTCGACACGGCAGCTGCGTATGGATCCGGCGAGAGCGAGCGGATATTTGGCGAAGGTCTTGCTGAAGCCGGGATTGGCTCAAGACGGTCGGAACTTTATGTCGCCACAAAAGTTTCTCATGCTGATCCTGAACCGTTTGAATCGGTCGAGAGATCCTTAGAAAATTTGAAGCTGGATTTCGTCGATCTCGTGCAAGTTCATGGCACGACTTACTCATCTGAAGCGCGTGAGCAAACTCTGAAAATTGGCGGAACTCTTGAAGCGCTTGAAAAAGCGAGAGAACAAGGCTTGATCCGCCACATTGGTTTTACGACAGAAGACCAGAATCCGCCGGTGTACGAATTCATTGAATCTGGTCGGTTCGATGTGATGCAAACCTGTTACAACCTTGTGTTCCAACACAGCTACGAGCCGACCCGTCCGTTTGGGGCAATCCATGAAGCCGACGTTGCTGGAATGGGCGTTGTTACGATGCGCTCGCTGACGGCCTCGGTTTTCCAACGATGGCATGCAGCCGTGCGGCCCGGTGACGACTTCGATTATTCAGCCGGACTGTTACAGTTCGTGCTTTCCAATAGCCTCCTCGATGTTGCGCTCGTTGGGATGCGGAACCGGTACGAGGTTGATTTGAATATGGCGGTATTGAGAAACCTCGAAGGGCGTATGAACCTCGAGGATATTCACGAGAAATTCGTGTGAATTTTAGGGGGCAGTAATGGGATCATTTCGAGACGCAATCAAGAGCGCTATGACAGAGTATCTGGACGAGCTGAAGCAGAAACTCGATGGACTGACAGAAGCTGAATTAACCTGGCAAGCGAGCCTCGACACCAACACGATTATCTGGCTTGTTTGGCATATGGCGCGAGTTGAGGACAATTGGATCAACGAACGGGTCGGCCAAGGCCAAACCGTCTGGGAGTCTGGTGGTTGGAGTCAGAAACTTGAGATTACTGAAGAAGGAAATGGTTACGGACAAGCCATGGACCAGGTGCGGTCGTTTCCGAGTCGAGATATCGACGGGATAGTTGCCTACCACGATGCTGTGCGTGAAGCCGGGTTCAAAGTTATCGATTCACTGACCGATGCCGATATGGATGCGACGCGTGAGCAAACTCGAAACCGTGGACCAATTGAGATTTCGTGGATCCTGGGTCACGTTGTGGTTGAGGAATCTCAGCACCTGGGTCAGATAGCTTTAGTGCGCGGAATGACTCGTGGACTGAACGGCTAGCTGTCAACCGAGATAAATGAGTGGGATTCAAAGACGTCGTTAAAGGGAACTTAGTCGAGTACTACGCCGTTCTCAAACGAAAACTGGACGGTCTGACCGACGAAGAACTACGGTGGCAGCCTGATCCAGAATCGAACCACATTTTGTGGACTGTCTGGCATATGTCGCGTGTTGAAGACACATGGGTATCCACTCTCCAAGGGCTGCCGGGGATCTGGGTATCAGACGAATGGCACGAACAACTTGGCATGACGCTGGACCGTCACGGACGAGGTGATTCTCTGGACGAGGTCGAAGCTTCAAAGGCATTGAATATTGCCGAAGTGATGGAATATTACGACGCAGTCAGAGAAGTGACCCTCGAACATATCGATTCGATGACCGAAGACGACGTTGATCGGGAGTACCCGTTCATTTACCACGGAGCGGGATCGGATAGCGGCGCATGGATCCTGGGTCACTTGATGGCTGAAGAATCGCAGCACCTGGGACAGGTTTCGTACATCCGCGGAATGATCCGAGGATTCGACGGGTAATGGCAATCAAGTGCGTGTTCTTCGACTTCGATGGAGTGCTACGAATCTGGGAGTACGAAGAAGAGCGATTCGCTGAATGGTATGGCATTCCAATTGAGACGATTCGTGAAGTCGCATTTGATCCGTCTTGGCTTCATCCCGTGGTACGTGGACAGATTACTAATGAAGAGTGGCGAGCCCGGACTGCCGATGAGTTGAAGAATCGGTTTAACACCGATCAGGTCGAACGAGCGATGGCCGATTGGAACAGTCGCAACGGGCAGTTGATACCTGAGATGATCTACCTCGCCCGCGAATGTCGAGAGAAGACTGAAATTGCTCTTTTCTCTAACGCCACAACCCGACTGCCTTGGGAACTCGAACAACATGGTCTCAGCGATTTCTTCGACCACGTGGTCAACGCGTCCGAAACGGGTTACATGAAGCCAGAACCGGAGATTTATCACCGGGCCCTGGAAATTGCAGGTGTGAGCGCAAATGAAGCGTTTTTCACTGACGACAAACTTGAACATGCCCAAGTAGCAACTTCGCTAGGGTGGACCGGCCATCACTTCAAAAACGCAGAGGGTTTGCGCGCTGCACTCGTCGAAGCTGGGGTTCTGACGTAGTAATTTCCTTGACCCTTCGACAGGCTCAGGATGAAGGAAATCATGAGTTCCGTTCGTCCTATCGTTCCAGACGATCCCATGGATGCAGCAAAGCGCATCTCGGCTTGAAGTGGCGTATATTTCGCGACCCCTTACCAATTTGATTATGTTTGAGAAATTGCGATGAAAATTACCGGATATAGAGAACTTTCCTGGCTTTACCACCGGGGTCATCCCTCTGGTGACGCCAACAGTGTCTCGCCTGATGATGTCTCACGTGCGACGTACCTGTTTCTGGAAACGGATGCCGGTGTTACCGGGATCGTTCCCGCTTCCTCACCTGATGTTGCAAAGCTTTTTCCTGTTCTCGAAGGCAAAGACCCACGTGGCGTGATAGGTCTCTGGAAAGAGATGTCCGACGTTGGCTTCAAGGGTGGTGTTGAAGGTTCAATGTACGGCGCAATGTGTGCTCTCGACTCGGCAATGTGGGACATCAAAGCCAAGGACGCCGGGCAGCCACTCTGGAAGTTTTTGGGAGCCAGCGAACCAAGAGTTAAGGCTTACGCGTCGGGTCTCGATATGGGGATGACTGACGACGAATTGGTCGAGTTCTACACCGAGTACGCTGACCGCGGAGTCGATGGCGGAAAGCTAAAGGTTGGTCTCGATTTCGAGTCGGATATGCGTCGCTTGGAAATCATGCGAGAGGTACTAAAGAAGAACGCCAAAGAGCCTTTGCTGATGATCGACTCGAATGAGTATTGGTCGGCAAAACAGGCGATTCGATACATTTCTCGTATTGAAGAAAAGTTCGATTTAACCTGGGCGGAAGAGCCGGGTCGACGCTGGGACTATCGTGGCCTTAGGCAAATATCTCGGGGTATCAAAACCGCAGTAGCTACGGGTGAAAACATTAATGGAATCGACGAGTTCTACCCGCTGATCCACAACGAAGCGGTAGACGTAGTTCAGTTCGGAACCCTGGGCGTCACCAGTTTTTTGCAAATCGCTCATTTCGCTGAAGCGTATGAACTCCCTATCTCGATCATTGGGTCACCGGGTAGCTGTATGGCTCACGCAGCAGCAGCGGCACCAAATCACCTGGCGCAGGAAGTGAAAGACCTGACTCCACCAACCGGTGTGTCGATCGACAACGATATTGTCGATGGATTCATTGAAATGGGCGATGCACCGGGACTTGGATTCACGGTCGATGAAGATGCAATCGCCGAAATGAATGCGAATCCACTCAAGACCAAGGGCTCTGGGATGCCGGGCAGCAGACGCAAAGGTGCAGGCTTGTACATCATTCCACCTGAACCTGGCGAAACAGGGCTCTACTAACGCTCATGTTCGCTCGCTACAAGAACGTCCCGGCCGTAGAGCTTCTTTCACAGCGAGCGTTCAGAAACCTTTTCCTCAGCAACTTCACCAATAACACCGGTGTTGAACTGAGAATGATGGCACAGTCATGGGTAATCCTGGAGCTCGGCGCATCTCAGTTCTGGGTCGGTGCCGCCATGGGGTTGCGAGTGATTCCAGCAATAGCGATTGGCCTGTTTGCTGGAGTTCTAGTCGACCGGTTGGGCGGCAGACTAATTCTGCTATGGGAACGACTTGTATTGCTTGTCCTGGCGATTCTCACCGCATTGGTAGTGATGAGTGATTCACTTGCCCTCTGGCAGATCGTGACACTATCAATTGTTTCGAGTGCTGTACTTGCAATGGGGATGCCTGCTTCTCAAACACTGGTTCGAAATTACGTTCCCCTGCACTCGCTTCAGGCAGGCAACTCGCTAAACACGCTGGCGTACAGCTTTGCACGGGCAGGTGGACCGTTGCTCGCGGGAGTTCTGATAGGTCCGTTCGGATTGGCTTCGCCATTTTTCGCGTTGATAGTGATGTACGTTCTCTCGACCGGATTTACCTATCGAATGCCTAAAGATAAACCGGTGACAGCGGAACGCGCCTCGGCTATACGGGAAATGATGGACGGTCTGGGATACATCAGGTCTAACCCTGTAATTTGTCGCTTGTCACTGCTCGCATTCTCGGTCATCTTCAGCGCAGCTTTTGTACCGATCATGCCGGTGTACGCTCGTGACCGGTTTGATGTTGGAGAGACCGGCTTCAGCTTTATGCTTGCTGCGTGGGCGATCGGGCAAGGGGCGTCGGCGTTGTGGATTTCTGCCCGGAGAGATCCGGATCGGCGGATTCCGGCGGTGCTAATTGCGACGGTAATGTTCGTTATCGCAGTTCCGACGTTCGCCCTTTCAACGAACTTCCCGCTGACCTTGTTCGCCCTGGGAATGGTCGGAGCGGCCATACCGATCTGGTCGTCAGCAGTGATGGCATTGCTCCAATCTCAAACTGACAGCAACATGATTGGCAGGGTGATGTCCGTTTACTCCCTGTCACTTCAAATGATGATGTTGGGATGGTTCCTCGGCGCGTGGATTGGTGAGCTCATCGGAAACAGCGAAATGATGCTTGGAGGCACAGCGATTTACCTCGTTATTCACCTCTGGCTCATATTTACGTCGCCCGAGTTGCGGAAGCTTTAGGCTGCAAAACCCTCACGTTCGTAGCGACATACGCTGACAGCGCCGTGCTAAATTCCAACTCGCCTTCGGATGCCCAGTAAATCCGAGCGAGATATTCCAGGTACGGGAGACTTATTTATGCAACCTATGATTGCGCTTCATGGCAATCCGACCGATGAGGTACTGCAGATTGTGGCGCAGTTCGGCATTCCGAATGTGCTCGTGTACGGAGGTCCGGGCAGTCGTCACATGAAGTACCACGAGTATGTGGCGCTGCGGATGAAGATCGAGTCTTACGATTTGAAGCTGGCAGCTATCGAAGGTGGATTCTCCCCTGACATTGCTTACCACGATGTGATTTTCGGTGGTCCACGACAGGACGAACTGATCGAGGATTTGCTCCAACAGGTCCGAGACATGGGTAATGCTGGAATCCCGATTTACGGTTACAACTGGATGCCAAATAGCTGGGGGCGTGCGAAGGCGACGGTTATTCGAGGTGGCGCGCTCGGCACAGGCTACGACTACGGCTGGGAGAACAGTCGACGCCCAGCGACATTCCCAGGCGAAGAAATTTCCGAAGAGCAAATGTGGGATGCCCTTGAGTACTGGATCAAGGCGGTGACCCCGGTTGCTGAAGAAGTCGGGATGCGCTGCGGAATTCACCCTGAGGACCCTCCCGTACCTCAACGTGGTGGAGTTCCGGGACTGTTCCGAAGCTTCGATGCTTTCAAGCGACTCACCGAAATTGTCGATTCGGATTACAACGCGATTGAGTTTTGCCAGGGTACGTTCAGCGAAATGCCTGGTGAAGATATTTACGAGATGATCGACTACTTCGGTAAGCGAAACAAAATCATGTACGTCCACTTCCGAAACGTAAGTGGTCAAGCTCCATCGTTCAACGAAGAGTTCATCAACACTGGTTACGTTGATATGAAGAAGGCAATGCGGACTTACCGCGATGCCGGATTCACTGGCAACTTCATCGACGACCACTGTCCGTTGATGGTTGCTGACGACGACTTCCCTGGCAACCTCGGTGGCTACCGTTCAAGGATGTTTGCCCAGGGCTACATTGCCGGAGTCATCGAAGCCGTTGAAAAGGAAGTTGAGTACGGCGGTCCGGTTGATATGAGCAAGGTGAAGAAAGGAGCTGCGTCGTGAGAGTAGGAATGGGACTCAACAGCTCCACCAACGGTGAGACGCTGCAATACATGGCGCAGCTCGGCATCCAGCACGTCGTATTGAACACCCCACCTGTGCCGGTGAAAAACGGAAAGTGGGAACTGGTCGACCTGGTTGGATTGAAGAACCGGGTTGAAGATTTTGGACTGACACTTACAGCAATAGAGAACACTCAAATCGATATGCGCCACCACCTTATTGCTGGTGGTCCTCGATTTGACGAACAGCTCGAGAACATGATCGAGACGATCAAGGCCATCGGTAACGCGGGCATCCCGATGTACACGATGAGCTGGCGCTACCCTCGGTTCTATCGAACCGGTCATGTGGACATTGGCTGGGGCGCGCGTGGCACGGCTTTTGACGCTGCCAAAGAGAACTGGCCAAAAGTAATCGACTGGGACATCGATCTTGATCGAGCGTGGGAGTGCCTTGAGACGTGGGTGAAAGAAGCTACACCGGTTGCTGAGAAGTACGGCGTCCGTCTTGGACTTCACCCGGTCGACCCGCCAATGCCTGAAATTGGTGGCGTTCCTTCGCTGCTAATTAACTTCGAGAACTACAAGCGACTAATCGACATCGTCGACAGTCCGTACAACGGAATCCTGTTGTGCCAGGGATCGTTTTCGCAGTTCGCTGGTGCCGACCAAGATAATGGTTCGAGCATCTACGACATGATCGAATACTTCGTGAAGCGTGAGCGTGTTTTGTACGTACACTTCCGAAACGTGTCGGGCACTGTTCCGAAGTTCAACGAGGCCTTCATTAACAAGGGGTACGTCGATATGTACAAGGCAATGCGGACTTACGCTGAGAATGGCTTCGATGGCTTCTTTATGGACGATCACGCGGTTCACACCAAAGGAGATACCGAGTGGGGACACCGTGGAAGGGCTTATTCGATTGGGTACATACAATCAATGATTGAGTCTGTGACCAACACCTCCCTTTACGGTGCGCATTAGGTTCGGATTGCTAATATGAAAATCGAGAAGATTGAGACGTGGCTTGTCTCTAAATGGCTGACTGTCCGTGTGACCTGTGATGATGGTACTTATGGCGTTGGTGAAGGTAATTTCTGGGGTTACGCAGATGCTTCGGAAGTGATTGCTCATCGAGTTGGCGACGACATAAAAGGGTTCGACCCTCGCGACATCGATCGAATCTGGAACACCGTTTATCGCAAGTATTCCTTCAGGAGTGCCGCGCTAACCGCCGTTCTGTCAGCGATCGATATGGCTTTGTGGGACATCAAGGGCAAGCGATTCGAAGCACCGGTCTGGGATCTTCTTGGTGGAAAAGTACGAGATAAGGTCCGCGCCATTGTTTTGCTGGGATCGTACGGGTACTCGGGCCCTCTATCGTCACCAGAAAGTTTTGCCGAAGCAGCGCGCCGCGCTAAATCAGACGGATATACCGCTCTAAAAATGACACCGTTCCCGGAAAACTGGGGAGAGTTGTCACACGGGGATCTGGTTCATCAGAACACGGCAATTGTTGAAGCGGTGCGAGAAGAAGTTGGCTGGGATTTCGACATTGGAATCGAGATTCATCGCAACCTGTTCCCTGGCACCGCAGTAGTGTTTGCTCAGCAGATCGAGAAGTTCTTGCCTTACTTCTACGAGGACCCGATCGCTCCCGATTCGGTCGTAACCATGGGCGCTGTGGGGGAGAAAGTGAACATTCCTCTAGCGGTCGGCGAGCGTAACAACACATTATGGGAGTTTCGAGAATACTGCGGTCTTCCGGGTGTAAGTTTCTTGAAGCCGGATATTGGTCTTGCAGGTGGATTCACACACGTGAAGAAAATTGCTGCCGTAGCCGAGAGCTTCCATATCAAGATGGCTCCGCATCAGTTCCTGGGTCCGATCGCTAACACCGCACTAACTCACATTGCGACCGCTACTCCAAACTGGGACGTAAACGAGTTCGCACCTGAGACTGGAACGTTCAAAGAGGCGATTGTCGACAACATTCTCGAAGTCCAGGACGGCTACTTCATTCCACCTGAAAAGCCAGGACTGGGAATCGATTTGAATATTGAAGAAATGCTGAAGCATCCATTTGATCCGGGCTCGGGCGAAACCGCACGAAGCGCGGATGGATCAGTAGTACTCGGGTAGTTCAAGCACGGAGATTTACATGGGTAATCGACTCGAAGGCAAAGTTGCGTTCATTACCGGTGGTGGAGGTGCTATGGGTGGGGCTCAGTCACGCTTGTTTGCCGAAGAAGGTGCGTCCGTGGCAGTTGCAGATAACCGCCTGGAAGCTGCTGAAGCAATCGTTTCTGCGATCAAGATACAAGGTGGAAGTGCAGTCGCTGTTGAACTTGATGTTCGAGACGCAGGGCAGTGGTCAGATTCTGTCGCAAAAGCTGAATCGGAACTCGGTGCGATCAACATTTTGTGTAATAACGCAGGTGCGAATTTCCGGGTGAGTTTCGAGGATCAGACCGAAGAACAGTTTCGTATGATCATGGACATCGGTTTGACCGGGTCATTTTTAGGGATCAAAGCGGTAGTTCCTTCGATGCGAAAAGCTGGCTCGGGAGTGATTCTCAACATGGGATCACTGGCAGCGATTCGACCCGGTGGCGGCAGCCCAGGGTATGCCGCTCAAAAAATGGCAATGGTAGGTTTGAACCGCTCCGCCGCTCTTTCATTTGCTAGTGAAAACATCCGCAGTGTGATTATTTCTCCTGGTCACGTAGACACGCCATTTATTCGTGGAAACAACGACCACAGCCCAAATGATTGGTCGACGAGTATCGATAATCCCGAAAACTTCAATCGTCGGCTTGACAATACGCCGTTAGGTCGATTGCAGGAACCTGAGGACATTGCCCGAGCGTTCCTGTTTGCTGCTTCGGATGAGGCGGCGATGGTGACCGGTTCGATGATTACGGTAGACGGTGGAGCCGGTATGTAGCGGTGCCAATGCACTTTTTCGATTAGAGAGCGATCAATGACTTCTGCACAGCCGGGTGACCACGAATTTCTTGTCGAGCGCAATATAGAAATTCCCATGCGCGACGGGACAATTTTGCGCGCTGACGTTTGGCGACCAAAAGCCGAGGGTAAATACCCTGTGCTAATCGAGCGAACTCCATACGACAAAACATCGTCTTCCGAGTCGGGGCAGGGCGCTGGTGAGTACTACGCTTCACATGGTTATGTGACGGTTGTGCAGGACGTCCGTGGGCGGTTTGCATCCGATGGAGACTTCTACCCTTTTCGCGATGATGGGGACGGTGAACGACAGGACGGTTACGACACAGTGGAGTGGGCTGCTGAACAACCGTGGTCTAATGGGAATATCGGCACCATAGGTGGTTCATATTCAGGTGCGACACAGTACCGAATGATTGGTGCTCAACCACCGCATTTGAAGGCACAGTTTGTGCGTCAAAGCGCTTCTGATTACCACCGCGAATGGGTGTATCGAAGCGGTGCGTACGAGGCCGGATTTAATACTAAGTGGACGATCACTCACACTGCTTCCAATGCCCGAAAATATGCCGCTCCTGGTATCGAGGATGAAGCTCAGTCTCGGATGGAAAACGCCCTGGAAAACTACCTCGAATGGGTAGAGAAATCTCCTATTGCTCCGTTTGAGCCGACGGAGGGACTTCACAGTTGGTTCAACGACTGGATGAAACGACCTGATTACAGCGATTACTGGGACGAGTTCTCTATTGTTCGCACCTACGACAAAGTACAGGTTCCCGTTCACCACATTGGAAGCTGGTACGACTGTTTCTTACGCGGGACGATTACGAACTACGAAGGCATGCGGGACAACGCACCATCCGACGAAATCAGTGCTGCCCAGCGATTAACTATTGGTCCCTGGGTGCACAATCCGAAACCTGCAGATATGCGGGAAGCCGGCGCTGTGGATTTCGGAGAGAACACACCGATCGGCTGGATGGAAACGAGACGTCGATGGTTTGATCACTGGCTGAAGGGAATCGACAACGGAGTTGATTCAGACAAGCCGGTAAAAGTGTTCACAATGGGCGAGAACCAGTGGCACGAATTCGATCAGTGGCCACCAGCGGAGGTTGAATACACCTCTTTCTATTTTAATGATTCGAAGAGTGGCTCTGTCGACTCCCTCAACGATGGTGGACTCAGTGTGTCGTCACCGGTAGCCGTTACCGAACCAGACTCGTACCAATCGGACCCAAATAACCCGGTTCGATCATTTGGTGGTGGACATCTTGGTGAAGATTTTGGTCCACAAGATCAACGCGGTTACGAGGACCGGGTCCTCACTTATACAACCGAAATTATGGGTGAAGGTATTCGGGTGACTGGACCAGTCAAGGCTGTTCTTCATGCTTCATCTTCTGCGGTTGATACCGACTGGGTAGTTCGGGTCACTGACGTTCATCCAGACGGGACGTCGATGTTGATTTGCGATGGAATTCTCCGTGGCAGGTACAGAAATTCGTTTGAAAAACCTGAATTATTACGCCCTGATGAGGTTTACGAGTTTGAAGTCGATCTCTGGGCGACGAGTCATCTGTTCAAACCTGGGCATCGAATAAGGGTTGCAGTTGCCAGCAGTAGCTTCCCAAGGTGGGACAGGAACTGGCAAACCGGGAAGAACAACGCTTTCGAGTCAGAAGGTGTTGTCGCTACGAACCGCGTATACAAAGATGCGGCGCGCCCTTCACACATTCTGCTGCCGCTCCTAAAGTAGTCAGATAGTCAACTGAACTCAAAACCTCACGTGCGTATACGTACGCAGGTCAATTGTGCCGTTTACATATGTTTTCACTTTGATATGAAGTGAGCGCTGAAGTTTGGAAACAGTCTCGTATCTCGACGCCAATCTGCGTCTAATTGCAGTACAACTTCGAGTACTGCTACTTGGAATTGCGATGGCAGCGGTACTTTTTGACGCGCCCACGAATGATGAGAATACGGTTTTTGCCTCTCAAATTTGAATACTTGACGCCACTCCGGATTTCACCGGGATCGTGACTACCGTCACTCCCACCGTTTTTGGTTGCGCTGTCCCAACTGGTGACGATCCAGACGGCCGAGCCGTCATATCAAGTGCCGACGACATCATCAATGCTGTCGGACTTGTTGGACTGGTCGCTGTTAAGTTTCGACCCAAGAGCCGCGACGACGATGGCTAAATGAACGGACCGCCAGGTCCCCAGTCATCCTTGCCCGTCAGATGCTTGCGCATTGCCCGTAATTGGCGCGGCATTTTCGCGTTAGATTCCCAGGTTTGATCGACGCCTTCGGTCGCCGGTTCGGGAGTTACGACCAGCTCGATCAGGGTAGGACCGTCGATTGCCATAATTTCTGCCATTGAATTTTCAAACGATTCGAGGTCGTCGAACTTGAAAGTGGCTTTGTAACCGCAAGCCTTTGCGGCGTCGGCGTAATGCACTCCAGTTTCCGGCAACGGTTGCCCACCGGTGATTGCGTAGATGCCGTTGTTGAATACGAAATGATGGAAGTTCTTGGGGGCCATACCGGCGACTGTCGCAAGTGAACCGAAGTTCATTAATAGGGAGCCGTCGCCGTCAAGGCAAAGAACTTTTCGTTCCGGGTCGCCAAGTGCAATGCCAAGTGCAACCGATGAAGCCTTGGACATTCCATTCGATATTCCCATGTCGAGATCCGGGTGTTCTGACACCTTGTTCCAGTAACTCGACTGGGTCATGGTCGTAACCGCAGCAGATTCGCCCCGGTGTTCGTTGATTATTCGGCAAGCGTCGGCATAGCTGATCATTATTCAATGTCCTCCGGCGCGTATTCAGTTCCTATCGCAACGGCGACTGGCATGTTTGTTTTCGTAGCGCGATCAAATGCCAGCGGGATGCGGTCGAGATCTTCATCTCCCTCAACTACGAAATATTCGACTCGCCACATGTGGAGATATGGCTCCAGGAATACCGCAGCCGAATCAGGAGTATCCCCTTTTCTGTTGTGACCCCGGTATCCAATGAACATTACAAGCGGAAGTCCAATACCTATTGCCAAACCGCGCAGGGCATCGCCTGCTTCGTACAAACCTGCGTTTTGGATCGATACGACGGGGCGCTTGCCAGCAACGTGGAGTCCAACAGCGATCGGGATTGCCTCACCTTCTCGGGCGACCGGCACCACTGTTATGGACTCTTCCGCCATCAACGCGTTGTACATGTTCGACGTTTCGGAGTCGGGCAAGCCCACATAGTGAGTCACACCGTGTTGAATGAGTTGTGCAATGACTTTTGAAGGGTGGAGTATTCCGTTTATCAACTAAAAATCCAGAGTTTCATGTTTCTATCCGGTGGGCTGTTTTACCGGTTTTTTGGTGATTACCAGCAAGATTATTCCAATCACTGCCGCAACGGTGAAAATTGGGAACGTACCGGAGTAAGAGCCAGAGAAATCGAAGATCAGACCCGCACCAATAGCCCCAATTGCCTGGCCACCTGAAACGAACGGTTCGGTAATTCCTCGAATCGCACCCAGAGAATTTCTTCCGAAGAAGTGAGCTAATGCCACTGGTGGGACTACAAGAAGCCCGCCAAGACCGATTCCAAAAATAATTGCTGCGACGAACGCCATGGTTGTGGAGTCTACGAGCAAGAACAGCAAGGCAGTTCCACCGAGCCAACCCGCGGTCATCATGTAAACGAGTCGAACCGGCAAACGATCCATTAGATTGCCCCAAAGCACGCTGCCGATTGCCGAACCCCCTGCCATCACTGTTAAAGCGGAAGCGGCTACTGATGCGCTAATGCCCTGATCTCTCAGGAACGCAGCCTGGTGAATATTCACACCAGTATGAATGAAGAACACGAGGCCACCAACGAGCGCGATGCTCCACATTGCTGGAGATCTCATCGCTTCGTGTAAAGTCCACTGTACTTCCTCCTCAGCCGCTGTTTTGGTGACTTCAGTATTGCCGACGGCAGGCTCCACCCTAGATACCTCACCGTCTGGAGTCAAACCAACATCTTCTGGTTTGTTGACAACGAACAATAGCGTAAGCGGTAGGGCGATGACCCACGCCGAAATCCCAATCCAAAACCATGCCATGCGCCAGTCTCCACCAGACGCGTTCATGAACATTTGAGCGAACAGTGGAAAGAGTCCCATTCCAAATGAGTGCATGACTCCGAGAATTGAAGAGGAGCGCCCGCGCATGCGTACGAACCATTGAGCGACGGCGGTTGAAGCTCCAATTTGAAGAGGCGCTTGAAACATGAGGCGACCAATACCAAATAGCAAATAGAAGCTAATTGGATTAGTGGTCCATCTCAAAGAAAGGATCACTGCGCCAAGCAAAATTACCGAGCCGCTCATTAACGCCCTTGCGCCGTACCGTTGGAGTATCCACCCGGCAATTGGGGAAACGAACATCGAGGCAACACCTGCCGCAGCAGCGGCTCCAACGATAAGTGTGCGGCTCCAACCCAGGTCTTCGCTCATTGGGAAGACGAACACTGCGATAGTCAGGGTCGCGGCAGCGTTACGAACGAACATCGTTGAACCGGCGGCCAACACCACAAGCCACCCGTAGAAGAACGGCGTGCACTTGGCGAGTGCTGCTCGCGGGTCAGAAGAAGGAGTCGAAGTGGTCATATGGTGATTGGAAGTGGATGCTAGCAGCCGGAGCAAGGTCTTTCAGCAGCAGAAATTGGTAATTACTCTTCTTCGAGTTATTACCTAAAACTCTTGTTCAACTTCTGCGAATGAGTATGTCGGGAGTAAGATGGTTCCCGTTTTTTACGAATAATCACAACTCAACTCGCTTTAGAACTGATGATGACCACAAATTCTTCTTCGTATAACGCCAGGAAATCGTTCGAAACATCCGCAGGCACAGTCGACTACTATTCGCTCGAATCACTCGAGCAGGCTGGTCTTGTTGATATAGCAAAGACTCCGTACTCGATTCGAGTGCTGCTTGAGAACGCATTGCGGAAAGCTGACGGCGGACCTGCAACCGACGATCATGTTCGACTGGTTGCCAGCTGGCGACCCGACAAAAAACCGGTTAGCGAGTTTCCGTACATGCCCGGTCGAGTGGTCCTGCAGGACTTTACGGGTGTTCCGGTCGTTGTCGACATTGCAGCAATGCGAGATGCTGTGACGAATGCCGGTGGTGACGCATCGATCATCAATCCGATCGTTCGGTCTGACATGGTCATTGACCACTCAGTACAGGTCGACAATTTCTCGACCACGGGTGCACTTGCGATGAACATCGAGCGTGAGTTCGAGCGCAATATCGAGCGATATCAATTGTTGAAGTGGGCGCAAGGTGCGTTCGACAACCTGAAGATCGTTCCACCAGGAACAGGAATTGTTCACCAGGTGAACCTCGAGTTTCTGGCTGAAGCGATTCTCTCTGAAGACTCCGGAAATGGTCGGCTCGCGTACCCGGACACATGTGTTGGTACCGACTCTCATACAACCATGGTTAATGGGCTTGGCGTACTTGGTTGGGGTGTTGGCGGAATTGAAGCAGAGGCTGTAATGCTCGGTCAGCCTTACTACATGGTTGTGCCAGAGGTTGTTGGAGTTCGACTTGATGGCAAGCTGCCTGAAGGCGCGACAGCAACCGACCTGGTGCTGGCAATTGTTGAAATGTTGCGAGCCGAAGGCGTGGTTGAGAAGTTCGTAGAGTTCTACGGGCCTGGTCTCGACGCTTTGCCACTGGCTGATCGCGCAACAATTGCAAATATGGCGCCTGAGTACGGTGCTACATGTGGTTTCTTCCCGATCGACGATCAGACGCTGAAGTACATGCGCGACACCGGTCGATCTGACGACAATGTTGAGTTGGTTGAGAAGTACGCCAAGGCGAATTCGTTCTGGTACGACCCTTCAACGGATCCTAAATATTCGGTTTCACTCAGCTTCGACCTAGGTGACACGATCCCAGCAATGGCGGGTCCGAAACGACCGCAGGACCGCATTTCACTTGGTGACGTTGGCGCTAACTTCAAAGAATCGTTCAGCGACGCGTCTGAAGACAGAATCGACATCGATATAGATGGAGCAGCCGGGCAGGTCGGAGACGGTTCTGTTGTGATCGCTGCGATTACCAGCTGCACAAACACTTCCAACCCGTCTGTGATGGTTGGTGCCGGACTTTTGGCCCGTAATGCCCGAGCTAAGGGTCTGAATCGTAAGCCGTGGGTGAAGTCTAGTCTGGCTCCTGGTTCTACAGTAGTCACCAGCTACCTCGAGGCCGCAGGTCTCGACAAAGACCTGGACGAACTGGGATTCAACACCGTCGGTTACGGATGTACAACCTGTATCGGCAACTCCGGTCCTCTGCCTCAAGCAGTTGCAGATGCAGTGGCAGACAATGACCTGACTGCTGCTGCAGTTCTGAGCGGAAACCGGAACTTCGAAGGTCGAGTTCACCCTCAGGTAAAAGCAAACTACCTGGCATCGCCAGTCCTAGTTGTCGCTTATGCCCTTGCTGGTCGTGTTGATACCGATCTGGTTCGAGAGCCCCTAGGACAGGACAACGACGGTAATGATGTTTTCCTGAAAGACATCTGGCCTTCCCAGGCTGATATTGCTGACATCATCGCTGACTCATTGACCGCAGACATGTTCAAGCAGCAATACAGTGAAGTATTCAAGGGGCCAGAAGAGTGGCAGGCACTTCCCGCACCAACAGGTCTGAACTTCCAGTGGGATAGGGAATCGACCTATATCCAGGAACCACCGTACTTCGAGGACTTTGGTGATACACCGACTGAACGATCGGAAATAATCAATGCGCGGGTGTTAGTCTCGATGGCCGACTCTGTCACGACCGATCACATTTCACCAGCGGGTTCGATTCCGCCAAGTGCTCCGGCAGGCCAGTTCCTGGTCGGAAATGATGTGCCACGTCGCGACTTCAACTCATATGGTTCACGTCGTGGGAATCACGACGTGATGGTTCGTGGAACATTCGGAAACATTCGACTTCGCAACAAACTCACACCTGACATGGAAGGTGACTGGACAATCCATCACCCGACAGGTGAACAAATGCGAATTTACGAGGCATCGGAGAAATACCGCTCAGAAGGAACTCCACTAATTGTCCTGGCGGGTAAAGAGTATGGAACCGGTAGCTCTCGTGACTGGGCTGCGAAAGGTCCCATGCTTCTAGGTGTTCGAGCCGCAATTGCCGAGAGTTTTGAACGGATCCACCGTTCCAACCTGATCGGAATGGGAGTTCTGCCGCTCGTGTTCACGAATGGTGAAAGCGCCGCCAGCCTGGGATTAGATGGTACGGAGATATTCGACATTCCAGGTGTTGGAAACTCGGTTGAACCGGGTTCGATCATCACCGTTACAGCGACTGCGAAGGATGGCAAAGTAACCACCTTCAACGTGCTCGTACGAATCGACACCGCTATCGAGAACGAGTACTACAAAAACGGTGGGTTATTGCCGTATGTACTCCGGCAAATGATTGCTGACGCATAAATAATTTTTTCGGCGGTGCATCACGCACCGCCGAACTGTTTAACGACTCAGCGCCAGGTACTTGAGCCCCATCGGTCGGAGCGCGCCGAAATTAATTCGTACTGCAAAGCAGGCATCAGCTCGGGGTAGTTCCATTCAAAGCCAGCGTCTTGCAACTTGGTTGGGTAAGCAAGCTGACTGTGGAGCATAGTTTCTTCGCCCATTTGCCCGAACATCAGTTTGAGCATTGGGCGGGGCACGGTGAACCATGTCGGACGATGCAAAGTTTTTCCGATCGCACGCGTCATTTCTTCGTTTCGCACGGGAGAGGGTGACGTGAAATTGACGGGACCTTCGAGGTTTTCATTCGCGATACAGAAAGACAGTGCGTTGATTGCGTCTTGAAGTGTGATCCACGACCACCACTGTCGACCGTTGCCAACCTTTCCACCCAGTGCTGATTGGAAGATGAGTTGGATTTTTCCGATGTAGCCACCTCGGTGAGATAACACCAGACCGAACCGAGCGTTGATGGTTCGTATACCGACGGCGCGTGCGGCATCGGTCGCTTCTTCCCAACGAAGGGCTGTGTCTGCCAAAAAGCCTTCGCCAGGACCAGATTCTTCGGTCAACGGCTCTTCGCCCCGATTGCCGTAATACCCAACCGCTGAAGCACAAATGAATACCGCTGGCGGGTCGGGAAGCGACGCGAGCGCCTGGGCGATCAGTCTGGTTGAACGAACTCGACTCTCGGAAATCTGGAGCTTGCGTTCGGCACTCCAGCGCTTGTCAGCAATTGGCACTCCGCCGAGATTAATTGCCGCATCGATATGCCCTAAACGTGAGGAATCGAACGCTCCGTGATCCGGATCCCATTGGAATTCGGTGGTTTTCGCGGACGTGTTTGCGGGACGACGAACCAGCTGTAAAACCTGTTGTCCATCGTCGAGGAGAGTTCGAACTAATTCTTGTCCAATTAGACCGGACGCGCCTGAAACGAGAATTCGCATTTGGTGTCCACTGTATTGAAGCCGATGTTGTTCACTCTAGTGTGATGGAAAATTTTTACTTTGTATTTCAAATACAAAGATGATTTGTGATCAGTTTCGTAAATGGACTGTGTAATTCCGCAACCTCCAGTTCAGTTATCTCCCAATCGAACTCGGGTGATCGACCGATTCGATAAACCGGTTCCCGGCTAATAATTACCTGTAGATCGTGACTACGGAGGGGTAATGTCACAGGTACTATGATTTCCAAATGGGGGAGCGGCGCGTAGTACGACGTTCGGGCGCGAATGCGCGACGGTCACCCCGTGTCGTTAGCTCAAGTCGACCTACAGGAGTGATGCAACAACCGATCACTCGTCGCACTCGTGAGCGTCCTGAACTCTATGAGCGAGGAAAGATCACCATCTACGGCAGCTTCGAGCTCGACATCGACCCTCACAACTGCCTGGATCCGATGGACAGCGTGATGATCGCTGGAACCGTTGAGAATCTGGCGAGCATGGTCGCAATGACCGCGATGTCCAAGTCCGATTAGCCATCATCGAGCTTAGCCACGGCGGTCCGCTTGCCGGTCTTGAAGTTGCTCGAGCAATTAGTGCCAACTTGCCAGCGACAGGGATCATGATTTATACACCTTCGATGGATCCTAGGTCGTTCAAATCCTTATGGGTTTACGGATCGGAAAAGTGGTCGATCATAACGAGGGCTTATCTAGCCAATCCTGCTCACATTCGAGCAACCGTCAAAAGTGCGTTTGTGGGTTAACGTGGAAAGAGCCTTGTGTGCAGCGTCAGTGGTCGGAATTGGGGCAGCGACCTCAATCTGTCGAAGATCGACAGTCATTAATTCGCACTGCTGCATAACACCCAAAGTAGCAAACCCCGGGGAATCCCGGGGTTTGCTACTTGAACAAAAGATCAGCTGTTAGCCTTTGAGGCGAGCCAGTTCCGATGGCGGTAGTGGGAACACCCAGCCACGGTTTTTGATGATCGCCTGCGAAAGTTCAGGCGGGATGGCAACGATGATTTCAGGCTCGATAGAGAACCTTCCGGTGAATCCGCCAATTGCGCTTCGAGCGTGGACTCCAGAGTAGTTCTGGTCTTCGCCGTTTACAGCAAATTCACCCGCACCACCCCCGAACACGGTTTGCCAGCGTTGCGAGAACCCGTTCATGACTGCAGGACCGCCGTTGAATGCAACGTCGGTTGAAACGACCATGCCGAGAGCTTTGACTGTGTAGAGCACGTCGTTCAGATCGCCACCCTCACCACCACAGGTCAATCCCCAGTGGAGACGTCGGATCATTGAGTTAGCAACCCACTCAGCCGCATCCTGACCTTCCTTGATGCGGTCTGGGTCATCGTACATCTGACCAGGTCCGTATCCATGGCCTGAGAGGTATACCAATCCAGACTCGTGGAAAATGATTCCGCAAATATTTGCGCCTTTCAGGTCTTTAACATCTTCATCGAACGAACCCATTTCGATCTTGAGTTCGTTGATTCGGTCGTAAACATCGAAGTCCCGTTTTAGATGGTCCGGGATTATCGAGTTGTCGTAAAACTTACCCATTCAGTTTCATTCCTGTTCCTCAATATGAATTCAACTAGCCGAACTTAGTCTTCAAATGTTCAACGGCGAGTGGAATTGCCGACAGAGAGCTGAGTGTCCCCTTCGGTTCGTAAACGATGGACAAAGGTCCGTCGAAACTTAACCCGTTCAAGGTACGTGCGATTCGCCCATAATCAAGCCAATTTTCAGCCTGATTGTCGGCGAAGTAGAACTTTGTTCGAGACATCACGGCACGCGGCGCACACATTTCGATGGACTTGTAAAGCTGTGGTTGAGCCGCTTCCGGCATGTCACCGCTTGCGCCCGGTGATCCCTGGAATTGACCGGTATCTAGCACATACTTCAGTGCGGGACTGTCGATGGAATCGAGAAGTCGTAGTACCTGCGCACCGGTTGAAGGTGTTGAACCGTGGTTATGGTTGTGGAGCAATACGGTGATGTCATTTTCTTCTGCGACCTCACAAATTCTGTTGAACTTGTTCTCAACCGCTTGAAGCGTTTCTTCGACCGTTTGTCCGTCGACAACCCCGTTGCCGGGGACCCGCACATTCTTCACCCCAAGATGAGGCATGGCTTCGATTAGTTCGGTAGCGCGGTCAACCTCATCATCTATTGAACTGAGTGGGGCGTGAAAGTCCACGATGAGACCGCAGTAGCCTATTTCTAAACTCAGGCCACGAATCTGATCTCTTAGCTCAGATAGGTAAACAGGATCGTAGGAGCGCAAAAGTCTGTCTTCCAGATCCACGCCCGCAATACCGAGCTCGACAGCAACGTTAGCTGCAGTCTGAATACATTGTTCGCTGGTCCCATCGACGTCTTTGAACGATAGGGCTTGAACAAAGATCGGGTTCATCGAGTTCCTCTGTCCTTACATCTCGTACTTTTTTAGGAGGGAGCGCAAGTACGTATTAGCCAGTGGGACCGCCGAAGGCTCGTCTAGCTCATCTTGCCCTTCAAAGACGATTGACATCCATCCGTTGTAACCGACGTTCTTTATGATCGGCATGATCCGATCGTAATCTAGCCACGCTTCTTCACCGCTGGCGATTCTGTAAATCTTTGCCCGGACGTGAACGGCACGTGGAGCGGATGTTTCAATCGAACCATAGAAGTTCCACTGTGGATCTTCTTCGCCCCGAACACCGAACGACGCACCCGGTGAACCACGATACTGACCCGTGTCGAGGATGTGAGAGTAGTAAGGATTGTCCACGTCGTCGATCAGGCGGACAACCTGATCACCTGTTGCGGGAATGCAGCCGTGATTGTGGTTGTGGAGGCCTACCACAACACCTTTTGACTGTGCGTATTCGGCGACTTCTTTGGTAGACGCGACGAGCCGTGGCCATGCCGACTCTTCCGATTCACCTTCAGGGAGCCATGAGCCAAATGCTCGCACCATCGGGATGCCCATTTTTGCCGCAACATCGATCCACTTCTTCATCAGGTCAATCTGCTCGCGCAGTTCTTCACCTTCTTTGCCGAAATTGTTAGATACCCCGATGTAGCACATATGCAAGCCACGCTTGAGACACGCCTGCTTGAGCTCTTCGAGGTAGTCATCGTCGGTTGATGCGAAGTGTGTGAAATGGAGGTCGACACCATCCATTTGCAATTCGTGCGCCTTGTCGATTATCCCAAGTAGATCGATCTTTCCGGCGTTGAAGGTGTCTCGGTAAGAGAGCGATTGCAAACTGAGCTTGATCATCTATTTTGCTTTCGAGGCATTCAGGTGTTCGTATTTGATGTGATCACACGACTAGTGTTGTGCGGGAATGTAACACGCAGTACGCCAACTGGGGATGATTTCTGACTGGTCACGAAGACTGAATAGAAGGAGTGGAATCGGGCAATTCAACGGGAACGTTGTAAGCTTTCGCACGTAATTTACTTGACAACAAATTTAGTAATCCCTCAGGCCAGATCCGTTAGATGAAAAAAATCGATTCACACTTACATGTTTGGGCGCACGAACCTGAGAAATATCCGTATCGCTCCGGACAAGACGAGCCAACCGCGCGTGGTGATGCCGAATTCTTACTGGGACTAATGGACGCATCGGACATAGCGGGTTCGCTGATAGTTCAACCAATAGTTCATGGATTCGACCACACGTACGTTGACGAAACATTGCAGAACTGGCCAGACCGGTTTGTTGGCATGTGCCTGGTGAACCCGAAAGACGATGATCCGGTAGGAATGCTCGATGACCTTGTTGGTCGTGGCTACCGGGGAGTTCGGTTCAATCCGGCGCTTTGGCGAGAAGGTGAGCGGATGGACGGAAACGTTGGGCGAGCTCTATACAAGCGGGCTGGAGAATTGGGAACCCCGGTCGGGTTTTTGGTAAGTCCGCATAATTTTGATGAGATAGAGAATCTAGCGGAGGAATTCCCGGAAACTCCAGCAATCATCGATCACTTTGGGCACTGTGTTCCGTCGACGGACGGATCGAATGTTCCAGAGTTTGAACGACTGGTTTCGATGGCGATTCATCCGAACTTAAATATGAAACTTTCGGAATTTCCTAGGGCGTCAAATTTGGAATATCCATACACCGATCTTTTCGGTTGGACTCACAGGTTGATCGAAGCCTATGGGGCTGAACGACTTATGTGGGGTACCGATTTCCCGTTTATTGTCGAGCAGGCAGGTTACGATCGAGGTTGGACGATTGCAGATGAAATCGAACCCGCGATTGGACCTGGTCTTTCCGACAACATTCTTGGCGGGACCGCTGAGAGACTTTTCGGAACCTGGGGATAAATTCTCCTGAATATTACGTTGTCGTTGTGGAAGGTGTGCCCACCGCCGCTTCAACGCGTATAAAGTTTCACAACTCCAAGGAATCAAGCCAACTAAACGCTCCTGAGAACAGAAATGACCGGACAATCAATCCCATCTTACGCACCTGATGCGGTCAAGCGTATGACTGAAGCAGCCAACGCGTTTTTGAACACGCTCGATGGTTCGAAAAAGGCTGAGGCATCGTTTGAATTCGCGGGTGACGAGCGGTACATATGGGCGTATACGCCGATTGATCGAAACGGTCTGCGTCTGCGGGATATGACGGATAAACAGCGTAAAGCTGCTTTCGTACTAATGGACACCGGCTACTCGGCGCGCGGGTCAGCGACGGCTCACCGGATAATTGAGTTGGAAGCGATTCTTGGCGAGTGGGAGAAGATTTCGGACAATATTTCTCAATGGGAACGTTCTCCTGAGCGTTACTGGTTCAGCGTGTTTGGCACCCCGGGAAGTGTTGGTGAGCCTTGGGGGTTCCGAGTAGGTGGTCACCACATTGCTCTTTCTGCGAATGTGATCAATGGTGAGCAGGTGTCGATTCTTCCATTATTCTTCGGAGCAAACCCGGCAACGATTCGACACGGCGAACGTAAGGGTGAACGGACGCTTGTTGAAGAAGAAGACTGGGCTCGATCGCTTGTAACTTCCCTCTCGGACGATCAACAGAAAATTGCCGTTGTCGACGAGGTCGCCCCCGCCGACATATTAACTACCAACGTACGTTCGGCTGATCCCGATGCCGCTCCGAAGGGGATCGGTTTCGCTGACCTCGGTGACCCACAACGAGAACAACTTGTCGCATTGGTGAAGCACTACGTAACCCGAGCGGCAGATGACCTTGCTTCGAATTACTGGACAGAGCTTGAGAAAACCGGATTCGATGATTTGGCTTTCGCCTGGGCGGGATCAAGGGACGTCGGAGAAGCTCACTACTACTCAATCAAGCACCCTAGGTTCCTGATTGAGTACGACAACACTCAAAACGGTGCTAACCACATTCATTCAGTGTTACGCGACTATGCACACGACTGGGGTGAAGACCTGTTGGCCGCTCATTACCGCGCCAGTCACTAGCTAACAGGCGCGCGGTTATCGAATCGACCTATCTTGAAAATGACCGGTTTGGTTACTCGTGTTACGCAGTCGCTTTGCCGGCTTCTGATGAGCTGACCATGCAGCTTTCATTGATTGAAAAGGAAGCTGGTCAGACGCGTGCCAAAATCTCGTCACACATCACAGTGAAGGGAACTTTCTACGAACCGGTGAACCTGACGGAAGTGCTTGAGACCATAGACCGGATTGCGTCAGCCCACGGCCGCATTATCTTGCTGTCAGCGGGGAACGAGGTTTATGGAACTGAAAAATCCCCTGGATTCAGATTCATCCTGACCGATGACATTCAGAGCCTTCACGACCAACTCGTAGCCGCAATTGAGCCTGTGATTAAACCGGCATACGTCGATGATCCATTCAGGTGTCATCTAAGTATCGTGGATACTGTTAGGCCATCCGGCGTTGAGAGAGCCGTCGAGTTGGGACGCCAGATAGTTTTGCCTGAAGGACTTGAGTTTCCATTTTTGGACACATACGGACGGGACGGAAACGCAATAGACGGCACATGGAAGCGACTGTCAAGGTTCGAACTGGCGAAAAGCCAGTAAGTGTTTCGAGAGGATCTGATTAAGATCCAATGACCTCTGTCTAGACGACTTTCCAGCGGGGAGTCGTGCCGCCTTCTGGGCCCCGTGAAGTTTCGTACAACACCCTGCTAGACTCCGAAATTGATGACGGTGATTGCTCTACTTTGTCGCTTCCAGACCAATTGCCCCAGTCGGCACCGCAGTTGTTACAAGAGTCGGATTCGTAAGGGTTACCTGTCGAGTGGCAGGTTGGGCAAAACACCTGGAGACCAGAATTTATGGCCGCCTCGTTCGGGAAAGTGTCAGCTCCACAGCTAGGGCAATTCGGTGCCGATGTCGGGAGGAACCTGGGAGTGAGAACCCGGGCGCATACTTTGCATGTGAACGTTGATCGGTCGTTAGTAGTCATGTTTCGGCTGCGAGCGTTTTACGAAAAGGTTTATGTACTGAGGATCCCGGTTATTGCACCGTCGTCGCCGAGATCAATATCCCACGCATTCGGTTTCGATGGAAGACCCGGCAACGTAATTATGTCACCGGCGAGGGCAACGATCTGCCTGGCGCCAGCGAGGATACGAAGTTCCCTGATTGGAATTGTGTGTCCAGATGGCGCACCTTTGAGTTTTGGATCTGAAGAAAGAGACAAATGAGTTTTCGCCATGCAAACCGGAAAATCCCAACCGTTGTCAGCGAACCTACGAGCGGTTGTTCGTGTCATCGGTCCCCATGAAACATCTTTAGCCTGATAAAGCTTAGAAGCCTGTTTGTCGACCTTGTCAAAGAACGACTCATCGTCGTTGTAAAGTAGCTGCACGTCCGAAGGTTGATCCGCAGCGGCAACGACGCTTTCAGCAAGAGCTGTCATTCCAGCTCCACCTTCGGCAAATCCACTCGCCTCTTCAACGGCAAATGCTCCTGCATCTCTAGCGACATCCTTGATTAGTTCAAGTTCTTCGGGTGAGTCAGTCGGGAACCTGTTGATAGCGACCACCGCGGGTAGACCGTACATCCCAATAATGCGCAGCGCGTTCCGCAGGTTGGCTGCACCTTTTTTGACGGCATCTGGATTAGCTTCATCAATGTCTTTGAGGGCGACTCCGCCGTGCCATTTCAGGCCGCGAACTGTCGTTACGACTACTGCAGCTGTCGGCTCGGGACCGCCTTGTCGAACCTTGATGTCCATAAATTTCTGGAAACCAAGGTCAGCGCCGAAGCCGGCTTCGGTTACAACGTAATCACCGCAGTTTACTGCGAGTTGATCCGCGAGAATTGACGAGCAGCCGTGAGCAATATTCCCGAATGGCCCCATGTGTACGATCGCCGGTTGACCTTCGATAGTTTGTGCCAGGTTCGGTTTTATGGCGTCTCGTAGTAGGGCCATCAGCGAACCAATACCGCCGATTTCTCGTGCGCGGACCGGTGTGACGTTGTCGTTTTTCCAACCAACCACTATGTCACCGATTCGTTCTCGCAAGTCGTTGTATGAACTGGCGAGCGCACATATCGCCATTAGCTCGGAAGCTGCGTTTATATCGAATCCCGCATCACGGACCGGTCCGTTCAAGCGGCCACCACCGCCGGTCATGATAGTTCGGAGTGCCCGATCCTCTGCGTCTGTAACGCGCCTCCAGGTGATCCCTGAAGGTTCGAAATCATCAATGGCGTGCCGATAGACAGCATTGTCGACCATCGCTGCCAGCAGGTTGTGTGCCGAGGCGATAGCGTGGAAATCACCGGTGAAATGAAGGTTTATATCGGTCGCCGGTTGGACAGTTGATTTACCGCCTCCAGTTCCTCCACCCTTATGGCCAAACACTGGTCCTAGGGCTGGCTGGCGAATGGTCAACACCGGTTTTTTGCCAATCTTCGCCAGGCCCTGTGTTAGACCAATTGCGGTGGTTGACTTTCCTTCGCCCGCGGGTGTCGGAGTGATTGCCGTGATGACGACCAGCTTCGCCTTTTTTTCGGCGGTAGGGAAGGCATCAAGCGGGATTTTTGCCTTGTCGTGACCGTAGGGTTCGAGGGCTTCAGGGTCGATGCCCATTTCAAGCGCGAGATCGTTGAGTTTTTTCATATTCCAAATCGAGAGCGGGTCTAATTTAGATCTGTAGCACAAACTATACGATTTTACTCAGTGCCGGCCCGAAGGTTAGACCCAGTTGGCCGGCTTGTTGCTTAGCAACCATGTGTTGCGTTACCAGCCGATGATAAGTGGGACAACAGTTACTGCCATCCCACTGAACAATCCGATTGGTCCGATGACCAGACCTGGGCCAGCTATTGCTATTCCGTAAATTGCTAGCTCGTTCACGAACCGAGTTCTACCTGATACCGGAACGGCGACCTGTTTCTTGTCACCTGGGACTGAGAAGACGGAATGAGATCTGACTATCAGTATGAATGACGGAATTGCGACCCACCACCGTACGGTTAGGTGAACCGCTGCCCACGGACCAAAGATCCACGCCAGCGCCTTGGCGGCAAATCTATTAAGATCTGAAGCGTAGTTGTCGAGCGGATTCGGGAGTTTTATCGATGCCGTTTGTTTGTCGGATTCCACAGTGCCGGGGATTCTAAACAGCGTTGGGGTAATCGACGGTGACTAGAGGTTTTGACGACGCTAGATCATGCCGTACTTTCTACCGATGGACAGGAACATTAATCCGATTATTCCCTTAGCAGTCACGATATCCCAATAGTTGACTCGTCCTATTGGGACATTTACGACCACGGCAACCACTAACGAAAGGGTTATTGCAACTGCCGAAAAGACAATCGAGTGAATCCAGGAACATTGTCTTGTTGATTTGCTAATTTTTGATCTGCCGCTACTCGATAAAACGTACTCCACTTCACAATCGAGAAATGGGCGGTGCCTTCGAGCGTGCGTAGGGACGTCTTGCGTATCTCGACGGCACCTTTTGCAATCTGATGCGTGCGAACGCAGAGCGACTCTTATTTGCTAACGCTGGAAATAGCAACTGGTGTCGCAGGCTTGGTCGCTAACATGATCGTCAGTGCCGCAACGAGGCATGCCGCTGCGAGAACGTATAGCGAGCCGACGTAGGTTCCAGAGCTGTCGAAGACTCGACCAACTATCCAAGGGGTTGCCATCATCCCCATTGCCATTGGGAAGGCAGACATGCCAAGGATTGTCCCGAAGTGTTTTCGACCAAAAAATTCCCCGCGCATTGCGTGAAGCATCGGGGTTCGTCCGCCAAAGCCGATTCCCCACAGCAGTGCGAAACCGATCGCCGCTATATATGTGGTCGCTTCCGCAAGAAGGATTAACGACGCTCCCTGACCAAGGATCAGGAACGGTAAGACCGCCCTTTTATTCAGACGATCGCCGATGAATCCACCGGCAAGTTGGAAGCCGAATGAGGAGAAAGCCATTACAGGCACAATGGTCGCCGCTGCGGCATCGGAAAGGTTGACCCCGTTGGGTTCGGTTAACTGGAAGAAAATATGGGACGAAATAGCACCAACGGACAGATTTGTGAATGTGTGGGTTATGGAAATCGACCAGAACGCACGAGTTCGCAGTGCCTGTTTCGGGGTGAAGTCGTGCTGGCGTGAGGCAGCGGGCATTTTGGATTCTGACTCATCGCCTTCAGTAGTAGGTTCGGTGTACTCAGGAGCCCTGCGACCAGCGACATATGAAAGCGGTGGTCCTGCTGCTAGTGTGATTAATCCGATAACCAGCGTGGTGTCCCGCCAGCCGTGAGCGTTTATTCCCCAAACGATCGCAGGAACGAAAACCCCACCGAGGGATGATCCTCCGATGACAAGCGCCATCGCAGTGGCCCGACGATGAGGTAGCCAGGCATTGACCGCAGCCATCGACGGGACGAATCCTCCGATTGAGAATCCCAGCGAAATGATGAAATAAGCGGCGTAATACTGGACCGGACCTTGGAGTTGAGAGTAGAAAATCATCCCCGCACCGCCGAGCGTGAATCCTGCGAGGACCATCTTGCCGGTTCCGAATTTGTCGGTCATCCAACCTTCGATCGGTCCGAACAAAGCTCCGCCAAATCGTCCAAAAGTCGCTACTCCGGCGACAACGGCTCGAGACCAACCGAACTCATCTTCGATTGCCCGGAACAAAGTGCTGGCTGCTTGGAAAGTGGGGCCGGAACTGATGACCATGTTGACGGCACCAGCGATGGCGACCCACCAGCCGTAGAAGATCCCACCAATCCTTCCCTTTCGGGTTTGAGGCGACTGATTACTCATTTATTTGATGCGGGACCTTTGGCTAGATAGGCGGACGTCGCATAGAGAGTACGACCTGTCGAGGTGTTAGTACATGCTCGAGAACTTGGATTTCAGGATTTGAGTGAATTAGTGTCCACCTAACGCAAATAGAGAGGTACCCTGTCGCCCAAGAATTACCAATTGCTCAACGCACAGGAACCACGATGAAGATAACTGAGATCACTTCTACGATTCTCCACGACCCGGAAGGGTTCGTAATGCAGGACGCAACGATCCCGCCGATTGACCCGAACGCGAAGGGACGAAGCCAGCTGTTCGTCCAGATTCACACTGACGAAGGCACCGTAGGATTGGGAATGGCGCCCGGTCAGCGTTCAATCAGGGCGGTTATCCATGACAACTTAAGCGGAGTGTTGATTGGTCAAGACCCGTTCATGATCGAAAAGCTATGGCAAGACATGTACTGGCGTGTTCGTGGATTCGGTCGCAAAGGTGTGGCGTTCCAGGCTATCGCGGCTATTGATATCGCACTGTGGGACCTGAAGGGAAAGGTTCTTGGCCAGCCGATCTATCGCTTGCTTGGTCCTGCGCACGAATCGGTTCCCATTTATGGCTCAGGTGGTTGGACGAACTACTCGCAGGATGAACTCGTTGCCGAGCAAATGGGCTACGTCGAGCGCGGCATTCCCCGAGTGAAGATGAAGGTCGGCAAGGATTTTGGGCAGTCTGAAGCAGAAGATATCGATCGACTTGAAGCTGTACGACGAGCAGTGGGAGACAACGTAGAGATTTATGTTGACGCCAACAATGGCTACTACGCCAAGCAGGCGATCAAGATGTCGCAAATATTTGAGCAGTACGACGTCGGCTGGCTTGAAGAGCCTGTACTCGCTGACGACATTCCAGGATTGGCCCAGGTTGCTTCCAACACGACGATTCCAGTGGCAACAGGAGAGCACGAATACACAAAGTATGGCTTCCGTGACCTACTTGTAGCTGGTGGCGCGGACATCGTTCAACCTGATGTCCACCGAGTAACCGGAATCACCGAGTGGATGAAGGTCGCAGCTATGGCTGATGCGTTCAATCTGCCCGTTGCTCCACATGCGGTTTCGCTTGTTCACCTGCACTGCGCAATGGCAACACCAAACCTCAAGGTTGTTGAAGTACTCGGCGCGGAAGAACAGAGCAACAATGTGTGGTGGACAGAAACTCCACCGTATGACGGTGGCAACTGGAAGCCTTTCGATGACCGACCAGGATTAGGGCTTGAAATCAATCCTGACGCGCTGAATAACAACGTAGTCGAGTAATTGATAGGAGAAGTCAATGCCATCTGGAAAAAGGCTTGAAGGCAAGACTGCAATAGTTACAGGCGGGGCATCGGGTATTGGTGAGGCTACGACCAGATTGTTTGTGGCTGAGGGTGCGCGTGTAGTAATTGCTGATATCGACGATGCCAAAGGCAACACCCTTCAAAACGAACTCAACAAGAACAGCGAGGTTGCCCTTTATCGCAATTTCGATGTCACAAGCGAAAGTCGTTGGATCGAAGTCGTCGACGAGATTATGGAGAAATGGGGACGACTCGACATAGTAGTGAATAACGCCGGAATGTCTGGCGCTAAGGGCAGGGCAACGGTCGAAGACACGATCGTCGATAATTGGGACACTGTTTTTGCGGTGAACTCAACTGCCATCATGCTAGGAACCAAGACCGCTATCCCCGCAATGAGGAAGAACGGTGGTGGTTCGGTCGTGAACGTTTCGTCGATCTTTGGGATTGTCGGATCACCAGCAGGTGCTGCCTACCACGCGTCTAAAGGTGCGGCGCGCACGTTCAGTAAAGCTGCCGCAGTCCAGTACGCCAAGGACAATATTCGTGTTAACTCGGTGCACCCGGGATTCACTGATACACCTATGACGCTCGATATCCATTCTCAAAAAGAGATTCGAGACGCTCGTTTGGCGATGACTCCGCTGGGAAGGCTTGGGCTACCGAAAGATATCGCTTACGGCATTCTTTATCTCGCATCCGACGAAGCTCAGTGGGTTACCGGTATCGAACTAGTGATCGACGGTGGTGAGATCGCCTGGTAGTTCCAAAGATCGACCGGTTGAGTCAATGAGTCCATACCCACTCTTGACCAAAGTCTCTATCAATACTTGCCTAGGGAGTTACTCAGCAGCGACTAGAGCCTTGCCGACGAAACGACCATCCAACGTCGATTTGCTCGTAAGTGATCCACCTAGCAGAGATATAACTGATGGTGCCACATCGAAGAGGTTTCCAGAGAATGCTTGGGTGGAAACGCTTACTTGCAAACCCTCGGGAGTGATGAACGTCGTGAGAACTTCGTTTACTGAATGTGCGGAGGTATCGTCCTCGATGTTTCCGTGGTCGGAAGTAATTACGATGACCCGGTTTTGTTCGACCGCTATGGTTGCCATTCGCACTAGTGCGTCGGCTGTTTCGCGGTAGGCCTGTTTGGCCTCTTCGTATCTTGTCGGCAGCAGATGCCCGATCATGTCGGGGGCCGCGATATTGCAACAAATTAGCTTGGCGGAATTTATGGACAGCGAGTTGATCACCGCCTCGGTCACTTCCCTAGCTCGCATTCCCGGATGCTTGTAGAAATCTGTATCTGCCAGAACGCCATCGTGTTGTCCGTGCGAAGGAATGACGGTTCGTATCTCGTCCGCCCCGGCGACGGGCTCTTCACGTCTTCCACGGAAGAAGTACCCCATGTGGGACGACTTTACACTTTCGGTAATGAGTTCGTATGAATCCTCGCTGAAGGCTTCCGTCCAGCGAGCGAGGAAGTTGTCGGCATGTGGTTCTGTAGGAAAAGCTACACGGACACCGAACTGTTCTTCGAAGATTGGGTGGTACTCAGCAATCGCACAAACCTCGAGGTTGAGGTAATGTTCAAGCCAGCTTGCCTCCCAGTTTCGTCCGCTGTTCTTCCCATTTTCGACAAGGAAATCTTTTGCACCGACGAGTGATCCGATTTTGGAACGCTGTCGGTCGCTCCTGAAATTGAGATCAACGAATGCATCACCGGGTTCAATCATCGGGAGAGACGTGTCGGCGCGTTGAATGATGATTGGCGCAATGTCCTGGTCTGACACACCATCAGCGTGGGCTTGCTCAACGAACGAACGCATTTCGTCGAAGTTGATTGCTTCTCTGCCGAGTGCGGTTACCATCAGATCGAAATCTGCTTTCGCTGCCTCTTCCCTGTAGTCGCGGTCCATTGACGTTGAACGGCCAACAACCCACGCGAGGGATTCTTCTGCACGGTACTTTCCAAGCAGAGTTTTCAATTGTCCGATGAAATCGCCTGATCCATTCTTCTTTTCCGTCGACCCATCAATAGCGGAGTCTCGTCCGTCGAGAATTGCCTGCATTTGGACTTTCGACGGTGCAACGGCATGCCTGGCGAATACGAGTTCACAAAACGCTTCAAGGTGGTTCCACGCGCTGTGCACGCGACCGTCGCCACCACCAACTCCGGACAGGAGAAAACAAAAGTTGATTTTTGAGTCTCGGGCTTTAGCGTTTGTGATGGTTTCGTTTAGTGCTGCATTCTCGAAAAACTCCCCGGATTCTATGGATTGAGTTATTTCCAACGGCAGTTGTGGTGCGAGACTCAGGTTTCCGATTTGCTGATGGCCGGTCTCGGAATTCCCTTGAACAGCGGGGTTAAGATCTTCGAAACCTGCCCAGATTCCAGCGGCTTTAGTTGGTATTGAAATGTTTGAGTTTCTGAGTTCAGCTAAATTCCAGGCGGCGGCTGCCCAGGGGACATATCGCTTTGCGTCTGCAATTTCGACGATTAGTTCTCGGACATGTTGAGCTAACTTTTCCGAGATCTTTTCAGTGCCCACTGCGAGGTCGTTAAGCCATGCCGTCGCTTCTGCGTTGGAACTGTTAGCCGGGACAGACTCTGAGTGAACTGGGTAAAGCATATTTTTTGCCCAGTGCCGACCGCGTCCCCGGATTTCAGCAATGCCTTCTAGCTCTTCCCTGCCTTGGTCGGGAAGCTTGGACCAGACAAGGTCAATGATCTCGGAAGATCGCTGGCGATTGAAACCCAGTCCGTCAATCACGGTCAGGAGGGCTGCTTCAGCTTTAGCGGGCAATTGTTTTCCTCAGTGCAAATTTTGATAATTCGAACAACTAGGTTATTCAGTTGGCAGGTCCCATGAAACCTTGATTTCGTGACCTACCAGATTTTCGACTCCATTTTTGTTGAACCACCCACCTTCAAGTTCTAGGGCATAGGTGTAACCCGACGGAACAGAGTATTCATTCGCTTCTGTTGCGCAGCGTCCACGCCATATTGCCCTCGACTCACCGTCATTTCGTGGGCATGGTTTCATAGTTTTGAGCTGGATTGGTTTGCCAGCTCCGTTCAGGTAAGCAATATCGATTGGGAAGTAAGTGTTGAACATCCAGAACGGGTTGAACTGAGCCCCTGAGTAAACGAACAACATTCCTTCCGATTCGCCTACGTTTTCACGACACATCAATCCGCGTGAACGCTCTGCCGGTGTAACGGCAATCTCAGCGGTGACTTCGTGTAATGATCCGTTGATGCTGACTTCAACGATCGCGAGCGGAAGGATTTCCTGGGATACGTCTCGACAGTCGACGTTATCGATGAAGTTGACATCGAGAGTGGGTTTAGACTCAGTAGAGCAGGCGCTGAATATCAGTAATAGCAGCGCGACGGGAATGAATTTCACCTTCGAATGGTAGCCGACAAACCGAACAACAAGCCGAGTTCGTCGCGCAGTTCAGACCGTATCCAGACCTCTGAGCGACCAGTCAGTCCCCGTAACTCAAAAAAACCTTCCCCAATTGCCGCGTTCAAGATCATGAGTTTCCGTTTCCAGTGGTCTGCCGACTCAATGATGACGTGGGCGTCGGAGATGGAGACGCTCATTCTTGGCTGGTACATGTTGGTCGCCACCGACTCGCCGTTTCTTGTAGGTCTTCTTGGAGCTCTCAGATTTAGCGGAACCTTAACCTCGCCTTTTGTTGGAGTAATTGCAGACCGCGTGAACCGCAAGTTACTTCTAATTGGTTTGCGGACAGGTGCCGGGCTATCCGCACTTGCATTGTTGATCCTGGCAGCTTTAGATGCGCTTCAACCGTGGTACGTGTTTGCGATCGCAAGTATTAGCGGTCTGATACGACCTGCCGACAACGTTCTACGCCAGTCCTTAATCGCGGATACGGTTCCGCGTGAACTACTAATGAATGCTTCAGGACTCGCGAGGACTACACAGGACACAGCTAGGATCGTTGGAGCGTTACTTGGTGCCTCACTGTTGTCGCGACTCGGAATTGGCTGGGCGTACGTTGGAGTTACCGGGTTCTACACGATTAGCGTGCTGGTGGGACTTGGCATTTCATCGATCAAGACCCGCTCGACCGATATGTCCACAAACCCGATCGAAGAGATGAAAGAGGGAGTCCGGTACATGCTCGACTCCTCAGTTATTAAGCCGATCATGTTCCTCGCGTTCCTTGTCAACGCTACGGCGTTCCCGTTGACTAATGGACTTTTGCCGGTCGTTGCGCGCGACGTCTATGACCACGATGAGAATGGTCTTGCTTTGATGGTTGCGACGTTCGCGGTCGGCGCATTCATTGGATCGATTTTGATGGCGATATTCAGTCGGGTAGGTCGACCAGAACGATTCATGATGATCACGATGGTTGTCTGGTACGTCCTGCTAATTCTCTTTGCAGGAACCGATTCGAACGATCAAGGTTTACCGCTGCTCGCACTGATCGGCGCGTCGATCAGCTTCTGCATGATCGCGATGTCGGTGGTACTCATGACGTTTACCAGAACAGAAATGCGTGGACGGGTCATGGGCGTGAGAATGCTAGCCGTTTACGGACTTCCAATGGGATTGGTCATTGGCGGTTGGCTAATCGAGCAAATTGGGGTTCGGTCGGCAATCACCTGGTACGCCATTGTCGGACTCGGGTTTACAGCGCTGTCCGCAATTGTCTGGCCAGGCTTGATTCGAGGATTCCCGACCACCGGGCAGCGCTGAGCATTTAGACCGACCTATTGCATGTGACCCCAAACGTCGCTCAATGACGAGGGACGATCGGAGCTTCTGCCGCGCATCTTTTCGATGTTGTAGTCGAGACCCAAGCCTGGACCGTCTGGAACCTTGATAAATCCGTCTTCCACTTCGTATGGCGTGTCGAGAATGGAGTCGTTGTCACGAATTCCAACTGTTTCGATGTTGTATTCCTGAGCATAAGGAAAGTTGTTGCTCGGTGCTAACAGGTGGGCGTGAGCAGCGGTTGATCCGTATGGCTGAGTGTTGTGCGTGGTCATCGTCGCGCCGTGAGTGGTAAGGACTGCTTCGATTCGCAGGAATTCAGTTATACCACCGACTTTCACCACATCAGGCTGAACGATGTCGGGGCGTCCTTCTCGGATCAGGGTCAAGTGCTCCCAGCGAGTGAACGAGTTTTCACCAGACGCGATTGGTATGTCGAGTGCATCCGCTACTTCTGCCATTCCCTGGTAATTGCGGATGTGAACTGGCTCCTCAAAGTGGAAAACTCCCAGGTCTTCGAGTTGTTTGCCAATTTCGATGGCATGATGAACTGAGTAAGCGCTGTTTACGTCGACCATGATGTCGACTTCGTACCCGACTTCGTCTCGGATTGCCTTGACCGTTTCGATCGTCATGTCACGAGGGTCATCGATCTTGCCAGGAACTGCAGAGTGCATCTTGTACGCGGAGTATCCCTCGTCACGAAAACGCGCCACGCGCTTGGCCTCGTCTTTTGGAGCCATATCGCGAGCGAGAGAACTGGCGTAGACCTTGATCTTGTCGCGACGCTTGCCGCCGATCAAGTTGTAAATGGGAGTGTCTAGAGCTTTGCCTTTCAAATCCCACAATGCCAGGTCGACTCCTGACGCAGCGGTGAGTAGAGAACCTTGTGGACCCGCAACAGCTCCCGCCTTGAATATGCTGTCCCAGATTTCCTCGGAATCGAACGGGCTTTTACCGAGAATCAGTGGAGCGAAAATCGTCTCGACCGCAGCCTTTGACAGATAAGGTGCTCGTCGAAAGCACTCACCAAATCCGGTTAATCCTTCATCGGTGTGAAGAATTACGTAGGGGTACTCTTCGTCGAGAACGAGACATTCAACTCTAGTTATCTTCATCTGGGAGCAAAACTTCCTTTTCTGGTCGATAAATGTCGCCGACCATTTCTCTGAGTGAACGTGGAATTGCGAAGATAGTTTTCTCTTCGCCCGGACCGACACGGTAGATGTTCTCGGGCGCAAGTTCTTCTATAACGGCCGTTACCTGCTTTTCCGGGGTTGAGGCGCCAGAAGTGATCCCGATTTTCTCGACTCCATCAATCCAGGTTCGATCAAGTTCTTCAGGACCGTTTATCAGGTGTGACGGAACACCCTTATTGATCGCCACGTCCTTCAAGCGGTTGCAGTTTGAACTGTTTTGAGCGCCAATGACCAGTACCAAGTCGGTCATGTCTGCCAGTTCTTCAGCCGCTGCCTGACGGTTCGTTGTTGCGTAGCAAATATCGTTCCTTACGATAGCGTCAGGATGCTTTTCCTGGATTTTCTCGACGGCCATGGCGGTGTCACGTACGGAAAGGGTCGTCTGCGTCAGTACAGCTACTTCGGTGTCCTGTTCCCAATCAGGCAGTACCCATTCCCGGCGTTCATCGACCAACTCCATATCAGCCTGACCAGTCGTACCGATTACTTCCTGGTGCCCAACATGACCGACGAGGACAATTTTCTTACCCTCTTTTGAATACTTTTTGGCTTCGTTATGGACACGTGTCACCAGCGGGCAAGTAGCGTCCATGACAGTGAGATTTTTCTTTGCCGCGGTTTCGTAATCTGACGGCGGTGAACCGTGTGCCGAGAACACGACAACCGAATTGTCGGGGACCTCATCAACCTGTTCGACTGTAATGGCGCCCTTGGCTTCAACGTCTGCAACGACTTTCGGGTTGTGGACGATCTGGTGTTTTACATAAACAGGCGTGCCGTAATTTTGAATCGCCAGTTCAACAATGTCGACGGCAAGGTCCACACCAGCGCAGAAGCCACGAGGGCTTGCTAAGTAAACGTCCATTCAAATAATCCAGGTTGCAAGTTGAAAAATGCCGGTTCGCCCCCGACTTGGGTGAGTTCCAAGTATATCGGTGGATGGCGAAAAATTAGTTAGCAGCGGAAAGCGACGCAGGAGAGTCGGAACCGGAAATTGCTTTCGACGGATTAGAGGCAACGCGTGATAGCAGGAGGGAGGAAATAATGAACGCCGCAGATACAGAAACCAGGATTGCTTGATACCCGAGGTTTTCTGACACCTCATTCAGAATATCAATCCCTACGCCTGAAAAACGTGCCAGCGCGGCACCGGTCAGCGTCGCAATGCTTGTGTACCCGAGTTCTTTCGCAGCTGACTGCTTGCTGACGAGATCATTAGCGACAACCCACGTCAGCGTCAGGAGTAGCCCGACCGCTAACCCGATTAGTACCCCAATCAGCAGCACAGGTCCCAGGGAATCAGCAAACAGAAGCAGGGCGGATGAAATCGCCCCGAGCGTTCCGGCGATAAAGAACAGTTTGTCTCGACCAAACCTGTCCGCCATCAGCCCTGCCGGTAGCACGGTAATTCCAGCGGAGCCGGCAATGATGACGACCAACTGGTCTGCACCATTTGCCGGGTTTTCCAATCCAACGACATCTTGCAAAAAGAACAACGCGTATATCTGCATCGACGACATCGCAGCGATTGCAAATGCCAGGGCTATGAGGAAAAACAGGTAATTGCGGGTTATCTGAACCCGCTGGGTCGTCATTTCGGTCACAGATCTGATTGCTGCGGTCGCTGCCCCGTTGGTGACTCTGGGCAGAAAAACCCTGGTGCCCCTTTTGGGTCGCAGAGACAAAACCGTCCATAATGCGCTGATGACCAGCACGGTGACTGCCAGGATGATCGAGTACCACATCCACTCAGGCGACTCTACGTGGTCGTAACGTGACATGAACTGGAACACAATCACTGTGATTATCCCTGCGCCGAGTAGTCGCCAGAGATTCAGCACGCCAGCAGCTTCGCCTCTTCGACTTGGATGAACGTGATCGATGATCAGGGCGTTCGCAGGCCCTTGGCCGAAATTGCCGAAGAACTGCATGCCGACGACGATCAAAAAAAGTGATGTGAACGTGCCGGCGTAGCCGAACAAAACAGTCGCGACTGCTAGTCCCATTCCACCTATAAAAATATAGGGCAACCTTCTGCCTGGTCGCGGCTCTCGGTCGCTCAGGTTTCCTGCCAGTAATTGAATGAACGCGGCAATGCTTAAACCTGCTAGAGAAAGGAGACCCAGCACACCGTTTTTATCGAGTTGATACCCGAGGATTTCAACATTACTTACCTCGAGGACTTCAATGACCTTGAACGGCAGAATGGCAGATCCGATGCCTGTCCATACGCCCGACAATCCAAAGGCGTATAAGCTCAAATTGTTGAAGCTACGAGGCCCGATTCGATAGTCAGCAGCAGCGCGTTTTACCGGTGAACCCCAGCCTCGTCTGCGAGGCCAACCTTGAGAAGCGCTTGATTGACTTTTTAGGCGAAAGAATCTCAACGGAGTGTTTGTCGTTTCGGGTGAAGCGTACTCTAATGCAGGATTACTAGTGAGACTGTTGGAGGTTACGTTGGCGAATCAGTTGAGATTTTACTGCTGGGCACGTTGAAGCACATGTCAGAAAGCCCGTCGGGCTATCGAAGACTCCGGTGCTGAATATGAATACCGTGATTTCTTTAAGGAAGAGTTGTCCGAACAAGAAATTCGCGATCTCGCGAAGCTTTCGTCCGTGGACGATATGTTCGCCTGGAAAAGCCCAAGTTCGAAGCCGTATCGACACCTTCAGGGCAGTGCCAGCGACGACGAGTTGATCGCGCTAATGATGGAGAACCCTCGCTTAATTAGACGCCCGATACTGACGGACGGTTCTGCTGTGGTTCGTGGATTTAAAAAAGGTGTGTACGACGAACTGATCTAACTGGTGCTGCAATGTAAATGACCCATCGGGATCATCGATTTGGGTGTTGGCACCCAAATGGGATGGATGCAGGACTGGGTAACTGGGGATAGGTACGAAATATGCTTCCAGCACGAAACACAAATGTCGTTTTTCAGGGGAGGTTGGAATGCTCTATCTCAAATCGTGTCCACGATGTGCAGGTGATGTGAACGGGGACAGCGATTCACACGGCATGTACTTGAAGTGCTTACAGTGCGGATTTAATAAAGACCTGTCGCCTGAAATGGCGGCCAAGCTGCTCGCCCGAACGATGGTGAACACTGACGTTTCATACGAAGACCGTCAAGCTGCATAAGAACTTGGTTTGAAGCCTTAGGCGTAATCATCCCAGTATCAAGCATGAAAACCTATCCCTATTCATACGGTTGTCGGGGTCGGGTTACACCGTGCCGATGGTAAGCTTTCGCCATGTCTGCACGGGTATCGAACAGCGGCGAAAAACCAGATTCGCTCGTTTACATTGACACCGATTATTCAACCGGTGTTGCCATTCTCACTCTAAACAACCCTGACCGATTGAATTCGCTCGGAGCTCAAATGCTCCAAGATCTCGGTAACGCACTGGAATCTGTCGCGTCCGATGATGAAGTCCGAGCAGTAATTCTTACCGGGGCAGGGAAGGCGTTTTGTTCAGGAGCTGACACCGATGAACTGGTCGGAGGTTCATCGATAGGTCCGCACAAACCAGGACCGGCAGGTGCAGAAGGTTTACGACGCGGGTTCAAAGCTGCTCACCGCGTCATTCTTTCGGTGTACCACATGGAGAAACCTGTCATAGCTGCGGTCAACGGTTCAGCAGTCGGTGCAGGTTTTGACCTTGCCTGTGCGTGTGACATCAGGATTGCTGCAAAATCGGCTCGTTTTATGGCCGCCTATACGCATGTTGGTCTATTCCCCGGGTACGGAGGAACATGGCTGTATCCTCGTCTGGTCGGCTCAGCAAAGGCCGCCGAATTGATGTTCACCGGCGACTTTATGTACGTAGATGAGGCCGAAAAACTCGGATTTTTAAACGCTGTTTCTGACGACGATAAGTTACTCGCAACGGCGTCCAAGATGGCTAAGAAGATTGCGGCAGGACCACCAATTGCGACGCGACTCGCGAAGATGATGATGCGTAGAGGAACGTCGATTGACCTTGAAACTTCCCTCGAAATGTCCGCCGCGGTGGAAGCAATCACGTTATCCTCGGAAGATCACGTCGAAGGCATGAGCGCACTTCGAGAAAAACGACGACCAGAGTTCAAGGGGAACTAATGATCGGGGTCAACGGAAAACCCGTAATTTTTGCTGGAAACTCCCACCCTCAACTCGTTGAGGATATTTGTTCGTACCTTGGTCAAGAAGTCGGCAAGATCGAGGTCTTTAAATTCAGCAACGACAACACGTTCGTCCGAATTCTTGAAAACGTCCGTCAGAAAGACGTTTTTATTCTCCAGTCGACCAACGAACCGGTAAACGATCACATCATGGAAATGTTGATTATGATCGACGCTGCGAAGCGTGCGTCTGCTGGTCGAATCACCGCTGTAGTTCCTTTCTATAGCTATGCTCGCACCGACAAGAAGGATCAGCCCCGAGTGCCGATTACCGGTCGACTCGTTGCGGATCTCCTGGAAACTGCAGGTGCTGATCGAGTAGTGATGGTTGATCTTCACGCCGGACAGGTCCAGGGCTTCTTCCACGTTCCGGTTGACGAACTGACAGCCATGCCCAGGCTCGTCGACTACTTCCTGGACAAGGAACTCGTGGATCCAGTTGTCGCCGCCACAGATATCGGTATTTCAAAGAAGGCGCGCTACTTTGGAGACGCCATTAGCGCCCCGCTGGCTATCGTTGAGAAACGTCGACTCGGAAACGAAGATCGAGTCGAAAGCTTGAACGTAATCGGCCAGGTCCAAGGCCACCCGGTCGTTCTATTCGATGACGAGATCAGTACCGGTGGAACCATGGTTGCCGCTGCCGACGCGATCATGGCGGCTGGTGCGACTGAGATATATGCCGTTGCAACTCACGGAGTGCTTCCCGATGACGCTGCGCAACGTTTGGCGGAAGTCTCACATATCAAAGAATTCGTAATAACTGACACAGTGCCTTTGCATGAGCACAAAGTAAACTCAAAGATAAAGGTAATTTCAGTCGCACCATTGCTGGGTGAAGCAATCAGGCGAATTCACGAAGGTCGGTCGGTTGGAGAATTGTTCAACTAGTAGCTTGAGCAGTCGCTGACAGTTGACCGGTGACCCGTAGGTCTCCATCCAGAAGTACTCAATATGTTCAATTTGATCAGCAAACTCGTTGGAGATTCCAACGAAAAAGCCCTCAATAAAATCCGACCACTGGTTGATGAGATTAACGATCTCGAGCCGGAGTTCGAAGCAAAGAGCGATGATGCGCTTCGGTCGGTCACTGACGACCTCCGATCTCGATACAACGCGGGCGAGGATTTAGACGACCTGCTTCCCGAAGCCTTCGCTGCTGTCAGGGAAGCTGCACGCCGAACGATCGGTATGCGGCATTTTGACGTCCAAATGATCGGTGGCATCGTTCTCCACGAGGGAAAGATCGCTGAGATGCGTACTGGTGAAGGTAAAACCCTGGTTGCAACTCTTCCGACCTATCTAAATGCGATAACTGGCAGGGGCGTTCACGTCATTACCGTGAACGACTATCTCGCAAAACGTGACGCAGGTTGGATGGGTAACGTCCATCACGCGCTCGGATTGACAATCGGATGTTTGCAAAACCAGGCATCATGGGTATTCAACCCTGATGCTCCAAGAGCCAGCGACGACTCGTCAGGTAGCGAAGAGGAAGCAGATGCTGCGCCTCCAGTTCGTTTGCCGGAAGACAACTTCCAGCCTGCAACCAAGCAAGAAGCCTACGCGTGCGACATTACCTACGGTACGAATAACGAATTCGGCTTCGACTACCTGCGAGACAACATGGTCGATGATGCCGATCGGCGAGTTCAGCGCGGCAGGGTTTACGCGATTGTCGACGAGGTTGACAACATTCTCATTGACGAGGCTAGAACACCTCTGATCATTTCTGGTCCGGCTCGCGACCAGGGACAGGAATATCGTAAGTTCGCTCAGCTGGCTCGAAAACTTCGACCCGATGAACACTTCGAGATAGAAGAGAAACGCAAGACTATTGTTCTGCATGAGGAGGGAATCGAGAGGGTTGAGCAAGAACTCAAGATCGAGAACCTCTACAGCCATGACAACAATGTCCTATCTCACTTCGTCGAGAACGCGATTCGCGCCGAGCACGTGTATGAGAAGAACCGTGAGTACGTCGTACAGAACAACGAAGTCGTGATCGTTGACGAGTTCACCGGTCGATTAATGACCGGTCGACGGTTCTCAGACGGACTTCACCAGGCGCTGGAAGCGAAAGAAGGTGTCAGGGTTCAAAGAGAGTCCAACACCTACGCGACTATCACGCTCCAGAACTACTTCCGGATGTACGAGAAGCTTGCGGGGATGACCGGTACCGCCCAGACGGAAGCTGAAGAGCTGGACAAGATTTACAAGCTTGAAGTGGTTGAGATCCCCACGAACAAAGAAGTTCAGCGAATCGACCATGGCGACTTTATCTTCATGACTGAAGAAGCCAAGTGGAATGCCATTGCCGAAAAGATTTCAGAGCTCCACCAGGGTGGACGGCCTGTACTGGTCGGTACGACGACCATCGACAAATCAGAATTGCTTGCCGGACTGTTGAAACAGCGCAACATTCCGCACAACGTTCTCAACGCCAAGCAGCATGAGCGAGAAGCGAACATTGTCGCTGAGGCTGGTAAGGCTGGTGCGGTGACTGTTGCTACGAACATGGCTGGTCGTGGAACGGACATCATTCTCGGTGGAAATCCGGATGTCACCAAGGCTTCGGAGAACGGCTGGCAGGTCGACCATGACACGATCCTGGGCAAGGGCGGATTGTTTGTACTGGGAACTGAGCGTCACGAATCTCGACGAATCGATAACCAGTTGCGAGGTCGTTGTGGGCGTCAGGGCGACCCCGGCGAGACACAGTTCTATCTCTCAACCGAAGACGACATTGTCCGCCGATTCGGTGGTGACCGAATACGCGGTGCGATGAACCTCTTCCGTTGGGAAGCTGATGTCCCCATCGAAAACAAAATGGTGTCTCGCTCTGTCGAGTCTGCTCAAACCAAAGTTGAAGGGCAGAACTTCGAGATCCGAAAGTATCTCGTCGATTACGACGATGTCGTGAACACACAGCGAGATGTTATTTACAAGTTGCGTGACCGAATTATTGATGGTGAAGACCTTCGACCTACCATTAGTGAGTACGTCGAAAACGAAGTACGAGCCATAGTTGCTGATCGAATAAATGGTGGTCCCGAGAACTACGACGTTGAGGGGCTCAGGCGCGAGATGCTTCAAGTCTTTCCTGTTGAAGATGGCTTTCCGTCAGACGACGATATCTTCGAGATGCGTCCGGACGAAGTGGAAGAAATCTTTGTTGATCTCGTCGACACAACCTATGACAAGCGCAGTGAAGAGTTCGGGGAAGAGCTTCTTCACAAACTCGAGACTACGATTATGCTTCGCACCATCGATGAGAACTGGGTTGAGCACCTGACGTCGATGGACAACATGCGGCAGGGGATTGGTCTTGAAGCTGCTGGGCAGCGAGACCCGTTGGTCGCCTACAAACGCCAGGGCTTTGAAATGTTCCATATGCTTGATTCGACCATCAAGTCGAATGTGGCGCGGACGATATTCCGAGTTGCCATGGTGCAGCAGTCTGCACCGGCGCCAGAAATGAGCGCGACTAAGGCAGATGCAGCGCCATCAACGCAAAAAGCCAACGCCGTGGCGAACCAGCAGTCGGTGATGGCCAACGTAAACGCCGGTCACGGAGATCAACAGACGGCAGGCGGTGGGTCGCTCGCCCAGGTCCCGACACACGCTCCAGACGGTCGAAAGCTCACTCGTTCAGAGCGTCGAAAACTGGAACGTCTGCAACGCAAACAGGCTAAGCAGTAATTCGTTTTTAGCTTGTCATTTGCGCCGTTCGATCATTCGGACGCGGTATGGTTGTGCCCATGAACAACACCTCGATTGCAAAGGTTTTTGAGGACCTAGCAGTTCTGCTGCAAGCCAAGGGTGAGAACATTTTTAAGGTTCGTGCCCATTCCAAAGCTGCGGACGCTATTAAGAGTCTTCCCTATCAGCTCGCCGACATTGTTGATGATGAGGACAGGCTGCGCTCAATCCCTGGTTTTGGCGACGCGATAGTAGACAAGACTCGGGAGATGGTTCGAACTGGAAAACTCGAACTATTGGCAAGACTCAAGACAGAGCTTCCTGACGGTGTGCTTGAGTTGACTCAAATCCCTGGAATTGGAGCCAAGACGGCGGTGATTGCCGCTTCCGAACTGGGGATAAGCAATTTCGAGCAATTGGCGGCATCCATTGAATCTGGTGAGTTCCAGAATCTTCCGAGGATCAGTAAGAAGGGCGCGCTGCAAATCCTTCGACACGCCGAGTATCGGGCTGCGCAAGGTGGCAAGGTCGGGATTGGGCGAGCCAATCAAATGGCGCAAGCCGTTGTCGAAGAAATGACAACCAGGTGCCCGGAGATTGAAACGATTGAAATTGCCGGTGACATTCGCCGAGGGATCGAGTTGATAGGGGACGCGATTCTCGTCGCGTCACATTCACAGCCGGCTACCATCACCGACGCGTTTACAACATTATCCAATGTCCGTGACGTTCTAGAGCACGACGATAAGAACGCTGCCTTTCTCGATGATTCGGGTTTCCGATTTGAGTTACTCGCTGTTACTCCCGATCGAGCTGGAGGTGCATTGGTTTTTGCAACCGGTCCCAGACAGCACATCAAGAAACTGAACGAACGAAACGCAGAGATCGATCTGGATGCTTTATCTGAAACGAATTTCAGGACTGAAGCCGATGTTTATGACTCTTGTGGTTTACCGTTCATCCGACCAGAAATCCGTGAGGGTGGTCGCGAGTTCAGCGAACCTGTTCCTTCGCTCATCTCACTTGCTGATATCAAAGGTGATCTGCATTCACACACAGATTGGTCTGATGGTCGATTTCCAATGGAAGAAATGGTCGCAAAAGCGACTGATCTAGGCAGAGAATACCTTGCAATTACTGACCACTCGCCGAGCGCTACGGTTGCCAACGGACTGTCGTCTGAAAGGCTCATCGAGCACAAACATGCAGTTCGATCTTTAAACGATAAGGTAGAAATCGAATTGCTGACCGGAACCGAAATGGATATCAAACCCGATGGTTCTCTCGATTACTCCGATGAAGAGCTGGCTGAACTCGACATCGTGATCGCTTCAATTCATAGCGGTATGGACCAGGATCAGCAAACGATGACGGATCGTGTGATTGCCGCAATGGAAAGCCCTCATGTCGACGTTATTTGTCACCTGACAGCTCAGTTGCTGGAAAGACGAGCGCCCGTGCTAATGGATGTTGAAAAGATTTTTGAGAAAGCAGCAGCAACTGGAACAGTTCTCGAAATAAACGCGTCGCCTGAACGTCTTGATCTGAACGCTGAACATGCGCGTATGGCTGCTGAAATGGGCGTGATCTTTGCGGTCAGTACTGATTCTCACCGGCTATGGCAGTTCGAAAATATGAGGTACGGCGTTCAAACCGCTGCCCGAGCGTGGATCGAACCGTGGCAGGTGATCAATACAATGCCATTCAAGGAGTTTTCTGCGTTCCTTCGGCTTCCAAAATCGGAGAGATACGAGTCCAACAGACAACGTGGTCAGTAGCCATTCAAAACTAAATAGCTCGCCCGACATGCTTGATACTGACAGCGTGTTATTGACGCTGCGGGCCGATCTGGTTTCTGACGAGGAATCCTGGAAATCCTCAGTGCTGAAAGGTGTAGCTAACTGGCCGCTCGCCAGCGAGGAGCTTAGCGGTGAGACTCTTGACTATTTAATTGGTGGCGAAGCTTTTGATTGGCGCCTGCTTGCCCAGCGGTTGCTCCAGGATTGTGCTCAGCTGGTTGCCGATGAACTATGGCTTGAGTGGATCACTGAACCAACAATGTTTGGTGGATTCGAAGAGCCAGATTTCATGCGCGTGCTCGGAGTCGATAAGTTCCGGGCGCACCTCTCTTATTTCTACGGAGTGACGGTCGAGCAATCGCTGATTGCTGCCGTTGAAGAAGAGGTAACTCACCGGCGCGTTGCGAGCGGGCGGCAGGCGACGGACGCATCACTTGAGCAGGCCTACCAGATGCTGTACGGCAATGAGCGCGACCATCTCTGGGAGGTTTTTAAGCTGGAGGTAGGAGCTAATCCGGCCAGACCCGGATGGCGGCATAAGGATGAGCACACGCTTCGATACGAGGACGCGTTTATGTACTGGTTGTTCAAACTGAGAATGGAACGGTCTGATCCGGCGAAGATTGCAAGTGATACCCGTAAAGGTTTGGCAAAACTCGAGCGAATGCGTCAAAACCATGAGAGAAGGCTTGGCGTTTTACGTTCTGATAGGTTTAACGAAACGCTGAAACGGGTGACCAGGAATTCAAAGCGGAAACGCTCCTAATCAAAACTCGCGATTGATTCTCGAACCCTGTCAGGCTAGCCTAGAAGAGATATTTGAACTGCTTTGACGAGAAGTAGTAGTGATGCTGCGGGTGTTAGAGAGCCGGTGTTTGGTGTGAAACCGGTACCTTGCGATCACGAAGTCGTCTCCGAGCTGATCTTCTGAAACTTAGTAGGTCGATCCGGTAGCCCCGATATAGCTAAACGAAGTGGCCGAGTGCAATCAACATTCGGCAACAGAGGTGGTACCGCGGTCAACCCGTCCTTTGATTTTGAATGGACGGGTTTTTTGTTGCCATTTGCCCGTCCCGGATTAATTTGAATATTCAGGAATGTGGGCAAGTGAAGTCGATCAACTTTTCAGATCTTCCAAAACGCTTCGATATCAACGAGCGCGAAGCCTTCTGGCGTACACGTTGGAACGAGCTAGGAATCGCAAAACGAGACCCCTCGGTCGCTCGAGACAAGTCGTTTGTGATCGATTCCCCACCGCCAACCGTGAGTGGTTCGCTTCACGTTGGTCACGTCTTTTCCTACACACACCAGGACCTGCTTGCTCGTTACAAGCGAATGGCAGGTTGGAACGTTGCCTACCCAATGGGATGGGACGACAACGGACTACCGACGGAACGGCGAGTACAAAACTATTTCAACGTTCGTGCAGAGCCCAACGTTCCCTACATCGAAAACCTTGATGTCGACGCGAAGCGCGCAGAGCTGGGACTCAAAAAGAATCAGCAGCTTGTTGTAAACCGCCAGAATTTCATCGAAATGTGTCACGTCGTGACAGAGATGGACGAGGTTGCGTTTAAGGAAACTTTCCAGCGTCTTGGTTATTCAATCGACTGGAACGATGAGTACGCAACGATCGACGACAAGAGCCGCAGGATTGCTCAGCGCAGCTTCCTGGACCTTCATGTCAAAGGACATGTTTACCAACTGGAAGCTCCCACTATGTGGGATGTAGATTTCCAAACTGCGGTTGCCCAGGCTGAGGTTGAAGACCGGGAAAAGGGTGGCGCGTATCACGACATCGAGTTCGGTGTCTTTGAAGAAGATGCTCCTGTACAGAGCTTCGTTATCTCGACGACTAGGCCCGAATTACTGGCAGCTTGTGTTGGGATTACCGCCCACCCTGACGACGAGCGATTCAAAGGATTGTTCGGAAAGCACGCGGTAACTCCCGGATTTTTTGCAAAAGTTCCGATCTTTGCCAGTGAAGAAGCTGACCCTGAGAAGGGCACCGGAATTCTCATGGTTTGTACGTTCGGCGATCAAACCGACGTTGCATGGTGGCGAGATGAAGGCTTGCAGCTCCGTCAGGTTCTCGGTCGGAACGGGCGGATTCTAGATCGGACTTTTGGTGAAGACGGATGGGAGAGCCTGAAACCTGAACAGGCGAATGAGAACTATCAGCAAATGGTCGGGAAGCGCACACCAAGCGCCAAGTCGATTGTCGTTGAGTTGATGCGTGACCCTGCAAACTCCGCAACCGGAAACGGTGCGCCGTTGCAGGATGAGCCACGACAGATACTGCACCCCGTTCGTTACTACGAGAAGGGTGACAACCCACTCGAATATCTGACGACGCGCCAGTGGTTCGTTCGATTACAGGATAAGAAAGATCGACTACTCGAAAAGGGTAGGGAGATTAGTTGGCATCCGGAGTTCATGCGTAAGCGCTACGAAAACTGGACAGAAAACCTGAATGTCGACTGGTGTATCTCACGCCAGCGTTACTTTGGTGTTCCAATCCCAGTTTGGTACCCGCTTGATGAGCAAGGCGAACCGAAATACGACGATGCAGTCGTTGCGACAGCCGATATGTTGCCGGTCGATCCGGAGGTTGATTGTCCTCCAGGATTTACAGAAAGCCAGCGAAATAAACCGAACGGCTTTGTTGGTGAAGCCGACATTTTCGACACATGGTTCACGTCTTCGTTGACTCCACAAATCGTTGCTCGATGGGGTGAAGAAGATGATGAAATGAATGGTTTGTTCCAGGGCGACATTCGTCCACAAAGCCACGAAATCATCCGGACATGGGCGTTTTACACGATCGCCAAGGCGATGTTGCACGAAGACAACGTTCCGTGGGACAACGTAATCATTTCGGGATGGGTTCTTGACCCAGACCGAAAGAAGATGTCGAAGTCACGAGGTAACGTCGTTACCCCGGTTGAGACGTTGGATCGGTTTGGTGCCGACGCTGTTCGATACTGGTCGGCTTCGTTCCGGCTCGGTTCGGACGCCACGCACGATGAATCGATTTTCAAGATAGGTGCAAAGCTCGTTACTAAGCTTTATAACGCTGGAAAATTCGTTCTCGGTCAAACGGCTGAAGACGGTCCAATCACCAACGAGCTGGATCGGGCGTTTATCGAAGAACTTCGAAATGTCGTTGCCAGGGCGACCCAGGCGTTTGATGACTTTGAATTTTCGATCGCTCTGCAGGAAACAGAAAAGTTCTTCTGGGGCGCGTTCACGGACAACTACATTGAACTTCTGAAACGGCGTTCGAGGTCGGAGGATGATCCTGAAGGTCGTGCTTCGGCGGTAGCAACGTTGCGACTTGGTCTGAACATCGTTCTGCGACTGTTTGCTCCGGTCGTACCGACAATTACCGACGAGGTATGGAGTTGGGTCTTCGCCGAGGAATCAGGACACGAGTCGATTCATCGGGCTCCATGGCCTTCTCTCGAAGAACTCAGTGAAATTCCTGCTCCTGAAATCGAAGGCTCTTTCCAGGCGGCTTGCGATGCAATTGCAGCTGTCCGTAAAGCCAAAACCGAGCATGGCGTAAACCTCAACCGGGAACTGCTAAGTCTTGTTCTAGAGGCGGACGCAGACGGTAAGGAAGATTTACGCCTGGTTGGCGATGACGTTGCGGCGGCAGGTGGAGCTGAATCGATCAGCTTTGCTGACGGTACACCGTCAGCCGACTGGCGTTACACCGCGGTCATTGAACCTGCCGAAGCACCGGCAAAGAAGTAGGACACGTTTGCTGGCAACTGGTGGAGAATTTCCTCCTCAGTTGTCAGCTTTCCAGTCTTCCCAATCCTGCATCTTGAACCCAGGGTTGGCGAAGATCTTGTGCATCCTGCCTTCTTTAGCGCGGACCTCTACGCACATTTTTGCTACATCTGCGGCAATGTCGACAGGAACTCGCGTCACGCCATCGCTGTCACAAACAATGATGTCACCAGGGTTGATGGTCAAACTTGCGATAGTCACTGGTATTTCGTGAGCGAGCATGCTGAATGGCCCATGACCGGGAACTCGTCCAGTTGCCCATAACGGTAGTCCTGCAGCTTCGATTCCCGGAACGTCTCGCGCGTTTCCATCAACAACTGCTCCAACGGCACCTAATGCACGCATTTGGTAAGCCATGCCATCACCAATGATGGCTCCTCGACGAGCTGGTTGTTCGACGTCCTGTTGTACGACAATGACAGGTGCGTTTGCTCGGGCGATTGAGTCGAAATACTCGATCCGATGTGATGGATCAGAGCCGTGATCGTTCAAAGGTGCCCAAGTTGAAGTAAGCGCATACCCAACAGCTGGAGCGGGCCCCGGAGAAATGTATTCCTTCAAATCCGGGTCGGTGTAGTCATCATCTTCGTGGATGTAACCACGGACGAGGATCCCTGCGTTTTGAACCGTAGCAGAGTCGTACCCAGCAAGGGTGTCGAGTATTGATTGATCGATTGTTTTCATGAGGACGCTATGCTTGCTCTAGCGGAACGATGTCGGATTCAAGAGAGAGTGGTTCGCCGGGGAAAAATTCTCTCCATGGCTCGAAGTTTTCAACGAAGATGCGACCTTCCTCGACAGATTCGAGGCCTTTGACCGCTCGCCCTGGGTCATAACCCGTCGTCTTCGCCATTGCTTCAATACCACGCTTCGTGTTCCTGACACCGCCGACGGAGAACGTTTCGCCTTCGTCGTTTTCGACGATCAGGTCGAACCCGCGTTTTTTCTCTTTCCAGTAAAGCCTCATCGAATGCCCTTCGAGATCGATTATTCGTAAAAGAAATTGAACGGCAGCAATTCTAAGGTGTCAGACGCGTATCTGCCTATCTCATAAGAGACTTACGAGGTGCTACTCAGACAGGTGAGGTTTGGCGTGATCCAGGATGGCGTGAGCAACATCGAGCTTCGACATCAACGGTTGGGCGACGACTGATCCGTCCTGGTTTACGAACGTGACCCGGTTGGTGTCAGTTCCAAATCCGCTGCCTGGTTCGCTGACATCATTCGCGACTACAAACGCGGCACCCTTTGGAGCGGCTTTGGCGGTGGCGTTTTGAATCACATCATCAGTTTCAGCAGCGAATGCCACTTTGATAAGTCGAGGACCGGTTACCAGATGCATGAAATCTTCGACTTTCACGAGTTCGATGCGGGGAACCTCGCCGTCGCTCTTTTTGATCTTGGAAGAAGATACTTTTGCCGGTGTGAAATCGGAGATTGCAGCTGCCATAACGAGCAGGTCCGAATCGTGTGATTCAGGAACTATTGCGTCGCGCATTTGATCAACGGTTTCAACTTGAATTACCCTGATGCCTGCTGGAACTGAAATATCAGAGGCCGTAACCAGAGTTACATGCGCACCTCTATCCCGGGCTGCCTCAGCGATTGCGTAACCCATCTTGCCGGTGGAGCGATTGCTTATAAATCGAACCGGATCGATTGGCTGACGAGTGCCACCGGCGGAAACGATAACTGTCCTACCTGCATAGTCGCCGTTTTTGCCAATTGCCTGTCGGACTAATCCGACAATGGTTTCGGTATCAACTAGTCGACCTTGCCCTACGAGTCCAGAAGCTAGTCTTCCGCTCGCCGGACCGGCAAGAATGACTCCATCGTCGGTCAGCGTTTTTACGTTTCGCTGGGTCGAAGGACTCGCATACATATCGGCATCCATCGCTGGGGCCATAATTATTGGAGCCTCGGTAGCGAGGATTGTCGCTGTGAGTGGATCATCTGCGATACCTAGCGCGAGTTTCGCGATGGTGTTTGCGGTGGCTGGTGCGATCACAACGCAATCGGCACGAAGTGCCAGAGCTACGTGATCAATGCTTAGTTCTGAGTGTGCTTCCCAGAGACCTGTAGTGACAGGTCGATGAGTCAGCGCTTCAAATGTTGAAACACCGACGAACTGAGTTGCCGCTGAGCTCATGATCACATCGACATCCGCACCCGCCTGGACAAGTTTTGACGCAATATCTGCGGCTTTGTAGGCGGCGATCGAACCAGTCACCCCAAGCACCACTCGTTTACCTTCTAGTGGAGGCTTCTGCTCGGGGTTCAACTGACTGATCGAACTCATTTGTTCCAGCCTACTGGCCGTTCATCTCGTGGAGTAACCGCAGCCCCAGCAGCGTCAACTCAGGGTTTACGTGATCGAACGATTCGGTCTGTTGGGACATCAACTCAGCGAGTCCGCCGGTTGCCACAACCGTCACATCATCTGGAGCTTTCGGGGACAACTCAATCTTGAACCGCTCGATCATGCCTTCTATCAGTTCGGTAAATCCGTATACAAATCCCGACTGCATCGAGGCGACGGTGCTTCTACCGATCACGCGGTCCGGAGCAACCATTTCGACACGCCTTAGCAGTGATGTGTTGCGGAACATTGCTTCAGCTGCGATTTCCAAACCCGGTGCGATCGCTCCGCCTATGTAATCTCCGTCTGCTGTGACTGCATCGAATACCGTTGCTGTTCCAATATCGACCACAATTAGTGGCCCACCGTAGGTTTGATGCGCTGCGACAGCATCGACAATTCGGTCGGCACCAACATCCTGAGTACGGTCGTAGTGAATTCGAATACCGGTTCGCACACCGGGACCAATTATCAGCGGCTCAATTTCGGTTAGTTGCGCGAGAGCCGCGGTGTAATCCTCTGTCAGTGGAGGAACTACTGAACACATCACCACTGCGTCGAAATCTGTTGGCTCGACACCTTTGGAGCGAAGTACACCCTGGAGTGCCCACGCGTGTTCGTCAATGGTCGGCGTTTCGCGTGTGGCGAGTCGCCAGGTTGCAACTAACTCTTCGTCTTTGAAAGAGCCAATGGTTACGTTTGTATTGCCGATGTCTACGGCGAGTAGGGAAGTCAATGCGAATTAATTATATGTTCTTCAGCCCGATTTGAACGGTCTCAACATCCGGTATCAGATGATCAGAACGAGTTAGGTTGAATTTCTCGGAGATAAAACTCGCCGATGCGGCTGGTTACGTCTGACGACGTCATTGCCTGTTCACCAATATCGATTCTCGCAATGTTTGCTGCGTATCCGTGGATGTAAACGGAGGTGGCCGCCATCTCGAATGGCTCATCTGGCAATTGGGCCAGTAAGCCACCCATGAGTCCCGCCAGAACATCTCCGCTTCCACCCTTGGCAAGCCCGGAATTGACCCATGGAGAAATACAAACACGTCCATCTGGTGCTGCAACGATTGTGGACGGGCCTTTGAGCACAACTGTAGATTCGAGCTCGTTAGCAGCTGTTGTCGCGGCTCCAAGGCGATCGTTCAGCACGTTTGCGGTGGTGGTATTCATCAGACGAGCGAGTTCGGCTGCGTGCGGTGTGAGAATTCTTTGATTCCTGAGTCTTGAAACCCAGGCGTGAGTGTCGGAGAGCGCATTTAGGGCATCAGCGTCGAGAACAAGAGGAAGTATTTCGGGCAGCTGTTCGATCAAAATCCCGATCAATTGTTTTGTCGCTGGAGTATTCGACATTCCTGGTCCGATGACCATGGAAGACGCGCTATCTGCCAGTTCCAATATCTGTGAAGCAGAGATCGGTGATATCGAGCCTGATCCATCAGCGCAAAGATTGAAATACAGCGCTTCTGACACTCGAGTAAGAGTAGCTTGGACGGGCGTGGTCGTGGACGCCGCAATTATGTATCCACATCCGGACCTAACCGCTGTTTCGGTAGTGAGAGCAAACGCGCCTGGGTATCTTTCTGATCCCGCTAAGACCAGTGCCTTGCCGAAGCTACCTTTGTGTCCACCCGATTCGCGTGAAGGATAAATGCTAGTGACGTACTCATCATCTAGAAGCACGGTGGTGACGTCACTGTCGAGATCGGATGGAATTCCAATATCAAGAACCTGTATTTCACCGGTAGGTGAATCAGCAGCATTCAATGCTGGACCGATTTTCGAAAATCCGAGTTGAAGAGTCGCGTCCGCTGGGATTCCCCGGATGTCAAAGAATCCTGTGTCGACGTTGAGTCCTGTCGGGAGGTCTATTGCATAGACGAGCACGGCTGATTCAGTCACGGCAAAGGTGACTTCTGCGAGATCGTCCGCTATCGGGCGATTACTTCCCGTGCCAAGCACACCATCCACGATTAAGTCGGTGGCATACAGGCGACTTGTAAATTTGCTTAGTTGATCGTCTTCGTCGAGTCGAAATATTTTTATGCGGTCTGTGTCGAGATCGTTAAGTTTTGGATCTATGTCAGGGCGTTTTCCGGTAATGGAAACGGAAACACCGGCTCCCCAAGAGCTCAAATGTCTAGCGACGACAAGCCCATCGCCACCATTGTTTCCTGGTCCAACAAGAATCTCGATCCTCATGCCAAAGAGGTTCGGGTGTCGGGCACGCACGAACTCGGCTACTGCTAGACCAGCGTTCTCCATCAACGAATCCAGAGAGACTCCAGCGTCGACGGCGCGCAGTTCGATGTCGCGCATCTGTTCAGCAGTGACTAATTTCATGGTTTCCAGGCATCATCCTTTGCTTCGCCTACGGCAGTTGCCAGGGCCATTTCTCGGGAGTGGGAAAGACTGAGGGCGATTCGGGTGATCCCCATCTTTTCCGCCCGTGCTTTTGCCGACCCGTGCAGCAAGATTTCCGGCGGACTGCCCGGCTTTCGAGTTACCTCGATGGATTTCCACGGAACTCCACGAACACCAGTGCCGAGCAGTTTCATTACTGCCTCTTTTGCGGCGAATCGACTGGCAAGTTGGTGCGGCCGACCCCGGGCATAGCGTTGTTCGCCTTCTGTGAAGACCTTTTCGAGGAATCGCCGAGGGTACCTTTCCAGTACTCCAGCAATTCGGGGGATTTCGATCAAATCATTGCCGGTGTAGATCATCCGGTCAGAGTCCTCCGAAAACGCTCGAACGTCCAATAATGTGTTCGCCTCGAAAATGATACGTGGATTTGAAATTCTCGGTTACGATTGATTTCCCGTCGTTACGATTTTTCAGTGACATCGGGAATTTCTAATTCCGCTTATTCACCTTCCACCGGGAGAATCCGCCTGTGACCGCACGACTCATCGATGGCAAAGAAGTTGCAAGTAAAGTCCACGAAGAAGTCTCAGATGGAGTCGCTGAATTCAAGTCGAAGTACGACCGCGTTCCTGGCCTTGCGGTCGTGTTGGTCGGCGACGATCCGGCGTCGCACTCGTACGTCAAAGGGAAAGAACGTGCATGCGAGAAGGTCGGGATAATGACCGAGACATTCGTGCGACCTGCCGATCTTGCCCAGGATGAATTACTGGCGCTGATCGACGAACTCAATAACGACGATCGATTTAACGGGATTCTTGTTCAACTTCCGCTTCCGAATCATCTCGACGAAGATGCGGTAATCCACGCAGTCGACCCAGAAAAGGATGTCGATGGGCTTCACCCCGAAAACGCCGGATTGCTGATGCTTGGTCAACCCCGATTTGCACCTGCAACACCATTGGGCGTTCAACGGATGTTGGTTGAACAGGGTGTCGACATGAATGGTGCCCAGGTAGTGATAGTTGGACGAAGCAAGCTTGTTGGCATGCCGCTCGCAGCGTTGCTGCTGCAGAAAGGTGTTGGAGCGAACTCCACGGTCACCGTATGTCACACAGGTACAAAAGATATAGCGGCGGAAACTCAACGAGCTGACGTACTAATAGCAGCGGCCGGTTTCCCCGGTGCGATCACCGCAGACATGGTCAAACCGGGAGCAATCGTAATTGACGTTGGCGTTTCCCGAGTCGAGGACTCAACTCGAAAACGGGGATACCGATTAACTGGCGACGTAGATTTTGATGCTGCGAAAGAGGTGGCATCGGCTATTACCCCAGTGCCTGGTGGCGTTGGTCCGATGACGATCTCGATGCTGTTGGTAAACGTCCTGAACGCTGCGCGAATCGCTCAAGGTGAATCTCTCAACTAAGCAGGTGCATGGAGTATGCGAATTCTTCCGCTAGAATGAAGTATTCGCAATACAAACTTTCGACTCCAATGCGGTGTTTGAAAGTGTCTTTGAAGGTTTGGATCGAAACTAAGGTTTATGGCTAGTTCCACGAAATCGATTAAAAAATCTGCTGCCAAGACCAAAAGGTCAAAGAATGGCAAATCCACGTCGTCGAGCACCGACGACTCTGGTGCAGTGGGAGCTGCTGAGTACCTAGATCTCTACCGACAAATGTTCCTGATCAGGCAGTTTGAAGTTGCCTGCGGTGAGAACTACTCCAAGGGACACATTCGAGGTTTCCTCCACCTTTACATCGGTCAAGAAGCAACCGGTGTTGGTGCCATTTCTGCTCTCCAAGAGCAGGACTACATCGTTACTCATTACCGCGATCATGGTCACGCACTGGCGCGCGGGCTTGATGTGAATCGCTCTATGGCTGAGCTGTTCGGAAAAGGCACCGGTCTTTCCAAGGGCAAGGGCGGCTCGATGCACCTGTTCGACGCTGCAAAACGGTTCATGGGTGGTCACGCTATTGTTGCCGGTCAGTTACCGCTTGCGGCTGGCTTGGCTCTTGCCCAGCAGTACCAGGACACCGACGGCTTGACCGTATGTTTCTTCGGCGATGGTTCGACCAACCAGGGCACGTACCACGAAGTTTTGAACCTGGCTGCGGTATGGAATTTGCCCGTTTTGTTCTTCCTGGAGAACAACATGTACGGCATGGGATCAGCAATTGACCGTGTTCGTGCTGGTGGTACTGATTTCTACCCTGCAATGTCGACTTACGGAATCCCGGCTGCCGAAGTGGACGGCATGGACGTCCTGGCGGTGAAAGAGGCGACCGAGCTTGCTGTGAAGAAGATCAGGGCAGGTGAGGGACCTCAATTCATTGAAGCAAAAACCTTCCGATTCGTTGGTCATTCATACGCCGATGGTCAGAAGTACCGGGGTCAAGAAGAAGTTCGCGAGTGGGAACAGCGTGACCCGATAAATCTTTACGCAGAAAAATTGATTCAGATGGGTATGGCGAATGACGCCGATATTCAGAAAATTCGAGCCGAAGTAGACGCCGTAGTGGCTGAATCGGTTGAATTCGCTGAGAACAGCCCGAACCCTGATGAATCCGAACTATTTACCGACGTCCTGGCCTAACCGATGACAGAAATTGCAATGCGAGAGGCCCTGAAGCGCGGCCTCGATGAAGCTCTAGAAAACGATCCCAATGTATTCATTATGGGTGAAGACATTGGTGAGTATGGTGGTGCTTACTCGGTAACCGATGGGTTCCTTAAGAAGTACGGTCCAAAGCGAATCAAAGACACCCCAATTTCTGAGAACGCCTTCGTTGGTGCTGGCATTGGTGCTGCCGCTGGCGGACTTCGACCAATCATCGAAATCATGTCGATATCGTTCTCACTCGTTGCGTTTGACCAGATCGTCAATATGGCAGCGAACATTCGTTATATGTCAGGTGGACAAATCAGTGTCCCGATGGTTGTGCGAGCACCTACAGGTGCCGGTGTGCAGCTTGCAGCCACACACTCTCAAAGTTTCGAGACGTGGCTTGCCGAGGTGCCTGGCATGAAAGTCGTTTGCCCTTCGAACTCTTACGACGCTCTTGGTCTGCTTCGATCAGCAATCAAGGATGACAATCTGGTAGTCGTGGCTGAACCTGCCCTGCTTTACGGAGCGAGAGCTGACGTTCCCGAGGATTATTACGAGATCGAGATTGGCAAGGCCGATGTCACGCGAGAAGGAAGCGATCTGACGCTTGTGTCCTACGGCTACGGCATGCGCCCGGTAAACGACGCTGCTGACAAGCTGTCTGCTGAGGGAGTTTCGGTCGAAGTAATTGATCTCCGTTCGCTCAGCCCACTCGACGTTGACACGGTCGTGAATTCAGCTCAGAAGACCAACAAGTTGGTCGTGGTCGATACCGCTCGTCGAACCGGTGGGATCATGGCCGAACTCGTTGCAGAAGTTCAAGAGCGCGCCATGGAGTGGTTGGACGGTCCTGTGGTGCGCATCGGTTCGACTGATGTCCCGTGGCCGTACAACCGAGACCTTGAACAGACCGCACTCGTTGGTGTTGAGGAAGTTCTCGCCGGTGTACGGAACGGATTCGACCTTTAGTTCTCTCTGGTTACATCTTGTTATTCGGGTGTCCCCGGACGTGCGCGTCGCTTGGGATTTGAGTACTCACCGGATCATGAGACCGCCAATTTCGGCGGAGAGAAAGGAGGATGTGTTTATGCGGGTAGTTGCAATTGTCCCCACGCATCTTCCAAACTCTCAGTATCAAGATGATCTGGTACGTCTTTTACCGCACGTATAAAGCTCGGCAGTAGAAGATTTCCTGGTCGTCTGGGAAATCTAACCTTGAGCAACAGCGATCCAGACGGATCTTCCGTCTCCTCAATAAATAAGCAGATCGACCAACTCACACAATTCGGGTTGGACGATGACTCGAGAGCGCGTTTCTGTCGAATTCTTTCGTCAAACGACGGGCTTGTCCCCGGTCGGATTGGGCGGGTCGACGGTATATCGAATTATGTCCATTGTGGTGATGTCGATTACAGAGCAGTCAGCACTTTCGCACGAATAGCTCACGATGCCGATTTCGAAATCGAACCGGTCCAACCCACGGTGGGTGACTGGGTTCTTGTGCACCCTGACTTTCAAACCGAGCGTCACGAAATTGAACTGGTCCTGCCACGAAAGTCGCTTCTCAAACGTAAGCGCGCAATGAGAGGTGACGAGGAAGGTGATAACCAGCTCCTCGCCGCGAATATCGAAACTGTTTTCATCGCCCAGTCAGCCAGTTATTTGAATAGCTCTCGACTCGAACGAGAACTGGCGGTTGTTTGGGACAGTGGGGCATGTCCTGTAGTGGTTCTAACAAAATCCGACATCGTTGGACAGGACGAGATGGATGAGGCGTTGGACGAGTTGCTTACGATTGCGCTCGATGTCGAAGTAATACCTGTCAGCGGAATTACCGGGACGGGAACAGACGCTCTTCAACAGTTCTTACAGCCGGGACAAACTGTGGCGCTGCTTGGCGCATCGGGCGTTGGCAAATCGACCCTTGTGAACCACCTGATGGGTGAAGAGGTGATGGATACTGGCGAGATCAGGGAATCGGACACGCGCGGTCGTCACACGACAACTACCCGTCAACTGCTGTCACTGCCATCTGGCGCTGCACTAATTGATACTCCGGGTATTAGGTCAATCGGGCTATCTTCGGGCAGCGAAAAAGCGTTGTTGAAAACTTTTTCAGAGGTTGAGAAATATCTCGGGCAGTGCAGGTTCCGTGATTGCGCGCATTCAGGCGAACTTGGTTGCGCTATTGGCGACGCAATTGAATCCGGTGAATTGATTGCTGAGCGGTTCGAATCTTACAAACAGATGTTGCGGGAAATTGAGTTCGAGCAGACCAAGAACGATCCCGCGCTGAAAACCGCTCACCAGATGCGGATGAAGAAGATTGCGCGTTCACATCGTCAGAGATCCAAGTTAGATAAGAAACAACAACGTTAGCGGAAATCCCTGAATCAGGTCGTATTCGTCTCACTTGTTCCCAATTGTTGTGTACCCTCATATGCGGGTCTTTTAAGACCCGTGATTTTGTCTGCTGGTAGCAATAAATATTTCAGTTGATCTCGTACGCAGGAGTGCAAATTTGATTAGCGAAGTGACCATGCCCTCGATGGGTGCCGACATGACTGAAGGCACAATCGTCAAGTGGTTGAAGGCCGAGGGTGATCAGGTCAGTCGAGGGGACAAGCTCGCAGAAGTTGAGACGGACAAGACTGTCGTCGAAATGGAAGCTTATGCAGAAGGTCTGCTTCGCAAGATCGTTGTAGCAGAGGGCAATTTAGTCCAGGTAGGAACGGTGATTGCGTTTATCGGTGATGCTGATGACGAAATTCCAGAAATCGCTGAGACTGAAGCAGCCGAACCAGCCGAGGGATCTGCACCAGCGCAAGCTGCTGAGTCGATTCCTGCTCCTGCCCCAGAACCAACTCCAGTTCCTGCGGCACCAGCAGCACCTGCTCCGGCAGCCGCAGCTCCACTTGCATCCCAGGGTGGTCGGGTAAAAGCGTCACCAATTGCTCGCAAACTCGCAGCCGAAAAGGGATTTGATATCGCTGCGATTCCTGGCACTGGACCGGGAGGGCGAATTACCAAAGCCGATGTGGAAGGCTTCACTCCATCACCGCAGTTCGCTGTGTCTGGCGGTCGGTCACCTATCACGATCGATGGCTCCGACACACCGCTGTCATCCATGCGACAGGCTATTGCTCGCGTCACAGTGAAGTCGAAGACTGAAACCCCGCACTACTACGTAACGCACGAAGTAGACATGGGTGCTGCAATGAACTTCCGCCGTCAGTTGAACGAAGCACTCGCCGAAGCTGGTGAGCGAGTTTCGGTAAACGACATGATATTGAAGGCAACTACGAATGCCTTGATCAAGTACCCGAAGTGGAACGCAACGTTTGACGGCGACAAACTGATCGGACATTCGAGTGTCAACCTCGGAGTCGCAATTGCGCTCGATCAGGGACTAATTGTTCCTGCCGTCATGGGTATCCAGAACATGTCTCTGGTGGAGATTTCACGAGCTGTTAGGGATCTTGGGAAGCGCGCACGTGGCGAGGGTGGAACTCTTAGCCAGGACGAGTTGACTCAAGGAACGTTTGGTACCTCGAACCTCGGAATGTTCGGTACTGACACATTTGCTGCAATCATCGTGCCACCGAATGCTGGAATTATTGCTGTCGGTGCAGTGAAAGAAAAGCCGGTCGTGAAAGACGGACAGATCGTTGTGGGACAAATGATGAACGCAACGATCTCGGCAGATCACCGAGTTGGTGATGGAGCCGAAGCGGCTGTCTTTATGAGCGAATTCCAGAAGAATCTGGAAAACCCGATCCGGTTGATGATGTAACCACCCGAAACGCTGCCAAATAGGCAGCGTTTTTTGTGACTGGAAATTCCTGCTAAGCAGGGTAAGTGAGTAGAATCTCGATCGATGTACGTACGCGAGGATTTCACAGCTGAAGAGCGGGTTGTACTTTCGAGATTCTTTACGAATATCGACCAACCTGTTTTTGCCTTGACCAACCTGCCAGAGGTTGTAAAAGGGGCGTTATTTGCTCGCTACAGCCGATCTCCGAAATCACTGCGTAGGCTGTTCCTCGATGAGTTCTACGATCAGCCTGATTTTCCGCTTGAAGAGTTGACCGCTGGTGCTGACGGAGATGTCGTTGCGACCAACCGTGCCGAGGAACTCTATGACCGCGTTTTCTCTCAGTACGGTGACGACTCTGTTGCCCAACTTGGTGGCGCCCACATTGCGTGTGAACAATCATCGAACATACTTACCAAGATTCTAGAGTGGGGCAGACTGGCCGCATATCTCGAGCAGTCGACTCGATACATTTTTTACGACCAGAAACTTGGCGGGCAATATCGGTATCTCACGCCACCTGAAGTCGAAACTGGCCCCCTCGCTGACGAGTACGTCACGACAATGGACTGGTTGTTCGATGAATACTCCAGTCTAGTACACCAGTGTGTTCCGTTCTACGAGGAGCAGTTCCCTCGACAAGAAGGTGATTCGAAGTTCATCTACAACGCTTCGATCCGAGCTAAAGCATGTGATTCAGCCAGAGGATTGCTTCCTGCGGCGACCCTCTCAAACGTAGGTGTATTTGCTACCGGTCAAGCGTTCGAGCAAATGCTTATCCGAATGAATAGCCATCCATTGCAGGAGGCTCGTGATTACGCCGACATGATGTTAGTCGAGCTGCGGAAGGTAATTCCTTCATTCCTCAAGCGGGTGGACATCCCGGATCGTGGCGGCGCGTGGTCAGGTTATTTTGAAGACAACCGAGAAGCGATGGAAAAGATCGCATCAGGTCTCGGGTTGGAGCCGGATCCAATCAATGAAGTAACCCTGGTTGATTGGGATCAAGATGCTGAAGACAAGGTCGTTGCATCAGCCCTCTATGCCCATGTCGATGTTTCCGACTCCCAGCTTGGGAAGGTAGTTGCCGGAATGTCGTCGACCGACAAGGCTGAGGTGATCAAAGCCTATGTTGGGGACCGCCAGAATCGAAGGCACAAGCCCGGCAGGGGCATGGAGCGTTCGTTCTACAGATTCGATGTGCTATCTGATTTTGGAAGCTTTAGAGACCTCCAGCGTCACCGCATGATGACGATTGATTGGCAACGCTTGGGAGTAAAACACGGTTACTCGACCCCGCCTGCAATTGAAGAGGTCGGTTGGACTCAGCGCTGGGACGATGCAATGGGTCGCATGTCCGAACTCCACGACACGATTGCCGACACACACGGGGTTGATGTGGCTCAGTATGTAGTTCCATTCGGTTACAAGCTTCGTTACTCAATGCAGTTCAATGTAAGAGAAGCATTCCACCTGTTGGAACTCCGAACCGCCCAGCAAGGGCACCCCGACTACAGGCGAGTTTGCCAGGAAATGCACAACCAGATCCGTGATGTAGCGGGTCACGCTGCGCTTGCCGACGCTATGACTTACGTTGATCATGAGCATTACGATCTCGAGCGACTTGAAGCAGAACGACGAGCCGAACAAAGGCGCGAGAGTCAGAACTAAAGACCGTAAATTACTGTTTGCGTCGAGTCATTAGCCAGGCTGGAACCAGCGCGACGGTCGAGATCACGACCGCGTACTCGTAGAACCGGGTAAATACATCCATCCCGGCGCGGGTTGCCGAATCAACGATTTCTTGTTGGACGACCGGGTCGGTCGAAAAAGCTGGCACGTCAGCGACCAGTTCCTGGAATTGGACCGTGCCGAGGGCTGTCATTGCTGCAAGTCCGGCGGTCATACCGACCATACGTGAAACCGTCAGCAGTGACGATGCCGCGCCTAGATGGTCTACTGCGGCGTCCGCCATGGCTGTTTCGGTTATTGGGGACACAAGGATTCCAAGACCGAGTCCTGTTATCACTAAGTGAATCGTGATCATGGGCTCGGCTATATCTACCGTCCACCTCGACAGGAGAGCAAATCCAACGATAGCTATGAGTAGCCCGGCTATTGCTGGTGCCCTGGCGCCAATACGTTGAGTAACTACTCCACCGATAAGCGCGCCGGTACCAATGGCAATGGTCATTCGCAGCAGTTGTAGACCCCCCTCAAGAGGGGATTTGCCGAAAACAGACGCAGCCATCAATGGGACCGTTACCATTCCGATTATTAGAACAGCACCAATCAGGAAATGCGTTACGTTCGCAAGGTTGAAAGACAACCTGTCGAACAGCTCACGCGGGAAGAGCGGACTTTTAGATCTACGGATCGTGAACACCAATACAGCGAGGGATGCGACAGCCAATACGAGTGAGATGGACATGATCGGGTCAGGTTCCCCAATCCGTACCAACCCGATCGTCAGTAATGCCAGCAGCGTGGCAAATACTGCAGAACCAAATAAATCGATTTTTACCGGATTCCTCCGGGCAGGTGGATTGCGAGTTATCCAGATAACCGCCAGTGCCGTGAGCGGCAGGTTCAGCCAGAACGCCCATTCCCAGGAAATCCACGTGGTGATACCACCTCCCCAGAGTGGCCCGATAACTCCACCAGCTTCGGCGCTGGCACCAATGAGTCCGTACGCGATCGCTCGGTGTTTTGAATCGACCAGTTCATTTACTGATGCGATCGCCACTGGGATTGCCGCGCCACCGCCTATTGCCTGAAACACTCTAGTGCCGACGAGCCACCCGAACTCAGGTTCACCGCCGTAGAGCAACTCGGGAATGATTGGCGATATCGCGACCAGAACGGATCCGAGACTGAATATGGCCATGGCGATGACGAACGCATTCCGATACCCGAGCCTGTCTGAAAAACGACCCATTAACGGCATCGCCGCGGTGTAACCGATCAAGTATCCAGTGATTGACCATGAGGCCCTGTCTAACTCACTCACACCGACTCGTAAATCCGCCATCATGTCGGGCAGCAAGGTAACGACCACCGTTTGATCATCGGCCGCAATGAACACTCCAAAACAGAGTGGCAGCAGGAGCTTGTATGGCGATAGGAACGCTGTGAATCGAGCGAGCATGTACGGCTAAATCGGCGGCTCGAGGGTAGTTTCGACGTTGAAATCGGTCAGGTCGATAACCCGTATGGTTCCCGGTTCATCTTCTGGTTGAGCGATGCCAGTTATTACCACTTTTTTAAGTCGGTACGTCTCGGGCTCCAGACTCAAGACAACGTCGGTTACTGCGCCGGGTTCAATGCTGCCGACCACAGATATCAGAGCTTCAGTCGGGATGTTTCCGTTTATTTGCAGTACACCATTGCCGGGTTGAGCTTCGGGGTACACAGCGTTCTGGGTCGATCCAAGGACGTCGGCGACCAGACGTACGGGATCGAGGAATGAAAATGGACTTTCTTCTGCGGGAATCTCTGACCAGTTACCGGTGAGGGGATTAGTCATCCACGTTTGTTCGTCGATGACCACTGCTTCTACTCGAACGAAAGCGCGCCCGATTGTCGCTTCGGCCTCCAGGTCTAATCCGTTCTTCGCCACGAGCCCGCCAGCTTTGCTTAATTCAAGTGCGCCGGAGAGGGTTGTGTGACCTGACTCGTGAGTCAGCTCGAAACTGAAACTGTCCAAAGCTGCCATGGCGTCCTCACAGCGCTGGACTGCTTCCGCTGGCGAGATCGACGGGACTGAAGCTGCGGTTGGCTTTTCTGCTGAACTACAGGCAATGATCGAAAAACCAACAATCAGTGCAGTACATATCAGAATGGAGATGTACCCAAGAAGGTGCGTGCGTGTACCTGTTGATATTTTCGACTGAACCATTGGCACACTTTAAGCGAAAAATCCTTACGGGTCGCTGCAATCCCGCATAAAGCCACACGTGTCGCACCTGAGTTTGCAATGGAGGTCGACCATTCGCGTGCCGCAACGGTCGCATGTCCAAATCTTGGTTTCAGACGTCATTCACAACCACCCGACTCCGCAAGGAATACTTCCGGCTAAACATCTTCTGATGGTAAGTGTTTTCCAGTGCCGATTATTTAGTCTCGGTAGACAGCACGGTTATGCCGGACGGATTGTGATCAACTTTCCCGATCGGCTCCTGGGTGACAGCTACGCTGGAGTACAGGTAGAGCGGGGCAGGGAGCAGGAACGCTACGGTTGCCGAACCGATCTCACTGACGCTGAACTGTGCCACCGGATTAGGACCACCATTGTCAATCAACCACAAGGTATAAGCATGACCTGGCAAGGGCTGTTCAAGTCCGTGGACCTGGAATACTGCTTCATTACCAACAACCCTTACGGCAATTAGACCTGATGCGTCGGACGGTACCTGCTGATTGGCAAGCCAACTCTCGACCTGGTACCCCTCTTTCATGGCGACATATGTGAGCCAGCTCTGATCCCTTAGAGCTTGAACAAGGGCGTTGTTGGCAATGCTCAACTCGCTGACTATTTGTTCCTGGTGACTCACCTGTGCGAGCGTCGAACCGAAATCGGATTCCATCTTTTTCATTTCCGATTCCATTTGGTTGACCATTGCCATCGAGTCGGTTTTTGAACTCTCCAGCTCTTCCCTCAACGCATTTACTACTTGAAGTTCGGAGTTTAGTTTGTTCCGGAGCTGACCAACTTCATTGTTCAGACGACTGTTTTGGACACCGACCGTAACCGCGACTGCGAGAACCAGAATCGCTGCAATAGCAGATGCGGCATAGCCCGACTGGACTAATCGGGATACAAGTCCGGCCGGCGCTTGAGTTTTAGCTCCGGGATTATCTAATCTCGTCTGATCAAGGATGCTCGTTCGCAAGCGAGCTGGCGGTGCCATCGGCTCTGCGCCGAGAGCAAGCAGGCCGGCAGTCTCATTCATTTCTCGATGCTCGCGTTGCGCGGCGGAGTCTGTCGAAATAAGTTCTTCAACTTCTTCGCGCTCAGCGTCTGAATCCAATGAATTTAGAACGTAGCCCGCGATATTTTCGAAAGCCTGGTTTTCTTCTCGTGAACCTGTCATACCTGAGCGCCCATCTCGGTACTGAGTGAATTACGTAATTTTTTTAGTGCCAATCTCATTCGGGTCTTTACCGTCCCGAGAGGTTGGTCGGTTTTTTCTGCGATTTCAGTTTGAGTCAAGCCTTTGAAGTAAGAGAGTTCGATCACCTGTTTCTGTTCGGTTGGAAGGTCGTCCATTGCTTCGCGAACTTTAGCGTATTCAGACTGAGCTACAGCAGCGTCAGCCGGTGACATATCTCCAGCTTCGATATTCAAATGGTCATCGATATCGTCGTTTTGCCTTGAGCGGTCTCTTTTTCGTTTTCTCAACTCATCAATTGTTCGGTTGTGTGCAATAGAGAACAGCCAGGTTGTGAACTTGCCCTTGTTTGAAGCGTAAGTTCCACCGCGCCTCCACACACTCATAAACACATCCTGAGTAACTTCTTCCGAGCTGACCGAGTCGTTGAGCATCCGAGCAGCCAAAGCAAACACCCTCCGACCGTATCGGTCGTAGAGTTCTGCCAGTGCTTCTCGGTCTTTTTCTCCGACAAGTTCGAGCAGCTCGAGATCTTGTAGACCCTGGTAGTTCAATTAACGCACCTCGTCCGAATTGGACCCGACCGACCGTGCAACAGAGTAAGCGTGCACCATGACTCCTGGTCGTTCAGGTTGCTTGTATAGGATACGAGGTGATTTATGGACCGGATTTCGTCAGGAAGACGAATCCTGATTCTCTCGTGCAGTTAGCGCTTTGAGTTTGCGCAACGCACTCTCGGCCTGTTCTGTGTTTGCGTCGGCAGGCGCCTGGGCAAGGAACTTGGTGAGCGAGTTGACCGCATCACCAAAATGCCCAACCTTGGTTTGCAGGTGGGCGAGCTCGCTGAGGTTACGGAGATTTGATGGCTCGAGAAGCTGAACTCTTTCGGCAGCCTCGAGTGCCAACTCGTAATTCTTGTGCTTTTCGTGGGCGACCTTAAGGTTTCCGAGTAGCCGTCTTAGAACTGCTTTTCGCCCGACAGGTGCGAGGAGTTTCTTCTCGAGTGAATCGAGGTCCAGATCGGATATACGATCTTTTCCAACGATCATCGTCAGGCACTCTTTGCGTGAAAGCAATCCACCGCCGTGGAACGGGTCGACGTAGAGTCGCTCTTCGCCTGAACCAATTCCAACCACGAAGTGCCGTCGCAACGAAACTCCATCAACTTCCATACCGGCTGAACGGGCTACTTCCATGTAGAGAATCGACATGGTTACCGGGTTGCCGTGGAGGCTTTCGATCAGCTCGTTGAGATGGCTGTTCTTGGGGTTGAAATAGTCCTTGGTCGATCCAGCCAATCCGACTTCATCGAATAAGACTTCGTGCATCGTCGATACGAATTCGTAGTCATCGAATTGGAGAGGTAGTTTGGACTTTACGCGCATACCCAGCTGAGCGATTTTGCCCCTGTACGCAATTACGTCAAGGTCCGGGTGTTCGTGAGAGACGGCATATAGGCTTGCGGCCGCGAGGTCGATCTCTTCGTCCGGGCATCGGACAGCGCGGGCGAAGTTCTGCTTTGAAGTATGCGGCTCTGTTTCCAAGACCTTATAAACACTTCCGTCTGGTGACTGATGATGGCATTCTAGATCTGTTACACCTCGGTCGCAACGCGCGTTCAAGTTGACACGACTGAATCTGGTTGTAAGACTGTTTTGAACGGAATTTGTGCGCTCATTTTGTTACATGGCGTGCAGTTACGGGGGGCTCGGGATAGCCGGGCTGAGAGGGCAGACATGATTACTCTGCCAACCCTTGAACCTGATCTGGGTAATGCCAGCGGAGGGAAGATAATGATTGCTAAATCTTCGCCATTCGGTCCATGGCATCACGCGTCCAAGTGTGAATCGATTTGAGCGATATGTCTGAACTCAGGAAAGCAACCACCGAAAGCCCTGCAGTATTAGCTCTTGCAGGGATCGGATTTGGTTACGGACGCGACCAAGTTTTGAGTGACGTGTCGCTTCAGGTTAGTCGGGGTGAATTTGTCACCGTGTTAGGACCCAGTGGATGCGGCAAAAGTTCACTGCTGAAACTTATAGCGGGAGTGGTGGAGCCGTCCGAAGGCCAGCTTTCTCTGCGACACACGACCGCAGGTAAACGGCTCGGGAATATTTCCTTGATGCAGCAGCGCGACCTGCTATTGGATTGGAGAACGGTGGCAGAGAACGCCGGGCTTGGTCTCGAGTTGTCAGGCATCGATTCATCTGAGATTCCTGTACATGTAAAGCGCATCGCTGAAGCTTTCGGACTCGAGGATGTTCTCCAACGCTATCCGTGGGAACTATCGGGCGGGATGCGACAGCGTGTTGCCCTTATGCGCACACTGCTAATCGATAGTGAACTTGTGTTGCTCGACGAGCCATTCGGGGCTCTTGACGCGATAACCCGCTCTAAACTCCAGTTGTGGTTGCTTGATGTTGTGGATCAGCAAGATAAAACGTTCCTCATGGTCAGTCATGACATTGATGAGGCTTTGCTCATGTCAGATCGGATCGTCGTTATGGCACCGAACCCTGGTCGTGTAATCGAGGAAGTAGTCGTTCCTGTGATTCCCAAAAAATCCCACCAGGCACTTTTGGAACCAGAGGTTCTTAATCTCAAAAGACGAATTCTTTCGCTCCTCGCGAATCAGGAGCAGGTGGCGTGATCGGGCGAGAATTCAGTTGGAGTGCAGTATTACCACCGGTGTTGACGGTCGTCGTTGCGCTTGTTGCCTGGGAAGTAATCGTTCGAGCAATGGATGTGCAGACCTGGTTGCTTCCACCGCCATCGATGATCTTCGGGGAGTTGGTAGATTCATTCTCCCTGTTGTCGAAGCATGCGGGAACGACACTCACCGAAATGGTCGTCGGTTTTGCTGTTTCTGTCGCGCTTGGTGTGACACTCGCCGCGGGGATCGCTTCTTTCAGGACATTTGAGCGATCCCTGTATCCACTGATTATTGCGTCGCAGACCATCCCAATATTCACGCTCGCACCGCTTCTGATCATTTGGGTTGGCACGGACATCATGTCCAAAATCATCGTGATCGTTTTATTTACTTTTTTTCCGATCGTCATTAGCGTCGTTACGGGACTCAGACAGGTCGAGAACGAAATGGTGGATATGTTCCGAACCCTGGGGGCAAATCAGCGCCAGATCCTGATCAAGTTGATGATTCCTACCGCTTTGCCGAATGTGTTTGCCGGAATGAAAGTCGCCGCGGTTATTTCAGTCATTGGCGCGGTGATTGGGGAGTGGGTCGGGGCGAGTTCAGGGCTCGGTTATTTAATGAAGCTTTCAGGACCCCAGTTCCTGACAGCGAGAGTATTTGCGGCAATCGTTTTTTTGTCGGTTATGGCAATGGGTTTCTTCGCAGTCGTTGCACTCACAGAGCGCTATGTTTTGCGAAATCACCCCAGTAGTCAGAGATCAAAAGGAATGCTTGGAGAGTTATGAAGCGTTTTGTTCTTTTCTTATCGGTCATTGTCAGCGTCGCACTGGTGGCGTGTGTGGGCGAAAGCTCTCAGGATGAAGTCGTTCTTACACTGGACTGGTTCCCTAACGCTAACCACGCCGGAATTTACGAGGCTGCGAACCAGGGTTACTTCGAGGATGAAGGCTTGGATGTTTCAATCGAACCTCCAGCTGACCCCTCCGCTATTTTGAGTCTCGTGGCGGCTGGTGACAGCGATTTCGGACTGTTCTACCAACCCGACCTGCTCCAGGCCCGGAGCGAAGGTGTGCCTGTTGTTGCCGTGGCAGGCATCGTCCAGAAACCGCTAAACTCGATGATGGCACTTAAAGATTCCGGGATAGAACGACCCAGTCAACTCGCGGGAAAAAAGGTTGGGTACCCGGGGATTCCCTGGAACGAATCAATGCTCGCAACCATGCTCGAATCTGACGGCCTGACCCTAGGCGACGTTGAGTTGGTAGATGTTGGATTTGCGCTGTCGCAAGCGATGCTTGCCGGAACAGTTGACGCTGTTGTTGGAGCTTACTGGACTCACGAATTGATCGTTATGCAGAACGAGGGTCACGAAGCCAATGTGATCTTCCCTGACGAATGGGGCGTGCCTACTTACTACGAACTGGTTCTCGTTGCGTCCGAAGAAACCGTTGCCAATGAACCTGAATTGGTACAGCGGTTTGTTGATGCGTTCAAGAGGGGTTACGAATACGCTCTGGAGAATCCGCAAGAGTCGATCGACACCCTTGTTGAAGCAAATCCCGAGACGGTTGATGAAGACGTTGACCGGGAAGGTGTGGAGCTACTCGTTCCACTCTGGGAGTCGGCTGGACAGCCGTTTGGGTCGCTTGTACCTCAGCGTTGGACCGATTTCGCAGACTGGTTGAAGTCGCAATCGCTCGTTGAAGACTCGCTTGATGCTTCCGACGCGTTCACGACCCATTTCACACAGAATTAGGGGTAGGTAGCGACACGGTTTGACGGGTAAGCTCCCCGGCGGACCGTGTCAGCTTCTTAACTGCGGTGATTCCTAGACTTTGAAGTTGGTTCACGCCGGCTTCAAAGTTTTCGCCAACTTGAGATGCAGCATGACTATCGTCACTGAATCCGACTGGTATTCCCATTTCGTGCGCTCGACTTACCAACCAGTTCGATGGATAGGGTTCCGGTAGACCTTTGGCGATTGACCGCGTATTTACCTCGACGATGCTTCCCGCCGTCTTTATGGCGAGCAAGGCGGAGTTAATCGAGTCGACCAGAACTGATGGCAGTGCCAGCCCAGCATTCAACACGTGGGTGCGGGACATGAGTTTTGGCAGGTCGAGATGCCCAACGACTTCGGGTTTTATTGTGCTGGACATTTCTGCGACCAACTCGTAATACCTGATTAAAAATCGTTCCAGACCACCTCTGCCATTGACTGCGGCATCGAAAAGCGGTTGCGTCACGTCGATTGGGACATCATCCACCCAGTGGATCGACCCGACCACGTAGTCGAGGTCAAACTGTTTCCGGAGAACTGCAACCTCATCAACGTATGCGTCCGCGGGAACCATTTCGATTTCTGCACCGACGAGGATTTCGATGTCTTCGGCATATTCGGTTGCGAGTTCACGAGCGGCTGCGACACAAGCTTCGAAATCTCGCATCAGGTCGAGGGGCTGGTACCCCGCATCGACTTCTTCGGGGTACAAAAACTGGCCCGATGACCGAGGTGCGTGAGGTGTCACACCGAAAGTGCTGTATCCGAATTTAATTGCGGCTTCTACGACCTCTTTGAGCGTGTCCGAGCCGTGGAGACAGAAATCTCCACTGTGTCCTCCATGGAGTGAGAATTTCCAGGGATCGGTCATGTCAGAACCGGCGCTGAGGGTATGCGAGGTGCCCCGAGTAACCGGTGTTATCGACCTGGTAAACCTCGCCACCTGCGAAGGTCACGAAAAGAGTGTTCAAGGAAGAACCGCCATAGGAGCAGTTGGTTGGATTGTCCGCAGGGGTGGGGTGAGTTCGAATGACACGACCTGATGCTTCGAATTCGTAGAGCATCGCGCCTGGTCCCCATGTGTCTGAACCCGCAGTTGCAATGATCGTTCCAGAAGAGGTCATCGTCATACCGTCAATGCCGCGGCCTTTTCCGAAGTCGTGCAGAACTTCGCCATCGCCAAGGGTTCCGTCGTCGTTCACCGGGTATGCCAGCAGGGCTCTAGTTTCGTTCAGGTCGTGCGGACTGTCGGCAACGAAGAGCGTCTTCTGGTCTTGTGAGAAAAGAACGCCGTTGGGCTTCACCGTGTCGAACGTGACGCGGAGCGTGTTCCAGTTTCCACCAAATGTGTGCTCGACCATGTAAACCGATTCATGGTCGAGGTTGTTTGGTCCGTCTGTGTAGTTCGGGTCAGTGAAATAGACGCGTCCGTGAGAATCGACTGCAACATCATTCGGCCAGTTGAGCGTTTCGCCCTGGAGGGCGTCACTCAGCACAAGCGGCTCGGCATTGGGATCCGATGCATCAACCTTTGTTAATCGGTGTGCGTCACCTTCGCATGCGAATAGTTGACCCTGGCGGTCGAACGTCATGCCATTCGCTGAACCAGTGTTTTCGCGCCAGACGCTCGACTCGCCAGTTTTGGGATCCCATCTAAAAGTGGTGTGCGCCGCGCACTCGTTGTAAAGCAGTCCACTTCCGTCCCATACGGGACCTTCAGTCAGGGTTTCGTGGTCTGCGATTTTGGTCCAGTTCCAGTCGGACATTGTTCTCTCTGTTTAGGTTGTTTGTGTTTTACGGATCGTTGGATTTCTAGTTGGGCCAGAGCAAGTGACCGGTCATGCCGGTGTCGCGGGCAACGAGGATGTGTCCTTCTATTGAAGAAACGTAGAGGTCTTCGCCAACGAATGTGCAGTTGGTTGGTCGCTGTGCAGGTGTTGGGTGAGTTTCGATGATTCGTCCTTTCGGATCAAATACCGTGATCATTCCGCCAGGTCCAGAGACTTCCCAACCGGTGCAAGCGACGATGTTGCCCTCGCTCGAAAGGGTCATGCCGTCGATTCCACGGTGTGGACCGAAATCGTGAAGAACGGTGTACTCACCAAGCGAACCATCGTCGTTAACAGGGTAGGCGCGAAGTTCTCGTTTTTCGCTGGCACGGTAGTCGCTCTGCGCAACGTAAAGAGTTTTGTAATCGATGGAAAACAGGAGACCGTTCGGCATCGTAGTGTCGAACGTTCGGCGCACCGCTTTGTACGAACCGTCTTCTTGCGGCTCCGTAGAAATTATCGAAGAGTGATTGATCCCGACGTCGGGATTTACGTCTCCCACGCGGTCAGAAAAGTAAATCGAACCGGAAGGAGTGATGGCAAGATCATTTGGTCCGTTTAGCCGACGACCATCCAACCGATCGACGACCGTCTCCATTGCTCCTGAATCGGTGAACCGTACGATGCGGCGACCGTTGCCCGAACAACCGAACAGCGTTCCGTTCGAATCGTAATTGAGCCCGTTTGTGCCTTCAGTGTCTTCCGTCCAAACCTCCACGAGCCCGGATTCGACATCCAATGACATGATCCGGTCCATGGCGATGTTCGAGTAGAGAAGGCGCTCGCCGTTCCAGGCGTTTCCTTCTGTGATCGTTCCAATTACTGGAGCAGCATTTTCAAATGACCAGCTCATCGGCTTCCTTTGATTGGTGTGGTTAGTTTTCTGAACCGAAATATATGCGAATGAAGGCGGCTACGAACAGCCAAGTTGGTCGGCAAATATGTCCCAGTTGGTTGAAATCCCGTGCTTGATGCTGAATTCCGCAGCCTGACGAGATATGCAACTCCGCCAGTCGACGACGGTTCCGAACACATCTAATACCAGTGCTTTAATTGCCGGAAGTGACATGAATTCAGATCACCTTTTGCCTGTTGGTCGTTGAGTACACTCCGCAACTTGGGAAGACCGGGGTATTCTAGTTGGCTCAACACTCAATTTGCACAGGCAATCGTGAGAAACATTCTGCCTTGACTATCGTCGACAACCTTAAAAGTAAGTGTTCCGAATTGTGGAATGGCGCGATCAATCACGAGTTCATCACCGAACTAGGAGATGGGACGCTCTCGCGCGAACGTTTTGCCAGGTACTTCATCCAGGACTACATATTCATCAACGACCTGGTGAAGATGTCGGGAATCGCTGTCGCCAAAGCGCCTAACAACAAGCAGGCGCGACCGGTTGAAGAGTTCTTGAACGCAATCCTTGGCGCCGAAGACGCCCTGTTTATTGAAGCGTTCAAAACCCTGGGTGTGTCGGAGCGTGAGTACCTGAACGCAGAACCCCTGCCAACCACAGCGGCCTTTGGGAATTTTTTGGTTCGACTCGCATACGAGGGTTCGTTCCGCGAGGTCTGCACTGCAATGCTGGCGACTGAAGGCGTTTACCTCGCATGGGGTGATCGACTCAGGGCTGATGGGGCAGACCCAGCGGCTAGCGGTTCGGAGTTAGGCGAGTTCTACCAGGGGTGGATTGATCTACATACGGAGGACGCCCTTGGTCCGATCGTCAGGTATCTGACCGACGTCATTGATGGTGCGTCAGAGAGTGAAGTTCAAAGATTGGAGGAGATTTTCGAACAGGCACTTAGATATGAGATTGCGTTTTGGGAGATGTCTTACCAGGGTGAATCATGGCCGTAATTAGCCCAACCGACATGCCGGTAGTCATGACCATTGCCGGAAGCGATTCTGGAGGTGGTGCTGGTATTCAGGCGGACCTGAAAGCGTTCGCTGCTCACGGTGTTCATGGAGCGTCATCGGTCACAGCGATCACCGCACAAAATACCCTCGGAGTCACGGCGGTTCAGGAAATCGACCTAGAAGTCATATCCGCTCAAATTGACGCTGTGGTCACTGATCTTGAACCGGTAGCTGTGAAAACTGGGATGCTTTCGTCGCCAGACATAGTCCGTCTTGTTGCCGACAAGGCGGGCCAGTACGAGTGGCGAACGCTGGTGGTGGATCCCGTGATGGTCGCTTCATCTGGCGCTCGATTGCTGAAAGACGAAGCGATCGAGACATATCGCTCCGAGCTTTTGCCTCTGGCAACTGTCACCACACCGAATCTTCCTGAAGCGACTGAGCTTTCGGGCATTGAAATATCGACAACATCCGAAGCGAAAGATGCAGCTCGTAAAATTCACGATCTTGGCGTTGATTTCGTGATTGTGAAGGGTGGCCACATGGAATCACTCGATGAATCTGGTGACTCCATGGACCTGCTGTTCGATGGTAGTTATTTCACAGAGTTCGGACTTCCCTGGTTGGACTCAACAAACAATCACGGGACAGGCTGCACTTTTGCATCGTCAATAACTGCACGACTTGCCAAGGGCGAATCGATTGGTGACGCGTTCAAAGGCGCAAAAGAATTTGTTTGGAACGCCATGCGGACCGCACCGGATATCGGGCAGGGCAATGGGCCGCTAAACCACATGTGGCAATTCAACGCTAAGTAAGTACAACAGAGGATTTCAATACGAGCATGAGCGACACGAAAAGACTTTTCCTGACTGAGTCGGACGTAAACGGACTGCTGGATATGCAGCTGGCCCTAGACGCTCTCGATGAAGTGTTTCGCGCTCGATCAAATGGCGAAATATTTAACGAGCCTAGATACCGTTTACCCGTAGGAAAAGGCTCGTACAACTTTATGGCTGCGACATGGCCAAAGCGCGGACTGGCAGGGCACAAGTCGTATGTAGCCGGCGGCGGTGGAGTGAATTTCCATGTGATGCTTTACGGCACCAACGGCGAAGGACTCCTCGCGGTTATCGAGGCGGGACGTATGGGGCAGGTGCGTACCGGTGCCGCTTCTGGAATAGCCACCAAATACATGGCGCGTGAGGACTCGAAGTCGGTTGGCATCATCGGTTCGGGGTACCAGGCTGAAACTCAGCTGGAAGCCGTTTGTGCGGTTCGAGATATTTCCGAGGCGAAGGTTTTCTCAAGGACTCAGGCAAACCGCGAAAACTTCGCTGAGAAAATGTCTGATCGCCTTGGGATTGCGGTGGCGGCTGTTGATTCGAATGAAGCAGCTGCAGAAGGTACCGATGTGCTGATCGCCGTTACCAATTCCGTCGAGCCGGTTGTGACCGGAGACATGGTCGAAGCTGGGATGCACATCAACGCAGCTGGCAACAACTCGTGGATGAAGCGCGAACTTGATACGGCTGCCGTTGTAAAAGCCGACCTTGTTGCCTGCGACGATATTGACCAGACCAAGAGCGAGTGCGGGGAACTGATGCGCGCAGCCGAGACTGGTCACTTCTCATGGGAAGCCATGGTTCGCCTTGACCGACTGGTTGCCGGATTACGTGCGGCGCGCTACTCGGATGACGATGTCACGCTGTTCGAATCGCAAGGTGTTGCGTTCGAGGACCTTGCTGTGTGTGCAGGGCTCTACGAGCTGGCACTAGAGCAGGGCGTGGGTTCGGAGCTTCCCGTTTAGGAAGTTTCGATCCGGACGATTTCTGTCTGACGTTTACCAGTGATTTCTGGGCCGTCTTCACCTAGATAAACATCCATTTCTGAACGCACGCCGAACTCAGGCAGGTAAATCCCCGGTTCGATTGTCACTCCAATACTGTTTATGACGGTTCGGGTGTCTTTGGTCTCCCAGTTGTCGAGGTTCACACCGTTGGAGTGGACTTCGTAACCGAGGGAATGACCGAGCCTGTGAACGAAGTACTCTCCGTAACCGGCTTTGTCGATAACTTCGCGTGCCGCCTGATCTAATTCCCAACCGGCTGGATTATCACCACTCAGCACCCGGTCTTCGAGAAGCTGGAACGCAGCGTCTCGAGCCGATGTGACTGTCGAAAAGACCTTCTGCTGTTCACCAGTTGGCTCTTCGCCAAGCTTCGCAGTCCACGTGATGTCGGCAGAAATATTGCGTTGCCCTTCGTGCTCAGGTTTCTTGCGACCCCAAAGATCTATTAGAAGCCAACCTTCTCGTCTGATGATTGCTGATTCACCAGGCTTTGGATCGTAATGCGGGTCGGAAGAATGTTCATTGAAAGCGACCACTGGACCGTCATCGAATTCGAGTCCGGCGCGGTCGAATCTCCCACGAATGTGTTCAGCAATATCGTGCTCAGTAAGCGCCCAGCGGATATTTTCGCCGACGTACTTGAAAGTTTGTTTCACGATATTGTCGAGAGCATCAACTGCGAAGAAATGGGACTGAAGCTGTTCAGGTGTCCATCGCTCTGTGGCGAACTGGATGACGTCGCCAGAGGAAACAATTTCAGGACCGAGCGATCGAATCAATTCGACCGTCCCCGCATCAACTCGTCCAACCCGAGGCAACTCGTAAAGTGGGGAGTATTCCATCGCCACTTTCGATGCTGAACCGACCATTTTGCTTAGCTGCTCGACCATTTGAAGGCGATTGGCGTAGCCGGTGACATTCGGTGACGTTTCAGGGAACCTGCCGGTGTCTACATCGTGAGCTAATAGTCGAGGTTTTCCGCTCGACGGAATCCATAGCCAGACAGGTCGTGTGAGGTGGTCGACCCGGTAGCCGAGTGCTGACTCGAACACGGGGTTTGTGTAACGGTAGTCCCTGGTCAACCATCCGTCGATGCCAGAAGCCTGAAGATAGACCTGTGCATCGTGAATCGGGTTGCCAGACGGTGGTGAAGCAAGAGCCAGGGAGAGTTCGGAAGAGTTCGCCATTCAGTGAATGTTAAAGATTGCAGTGAGCTAGCGTTGAGATTTAGCGAGGTCGGTGTACGTTTTTAGCGCTTCTTCATAGGCTTCGGGCGTGTTGATGTCGAGGCGCACGATCGCTGACTCAAACTGAATACGGTGGTGGTTGACGTCGGGTCGTCGGAATATCGCGCGAACTCCTTCGCCTTCCTCGGTTACTGACGCTAGTTCAGTGCGCAATGACTCGTCGAAAACGAGAGGGTGACCTCCGTGGCCATCAAAACCTGGTGAAGTAACCTCTGGCCCGAAGTCGGTGTGGGTTCGGAGAACCTTTTCGATAACCCATGCAGGTCTCGGTTGATCGACTGCAAGCAGCACTATGGAGTGAACTCCGTCAGGAACTTCCCAGATACCGGCCTTAACTGACGTAGTTTTGCCTTCTTTGTACCTCGGATTGTAGGCGCGAATGACTCCTTCACGGTCTTTGAGAAGCGGCGCCATTTCTGCGTCGTACGCACCCGTTACTACAACAACTTTGTCGCACCCACCCTGTAGCAACGAGTTCATCTGGTACTCAAGAAGGGTCGTGCCACGCCAGAGTAAGAGGGCCTTTGGCTTGCCCATACGAGTTGACTCGCCAGCTGCTAGCAGGATGCCAACGGCGTTGTAGTTCGCCATAGCTAGTCAGCGCCGATTACTTGAGCACCGTGAGTGCTCCTCGAAGCTTTCTCGTGCGCCTTATCGATAAGTCGCTGGTCAAGTTTCAACGTGCCACCGTGTCCACCCAGTCGGAAACCGACTATTTCAGCCATGATCGACAAGGCGATTTCCTCTGGTGTTCGTGCAGATATGTCGAGACCGATTGGAGACCTGACGCTTTGCACTTCTTCCATACTGAAGCCTTCAAGGAAGAGCTCTTCAAATATGAGGATTGTCTTTCGCTTTGAACCAAGCAGGCCAACATAGCTGGCAGGAGTACGCATTGCTGCAGCCGTGGCGGAAGCATCGTGTCGGTGACCCCGCGTGGCTATAACAACAAACGAGTTTGTTCCGATTTTCAGATTGGAGAAAGATGAACCGTAGTCGCCAACTATCGTTTGGTCGGCTTCCGGGAACCGGTCAGGGTTCGAAAACTCTTCTCGGTCATCGATAACGATGATCTTGAAACCAAGCGTTTTAGCAATATTTGAGATCGCTTTCGAGACGTGACCACCACCGGCAAGAACCAGAGTTGGCGGTGTCGTGTACGCCTCAATAAAGAATTCTGCACCTGTATCGGTTGTGATGTAGCTGTTTTTGCCCATCGCCATCAGGTTTCGAGCTTCTTGCTGTGCCTGTTTGTCCAGTGCATCCGTACCCAGCGAGCCGAGTGTCGAGCCGTTTTCGCGAATCATGAGTTTGCTGCCGACTACCTGAGGAGAATCGGGTGCAGTTTTCATCAAGCTGGCCACCGTAACGGGCGCACCGCCATCATATGCGTCTAGGACTTCTTTGTTGATTGGATCGATTGTCGAGTCATCCCTGATCGGATCCAGCAGGAAGTACATGGTTCCGCCGCACACAAGTCCGTCTTGCGCCGCAAGGTCTTCGTTGAGCTCGTAGTCACGCATTTCAGCGTTTCCACCGCTCTTTAGAAGCTGCGAGGAAGCGAACCAAATATCGCCTTCGACACATCCACCACCAAGAGTTCCAACACCGGAACCATCGGCGCGCACGAGCAGTTTCGCACCAGGTTTTTGTGGTGTTGAACCTGAAGTCTTAACGACGGTCGCAATGATCATTTCGTTATGTGCCGAAAGCTCTTCGGATGCTGCCCGGAATACCTGTTCCATTTACGTGATGAAATCCTCTTGTGCTAGTTCATAAATTAGATGCCCAGAACGTGTTTCGAGATGCGAATTTTCGTGAGTTCAGATTAGCACACGGAACACGATTGCCTATGGAAACGAATCGACCGACTCGCTATTCCGAATCGGTCGACGATGTGTTCGTGTGCAGAAGCGATTAATGCGGGATTACGTCGCGGTCGCTTTCGTCACGGGGCGTCCTTGATGCTTTTTGGTTTGGACGCGTCAAATCATCCAGGCATGTGGGTATGTGACCAAACTCGATCGAGGAGTCGCACCAACGAGTTACGAATTAGCGAGGCGTTCGGCAGCGTCTTGAACTGACCTGATGATCTTGTCGTAGCCGGTGCAGCGGCAGAGATTTCCTGCGAGCTTGAGACGAATTTCGTTCTCAGTCGGCTTAGGATTCTCTTTCAGTAGCGCAGTGGTTGCGATCATGAATCCTGGAGTACAGAACCCGCACTGGAGCCCTGAATTTTCAACGAACGCATCCTGAACCGGAGTCAGGTGACCGTGATCGGCGAGTCCTTCAACCGTCGTGACTTCCCGCCCATTGATTTCAGGGGCAAGCACGAGGCAAGAGCAGGACGACTTCCCGTCAACCATCACTGCGCAAGCGCCACAGTTGCCGTTGGAACAGCCTTCTTTGGTGCCGGTCAGACCAAGATGGTCTCGGAGGGTTTCGAGGAGGGTCCAGGTCGAGTCGACCAGGATCTCGTGCTCAACTCCGTTCACTGTTGTTTTGATGTGTTTTTTGGTCATTGGTGTCTCTTGCTGCGTGAAATAAATGGCGGGATGTAGCGGAGGTTTAGCCGAGTCGCTCCAGGCAAATACCGAGCGTGCGGCGAGTAAGAACTCGGACCAGCTCTTTTCGATATTCGGCGGAACCTCGAACGTCGGTAATTGGAACTGCCGACTCGACTGCCAGATCAGCAGCTTTTGCGAATGTGTCTTCGTGTGCCGGGGAGCCTTCGAGGAAATCTTCAGCACCGTATGCACGGACAGGCGTTGGAGCAACAGAAGCCAGGGCAATTCGAGCCTTCGTGATGTTTCCTGATGCTTGATCGATTTCGATCAGAGATCCGACACCAGCAACAGCGATGTCCATTTCATTTCGTGGAATGAATCGCAAGTATGCGGATGCTGTATTTTCGTTGGTCGGTGGAAGGACAAGTTCTTTGAGAATTTCTCCCTTTTTAAGAACTGTTTGGCCGGGACCAGCGAAGAAATCGATTAAAGGGATTTCTCGTGAACCACCGGCGCTTGCAGTGTGTACCACGGCCTCGTGAATCAGGAGAGAAGGAATTGTGTCAGCGGACGGAGCTGCGTTGCAGACGTTCCCGCCGACTGAAGCTCGATTCTGGATATGAACAGATCCGACCAACTCGGTGGATTCTGCGAGGGCAGGGTAGCCACCCGTCTTTTCGACGTACTTGTGGACTTCGGTGCAGGAAACTGCCGAGCCAATGGTGAGTCCAGAACCATTCGATTCGATCTTGAGCAGCTCCGGAACACGTTTTGTGTCGACCACAAGATCGGCGTTACGTCTGTTGTTTTTCAGCTGGTCGATGATGTCGGTGCCACCCGAAAGAGGGCGTACCTCACCGGGTTTTGACAGTAACTCCAGTGCTTCAGCCAGTGAAGTTGGTGACTCGTAATCGAAATTAGGCATTCGTACTATTTGCTCCAGTGCATTCGTGAGCGTTCTATGTCGTTCGCTCTATCCGGCGGCGAGATTGTACGCCTCTATCCAACCTTGTACTCAACGAGGGTGTCCCATTTTGGCTTTAGACCCAGGCCAGGCAGGTCTGGTGCGTAAACGTAGCCATCCTTGATAGTCAGTTCGTGTTCCCAAACCTTGCCGTGCATCGGGTTCACCGAGTCACGGTAGTACTCGAGAATCAGACCGTTCGGAATCGCTGCCACCAGGTGAATGTGAACTTCCTGCGCGCCGTGCGGTGCGATGTCGAGATCGTTAGCCTGAGCAAGCGCAGCAACCTTCATGAACTCGGTAAATCCACCGAGAATCAGGGCATCGGGCTGAAGAATGTCTACGGCGCGGACGTTGATCATGTCACGGAAGCCGTAGCGTGTGTATTCGTTCTCACCGGCAGCGACCGGTACTGAAGTGGCGCGAGTGATTTCTGCCTGCCCAAGGTAGTCATCTGGCTCAACCGGCTCTTCAAACCAGAACAGATCATACTTTTCTGCCTTGCGAGCGAACTCAATAGCTTCGTAGTGGCGGTAAGCGTTGTTGGCGTCGACCATAAGTCGAACATCTGGACCGATCGCTTCGCGGCAAACTCGGACGCGTTCAACGTCTTCGTTGATCGGTACAGCGCCAACCTTGATCTTCACGGCGCGGGCGCCAAGCTCGACGTTGTCTTCCATCTCCTTAGCGAGTTCTTTGAGGCCTTTACCTTCCTCGTAGTAGCCACCGGCAATGTAGGTGTCGACCTTGTTGGTGAACCCTCCGAGCATCTTGTAGAGAGGCATGTTCGCAACCTTGCCCTTGATGTCCCAGAGAGCAATGTCGATCCCGCCCAGAATGCGGGTTGAAATTCCTCGACGTCCGACGAGCTTGGGTCGCCACATGGCGTGCCAGAGAGCCTCGTTGTCGAGGGGGTCGTTGCCGATGAGACCCTTCTTGAAGTGCTCTACGAACGAATGGCCAACTTCTGGAGTTGCTTCGATTCCACCTGCCAGTCCGATTCCCTGGATGTCTGGATCATCAGTGTCGACGACGACGATGTTCAGAAGGTTGTGGGTGTAGGTGTAGAGACCGTTAGTGATCGGTACGGCTCGAGGCCACTTGAACATTTCGAGTCGGACATCTGTGATCTTCATTTAAGTGCTACTGCCTTTCGAGCCATCTGGCATAGTGCGGAAACTGGCGGGAGTGTAGCAGCGGTGCGTGACATTTCACGCGAGAACAAAGTGATGATTGACTGGAAAAGGGAATTTGCCTTGAAGAAGCTGTACCGGTTGCGGGAGAGAACTAATAGAATCGGTTGCTGTAACAGCGCTCGCCTCGGCTTGAGCGCTTTAGAGTGGGCCCGTAGCTCAGTTGGTTAGAGCAGTCGACTCATAATCGATTGGTCGCAGGTTCAAGTCCTGCCGGGCCCACCAGCTAACCGATTTCACTTGGATCGTGGAAATTCGCGCTTTAAGCAAAATTACCCGCCTTGGAACGCGAGTAACCGACCTGCTCAAAATCATCGACTGGAAAGAACTTATCGTCTCAGGCGTCAGATGGTTGCTGTATCGAACGATCCCGCATGAGACAGTCACAGATTTTGCGTCGCAATTACTCACGAGAATTTGCGTAGATGTCCGCTTTCGCTCCGCTGCAGCGTTCTCCAAGAGGCTTTTCGATCTTCAGCGATTTCTGATCGCGTTTAGGCGCGCTCGACCCACTATCCATGCTGACATACCAGTCATTAGTTCTAGGAATAGGGAAAAAAGACTCCACCAATGACTTATGAGATAGTCAAGCTTTTCCGTTTTCTCTGGTGTGGTCAGGGCAAGCAACCAACCTCCGCACGCGGTCAATGTTGTCGCCGTCAATAGCGTGATAGATAACCTCCGGTAGCCGGAATGACGTAACTCAGTGTTTCTGCGGTTATTCTCGTTGAACCGCTTGAACTCGTCGAATTCAGCCTTTAGGTCTACAAGGTTTTCTTTGCTGGTCCTCTATCGAGCGCTTAGTTACTGTTCACCGAGAATTGTGCGCGTCTAAAAAGTGCGGTGTATCATCCCGCCGCATCGGCCCAAATCCACAATAACGCCGAGCGAGATAGCCACACCGTCCAGGGAGACGACCATGCGCACCAGGTCAGCGATTTTCTACGAAGCACAACAACCGATCAGTGTCGAAGATGTTGAGCTAGACGGTCCTAAGGCAGGAGAGGTGCTTGTCAGAGTCGTAGCCACAGGGGCATGCCACAGTGACTATCACGCGGTCGACGGGCACATCAAAAGCGCAACTGTTCCGATGGTTATGGGACACGAAGCCGCTGGAATTGTTGAGGAAGTGGGGCAGGGCGTTACGGCATTTGGTCCAGGAGACCACGTGGTGTTTGCAATTCGACCCATGTGCGGCAAATGTAAGTACTGCTCGACCAATCGGTGGAATCTTTGCAACGGGATTGTAAAAGAACCTGGGCTTATGGTCGACGGAACGAGTCGATTCAAAAAGCTCGATGGTTCGATGCTGTACCACAACCTCGCTACTTTCTCTCAGCACACGGTCGTGCCGGAATGGAACCTTGTGAAAGTTCAGGCCGACATTCCAATTCATAAGCTTGCTTCGATCGGGTGTGCAGTGGTCACCGGTGTTGGTGCGGTCGTGAATACCGCTCAGGTCAAAGAAGGATCGACTGTTGCAGTCTGGGGTTGCGGTGGAGTCGGATTGAACGTGATTCAGGGCGCGGCGATTGCTGGCGCTTCGAAGATTATTGCAGTCGATGTCGCTGACTCGAAGTTCCCATTTGCTAAGAAGTTTGGTGCAACTCATACCGTCGATGCCTCAAAGAACGATCCGGTTGAAGCGGTGATGGAACTGACCGAAGGTGGTGCTGATTACACGTTCGAGGTAATTGGTAAGCCTCCGACGCTGCGACAGGCTTATGACTCGACATGTCCCGGTGGAACCGCTTGTATGGTTGGAGTTCCACCAACCGGTGGCGAGCTGAGTATCCCGATGGGGCCACTTTTCCTTGATCGAAAGCTGATCGGTTCTTCAGCGGGTACGGGTAGTCCGCGTGTTGACTTCCCGTGGTTTATCGAGCTTTATCGACAGGGCCGCTTGAAGCTCGACGAGCTGCAGTCACGAGAACGCCCGCTCGATGAAATCAACGAGGCGTTCGAAGACATGTTGTCGGGTGAAGTAGCGCGAACAATTGTTCGCCCCTAGACAGCCACTGATCGGGTTTATGGTTTGAGTGGCGAGCTTGCATCCCTACGCGGGATTGGTCCAGTGACCATCGAGCGATTATCGATGGTCGGGATTGAAACAGTAGATCAACTTGAAAAGGTGGGCGCGGTAGGTGCTTATCTACTTCTAAAAGACGCTTTCCCGAACTGGGCTAGCTTGAATGATTTGTGGGGACTTCAATCTGCATTGATGGATATCGATTGGAGAGAGTTGCCTGAAGAGTTGAAGAATCAACTTCGGACGGAAGTCGAAAATTCTGGCTGAATCACCCACATTCGAATTGCTCAGAGTGCTACCGTGCCTCAAATCAGGAAAAACTTATTCAATTCGATGGAGCGAGAATTGTGATTCACGAGTTTCGGATTTACGACATCAAGCCCGGGACGCTGGACCAGTACTACCAAAACACAGGTCCTCTAATCCCTGAACGTGTTGAATACTCCCCGCTTGTCGGATACTTCCACACTGAAGTCGGCCCCCTAAACCGCGTGCTTCACATTTGGGAGTACGAAGATCTGAACGAGCGGGCTGATGTACGCAACAAGGTGATCGAAAAGGGGATTTGGCCTCCGCCAAACAAGGGAATAGTCGAAAACCAGCAGGTTGATATTTTTCATCCGGCGCCGTTCATGCCTGAGCAACTCAGGGAACGGAACATCGGTCCTTTGTTCGAGTTGCGGTTGTACAAATACCCGGTTGGTGCGATTCCTAAAGTAGTCGCAGCCTGGGCGGAAAAAATCGAAGACCGAATGAGTCTTTGTCCTTCAGTTGGGGTTTGGTTCTCGGATATTGGTGGCGTAAATCAGTGGGCGCACATGTGGGCGTACGAAAGCTGGGAACACCGGGTTGAATCTCGAAAACAGTTCGCATCAATAGGCTGGCCGCCTGCATCTGGTGTTTCACCGGTGACCATGCAGAACATGCTTATGTTCGCAGCACCTTTCTCACCAATTCAGTAACTTCCTGGAGGTAGTTGAACATGAGTACTTGCTTGTTTGATCTGACCGGTCGAGTTGCGATGGTGTCGGGCGCGGCATCTGGCATGGGTAAACAAATGGCGATCGGTTTTGCCGAAGCCGGGGCTAATGTTGCGCTTGCGGACTTAAATCTCTCAGGTGCGCAAGAAACGGCAGCAGAAATTGCTGCACTCGGTCGGCGGGCTGTACCTGTCGAGTGCAACGTGAGTGATGTTGACCAGGTTCGAGAGTTGTACCGAAGAATCGACAGTGAATTCGGACGAATCGATGTCGTCGGAAACGTCGCTGGAGAAGGGCACATGGGGCGACCAGAGGATTTACCGGTTGAAACCCTGAAGGAAGTTCTTCAAAACCTCGTTGTGGGGCGATTCACGTCTTGTCAGGAAGCGGGGCGACGGATGTTGGAGCAAGGTAAGGGTTCGATTATCAATTTCGGTTCGATTGGTGGCTGGAATTCACTCGGTCGGGGTCACACTCCGTACGGAATGGCCATGGGAGCTGGAATCCAAATGACGAGGGAACTTTCCACGGAGTGGGCAAGCCGTGGAGTTCGGGTCAACGCAATATTGCCCGCCCAGGTTTGGAACGATGGGTTGCGAGACCGAATCGCTTTAGTGCCTGAATTGGAAGACACGTTCAAAGGCGGAATCCCGATGGGTCGCCTAGGGGAACCAGAAGAAATTAAGGGTCCTGCGATATTTCTTGCGTCAGACGCATCGAGTTTTGTGACCGGGGCCATTTTGCCAATGGACGGTGGAAACCTTGCTCTGAACGCAGGTGGTACGTATCCGGGAAGCCCAAGAGCTTACGCCTAGAAATTGGAGAGTTAGTTCGTGACACGGATTTTGATCGCTGGCATTGCCCAGGAAATCTCGACATTCAACCCGAAACTGACTGAGTTCGAATTGTTCTCAATTCAACGGAACGATGAAGTTGAAGAAATGAATCGTGGAACAGGGACTGCTATTTCTGGCGCAATGGACGTATTTGACGACGCCAAAGACGTCGAATACTTCACCACTTACGGCGCGAAGGCGGTGAGCGCAGGACCTATGTCTGCGAAATGCTGGGACCAACTTTCGGCAGATTTTATGGACCACCTTCGACCGCACACGGGCAAAGTCGACGGTATTTACCTGGCGCTCCATGGATCTATGGGTGGCGAGTCTGAACTCGATCCAGAAGGTTGGGTCCTTGAACAGACCCGGCAGTTATTTGGTGACGACATTCCGATTGTTTTTTCGCTCGATCTACACGGTGTTCTGACCACCAAAATGATTGAGAATGGCAACGCGCTTACTGCGTACCACACATATCCACACGTTGATCTCTACGACACTGGGGAGCGTGCGGCCAAATTGTTGCTTCGTATTCTCGACGGAGCGAAACCGGTAACTGCACGTGTTCGCGTGCCAACTCTGGTCCGAGGAAATGAACTGATCACGGAGTCAGGCAGCTTCGGTGAGCAAATCAGGGCCATCAAAGCAGCCGAAGCGAGCGGTGAAATACTCGCAGGTGGTTTTTTGATTGGAAACCCGTTTACCGACGTACCGGAACTGTGCAGTCAGGCGTTTGTAACAACTGACGGGAATGCAGAGCGAGCCGGTGAAATCGCTACCGAGTTGACTACCGCGTTCTGGGTAAACCGATCGAAGATGCAGACGTCCCTCGTTTCTATTGATGAAGCGATTTCGGAAGCTTCAAGGATGGAAGGATCGATTATTTTTACGGACGCCGCTGATGCACCGTCGTCAGGAGCACCCGGCGACTCCAACTCAATAATCGCTGCACTGAAAGATGCTGATTATCCCCACACCGTGCTCGCCCCGGTGACCGATGCACCGGCTGCTCAAATGGCGTTTGAAGCAGGAGTTGGTGGCACTTTCACCACAACACTTGGAGGTTCAATTGATCCCCGGTTCATACCGAAGGAATTTGACTGCAAGGTGAAGTTGCTTTCCGATGGTCACTACATTCTCGAGTCGTGGGGTGTGCCGCAATACTCCGGCCCCACTGCAGTCGTAACAAGTGGGAATTTCACGATCGTGATAACCTCATTACCTGTGAGTCTGCTTGATCGTTCGTTGTTCCTAGGTCATGGACTGGATCCACAGCGGTATCACTCAATTATTGTGAAATCACCACATTGCCAGCCGAGATTTTTCGACGACTGGGCAGAGCACAACTTCAATGTTGATGCACCAGGTTCTACCAGCGCGAATTTGCACTCCCTTGGTCACACTATATGTTCACGGCCAATGTACCCAATGGATTCAGATGCTGAGTTCGAGCCAGTGGTGGAATCGTACTCTTCAACTTAGGCGTCCGAAGGGTGCTAGGAAGCTTCGTTGGTTAGTGCCTAAATCGACGCCTTACGTCGTCGCTTGCGAATCATGTTGATGATTTGCTTGATATCCGATTCGATCGATGTTTCGTCCTACGGGGTCACCTGCGCGAAGGACATCGGGTTAGCGAACTCGGAAAATAGAGCATTTCACAGATGTCAACACAAGAAATATACGATCACTTTCGCGTATCCCTGTGTAGGTACTCGCTCTCAAGGTCCGAAGCGTTCTGTTCGGATAGTTTCGGGATCACATCCAGCGTCGACCAACGCAACCGAGAGACTTTCCACGAATTGGGTGCCTCCACAAATGAACGATAATTTAGGGGTTGAAATGTGATGTTCCAGCAGATTTTTCAGATTGGATTGATCAAATCTACCTGTTTGGTTGTCGGCCCTTTTATTCCAGTCCGCAGGGGATTCTCTGGTTAGTGTCGGGATAAACAACAATCCATTTCGGTCAGCCATTTTGAATAGCTCATCCGAGAAGACCAAATCGTCAAGCATTCGGGTGCTGTATAGGAGCGCTGAATTCTCCAAGTTGTCGTTGTACTCTCTGAGCCGTAGCATTGACATCAGTGGGGCAATACCAATCCCGCCGGCAATGAACAACACAGGTTCTTCAAAACCTGACTTCAGAATGAATGGGCCGCCAATCGGACCCCTGACCTCCACCTGAGTTCCAACCGAGCAATATTCATGGAGATAGGAAGAAACTTCTCCATTGGAGATTTTCTCGATTGCCAGCTCCAACTCTTCTTGACTATTCGGGCGGGAACTTATCGAGTAACTACGTTGAGCTTGGTAGCCATCAGGCGCAGTCAATCGAATATCGACGTGCTGTCCGGCGGCAAATGAAATAGGTGACTCGAGTGCTAGCTGGAATAATTTGACCCTAGCAGAGACATGCTGGGTCGCGGTAATCGTCGCTACTTGCCAGCCAGATGAAGCCACAATCTAGTCTCCGTGATAACGCTGTTCTTTCCATGGATCTCCGTACATGTGGTAACCGTATTGTTCCCAGAATCCTGGCACATCTGTTTCCAGCAGATCGATTTTGTTCACCCACTTGGCTGACTTCCAAAGATAAAGATGTGGGACTAGTAGTCGAACCGGACCACCGTGTTCAGGTGCGAGAGGTTCTCCCTCATAGGTGTGGACTAGCAGCCCTTTACCGTTTAGAAGGTCTGGTAGTGGTAGGTTGGTGGTATACCCACCGTCACAGTGCGCCATTACGAATCCTGCTCGTTCATCGATATTTGCACTCTTGAACAAAGTGTCGAATGTCACGCCTCGCCAGTTAGTGTCGTGCTTTGACCATTTCGTTACGCAGTGAAGGTCGGTCAGTAGATCGGTTTGAGGAAGAGCGTTGAGTTGATCCCATGACCATTGACCTAATGAATGACCGTTTTGCGTAATGGAGAACTGCCATGAGGTGAGATCGACGCGTGGTGTAGGACCGGCAGACAAAACCGGGAATCCATCCTCGAGGTACTGGCCTGGGGGTAAAGGGCGTGAAGGCTCGGGACGTTTCCTGCCGAAAAACGGGTTGCTGATCATAAGGGAGATTTTTACCTGATCTGATTTTTTTACTTGCGAAACCTCAAATATTGAACGGGTTTCCAAGTATAGTGGCGGCATCGTTTAACGGCACTTTATTCAGTTGCGTCACGAGGGGATTTTGAGATGCGTCTAAAAGGAAAACATGCGTTTGTTACGGGCAGCGGCAATGGCATAGGGCGAGCAATCGCCCTACGTTTCGCAGCTGAAGGTGCATCAGTCACGGTCGCAGATCACGAGGCTGCCGCAGGACGAGAAACAGTTGAGTTGATCAACGACTCAGGAGGCTCGGCGCATTTCGTGGAAGTCGATACTTCCAAATCCGATTCGGTGAAGAAGGCTATAGGCTCAGCAATTGAAGCCCAGGGTGAAATCAACGTTTTAGTCAATAACGCTGCTGCCTTTGTCTTCGGAAAAGTTGAAGACGTGACAGAGGACGACTGGGCAAAAGTATTCGGAGTGAACGTAATCGGATACGCCAACTGTGTGCGTGAATCGCTGCCGTCAATGCGACGAGTCGGTGGTGGCGCAGTTGTGAACATCGCCTCGGTATCGTCGTATGTGGCCCAGCCCGAATTTATTCCCTATAACGCCTCCAAAGGTGCGGTAGCCCAACTGACCCGTTGCCTAGCGATGGATCTTGCTCCTGACAATATTCGAGTGAATGCAGTTTGCCCTGGTTCGATCCACACCCGAGCGACTGAGCAACATATAGAGTCACTCGGTTTGAACCGGGATAAGGCCCTTGTTGAATTTGGTCAGGATTCATTAATGAAGCGATTAGGCAAACCAGAAGAAATCGCTTCAGGAGCATTGTTCCTGGCATCTGAAGACGCGTCATTTATGACCGGAGCGCACATCGTTATCGATGGTGGGGCAACAATCGATTAGCTCGCAGATCTACGTTAAAAACTTTACGAATCGACGTGCGATTGATTCAGCTTGGTTTGTAGGAACTATGTGTGAAGGAATTACACGCAATACCGAATGACGGTACGAACCGCTCCGCGAAAAAAGGGAATCCTCAATCTGTAGCTATTAGTTCATGGCTAGCTGTGTTCAATTCCTCAGACAAATCACAAGCTGAGGCACGGTGCTGTTGCGATTGAAGCACCGAGTATTGGGATAGCTGCTGACGTTGAGGACGAAATTGCACCAGGCATCGGGAGGCAAAACATGAACGTCATAGATTTGGATGATTTCTCATGCACCTCGGTCAGTTTGGGCCCCGATGGAAGCGGGCAAATTGTCAAAGGCGTCCCTCGCGTAAGCTAGCCATCGATTTAGCTTATCTTTGGCAAGTTTTCGATAAGGAACAAAGCCAATCCGAGCACCAGTAGTGCCAGCGCCGCCAGGTTCAGCATCCTGAATACAAGGAGCTTCGGGAGATGTTTCAGCAAGTAGGCAGCTCCAAGAAGCCCCCATGTAGCAGTTTCCATCCATTCCTCAGCATTTAGCGAGATCAACGCGAGGATTAGGAAAATCAATGCACCTGCAAATCCATACAGTGAAGGTGTGTATATGAACGGCAACGATTTACTCCATTAAGTCGTTCTATTGCGTTTGCTGATTTTGACCACGAGGTGCTACCAGTTCGTTATTGCACCGTCGTTTCGACGTAGCCGAGGTGGCCAAGCTTGTGGGTCGACAGTTGATCGTTCTGCAGCCTCGATATCGAAATCAACTCCAAGGCCAGGAGCATCAGGGCACCACGAGTAGCCGTCAGCCCATTCGATCTGTTGAGGGAACAATTCTGTGGCGTATGACCCTGGTTTTCGTGGCATTTCTTGAACACCTACGTTCGTTGATGCCATACACAGCGCTACGCAGGCAGCGGCTGAAATAGGTCCCAGTGGGTTGTGAGGAACAATGTCGATGTAGTGAGTTTCTGCCCAGTGTGTAATTTTGAGGGCTTCTGTGAGTCCACCAACGATGCACAGGTCAATTCGTGCGTAGTCGATTAGGTCTTCCTCGATTACCTCTCTGAACTGCCACTTTGATGCCCACTGTTCACCGGCGGCAATTGGAAGGTTCACCTGTCTTCTGAGGTTCCGGTAACTGCCTTGATTCTCAGAACGAATAGGGTCCTCGATGAAGAACGGCTTGAACTGCTCGAGTTCCTTGCAGAGTTGAACCACGTGAGCCGTGTCGAGGCGTGTGTGAACATCCAGTGTCATCTGAATATTGGGACCGACTGCTTCACGAACTCTTGCCATCTGATCAATGGCCAAAGGCATAGACTCAACTGGTTCGAGGGTAGAAATACCACCCGCTTCAAAAGTTCCACCTGTCTCAGGCATTCCCCATCGCACGAACTTCCAACCGTCCTCGACAGCGGCAACCGAGTTCGCTACGAGTTCATCGGTAGTCTTCCCCTGAGTGTGTGGATAACAAACGACTTTGTTGCGGACAGGTCCACCCATGATCTTGTAGGTAGGCATACTCACTGACTTGCCTTTGATATCCCAGAGAGCAATGTCGATCGCCGAGATAGCACAGGTGTAGACCTTGTCGGCTGGAAAGAATCCAGATCGGAACATCTCTTGCCAGAGACGTTCGGTCTCCCAAGGGTCTGCACCGATTACTAGCTCAGCTAGATGATCGATTGCACTGCCGATTGCACGACCCCAGTTCCGAATACCAACTTCACCCAGACCGTGATGGCCTGCATCGGTATCGACTCGAACGATGAAATAACCCCGGCCGGCTTCATCCTGAACCGAGAAGTGTCGAATTTTTGTGACTTTCATTAGATTCCTCTTGTCGGGGTGGTTTGCCAATTACCAGTTCGTTTTTGCGCCATCGGGCCGTCTTAATTGGAATCCGAAGGTTTGGGGATTTTCGTAAGCACCTTCAGCTTCATCGATATCGAAATCAACTCCAAGCCCCGGAACATCAGGGCACCATGAATAACCGTCATCCCATGCGATTTGGCGGGGGAACAGTTTTGTGTCCCTGATGCCGGGTTGGCTTGGCATTTCCTGCGCGCCGACGTTTGATGATGCCATGCACAACGAAACACACGCAGCTGCAGATACTGGCCCGAGTGGGTTGTGAGGGACTATGTCGATATAGTGAGTTTCGGCCCAATGGGTGATTTTCAGTGCTTCAGTGAGACCACCCACAATGCAAAGGTCAATTCGTGCGTAATCGATCAGATCTTCTTCAATAACAATTCTGAACGGCCATTTTGAACCCCACTGTTCACCGGCGGCGATTGGCACGTTTACCTGTTGTCTGAAATTGCGGTAAGCGCCTGGGTTTTCCGACCTAATCGGGTCTTCGACAAAAAACGGCTTGTACTGTTCCAGGTCTTTACACATTCGGACAGATAGCGAGGGCTCTAGCCGTGTGTGTACATCGATGCACAACTGTGTCTCCCATCCCACGGCATCCCTGACTCGACTAAACGACTCGACGGTCTTATCAATAGAAGCCAGTGGGTCGAACACACCGACCCCGTTTTCGTCATAGTGCGAGGTTTCTAGTTGGTGCCAGCGAAGGTACTTCCAGCCATCGTCCTGAAGGGATTTTGCGCTCGAAACGACATCTTCCAGTTCGATGCCTTGTACGTGTGCGTAAGAAGCGACTTTGTTGCGCACAGAGCCGCCCAGGAGTTTGTAGACAGGCTTGTCAACTGACTTACCTTTGATGTCCCAAAGCGCAATGTCGATAGCTGAAATAGCACACGAGTAAACAGTGTCTGCAGGGAAGAAACCTGAGCGGAACATCTCCTGCCACAGCCGCTCGGTCTCCCATGGATCAGCGCCAACCACGAGTTCAGACAGGTGCTCAATAGCACTACTTATCGCAACACCCCATCCGCGCATACCAATTTCACCTAGGCCGTATATACCTGCGTCGGTATCCACCCTGACAATGAAGTAGCCGCGACCTGATTCGCCACGTACTGAGAAGCTTCTGATCTGGGTCACCTTCATAGGAATCCTGACTTTCTAGGAAAAAATTTCCGGCGCAGTTTACTTTTGAATTTGTGGTAACAATGTCGTAACTGTAACCGTACGAATGAATCTACGTAGTTGTTGACGTATCAGAATTCCCTCTGAAGGCTGAAGACGGAATTATGCCGCCCGGAATCCTGATATTGATTTGGTAAGTCGTGTTATTAGGAATTGGTCTTCAAATCGACCCGGACTACATTAGTTGAAGTCTCAAGCTTAGGGAGCTAGGCGGTGAAGTAGCTTCCGCCGTTTGGCGAAATCGTCTGGCCGGTAATGTAATTTTGTTCGTCGGACGCAAGCATGACTGCTACTGACGAAACATCTTCGACCTGTCCAGGTCGCTTTAGCAAAGTAAGCGCGACAACGCCGGCGCCGCCACCAGATCGCAGCTCTTCTCGTGTCAGATCAGTTTCAATGATGCCTGGTGATATGGAGTTGACCAGGATACTGTGAGGAGCTCCCCAACGTGCGAGAACCTGTGTCAGTGATATGAGACCTGCTTTCGATGCAGCGTAGTGGGCAGTCGTTGGTCCGCCGTATAGCCCGCTGACGGACGCTATATTGATGATGCGTCCACCGCCAGAATCGACCATATCTGGAAGCACTTCCTGCGAAACCATGAACGGTCCTTTCAGGTTGACCGCCATGATCTCGTCCCAATCGTCTTCGGTGACTGTGTCGATTGGTCCTTGCTTGTTAATGCCGGCGTTGTTAACGAGAACGTCGATGTGACCTTCGGAATCGATGATGTGGCTTACCCACGACTTGATCGAATCTCGGTTTGTGACCTCAACCGGAGTCATGTAAGCAGTGGTGCCAAGTTCTGCCATCGCCTGACAGGTTTCTTCGGCGGATTCAGCGTCGTTGACGTAGCTGATGGCAACTACTTTCGCACCCTCTTCTGCGAACGCCAATGCGATCGCTTTTCCGAGACCGCGTCCTCCACCAGTTACCAGGCACACTTTTCCGTTTAATCTGTTACCCATAGCTTTCCATTCTGACTAGTCTTACAGCCCGCTTTACTTCCAGCTAACTTCACCTGGTTCAATATCCTTGATCCACAGCGCCGCCCCTTCACGTCGAGGGAACGGGAATCCGGGTCTTCGACCGTGATCGGTTGCCTGAAGTTCCTTGAGCTTGGTTTCACTGACCTCAATACCAAGACCAGGCTTGCTGCCCATGACGATCCAGCCGTCCTCAATGTGGTTATCCCACGATTCGTACGCGCCTTCGCGTCCCGGGTCGACCACCTCCATCATATTGTGATTCGGAAGAGCCGCAGCAAGATGTGCCATGAAGTTAGCAGGGCAGTTCATCATCGTTACCGGAATCTCGTAGGCGTAGCACATGTTCGCAACCTGTCGAGCACCTGTGATTCCGGAGTGGCCTACACCGACGTTTGCAATGTCGATTGCCTGTTGAGAAATGAGCGGGTACATCTGACCAATGTCATTCATGTTCTCCCCGGATGCAACGGCAGCCGAAATGTTGCGTGCTACCTGCCGAAGACCGTCATAGTCCCAACGTCGAGCTGGTTCTTCAGCCCAGAAAAGCTCGAAGTGTTTTTCGATCTCGTTGATGTACCGAATTGCCTGTTTAGGTGACCAGTACTCGTTGGTGTCTATCATCAAGTACGGACGGTCTTTCACCTTGCTGAACGCATCACGCATGATGCCAATACGGCGCAGGTCATCCTTCATGTTCAGACCGATTTTGATCTTGCCACCTTCGACTCCGACATCGGCCATTCGCGAGTAGAAAGTGTGTAGTTCATCGTCACTAAGGTTGTACCCAATGTCTGACGCGTATGCTTTGGCGCGACCTTCACGAGCACCTAAGGTTTTCCAAATTGGTTCTTCGTTGAGCTTCGCCTTGAGGTCCCACAGTGCAACATCAATGGCAGCGATGGCGCCGTTTACTTCGCCTTCGTTATTGCCTTTGTGAACCCAGTCGACCATGTCCTTCCAAAGACCGACCACACCCCGCGGGTCTTTGCCTTCGATCACGTGGAAGAGGTTTCCAACTGCGTCGTTTCCTGCCGGTGCCATTCCAGAGATGCCTTCATCGGTGTCGATCCAAAGGATCGCCATTCCCATGAGGTCGTCACCTGCAGGATAGTTCGCGTCACCAATCGCCCGATCGAGCTTTTGGATGTATTTCTCGAGTCTGTATCCAGTAATTTTCATCGTTTTTTTCTTCTAATTTTCTCTCTACTTCAGATTTGGATTACTGGGTTTTCGACCCGTGCTTTGGTACGTATGCGAAACCGTCGACTCCGGAAGCTGCCGCCTCAGCTTCTTCCTTGGTTGCGGGGTTGTCCCAGAGACCAGCACCCGGTCGGCGACCGAACGGCGATGGTCCTGCTGATGCAGAGACCGATTCAACGGTAGCTTTCTCGAGGGCTTCTTGATCGAACGAAACACCTGTTCCAGGTTGATCGCCGCAAACTGCCCATCCGTCGACGATTTTGATATCCGAAGTCATGACGCCGTCGTCGGGGTCGGGATTTTGCACTTCGAGCGTCAGGAAATTCGGCATGCACGGCGCGAGTTGGGCGTTGAGATTTCCTGGTGATCCGCCAAGAGTGATGGGCAGTTCAAATCCGTACGCTGCGTCAGCAAGTTGCATGGCGGTGGTGATTCCAGTCATCCCCCAGCTGACCTGAACAACATCGGCTGAGCGGTTGTGGAAATAAGGGAGGAACTCACCGAGCGTGTCGAGGTTCTCACCGGCACAAACTGGTGCCTTGATCGCATCAGAGATCCTGCGTAGTCCGAGGAAATCCCACCGTCGAGCTGGTTCTTCTACCCATGCAATATCGAACTGTTCTTCCATCTCTCGGACTTTTCGAATCGCCTGTTTCGGGTTCCAAAACTCGTTCGCGTCGATATAGAGCTCAGGTGTGTCGGTGGCGCGCTCGAGACCTTTCTTCATGCGCTCGATCCGTCGAAGATCATCATCTTGATCGAGGCCGACTTTGAGTTTTCCACCAGTGAACCCGAAGTCCGATGCCATTGTTCCGTACCAGTTCTCGATATCGTCATCGGAGAGTGGTGTATCGAGTCCGGATGCGTAGGCCTTTACTTTTGGATTTGACCCCCCAAGCGTTTTCCAGAGCGGTTCATCATTGGCTTTCGCCTTGAGGTCCCAAAGAGCAACATCGAGAACTGATATTGCATCGTTCACGATTCCTGCGTGGCCACCTTTAAAAACTCGGTCAACCATGCGCTTCCAAAGACCTGTGACGTGTCGAGGGTCCTCGCCCATGAGCATTCCTTCGACCATTGACTTGATCTGCGGTCCAGCCCCGCCACCACCGAAAGCGACTCCGGTTATCCCTTCGTCTGTAAATAGCTGAACAAGGTTCGAGCTGCCTCGAATTCGACCGGACGGTGAGTTTGCATCTCCCATCCGTCGATTAAGCGGAAATTCATAAAGTGTCGTCGAGAATCCGGTAATTTTCATGAGTAGCGTGCTTCTGCTGAGTGATCTTTTTAGACACCCCGAGAGGGGTCCGTGGAATGACGGCTGCCGCAGTTTAGGTATGCGATACAACCCGGTCAACGCCGTATACGTAATACTGAGGTAAGCAACAAGACCAAAGATTGATAAAAACCGGTACTAACTACCATCTGAAGCAAACGGGCGCGCGTACGTAGAGTCGATTTATTCATCGTCCGCCAACCGTGGTGGGATCAACCTCGGTCAGTTTTAGGTCTTAATTTTTCGGAGTTCGAAATGCGTCGTCCGTCTCTGATAGCAATCATTGCTCTCACCGTGCTTTTTGTAGGTGCTGCTCTCCCGGCCCAAGCCGCCAATCCGATCGGTGAAGACGGCGTACTAGTGGTTTTGATTGATCAGGGCGCTTCACCAGTACAACGCGATCTCGACACTGCAGAGTCGATCGCGTTCACGATGGTTCGTGGCACTGACGCAGGAACGATTGGAGCCGGAACATACGGGGTTCAAATTTCAGAACTGAGTTCCGCATCAACGGGCCCAGAAGGCACTAGGCTCGTTGGCGATGTAGTAACTGAACTCCGTGAGCTACCTGTCGGTCCAGCAAGCTCTGACCAGATTGCTGCTTTGACCGACGCTTTTGCATTCATGACTCGAATCGACGCTCAAGCCGGGTCACGAGTTGCGTTAATGACGACTGGTCGCATTTTGGGGGAATCGGAAAATACTCGTGATCGACTGAACAATGTGGCTGACCTTTTCAGCGCACAAGATTGGGTAATCGACGTGGTTACGCTGCCGTCGACCGAGGCACCAATGCGCGATCTGATGTCAGACCTCGCGTTTGGGACTGACGGGAAGTTCTACGATGCTGGCACCGCCGAAGGTATCAATGCTGTAATCAAAGACTTTGTAGGTCTGGATCTCACCACCCAAATGGATGTCGAGATGCACGATAACTCGGCAGCGATCGTAAACCTCGATATTGCCCCGCACACGAACGTTTTCTCGTCTGTGTTCGTCCGTCAGCACCAGGATGTTGACGTTGCTGTGTTCTCACCTAGTGGGACCAGGGCAGGGGATGAGATGCAGAATGTCGAGATCAACGAGACCCCAACAACTGTTCACGTACGCATCTATTCTCCTGTACCAGGCAACTGGACGCTCCAGGGTATTGGCCCTGCGTCGAAGCTGGTAGCGAGCGTGCAGATCGAAAGCCCTCTTGAACTCCGATTGATCGAACAGCCACCTGTCCCGGTAGGTGAACCAGCGATCATCGAAGCAGCTGCATTCAATGGTGATTCAGCTCAGTTGCTTACTGGCGCTCAGATCGAGGCAACGATATCTAAAGCGAGTGGCACGACCGAAGTCGTTGTACTCAATGACAGCGGCGAAAACGGTGACCGCCTGGCAAACGACGGTGTGTACTCAGTTCAGCTAACGGCTCCGAAAGCGCAAGGAATCAACGACGTTCAGCTCGAATTATCGTGGGCTGATTACGGCGCCACTCTTATGAGTGGAAACGCTTACAGGAGTGAGTCGTTCCCAACGATCAATCTTGTTGAAGTAGCTGACATTGAAACTCACCTTGGCAAATACGGCCGAATCGGTCGAGTTCAGGTGATGATCGGTGACTACCCATACCTGACTGATCCTGCAGATGTTTCGGCAATTTTGACCGGTGAAAACGGTCAGTTGTCCGCTGCCGTGTTCCCAACTCATGAGCCAGAACCAGGCAAGGCGTGGGAGTTTGATATTTCTGCGATAGTCCCAAACAGTGGAGACTACGAACTCGAAGTAACACTCGCGGGTGAGTATCAGGGTCGCAGGTACACACGGGTCACACCTACTGCATCCATGACAGCAGTGATCACTGAAGAACCGGTTCGAATTATCGGATTGCCAATCCCAGCGCTTGCCGCTATTGGGGGAGTGTTTGTAGCACTTGCTATCGTCCTGATCTGGTCGCTTAGCAAGAGCACTCCATACGGATACATTGTTGATGACCAGGGAAGGGTAATTGTTGACTTTGCTCGAATGAAACGATCATACATGCGGCGGTTCGTTGCCCGAAACGTAGTGAACGCGACAGAGGCTCGTGAACTTCCATTTGAAGGTGGCTCATTCAAGTTTGGTAAGAACAAGGTAACCCTAGTCAACAAGCCAGTAGCTGGTGACCCATCTCTGCGTGTTAACAGTCGACCTGCGGGTCCAACGATCGAGCTTGAGGAAGATGTTCAGCTCGGAGTTGGGGGACGGCTCCTTTCGTTCAGTATTCAGGCAACCCGCAGAGTGAACAACAATCTTCCGTCGGAAGAGGTCAAAGCGGACGACAATCCAAGAGTAGTTCCGAATAATTCGATTGGTGGACCATCTCCATCAGCCGGAGACTAGTCACCACAAGCAAGATAAAAAAGAGGCACTCAATCGAGTGCCTCTTTTCATTTCGGGATGTGACGTTCGAGCTTTACTTCTCGTTGATTACGACAGTTTCGATGAAATCACCAGGGTTTGGATCGCTCATCGGATCTCGCTCTCGAATCGACTTTACAACGTCCATTCCCTTGATCACTTTGCCGAAAACTGAGTGTCGCCCATCAAGGTGTGGTGTTGGACCGAAGGTGATGAAGAACTGGCTTCCATTGGTGCCAGGACCTGCGTTCGCCATGGAAAGAATTCCTTCGGTGTCGTGGCGAAGCTTTGGACTGAATTCGTCACCGAATCGGTAACCAGGGCCGCCTGTTCCCGTGCCTGTTGGGTCTCCGCCCTGAGCCATGAAGCCTGGAATTACACGGTGGAACGTGGTTCCGTCGTAGAACTCGGCTCGGGCGAGGTTTATGAAGTTTTCGACTGTGAGAGGTGCATCGCTACCGAACAGCTGAATTTCAAATTCGCCACGTTCTGTCTTGAACGTTGCTGTGTACGATTTTGATGTGTCGAGCGAACCCGACGGTGGGGCAAGATCTGCCATTGTTTCTCCAAAACCGGTTGGACCGGTTGCTACGTTAGTTTGCTTCGATAGTGATCGAATGAATTACGTCACCCGGTGTTTGTGCTGTGGCGGGGTCTCTGAACGAGATGCTGAGTACGTTGTCCATGCCTTCAATTACTTCACCAAAAACGGTGTGCCCGCCATCAAGGTGAGGGGTAGGGACAAACGTGATGAAGAACTGAGAGCCGTTAGTGTTTGGTCCTGCATTTGCCATTGAAAGAATGCCCGGTTTGTCGTGCTTCCGATCAGGGTGGAACTCATCCCTGAACCTGTAACCAGGTCCACCGCTACCTGTGCCTCTCGGATCGCCACCCTGTGCCATGAAATTAGGAATCACCCGGTGAAAAGTGACGCCGTCGTAAAAACCGATTGTTGCGAGGTTGACGAAGTTTTCGACCGTCAGAGGTGCTTCATCATCGAAGAGTCTGACTTTGAATTGACCAGCTTCCGTATCGAATGTTGCCGTGTACTCCTTAGAAGTATCGAGTGCACCAGATGGAGGTGCGGGTGCATCTCCGGGTTCCAGCATCTTTCCTTCACTTGCAGCGGTGGCAGGTACTTCTGTTGGGGCTGCCGGTGATTGTGTTGGTTCTTCGTCACCGCCACACGCAGCGAAAACCACGGTAAGTGCTGCAAGCGCCAACATCGCGGCAATAATTCGTTTCATGTTTGTCTCCAAGGGAAAAATTACGAGTTGGTTGATGGGTGTAGAACCAGACTCGCAGACTAAACGCTGAGAAAAGTATATCCAGAGACCGAGTACCGTTAGAGCCTTTGGTGATACCCGTACCTATAATTACCCCTCATGTCTACGACCTCGAAGCAAAGTAATAATCTCGCACCAGCAATCTCGAATGAGAGACTTGTGGAGCTATACGAGACCATGGTGTTGAGTCGGTACCTAGATCAACGTGTGTGGTTATTAAACCGCCAGGGCAAAGCCGCCATTGCAGCAAGTGCCCAGGGGCATGAGGCGACCCAGGTAGCTTGTATAGAAGCCACCGATCCGTCCAAAGATCACTACCTGATTTACTACCGTCAGTTCACTGCGATGCTTGCTTTGGGCACTGAACCTGAAGAATTGCTGCGCGGTTTCCTCGCAAGAGCCGATGATCCCATGAGTGCGGCGAGGCAGTTCCCGCTTCACGGCGCACACCCCCGTGTTGATTTATTTAACTTTTCGAACGTGATTGCGACCCAGCTTCCTCAAGCGGCCGGTGTGGCGCTGGCTGACAAGCTCAACAAACGTGATGCGGTGACAGTTGTTTTCTTCGGCGACGGAGCGTCATCCCAAGGTGACACGCACGAAGCCATGAACTTTGCTGCCGTACACAAACTGCCCGTTATCTTCTTCTGCGAGAACAATCGTTACGCTATTTCAGTTCCCATGGAAAAACAAATGGGGATTGAGAGCTTGTCGAGCAGGGCTGCCGCGTATGGCTTCCCCGGGGTGCAAATCGATGGGACGGAAGTGTCGGCCGTTCACGAAGCGATGGCCGCAGCTGTTGAGCGTGCTCGAAACGGTGAAGGGCCAACCTTGATCGAAGCAATGGTTGAACGATTGCTGCCGCACACAACTGACGATGACCACACCCGTTATCGCTCGTCCGAAGATATTGAGCAAATGAACGATCGTGATCCGGTGAAGATCATGTCGGAAAAACTGATTGAGCACGGTCTGATTTCAAAAGAACAAGATGAAGCGATTCACGCATCGGCACAGCAGCGTGTCAACCAGGCCACTGATGCTGTAGAGGCAGAGCCGTATCCGGAGGCCGACTTGATGTACCTGCACGTAACTGAAGGTCCAGGAGAGGTTAAGTAATGCCCGAGCTTTCGGTAATTGAAGCAGTGCGAGAAACGATGCGCTCGGAAATGAGACGCGATTCCTCGATCATCCTAATGGGAGAGGATGTCGGGCATCGTGGGGGAGTGTTCCTGGCTTCGGACGGGTTCGTAGACGAATTCGGTGAAGACCGTGTAATTGATACTCCACTTGCCGAATCCTCGATTTGTGGCGTTGCGCTGGGTGCGGCCGTTAATGGCATGCGACCGATTGCTGAAATCCAGTTTGCAGACTTTGTGTGGCCCGCGATCAACCAACTTGTTGGTGAAGCTGCACGAGTACGGTACGGCACCAACGGAGTCAAAACCGCCCCAATGACGGTCCGTGTCCCTTATGGGGGTGGCGTCAGAGGTGGCTTGTACCATTCACAGAGTATCGAAGTACTGTTTGCGCACACGCCGGGACTCTCCGTGGTCGCCCCGGCGACACCGTACGATGCGAGAGGCCTCCTAACCACGGCACTGCGTTCAAATGATCCCGTGATTGTTCTTGAACACAAGCGCACATACCGGCTTGCTAAAGGTGAGGTCCCGGAAGAGGAATACTCAATCCCAATTGGTCGGGCTGAGGTAAAACGTGAGGGATCGGATATTTCTCTGGTTACCTATGGTTTGATGCTTCACTACTCCCTACAAGCTGCTGAGATGGCGGTGGGGCAGGGCATTGATGTTGAAGTGGTCGACTTGCGAACTCTTCGACCCATCGATGCAAAAACAATAATCGAGTCTGTTTCGAAAACGGGTAAAGCGCTGATTGTCCAGGAAGATACTCCGGCAATTAGCGTCTCGTCGGAAGTCGCCGCGATCATTGGCGAAAATTGTTTCTTTGACCTCGATGGTCCGATCACTAGGTTAGGACCACCTGAAATTCCGCCAATGCCGTTCTCGCCGGTGCAGGAGGCAGCATTTATGCCTTCTCCTGAAAAAATCTTCGATGCAATTGTCAGATTGGCTGCGATCTAACCATGGCTTATGAGATTGTTCTTCCTCACGTAGGCGAATCGGTTACCGAAGCAGTAATTAGTAAGTGGTTGAAATCACCCGGTGACTCGATTGAAAAATATGAGCCGCTAGTCGAGGTAATCACCGACAAAGTGAACATGGATGTTCCCGCACCGGAGTCAGGAGTGCTTGGTGAAATCCTGGTGAACGAGGGCGATACGGTGGCAATGGGTGCCGTGATTGCTCGTATGGAAACAGGAGACTCTGTACAGGCGAACTCCGATCCGAAGCCAATTTCCAGTCGTATCGGAACTCTTGTTCAAGGTGCGAACGTGGGACCTACTGGTGGGGAGTTCACTGACACCAGCCTCGCCACTGTACCGACGTCCGCAACTGAGGTTGCCGCACCCAAATCAGAAACAGGTAGCCGTAATTATTCTCCGGTCGTGACTAGATTGGCGGCAAAGCACGGAATTGATCTGTCCACCGTCACCGGTTCTGGTCTAGGAGGACGAGTCACCAAGAAGGATGTTCTTGCTGCTGTGGAGAGCGGTGGTCATACCGAACTTGCTCCCGTTAGCGAAGAAGACCAGGTGATTGAACCAACTCCAATCAGGAAGATGATCGCGGAACACATGGTTCGTTCCGTTTCAGAAATTCCACATGCTTGGTCGGCTATAGAAGTCGATGTGACAGGACTTGTTCAGTGGCGAGACAAGAACCGATCAGAATTTGAAGCGTTGAACGGTGTGAAGCTCACGTACTTCCCAATCATGCTCCATGTGGTCGCTAGCTCACTCCGACAGAACCCGAAATTGAACTCAAGTTGGCAAGACGGAAAGATTGTCTCGAAAGGCCAGATCAACGTCGGTGTTGCTGTTGCGTCCGCGAGCGGACTTGTCGTACCTGTGGTCAATCAGGCAGACAAAGCTGATCTCAGTGGCATTACCCGGAAGTTCACAGACCTGGTATCGAAAGCCAGAAACAACAAACTGGATGTCACAGATGTTCAGGATGGCACGTTCACTTTGAACAACACAGGAGCGCTTGGAAGTGTGTGGGGTGGGGCAATTATCAATCACCCACAAGCCGCCATATTGACAACAGAAGCTATAGTGAAGCGACCTGTCGTAATTTCTGGTCCAACTGGTGATTCAATTGCGGTTCGTTCAATGATGAATATGTGTTTGTCCTTCGATCATCGAATTATTGATGGCGTAGAGGCTTCCGAGTTTCTTCAGTCGGTCAAGAACGGGATCGAGTCAATCACTGCTGACTCAGACCTGAAATGACCGGTACAGAAGCCGTTCAGACCATCTGGCTTGGGCGTATGGCATATGCGGGAGCCATGGATCTTCAACGGGAACTGTACGCTCGCCGTGTGAACGACGAAATCGGCGACGTTGTGTTGTTCCTTGAGCACGAGCCTGTTATCACCCTTGGACGCCGCGCCGACGAAACTCACGTTTTACTTGATGCTGACCAACTGAGCGATGTAGGCGTCGAGGTATCTGAAACTGATCGAGGCGGGGAAGCGACCTATCACGGCCCTGGGCAGCTTGTTGGATACCCGATTCTAGGTATGCGTGAGCGCGGACTTGGTCCCGTGAAGTACGTTCGTCTGCTCGAACGAGTGATCATTGAAACACTTTCAGAGTTCGGGATTGCGGCTCATTTAGTCGACGGTGAAACCGGTGTTTGGGTTGAAGGCATTCCTGGTGAAAAACGAGTCGAGGGAATCAATCCCAAAGGGAAAAAGATCGCCGCTCTTGGTGTGAGGATTTCTTCCGGGGTCTCTATGCACGGTTTCGCGTTAAATGTGGCGACTGATCTATCGATGTTTCAGAACATCATCCCATGTGGGATGCCAGAGTTGCCAGCCTCCTCAATAGAAGATCAAATTGGCAACGTGATCGGTCTCCCGCAAGTTGCCAAAGTGACGGCGGAGATTCTCGGCGTAGCTCTCGGTTCCCGCATCGAATGGACAAACTCAATCGAATTGATCAACTGAGCCAGACGATGGTTTATTCATCGGGGGGCGTACTCGGAGTGGGTATAGTCCCCAACGTAAATCAAACCTTAGTCATGGATCATTTAAGCGGTTTAGTTGACCTGAACCCGCACACGCGTTTTTGCGCTAGTACCATCGGCGGTGGCACGTGGGTCATTTTGTTGCGTTGAATACAGTTCTAGACGAACTGGGCAATGCAGGTTGGAATCTTTGTTCCCTGATTCGTCGTAGTTCAACTCGATCAGTTTCACTCTTATACGAGAGGCGATAAAACCAGATTCGAGTCATAATCTGTCCTCTAATGCAAACCGTTATCTCAAATTTGCGTAGGTCAACCCTCCTGCCGACTCTGGTTGTCGCGGCGATTGCCATGGTTGCGTTCGCTTGTACAACGCCGCCAAAATCGGAGTTTACTGCGAGCGCAACCGAAGGTACCGCGCCATTTGAGATTTCCTTCGTGTTAGGTGAAGAGAGTTCCGGCGATTTGTTCAACTGGGATTTTGGTGATGGCGTTGGTTCTACCGAACCGAATCCGACGCACAAGTATGAGTATGCCGGCACATTCACAGTTAGCCTTAGTGCATCTCGTGGCAATCAAATAGATGAATCCCAGCGGATCATAACGGTAGAACCTGGTGAAGCGGGCTGGATTGTTCTCACCTCTGACAAAATCAAAGCCAGCTTCAAAGAGACCATCAGGCTAAACGCAGAGGCATTCGACTTACTCGGTAATCCCGTAGAAAACCCTGGAATTTCATGGTCGGTTGATCCAGATGTCGGATCAATCGATTCTGATGGGCTTTTGACGCTCGGTTCAGGGCTGGGGCTGTTCGAAGACTCAGTGACTGCGGAGTTTTCTCGTTTGGGCAAAACAGTTACCGCATCGACCACTATTGAGATCACTAGTGGACCGCTCGAAGGCATCTCAATCGCCCCCGCAATCATCGACTCTCGAGTTGGTCAATCGCAAAAGATTCAGGTAGAGGCTCTCGATGCAGCTGGACACCAATTGGAAGACGTTGATATCGAATTCACCGCTTTACGCGACGGTGATGAGGTGGATTCGGCTGGATTGTTCACAGCAGGTTTAGATGCTGGCCTAGATGAAACCGATCTGGTGAGGGTGCGGGTTTCGAGAGACGGAAGATTTGTCGAGTCGACGATAGCCGGGACTGTCCTACCGGGCATCCTGGATCAGGTCGTTGTTTCGACCCCGTCCTCAACATTGCAGCAAGGTGAACAGATACAGCTTTCGGCAAAGGCATTCGATCGTTTCGGCAACGATTTGGAACTCGACGAACTGGTGTGGGATGTTTCGGATCCAGCGATCGGTGAAATTTCTCCGGACGGACTGTTTATTGCAGGGACGATCGCAGGAACGTACGAAGACATTGGAATTGAAGCTCGAGGGATTCTGAATCGTATTGAATCAGTTCAAATAGTGCCGTTGACAATACTTCCCGGACTACCGGCATCGATTGAGATTTCACCCTCGGGTGATTCAGTTCCGATTGGCGCAGGTTCTCCGTTTCAGGTCCATACGTTTGATGAAAACGGAAACTTACTCGACATCGATGAAGAATTGTTTGAGTACGAGTATTCAAATGCAGGCCGAGGCCAAGAAAAGGCAGTATTCATTGCTGGGTACGAACTTGGCGATTTTGAGGATGCCATCAAAGTAACTTTGCCTACTGGCGCGGCAGGGAACGAAAAGCCCATCACGGCAGAGGCGGACATCACGATCCGACAGCGATCCTCAAATATGATCGCTGTCGAGATAGTTGATCAGGATGGTGGAGGAATTCTTCTCATCGACCTTGAGACTGCGCAATTAAGAGCAGTCAACTCTAAGTGGTTCAACGATGGACTAGTCGAAATGGCGCCGGCATGGTGGCCAGATGGTTCTAAGCTCGTGTATGTGAGCAACCCTACTGGTGAACTCCAGATTTATTCGTTCGATTTGGAAACTCGTGAGGTCTTACAACTCACCGACGTGACTGGCGGGGCCTCAATGGCATCGATATCCCCTGATGGAACTTCGATTGCATTTATTGGATTGGCCGATGAGAACTGGCCGCTATACACAGCTCCGCTCGGCGAATCGCCAGTCACGTTAGAAGATGCCTCGGTGGTTTCGAGCGACCCTGACTCGCAACACATCCTGCCGTACTGGTCGCCTGATGGTACGGAAATCCTTGTCTCTCAGAATCACTCCGATGGCACCGTGAAAATTCTTGTGTTTGATTCACTGGGATTAGAGGAACCTGTCGTGTTGAGTGAAGCTGCAAGTATTACCTTCGGCTGGACGGCGGATGGTTCTGGAATTCACATTGGCACAACCACTCTTGATGGTGCGCTTGACCTAGGAACGCTGAATCTTGCCGATCTGACCGTAGAGTACCTAGATGTTCCTCTCGAGTTTCTCGTCGCTGCATGGGCCCCCGACGATTCGGAGCTTATAGCGGTTGATTCATTGTTAGGCTCAGGTTGGCTCGTTGATATCGATGGATCTGGACTGAGGAGGGCTATTGAGTCCGAGCAATTGCCGACAAGAATGTCGTGGCGCCCCCGCGAGTACGGAGATTCGGTCAGAATGCCTGAAGGCGATGGCATGCTCACGTTTGGCGAAGCCCTGCGTGCCCCGGTAGGTGCGTTAGATAAATCCAAGAATTACTCAGCGGTTATTCACACTGATGCTGGCCAAGTGAAAGTGCAACTGTTCGATGACGAGGCACCGTTGACCGTCGAGAATTTCATAAACCTGTCCCGCACCGGTTTTTACGACGGCTTGCAGTTCCACCTTGTCATTTCAGGATTTGTGTCACAGGGAGGTGACCCAAACGGCGACGGTACGGGTGGTCCCGGATACAAGTTCAACGACGAATTTGCTCGGCATTTAAAGCATGACGATGCCGGAGTCTTATCTATGGCTAACTCCGGATCCAACACCAACGGAAGTCAGTTCTTCATAACTCATGATGCCGCTCCATGGCTGGATGCATTCGACAACGGAGTCAAGAAAAATTGCGCCGACAGTGCTGTTTCATGTCACTCCGTGTTTGGAAAAGTCGAGTTGGGATTGGACATTGTGACCGGAATGTCGGACAGAGACCCGTCCTCAGCGACGACAGATGGAGTCAAAATTATCTCCATTGAGATATTTGAAAGTTAACAACTCGAAGTTCAGAAGCACGGTATTAAATTGAATCAACCAAATGTTAACTCCGCTCCTGCCAGCACGATTAGCCACCTTGAATGCTCTCTTTCAGGTTCGAGGTTTGAGCATGATCACCCACATCGTCTAAATCCAGACAACGGAAAGCCGTTGTTGGTACGATACGACCTTGAAAAGGCAGCTCAAACACTCACCAAGGATTCCCTTGCGTGGAGAGACGCCAACATGTGGCGTTACCGTGAAGTCATGCCGGTCGTCGATACAGCGAACATTGTGACTCTCGGAGAAGGATTTACCCCCCTACGAAAAGCAGATCGCCTTGGTCCTCATCTTGGGATGCCTTGTCTTCTCATAAAGGATGAAGGAGTAAATCCGACAGGCTCGTTTAAAGCTCGTGGGCTATCTGCTGCGGTTTCTAGGGCAAAAGAGCTTGGTCAAACCAAACTCACGATGCCATCCGCTGGAAACGCGGCTGGAGCAATGTCGGCTTATGCCGCCGCGGCAGGTATGGAAGCTCATGTTTACATGCCAAAGGACGCACCTATGGCGAACCAACTTGAATGCGTTGCATACGGTGCTGAATTGAACCTTGTTGATGGATTTATAACCGATGCTGGAAGAATTTCTGGAGAAGCTGCTGAAGCGCACGGTTACTTCGACGTCTCGACCCTCAAAGAGCCTTACCGCGCTGAAGGTAAAAAGACGATGGGGTACGAAATCGTCGAACAACTTGGTTTTGAAGTGCCCGACGTAATTATTTATCCGACCGGTGGTGGAACCGGCATAGTAGGCATTTGGAAAGCTCTTGATGAGATGGAGACACTTGGCTGGATCGGAAGTGAACGACCCAGGATGATCTGTGTTCAAGCTGAAGGATGTTCGCCTCTCGTCGACGCTTTTGAAAAAGGCGAAGAATTCGCTGATCCATTTCCGAACCCGGCAACACTCGCTGCAGGCATGCGAGTTCCGGCAGCAGTGGGCGATTTCCTTGTGATCGGTGCTGTGCGAGAAAGTGCTGGAACAGCGATCCGAGTAAGCGACGATCAGATGGTTGGCGCGGTCAAAAAGATGTCATCTTTCGAGGGAATATTCCCGGCACCTGAAGGCGGAGCGACCCTCTCAGCCCTAGAGATGTTGCTTGACTCGGGATTTATTGGACGCGACGAACGAGTCGTCTTGCTCAACACCGGTTCGGCTCTGAAATACCTTGATGCACTGATCCCAGGATTGACTGGAGCCTAAACCCTCGGAGCGTCCCACGACGTAACATGACTCAGCGTTCCTTCTGGGAACGCGTTGGTGTACTCGTCCGCGAGCATTCCGAGAATTACGGAGTTGTGCCGAGCTCCATCGTGAGGTCGACTCTGTCTCAACGTGCCTTCGTGCTGGAAGCCAATGTGTTCGAACATCGCACGAGCAGACGTGTTGTATTCGGGGACATCTACCCACGCTCGGTGCAAGTTCAAGTGCTCAAAAATGTGTTCGAGCATGGCGATCACCGCCGAAGTGCCATACCCGTGGTGCCAAAGCGACTTTTTGCCGATCAGCACAGAGATTTGAGCGTCACCCAGCGCCTCGTCGATAGAAAGCTGTCCTTCACCAATATGTTCGCCCGACAACGTGTAGACGGAGAAGATAGAACGGTGCGGCTCGTGGTGAGGATCATGGAATACCTCATCCCATTCAACCTCGGTGGCACTGATCATGTCCTTCGGCTCGTAACCGAGGTGGGCAGGGTCTCCGTAGGTGTAACGGCCAAACCAAGCGTCTGAAACCTCTTGGTCTTCCAACCAGTCAGCAAGTCGTTGAACGTCTTCGCGGGTAACCGGGCGCAACTCAACTAATGAGGGCACATCGTCCTCCTTAATTCACATTGGGTCTGGCAACCGCACGTTGCAATTGAGAGCGACGAGGGTCCAGAGCGGCGAGTATACCGTACCTATTTTGGCAAGAAATTTGCTTTGGGTTGATAGGATGCCGTTTAACCAAAACAGAGCCGAGCGATTGATATGTATTGCCGGTAAGCGATTGAAGGGTAGAAAAATGTCAGATCACTGGAAGATGGAAGCTGAGATCGAGTACTGCGTACCTTGTGGATACGCCAACCTCGCAGCAAACATGGTTAGCGAACTGTTCCAAGCAGCCGGACCTGCACTGGCGATATCACTGAAGCCTGGACACAGCGGTTGCTTCAAGTTGACCGTTGATGGCCGAGTGCTTTGGGACAAAAAAGAGCAGGGTCGTTCACCGCACATCATGGAAGTCAAAGACATTAAAGCGCAGGTCGCGAACATGCTTGAGTCCGGTGCTGTAATTCAGACCAACTAACGACTCTGAATCTGGAGGTAGATTGATGGCCGACTTTCCAGCAAAAATATTTGCGAACAACGAGTAGTGCGTTCCCTGAGGCTACCACTCAGTGGCTTTCTGGATGGGAAGCGAGATTTATTCGGTTGGTGGTTCGAAAGTAGCGGTGATGCTTACACCGGGCGTTGCAGGTGTTTTCAAAGTACCTCTCAACGACGAAGCCGTTTACGACAAGTCGGAAACCGGACGATACCCGACTTTGCCGGACTCAAAAGAGTTAAAGGCGAAGGTTGCAAACATGCTGGATGGTTAGTTAATCCTCCATAAGTTTCTTACTAAGCTCCCCTGATTCAATTCAGGGGAGTTTTCTTTTACTCAAATCTATGACCTTTCAGGGAGTACCATTTATAACTGCACTTCAAAGTTCATAGGTCGCACCGGAGACGTCATTTGAAAGCCGCTGTTTTATTTGAAGCAAATAAGCCAATGCCTGTTGTTGAACTGGATCAGTCAGAACCCAAGACAGGTGAAGTACGCGTAAAAATGTCGGCGGCTGGTATTTGCGCTTCCGATCACCACGTAATGACCGGGGACAACCCCACTCCAATGCCGATCGTTTTGGGTCACGAGGGTAGTGGTGTTGTTGAAGCGGTCGGACCGGGTGTATCGACGGTCAAAGCCGGTGACAGGTGCGTTCTCTCATTTGTTGCCAACTGTGGACATTGCCGATCTTGCCTAAGCGGACTTTCGAACATTTGTGACACCAACCGTGTAACCGGCACACGCCAGTACGACGGTACGTTCAGATTGCACACTAATGAAGGCGAAGAAGTTCACCAGTTTGCAAAGCTTGGCGTGTTCGCCGAATCGATAGTTGTTCCTCAGCAGGCTTGTTATCCCATGCCTGATGACGTGCCGATGGAAGTCGGCGCTTTGATTGGATGCTCGGTAACCACCGGCGTTGGTGGAGTTATCAACCAGCCGGGGATCCGTGCCGGAATGACAGTCGCCGTAATAGGAACCGGCGGAGTCGGACTCAACGCTCTTCAAGGAGCCAAGCTGGTAAACGCTTCGAAAGTAATCGCAGTCGATGTTCTCGATCACAAACTGGAGTTCGCTTACAAGTTCGGCGCAACTCATGTTGTAAACTCGAAGAGCGAAGACCCGGTAAAAGCCATTCAGGAATTAACTGACGGCGGAGTCGATTTCGCATTCGACACGTTTGGGCACCAGATCACCACAAAGCAAGCGTTCGATGCAACCCGCAAGGGTGGAACGACTGTAGTTGTCGGTCTCGCACCTGATGGAATGGATGCCAACATTCCGATGATCGACCTCGTGAGAAATCAGAAAACGCTTGTGGGTAGCTACTACGGCTCTGCTAGCCCGCATCAAACGTTCGCCACTTTGCTTGATTTGTACCAGCAAGGAAGGATTGACGTAGGTGGAATTGTTACCCGTCAATACAAGCTCGAAGAGATCAACGAGGCATACCAAGCACTCGAGCGCGGTGAGGACGGGCGCGGAGTCATCGTTTTCGACTAACGATAAACCCTGTTTATAACGCCCTCAATAATGTGCGAATCAGTTCGATTGTTCAATTTTTCACTTGCTGGCAAATCGGGTGACTGCTATGCTCCGATTCGGCCATTTTTGAGTCGTAAATCTAGTAACGACAGTTGATGTTCGAAGACTATTTCAGGCAGTACGCGCTGCTAATCATATTTGCCATCGTGGCGGTCACAGTTCCTGTAGGGATGCTGATGATGAGTTACATGGCTCAATTCATCCGGGTTAGGCCGTCCCGCCCCACCAAGATTAAGGAAACCGCTTACGAAGGTGGAATGGTTCCGATAAGTGATCGCCCAGCGCGGTTTAACTTCCGTTACTACTACTACGCACTCCTATTTGTCGTGTTCGATGTGGAAACCGTGTTCTTGTTCCCGTGGGCAGTGAAATACGGTGTAATGTCGAAGCAGTTCGGATTTGCTGCCCTGGGAGCCGTCCTGGTCTTTCTGTTGGTTGTGACAGTTGGCTACGCCTACGCATGGCGAAAGCAGGCTCTAGAATGGGTGTACAACAAATGACCCTTGGCCCAAAGCTGACTGATCCGTACGGGACACCACCAGGTGCCGATCCGAGAGGCGCGTTGCAGTCGATCACGCTGGATTTGGACAAGCGAGAAGGCACATCGATCAACAGGATGAAGTCGACTCACCTTGAGCCGTTTCCTGATCCTGTAATAGAAGTTCCTGATGAACTGAAGCGCAGCGTGATCGTTAGTTCAGTCGATTACCTTTTGAATTGGGCACGAAAGTCTTCGGTATTCCCGCTGCAGTCAGGTCTTGCCTGTTGTTCATTTGAAATGATCGCATCGGCAATGGCGCGTTTCGATATTTCTCGATTCGGCATGGAAGCGTTCCGTGCAACTCCTCGTCAAGCCGACCTGTTGATTGTCGCCGGTACATTGACCTGGAAAATGGCAGTGCCGCTGCGCAGGTTGTACGACCAGATGGCAGAACCGCGATGGGTTATCTCAATGGGGGTCTGCGCGACTTCCGGCGGGCCTTACTACCAGAGCTACTCCGTCGTGCCTGGCGTGAATCACATTATGCCGGTAGACGTTTACGTTCCCGGTTGCCCGCCACGTCCGGACGCACTCCTCTATGGAATCATGCAGTTGCACGACAAGATCCGGAAATACAGTCTTACCGGTCAGGCGGCAGGACAAGAATGACGACTGCCTGGCACGGACAAGCTCTTGCTGAGGCAATTGAAGCCTTTGCGCCCGGAGCAGTGGTTTCTAGCTCGGACTCGGACGTTTGGGTTGAGCCTTCTGCCATTTCAAGTGTTTGCGAGGGCCTGAAAACTCGACCTGAGTTCAAATTCGATTTGTTGAGCAGCGTGACTGCGGTCGACTACATCGACCATTTTGAAGTGGTGTACCACCTCACTTCACTCCCCTATGCTGCGACCGCTGTCCTCAAGACGAAGGTTGGGCAGGGCAGAACTGAGGCGAACGTTCCGAGTGTGGTGCCTGTTTGGCGTGGGGCTGATTACCAGGAACGCGAGGTTTGGGACTTAATGGGTATCCGTTTCGATGGTCACCCCAACCACAAACGGATCATGCTATGGGAGGGATTCCCGGGTCACCCGCTTCGCAAAGATTATGTGACTTACGATCAGTCGATCCAAGCTCCGAATGGCGAGGATGACGAGTAGTGGCAGTTAAAACACAGCCAGTAACGGTCAACCTCGGACCTCAGCACCCTTCAACGCACGGAGTGTTCCGTATGCGTGTGATGTTCGATGGTGAGGAAATTGTCGATGTAGAACCAGTTTTCGGTTACCTGCACCGCGGAACTGAGAAACTCGCTGAAGAGCGCACTTATTCGCAAATTATTACGTTGACCGATCGCATGGACTATGTGTCGTCCATGTTGAACAACCAGTCGTACGTATTGGCAGTCGAGAAACTCGCAGGAATCGAAGCTTCACCTCGCGGTGTTTGGCTGCGAATGATCGCCTCTGAATTGCAAAGGATCGCGAGCCATTTGGTCGCGACGGGATTCCTGTTGCAGGACCTTGGTGCACTAGGTACTCCCCTTATTTACTGCATGCGTGAGCGAGAGCGAATTCTCGATCTATTCGAAATGCTTTGCGGTGCTCGAATTACAAACTCGTACATGCGTCCTGGCGGAGTGTTTATGGACGCGCCAGATGAGTTCTGGCCTGCACTCGATCGCGAACTGGATGATATCGTCAACACAATCGACGAACTTGAGGCATATCTCAGCGGTAATGAAATCATCTTCTCCCGCACCAAGGGGACCGCAGTTCTGTCTCCAGAATTGCTCATCAACGCTTCCATAACCGGTCCAATGCTGCGAGCGAGCGGTGTCGACTGGGATCTGAGGCACAGGGACCCCTACGACTATTACGACAAGGTCGATTTTAAGCGGATTCTGCACACTGCGTCGGACAACTACGCTCGCTACTGGGTGCGAGTTCAGGAAATGCGCGAGTCGGTGAAAATTGTCCGACAGTGCATGGAGCAAATTGAACCAGGTCCGGTTCGTCCGTCATTTGACGATGTTCCTCGATTGATCCGTCCACCTGTTGGTGATGTTTACTCAGCCATCGAAGGATCCAAGGGCGAACTCGGGTTTTATTTGGTTTCTGACGGCAGCATTGCCCCGTACCGCATGCACGCACGTGCCTCATCGTTGATCAACCTGACACTTCTCAGGGAAATGCTGATCGGTGAGCAGTTCGGTGATCTATTCGTGATCTTTGGTAGTGTCGATTTGAACATGGGGGAGGTTGACCGCTAATGAGCGCAGCTTTCCTCGACAACTCGCTGTGGCGAAACATCTACTGCGTAATAGCAGGCGAAAGTACTGAGTGCGCTGCTCGGGATTATTCTTCCGGTCTTCTGCCAGGTGGCATGGAGTGGCTTGCATTCCTGCTTTCGGCGCTAGTTGTCGCTGCCATATTTGCGAATGCGATTCTGGGTGGCGTAATCGTCCTTATCTGGGGGGAGCGACGACTATTTGGTCGCTTCCAGAATCGAACCGGACCGAACCGTTGGGGGCCATGGGGGACACTGACCTCAGTTGCCGACGCTATCAAGACCATGTTCAAAGAGGATTTGGTTCCGGCCGAAGCAGATCGCATCTTGTTCAACCTTGCCCCGGTAATGATTGCTGCGCCTGCCTTGATCGTGTTTTCTGTGATCCCGGTTGGAGTTGGAACTTACGTTGCAGATTTGAACGTGGGTGTGCTGTTCATCATGGCAGTCACCTCACTTACTACTCTTTCAGTTCTCACAGCTGCATGGTCGTCGGCAAACCGTATAGCGATTCTTTCTGCACTGCGTTCTGTTGCGCTCCTGGTCAGTTACGAAATTCCAATGGCACTGGCATTGGTTGGTGTGATCATGCTTGCCGGTTCTATGTCGCTTGGGTCGATCATCGAAGCGCAGGCAATTCCGTTCATCCTCGTTCAGCCGCTCGGATTCTTCGTTTTCTTCCTTGCTGCAATGGCGGAAATGGCACGAGCTCCATTCGACCTCACAGAGGCCGAGTCGGAACTCGCAGCTGGATACTTGAACGACTACGCCAGCATGAAATTCGGCCTGTTCTTCCTTGCTGAGTTCATTGCTGAGTTGAGCACATCGGCAATCATTACAACGCTGTTCTTGAGCGGTTGGAAGGGTTGGGACCCAATTCCTTCGCACCTGTGGTTTGCTGTGAAGCTGATTCTGGTGCTGTTTGTGATCATCTGGTTCCGAATGACGCTTCCTCGATTGCGTGTCGACCAGGTCCTGAAATTTGCCTGGAAGGGTCTTTTCGAGTTGACGATGATCAACATCATTGTCACCGCTGTACTGATTGCCATTTGGCCGGAGCCATCAACAACAGAGTTGTGGATTATGGCGGCAATCAACTGGCCAGTCGCAATCATTTCGATCTGGGCAGTGAGCAAGTTGTTGGGCACCAGTTCGTACGAGAACCCAACTCCATCAGCATCAGCCCCGATTTACCCGGTTGGTACTGAGACGCTTCCTGCAAACGCTGGTGTGCATGGTGGAGGTGACAAATGATCGGTATGGGACTACCTCGCGGATTTGTCGTAACTCTCAAAAATTTCTTGCGCCCGCACTCAACTGAACAATACCCAGACCGGCATGTTGGCCTGTTTGGTGCTGCCAAAGAGGCCGGTATGAATCCGGTGCAGTTCCTCGTCAAGCGACCGGGCGATTCGCTCAAAGCGATCGCTGGTTTGGCGACTGTTCCTGTGAAGGTCAAGCAGTCAGCTCGGTTCCGAGGAAACGAGTTCACTTATTTCGAAGAGCGCTGCACCGCATGTGCAAGCTGTGCGAAGTACTGTCCGCTGGGAATTATTGAGATCGTCAGTGTGCCCGGCAAGATCGATGCGCAAGAAGGTGAGAGCTACAAACTCGAAGTCTTTGATATTGATATCGGTCGCTGCATGTTCTGCGGTCTTTGTGTCGAAGCATGTCCTTATGACGCACTCCACATGGGCACGAGCTTCGAGCGATCTAAATATGTTCGAGATGATCTGGTCATCACGAAAGATGAACTCTGGGATGCCGAGAAACGTCCGAGTGCGTTCTACCGTCCTCAGTTCGAGGAGAATGGATTCGATCCTTTCGCCGAGGAAATGGAAGATTTCCACGACGCTGGACGTCACGAGCGCAAGACCTACGATGAGATGAAAAAGAAGTGGGTCGACGAGCGATGATGGAAGTATCAACGCTGACAAGCGTCGCATTCTGGATCGTTTCGGCAGTTATTCTTGGACTGGCTGTGATTGTTGTCACCCAACAGAACGTCTACCGAGCTGCAATAGCCCTTGCTGGCACATTCCTTGGAGTTGGAATTCTGTACTTCATCCTGAGCGCTGAGTTTGTTGGGGTCGTTCAAATCCTCGTTTACGTCGGGGCTATTTCAGTTCTTCTGGCGTTCGCCGTGATGTTCATCCAAGACGTCACCACCGGTAGCCGTCCGTCTCAGGGGCGAGCTGTTGGTGGAACGATGGCTGCTCTCTTGTTCGCCGCACTTGTATTTGCCTCTTACAACTCCGATTGGACCTCAATCGACTCAATAACAGATGAAACAGCCCGAGCTGCCCTGACCGACGGATTCGTTGAAGTAGGTGAAGGTGACAACTTAATTGTTGCCGCACCTGGCTTGGTTGACGCTGATAGCCCGATCGTTGAAAACGACGGTGTGCTCGTAAACAGCACCGGACCTCTTGGTGTTTTGCTGACAAGAGAATATGTGCTTGCGTTTGAAGTTATTGGACTGTTGTTGGTAGCCGCACTGCTTGGTGGACTGCTGTTAATGCGTGATCCAGAAAACGAGGAGGCTGAAGCGTGACGTTAGAGAACGTCCTCCTTGTATCGGCAGCGTTGTTTGCCATTGGGATCTACGGCGCGGTTTCACGTCGAAGTGTGATCAGCGTAATCATGTCTCTTGAACTTATGTTCAACGCAGTAATCATTGCTGCAGTTGGCTTTGCAAGGTTTACACCGGCTGCGGCACTGCTCTCAGGTGATCCTTTGACTGCAGAGGCCGTTAGATCGGCTCTTACTGGTCACGCATTTGCCATATTTGTAGCCGCAGTTGCAGCAGGTGAAGCTGCGTTGGCTTTTGCTCTTGTATTTGCAATGTACCGATCTAAAGAAACGGTCGAGATTACGGAAGCTTCGGAGTTGAGGAATTAGTCGACACTTCGGCAAGCATCGCTATGTGGGTTGATTACAAGAAAACTCAAAATTTGATCTCAGCGGAGATGTGGAAAGACCTTCTCGAAGGAGAAGGTTTGCCAACGAAGATCATTCCGGAAGGGAACATCCTGGACTGGTCCGAGAATGCTGCATACCGCGTGATGGTTCCAAAAGGCCGCGAGCACGTGGCTGACGAAATATTGAGAAAGCTTTAGCAGGAACGATTAGTTGGTTACTGAAGGCCTGGCCTGGTTCATAATCGCTCTCCCAATCATCAGCATGCTGGTGAACGGGCTGCTTATACGCGGCTTCGTTGGTTCCGAGTCCCGCTATGCCGGTTATCTTGCGGTCGCTGCAATTGGTGGCTCATTCATAATTTCTCTGCTGACTCTTTTCACGGTCATGGGCGATGGACCAATCGCAACAGAGAAACGTGATTGGATTGCAATTGGTGGTCTGAATCTTACGTTTGGACTCCTGATCGACCAACTGACGGCAATCATGCTCGTTGTTGTTAGTGGTGTCAGTTTGCTTGTCCAGATTTACGGACAGGCGTACATGCATGGTGACAAGAGTTACACCCGCTACTTCACCTACATGTCATTGTTCACGGCATCGATGCTGGGTCTGGTTCTATCTCGAAACCTGATCCAAATCTTCGTGTTCTGGGAACTCGTCGGTGTCTCCTCATATCTCCTAATCGGATTCTGGATGGATCGACCTTCTGCAGCTGCTGCTGCCAAGAAGGCGTTTCTAATGACCAGGTTCGGTGACTTCGGATTCTTGCTTGGAATCCTTTGTTTGTACTCAGTCGACACTTCCTACATGGACGTGGTGACGCTGTATCACGCTCTTGAAGCGCACGAGATCGCTGCCTCTGTTGCAACATGGGTAGCACTTGGACTGTTCGCAGGAGCGGTTGGTAAATCGGCGCAATTCCCGTTGCACTCCTGGTTGCCCGATGCGATGGAAGGTCCGACTTCTGTATCTGCGTTGATCCACTCGGCGACGATGGTGACGGCAGGTGTGTTCCTCGTTGCTCGATTCTTCCCGCTGTTCGAGCACTCTGACATCATGACGTTAGTTGCCTTGGTCGGTGGAATCACCGCAGTGTTCGCAGCAACGATGGGTCTTGTTGCCAACGACATCAAGCGAGTACTCGCTTATTCAACTGTCTCGCAGTTGGGTTACATGATGCTGGCACTCGGTATTGGTGCTTATGCTCCCGCCATATTCCACCTGTTCACACACGCGTTCTTTAAGGCAGCGTTGTTCCTTGGTGCGGGTTCGGTGCATCACGCATCAGGAACCTTCAACATGAATTACATGGGGGGACTTAAGAAGTACATGCCGTGGACCTACTGGGGCATGGTTATTTCGAGCTTGAGCCTCGCGGGACTGTTCCCATTCTCTGGATTCTGGTCGAAGGACGAAATTCTCGGGCACGCTGCACATGTGGACGGCGTCGGGCCAGTAGTTCTCGTACTCGGTCTTGTCGCAGCTTTGATGACCGCCTTCTACATGTTCCGAGCCATCTTCATGACATTCCATGGTGAATGGAAAGGTGGTGGTGATCAGGAGATTGAGGACGCGGAGAAGGCTGGCGAGCCACTCCCAGTCGGAAGCACTCACTCGCACTCTGGTGAGTCGCCGTGGTTGATGGTTGGCCCCATTGTCCTGCTTTCGATCCTCGCAATATTTATCGGTTTCTTATCTAACCCGACAGTTGAAATTGCAGGCATCAATAAGCATGCCTTCGCACATTTCGTGACTGAAGAGAACCACGATGTGTTCCCGACTCACGAAGCTGCTGTGCACGCTGGAGCCGCACCTGAATTTAACTTCATGGTCGCGGGTATCTCTACTGTGCTTGCAGTTGCAGGAATTGGACTTGCGTACCTGATGTACATGAGCAAGTCGATCTCAGCTGAGTCCGTTACGAATACGTTCAGACCTGTATACGACATCATGTTCCGTAAGTACTACTTCGACGAGTTGTACGAGAACCTGGTGGTCAAATCGATTTTCTATAAGTACGTCGCTGATGCCCTGCGCTGGTTCGATGAACACTGGATTGATAACACCAACGTTCACTTATCGAACTGGGTTAGCAGGATTGGACGCAGCGGAACATTGATCCAAAACGGTCAAGCACAAACCTACGCAGTCGGTATGGTTATCGGTGTCGTCGCAGTTATTGCTGGATTCCTACTCTGGGGCTGACAAAGCACGTGAGAATTAGCTCAAGAAACATATTCAACAACGTTCAGGAGGCCTTCATTGTTTGATGGAATCCTGACGATCACGATATTCCTGCCGGCGGTTGTCGCACTTCTGACGACCTTGTTGGTGAGGGGTGACAAGTCCGACCAGTACATCCGTTGGATTTCTATCGGTGCTACTGTCTTTACGTTCATCCTGACCGCAATGGTGTTCTTCGGTTACGACCGAGATGCCAGCGGGATCCAAATGGTCGACTACTTTGAGCGATGGATCCCGATCGATGCATTGCGATCCTCGTACGTAGTCGGTGTAGACGGTTTGAGCGCTCCGCTGGTTCTGCTCACCGGAATTCTCGGTATGGCAGCCGCGTTTGCATCCTGGAGAATCCAGCACCGGGTAAGAGAGTATTTCCTGTGGTTGCTGCTGCTCCAGTCGGCTGTACTAGGTGTCTTCACTTCGCTCGATTTGTTGTTGTTCTTTATCTTCTTCGAGTTCGAGCTGATCCCGATGTACATGCTGATCGCTATTTGGGGTAGTGGTCGACCCCGTTACTCAGCGATGAAGTTTGTTCTGTTCACTCTTGTCGGTGGTGCGTTCATGCTGGTCGCAATACTTGCTCTGTTCGTAACTCCAGATGTGAATACTCTGGCAATGGTTTCGATTCCAGAACTTGGAATCGTTGGAATACCCGAGATCATCGCTAATGCCGACCTGGTTATTCCGGCAGCGTTGATATTCACATTCTTCTTCATCGCATTTGCTGTGAAACTTCCGACGTTCCCTGTGCATAGTTGGCTTCCAGATGCACACACTGACGCTCCTACGGCTGTGTCGGTAATGCTTGCCGGTGTGTTGCTGAAGATGGCTGGTTACGGTCTGCTGCGAATCAACGTTGGTTTCTTCCAGGAAACACAAGGATTCACGATCCATGACGTTGCAGGTGCAATGGCGGTCGTAGCTGCGATCTCTGTCGTGTATGGAGGAATAATTACCGTTCGTCAGACCGATATGAAGCGTCTAATTGCTTACAGCTCGGTTAGCCACATGGGATTCGTGATGCTCGGCATTGCTGCAATTGGGTCCTCACCCGCAGACACGTCTGCCGGTGGTTTGAACGGTGCAGCATTACAGATGTTTACTCACGGAACAATCACCGGACTTGCCTTTTTGATGGTTGGACTGTCGTACGACAGAACTCACACGCGACACATTCCACATCTCGGTGGTTTGTGGAAGAAGATGCCACTTATCGCAATATTTTTCCTGATTGCCGGATTTGGATCGCTTGGTTTGCCGGCACTCTCTGGATTCGTTGCAGAAATTATGGTGTTCCTGGGTACATTCTCAGTCTGGCCGTGGGCAACAGGTGTTGCTGCGTTCGGAGTTGTTCTTGCAGCTGGATATACCCTTTGGATGGTTCAGCGAGTGTTCTTTGGTGCACGACCTGCGAGTCCGGGCTTAGCCGATGATGTTTACGACGGACTGACCGATGCATCGTGGGTAGATATGATCCCGGTTATCGCTCTGGCGGCTCCGATATTTATCGTTGGAATCTGGCCATCGGTCGTGACTGATGTCTTTGATCTCGGAATACAGGCGGTGCTGAGGTAATGACTGGTCAGGACTTCTGGGCACTATCCCCTGAAATTTCTCTCGCTGCGGTTGCGCTTCTAGTGATCACAGTCGACCTGATGACGCGAAACATCGGTCGTGTCGTTGCTGTTGCCTTTATTGGCCTGTCGTTGCCCCTACTGTTCACACTGAACCTTTGGTACGGCTGGTTCGGCGATCCGGCAACTGGTGCTGCGCTTTTCGATACTTTCGAAGCAGACAGATTCTCACTGTTCTTCAAATTCCTTATGATCACAGTGACAGCCGGGACACTCCTCGCTTCCAACCACTACGTGACGTCGGACAAAGTGAAGGCATACGGCGGTGAGTTTGTTTCTCTGCTGCTGTTGTCAGTAACTGGAATGATGTTGCTGGTTTCGGCGACCGAGTTGATCACAATCTACGTTTCACTCGAACTGACCGCTTTGCCAGTTGTGGCTCTTGCTGCAATTCATCGCACTCGACGGTCGGTTGAAGCAGGAACTAAGTTCTTCGTACTTTCGGCGATTTCCAGTGCAGTCCTGCTGTACGGATTCGTTTACATATTTGGTTTCACCGGGAGCACTCATCTTGATGTGATCATGCAGCGGCTTGCCGAACTGCCGAGCGAAGCCGGTGTTCCGTTTGGTTCATATGCTGTTCTCGCTGCAGTGGTGATGATCGTCGCGGGATTCGGCTTCAAAATGGCGGTCGTACCGTGGCAAATGTGGGTCCCCGACGTTTACCAGGGAGCACCTACTCCGGTTGCTGCTTTCCTATCTGTTGCTTCGAAGGGTGCGGCCTTCGCTGTCGTCTTGCGGATCATGTACACGGCATTCGGTGATTCTGCATTGATGCAGGACTGGTCGGGACTGTTCGCAATTCTGGCAGCAGTTTCGATGACGGTCGGTAACTTGCTGGCGCTGTCGCAAACAAGCATTACCCGACTTCTCGGTTATTCGACTATTGCCCAGGCTGGTTACATTCTCGTGGGAATCGCTTCTGTCCCTGCCAACCAGGTTGGCGCATCGTTCGCTGGCGGTGGACCGCAGGGAGCGATGTACTACCTTGCCGGTTACGCATTCACTAACCTGGCAGTGTTCTTTGCAATCACGGCTGTTACATCTCGTACTGGCGATGACTCCATCGAGGGATTGAATGGTCTACTGAAGCGCTCCCCGCTAATGGCCGGATTGTTGATCTTCGGAATACTTTCGTTGCTCGGTATGCCGCCGACCGTTGGATTCATGGCGAAAGTCGTTGTGTTCGGTGCGGCACTGAACACAAATCTCGCGTGGTTGGCAGTTCTCGGTGTTGTGAACACTGTTCTCGCTGCCTACTACTACTTGAGAGTTGTTCGGGCGATTGTGTTTGAAGATCCCGCGGATAACTCGAAGATCAGCGCTGACGTTCCGGCAATCACGGCGACCGGTCTGGCTGCAATCGGTGCTGGAGTCTTTGGTATCGCCCCGTTCTTACTCCTCGAGTTCGCAGAAAGTGCACTAAGCATCGTCTAGTGCGGTTACACTCTCGATTGTTGTTTGAGAGTGCGTGCAATACGCTACGTAAGGTTCGAATCCCCAGATGGCACCTTTCCGAAGCATAGGAGTTGTTCACCACGGCCTCGTAAAAGAGGCCGGCGAACTGGCGTCCGCGCTGGCCAACAAATATAGCGACGGTCGTACTTGGTGTTTGGCAACACAGGACACTCTCGATGAGACGAGCGAACAACTCGCGCAGTCAGACCTAATCATTACGATTGGTGGCGACGGAACAATACTTCGTGGTGCTCATGAAGCTGCTGAACTCGGAATCCCCGTGCTTGGTATCAACATGGGGCGGGTTGGATTCATGAGCGATCTCGAAGCCAAGGACGCCCTTGAATCAGTCGATTGGTATTTGCAAGGGAACGCAAGGACTGAAACGCGAGCAATGCTTTCTGCATCAGTATCCGGGCATGAATCCAGCTTTAGCGCACTCAACGACGTGACCGTCGCTCGTGGTGCTGTTCTGAGAGTCATTGACGTTCGCACTGTCGTTGACGGAGTCCACCTCGCGACATACCGCGGTGATGGCGTGGTGGTTTCAAGCGCCACGGGATCTACCGGATACAGTCTGTCTTTAGGTGGACCGGTGATGGACCCAGAGTCGAAGGGCTTCATAGTCAAACCAATAGCAACTCATATGAGCCAGTTTGGCGGCGTAATTCTACAACCAACGTCGAAAGTAGAACTGACAACTCTTACTGAAGAGGAAGCCACCGTGAATATCGATGGATTCGTCGATATTTCTCTTGATCCTGGCGATACCGTCACGGTCACTCAAGAGGGCAAGCACGCACTGTTCCTGAGACGGAAATCCCCGGCAGAATTCTGGGGTGAATTGTCTCGAAGACTCGGATTGCGAAAAGGTTCCCTCAAAAACTCACGTAGAAGCCGACAATAACTGCACGTCGAGAGTAAAATACTTGGGCTTTGCGACCGAAACGTCCGTCTATCCTGTCAGTTGATCGAAAGTACGAGGGAAATAGGATTTCCCTGCGAATAGACACTGCTCAGTTTGAAGATGGACCGGAGTTCGACAAAGAAATAATTGAACATCCTGGATCAGTAGTACTCATCCCGATAACTGACGAAGGGCAAGTACTTCTGATCCGTCAGTACAGACTGGCAGCAGGCAAAGAACTCTTGGAAGCCTCTGCTGGTACCAGAGAATCAGGAGAAGAACCGGAGACAACAGCTCACAGAGAACTGCAAGAAGAAGTTGGCTATAAAGCAGGGACATTGATCCGTATTGGAGGTTCCTGGGTAGCTCCAGGGTACTCTACCGAATACACCCATAATTTCATCGCAAAAGACCTGGTTTACTCACCGCTTGCGCAAGATGACGGAGAAGATATCGTTGTCGAGGCGCACGATTTTTCCGAGATTCCTGAACTGATCCGGAGCGGTGAACTGGAAGACCAAATGACGATTGCGGCTCTCTTGTCCGCTCAACACGTTTACGAGCAAGTCCTGGATATTTAGATATGAACAAGTTCATGAACGAGTCAAGCACGAGGCTAGCCAATGTATGAGCACGATGTCCTGATTATCGGCGGTGGACTCGCCGGACTCAGGGCCGCTGTCGAAGTTACCCGGGCGGGAGCCGACGTAGCGGTAATCTCAAAAGTTCACCCTGTAAGAAGTCACTCAAACGCTGCGCAGGGCGGAATTAACGCTCCGTTGACGGACCGTGGCGATGATTGGGAAGGTCACGCTTATGACACCATCAAGGGAAGTGACTTCCTGGCTGATCAGGATGCCGTTGAAATAATGTCGAGCGAAGCCGGTGACGCTGTCATTGAACTCGAAAGAATGGGTGTCATTTTCAGCCGAGGTGAAGACGGCAAACTTGGAACTCGTCGATTCGGTGGTCAGAAAAAGGCTCGAACGTTCTTCGTTGGAGCCATCACCGGTTCGGCAATGCTCCACGTACTCTACGAACAGGCACTGAAGTTAGGCCTGAACGTCTACGAAGAGTGGTTCGTAACCAAGCTCATCATTGAAGACGGTGCATGCCGTGGTGTCGTAGCTCTCGATCTTAAAACCGGTGAGCTCCACACCATCAAGGCTAAAGCGGTCATCATGGCAGCCGGTGGAGCTGGTCGAGTATTTGAGCCATCAACTAACGCATTGATCTGTACTGGAGATGGTCTCGGACTTGCTTACCAGGCAGGTGTCCCGTTGATGGACATGGAGATGATCCAGTACCACCCAACTACGCTTGCTCGAACCGGTATTTTGCTTTCCGAAGCAGCTCGAGGTGAGGGTGCTCACCTGCTGAACGCCAATGGCGAACGGTTCATGGAAAAGTACGCTCCTGATTACATGGAACTAGCTTCACGAGACGTCGTGTCCCGATCTGAACAGACCGAAATCAACGAGGGCAGGGGAGTAGACGGAAACGTTCTGCTTGACCTTCGACATCTCGGACGTGAATACATTGAGCAGCGACTCGGTTACCTTCAAGAAGTTTCAGTAGAGTTCCTGGGGATCGATATGGCCGAGCAGCCCGTTCCGGTGCAGCCAGGAATGCACTACATCATGGGCGGTATCAAGACCGACGTAGACGGAGCCACTTCAGTTCCAGGTCTTTACGCCGCAGGTGAATGTGCGAACGTAAGCGTTCACGGTGCAAACCGACTGGGAGCTAACTCGCTTCTAGACACGGTCGTATTCGGACGTCGGTCCGGAGCGCACGCCGTTGAGTACATCAAGTCTGTCGGTGACCACTCAAGGGCTGAAGAAGACCTCGCATCTGAGAAAGCTCGAATCCAGGGAATTCTCGATCGACCTCAGGGAGAACGTGCCGCAACTGTCCGAGACGATCTTGCTACCGGAATGACGAAGGGCATTGGTGTGTTCCGAGATCAGGCATCAATGGAAGGTGCTCTTGAGAATCTGCTGAACGTCAAAAAGCGATTGCCTAACGTTTCGGTTGAGAACAAGGGCAGGGTTTTCAACACCGATCTCATGTTCGCTCTTGAACTCGAATTTATGGTCGAATGTGCAGAAGGTGTTGTCGGTGGCGCACTTGCGAGGAAGGAAAGCCGTGGTGCTCACTTCCGAACTGATATCACCGAACGTGACGACGAAAACTGGCTGAAACACACTCTTGTCTACAAGGACGAGTCTCAGGAGCATGGTTACCGCGTTGACACTTCGCCAGTCACGATCACTCAGTGGGAACCAGTAAAGAGGGTCTACTAAATGCAGGTCAGTCTGAAGGTAAAGAGGTTCGACCCGGAAGATTCCGGAGGTAAGACCTGGTGGCAGGAGTATGAAGTTGACATACATCCTGACTCCACTGTTCTCGACGCTCTGATCAAAGTCCGTGAACAGGTCGACGGCACACTCGCACTTCGTTGTGCGTGCCGGGCTTCAATTTGCGGATCATGTGGAATGAGGGTGAACGGCAATGCCAAGCTTGTCTGTAAAACCCGAGTTGTCGAAGTTGCTCCGAACGGTGAGCAATTGACCATCGAACCGATGGGTAACCAGCACGTTGTTCGAGATCTGGTCATTTCACTCGACACATTCTTCTCGCAGATCAATCGTGTTGAGCCGTATATGCAGCCGAGCTTCGTGCCAGAGCAAGGTGAGTACACCGCATCGAACGATTCGATGGAAAATCTGCTCACAGCAATGAACTGCATTATGTGTGGTTGCTGTGTGTCTGACTGCACCGTTCTCGAAGTCGACAGTAATTTCATAGGTCCGGCGGCGCTTGCGAAAGCATGGCGTTTTACTGAAGACCCACGAGATGACAAGCGCAATGAGCGTCTGAAGTCTCTAAACGATGAAGATGGCGGAATTTGGGACTGCACACGCTGCATGAAGTGTGTTGAAGTTTGTCCGAAGGATGTCGCTCCGATGGAACGAATCATGGAGTTACGTGAAGCTGCTATCGGAGCGGGCAACACCAACACATCCGGCTACCGCCACACCGAATCAATGTACAACTCGGTTCGAAAGCACGGTCGACTCGACGAGACTCGATTGGCTCTCGACTCCGCAGGTTGGACGAACATCCCGCGACTGCTCGATCTTGCTCCGATTGGTTTGAACGCCATGATGAAAGGCAAGCTCCCGCCAGTGTTCCCTCACAAAGCAGAGGACAACAAGAAAGTGAAAGATCTCTACGACCGAGTGGAAGGTGACCAGAAATGAAATACGCCTTCTATCCAGGATGTGTAGCTCGTGGCGGAGCTCCTGAACTTTATGATTCAGCCGTCGCAGTTATGGACAAGCTCGGTATTGAGCACGTTGAACTGACAAAAGCCGCTTGCACAGGAGCTGGTCTTCTCCAAGAGAAGAACCTGAAAATGGGTGACGTTTTGAACGTACGCACCTTTGCGATGGCAGAGCAAATGGGACTGCCAATTATGGTCCTTTGCTCAACCTGCCAGGGTGTTATGAGCCAGGCGAATCACCGTGTGAAGAGGGATCCCGAGTACCTTGCTGAAATCAATAGCTTCCTCGCTCCAGAAGGACTGGAGTACAAGGGAACTACCTCGGTAAAGCACTTGCTTTGGGCTCTTATTGAAGACATTGGTCTCGACAAACTCAAGGAAACTTTCACTCGTGAACTTACCGGGATGAACATGGCTCCGTTCTACGGCTGCTACATGGTTCGACCGTCTGAAGCTCTCGAGTTCGGGGCAAACCCGGGTCGTGAAACTTCGCTTGAGCAGCTTATTGAGGCTGTCGGCGGTAGCGTGACTGACTTCGCAGGTAAGACAGCGTGCTGCGGATTCCCAATCCTGTTCATCAACCAGGCTAACTCGATGAAGATGGTTGCGAACCACACCGGCACTGCCAAAGATCTCGGCGCAGATGCGATGGTTACCCCGTGTCCGTTGTGCCACCTGAACCTCGATGGATACCAACCAAAGGCTCGCAAACAGGTCCGAGGTGACAAGGCCGACTTGCCTGTCATCCACGTTCCTCAGCTTATTGGCCTCGCAATGGGAATGAGCACGAAAGAGCTTGGTTTGCAGAAGCACATGGTTTCCACGAAGGAAATTGTGCGTAAAGCTGAAGCGGTTGGTGTTGGAAGTTAGGCCCAACGTTCCTAGTAATCAAATCGAATCGACCTGCTCATGGCAGGTCGATTTTTTTATGTCGAATAATCCTGTTGTTGACTAGACTGTCGCCGAACATGACTAAGCGAGGCCACGAATGAAAATCACGTCTGTAAAAGCAATCCCGATGTCAGACCCGATTCCCGTTGAGCGTCAACATCGCACTGACCTGGGAACCAAGGTGAAATCTGACAACGTGATGGTGCTGGTCGAAACCGATGAAAGCCTGAGGGGGATCGGTGCCTCGCTGGGTAACCCGGCGGTTGTGGCCGCAGCTGTGAACCACGAGTTGGGACCGGAACTTATCGGTGAAGATCCAATGTTCTCCGAACGCATCTACGAGAAGATGTATAACGGCTCCCGCTGGGCACCCGCAATCGAAACAGGAATCACCCAGCCGGACCCTAGCCGTCGTCGCGGTGTGGTAATGGAAGCAATAGCGGGGATCGACATTGCAATATGGGATGTGAGATCTCAAGCGCTCGGTGTACCGATGTACCAGGCGATGGGTGCTGTTCGTGAATCTATTCGTGGATATGCTTCTGGTGGTTGGGCTCCGGGTGAAGAGGCGGAAGCTGAGCTTGGTGGTTACGCTGCAAAAGGCTTCAGCGCCGTAAAAATGCGAGTCGTGGGGCACGACGGATTCAAAGTCGACAATACGGTGACTCGTGTAGCTGCGGCACGACGAGGGATTGGTCCTGACGTGGAGTTGATGGTTGATGCGCACGGTTCTCTTGACGTGATGAACGCAATCAAAGTTGCTGAAGCGATCGAGGAATACGAAATCTCATGGTTCGAGGAACCTGTTTCGCCCGACGACCATGCTGGTCATGCCCGCGTCAGGAACTCGACCTCAATTCCGATCGCCACTGGAGAGCGTGAATTCACCCGATTTGATTTCCAAAGCTTGCTCGATCACGAGGCGATCGATGTTGCTCAACCGGATGTCGCAAGGGCAGGGGGCATTACTGAGATTCGCCGGATTGCTGCGTTGGCTTCAGCGCGCGGAGTGAAAGTTGCACCACACGCCTGGGGGTCGGGAGTTCTGTTTGCTGCATCGATCCATCTCGCCATGGCTTTACCTAACTGCCACATCCTTGAGGTGTCACAGGGGTACATGCCAATGATGAACGAGCTCTTCAACGAGGACTATGACATTCGAGATGGGCGAGTCTATCCACCGTCAGCACCAGGACTCGGGTTCACGATACGAGACGACGCTATGGAGCGATTCAAGTACGTCGAGGGACCGGAGTACGTCTTCTAGTTGGATTTAGCGAACGAGGTTTTTGCCCAGTCGTTCAACAAGATACTATTTTCCTGAACGATCTTCCTGACGCGATCATCGTTCCAACCTCGACGACCCATCCAACGAAGGATTAGTCGTAAGTCTGGGGCGGATTCATCATCCGGATAGTTGAGAAGCTCTGTCTTCAGGGTTGAGTGACTGGCGATGTAATTTGGCACGGGACATTGTACTTCGATCAACTCTCTGGCCGCTCTTACATCCCCTCCGTTGATTCTGAGGATACGTTCTAGCCATGTGTCGAATTCCCAGGCGACGGCCAGATCCCATATCTCATCGATCTCTGTTCCGCGCGCAGTACCCGGAAACAACCCGGTAATTCGCTTCAAGATTCCAGGCGATTCTCCATACGATGCCGGGAATCTCAGATCGCCGATCGAATGCAGGGTCGCTGCGTAAGCTGCAGAAACAAAGTCGTAATAGAGCGGCTCAAAGGACGCTGGTGGCAACTCAATCTCGTAGGTGTACTCAGGAGTCGGCTTCTCGAAGTCCCATGCCAGCATCGCGAACTCGATTGTTGCCGGTTGTGGTGGACTCGGTTTCCAATCAAGCGCTTTTATTACTTCGATTTCTGTGGACATGAGAATTCGATCCGGACCAGTACTGATCTCAAGAGGATACACAGTTTCCAGTATTGACCGCACTGGTGCCGATGGGCATGTTACAAGGAAACTAATTATTTATTTGAACACAGTGGTCAAATAAATTATCCTCTTCGGCATGCCGCCACGAAAATACAATCTTGGAAAGAGAACGGCTTCAGTTGAAGCAACTCGTGCTCGGATAATCGATGCAGCGATTGACGCGTATGCCGAGCTGAATGTCTCTGGGACTTCTATGCATGAGGTCGCCAGAAGGGCAAACGTTGCACCGGGGACTGTTCTATATCACTTCGCTACTGCTAATGAACTTGCCGAAGTTGCTCTAGGTGTTTTGCTGGAGCGATTAAATATGCCAAGTGCTGGATCTGTTGGAAAAATTCCTGACCTAAACCAACGACTGTTGACGACGTTTGTTGAGATGTACGCATTTTTTCAACGCGGAGAGAAATTCGTCAGCATCTACTTCAACGACCGAGAGCAAATTGAAGCTGTGCAAAAAACGAACGCAAACTTTGTACAACAGCTTCACGAACTGATATTCGCTGCGTTAGGTGACGCCTCTTCGAACTACAGAGCCGTGCAAGTCACCGGAGCACTCATGAATCCCAGTTTCAGGGCGTCACTAGCGATGTCTGGAATGTCTGATGAGGAAGCAGCTGCCACGGCGTGCGAGCTGTTATGTTCGTGGCTGAGGAATCAAGGAAAGTCAAAATGAAACTCGCGTATCACCTCTGGTACAAGTTCAGCACACCTCCCTGGGTTATGGGGGGGGCGTCCAGAACTCGAAAAGCTTGTCCTTGATGGAGATGTTCAGCCCACCCGAGTACTGGATCTGTGGTGTGGAACCGGGGGGAACGTCAACTGGTTGACCGCAAGAGGAATAGACGCGACCGGTGTGGACTTTGCGGCAAGCGCAGTAGCGCGAGCGAAACGTGACGCGGAAGAACAGGAGTCGGGTGGGCAGTTCTTCGTCGATGATGTGACCAAACTTGAATCGCTTGACGGGGAATTCGATCTATTCGTCGACTACGGGAAGATTGATGACCTAGGAATCCAAGCGCGTCGGAAGTGCGTGGACCGGGTCAAGGAATTCGCAGCACCCGGCGCGAAGTTCTTTGTGTACGCGTTCGAATGGGAGCCGGTCTGGTGGGAGAAAACGTTGGCGAAGATACTCCCTTTTGGAGAAGGGATCTTCAAACCTGATGAAGTCCATGCCTTATTCGAGCAAGACTGGGATATCAAACAGCTGGAGTTTCTCACTGACCTGAAGGGGTGGCCGAAAGCTTACGGTGTGTATCTAATGACCCTGCGGGATTAAGAGCCCAAATCAGACCTCGCTACAGACTCATAGCTCCGTCAATAACGTGGATTTGGCCGGTTGTGTACGAGGATTCGTCTGATGCCAGGTACACGGCGAGGTGAGCGATCTCCTCTGGAGTACCAACCCTCCCCATCGGTTGTCGCGCAATAAATGCCTCTCGTGCTGCAGTGGGATCGTCTGCGACGTTAATTCGATCTTGGAGCGAAGGCGTTTCAACGGTTGCCGGCGCGATCGCATTGACACGAATGCCATCGCTTAAGTAATCCTTGGCAACCGACTTCGTTATGCCAATGACGGCAGCTTTTGTAGCCGTATAGGCTGCGCGATCTGGGACTCCTAGCAGGTGTGACGAGAGCGATGCCATGTTTATGATCGAACCACCACCGTTTTTGATCATCCTAGGTAAGAATTCTTTGTGCATCCAGAAGAGTGATTTGACGTTCAGATTGAATGAAAAATTCCAGTCTTCTTCCGAACATTCAAGAATCGTTCCCATGGCAACATAACCAGCACAGTTGAACAGAATGTCTGGAGCTCCAGAAGCACTTGCGAATTCGGCGATTGACGATGGATTAGTCACGTCACACTGTCGGGTTTGAATTCCGTCGACTGAATCAAGCTCTGCCAGTTTTTCTGCATTGATGTCACTCGCCCAAACCATTGCACCTTCCATGGCGAACGCCAAAGCCGTGGCTCGACCAATCCCCTGTGCCGCCGCAGTGATGACTGCAGTTTTTCCTTGAAGCCTTCCAGCCATTAATCACTCCTAAAAATCGAGGGCGACCGCAGGGTCGCCCTCGTGTTCATACTTTGGCTCTTCGTTTGAACGCTCTTGTTAGGCCTTCGCCATAATGTCGACGAGTTCCTGGACTGCGTCTGCTGACGCCTTGAGCGCGGCGGACTCAGAATCGGTCAGTTCGACTTCGATGATTTCCTCAACGCCACCGGCTCCGAGCTTGATCGGAACTCCGGCGTAAAGGCCGTCGATTCCGTACTCACCTTCGAGGAAGGCTGCACAAGGCAGGATTTCCTTGCGGTCGAGAAGAATAGCCTCAACCATTTGTGCCGACGCAGCAGATGGCGCGTAATAGGCGGAACCGGTCTTGAGGAGACCGACAATTTCTGCCCCGCCGTCGCGAGTTCGCTGAACAATTTCTTCAAGTCGGTCGGCTTCGATAAGTTTTGAAACCGGTACGCCACCAATGGTCGTGGATCCGATCAATGGGACCATCGTGTCGCCGTGACCGCCGAGAACGTAAGCGGAGACGTTTGTGACAGATACATCGAGTTCCTGGGCAAGGAATGTTCGGAAGCGGGCAGTATCCAGGATGCCTGCCATTCCAACGACTCGTTCCTTCGGGAATCCACTTACTTTATAAGCGTGCTGAACCATTGCATCGAGCGGGTTCGAAACGATAACCAGAACGGCGTTAGGTGAGCGCTTAGCGATTTCTTCGGTTACCGAACCAACAATTTTCATGTTGGTCATCAGCAGGTCGTCACGGCTCATGCCAGGTCGGCGAGCAATTCCTGCAGTGATTACGACAACATCGGAATCGGCAGTTTCGTCGTAGCCATTCGAGCCGGTTACCTGTGCATCGGTACCGAGAACAGGACCAGACTCCAGCATATCGAGAGCCTTGCCCTGAGGCATGTCCTCAACAATGTCGACGAGGACTACGTCTGCGTAGCCTTTTTCGAATATGCGCTGCGCTGTCGTGGCTCCAACGTTTCCGCCACCAACAACTGTCACCTTATGTTTCATTAGTTCTTCCTTGCGTCCCGAACCTGTATCGGGGTTTGTATCGAAAAATTATTTGACGAAATTACTGCCACTTATGCGGTTTGCCTTTGAGCGGCAAGACCTTCCCCGTGTCCTTGCGGATCGCGTGTGTTTCCAGTGTTTTGCGAGTTGATTTGTCGGTGACTCGGCGTATGCCGTCTATGCCTGGTTGTCCCATGGCTTCGGCATGTCCCATCGCAACGAACAGGATGTCGCCTGTTTCATCAGCGACCGCATCGTCACTTTCGTCGCCCTGAACTGCTTCAGCTAGTTCAGAAATCTCCTCGTCGAGAATGTTGGTCCTGTTCGCAACGATGTCGGTTGGTGTTTGGCCATCGAACTGCCCAGAGCCAACCTCGAACCGGTTGTGGAAATCCCAAACCTCACCGGCCATGTCGGAGACGGCTTTTACAAACGCCTCGCGACTGACCGTGTTCGGTGCATATCGTCGTTCTGGAACTTCAGAATCAGACATTAGAGAGGGATATTTCCGTGCTTCTTAGGTGGAATTGAATCCACTTTGTTTTCGAGCATTCGAAGCGCCCGGATAAGTTCAGGACGTGTCTCAGCAGGATCGATTACGTTATCCACGTAGCCACGATTGGCCGCAATGTACGGGTTTGCAAATCGGTTTCGGTAGTCGTCGACCATCTCGGCACGCTTGGCGTCTGGATCTTCGGCTTCGGAAATTGCTTTGCGACCGATTACGTTAACTGCACCTTCTGGTCCCATGACAGCAATTTCGGCACTTGGCCAGGCGAGGTTCACGTCTGAGCGAAGCTCCTTCGAGCTCATGACGATGTAGGCACCGCCGTAAGCCTTTCGCAGAATCACTGCTATCTTCGGTACGGTTGCTTCAACGTACGCGTACAGGAGCTTGGCACCGTGACGGATTATGCCCCCGTACTCCTGGTGAGTTCCTGGCATGAATCCGGGAACGTCTACGAGAGTAACTAGCGGAATGTTGAACGCATCACAGAAGCGGACGAATCGAGCAGCTTTATCCGAAGCATCTATGTCCAACATTCCCGCCATTTGCGCTGCCTGGTTAGCGACGATTCCAACGGTTTTTCCGTCGAGTCGAGCTAGTCCAACGACAACGTTTGGAGCGAAATTGTGGTGGACCGGGAAGAAGTCCCCGTTGTCGACAACCTTTGTGATCACGTCCATCACGTCGTATGGCTGGTTCGCTGCATCGGGAACGACATCTCGAAGTGCGTTGTCAGTACGGGATGGATCATCGCCGTCAACTACCGGAGCGGACTCAGCGTTGTTTGAGGGCAGGTAGGAAAGAAGCTGTCGGACGTGAGCGAAGCACGCATCCTCTGACTCGGCGGTAAAGTGTGCCACTCCACTGCGAGAGGCGTGCGCTGCGGCACCACCGAGGTCTTCGTGTGAGACTTCTTCACCCGTTACTGATCGAACTACATCTGGTCCAGTGATGTACATCTGGCCAATTCCTTCGACCATGTAAATGAAGTCGGTAAGGGCTGGCGAGTAAACCGCACCACCTGCGGCCGGTCCGTTCACGATAGTGATCTGTGGAACCACACCTGATGCGAGAGTATTCCGTCGGAAGATTTCTCCGTAACCGGCAAGCGAGTCGATTCCTTCCTGGATTCGAGCTCCACCAGAGTCGTTCATGCCGATGATCGGCGCACCGACCTTCATTGCGTGGTCCATGACCTTCGCAATCTTTTGACCTGCCACTAGAGAAAGAGAGCCGCCGAGAACCGTGAAGTCCTGGGCGTATCCAAATACTGTGCGTCGGTCGATGGTGCCGTAACCGGTTACAACCGCATCACCTTCGAATCGCTGTTCGTCGAGTCCGAGGTCGGTGGAACGATGAGTTACAAATGTATCGAGTTCAGTGAAGCTGCCATCATCGAAAAGCTTGAGGAGACGTTCACGTGCCGTGAGTTTGCCTCGTTTGTGCTGAGACTCAATTCTTCGCTCACCGCCGCCCAAATGAGCGGTTACTCGGCGTTCGTTGAGCTGTTCGAGCTTCGATTTAGGCTGGCTGTTTTCTGGCTTGTCGTTGTTTGCTTCAGACTTGGATTCTGTGGCTATTTTAGTAACTCGCAGACTGTGGTTTTGATGCTCAAATCGACCGTTCCAGCCCGGAAAAACACCTGCGAAATCGTCGGTCGAATTCGACGGCATTCCCGCGGGAATAAACGACCGTTCAATCGTAACTTACGCCCAGTACGCCAGCAATACTCTTGCAACGTGAGAATTCCAGTTCACATAAGTGATAGCATCGTTCGCTCTTCTGTATCGAGTACGGGTATGAATATTCAGTGATTTACGAGCCAGCCAAGCTCCCCTCAATGCGAATCGGGTCAAAGTTGTTTGAATGGGGTAGCAGGACATTCATTATGGGTGTGGTCAATGCCACACCTGATTCATTTTCAGGTGATGGTGTCGTGGATGATCCCGGAAATATCCAGCGAGCTGTTGATCAGGCACTACGAATGGAAGACCAGGGAGCAGACATCATCGATATCGGTGGTGAGTCGACTCGACCGGTGAGCGTGTACCCGGATGCTAAGCCCGTGTCCGAAGACAAAGAAAAAAACCGGGTAATACCTCTTATTGACGCATTGATCGGTCGTTTGGAAGTCCCAATTTCAATCGATACCAGGAAAGCCGGTATCGTGCGTGCTGCCGTCAGGGCAGGGGCTTCATTGGCGAACGACGTTTCGCTACTCGGAGATCCTGAAATGGCTGAAACCGTTTCTGAGTTGCAAACACCAATTGTTCTAAGCCACATCCGAGAGGGAGGGCACGGCTCTGGAGTGGTAAACGATGTGCTGAGCGATCTCGATGGGGCGATTCAATTGTTGGAAACCGCAGGACTTTCACGAATCAGAATAATTTGCGATCCCGGAATTGGATTTGCAAAGAAGCCTGACCAATCTCTTTCGGTTCTTCGAGGAACTTCTCGCCTGCGAGACGAACTCGAAACCCCGATTCTTATTGGTACGTCCCGAAAATCTTTCATTGGCGCGGTAACTGATGAGCCTGTCGACAAGCGGATATTTGGCACCGCAGCATCGATTGCCTGGACCATTGGTCAAGGAGCGGACATCGTTCGAGTTCATGATGTTGCCGAAATGATCGATGTGGTCAAGCTGGCGGACGCTCTTCAACGCGGTTGGGACGGTTAAATGTCTGTTGTAACTGCGTACATCGGACTAGGGAGTAATCTTGGCGATAGGATCAAAAATCTTGAAGGTGCAATCGAGCGTCTTCGACAGCTCGGTCCGATAGCGAAAATTTCCCGGGTTTATGAGACCAAGCCGTGGGGCGTCGAAGGCTATCAACCGAGATATTTGAACCAGGTGGTTTCGGTCGACACGACCCTGGATCCACTCGAATTGTTGTCTGAATTACTTGGAATCGAGCACTCCATGGGCAGGGTTCGACACGACAAGAATGAGTCGAGAACCCTTGATTTGGACTTGCTATTGCACGGCGACAGTGTGGTCGAAGCGTCAGGTGTGACTGTTCCACACCCACGACTCCACGAACGGGCATTTGTACTCATTCCGCTGACCGATATCGCGCCTGATCTTGTTCATCCCGTGTTCAATCGCACGATTTCCGAGCTGTTAGACGATTGTGATCAGAGCGGCGTGAAGGCGATGAGCTAAATGCTTATCCGCCGATAGTCGTCTCGAACAAGACTTTCATCAGACCCGCTAACAAAAACACAATCACGCCGAGGAACACCATCGCGTTGTAACCGACCAACCACGTGATTTTTGAAGCAAATCCGGTTGGACTGGCGTTCGGGTTGAAGTCAGACTGCCGGAAATTCCAGACGAGATAGAACATCCATGCGGCGATCACGAGTTTGACGCCCAGAACTATGAACCACGAAGGTGACGCGTCGTCTCCGGTGAGGCGGTTGAACATCAGGATGATTCCTGAAATCAGGATGACTATTACTGAAATGTCTACCAGCTCGCGATAAATGCCGCCGATATTTCGTAACACCGGTCGCATCAGGTCGGGATTCGCGTGCGCCACTGGCCGCAACACGAATGCAAAGAAGACACTGCCACCAATCCAGGCAACCGCACCAATAGCGTGCGCCCAACGGGTGAAGAGCATTATCCAGTCGGTTATCTGAATTTCTCCGAACATGCTGGAATTATGTCAGCAGCATTTGCCCGTTGGCATATGGAAGAGAGACGGATTAGCTGGAGAGCAACGCATCGAGTTGTTCAGCAATCTGCTCTTCGCCAATGATGCCTGTCCACGTGCGGGCGATTTCGTGATCTTTGTTAAGGAACACGGTAGTCGGGAACGAGAAAACCTCGTAACCAAACTGAACAGTCGATCCAACATCGGCCATTGAAGGGTAGGTGAGTCCGAGTTCCATCACGAACTCAGCTCCAGAAGCGGCAGAATCTAGCCCGAGCTGTTGAACTCCTATGAACGCAACTTGTTCGCCGTACTCTTCGTACGCTGCCTGAAGGTCGGGCATTTCAGCTCGACATGGCGGGCAGGAAGGGAACCAAAAGTTGACTAACACTGGTTTTCCCGCGTGATCATCCAATGAGAAGTCACCCTGGAAGAATGTTTCGCCAGTAATCGCAGGTGCCGCGTTCCCGGAACTTTTTGCCGCTATCTCGGCAATACTTGATGAATCACCGGAACTACCCAAACTTGAGTTGCTGGTTCCACATGCAACAACAATTATTGCCACCGTGAGCGCTGCGACAAACAGCAGGGATTTAGTTCGATTCAACATCCTGACGTTGGTTCCTTTGAAAGTCGAGATTTGCGGTCGCACCTGTTGAGTTCGATGAATTATCGATCCAACAGGCGCGTCCGGGGTGTTTCAAGAGTAAATACCCCCGTATCCACGATTTGTTTTGGACTCTCTTACTTACCCGTGAGCGTCGGCCCTCATTTTGTTGAGCTGGTCACGAATTGCAGTTTCGAGGTTCTCAACGGGAACACGAACTTGTTCCATCGTGTCGCGGTTTCGAATCGTTACCGCATCGTCCTCTTCAACGGTGTCGAAGTCGACAGTGACACAAAGTGGAGTCCCGATTTCATCCTGCCGGCGGTATCGACGTCCGATTGACTGCGAGTCGTCGTACTGCGTGTTGAAGTGCGGGCGCAGAACGTCGTACACCCTACGGGCGGTTGGTACGAGCTTTTCGTTTCGAGAGAGAGGCAGGACCGCTACCTGGAACGGAGCAATGTCTGGGTGGAATCGCAGCACAACTCGCTGCTCTTTCCCTTCTCCTTCTTCGTCATAAGCATCAGAAAAGAACGCAAGTGCTGAGCGGTCGGCACCCATCGCCGGCTCCACTACGAATGGTACGTAGCGCTTTTTCTGCTGGTCGTCGAAGTACGAGAGGTCTTTACCGCTTTTCTCGGCGTGAGCCTTCAGATCGTAGTCAGTTCGGTTTGAGATAGTTTCGAGTTCGCCCCAGCCCCACGGGAACTCATACTCGATGTCTGCCGAGGCTTTGGAGTAGTGAGGAAGTTCGTCTGCGTCGTGATGCCTTAGCAACAACTTGTCGCCGCGTAGACCGTGCTTCTTGAACCAGTCCATCGAAAAGTCCATCCAGTACTGGTGCCATTCGTCATCAGTCCCTGGCTCGCAGAAGAACTCCATTTCCATCTGCTCGAATTCACGAGTTCGGAAAGTGAAATTACCCGGGGTGATTTCGTTCCGAAACGATTTACCGATCTGTGCGATACCGAACGGGATCTTCTTTCGAGAGGTCGTTTGCACGTTCTCAAAGTTGACGAACATTGCCTGGGCGGTTTCTGGGCGCATGTATACGACTGCCGAATCGTCTTCGACTGGTCCCATAAACGTCTTGAACATCAAGTTAAATTGTCGGGGTTCGCCAAGTTCGCCCTCGCAGTTCGGGCAAACTTCAGTTTCGAGTTGATCCTGTCGGTAGCGACGGTGACAGTTTGTGCACTCGACCAGAGGGTCGGAGAAAGATTCGAGGTGACCCGAGGCAACCCAAACGTCGGGGTGCATAAGGATTGACGCGTCGATACCGACGACGTCATCTCGCTCACGAACCATCGACTTCCACCAGGCGTCTTTTACGTTGCGTTTGAGTTCAACTCCAACCGGTCCGTAGTCCCACACGCTAGCGAGTCCTCCGTAGATTTCGGAACTCTGAAATACAAATCCTCGTCGTTTTGCGAGCGAAACCAGCGTCTCCAGGCTGGTTCCCTTGAGCGTGCGTTCTGCCAATGAAGTTACTCCTCGGGTCCGCATCGGGCGGATGCGTCCACATAAAAAGACGCCCGTTAAAAGCGGGCGTTCTAAAAATTTTACCTTCGTTAGGTGAATTTCTGTTCCTTGTTTGTTGCACTATGATTCGCAAATCGAAATTCAAACTTCCTGTCGCAGACAGGAGATGATTGCAGGAGTTAACTGATGTCCGACCCTATGGCAGGTCAATTCGAAGGAAAAGTGGCGCTGGTCACCGGGGCGGCGCGAGGAATCGGTGCCGGGATTACCGAAGTGCTCGCTCGTCGGGGTGCTGCAGTTGCCGTTTGTGATCTCGACGGAGATGCAGCTCAGAAAACCGCTGACGAAGTTATAGCGAACGGCGGAAACGCCATCGCCGGCTCTGTCGACGTAACCGATACTGAGTCGATTGAGCATTTCACCGGTCGTGCTGTCTCCGAACTCGGTGCGGTTGACATATGTGTCCCTAACGCTGGAGTGATTGGCGGCCCCGGGTTTGCTGAGCGCAAAGAGTTCACAAAAACTGATTGGGACATGACGTTTAACGTGAATGTCCTTGGCCTAGCGAACACCACCGAAGCGGTCAAAGAGCACATGAAAGAACGCGAGCAAGGCAAGATCGTGATCATTGCTTCGCACGGTGGTCGAAAGCCTCGCGGGGTTGGCGACAAAGGTCGAGGTAACGCGCAACAGCCGTACCTCGTTTCGAAGGCGGCCGCCATACAGTTCACTCACTTACTTGCGATGGAGCTGGGTTCGTACAACATCAACGTGAACGCAGTGTGCCCGGGTCGGCTCTGGACTTTCATGTGGGAGTCAATTGCGATCAATCACAAGGAAATGAATCCTGATTTCGCGGAAATGACCCCTTATGAGATTTTCCTCGACCAGGTGAAAGCTGTGATGCCACTAGGTCGACCACAGACTCCGGAGGATATCGGTAAAGCTGTGGCCTTCCTAGCATCGGATGAGGCGTCGGAAATAACGGGCCAAGCACTCAACGTGAACGGTGGAGCGGCGTTCGACTAGAGTGATCGCAACATGGGGCAGAGAGGACGAAAGTGGCCAAATTAGTCGTTGGCGGGACGGCAATCATCTCGGGACATGCGCCGGCTGATGTGTGGAAATTTATGATCGATCCCACAACACTCTATTTGTGGGTTGCCGATGTAAACAGGCCCGGTGGATGGCTGAGTGATGGCAACGCTGAAACAGTTGGATCTGAATACAGAATTGACTATGAACACGGACGCAAGACAAACGAAATCGTGTTCAGGTTGATTGCTTCTGAGCCGGGCAAAACTATTGCAGTTGATACCGTACGAGGACCGTTCCCAGTGAAGTTCTGGTATTCGCTGAACGGAGTCAGTGATGATCAGTCGACGAGCGTGGACTGGAACGAGGAAGCTCGGTCGGACAATTTCCTGTCTGCTCTCGGGTTCTACCTGACCGGCTGGATTGCAAAGCCCATGATGCGAAAACGAATGAACAAAGAGTTTGTCGAGCTGCAATCAGCACTTAACGCGGTTTAAAGAGAGAAATTGATGAACGACAGAGAATTGATGTTCTTGCCTGCCCATGAGCAGCGGCGAATGGTCATAAACAGAGAAATTTCGTCTGTTGAACTCACCCAGGCATCTCTTCGTCGCATTTCGGAACTTGAATCTCACCTCAACGCGTTCATTACTATTGACGAAGAAGGTGCGCTCAAAGCAGCTGCGGAAGCTGACTTGGCTATGACCAACGGAGATACACTAGGTGAGTTTCATGGAGTCCCGATTGCCGTGAAAGACCTTGAGGTAACCAAAGGACTTAAAACGACCCTCGGCAGCGCGCACTTCAAGGATTGGATCCCTGACTACGACTCGGTAGTCGTTGAGCGGCTCAGAAGCACAGGTGCCGTAATCCTTGGTAAAACGAACACCCCCGAGTTCGGGAACCGAGAAGAAACATTCACCGATATTGCCCCAACCTGTAACAACCCCTGGGATGTTGAGCGGATGCCAGGCGGTTCAAGCGGCGGAACTGCTGCAGCGATCGCTTCGGGAATGTGTTCGATTGGAACTGGTTCAGATGGTGGTGGATCGATACGGCTTCCCGCATCGTTCTGCGGGATTTTCGGGCACAAACCCACCCACGGGCGGATTCCTCGATTTGGTGGACAAGCCAAACCTGCTTATAACTCTGCCGGTACGAGCGGGGCAATGTCGCTTGATGTCCGAGACTCCGCAATTCTGAACCAGGCATTGTCAGGTTTTGACAGACGTGATCCTGGTTCTGTGAAAACACCGGTTCCGGATCATTTGTCAGAACTTGAATCAGGTGTCGAAGGTATGCGAGTCGGCACGACGATGACACTCGGAATTTCCGATGTAAACCAGGATGTCGCTACCGCAGTTGAAGACGGTTGGCGCGCATTCGAAGAGTGTGGTGCGGATGTCGAATCGCTAGATTTGAAGTTCGAGCCGATTCCGAGAGAGGCGTGGTGGACACTATGGACCGCCGGTCAAGTAGCGATGTACGGACATATCGAAGAAGAGAGTCCAGAGAACCTAATGCCGTACACAAGAGAAATGATTGCGCATGGTCGGACTTTGACCGGTGCCGATGTAGCGACCGCTCTCAGGAACGTCCAAAAGCTTCAGTTGCAATTGCATGAGTTGTTTGAAGATTACGATCTGATTCTGGCTCCGACCAACGCCGCCGTTGCCTGGCCACATCTCGATCCGCCAACTCATATCGGGGCACAGACCAACGATGACGAAATGGCTGGTATTAGTTACGGCGCAATTCCATTCACAATGATCTTCAATTCCTCGTTCAGCCCTGCATCTTCAGTGCCGGTTGGGTTCGGGGAAGGCGGCATGCCCGTAGGTATGCAAATTATCGGCGGATACGACCAGGACCCGACAGTACTTAGGGCGAGCCGTGCGTTCGAACAAGCTCGACCCTGGCGGGACAAGAAACCGCCGATTTCTTAAGTACGGCTATACCGCTGAGCCCTGCTTGGACCAGATGTCGAGCATGTCCTTCATGTTAGGCGACATCTTCCTGAGCATCGAAACAATTGGGAGTCCGTAAGGACAGCGCGACTCGCATTGCATGCAGGAATCACAGGCTGCGTGATCGTCGATTTTCCTGATCGTCGATTCGCGTTTGTCCCACTCGTTTTCGACTCGAGATTTCTCCCACGGGAATTCGGCGAACTTCACCGGTCCCATCGAGCGGTAGTGGTTGTACATCACGTCCGTCCCGAGTGTTCCAGGAATCTCAATCTCAGATGGGCAGGGGAGGCACTCCATGCAAATGCGACAGCGGTCGGTTGCCAGATCCAGAGCCCATTGGGCCACTTCAGCCTCTTCGTCAGCGGTCAGTGTATAGTCGTCCGACGCAGCGATCCTGGCGTTCTGTTCCATCTCTGCGGCAGTGGTTGCACCGGGTACCGCCACGGCGATCGGCTGGTTCATCAGCCACTTCAGTGCGAGTGGGGCAGGTAGAAGACCGGTGGCAACCGGCTTCATGATAGTGATGCCAATATTCTTTTCGAGAGCCAGTGGGATTAGTTCAGCCAACGGTTCGCGTTCGACAATATTGAGCGGCACAAGAAACGTATCGAAATCGAAACGTTTCAAGGCTGCTACGAGTACTGATGGGAACGTGTGCCCTGTAACCCCGATGTGACGAATCTTTCCAGCTTCCTGAGCTTCGATTAGTGCTTCGAGGGGACCACCCAATCTGACATCAACGTCATCGAGATCAGTTAGGGCATGAAGGTGATAGTTGTCGATGTAGTCGGTTTTGAGTCGCTCTAGAGACTCCTCGACGTGCTGAGCCGCTTCTTCCTTGGTCTTACCGGTGGTCTTGGAAGATACGATCACTTTCTCGCGTTCGCCCTTGAGCGCTTTACCGAGTTTGATCTCGCTGTCCCAGTAACCGCGAGCTGTATCGAAATAGTTCACACCCATGTCGAGCGCCTTGAATACGACTTCCCGTGCGTGGTCATACTCGGACGATCCAAGTTGGGCGGCGCCCAGTCCAATTGGGGCGACATTGAGTCCGGTTGATCCGAGAGGACGCATTTTCATGGCGAGGTCTCCGTTGGTGCTAGTTCGTGTGAGACATCATATGGTTTCGAGTAGATCAGTTGGTAGTTTTTGGGCGCGTTTAGCGCAAATGGTTCGATTTAAGAACCCAACAAAATTCTTGTCACAGTTTCGACCTCGATCAGTGAATTCACATAGGTGAAATCCCTAAGCATGTTTACCTGTCAAAAGCTCCAATGACTTATCAGCATTTTGGAGATTGAGGTGCAGCACGATGAGGAAACTGAGCAGGGTGCTGCTTAGTTCTTGAACGATTAACTAAAAAGGGCGGGGCTTAGGTGCTCCGCTCTTTTTAGTTAACTTCAGTCTCACCAGCGACTACCAGTCGGCCACCGAGCCATCGTTGTCGTAGTAGTACTCACCACCAAGTTCCTTGTGGTATCCGTAGGCCTCTCCCGAGTAGTCCTTGGTTGCCTCGACTTCGTCGATCTCAACACCGAGTCCCGGCGTGTCCCACAGCTCTATGTGACCGTCAACGACTTCCCAGTCTTTCTTTAGAAGGCCGTTGCCGAGTCCGGCATCGACCTGCTCCTGGATCAGAAAGTTTGGAACCACGGCGTCAACCAACATGCAAGCTGCGAGCGCCAGCGGGCCGATTGCACAGTGCGGCATGATGTGCTGGTAGTAAACCTCGGCGTAGTTCGCTATTCGCTTTAGTTCGGATGGCCCACCACAGTGAGCGACATCAGGCTGGAGTAACGAAACGGCCTGTTTTTCGATTACTTCTCGGAACTCCCAACGAGAAAGAAGTCGCTCGCCCGTTGCCAGTGGGAACGGTACCTGCTCCTGGATTCGCTTCAACGCGTCAGGGTTCTCCTGCGGAATCGGTTCTTCAACGAACATTGGGCGCATGCCTTTGATTTCGTTACAAACCTCGACAGCAAGTCCCGGGGTCATTTTTCCGTGGAAATCGAAACACAGTTCGACATCGTCACCGACCCATTCGCGCATCATGTACGCAGCTTTGACGAACTCGTCAATTCGTGACGGAGGCTCGTGTGCGCGCCAGGTGCCTGCAGGACCGGCTTTATAGCCTGTATAACCAGACTTTCGGAGCATAGTGAGTCGCTCACGAGAAGCCTCAAGACCTTCGTCTGAAAGATCACGGATCCCCCAGTGTGCGTAAACACGGATTCGGTCGCGGACATTTCCGCCCATCAACATATAACTCGGTACACCGTGGTGTTTTCCGGCAATGTCCCACAAAGCGGCATTTATGCCAGCGATAGCGGACATGTTGTGTGCACCGCCCCTGAAAAAGGATGATCGGTACATTTGCTGCCAGTGGTGTTCGATCCGAAGTGGATCTTTTCCGATCAGGTACTCGGCAAATTCGTCGATTGCCGCAGGGACCGATTGAGGTTTACCTTCTAGCGTGCTCTCAGCCCATCCCTCGATACCTGTGTCGGTTGTGATGCGGATCAGCCTGGTGCGGTTGCGCGGGGCAAACTGATCGACTCGGGTAATTTTCATTCGTGAACCTTGCTCGTTCAAATACTGCGTATGCTTGTCCGTCGAACCGCCTGAAGTAGCGCGTGCGAACGGCGTTGGACATCCTATCCCGAGAATCGGTCGCTATGTTGAGGTATCAGTGAGCGATCAATACAAAGTTGATGATCTGTCGGTACATCGACTGACAGAAATACTGCTCGGCGCCGATTGTTTTGTGAGTGTTCTAGGTGCCGTTCGTGAAGTTTTCGGAGATTACGCGTAAATAGCAGCCGGAGCCATCAGGGACGTGGTTTGGGATCATCGCTCTGAAATGATCGACCACGACTCGGTAAGCGACGTGGATGTTGTGTACTTCGATCCTTCGGATGTTTCACAAGAACGGGATTATCAGTACGAACGAGAATTTGAACTGCTACTGCCGAGCGAAAAGTGGGAAGTTACAAACCAGGCCGGGGTGCACAACTGTTACCACCTCCGGTTCGGTGGGCGAATTAGACCTTATTCGTCCCTTGAAAACGCCGTTTCGACGTACCCGGAGTATTCGGTTTGCGTTGCCGTCCGTTTAACGATTGATGGGAGAATGGACGTTGTCGCTCCGCATGGACTTGAAGATTTATTCGATATGAAAGTTCAACGGAATCCTGCACAGGTTACTGACGCTGAGTTCGGTAATCGGCTGGAGCGTAAGGACAACTACGTACGGTGACCGAAAGTCCCGATCAACTCTTAGCTGTATTCAAACAGTTGACCACATGAAGTCATAGTTCCTAAGATGCTGCAATGACCAGTTTAATCACTATTCCCCAAACGGGAAAAGAAACTCGAGAGCTCATTAGGGCAGGGCAGTTCAGGCAGCCGACTTCGGGCGCAGCCCCGCATTTTGTCCAAGCGAACGTTGCAATACTGCCTAAGGACGTTGCGTTTGATTTTTTGTTGTTCTGCCAACGGAATCCGAAGCCATGTCCAGTAGTTGAGGTGATTGAGGCTGGAGACGTCGAGGCGGCCATTACAGCTCCGGGTTCGGACATCCGAACAGACGTACCGCTATACCGGGTTTACAAAAACGGCGAGATGGTCGATGAACCAGACAATCTTATGGACCACTGGCGCGACGATCTAGTCACGTTTTTACTTGGATGCAGCTTCTCGTTCGAACATGCATTAATGGCGAACGGAATTGATCTTCCGTACTACGGTACCGAACGGAATGTTCCAATGTTTATAACCGACATTGAGACCGAAGCGGCTGGCCAGTTTTCGGGACCAATGGTCGTGTCACACCGATGGATACCTCAGGACAAATTAGTGCGTGCGGTCCAAGCTACGTCACGGTTCCCAGGTACTCACGGTGCACCTATTCACATCGGAGACCCGTCCGTTATTGGAATTTCGAACATAGAGAAGCCAGATTTTGGCGAAGTGTGGGAACAGAGCAGTGATGATCAGGTGGCTGTGTTCTGGGCGTGCGGCGTAACCCCGCAATCAGTTGCAATGTCCACTAAGCCAGAACTCATGATTACCCACTCACCGGGTCACATGTTCGTGACCGATCTCAAAGACGAAGACCTGGCGGTTCTTTAACCTACCTTGATACAGCTAAGAGAGACTCGAACAAGTTGACCAACGCATCTGTATTCACGCGCATAGAAGACATCATCCTTCAGGACGATTTCCGCGGGATGAAAGCCCTGCGGCCTCATATGAAAAATGGTTGGTTGGATCGCTCGGCTCAATTGCTCCTCGATCACCCTGGTAAGGTGTTGATTGCGACCGGCTTTTACATCGTACGGGCGGGCGAACCTGAAACCGACGGACCACCAGGTGCAGTCGCAATTGGCGAGGCGTTGAAAGCCCTTGGGAACACCGTCGCTTACGTGACCGATGAAAAGTGCTCCACCGCCATGCGGGCAATTGCCGGTAATGATGAGGTGGAAGAGTTTCCGATCACGACTCACCACGAGTCGACGATGTTTGCTCACGATCTCCTCGTGAAACACGCACCTTCGGCACTCGTCTCGATCGAAAGGGCTGGTTTGCTCGGTGACGGCACTTATCGCAATTGGAAGGGCGTAGATTTTTCCGAACACAATGCCAAAATCGACCACATGTTTGATCAGCACCCGTACTCGGTCGGCATTGGTGACGGCGGGAATGAGATCGGTATGGGCAACATGCGGCACGTCATCCCCGATATAGAAAACCTGCCGGATGATCCGTGCGTCACGACAACGACTGAATTAATAACTGCAAGTGTTTCGAACTGGGGTGGGTACGGTCTAATTGCGGCGTTGTCTGTGAAGAGCGGTAAGAACCTGCTCCCTTCGGTGGAGCAGGGTTATGAGTGGGTCAAAGACATTGTTGCCGTAGGTGCAGTCGAAGGCATGTCAGGCGAATCGAAGGATTGGGTAGACGCCCGAGCACCGGAAGACGATGCGATGTGCCTCCGAGATCTCCACCAACTAATGTCTGATTTGGGTTTGTAGTCCTAAGTCCTTCGACTCGGTCTTCGGGTCATCGTTTCTCTTACTACGAAGATCAACATTAGAACACCGAAAATTCCGATTCCTCCCGTGGCGACAGCTGACGCACCAAGGGTGAGAACCTGGGCGATACCTCCGATAGCAATCGGACCGCCGGCTCCTCCCGTATCCGAGATGAGGCGCCAGACGCCTAGAAATTCACCTGGATTTTCCTTTGGCGAAAGATCAGTTCCCGTTACCAGCACAAACCCGCTGGACAGGCCGTTACCGAACCCTGCAAGCAAACCGACCGCCATCAGACCGCCAAAACTCCCTGTCATTGGAATCAAAACCATGGCAAGTGCCAGGACGATGAAGGCGGGAATACCTGTCGATTTACGTCCCCATCGATCCATCGAGTAACCGACCCAAGGGAACAGCACCGAGTCGATGGCGAAGGATGCTGTCGCTATTGCCCCGATTTTTGCCTCACCAAGTCCAAGTTCTCCACCCCAAACCGGAATTAAGAATTCCCTGGCGGCGCGTAGGAACTGGAGCGTGACAGAAACGACGCCTGCTGTCGCGAAATCACGCCTGTGACGCTTTACTACACCACCGAGTTCCGCAAACACATTGTGGCGATTTGCTGACCTTGGTGGATCAACGAGGTGTCGAGTGGTTGCGATAACAAGTGCAAGCGTGATCAACGCAACAACTGCCTGAGCGAAGAATGGGACTCTCAGACCTACAAATTCACCGAGAATTCCACCAATCGCTGGACCCAGGATCGTTGCGATGCGGGAAATGCCACCGAAGAGCGACAGCGCGCGTCCTCGCACTTCAATAGGAACAGCACCCGCTATATATGAGTGTCGGGATATGCTCCATAGAGCAAAACTCACGCCCGCGAGTAACCGAGCTGCCATTAACGATGCGAAACTCGGTGACAGTCCTGCCCAAACCGAAGCTATTCCGAACAGGACGACACCGGCGATCATCGTTCGTTTGAGACCCAGCCGGGTTACGAGAACCCCCGCCGGAACATCGAAAATCATAGTTCCGATGTGGCGAGCGGAAATAACTAACCCGACCATTGCCACGGTGGCGCCTAATTCTTTACTGGCGAATCCGGGAAGAACGGGGATCAGTATTCCCTGTCCGACCGAAAGCAAGAACGATGGGGCGTATACCGACCAGACCAGCGACTTGATGGTCGCTTTCACTGACGCTTTGCGTTCAGGTGGGTTCTGTGATTCTGGCTCGGACATAATGATCAATCGTATAGTCGCAAAATCGGCTTCGATACGAGTAAGGCGAGTAAATTAGACAAAGTGCTGACTGAATTACCTGTCCGCGAGACGAAAGCCCCGGAGCGAATTGAATTTCAAGTATCAGAGAAACGTCACCGTTGACTCTCGCATGTTGTGGCTTGCGCTAACAAATCCCGATTCGATTAACCGGCATTTACCAAAAGACGCCAAGGTTAAGTCGATTGACGAGACCGAGTTTGAGTTGAGCTTGAAAGTCAAAGCGGGATTCATTCGCCCTACAGTGAAAGCTAAGTCAACGCTTCACGATGTCAGGATGAACGAGTCGTTTGAGTTCGACTTGGCAGGTAAAGCGCTTGGGACGTCTGTTAAAGCCCGCGCTCGAGTAGTTCTTGAAGAGGTTGAGTTCGGTTTTCTGGTTCGGCTATCCGGAGATGTTGAAACCAAGGGCGCACTAAATCGAGTATCCGACGAGCGTAAGCAGCAATCGATCACGCGATTCTTGGACGATTATTTCCAGTCTGTCGAAAACAGCTAGAGCATAATGCCGTTCTCGCTCGTGTAACCGTTTTCATCCGCAGTGCGAGGAGTTTCGGCGTGGTCTCCACGTGTACAGATTTCGATTCGGTTGTCGTCCGGGTCGTAAATGAACAGGAATTGCTGCCCGTCGTGTCGAGTCCCAATCCCTTCAACAATTTCGATATCAGCCGCTTCCAACGCCTCGGCAGTGGTTTCGATGTTTTCTACTTCGAACGCGACATGCTGACGTCCGTCACCACGCGGACCGACAGACTTTGGAGGGTCGATCACGTGAACCATCGAGCCATCAGGCATTTCCATCCAAGTGAGCGTGTTGCCATCAATTTGATGAGGGATGACCTCGATGTTCAACAGATCGCGGTACATATGCATGCACTCACCACGATCATTTATCGGCAAGCCAATGTGATTGATGGTCTTGATCTTGATTGTTGCTTTGGACTGGACGACTGCGTTCGCGCCCGATTCAGTTGTGTACCCGAGTTCATCTGCAACTCGAGAAGAAGCGCGTAGCCCGCTTGCTGTTGTGAACTCAAGTCGATTGCCGTCATTGTCGTTCACGAATATGCACTTTTGACCGTCGTGACGTTCACCGGTATCGCTCAGCTCTGGATAGCTGGTTGCGCGTAGGTCCGCAACGGTCGAGTCGAAATCTTCGACCTCGAACGCCACATGCGGATTTACCAGGTTTTCGCCGTCCGATGGCTCAATCAGGTGAATCATCGTTCCATCTTCAGTCTTCGTCCAAACAATGTTCGATGAGTCGACCATCGAAGGGATTACTTGAAGCCCGAGGATGTCCCGGTAAAAACGAAGCGATACCCGTCGGTCCCAAATTGGAATCCCAACGTGGTTGATCGTTTTGACACGGATTGAACTTGGCATGTGGCAGTCGCTCCAGAATTACTTGATTTCGACAATCATCTCGATTTCGACCGGAATTTGACCTGGAAGTGAACCCATTCCAACGGCCGATCGAGCATGTTTTCCAGCGTCGCCAAACACAGCGACCATCAAATCAGAGCAACCGTTGATGACTTTTGGCTGCTCACCGAAATCAGGTGCTGAGTTGACCATGCCGAGGACCTTCACGACACGTGAAACGTTGTCGAGACTTCCGACGTGCTCTTTCAGCGCAGCAAGAAGCTGAATACCGACAAGCCGCGCTGCTTTATAAGCTTCATCGACGCTGATATCGTCGCCAACTTTTCCTGCTGGCATGGTTCCGTCGGGCCTCATAGGGCCTTTGCCGGACAGAAACACAAGGTTGCCGGTGGTAACTGCTGGTACGTAGTTTGCGACCGGTGAGGCCGGGTGGGACAAATCTAGTCCGAGTTCCTGTGCTCGTGCCTCTGCACTCATGCTTTTTTCTCCATCGATAGCTGTTTAAAGATAAGACCGGCGCAGTATGCACCGGTCAGATCGTTTTTTCTATTAGAAGCGCGGGTTACTTCGATCTATGCCTTTGGCTCAGTCATCGACAACGGTTCAAGAACCTCATCGAGCTGTTCCGATGTAAGATCGGTTTCACGAAGTGCAACTTCTTTGATTGTTTCTCCACTCACAGAAGCATCGTGTGCGATCGCTGCTGCGGCGTCGTAACCAATGATCGGCGCAAGGGCAGTACATATAGCCAGCCCTTGCATAACCATTTCTGGTCCCTTGTTAGTTGCTTCAAGACCGTTCACACACTGGCGAGCAAGGTTTTCAGCGGTCGTAGCAAGCAGATCGATCGATTCGAGAAGGTTGTGTGCTGCCACCGGCATCATCACGTTGAGTTCGAAGTTACCTGACTGACCAGCAATAGCGACTGTCATGTCGTTTCCGATGACTTGCGCTGCAACCATTGCCGCTGATTCAGCGATAACAGGGTTTACCTTACCAGGCATGATCGATGATCCGGGCTGCACTTCTGGAAGTGCAATCTCGCCTATTCCAGCTCGCGGACCAGAGCCGAGCCAACGGAGGTCGTTGGCAATCTTCATTATTCCAACTGCGATCGACTTCAACTCACCGGAGGCAGAGACGATGTTGTCCAGTGTGCTCTGTGACTGAAAGTGATTGGTGGTCTCGGAAAGATTCAGACCGGTGAGTTCACTAAGTCGTGCGATCACCCGGTCGGCGAACTCAGGGTGCATCCCGATCCCAGTACCAACGGCGGTTCCACCAAGAGCCAGTACGGAAAGCTCGTCAAGAGCCTTTTGGGCTCGGTTACCGGCGAATTCCATTTGGCCTGCGTAGCCAAGGAACTCCTGACCGAGTCGAATTGGAGTTGCATCCTGAAGGTGGGTTCGTCCGGTTTTCACCACTTCCCAGAACTCTTCGGATTTGGCTCGCAGCGAATCCTCGAGTTCTTTGAGCGCAGGGATCAAATTTTCGTTGATCGCACCTGCAGCAGCTAGATGAATTGTCGTCGGGATAACGTCGTTTGAGGACTGTCCCTTGTTTACATGGTCGTTAGGGTGAACTGGAGTTCGTGAACCCAGCTCTCCGCCCAGAGCTTCGATAGCGACGTTGGAAATCACTTCGTTCGCGTTCATGTTGGTCGACGTGCCAGATCCAGTCTGAAACACGTCAACAACGAACTGATCATCGAACTCGCCGTCAATGACACGTTGTGCTGCGGCGATGATAGCGTTCGCAATGTCATCATCGATGGCATCGAGATCTTTGTTTACCACCGCTGCTGATTGCTTGATTTGTCCTATCGCCTTGATGAACGAGCGACCGAGTCGCAAATTGCTGATTGGGAAGTTGAGTTCCGCTCGGCGAGTGTTTCCGCCGTAGTACGCTTTGGATGGAACTTCGAGTTCGCCCATGGAATCTCGTTCGAGGCGCATTTCGCCTGAGGCCATCATTCTCTCCTGTCGTCCTAGATTGATGTTTGAACAGTTAAATCATATTCCCGAGTTACTGTTTCGATAGAGGTCGTGCCAAAGCTAGAAGTGCTCCGAAGACTGTACTTCCAGCGGAAACCCAGAAAACCATTTCGATTCCGAAGCCGTCGGCAACCGGACCCGAAACTGCAGGACCGAGAAGCATTCCGATCGCATATAGCGCCTGATATGAACCCATCGCTGTTGCCCTGATTGCTGATGGGGCAGATGCGAGAGCAAGGCTAATCAAAACTGTGTTCATTAGCCCGCGACCGAATCCGTTCAGGGTCTGGATTGCGCCGAGCGCAACCAGATCGGTCGTAACGGTCATGAGTACGAGCGATATCAGCGTAGCCACCGCATATATCAATATTGCGACTGTGGTTGTTGTACGACCGGTTAGCCATGCGGCAGCCCAGGTTCCTACCACTGCTGCTAGTAGTCCGGCTGTCGTTAAATAACCAACCTCGGATTTCGATGCTCCGAGGTTTTCAGCGTGTACCGGTAGAAAACCAAAAGTCACAGCGAACGTCACGAACTGCAAAGTTATGGCAATCGCAGAAACCCTGAGCAAAGTCCGATTCGACAGCACGCTCAGCAAGGTTGAGAAGGAGTACTTGACGGTGCTAGTCACTCTTGGCTCTGGTGCGGTGAACAGCAGGGCAGCACCACCGAAAGCGATCGCTGCAGCAACATAGAACGTACTAAGCGTTCCCAGATAGTCAGCCATCAGGCCGCCAATAAATGTGCTGGTCACGAGTGAAATCGTGTTCACAGACATGATGACAGCCATCGCCTTGCTCGTATTTCCAGACGGATAGTAGGAAGCGAACAACACGCTGATTGCCACCCAACCAGCGGCGGCGACACCAGTGAGGCTCCTAGCGGCGAAAAGTGACCATGGGTCCTGGGACAATGCGAGCCAGATTCCACCAATTCCGCTCAATATGAGAGCCAGAATCGCAAAGGGACGCCGACCAATAATATCCGATCCCACCCCAATTGGAATTCGCAGTAGGAGTTGCCCGATAGCGTACGAGGCAACCACGTATCCGATCATTTCAAGGGAGGCTCCGAGTTCACGAGCGTGGAGGGGGAGCACCGGTACATACAGGTAGAGCGAACTCCAGAAAAAGTACGTTGCCACGGCAACCGTAAATATGTACCTGGCGTTCGATCTATTCCGTTTTTGTTCTGAAGGCTGAGCCGATGATTCACTTGCTGTGGATTCGGTCAATGGCTCTTTCTCTATTGAGTGTGCGGTTCTTTTTGAAAATCTCACGGGTTTTGGTCGTACCAATCCCGGAAGAGGCTTAGCTTTATGAAACAAGAATAGCGTCGCGATTTCGATACGGGCTGGATAATCGAAAACACTAATTAGCTTTCGAAAGGCTGGGCCCATGCTTAACCTCACACGGCTTTTGTGTGATCAACCAACTCCAGGTGACGATCTTCATCACGGCGAAAAGAGCCAGAAACACGGAATGCGGGTGAAATCTGTTCACCAGCGTCCGATCGTGATTTGGAATATCACTCGCACCTGCAACCTTCATTGCTCCCACTGTTACGCTTGCTCGTCGTACATTTCAGTGACGATTTCAAGCAGGCACTCGTTGACCCTTGCCAGTCGCCTGAGCGCAATACCAGAAGATGAATGACGCATTCCGTGCGTGGTTCCGTTCAATCAGCCCTGCCGATGACCTACAGGGTATACCTAGACGGTGACCGATCCTTCTTTGCCGAGTGCTCCTGTTATTGCTTCGAGCATTCCCAGGTGCCGATTAGCGTGGGCAATGTAGCCAACCATCGCGTCACCAACGTTTGTGTCGTTGTCGTGCCAGTCCGTGAATGCGGCGTTAAAGTTCTGGTCATCAAGTTTGGCGACCCGTGCTTCGAGTAACTCGAAAGCTTCTACTGCGTATGACCGCACTCTCGCGAGCGTCGGGAGTGGAAGGGATTTTCCGGTTTCGTTTCCGAGCCCTGATCCTGCCCCCCACATTCCAAGGTCAACTCCTTCGAATCCCCATTCGTCAGCAATGCCGGTGAATTCCCACAATTCGGGGGAGTGCTCGTCTACGACACCGGACAACAACGACTGCACGTAGTCAGCCCAGCGCGCCATGTGCCACAGATGCCATTTACAAGAAGGAGCGGTTTCGGTGAGCCACCTGGACGCTTCGTCCTCAGAAAGATTGTCGATCGCCTGGAGCATCTGACCATCCAATCGTTCCAGTCGGCTAGAGATAATTTCAGAAGGGGTTGGAATTGGCATTTTGTTTGGATTCTTGAGCTATGCGTGCAATCGTTCCCACTCAGGATCCGGGTGGGATGCGATGTAATCGTGATCGAGTTCATATCCTAAGCCCGGCGTGTCAGGCAGATGGAGCAGACCGTCACGAATATCTAGCGATTCGGTGATAACCGCGTTGTAGTTTTCGACAGAATGATGATTCATTTCGAGTCTGTAAATGTTCGGGACGTTCTGTAACACGTGGGCGCCTGTAATTACGTTGAAGGCACCAGACGCATCGTGCGGTGAGATCGGTACATAGTAAGTCTCGGCAAGAACAGCAATGCGCTTCATCTCTGAAATTCCGCCGGTCCAGCAAATGTCGGGCATGATGTAATTAACCAGACCTTCTTGCAGATACGGTGCGAAGTCCCAGCGTGTGTACTTACGCTCACCGATACACAGGTTCATGTCGGTGTTTCTTCGCAACTGGCGATGTGCGTCCAGTGACTCTGGTTGCAGCGGCTCTTCAAACCATGTGAGGTTGAACTTCATCATCCGGTTGCAGAGTTCGGTCGCAGTCGACACATCGAAGTTTCCATGTGCGTCAATCATGAGTTCAACGTCAGGACCAACTGCGTCTCGTAGAGCCTGCATTAGGTCTTCTGCATGAGCTGCACCAGCAGCCGATATCTTCCCGTCGACGTATCTTCGGTGATGCTTTCCCATCTCTGGGCTAAATGGATCGAGTTTTAGCGCCTGGTAACCAAGGGCGACTTGCTCTTTGGCATCTGCTACACAGGCGTCAATGTCGTCAGCTGGCGCGATGTGCGAGTAGATCGGGACTTCGTCGCGCATCTTGCCACCGAGCAGATCCCATACTGGTCGTCCGAGAGCCTTGCCCTTTATGTCCCACAACGCCATATCGATTCCACTGGCGAGCGTGGTTCCAAATCCACGTGAGCCCAGCGTTCCGAACCGGCGGTAGATGCGGTGCCAAATTGCGTCAATATCTCGTGGGTCCAGTCCGACGAGTCCTTCTGAAAAATCCTGACCTTCCAGGTCGTTCTTGAGCATTTCGTACGCACGCCCAACAACAAGCGCACCACCACCACCTGAATTCGTCGACTCACCAACTCCCGTGATTCCCTCGTCAGTGTCGATTTCAACGAATACCCAGGATCGGTTGCTGTTTCCGGGGCGGGTCAAATAAACCCGCAGGTCAGTGATTTTCAACTTGGTCACTCCAGTGGCGAGGTAAATTGTCCGACGCCTGTGTTGCGAGCAGGATGGTACACCCGGCAGGATGGTAGACTCCGGCAGAATTTTTCGAATCAGACCCGAATATTGAGAACTGTTCTCGATATCTATTGGACAGTCAGCGCAGGAACGTAAACCCAATGAGATTTTGCTACGCCCACAGGCGTTTCACCCTGTACCCACAATCGGTGGACAGCTGGAACCTTTCACCAGAGAATTACACGGACGACTTCCTCGCCAAAACGAAGAGTCTTGGCTTTGACGCTATCGAAGTTGGTCTCGAGGTAATGACCCAGCTTGGCTCAGAGCAGAACATCAAAGAATTTGTGAAGAAGTTCAATGGCCACGGACTCGAAGTGGGCTGCATACGCTCAGGCGGAACTTTGCACGACGCAATGAATGGTCCAAAGAACCGTGAACGACTCAACGAGTCGATCAAATATGCAGCCTGGAGTGGGGCGGAAGTCGTAAATGGCGCAATGAGTGCTCCAACTCGGCATCCTGAGGATTTTCCGGGAGCAGGAAGCGGTTACCCAAGCAGTCAGGATGCTTCGCGAGACAGCATGCTGAGTGTTTACGAAGACCTTGCACCAGTGTTGCAGGACGCGTGTGCGAAGGCTTCCGACGCCGGAACGAACATAACCGTTGAGGTCCACCAGAATTCACCAGTAGACAACTCATGGTCAGCATTGCTGCTCCACGGTCTTGTCGATCGACCGAACTTTGGCATCAACCCTGACATAGGAAACGTGCTCTGGACCTACGACGTTCCGGAAGAGAATTTTGATGATTCTATAGACGCGCTGGCACCGGTTTCAAAGTACTGGCATTGCAAGAATTTGCACACGGTTTACCACGCAGAAAACAACCGGTCTGTATTTATTAGGGTACCTCTGCCGGACGGTGAAATTGATTACAGGTACGCGATTTCTGCGATGCACAACGCCGGATATTCCGGATACATGACTATCGAAGGCGCCTGGGCCGGAGACCAATGGCATCAGGACGCTAAATCAATCAACTACGCTAAGGCAATTTGGGACGAACTCGAATCTTAAGCTGAACCGAACTCGATATGTAAAAAGCCCTGCGAGTGCGCGGGGCTTTTTCATTTGCTCAAAATCACTTTGAGGGATACCCCCCAAGTCACGAAACCAGGTACCAGCGATCATGCATATGCGGGCAAAGTTCAAATGAGGGGTATGGGTATGAGACGCAACCGGTCACATCAATTTATTGCGGCGATCAAGGCGAGCAGAGAGCAGCGCTCCAATCCAATTCTGCCCGTATATCTTTTCGTGGCAATGGTATTCGCTATCGCTTTCTTGGGTTGACCTTAGTCAACTGGTCTCACTTGATTGGGCTTCGTCCTCAACAGGTCGAGCGATCAGCAACGCCACGATCCCAACCACGAAAATCCCAACGACTACCAGGAAAGTGGAATCGAACGAACCTGAGTTGTCGTGGAGTTTTCCTGCCATGAATGGAGCTCCAGAGCTCGAGGCGATCATTGCAACCTGCATTACTCCCATGATGGCTCCGAAGTGCTTCATTCCGAAGGATTCCTGAACGACCAGCACGATCAGTGCCCCCAGCCCACCAAAGCCAAGTCCAAACACAAAGATTCCGACCCACAGAAGTGCGTGTAGGTCAGATAGGGCAATGAACAGCACTCCGATTGCTTGTAGCGATACGGAAATTACTGTAGCTACTCGTGCCGTAATCTTTTCGCTGGCACGACCGAATGCCAGTTTAGAACCAATACCCATGCCCGCGATTATGCTGACCGCGGTGGTTGCGACAGCAGGCTCGAATCCGCTCTCTTCGAAGTGCTGGCGTAACTGAGTCAGGACTCCCTGGTAGGTGAACGTCGCGGCTACCAGACCTATTGTCACGAGCCAGAAATTAACGTTGTCAAATGCCTGCGAAACCGTGATTCCAGATCGGGCAGCTGCTTTCGCTATTCCAGTTTGATCTTCACGCCCTTTCCTGACCATTTCCTTTTCGACCTCGGTCTCGTCTTCCTGAATTACGATCAACGCAACAAAAGCCAGGACTGCGATCAGGGATCCAAAAGTAACGTACGCCATTTGCCAGCTAAGGGCAGCAATAACGGTTGCAGCAAGTGGAGGCATCGTGATCCCACCGAAATTATTACCAGCGACAACTGCACCCATGACTCGGCCGCGAGTTTTGGGGAACCATAATCCGACTATTTTTCCAGCCGGCATAATCGTTGCGCCTGGAAATCCTGCATATACCAGAGCACTGAACAGGTACCAGTGCCACAGTTCGCTAATAGCAGGTCTTAGTAGAAAACCCGAGGACATCAGTAGCAGTGATCCGAACATCACCGGGCGGATGCCGATCTTATCGCCTAGTCTTCCAACAAAGGGGGCAAGTATTCCGGATATGGCTGAGAAGACGAGTGAATAGTTAAGCTCAGTCTGGCTCCAACCAAACTCTTCTTTAAGCGGGCCAGCGAATTCACCGAATGCGTACTGTGCCATCCCGACGGAAAAGCCGGTTGAGAGGAATACGACAACCGCGATCGGGTAACCGCGGTAAATAGAGCCAATGATCGGAACGTTCATTTTGAGTTGGCTCGCCGAATTTCTCGGATAGAACAAGGTTGCAGATAAATTCGGTTCAACTCGGCTGTATACTCCGCCCCGCGCAAGCAGACCATGGTGAAGTGGTCGACTTGCGCAGTGATTTGGTCAACACGACCAAAACGGTAGCACTTGCCTGACCGGGAGTGTCGAGAATTTGGAGCTAATAGTTGCGATCAAGCAACATTCGCGCAGCAATTATCAACGGTACGAAAACGTACGGACTTACCGTGACTTTTCCTGAGCCAACCATTGGTGAATGGGCTGGATACGCTGGATTCGACGTGTTGCACCTCGACATGGAGCACGGTGTATTCGACTGGGAATCGGCGGAAATGATGTGTAGGGTCGCCGATATGCACGGAATGACTTGTACTGCACGTATTCCTAACACGGAGACCGACACCATTCTCAGGGCGTTCGACCGAGGTTTGATGGGGATTCTTTGTCCGCACGTCGACAACGCTGAACAGGCTGCACGTATAGCGAAAGCTGCGAGATTCGGCCCTGAGGGTGAACGTTCTTTTGGGACCTCCCGTGGGCGTGACTACGGAATGCACAACATGACGCCGTCTGATTACATGGCTGCTTTTAACCGGGAAGTCACTGTCGCAATTCAGATTGAGACCAGAAACGCCGTCGAAACGATTGAAGAAATTCTCGATGTTGAAGGCATCGACATGATCACGTTCGGTCCGCAAGACCTTGCACAGTCGATGGGGCACCCCGGGCACCCGGAACACCCGGAAGTTACCGAAGCCATGGAAAGCGTGATTCAAGCGGTTCACGCGCGAGGGCGCTTGATGACTTCCGATGTCGAAAAAGGTATAAACCTCGTGCAATGGCTCCCTAGCCGATTGTCTGATTGGCTTTCCGAGGCCAAATCTTAAGAATTGGAAATCGAATGACCACAGCAACTACTGAAACCAGGTTCGAGCCGGTCGCTGGCTGGGCGAAGCTCCCGATGGGAGTTACGTTCAAAGGTGACGCCACTTCGGTCGCTGTCGACTCGAAAGACAACGTCTATGTCTTCAATCGCGGTTCCGAACCTATCGCAGTTTTCGATACCGATGGGAACTTCTTGCGAGGGATGGGACACGGTGAGTTTGTGCGGCCGCACGGGATAGAGATAGACGCTCAAGACAACCTTTATCTTGTGGATGATGACGGGCACTTCGTCCAGAAGCGCACGAATGAAGGTGAGGTACTTTTCACCCTCGGTACTACGGGCGAGCCTTGTGAGTGGCAGAGCGGCGGGATGTTCAACAGACCCACTGACATTGCTATTCATCCTGAGACCGGCGAACTATTTGTCTCAGACGGCTATGGCAACTCGCGGATCCACAAGTTCGACTCCGACGGAAATCACATCATATCGTGGGGTGAACCGGGAACCGATCCTGGTCAGTTCAGCTTGCCGCATAACATCAGCATGATGGGCACTGACAAAGTAGTGGTTGCTGATCGTGAAAACTTCCGTCTCCAGGTGTTTTCCACCGATGGCGAGTTCGTTGAGCAAATCCACATTCATCACCCGATGTCTGTCACCGAAGGCAAGGGAAATGACAAAGCGATCTATGTTGGAGAGATGATCCCCCCACCAGTTCAGCAGGGAGTGCCAAATCTTGGCGCGATGATCGCCGTGCTTTCGCCGGATGGTGAATTCCAGCAGCACCTAGGTGGTCCAACACCAGGCGCTGGAGTCGCTCAGTTCACAGCACCTCACGGAATCTCTACTGATTCACAAGGTTCTATTTACGCAGCGGAAGTAGCTTGGACGAACTATTTCTCACGGCCTGAGAACTCTGGCACTGAGGAGATTCCGCTCGGAGAAATTGTGAGCTTGAGAAAGTGGCGTCGGGTTTAACGACGAGCGCCAACACCAACAGATTTCAAGACAGGTAGAAATATGGTCAACGCAGCAACATCAAATACTGTTTACGAGCCGGTTCCGTACTGGGCAAAACTCCCTCACCCAATGTTCTTCAAAGAAGCTACATCGGTGGCTGTAGACTCACAGGACAACGTCTACGTATTCAATCGGGGCGATCACCCTGTAATCATCTTCGATAAAGAAGGTAATTTCATCGAGACCTGGGGTGCAGGCGAATTCGTACGACCGCACGGAATAACTCTTGATGCCGATGACAATCTTTATCTTGCTGACGATGACGCCCACATGATCGAGAAGCGGACTAAGGAAGGCAAGCTCCTATTTCGGTTAGGTGAAAAGGGTAAACCGGCTGCTTGGCAGGATGGGGATCCGTTCAACCGCCCAACACACGTTGCGATTCAGCCAGAAACGGGTGATCTGTTCATTTCCGACGGTTACGGGAACTCTCGTGTTCACAAATACGACACCGACGGGAACTACATCAAGTCCTGGGGTGAGCCGGGATCGCTTGAAGGCCAGTTCTCTTTGCCGCACAACATTGCAATGAATGGCACCGACAAAGTGACCGTGTGTGACCGAGAAAATTTCCGATTGCAAACTTTTACCACCGACGGTGAATTCGTGAAGCAAATTCACTCCCACAGACCAATCGCCATTACTGATGGCAAGGGTGACGATACGAATCTTTATGTCGCTGAAGCCGGACCACCGCCAGTACAAGAAGGTGTTCGAAGACTCGGTCGACGAGTCATCGTGATGGACCGAGAGGGGAATGAAGTCACGCGCTTCGGTAATGAGCTAGGCGGTGAAGATCACGACCAGTTCATCGCACCGCACGCCCTGGCAGTGGATTCTGAAGGCTCTGTATACGTCGCCGAGGTCTCGTACACGGCATTCGGGTCGCAGCAAGACCCTGTACGTGAGGTCACGAGCCTGCGGAAGTGGCGCCGAGTAAGCGGATAAACGCTCGCTATTCGGATCAGGAAGGGTCGCTGTGGTCGCCACGCGACCAAATCCTGATCGCTCTCCCGTGCTCATCGTAGTGCAAGATTGATCGTTCATCGATCATCTTTCGAAGTGGGTCATCAGGTTCAAAGAACGCGCTTGGTGCTTTGGCAAGTTCATCACGTAACGCGCGGTGAGTTTGCTCCATCTCTTGAAGAATCTGACGAGGGTTAAGTTCTTGTTTACTCTGGCGTGCCGATTCGTTGAAATTGGTGACGTCGCCAACCGGTTCTATTTGACCACGGTCGAGAGCGGTAACAAGTTCCCACTCCCACGTCGTGACATGCCCAATTAAATCGGCAATCGTGTAGTCACCGTGAACACCTGTTTGGTTCATATCTTCGGTGACTAGATTGTTTAAGCTCTTCCTGAACTGACGCCAACTGTCGTCGACAGCAGCGAGAACAGCACTTTTCCGATCTTTCAACGTTCACTCCGTGCATGAAATTCATTGACAGCATACGTCACCGGGAATACGTTGGCGAACGGACAGGCAAATAGTGTTGGTAGGACAAAAATGACCACTGTTGGAGAAGGTAAATATACGTACGAAGTCGACCGCGATTGGCTCAGGCACAAGCCGGCTTTTTGGGAGCTAGGTCAGTGCGCTGACGTCGGTGTCGATTCTCAAGACAGGGTCTGGTTGTTCAGTCGTTCGAAGCACCCGGTCACATGTTGGACATCAGATGGAAAATTCATCGGTTCGTGGGGCGATCATGGCAACGAACCGGGCGAATTTCGAGTTCCGCACGGCGTTTACATCGATGCAGAAGACAACATTTGGCTAGCCGACCACCAGACACACCAGGTGACCAAACACAACGAGAACGGTGATGTACTCATGGAGCTCGGCGTTCATGGTTACGCCAATATCACCGTGACAACCACGAACGAACAGGGTGCGCCGTTCAATATGCCGACAGGACTGGCTCGATCGTCCGATGGAAAGCTGTTTGTCTCCGACGGATATGCGAACCGTCGCGTCCACAGATTCAGTGCTGACGGTGAGTCGGAACACTCGTGGGGCGAGGCAGGGAAAGGTCCTGGTCAGTTTTCGATTCTGCACAAGGTTGGCATCGACAAGAATGACCGCGTCTACATATGTGACCGAGAAAACAATCGAATCCAGATATTCGATACCGATGGCAATTACATCACCGAGTGGAACGATCTTGTTGGTCCCGGTGACGTCTTCTTCGACGACGATGTCGCTTATGTTGTCGAACAAGGTGGTGGTAACGGCGTATCGATCTGGACGCTTGACGGAGAACTAATTACCCGCTGGCGCGGTAATGCCGACGCTTGCCAGGCGGCCCACGGTGGCTGGTTCGACTCAAACGGAAACCTGTATGTGGCAGAAATTGGCGAACTGGGCAGGGGACAGCGGGTCACAAAGTTCTCAAGGATCTAAGAATCTGAATCAGTGCCAGGGCAATCGTGTTCCTGACCTGATAGAACCAGATGAGTTGCGTTCACGTGGAATCCGTGTTGTTCGTGCACTTCTGATATGAAGCGTTGAACCAACTCGTCGTCTAACGCGAGGGTTCTACCGCAGCCGACGCACTGTAGGTGGTGATGGTTCGACTGGTTAATCCATTCGAACACCGTGTCACCGGGGCTCATACGTGATTCGGCGACTAGTCCAACTCCACGAAGGTCTGAGAGCACTCTGTAAACAGTCGATTGGTCGTATGAGGCTCCGTTGGTTCTTAGGAGTTCGATGACTTCTGCAACCGTCATGTGTCCCGGTGTGTTTTGCAGGATATCGATTACATCACGCCGCGCTGGAGTGGCGCGTAGCCCCGAGCCTCGCAGAAGGTCGGCTGTTGATTGGGACGATTCGTTGTGTGCGTGGTTGTCCATTGCCTGATTTGAATTTAAGCACAAAAAAGCCCCTGATCAATCTCAGGGGCTTTCAAATTCTTTTGGGCTCTAACTAGGCGAGAAGCTCGCGTAATTCGGCAACGTGTGCGTCACCGCGCAAGCGACCGAGAGCTTTTCGCTCGATCTGTCGGATTCGTTCACGAGTTAGATTGAGCTCGCCACCGATCTCTTCGAGAGTTCGAGGTCGGCCGTCAAACAACCCAAACCGAAGTTCTAGAACTCGGCGCTCTCGCTCTTGGAGGTGACTGAGAACCTGATCAACCTGCTCTCTCATGGACGACTGGGCTGCTATGTCAGCAGGAGCCGGAGCAGATGAGTCCTGAATCAGGTCACCCAACTCGTTTTCGGCATCTTCACCAATTGGAGTTTCGAGTGACACAGGTTCCTGCGACATCTGGAGAATTTCAGAAACACGGTCGATTGGAAGTTCGACTCGCTCTGACAGCTCCTCAACGGTAGGTTCTCGGTTCAATTGCTGACCGAGCTCACGTCGTGCACGCATGATTTTGTTGAGAGTCTCAACAACGTGAACAGGAATACGAATGGTTCGTGCCTGGTCTGCGATTGCTCGGGTGATTCCCTGTCGGATCCACCATGTTGCGTACGTGGAGAACTTAAATCCTTTACGGAAGTCGAATTTCTCGATGGCACGCATCAGACCAATGTTGCCTTCCTGAATCAGGTCAAGCATCGACAAACCACGGTTCAAGTGCTTTTTCGCGACGCTCACTACAAGTCGAAGGTTTGCTTCGCCAAGGTGACGTCGAGCCTTCTCACCTTCTTCACGCACACGCATCAGGTGGGCATTCAAGACCGAGGTGAGTGGCTGCAGTGCTGCAATGAAGTCTGGTTTGACGATTTCATCAGGTAAATCGTTCAGTACGGGGTTCAATCCGAGAATTTCTTCAGTGTCTGGAGCGAGCAATCGAGAAAGAACCGACAGCTCAACAACGAGGTTGTGGGCTTCATCGGGCTCGACTCCAAGCGCATCTGACAGGTAGTTGATTAGTTCGTCTTCGCGCTTGCCGTCAACGAGGGCACGGAATTCTGGGTTAGTAAGCGCGTCACCAAGGGTGACTGGAACATCGAGACCGAGGTACTTAGCGATTGCGGAGGCTGTGTCGCCAACAGGACCAAGCTTGGTAAGGATTTCGGTAATGATTGTGAATGGATCAGGGGTTCCGACTTCAATGTCGCCCATGATCTCTTTCTCAATCGCTTCGAGTCTCTGTGCTAGTTCAACGGCCCTCGCAAGAACAACTTCATCAGCTGCCGTGAGAAGTGCAACGCGACCGATCTCCCGAAGATACATTCGAACTGTGTCTTCAGTTAATTCCGATTCCTGGACTTCCTGAGCGAGATTATTCGCCGCGGTTGAAGACTCTGAAGCTCTTGCGGCTTCCCACATATCCAGCTCGGATCGTGTTACCGCAGTCGCACCGCTTTCGGTGTCCTGGTTTGCTTCGTCTTCAGTGCCTTCCATGCGTGTAAAGGCAGTGGTGTAACCGGTATCTCCGTCGAGAGCTGCGGTCACGTCATTCAAATCTGCGTCCGACGAGCGTCGCTTTTGAACCAACTCTAGTTCCTTTCGGGCATTTAGTGCCCGGCCCCTCTCCCTGAGCATTCAAGCGCGGTTGCCTGACTTGCCAGGAATTGGAATGTGCTTAGTGCTTCTCGCTATGCCTCGTAACTCCAGCCTGCTACAAAGCAGCGAGTGGTGAGAATGGTGGCGAACACTTAAGTGTTAGATGTGCGTTTATCTAATAACTATGGTCTTACCAATCATTCTCCGTGTCGTACTGAATACGCCAACCGACCTTGTATTCTACGGCATTACCCCCCTGTTCTAAAAGGGGGTAAGCCAACGAAATTACGATATTCGTAAACATTCGAGTGTTATTCAGGCAAATAGAGCGAATTTTTCGATGTTCGCTCGCTTGAATCTGCTAATCCCAGTTGATCACAAATTTCCCCGGGGCGCCTTTTGAGAACTCTTCGTATGCAGTCGGGGCCTGTTCAATGGTTGAACGCGAGGTGATCACCGAGTCTAGGGGCACATTTCTTTCTGCGGTAAATCTTGCTGCTTCTTCGAGCCCGAATGTGGAGAAAGTCCATGAGCCGAGCATAGTCAGGTGGCGATGAATGATGTGCGGTGTCGGCTGGTAGGTGACCTCGCCACCTTCGCCAACGAGGCACGTCTTGCCGAAAATCCTGGTCGACTCGACCGCTGCAACTCTTGTTACCGCCAAACCGGCGGCTTCCAGCGAAGAGTGTGCGCCGTGTCCGTCTGTAAGCGCGCTGATTTGTTCTGGCGCGTCACCCGCACTGGCATCAACGGTTTGCCACGCCCCGACATCAGACGCCATTTGAAGTCGTTCTTTCGAAACATCCACAGCAATTACACGTGCACCCATTTCGGTTCCGAACATTGTGGCTGCAAGACCAACTGGTCCCTGACCAAATACAGCGAGCGTCTCTAGCCCGGAAACTTCCAATTTTTTCAGTGCTTGAAACGCAGTGCTAGCACCGCAGGCTAGATAGGCTCCAACTTCATATGAGAGTTCATCAGGCAGGGGAACGCACGTGGATTGGTGGGCGACCATGTAGTCACCGTGACCGCCATGCATCGACCCGCCGTAGTACTCCTTCTTTTCGGTGACCTCGCACAGTTGTTGCCAACCGGTTCGGCAGTAGTCGCACTCACGACAGCCTTCGTAGTGGTGCTGAATTATTCGATCTCCGACAGATAGTCCAGTGACGTTCGGACCTAACGCAACGATTTCTCCACATGGCTCGTGACCCGGGCGTCTCAACTCGCCGTTTTGTTCATTAGCAGAGTCGGCGCGATAGCGTTGGAAATCAGAACCACACAATCCGGATGACCTCAGCTTTACCAGAACCTGTTCAGGACCTGGATCAATATCCGGGTAATCGATTACTTCCGCTTTACTGTTGCCGTAGAAGGCGACTCCTCGCATTGATCTCTCCGAGTGAACTGAATTACGTACATCTGCGTAAGTTTGACGAATCGGCACTGTATACCAACTATCACCGGCTTTAAACCTTTGCGATGCGGCAAAACCAGCAGTAAGCTTCACCCCGCCCGAACAAATTGAGACCTGAGCGGTTTTTTACCGCATTGCATGGAATGTTCTAAAAATGGCCGATTCATTTAGTTACGACTCACTGTTTTCAGAAAATTCGACGGACACCCCGTTGAATTTCGTCAAGCACGCGAAATACGACTTCGCAGTTGCTTATCCCGCCCCGGAAACGTTGCCGATGGACGGGCTGATTCAGGCTCTTCAAACTGCGGTTGATTCAGATGGTGAACGTATCGCCAGCGAAATGGCCTACTACCCACACCAATTTGGTGCGCAAGAGCTCCGCGAGTACACAGTCCAAAAATTACAGAATGACCGTGGATTCACAGTTGACCCAGATGAAGTTGCTTTGACGAACGGCTCAGGAGAAGCGCTCGGTCTTGTGATTCAGGCACTCACTAACCCTGGTGATGTGGTGCTTGCAGAAGAGTTCGTCTACATGGGTACCCTGAACCAGCTTCGTAGGTTCGGTGCAGACATCAGGGGAGTCGCCATCGATGAAGGCGGAATCGTCCCAGAGGCGATGGAAAAGCAGATCCAAGAACTGATCGCCAATGGCGAGAAGCCGAAGTATCTGTACACCATCCCAGAACACCAGAACCCAACAGGTTCCACGCTATCGGAAGAGCGACGCAAGGCAATTTTGAAGATCGCCCACAAGTACAACATGCCAATACTTGAGGACGACTGCTACGTCGACCTCCGGTACGCCGGAGATGTTCAACCATCTTTCAGGGCTCTAGATGATTCAGGCATTGTTGTTTATGTCGCTTCTTACTCGAAACTGTTGGCTCCTGGTCTTAGGCTCGGGTACTTCACAGGCGCACCGGAATTGATGCGTAGAGCTATGAGCTTCAAGCTGGGTAGTGGACCCAACCAGTTTGCATCTATAGCCATCGAGGGTTTCCTGAAGAACAACCTCGATTCTCACCGGAACAATTTCAATCCATTACTCAAAGAAAAGTGCGACGCAATGACCGGCGCACTCGAAGAGCATTTCGGCGGATCGGGTGCAACCTGGTCGACTCCTGAAGGCGGTTGTTACGTTTGGCTGACGATGCCTGAAGGTTCTGACATAAGTGCAATTCGTGACGCAGTATTTGAGCAAGGTGTCGGTTACGTGGCAGGTACGAACTTCGAAGCAGATGCTTCAGGTAGAGTTGGCCACAACAGCGCTAGGTTGTGCTTCGCGTACGAGTCACCTCAGAAGAACCGGGAGGGTATCGCGCTTCTGGCACAGCTGTTCAAGCAGCACGGTGTGATGTAAATAGTTCAACCTTGAACTGAACGAAAAGACCGGCGATTCGCCGGTCTTTTTTTATTTCCTTCGGGTTGCTCGTGAAAAATCATTGCCGATACAGAGAGTCGCGACTAAATTCGTAATCAGAAACTTTTTTGAACTCGCAAAATGACGCGAGTGAGAACGTTGAACCCAAGAGGAAGATTGAATGGCCGACAGTGCACTGAACGACATTGCGAAGAAGATGGTTGCCCGCAAGAAGGGAATTCTTGCTGCTGACGAGAGTACGTCGACCATGACGAAACGCCTGGACAGCATCAACGTCGAATCGACAGAGGAAACCCGTCGACAGTGGCGGCAGCTGCTTTTCCAAACTCCGGATATCGGTGACTACATCTCGGGCGTCATCATGTACGACGAGACTATCCGCCAGTCTGACGACTCAGGTAAGTCGTTCGTCGACCTGCTTGCCGATTCGGATGTGATCTCCGGCATCAAGGTTGATCTTTCTACCCACGATCTTGCTGGAGCACCGGGCGAGTTCATCACTGAAGGTCTTGATGGTCTCCGTGCTCGCCTGGCTGAGTACTACGAACTTGGTGCTCGATTCGCCAAGTGGCGCGCTCTTCTCATCATCAGCGACGGGAAGCCATCCGATTACGCAATTCACACGAATGCCCACGCTCTCGCCCGATACTCAGCATTGTGTCAGGAACAAGGCATTGTTCCGATTGTTGAACCAGAAGTCTTGATGGACGGGAAGCACAGCATTGATGACTGTTTGTCCGCAACTACAAGAGCTCTGAACGCAGTGTTCGCTGAGCTCGAAAAGCAGAATGTCGACATCGAGGGCATAGTGCTTAAGCCGAACATGGTCATCTCCGGTTCAGATGCGCTGGACCGCGCTTCAGCCGAAGAAGTGGCACGAAAGACTATCGATTGCTTCCTCGAAACCGTTCCTTCGTCAGTTCCCGGTATAGCGTTCTTGAGCGGTGGTCAGGGCGATGAAGAATCAGTTGTGAATCTCGACGCGATCAACAAGATTGCGAACGAAGAAGATCTTCCTTGGGAACTCACGTACTCCTACGGTCGAGGTCTTCAAGCTGCTCCACTTGCCGCGTGGGGTGGCAAGCAGGAGAACGTTCCTGCTGGTCAAGACGCATTTCAGCAGCGCGGTAAAGATTCCAGTGCTGCTCGAGAAGGCGTTTACGCGTAGAGCTGATTATTACTCCTACGACTCAAGAGAACTCAAGGAATCCCATGCCAACTCACGATGAAATTAACCGACTAGTCTCTGAGCACGCCGATGCGCTAATTGAGACACGCAGGTATTTTCATCAAATTCCTGAGCTTGGATTTCAGGAAAACGAAACGGCAGGCGAAATCGCCCGGAGACTTGAAGTCGCGGGACTGAGGGTCGAAACCGGAATTGGAAAGACAGGCGTCGTTGGAGTGCTTGAGGGTGGTAAGCCGGGGTCGACTCTGATGATTCGTGCAGACATTGACGGATTACCGGTCGATGAATCTACCGGTCTTGAGTTTGCCGCTACGAACGGACGGATGCACGCATGCGGTCATGATGGTCATATAACGATGGCGCTCGTTGCTGCTGAAATCCTGGCAACCGTCCGAAACGAAATCGCCGGGACTGTAATTTTCGCCTTCCAGCCTGCCGAAGAAGTCGTGCAAGGCGCGTTGGCAATGATCGAAGATGGACTGTTTGAAAAGTACCCGGCTGACCGGGTGATTGGGACACACCTCTGGAATCAAATACCGACAGGAACTGTGGGTGTGAACAGGGCAACAGTGTTTGCCAGTGCAGACCAGTTCAGGATAATCGTCAGAGGCAAGGGGGGGCACGGCGCTATGCCACACATGACCATCGACCCAGTGGCGGCTATTGCCGAAATCATTACTACCGCTCAAACGGTCGTAAGTCGTGAAGTACCGCCGAACGAGATGGGTGTCCTCACTTTTGGTCAGATCCATGGTGGTGCAGCACCAAACGTCATTGCCGACAGCGTGATGGTTGAGGGAACTATTCGCGCTTACACTCCGCCGACTCGAGATTTGATTCTGGGTTCGCTGGAGCGAATAGCGAAGAACGTAGCCGAAGCAATGCGGGCAGAAACTTCCTTCGAACGTATTCACGGTACTCCAGCGGTGATCAATGATCCCGAAATTGCTACGTGGGTGACCCAGCAGGCGAGTCACGTGGTTGGCGAAGGCAATGCCAGGGAATGGGAACCGGTGAGTGTGGGCGACGATATGTCGGAGTTCAACAATCGAGTTCCGGGTGTGTACTTCCTGCTCGGTGCAGCCCACGACGACGAAACCGTAAAGCAGCGTGAGGTTGAAGGACACCATAACGCGCGCTTCGATTGGAGCGAGGATTGCTTGCCGATCGGAACAGAAATATTCGTCCGATCGGCGTTAGATTTCCTGAGCTAACTATCGACTAAACGACCGGGGCGGTTCCGCCGTCGACATTCACTGCTGTTCCGGTTACGTACGAAGCTCGTTCGGAAGCTAGGAACGCGATGACATCGCCAGCTTCCTTAGCTTCTCCGATGCGACCTAACGGAACGTTCTTTCCGACTACCGCCCAGTGGTCCTCAAGTGAGTAGTTCGGGTCTTTTGCGTTCGCAGCTTCCCATCGTGCGCGGTGTTGTCCGGATTTCAGAACGCCGACGCAAACTGTGTTAACTCGGATATTGTGCTGGGCAAGTTCTCCAGCCCACGACTTGGTAAGCGAGATTCCAGAAGCACGCGACAGCGAAGTTGGCTGACTCCCTGGAACTGATGCCTTACCGCCAGGAGTCGTCGTGTTGATGATCGCGCCCTTGCCGGACTTTTTGAGGTGGGGTAGAGCAGCGCGTGCGCAGTAAATCGCACCGTAGACCTTGATACCAAAGTCAATTTTTAACTGCTCATCAGTCATTTTCTCAAGTGTCGTGGCTGAGGAAGTACCTGCGTTGTTCACGAGGATGTCGACTCCGCCGAACTCACTGACGACTGTTTCGACCATCGTCTGAACGTCGCTTTCGACCGAAACATCCGCTGCGACTCCGATGACGGTGCCCTTGGATTCGGACTGAATTTCCGCAACTGCTTTGTCGAGCTTTTCCTGCGTTCGACCAACGATCGCTACCTTCGCCCCTTCAGCTGCCATGGTTGTGGCTGCCGCTTTGCCAATGCCATCGCTGCCGCCAGTGACGATTGCAACCTTATTGTTCAGCCCTAAATCCATTTGTATGTCCGTTCTTTGAATTGAGTAGTTAGAAAATTTCAGTTGGTTTATTCGAGCGGCAGGGATTATAAACACTGTCAATCGTGGAACCTAATTGCAGCGATTTTTATGAATCTAAGTTGTACCCTTAGTTTTCGTGCGATTTTTCGCATCGGGATTTACGAGTTGGGAATTGCCCAAGAGAACGGCACAGTCCTGAATCGAACAGGAAACTTTATTGAGCGACAGGAAGATATACGAGCCACTTACCGTCCCGAGACGGGTGATTCTTGGTCCCGGACCAAGTTCAGCCAACCCACGGGTTCTGAGGGCGATGTCGCTGCCAATTATTGGATACCTCGATCCGGCGTTCTTCGAATTACTCGACGAACTCAGTGGAATGCTGGCTCAGATCTTCAAAACTGAGCAAAGAGCGTTTGCAGTCGCTGGTGCTGGTTCTGCTGGAATGGAAGCAGGACTTGTTAGTCTTGCTGAGCCAGGCGACACTGTGATCGTCTGCTCCTACGGCTATTTCTGTGAACGCCAGATCACTATGTGTGAGCGTTTGGGATTCAATGTTGTTCCGCTGCGGACAGAGTGGGGCAAGGCAATGGACCCGCAAGTGCTTGCTGACGCGCTCGAGAAACATCCTGAAACTCAGCTTGTGGTCGGTATCCATGCGGAAACCTCCGCAGGAACGATTCAGCCAATTGCTGAGTTCGCAAAACTCGCTCACGAAGCTGGTGCCCTGTTCATGACCGACGTTGTCACGTCACTTGCAGGTAGCGAGTTGGAGTTTGATGCCTGGGATCTTGATTTCGCCTATTCAGGAGCCCAGAAATGCCTCGCTGCACCTCCCGGAATTTCACCGGTAGCACTCTCAGACCGAGCTCTCGACTACATCCGTAATCGAAAACGCCCGCCGACGTCGTGGTATCTCGACTTATCACTCATAGCCGACTACTGGGGGCCGGATCATATTGCGCACCATACCGCACCGGTGAGCATGATCTACGGGCTGAGAGAAGCCGTCGGACTGGCTCTAAACGAAACTCTCGAAACCCGTTGGGAACGACACGCCGCCAATGCCAAAGCTCTTCGTGCCGGCCTACGAGCATTGAATCTCGAACTGCCTGTTGATGAAGACGCACAACTAGACCAGCTGACCGTTGTGAAATTGCCCGCTGGCGTCGACGACATCAAACTTCGAATGCAGCTCCTAGATGAGTACTCAATCGAAGTTGGGCGTGGTCTCGGTCAGTTCGCTGGTGAAGTGATCAGAATTGGTCTCATGGGTGAGTCGTGCGTGCCAGCAAACGTATTTGGGCTGCTGAACGCCCTTGAGAAGGTGTTGCCGGAACACGGTTTCGAAGTCGCGAAAGGTGCTGCTGCGGCCGCAGCAAGTGCTTCACTCGTTGAGCACCCTTCTCCCGTTTACACCGCGTAGTTATTCGGCCGAGTAGGCCAGATCCAGTAAGTCTACGACGTAAGCGACTTTGGTCGTTCGCTTAGTGTTGCTCTCGGTCGCAACTTCGTTCAGGGCGAAATCTAGCTGCATTGAGCAACCAGGATTACCGGTCGCTACGTAGGTCGCACCTGTCGCCACTACGTTCCGAGCTTTGCGTTTGCCCAATTGAGACGACATCTCTCGTTGCGTGATCGAGTAAGTTCCAGCTGACCCACAACATACGGTGGGTTCTGCCAGTTCGATGAGTTCTAGACCTGGAATTGAGTTCAGGATCTGACGTGGGGCGGCGGTTATTTTTTGAACGTTCTTGAGATGGCAAGGATCCTGGTAAGTAACCGTGCCGCTCAGTTCTGCGGTTGGTGCATCAAATCCGTATTCAACGAGCAACTCATGGATGTCTCGGGTTAATTCGCTGACCTTTTCGGCCTTCTGTGCGTAAACCGGATCGTGTTCAAGAAGTTCGCGGTAATCCTTCATTGCTGCACCGCAACCGGCAGACGAAGTAACGATTGCGTCGGGATTAGATGACAGGAACGAATTGATGTTTTTTCTCGCCATGTCCGAGGCTGTATCAACGTAGCCAGAATGCGAATTCAGCGCCCCACAGCAGCCCTGGTTGGCTGTCACGTGAACTTCAAAGCCATTTCGAGTGAGAACTCGAACAGTTGCGCCTAGCGTTTCCGACTGGGTGATCGACATCACGCAACCTGCCAGCATTGCAACGCGAGCTTTCACCACACCTTTCGGTCTGTGAATTTGTCCCTTGGCTTTGAAATACGAGCTCGAAAGGTCGGGCAGGTAATTGTCGGCGGCTTCGGCATCGCCGGGGAGAAGCTTCAGCAGCCCCGTGCCGCGTGCGATCGTTCGCATGCCAGACTTTTTATAGAACTTCATCGCATTCCCGACCATCCGAAGTCGGGTAGGGGAAGTCAGGATCGATTCAAATCCCACTTTGCGGGCAACGCGCTCTGTAAGCGGTTTAGAAGTGTGTTCCTTGATCTGGGCACGAGTGGCTTCCATCAGCTTCCCGTACTCCACACCGGAAGGACAGGCCAACTCACACGCCCGGCACTGCAAGCAAAGCTCCCAGTGTCCTACTACAGACGGCGACATTTCCAGCCGGCCTTCGTTCACTGCCTTCATCAGAGCAATTCTGCCACGCGGCGATTCAGCTTCAAGACCGGTTTCGAGATATGTAGGACAGGCTTGGAGACAGAACCCACAGTGCACGCATTTGTATAGATCAGAATCTTTGGGCGCGTGCGGCCCGGAAAAACCTGGGAGCTTTCCTGAAATCGGATTAGTTGGAGTTTGGCCTGTCATCTATTAGATTTTCCCGACAAATCTTCCAGGATTTAGAAGCGAGGTGGGATCGTACTGGTTCTTTACACGACGCATGAGCTCGATAGCTGGACCCACTTCGCTGAACACGTCCAGCGACTTTTTTAGATCAGTTGAACAATTTTCGACGGTGTATGAGCAACCAGATTTCTGCGCTGCGTCGATTATCCCGTTCGCGACTGCAGATTCCCGTTCTAAGTTTTTCAGTGTGCAAGTCAGGGTTGCAGCTCCGAATCCTAGATCGGTTACCGCGCTGACTTCGTCCTCTGAATACTGGCTGGTCAACCTGCCCGCCAACTCCGTGACGGTTTGGTTTCTTGCAGTAATACGAACACTCAGCGTCGAATCGACTTCCTGCGATTCAATAGTTTTCCAGGCTGAGTCATTTGCTGCCTTATCGAGCACAGCGAATCCGATGCTTCCGTTGGTGCCAGAAATAACTTTAATCTCGTTCACCTGTCGCTCGACAGATCGAACACCACCTGAGACACGAACCAGCACAGCTGATTTCACGTCCGCTGACGCTTGCTCCCCACACAGTTCGATTAGCGGAATCAGTGCTGAACCTTGTACTGATGAAGTCGCTTCAGGTGTGAAGACACTGTTATACAGCCCTGCACCCATCTTACTAGCTGCCTCGAGATCATCAAACCAAGTGAGTACCGACTGCGATTCGGTAGGGAGTGGCTGAAGTTTTAACGCAACTTGCGATATGACGCCAAGAGTCCCGAATGCTCCAGTATGAAGTCGATGCAGCTCGTATCCCTGAACGTTTTTGACGACCCTTCCTCCGGACTTGGTTACAGTTCCGTCCGGCAAGACGATCTGCATGCCGATTACCCAGTCCCTGATCCCGCCGGTGGAAGATTGTCGTCGTCCAGAGGCGTTAGAAGCAACAGCGCCTCCGATGGTTGAGTCATTAGAGCGTTTTATTTCAAATGCGAGTCGTTGCCCGGATTTTGCAAGGACGTCCTCAAGTTGCTTCACCCTAACGCCAGCGTCGACAACAACCGTCATATCGCCCGGGACATGTTCGAGTGTGTTGATCAGATTCGTTGTGTCCAGAGCAACATCGTAAGCACGTGGCACGTTCCCGATACACATTCGCGTACCGCCACCCCACGGAATCACTGATTGCTTGGTGCCAGTAGCTTCGGCAAGGCATCCTGAAAGCTCATCAAGAGTTTTAGGTGATTCGATTGTTGTCGGTACTAAACCGTCTACTGAGTAATCCAACGTGCCCTACGATTTCACCGCTTCATACGGTCGCGGGGTGTTGTGCATCTGGGGTTTCCACGGCGCGGTCTCCCACAACTCGTTCCCAATCCTGGTTGCTTCCTCTATTGCCTCTGCTGGAACGTCTTCACTCCACGCCGAAAGATTCTGATTCAACTGGTCAGTTGTACGAGCACCGACTATGCAGACGGATACTGCTGGATGTGAACGAACCCACTTTAAAGCTAATGCCATAGGGGAGACCGAATATTTCTCGGTCAAGCCTATGAATTGCTCCATGGCGTTGAATGAAAAGTCGTTCCAGTATGTGCTCTTGTAGAAGTTGGCGGCACGGAAGTCACTTGAAAACCGACCGCCGGAATCCATTTCTTCCTTGTACTGACGATGCTTGCCGAGCAAGAAACCTCCTGCCTGAGGGGAGTAGGCCATCACGCCGACACCTTGATCGAGGCAAACAGGAAACAACTCTCGCTCAGGTTCCCTGTAAAGCAAGTTGTAGCGAGGTTGTACTGAGCTGAACTTGGTAAATCCGTTCCTGTCCTGAGCCCAAAGAGCCTCGACCAGTTCAGGCCCAGAAAAATTTGAGACCCCGATATATCGAGCTTTACCCGCTCGCACCACGTCGTTGTACGCCTCAACGGTTTCTTCAATTGGAGTTTCAGGGTCGGGCGAATGGATTTGGTACAGATCCACGTAGTCGGTCCCGAGACGCTTCAGTGAGTCGTCGATCGCCTGATGGACATACTTTTTGTTCACTCCGACATCGTTTGGAAACGGACCAATCTGACTTTTACCCTTCGTCGCAAGAACTACTTCCGACCGGCGAGTCTTGATAAATCGCCCTACGTTTTCTTCGCTGCGTCCGTCTGTGTACGAGTTTGCCGTGTCAATGAAATTGACACCAGCCTCGAAAGCTTCGTTCATGATTCGAAGGGAATCTTCAGGCGATGTTTGACCACCGAAATTATCCGATCCGATGCAGTACTCCGAAACCTTGAGACCTGTGCTTCCCAGCCTTACGTATTCCATGTTGAGATGATTCCTCGGTTCCTAGATTGCTATCGGCTCGCCGCTGCCCTTGGAAGAGTTCCAAAAGCATCGCCCGATTTCGGTGGGTAAACCATTGGGGCTTGGGACTCGAACTCGTCAGCGAGTTCCCTAACTTCAGCCATTGCTTCCTGTGGTGCTGACTCGGACCACGCATCGAGAACACCTTCGACCTGGTCAACTCGACGAGCTCCAAAGATTGGCGAAGTAACGCCAGGGAATTCAGAGACCCATTGCAACGCAAGACGCACTGGGGGTTGATCGTATTTCTCAGCGACTGCCACGAATTTGTCGACCGTATCGAACATCGGGGTGTTGAAGTACCTCGACTTCAGTCCGCCGCCCTTTGAATCATCCCGAAGGTCGAACTTGGAACCGGACAAGGCTTTACCGTCTCGCCCCTGTTTTCCGGTCAACATGCCGCTTGCAAGTGGGGAGTAAGGGATGACTGCAACATCGTGCTTCTTAGCGAACGGAACCATCTCGCGGCCCAGTCCGGGCTGAAGAATATTGAACACGCTCTGGATCGCCTCGAACCGGTACAGGTTGCGAACGTCGGACAGCCACAACGATTTTCCGAGAACCCAGGTCGGGAAGTTGGAAACACCGGCATAGACGATCTTGCCCTGGTGAATCAGGTCATCAACAGCGCGAAGAGTTTCTTCGATTGGAGTTTCTGCATCCCACGAATGGCAGTAAAGCAGATCAATTCGATCAGTTCGAAGACGTCGTAGTGATTCCTCCACAGCGCGAACGATGTGATATCGGGAGGCACCAATGTCGTTGACTCCAACTCCAACTTTAGAACGGTACTTGGTCGCGAGGACAACCTGATTCCTTCGTCCAGATTCATGAAGGTAGTTGCCGATCATCGCCTCGGAACGACCTTCGTTATACGAATCGGACGTATCAACAAAGTTGATTCCACCATCGAGAGCTGTTCCAAGTATTTGGTGAGCAGTTGGCTCGTCACAACCGTACTGGTTGCCGTAGTTGTCTGTGCCAAGACAAATATTGGAGACCTTGGTGCCGGTGCGTCCGAGTTTTACGTATTCGATAGGAATTGTCGTTCTCCTTGCAGGCTCGTTTGGCGATGAGCGCAGAAATGATTAGTGCTTCAATTCAACCCATCGGTTTTCTGCGACCGACTGGTAGGCAGCATCGACGATTTGGGCGGCTTTCATCCCGTCGTAGAAGCTGGTCTCGATAAGTGACTGGTCGTTGGCGAGTACAGCGTCCGCAAACTTTTTGTATGGCTGGATGTATGGCTCACCAGGGTCTAACTGAACCATAGGGCCGTTGGGGCCGGTGACGCCCTGGATTCCATAACGCCCATCGGTCGTTATTCGACCGTGTTCACCGGAAATCTCAACTCTGGCTGAGGTTTTTCCGTCTGGCTCAGTGCCTCGTGATGCGAACGAGGTGTGGACGACCGCATAGCCACCGTTCACCCATTCGCATAAGAAACCGGAGGAGTCGGGAACATCGACATCAATACCTTCAGGATTGTCTTTGGTTGGTCGATGGGACGAAGTGGTGTCGAATGTAGCCACCACTCGACTAATTTCACCGTTGATGAATCGCAGCATGTCGAATGCATGGATTAGCTCGTAAACGGAACCACCACCGTTTTCGGATCGGAATCTCCAGGTTAACGTCTCAGGCCGGGCATCGAACTGGTGTGACATGCCCCACCAGATATTTGCGTGGAAAATTCTGCCGACAAAATCATTGTCGAGATAACGTCGAATTCGTCCGATTGTCGTGTTGCCGCGCTGATTGAAGTTTGTCGAGTGAATTAGCCCTGCAGACTCAGCAGCCTCAAGCATTTCCTGGGCGTCTTCTGCTGTCAACGCCAACGGCTTGTCGCACAGTACGTGCTTGCCCGCTTCAACCGAGTCGAGTGTCAGTTGTTTGTGTGATCCAGTCGGAGTGATTATGTCCACCGCGTCGAGATCGCTCATTTCGAGCATCTTCTTGTGATCAGTGAACGAGTTTGGAATCTCCCATCTCTGGGTGAACTCGGCTAGAGCCGATTCATCTCGCCTCATCGCCGCTACTACTTCTACGTTGTCGAACTGCGAAAAATGCTCCATATGGGTGTTCGCAAACGAACCCGCGCCAATAACTCCGATCCTGACTTTTCCGTCTGCTGAAGGCAACTCGAAATTCCTCTTTCTGGATGTGTGACTGGCGCAGTAAATGGAGTGTTCCAGCACCGCTTGAAATGGGCTGCTAAGTCTAACTTAGTCGACCGGTCATTTGGACGAGAAAAGCGAGAAAGCTGAGTGGTTCAACAGATGCTTATTGCCAGTCGGTGGTCCCAGTAGGGCGGAACGAGTGCGGTGTGATGCCGTATGCCTCACCGTGAACCGCACCACCAGGGAACACTTTTCCGGGATTGAACCGTTCTGAAAGCGATGGGACTTCGATTGGCGCGTTGTCTGTTGATTCACCTATGAACGCAGTTCGCAGTCTGCTCATAGATTCGAGGTCTTCCTGTGAGAAGACAAGGGGCATGTAAGCCTGTTTCTCTATGCCAATGCCGTGTTCGCCGGATAACGCACCGCCAGCAGCAACACATGCTTCAAGAATTTTGGCTCCAGCAAGGATCGCCTGTTTCACTTCTTCGGGATTGCGCTCGTTGAACAAGATCGCTGGATGGATATTTCCGTCACCTGCATGGAACACGTTGGCGACTGTTACGTCGAGCTCCGCGGCTATCTGGTCTACCTGTTGCAGCACTTCCCTTAGCTTCGTTCGAGGCACAACGCCGTCTACGAGGTAGTAGGTAGGAGCAATGGTTCCGTACGCACCGATCGCTCCTTTTCGGGTCTCCCAAAGTTTTGCCCTGGTTTCCTCATCATCGGCTTCACGGATTTCCATAGCGCCGTTCTTACGACAAATATCTAGAACAATTTCAGTGTCTTCTTCGACAGCTTCGACGAGACCATCCACTTCGACAATCAGCACTGCTTGGGCTTCGTCAGGGTAGCCGGGGTGGTAGAACGGTTCGACTGCGTCGATGGTGTTGCGGTCCATCATTTCCAGCGCTGACGGTACAAGCCCGGCGGCAATGATGTCTGAGACCGTCTGGGAGGCCGCGTCCATCGTTGTAAACGCAGCGAGCATGCTGTGAACGGTTTCTGGTTTTGTAAGCAAGCGGACGGCAATTTTCGTAACGATGCCAAGTGTGCCTTCTGACCCTACAAACGCACCACGTAAGTCGTAGCCCACCGATTCACGCTGAGCCCCGCCGAGCCATGCGATTGAACCATCGGCAAGAACCACTTCAAGACCAAGCACGTGGTTGGTTGTGACTCCAAGTGCCAAACAGTGCGGACCACCGGCGTTCTCACCAATGTTTCCGCCGATGGTGCAAGTCTTTTGACTTGCCGGGTCCGGCGCATAAAACAATCCCAAATGGCTTACCTGTTCCGACAACTTGAGGTTGATCATTCCAGGTTCAACTATTGCGATTCGATTCTTCGCATCGACCTCGACCATTCGAGTAAGTCGAGTGAGGGCAATCACGACCGAATCCCGTAATGGAACTGCGCCACCGGAAAGGCTTGTCCCGGCCCCTCTTGCCACGATGTAAGCGCCGCGACGATTGGCGATTTTTATGACTTCAGAAACTTCCTCGGCAGAATCGGGGAGCACAACCGCACGAGGTGTGGCCTTGTCGATTGAACCGTCATATTCGTAAACGAGCAGGTCTTCAGGTTTCCAAATGACGTATTTGTCGCCGACGACTGCCGAAAGTTCGTTTACGAGAGCAGAGTTCACTGTGGTCATGAATGAATTTTCGCGCAAGGTTGGGAATTTAGAAGAACGTTCCAACACCTGTTACGTTGCGAACTATTTCGCGATCTTCCTGGTCTCGCATGATCTTCGCCGTGAGTTCATCCGGATCTCCCCATTGCTCGAGAAGAATTCTCAATAGTCGCTCCTGCACTTCGGCAACCTCGGGCGTATTGGCGAGATTATTGAACTCACCCGGATCGTTTTCAAGGTCGTATACCTCAAGTTCAACCGGATCGCCGTGACCGTAGCAGAGCTTCCACTTGCCAGACCTGACCATGCCCATCGCTCGGTCTGTTCCATGAGCGAAATGTTCTGAGATAGCGATGTCGTTGAGTTCAGAGGTATCGCCATTTAGGGCAGGGATGAGCGATTGTCCGTCAAGATTCCACTTCGATAGATCGATTCCGGCAAGATCAAGAATGGTTGCAACTGCGTCAACGTTTGAAACAGCTTGCCCTACGCGGGTTCCAGCGGCGAAATTGCCTGGCCACGCGATTTGAAGCGGAACGTTCGCAGATTGTTCGTAGAAACACATTTTTCGCCACAGCCCGTGTTCGCCAAGCATGTCGCCGTGATCTGAGGTGTGAACAATTACCGTGTTTTCGGCAAGTCCTTGCTCTTCGAGCGTGTCGATCAATCGACCGATTTTGTCGTCGAGATATGTACACAAACCGAAGTAAGCTGCTCGTGCTCTCGCGACTTCGTCATCCGTCCAATCACCATCCAATCCGAACATTTTCCTGAGCCTTTGGGCTGAAGGCGGTAGGTTATCCAAGTGGCCCTCAGGCAACGTCGGCATGTCGTAGTTGTCCGGGTAGTACATGTCGAAGTACTTATCGGGCACTATGAACGGGAAGTGCGGTGCAATAAATCCCACGCACATTGCCCATGGCTGTTCGTGGCGCGCCGGGTCTGACAGGTATTCAAGTGCAGACGACTCCATGGCGTCATCGGCTTCGATCATTGGGCTTACACCTGGATCCGCTTCTCGAACGCCGTACCACGGCTCATCTGCCTGTGGGATACCATCTGACCACCTGTAGTGGCCGAGCGGTTCTTCAATATGCGGATCTCGCGATATTTGCCGGTTGAATCCATGAAGCGGATCGGGACCGACGAGGTGCATCTTCCCGTTGAGTACGGTGTCATAACCTTCGTTTTGGAGCAGGTATGGCCAAGTCAAACGATCCACCGGCACAGGCTTCGAATTGTCCCAAATTTCGGCCGTAGAAACGTATTGCCCGGTCATGAACGAAGCCCGCGATGGGATGCAAAGCGGGGAGTTGCAGTAATTGGCGTCAAACGTGACTCCCATTTCAGCCAGTCGATCCATATTTGGGGTCTTGATGATCGAATGACCGTATGTCGACGAGAATTGAGCGCCGTGCTCGTCAGACATGATTACTAGGAAGTTCGGTTTGTCGGCCAATTTACTGCGTTGCTCCAGTTGGTTTGATTAGGGATGAATTCGATTACGGCGTGACGATCGCTCGCGTGACTTCGCTTCCGCGTTCACGACCAAGCCACTCGGCGGTCTTGAACGCTTCATCGATCTTGTCGAGAGGGAATTCGTGAGAAATCACATCCATCAGTGGGTACTTGTCACGAGTTCGCTCAAGGAAATCGATCGCGTTCGGGATGATCCATGGGTCATAGTGCTGGATGCCATATATTCGAGTCTGATTTGAAACCACAGTGGACATATCTATCTTTGCCCACGAGTTCGGGGAGATGTGCCCAACCTCAAGGTAGGTTCCACGCATGCGAACCATTTTGAGCCCTTCCTCGACAACAGCAGGGAACCCGACCACTTCGATCACTTTATCGGCGCCAATTCCGTCAGTAAGTTCCATCACACGGTCAATACGAGACTCCGGTGTGTCGTATTCATTGATGTCGATGGTATGAGTTGCACCGCACTGCAAAGCAAGGTCGAGTCTAGGCTTCTGACCATCAATAACGATTACCTTGGAAGCTCCAAGCTCTTTTGCGACAGCAGTGGCATTGACCCCGAGCCCACCTGCGCCTTGAACAACAATATTGTCACCGAGCTTTACGCCGCCAAGGTGGAGTGCTTCGTATACCTGCGCTAGTGCACAGTTGACAGGTGCCGCCGCTGCGTTCGACATAGTGTCAGGAAGTTTGAATATATAGTGAGGACTGCGAAGGTAGTAGTACTGTGCGAAACCGCCGTTGCAGTACGGGAATTCGTCCAACGGCTTTCGACCGAGGCGGAACTTGCAGGCACCAAACTCACCGCGCAGGCAGTTGTAGCAGCGAGCGCATGGGAAGAAGTAAGAGAACGCCACTCTGTCTCCCTCTTTGAGGGGGCGGCGCAGCGAATCGGTCGTGATTTTAGAACCCATTGCTGCCACTTCACCCATCATCTCGTGTCCGAACACGAACGGATCTCTAGGCGGCGCATCCTTGGGGATTCCATCACCGCGCCATATGTGGAGATCGGATCCACAGACGCTCGTTGCACGAACTCGTACCTGGACGGCGTCCGCTTCCAGTGGTGGGAGAGGCAGTTCGCGCATTTCCCAAGATTGGTCTGAGTCGTGCCAGACTGCAGATGTTCCCATTTCTGCCATTTGTAGCTCCAGTATTTGGTGAAAATTCCCGAAGAAATTCGTCAGAAATTTCTCCGCTGCACAGTGTTGGCAGATAACTTATTCCTGCACAGTTCAACTCACAAGTGAATTTCGTGCAAATATGGGATTCAGTCGGTTTTCCATTTCCAACCTGAACCAACTCACGGCACCTAAATATGATCACTGACAACTGGCGCAAAAAAGCAGGCACGACGTTTAGTACCCAGAAGCGACCGGCGACTGGTTCGAAAGGCATGGTGGTGACGAATCACCCGTTGGGTTCTGCGGCAGGTTCAGAAATGTTGCTAGCCGGCGGGAACGCCGTCGATGCAGCAATCGCTGCACTGTTCGCACTTACGGTTGTTGAACCAATGATGGTCGGAATTTTCGGTGCTGGGCACATGAACGTGCGTCTGGCGTCGGGTGAACAGCATCTTTTAGACGGGTATTCAACCGCTCCTGCGGCCTCAACTGAGGATATGTACACGCCTGTCGCTGACTCAGGACCGGATTATCTGAAATCTGAGAACGATTTGAGTTCACTCGGCTATTTGTCTGTTGGCGTACCAGGAACCTTGAAGGCTTGGACGCAGGCACTCGAGCGGTGGGGAACGATGTCGCTGAGTGAGGTTATGGAACCCGCAATTCGATTCGCAACGCGTGGATTCAAGGCGACCGATTATCTCCACGACTGTGTTGAGCAGTCGGCACTACAGATATCTCAATTTTCGGAAACGGCAAAGGTATTTATGCCGGGCGGTGAAGCCATAAAAGCTGGTGAGCATGTCGACCGCTCGGACTACGCTCACACGCTGCGTTCAATATCTGATGCAGGACCCGGGCATCTTTACGACGGTCCGCTAGGGCAAGTCATATGCGATTTCCTCGCTCGCAAAGGTGGGATCATCACGCCTAAAGATCTGGCCGATTACGAAACTGTCCTGAGGAAACCGGTCAACGGTACTTACCGTGGGTACGAAATATTCGGACCTGCTCCGCCTTCAGCTGGTGGTGTACATGTCGTTGAAATCCTGAATATGTTGGAAGAGTTCGACATCAGCGATATGGGATTTGGGACTCCTGCCACTATTCATTTGATGGCGGAGGCAATGAAAAAGGCGTTCGCCGACCGAAACGTCTATACCGGGGATCCGGCGTTCGTCGAGGTTCCTGTCGATCGATTGATCGCCAAGCATCACATTGAAGATTTCGTCGATGGATTCGACTCTGAACAAGCAACTCCTGAGATCAAACAGGGTTCAAGAGAACCGAATCACACCACTCACCTGACTGTTGCCGATGCTGATGGCAACGTTGTGTCCGCAACCCAGACGATCAATGAATTGTTCGGTTCCAAGGTGATGGTGCCGGGCACAGGAATCTTGCTGAACAACACGCAACAAATGTTTGATCCTCACCCTGGTAATACCCTCTCAGTTCAGCCGGGCAAGCGGGTGACGAGCAGCATGGCGCCTACGATTGTGACTAGAGAAGGTCAACCCGAATTCGCTCTCGGATTACCCGGGGGAGTGAGAATCTTCACTTCGGTGGCTCAAGCGATCGTGAACATGATTGATCATCGGATGACTGCCCAAGAAGCGGTAGAAGCCCCACGGATCTGGACGCAAGGACAGGATGTCGAGATCGAGGTAGGTATTAGCGATGACGTTCGTGACGCCGTAGCTGCCAAAGGTCATCGTGTGACACCTGTAAACACGGTGGGTGGGGGCATGAACGTTGTGAAATTCGAAGCCGGGGCAACTCTTAGCGGTGCTGCTTGCTGGAGAGCTGACGGTCACGCAGTAGGAATCGGTGGTGGTTACGCTGAACCTGGTATCAGGTTCAGGCCGGTCGTGTCTGCCTAAGTTTCCGGAGAATTATTTACGAATGAACCATACCCTCGTTTGCTTAGATTGTGGTCACGAACACAAACCGTCAGTTGAGACGATTTACTGCCCCGATTGTGGTGGGCTGTTCAGAGTGCAATATTCAGTTGATCCGGGACCAGACTTCCCGCGTCTACCGATTTCAGATCCAGACGACGCGAACTCACTTGGTGAAGGTGATACACCAATCGTTTCTCTCGATTCGATAGCGTCCGAGTTGGGATTAGGTCAATTGTGGGCGAAATTGGAGTTCATGGCTCCGACCGGATCGTTTAAAGACCGTGGTTCGGCAGTGTTGACGACGATAGGGCGAGATTTGGGTGTGTCCGAGTTTGTTGAGGACTCTTCCGGAAATGCAGGAGCGTCTTTATCGGCTTACGCGGCTGCTGCGGGGATAGATGCGCACGTGTTCGCTCCGGCTAGTGCAGCGCGGGGCAAGCTTGATCAAATTCAGATTTTTGGAGCCCAACTGCACAAAATTGAAGGCCCAAGACAAGCTGCCACAGATGCTGCGGAAAAGTTCGTGGAGCAAAACGGTTCGATCTACATGTCTCACAATCTCAGTCCGTATTTTTCGGAAGGGATGAAGTTAGTCTCGTTCGAGCTTGAGGATGTACTCGGCAACGAAATCGAACACGTCGTTCTACCTGTTGGTAACGGCTCGCTTCTGATCGGGATGATTAGAGGATTCGAGGAATTAAGAGATGCGGGAGTGATTGACGCAATTCCACGTTTCCATGGAATTCAGAGCGAGTCGGTCCAACCTGTGATTGCCGCAATGACTGGTGAATCCTGGGACTCAGAAATGGCAAAACCAACTCACGCATCGGGCATCGCCGTGTCGAAGCCGCCAAGACTCGCCGAAATGGTCGAGGCCATCAAATCGACTGACGGTTCAGCAGTCGCTGTGCCCGAAGAATCTCTGCCTGAATGGCAAACTCGGTTGTCTCGAACTGAAGGCATATTCGCTGAGAAGACATCTGCAGCTGCGTTCGCAGGTTTGGAAAAGCTCGTCGAATCAGGCGTAATCGCGAAAAATTCTAACGTTTGCGTGCCAATTACAGGATCAGGGCTTAAAGAGCCGCTGTCCTAGCTGTTCGCCTGATCGAAAGCTTTCTTAAAGCCCTCGATAGCACCTTCTATTACCCAATCGTCCACACAGTAAGACGCCCTGAAAAATCCAGGAGTACCGAATCCCACTCCGGGAACTACAAGTACCAGTTCTTGCTGCAACTGGCGAACAAACTCGGTGTCATCCGGGATCGGGGATTTTGGGAAGACGTAGAAGGCACCATCGGGTTCAACACATTCGTACCCGATGTCTGTTAGCGCTCCGTAGAGCATGTCCCGTTTTTTGCGGTAGACATCAATGTCCACTGTGGCGTCCTGGACAGCAGCCACGGCACGCTGGAGGATAGCGGGCGCATTGACGAAGCCCAACGTTCGGAGCGAGAACGTGAGTGCATCTAACAAATCAACCTTGCCGGGATCGCCCGGGTTTACGGCGATGTAACCGATACGTTCACCTGCCAGTCCCAGGTCTTTTGAATGTGATGTTGCGACGATTGTCCTGGGGTGATGCTCGAATGTGAACGGGTATGCGTCATCTGTGTAAATGAGCTTCCTGTAAGGCTCATCGGAGATCAGGTAAATCTCAGTCCCGAACTCTTGTTCTGCCTTCTGGAGGACCTTCGAGATAGCAGCAATGGTTTCCGCTGGGTAAATCACTCCCGTTGGGTTGTTTGGAGAGTTGATTATCACGGCCCTGGTTTTTGCAGATATGGAAGACTTCAACGAACCAACGTCTGGGAGCCAGTTTTCGCCACAGGTAGCCTCTTTCACTACGCCCGTCTGGTGCTGGACATAGAAGACATACTCGGCGAAATAGGGGGCAATTACTACAACTTCATCGCCTTCATCGAGGATGGAGCGGAGAATGGTGTTGATGGCTCCCGCCGCGCCAACAGTCATCAGTATTTCATCAGCTGTGAACTGGGTACCAGACTCCACAGACAGGTTTTCCGCCACAGCCGATCGCACATCCGGAAACCCACCATTCGGCATGTAGCGATGAACACCCGGTGATTCGTCATTTGCGATCCGTTTGAGTGCCTCTTTGAATTCAGCTGGAGGTTCAAGCAGGGGATTGCCCAGCGAAAGATCAAAAACGTTTTCGGGCCCGTGAATCATGCGGAGCTTGATACCCTCTTCGAACATTCGCCTGATCCATGAACTGTCGTTCATTTGTTCGCGAACTTTTTTCGATATTGCCATTGGGCGTTTCCCGATCTTTCGTAGGTGTGACCTTTAGTCCGAGCTCGAATCTTCTTTTTTCTTCGAATCCGAACCATCGCCGTATGTTTTCGAACCGAGCTTAAAGAAATCCCGCATGAATTGCGGGCCACCCGAGTCTGGATTTTCAACAACATACGTACCCGCAATCTTGTCGTGCCACGCCTGACTGTTGGAATCAAACACAAGCCAGATCAGTCCGATGCCGAACGATACGAACGAAACGAATTTTCCAATCATTTCTCTCGGTATGGCTGCCGGGCCAGGGGTTCTTCCTTCTGGATCGACCACCACAACACCTGCGACCCATTTGCCCGCTGTGCGCCCCCAAATTGTGGTCGGGAGGACGAAATATCCGAAAATGAACAGGATGTTTGGTATCGCCGACTCATCGCTGAATAACCTTCCACCGGAGATTGGAGCGATCGTATAAATCGCCATCATGATGATGCCGAGATCGATGGTAAAAGCGTAGAGGCGCTTGATCGGACCTGCCAATACCATAGGGTACGTCTTGGTGCTTTTCTCGTCTTGGTTCTGAGAAGCCGGCTTCTGATCTTGAGATTGCCTTGAGTCGGAGCGTCTGCGACGTTGATTCTGTTTCTTACGCGATGTACGGGCCATAACTGGAGAATTTTACGTGTATCGGTGATGGCAGCGCGGCGAAACCTAATTAGAATCACGGTCAATTTTCGAAATCACCAAGATTCCACAACGGGAGTTCTGATATGACCGGTCGGCTTGAAGGCAAGATTGCTTTGATTACAGGCGGAGGATCTGGAATTGGTGATGCAGCAGCTCATCTATTCGCATCGGAAGGTGCGCGGGTTGCCGTTGCAGATCTGAAACAAGAGGATGCTGACAGAGTTGTCGGTTCGGTAGTCGCTGCCGGGGGTGACGCTATTGCTCTCTCAGGTGATGTGTCGAACCGCGCAGAGTGCGAACGCATGGTTTCCGAGACAGTCGAGAAGCTTGGTGGGATCGATGTGTTGGTCAATTCCGCAGGGGTAACTCCTCGTTACGCACCTGCAGAGTGGGATTTCGAGAAAAAGTGGGACTGGGTCGTCAGCATCAACCTCAAAGGAACGATGATGATGTCGTACTTCGCCGTCGAGCACATGAAAGGGCAGGGAAGCGGTTCGATTATCAACCTCGCTTCGATCATTGGACTTGTCGGTTACGCGGAAGGTCTGAGCGACGGCTTTAATCCGTACCCGCACACCAAGGGTGGAGTGGTGCAACTAACCCGTGACATGGGAGTCGCTCTTGCAAAAGACGGCGTTCGCGTTAACTCACTGTGCCCGGGCTTCACCTACACAGCGCTCACGAAAACATTGACCGACGATTCTGACGCACACGCCCGACTGGTATCTCTTCACCCGATGGGTCGACTCGGGCAGCCAGTCGAGATTGCACAGGCTGCCTTGTTCCTCGCCTCCGATGAATCATCATTCATCACAGGTGCGAACATCCCGGTAGACGGCGGTTACACCGCTCAATAGATATCTTCTTAGAAGATCGATTCTGGGTCGACAACAGACAAAAGTTTGCGGTTGTCTGCTAGGCGTTCGAGGTTTGAAAGAGCGAACCTAACTGCGCGCTCGTTGCCTTCTCCAGTGCCACCCGCCCAGTGCGGGGTCACAACCACATTGTTCATCTTGAGTAGAGGGTTGTTTGGGTCAGTAGGTTCTTCTTCAAGAACATCTAGACCTGCACCAGCAATTTGATTGTCCTCGAGTGCCTTGATCAACTCAGCTTCATTGTGAACCGGGCCACGGCACGTATTAATGAAGATTGCCGTTTTCTTCATCAATTCAAATTCTCGATAACCGAACATTCCACGAGTCGAACTGTTCAGCGGAACATGTGCTGTGACGATGTCGCTTGACTTCAATAGGTAGTCGAAGTCAACGGCTTGCGCTCCAAGCTCCTGGTCTCGACCCGGCATAAGTTCAACTACGTCGTGGTAAAGAATTTCGCAATCGAATCCAGATAGGCGACGAGATACTTGGCGACCGATATTGCCAAACCCGACTATTCCGACGGTTTTACCGTTGATTTCGGTTCGAACCGGGAGCTGATCAATTCCAGACCGCCAGTTGCCATCGACTGTGTTAGTCCACGCTTCCATCATTCGACGATAGACACTCAACATGAGCGACATCGCGTGCTCAGATACTGAAATTGCGTTCGAACCACCGTTGTTGGCTACCTGGACTCCGAGCTTCGAGAGACCGATGACATCCACTGAATCGAATCCGGCAGTGAGTAACTGGATCAACTTGAGGTTAGGTAACTCTTTCGCTACTTCCAGCGGCACAGAAGCAAGCCATGGAACAGCTGCATCGGCGTCCTTTAATGCCTCGATCAGCTCGCCGTGAGACATGGTTGGGTCGACAACGATCACGTTTGTGTCGTTATTGGCGTTTTCGTTCAAGAGATCCCAACGTCGCTTGTGCTCTGCGGTGGACAGTTTGGCGAGGAATGCAATGGTTGGCATTTGATGTTCTTTCGTAAATGAATTGGACAGTGATCAGTAGTTAGGCAGGTCGTTTCACTCGAACTCCCGACTTGTACACGTCACGAACGTTCCAGAGTGCGTTGAGATCGACTGACGGGTCTCCGTCGACGACTACGACATTTGCGGGGCGTCCGGTTGCCAGGACTCCCGAACGGTCACCGGATGCAATTGAGTCCGCTGCATCTCGTGTTCCGGTAAGCAGGGCTTCCGCGTTCGAAAGTCCTGCCTTGTTAAGAGCGATGATTTCTTTCACGAACTCACCCGGAGGGTAGGCACCCCAGGGCGAATCACTGCCGGCGATCATTCGCACACCCATTTTTATGAGCTTATTGATCGATTCGTAGCGATTTTCGAGCGAGCGTTCAGTTTTGTCGATGCTCGCCTGTTCTTCTTTCGTCAGCCAACCACGTTCGTGACCCACTCGAAGCGTGTGGTCAATACCCGCTTGAACAACATGGAGGGTTGGGTTCACCCATGCCTTTGCCTCTGCGAGTTGGTCAGCCAGATCTTGCCGGAATTCGTACATTCCCGTTTCGTCTTCGAATACACAGTGAATAATCATGTCCACACCGGCATCAAGAGAGTTTTGAATCCCTTGCATTGACGCGCAGTGGGATGCCGTTAGACGGTTGAACTTGTGAGCTTCGTCAACGATGGTGGTGACTTCTTCTAGCGTGTATGACGGCCGAAGCGGATCGGAAGACCATGTCGAACCACCGGTTGCCATAATCTTGATGAAGTCCGCACCTTCTTTTACAAGTTGCCTGACCTCGTGGCGCACTCCTTCGACACCATCGGCTTCTGACCCGCAGTACCAGAAGTGACCACCCGTCACAGTTATTGGTCGTCCAGATACGACCATTTCAGGACCTTCAGCGATTCCGCTGTTTATCCCGTTCTTGAGTGAGAATCCAACTTGGTTTTTTGCCCCGTTCTCTCGGGCAGTCGTGACTCCAGCGTGTAGAAATGCTCTTGCGTTGGAAATTGCACGAGTCAGAAGAATGTCATCTTCTTCTGCACCAGTCTGGTCACCAGGCGTTCCATCGCCTGGAGCCATCATATGGGTGTGACCGTCGACCAGTCCGGGCAGAATCGTTGCGTCGCCGTAATCCTTGACTTCGACGGTGGCTCCGTCCGGGGCTCTCAGGTCGGACGCAGATCCAATTTGATCAATATTGCCGTTTGCCATGAGGACGGCTTGATTCTGCCGGGTGCTACCGTCGACTCCATCGAAGAGGCGACTTGCTTTTATAAGCGTGTATTCGTTTGAACTGCCGTTACTCAACTCGTTCACTCCGTTCTGGAACGAGCAAGTTTTCTCACATATCTACCGGCGAATCAATCGAAATTAGTTCGACAACTGAATAATTTCGCGCTGAGAAAGATCGGAAATGAGATTGTCGACTCCGACGAAATGGTGAGTTTGCATTCCCGAATTTGCAGCGGCAGCGATGTTCTTCTCAAGATCATCAACGAACAGGACGTTCTCGGCAGGAACTCCAGAGCGACCGAGCAGTGAGTCGTAGAAAGCCTGATCTGGTTTCATTGCACCTACTTCGTATGAAACGATCACCGGATCTAATTTAGATGCAAAGGGTAAAAACTTCGAGGCAAGCTCCCAGTGCGTTGAAGATGTATTGGATACGAGTGCAATACGCCGGGACGCAGCGACTTCGTTTACAACTGGAAACATTGCCGGGTCGGGGGTAAGGACAGAGTCGTACAGCTCCTTGATCTCAGACACAGAGAATCCCGCGCCAAGCGAATCGACTACCGCTTCACAGTGTTGCTCGAATGTTTGTTGACCACTTTCGAACACAAGCTTTTTCGGTTGACCGAATACGAGTTCGTGAGCTTCTTGAGATGACAGCCCAGCGCGCTCAGCGATATATGCTGCGACAGGTATCTCATCGACAAAAGTCAGTACATTTCCGAGATCGAACGCGACGAGATCAACATATTGGGGCATAGGTATGTAGCCAGAGTCTGAATGAACGATGGATTACGAGTTTCAATCTTAGTGGTTATCCACTCTCGAATGGATCACGTCTGTCAGGTAGCGGTCGGCAACTCCACGATGAACGTTGTGCCTTCACCTTCTATGCTCGAGACAGAAATGCGTCCGTTATGAGCTTCCACAAGTTTCTTCACAATTGTGAGACCCAGACCTGTGCCACCGGTGGATCGTGTTCGACTCGGGTCTGTTCGGTAAAACTCATCGAACACTTTGTCGACCTCATCCTTCGGGATGCCTGCTCCGGTGTCAGTGACCGTGAGTGCAACACCGGTAGGAACTGACGTCAGTTCGATTGATATCTCGCCCTGATCAGAGGTGTGGGTAAGAGCATTTTCGATCAGGTTCGTCACAACCTGTTCTATACGAGTAGCGTCGAAGCTGACGTTTGGGAGGGCCGTCTCAGAGGAAAACTTGAGTGCAACACCCTTTTCAGATGTTCGCCTCTGGAAGTTCTTCACCGAGCTTTCAACGACTGCCGCGAGCGATCCCATCTGCAGATTCAAACTTAGTGCTCCCGCGTCGGCGACCGCCAGAACCCGCAGATCCTCAATAAGCTTCGAGAGGTGGATGGTTTGAGAGTGCAGGGTGTCGATCGTGCCCTCGTCAGCTTCAACAACACCGTCCCTGATTGCTTCCAGATACCCCTGGATGTTTGTTAGAGGGGTTCGTAATTCATGCGCCACGTCCGCGGTCAGTCGCTTTCGTTGTACAACTGCCGACTCAAGGTCGGTTGCCATTGCGTTGAATGACCGAGACAGATCGCCTATCTCATCTTTCCGATCGGCCGGTACTCGTTGTGAGAGGTCACCAGCACCCAATTTGCTTGCTGCAGTCGTAAGTCCCCTGATTGGGGCAAGTGCTTGCCTCGTGAACACCGAAACGATTAGAAGACCTGCAAGTCCAGAAGCTATACCTGCGATCAACAAAGATCGTTGGAACTCCGTGTTCAGATTCGTGAGCGGCGGGTCTACGTATTCGAGAACTTCGGCCACCAATTCTTCGGTGGATGGACTGGCGATCTGCGTTGGTTGTGGTGGGGGAGTTTGCCTTCGCTGCTCCTGTTGCCTCGCCTGACGTGCAAGAGAATCGTAGTAATCCTGAATTGAAAGAGGGGGATTCTTGCCCGAAGGACGGTCAACTACCAGCATGTGTCCAATTAGCTTGCCGTCTACATATACAGGGCGTTTTACTACCCTGTTTGCTTTCTCGAACCGTTCAGCAAATGTTTCCAACAACCCCTGGGCATCTCGTACTACCTGGTGAGAGTCAGCAACGATCATCCCTGATTCATTTTCGAACGCCACGCGCCAGCCGAACAGCGAGCCGACTTGTTGGATTGCGTACTGAACTTCATCCCAGTCTTGGCTTGCTTCGAATGTGTCTCGAACGAGTTGCTCGGCACGATCCGCCCGCGCTTGTTCAATGCTTGCTGCAAACCTCTCGGTCTCGAGCCTGGTCGCATACGCGGAATAGATACTCACTCCAGAAATAGCGAGTGCCAGGATTATCGCAAAGCCGATTGTTAATCGACCTTGGAGACTGTGTATCCAGCTAGGAGTCAAAGCGGTAACCAACTCCGTACATCGTCTTCAGGTGTTTTACCTCCGGTTCCGCCGCTTCAAGTTTCTTGCGGAGGTTGGACACATGAGTGTCGACTGTTCTGTCGTAACCGTTGAAGTCGTACCCAAATACGTTCTCGATAATCTGTTCTCTCGTCACCGTGCGACCTGAAGCTTCTATGAAGAACGCAAGTAGGCGGAATTCGGTGGGAGTTAGATCGATCTCGCTTCCGTCTACGCTAGCTGCGCGACGGTCGAGGTCGACATTAATCGAACCTGCTGCGACTGCCTCAGTTGTCGATTCGCGCTTTTCAGCGTCGCGCTGGGTCCGGCGAAGAACCGCGTTGACTCGTGCCACAAGCTCGCGAGGACTAAAAGGCTTTGAGACGTAATCGTCTGCGCCAAGATCGAGCCCGATAAGTCGATCGTCTTCCTCAACTCTGGCCGTGACCATGATGATCGGGACTGCCGAAGATTTACGGATGTTGCTGCAAACCTCAATTCCATCCATTCCGGGAAGGTTTAGATCGAGCAGCACGATGTCAGGATTTCCGTTCAATGCAGTATCAAGCCCGTCCAATCCAGTATAGGCAGAAAGCACCTGATACCCAGCTTGAGCCATGTAGAGACGAATCAGTTGCGAAACTGATTTGTCATCCTCGACGACCAAAATGGACCGTTGTGCTTTCTCATGATCTAGCGCCATGGAATCTACTCTGAACTACACCTGCGGAACCTCACCACCCTCAGGCCTCGATGTGGTCTTCTAGGTGAGGATAGGTCTCGAACAGTACTTCTAACCTCGGGACAAGGTTCTCAAAATCTTCGAACTAGTGGGGCACGTATTCGCCGCTATCGGGGGAATGGAATTTGTGAAAGAACTCATCAAAGTCATCTAATTTTCCGTGGTTTGGAAAGATTCTTAACCTGGATCTTTCGCCTCCGTCAAAGTTGTGCTCCATGTCGTAATCACTATGTGGAAAAGCGAACGGTATCGAGCCGTCCGAAAATTCTTTGAACATTTTTAACGATCGTGATTCGAAGAGTCGATTGTCTTCTAGCTCGCGTTTCGCCTGATCGTGAGCAGACTTCACGTCCGCAAACGGTAGTCCGAGCGCATCGGCGACTCTATAAAGAAAATCATTTTTCTTGGAATCGCGTGATGCGTTTCCCGCTGCAAACGCAACGTAGCCAACGACCAAGAGAGTAATTGTTACTCCGATTAAGAGAATCGGCAGTGACCAGATACGTCTCATCAAGTTCTTCTCATTCTCCGTGTGTGCATGTTTTCAAGCCGACATCTCTAGTTGTACCTAGGAACTGTCAAGACTTTGTGGAGAGATTGTGAAAGATGACCCAAAAGGGTTAAATCTGCTAAGGATTCGCATGTATCTCTACTGCGGAATTCCCGGATTCGAGTTTGGGCGATCGCATGTTCACGGTGCGACAGGTTTGTTTTAGGTTGGATGTATTGAATGCATTTTTCATTACATCGAAAGGACCCCGCACTAATCACTGGTGAGCGAATTCTCGTTGTCGACGATGCTCCAGATATTCTGGAAGTTCTCCACGCCACTCTCGAAGACTCCGATTTCCAGGTTATAGGGGCTCCTGACGGCAGGACTGCTCCTCGTAAGTTCTACGAATTTCACAGGAAAGTCGTCGGACAGTTTTGATCACTGACGCCCAGGACGCGTCGGTTCGAGCTGTAATGTCCGGAAGCGGTGTTGCAGCAGCAAGATTGCGCCGTCAGGCACAAGACACACGCGACCGTATTTAGGAATTCGAGAAAGATTTTTCCGCTGAGCAAGCCAGACTTGAACAAACTGAACTTACGCTCAACGCAAAGAAGACTGCTGTAAAAGAGCAGCGAGACATGATCGTACGCCGACTGAACACAATGAGCTCACTCGCAGTGAGGGCGGGTGTTGAGTTCCGGACCTAGATCGTCACACCTGATAAGTCGAGTCAACCTCAACGGCGACCGGCACCAGTCAGGGCGATGTGACGGCGCCCACGTCGGGTATGAGTACGCCGTAGGCGAGCTTCTTAGGAATTTCACGAAGAACATAAAAGCCATCGCACATTGCGATGGCTTTCTTTTTCGGCATGGCACCCCCGGCGGGACTCGAACCCACAACCTAAAGATTAGAAGTCTTTCGCTCTATCCAATTGAGCTACAGGGGCAACATCTTCATTCTACGAGCGATTGACAATTTCGCTCTGGTAAATCGATTGCAAATTACTGAATTGCGCCAGAATCCCTCAACTCCGCGATTTCGTCCTGAGTCATTCCGAGGAGATCACCGAGTATCTCACCGGTGTGCTCCCCTAACTTTGGAGCAGGTTGTGTGGCTTCGTTCGAACCATCAGTTGCTATCGGACCGGCGATTTGTCCGATGCGCCCCATTTCGGGGTGGTCGACTTCAAGCATTAAATTCCGTGCGAGGACCTGTTCATCCTTCAGCGCTTCTTTGATCGAGTTCACTGGACCTGACGGCACCTTGCCACGAAACAACTTCAGCCATTCATTGCTCGTTTTGGTTTTTAACTTCGCCTCGAGTATTGGCAATAACTCATCCTGATTCTTGTAACGCTCGCCAAACGTCAAAAATCTCGGATCGTCGACGAGTTCGCTAGAACCAATCAACTCGGCAAAGTTCTTCCAAAAATGCTCTTTTGCACAGAAAACTGATATCCATCCGTCAGATGTGGCGAAGTTTTGGGCAGGAACCAATGATTGGTGAGCTGAGCCAGTTCGTTCAGCTTTCCAATCACTGTTCATGGTCCATGATCCGAAGTAGGTCAACATCGACACCGCCGTGTCCAGCAAACTCACATCCACATCTCGCCCAACACCAGTTTGCTTCGCGTCCAGAACCGCAGATACAAGACCAAGGGCAGCTGCATAGCCTCCAGCAAAGTCGATGATGGATACGGCAGATTTCCCTGGCGGTCCATCAATCTCACCTGTAATCGACATGTAACCGGCCATTCCTTGCATGATCGGGTCGTAGCCAGGCTCTGAAACTCTCGGGCCCGTTCGGCCGAATCCCGAGAGAGAGCAAGTGACCACCGAGGGATTCAGGTGCTTCAATTGGTCGTATGTAATGCCGATTCGTGCTGGTAAATCTCCGCGCAGGTTGTTGAAGACGGCGTCGCACTTAGGCACAAGCTGTTCGAACACCCTTCGACCCTCTACGTTGCGAAGGTCAATACCAATAGATTTCGACCCACGATTAAAAGCTTGGAAGTAGAGAGAATCCCCATCTTTTGCACCGGGTGGGACGAACCTTGCTACGTCGCCGCCAGTTGTAGGATCTTCGATCTTGATGACTTCGGCGCCCAGGTCACTGAGGTTAAGAGTGGCAAACGGTCCCGCCCCGAATTGAGAAATCGCCAGAATTCGGATTCCGGCGAGAGGTCCTTTGCGTGGTGATTCGGTCATTTAGCTTTTTTCGTGGGGCAACTTACCCTCACCGAGCGTTTCGTGATGACGCGTTGGGACAAGTACGTGCCGTCGAACGGTCATGACTCGCTCGTCTCGTTGGTTGAGCACCTCGGTTTCGATATACACAACCCCACGGTCGCCTTTGGAAGTAATACGAGTGTCGAGCACTTGCGATTTTGTGTAGATGGTGTCTCCGTGGAAAGTAGGTGCCTCATGGGTGACTGACTCGTAATCGAGGTTTGCGATTGCCCGCCCACTTATGTCTGCAACCGTTTGCCCTATTGCTACCGACAGCACCAGTAGTCCGTTAACTAGGTTTTGTCCGTGCTGTGTGCCAGCTGCATAGTGAGCATCGATGTGAACCGGGTGTTGGTTCTGGGTAAGGAGTGAAAACCATGTGTCGTCTGCCTCGGAAATGGTTCTCCCAGGCCAGTGGACGATAACTTGGTCCTTTTCAAAATCTTCAAAAAATCTGCCGAACATTTGTCCGTTGTCCTTAAAGCAAGTCAGCGTCGCGCAGAACGTTCTGGGCACGTTTAATTACTGGCATGTCGATCATTTCGCCATCCAGCGCGACAGCGCCCTTACCATCTTTCTCGGCCTGTTCCGCGGCATCGAGAACAGCTCTAGCGCGCTCGATTTCTGAGTCAGAAGGTCGAAACACCGATTCGATTACTTCAGTCTGAGAAGGGTGGATTGCGAGCTTCCCTTTATATCCGAGTGCCTTGGCTTCACGTGAGTCGTTCTCAAGGGACTCAAGATCTCTGAATTTTGTGTGAGGTGTGTCGAGAATGTGAACCCCTGCTGCCCTGGCAGCTACTGCAACTGCGGATCGGGCATACGCCAACCCTGGCTCAAGTGCGGCGGAGGCGCCATCTCCCGTGTTGTCTACCGATCTACTAATACCCATGTCGGCGGAAAAATCTTCGGCACCGAAAGCCGCCCATTGAATTCGGGCAGACGAGGCACAGATATCGTAGGCTTTTACGATTGCACCGGCTGTTTCTAGCCACGGCAGAATACGAATGCTGCCCTTCGTGACACCGTTCTTTGATTCTGCTTGTTCAATCATTTGTTCGACGGCTCGGACATCTTCAACTGAACTGATTTTTCCTACTGACAATCCGACAATATGATCGGAAACGACTGCGGATATTTCGTATGCTGCGAGTCCGGTTTCGAGAGAGTTGATTCTCGGGCAAAGGTATTTTCCTGCGCTTTGCAGGGCGGGGAGGTGCTCGACGACTGTTTGTCGGGCTGCTACTTTCTCCGCGTCCGGTACGGAATCTTCAAGGTCAGGGATGAGCCACTGAGTCGAGAAACCTTCTGCCTTTGCGAGCATGTCGGCTCGGTTTCCTGGGACGAAGAGTAGCGTGCGTGGGGGTGAGATGTTTTCTTTGGTCAATGGAATCGCTTTGAAGTGCTAAGACGATGATCATACCCATCAGCGGACCCTGATGCAGTCGAATGTCGATGAGCTACCCTTGTTTTCGTAATGACCGCACTAACAGACTTCAACATATTATTTCCGGACGAATTTATCTCAAATGCGGACGACTCTATACGCGCTGTATTGGACACGAATAATCCCTCTGAAAGCTCAAAATTCCTGGTAGTAGGCGAGGGCATCGGGATCGACGAAATCACGGCCCGTAAGCCGGAGGTTGTTCAGTTCACGTACTGTCGACCTTCGTACGAGCTTGTGAATGGTTTGCTGACTGATGGGATTATCGTCGCCGGTGTGTCGCCTGTTATCGCACCGCGAGTCGCTAAGCGCGTTCTGGGCTTCGCAGGTGCGCTGGGAATAAGCAACTCAACGTCGTGGGGAATTGTCGGATTTGGTCGAGTCGGGGCCGAGACTACATCTCAACTTTTGTCTTCAGAAGGGTATGTTTCAGTCACCGACATTCGAACGCCAAAAGCCGGTCTACTCACTGATCTGGGCGTTAGGCGTAAAACGCTCGACTTACTCATGTCGGGATCGGATGCAATTTCGATTCATGTTTCTGATGGCCCGACGTCTCGACCATTGATTACCACAAGAGAGATCAACTTACTTCCAGAAGGTGCTTTTGTGATCAATACTGCGCACAGTCTGGCTGTTGTCGAACAAGATGTTGTTGATGCCCTGCGAACTGGGAGGATAGTCGGTTACGCAACCGATTGCGCTGGCGAAGTGATCAAACGGCTGAGCCAGGAATCTGAATTTGAGGGAAAGCTGATCGTGACCACAAATCCGCTCACAAACCAGATTGGCGCACCTCAACAAATTGCGCGATTCGCCATTGCCAATGCAGAAAACTTTAATCTCGATCGCGAAATCGATGGGCGCATCGAACAAGTCGACTTCCCAGACATCGGGGATCCCAGTTTCTGGTCATCGAAAATGAGTCCAACCAGCTAGCTGGAAACCATTCGGTCAATTTTCACAGCGCAGGCTTTGAATTCCGGGGTTTCAGTGATGAAATCGTAGGCATCCGAAGTCAAACGGTTGGTTTGAGTTAGCTCTGGGAACGCAAACGTCATAAATACCGCTCCCTTTGGCGACCTGTCGGTGACTTTCACGGGAGCTGTTACTGATCCGCGTCGCGAACTGACCTCGACCAATTCACCATCGGTAACACCCAGTGAATCGGCATCAGATGGATTTACTTCGACGAATTCACGTGGGACCAACAGGTCAAACCCGGTCGCTCGCCCAGTTTGTGTGCCAGTGTGATACGTAGACCGTCTGCGACCGGTGGTTAGAACCAACGGATAATCCGCATCTGGCTCTTCAACAGGCGGAATGTGGTCGACCGGTGCAAAGAATCCCGGAATCCCGGAATCCATCTCGTCTTTGTGGAGATATGGAGTACCTGGGTGATCTTCGTCAGGGCAAGGCCATTGAATTCCACCCTCGTTGTCGAGTCGTTCGTACGAAATGCCCGTAAACAGTGGTGCAAGTTGGCGCATTTCGTCCCAGACATCCGATGCGGTACTGGATTTCTCTGGAACTCCGAACCTTTTCATCAGTTCGAGTAGGATATCCACGTCCGTCTTAGACTCCCCAACCGGATCTATCGCCGGTCGAACGCGCTGAACTCTTCGTTCACTGTTCACAAATGTTCCGTCCGATTCAGCGAAACTCGCGGCAGGCAACACTACGTCCGCCAACTTCGCAGTGTCAGTCATAAAAATATCTTGTACTACCAGGAAATCTAATGCTTCCAGGGCTGCTCGAGCATGGTTCGTGTTCGGGTCGGATATGACCGTATTTTCCCCCATGATGTAGGCAGCTCGAACTCGCTTGCGGACCATCTGGTCCATGGCAGTTATTTTGGTTATGCCGCGTCGCTTCGGGAGTTCGACACCCCAGGCAGCTTCAAATTTTTCGCGTACACCTGGCCTCTCAAGCTTCTGGTAACCCGGAAGGTCGGTTGGGAGAGCGCCTGAATCCGAAGCACCTTGAACGTTATTTTGACCGCGTAGCGGGTTGACACCGGCGCTAGGTTTACCGAAGTTGCCACCCAACATTCCGAGATTGGCCACCGACTGTACGTTATGTGATCCGCAGGAGTGCTCGGTAATTCCAAGGGTGTAGCAAATTGCTGCTTTTCCGGATGCTGCAGCGTACTCACGAGCTGTTGAGTAGATATCTTCTGCTGATACACCGCATATTTCTGACGCGTACTCCGGTGTGTAGTTTTCGACGTGCTTTGCTAACTCATCGAAGCCTTCTGTGCGGTTCTCGACGTACTTCGCATCGAACAGATTCTCTTTGATCATCACGTGAGCCAGCGCGTTGAAGAGGGGAATGTCTGTTCCAATCTTGATCTGGAGATGCCTTGTTGCCCAATTAGTCAATTCCGTCTTGCGAGGATCAACCACGATCAATTTCGCACCGTTTTTTACAGCACGTTTCATGCGCAATGAAATGACTGGGTGTGCCTCGGTCGTGTTGGAACCGGCGACGAGCAACAGATCCGTATCGGCGAGTTCCTCTATCGAGTTCGTCATCGCCCCTTTACCAACCATGACCGCCATACCGGCGACCGTAGGAGCGTGTCAGGTACGTGAACAGTTGTCGATATTGTTAGTCCCGACACCTACGCGAGCGAATTTCTGCATCAGATAATTCGCTTCAGTCACCGTACGCGCTGACGACCAGCAAACGACCGAGTCAGGACCAGTTTCTGAAGTGATGGATTTGATTTCGTCGGTGACGCGGGTAAGTGCTTCGTCCCAAGAGGCGCGCCGGAAAACACCATCATCTTTAATAAGCGGGAATTTCAGTCTTTCCTCGTCTCGAACGAACTCCCACGATGCGAATTGACCTTTGACGCACAACGACCCACGACTCGGTGCGTCGAAGTCTGGTTCTGTTCCCTTCAATTCGCCGTTTTCGGAAAGAAGGTGTATTCCACAACCGACTCCGCAGTAGGGGCAAACAGTTTTGGTTCTCTCGAGTTTCTCGGAGGAAGTTTTTCCGACAATCTTTCTGTCAGTTAGGGCACCAGTCGGACAGGTGTTGATGCACTGGCCGCAAAAGGTGCATGGTGATTCGAGCAGGTTGTTGTTGAAAAAACTCGTTATGGCATTTTGCTGGCCGCGCCCTTCAACCGTTATTGCTGATGCTTGTTCCCACTCACCGCAAATATTCGTGCATCGAAAGCACGATATGCAGTAGTCGTAGTCGCGTTGTATGAACGGGTTTGGATCTGGTGCTTTTGAACGCGTATCGAGTTTTGGGAAGGCATCCCATTTCGCATCGTATTCCTCGGCGCTGGCGTGCAGTTCACATTTCTTGAATGAGACACACTTCGGGCAGTCCGCCGGGCTCGATGTTTCAGATAACAGCAGTTCGAGCAGAGTTTTTCGATACCCGACAATTGAATCACTGTGGGTTTCAACGTCCATTCCCTCATCTACGAACGCAGTGCAGGCCGCTACCTGTTGAGTTTGTCCGTTGACTGTTACGTCGACCAGACACATCCGACACGACCCTTGCGGCCCTACACGCTCATCGAAGCACAGTGTGGGGACGTCGAAACCTGCATCCTGCACAGCGTCTAGAACCCGACTGCCTTCCGTGCAGTCGACCCCAACACCATTCACAACGAGATTTAGAGGTTCCACTGGTTATTTGTCCTGCTTGAACACTATTTTATGCGAGCAGATTTATTCACTCTGACTTCGCGATTCGGCTCGGACTTCTAGGACTCGATGCCAGATGAACCAGACAACTATGACTGCGACTGTCCCAATGATCGGGACATCAAATGGCTTGGTCACATCTCTGATTGAATCATAGTTCTCACCGAGCAAGAACCCGCCCCAGGCAAGACCCAGAGTCCATGGGAATGCCCCGATAAACGTAAAAATACTGAACCGTATGACGTTCATTCGAGCGATTCCTGCCGGAATCGAAATGAAGCCTCTTACCCCGGGAATCATCCGGGCGATAAATACGGTTATTTCACCCCTGGTTGCAAACCACCTGTCGGCCCGTTCAAGATCTTTCTGGGTGATGAGGAAGTATTTGCCGTATTGCTCCATTATAGGACGTCCGCCTGCACGCGAGAGGTAATACTCGGCAAGTGAGCCAATCAAGCTGCCCACCGCGCCGTAGAACCCGGCGAGGAACACATGAGGAACGCCGTGTCCCTCGTCGAGTACGAGTCTCCACCCGGCCAGCGGCATGATTACTTCACTTGGTAGGGGGATAGCGGTGCTTTCGATCGACATCAGGACGATGACGCCAAACCAACCCATGAATTCGTAGACATCACTTGAGAACGACAGGACGAACGTCTCGATGGTGTGGATCAGATCCATTATGAAATCTATTTGTGACGCTCCGATTGCTGAGGCGGGTAGGGAACACCTGAGGGATATGTTTATGAGGACCGACGACGATGTTAGCAGCGGGGTCGGGACCGACTCAGTTCATAAACGGTGCAAAGTTTCTGACATTGATCGACGCAAACTGAAAATCGACGGAGAGGGCTTTCACCAGTCCAACAAGTGGGAAAGTGGGTTGTGATTTGATGCAAGCGCCTCTGCGAGTCGTAAGAACTCACGTTTATCCAGGTGCCCGTATTTTCTCGACTACACGGAACCGGTCACACGGAGTTAGGCACCTCGGGTTGAGCAGCCTGTACGAAGCTCACCGACCCTCGGATTACACGAAAGCTCAAGATATTTCGGGCTAACAATAGAAATTCGTGGCAATTATTACGCCAATTAAGTTTCAATATAAATCGTACTGAAAAAAATAACGAAATGTATGACTAGTATTGAACAAGTTCAAAAAAAGTATTGAATAAAAACAAAACAAATTATTGACAAAAAACAAACAAATTCGATAAGCTGTTTCTGCAAGAAGATTAGGTCTGAAGCGTTGTCGGGTTTCTGAAATATCGTTAACCCGCACACCTTCTACGAGTTGGAAACGAGCTTGAAAATGCCCGGTGGCAAAACGAAAAAAATGCTTCAAGTCGAAAAGAAGTTACGACGTCCTCTTGAACGTGCGCTTCCCGAAATGGTCAACGAAGATGGCCTGACCGGTGCAGCGAAGCAACTTGGAGTGAGTAAAGCCACTCTGAGCTACTGGCTATTAAAACTTGGCATTGAAATACGCCGAGTTGCTCTCGCTCCTGGTGAAGAAATCGAGATCAGACGCATTTCCTAGCCTACTTGGACGTCCATGCGCCCTAGGCGCGAGTTGAGTAACTATCCACGTAAAACTTAGCAATCGGGAAAAAATACCCATTGGTACGTTGATTCTCACCGGGTGCAGCGTTAGCTTTGAACACATAGAGAATTATTCACGTCTACCGGATTCTCACAGAAAACAAGGAAATAACGTGTTCAACAAACGTGTTTATCTAATCACCTTGATCGGAGCTCTCACTGCTCTTGCTCTAATCGCCTGTTCGGAAGAACAAGTGCCCACTCAAGAGCCGATCGAGTTTCACCCAACTGCAGCAGATGCAGTAGAGCGTGAAGTCCAGGAACTTCCAACTGCAGCCGCTGAAGCGCCATCAGAAGACGGTGACGCAGCAGCAGGTGAGAGCCTGTTCGTCAGCTGCAGCAGCTGCCATTCGACAACTGACGCGAAAGTCGTTGGACCTGGTCTTGGTGGAGTATTCGAGCGAGCCAGCTCTCGAACATCACTTGATGCGGAAGCCTACCTCGAACAGTCAATTCGCCAACCAGGTGCGTACGTCGTGGACGGTTTCCCACCAGTAATGCCTAGCTTCGATTACCTCAGTGACGATGACATCCAGAACCTCATCGCGTACTTGAAGACGTTGAACTAGGGATCGTTCTCAGAAATCGAAAGGTCGCGCTGCTAATGGCGGTGCGACCTTTTTAATTGCTGAAAATTACGCCCAAGTTGCTCCCACTATGGATGCAGCCTGGTATCCGGCACCGAAACCGTTGTCGATGTTTACTACTGATACTCCCGGTGCACATGAGTTCAGCATGGCGAGCAGGGCAGTGACACCACCCATGCTTGTCCCGTAGCCGACAGAGGTTGGAAGGGCTATGACCGGCGCTTTTACGAGTCCTCCCACTACACTTGGCAGGGCGCCTTCCATTCCTGCAACTACGACGAGTACACGTGAGTCGGTCAAATCATCAATTCGACTGGAAAGGCGGTGAAGTCCCGCTACTCCCACATCAGTGATGAGTTTCACCTCACAACCCATCAGAGTCGCAGTAAGTACGGCTTCTTTCGCAATTGGAAGATCTGACGTACCGGCTGCTACGACTGTGACACCTGTGAGTAACGATTTTTGAGGACGCTCGTCAGCCCAAATGGCTCTGCTCGATTCATCCCAAATAGCGGTGGGAACGGATTGATTCACAAGTTCGAACGCTTCTTCTGAAGATTTCGTCACCAGCACTACCTGATTTTCATCGAAAATCCTGGCAGCGATTTCAGCAGTCTGTTTTGGAGTTTTACTTAGCCCGTATACAACTTCAGGGAATCCAACTCTTTCACCGCGTTTGTGGTCCAGTGTGGCGAAATCTAGACCAGCAGGATCTTGTCGCTGATCAGTGTGACCGGCATCAGAAACTAATTTAAGAATCCGAGCTGCCTCATCTGGACTGATTTCGCCAGTCGCAACTCGTTGGAGTGTTGTTTGAATGTCAAGTTCAGTCATGTACGCCTAGGATGAATCGTGAGGAATTGAATGGTACAGGTAGATCACCCACTCAAAGTCTGCTCCAACGCTCTATCTTGCTCAATCAACCCGAACGCACGCCGCCGTTAATTGACCAGACCTTGTGGTCGTCCATATACTTCCACCTCCATTTTGCGGTTGTAGAGCGCGCACACACGTCGCGCGTGTTCGTTCATTCGCCCTTGAGCACGTAGAGGAAACGCATGCAGGTTACTTGCCTTCGAGAGAATCTAAGCAGAGGTCTTGCCAATGTGAGTCGCGCAGTAGCGAGTAGAGCGACTCTTCCTGTTACGCAGAACGTCCTTCTCGAAGGAGATAACGGTCAGCTCAAACTCACTGCAACCAATACTGAGATCTCAATAAGCACCTGGATTGGTGCTCAAATCGAAGGTGAAGGTTCGATCACAGTTCCGGCACGAATGTTGACTGACTTCGTCAACTCGCTGCCAGGTGAGACTGTAACAATTGATTTCCAACCCGAATCTGCGGGCGTTAAAGTCTCCAGTGGCAAGTTCAATGGAGACATTTCGGGCATACCGGCAGAAGAGTTCCCTCCGATCCCTGAAGTTTCAGGGGGTGTCTCAGTCGCTATCCCCGCAGATACCTTCAAAGGTGCGCTGGAACGGGTAGTTTTCGCTGCCGCAACCGATGATTCTCGTCCGGTACTAACTGGCGTGAAAATCGAGCTGAAAGAAAAGTCATTCATCGTCGCTGCTGCTGACGGATTCCGACTTGCCGTAGAGACCGGCGAACTTGCCGAAGCAATTGATGGCGAGATTGGAATTATCGTGCCAGCTAAAACGCTTGCTGAAGTGGAGAGATTGCTCGGGGACGGGAGTTCAACCATTTCACTCTCGACTGACAGCAATGATCGTTCAGCCAAGTTTCGCCTCGATTCTTCTGAGATTGTCACATCTCTGGTGCAAGGCAAGTTCCCTGACTACGAGAAACTTATACCAACCAGCTGGTCTACCAGGGCATCAATCGACCTTAGCCAGATGTCACAGGCCACCAGGGCGGCATCTATCTTCGCTCGCGATGGAAGCGGCATCATCAGGATCATGATCAATCCTGGAGAAGCAGACGCTGCGGGAGCTGTGAAGGTTATCGCTCGTGCTGAGGAAGTTGGGGCCAATGAGAACGAAGTGGAAGCTTCAGTCGAGGGCGACGAAACTAAGATCGCATTCAACAGCAAGTTCCTCTCCGACGTTCTAAACGTGATCGAAGGTGATGATGTGAAGCTGGAAACCACTACACCATCGAGCCCAGGTGTCTTCCGATCTCCCAAACACGAGAACTACACCCACGTAGTGATGCCAATGTTTGTGCAGTGGTAAAAACCAGGTAGTTTCTAATCAATTGGGAGTGCGCAAATTGCACTCCCTTTTTGTTTAACCGATGCGAATTCGCTCACTGGCGTACCTGATTGAATCCGGGCGTTCACGGCTTGCCATGAACAAAGCAAGGGTGATCGGCCCAAAACGTCCGGTAAACATCGCGATCGAGACAATAAACCTGGCCGGAGCGTTCAAATCTGGAGTTGCGCCAGCTGACCAACCAACTGTTCCAAATGCAGAGATCATTTCAAACATCCCTGTTTTGAAATCCAGATCAGGTTGTACTGCGAAAAGCGCCACAATAAGGGTCAATACTGCCCCCGACGCCGTCGCACCAACCGCCATTGCGCGTTGAACGTTGGGTCTAGGGATTTCCCGGCCAAATACGGTGGTCCTGTTACGACCCCTAAATATGGCGATTGAGGCGATCAACACAACCATGAACGTGCTGACCTTGATGCCACCGGCCGTTGATGCACTCGCGCCCCCTACGAACATCAGGCCTTCTGAAATGCTGATGTTCGCCGTGTGCAAATCACTGTATTTGACGGTAGAAAAACCAGAGGTTCTGTTCACCGTGTGGAACGCACCTTGCGTCAGCTTGCTTCGAACTGATTCATTCCCGATAGTTGCGTCGTTGTTCCATTCGAGCGCCAGGAAGCTTGCGAAACCGATTGTCAGCATTACAGCGATTCCGACCAACACGAGTTTGGTATCGAGAGTGAGATCACGCCAGCGTCGGATTCGAATGAAGTAAGCGAGAGCAGCGTAACTAACAGAACCTACAAGGAAAAATATTCCAACGATCTTGAGAGACTGGATATCCCGGGTAAACCCGACCATCACTTCCAGAACGCCGAGACCGATTGCTGCCATCACACCTACCGCGATCAACGTACGTCGGGAAAGCAGTGCAGAGCGTCTCCACTGGCGTAGCACGACCACGTTAGCGAGCACGGCATAACTACTGGAACCGATAAGGATCATAAAACCGATGATGAGGAGAGAAGGAATGTCTCGACTCAACCCGATAAGGCTGTCGCCACCCATCAGTTCGTTCGGTAGGATTTCGAACCCGGCACTGTTGAACGCAGAAATAGCGGTAAAAACGCTCTGCCAAATCCCTTCACCGAGAGACATTCCAGGCCAGATTGGAGCGATCACGTACCAACGGATGAATATCAGTACCGCACCGATAATCTGAACGACGATCGCCATCAGGATGATATTGCGCGCAAGCGACGCTATCGTTCCCAGTCGATTGTCGTCTAGTCCGGCCCCAACGACCAATCGTCCTTCCAGGCTAGATCTTCGACCCGTGATAAACAGCAGAAACGCTGCTCCGGTCATGAATCCCAGACCACCAATAAAAATCAGAACAGCCAGAACTGCTTCGCCAAATGCAGTCCAAGCTTCGCGAGTGTCAACAACGACCAGTCCAGTTCCGGTCATGGCGGAAACAGAGGTAAACCAGGTTGTTACAGGCGAGAGGAACTCACCTTCAGTGTTTGCAACCGGGAGTGACAGCAGAAGTGCCCCAACTAAGGCCACTGCAAAAAAGCTGTAAACGAGCAGCATCGGGGATGTTGGGCCACGAACCGATACCTCTCGTCGCTCGACATGCGCGCGAATCGGTGATATTTCCGCCTGGCGCGGACGCCTTACTACTCGGTCACCGGGTTTTGTCGTCAATCGATTCTGCATTGGCTAGCCGTTGAGACAAGCTGATAATTCAAGCAAGCTTACGACGATTTGAAATTATCCCTGACACAGGGCTTCTTCTGTGGTCGTTGAGCGGGGTAAACGGTCAATTATTCACTCCGTAAGAATCTCATTTGGGATCACAACAGGTAGCATTCCCTAATGCGTTGGTTATCGATACTTGTGGTTACGGCGGGTCTGGTGCTGATTGGTTTTGCGATCACACAGATCGCACTTCGTGATCCTTCAGTCACAGGGCACGTAGTTGAGGTTGAGTCTAATGGGCTGACGACATTTTCATCCCTGGTAGTCAGAGATGAAGATGGTGAACTCTGGACATTCGAAGGACAGGGAACATTTACTGGGTTCACACCTTCACATCTCAACGAACACAAATTCCTGGGCGAGACCGTCACTATCGAATACTCAGAACGTGAAGACGGCACCCTGACCGTCACGAAGATTTCCGACTAGGAATTTCACTCACGTTAGGTTCATTGCCAGGTCAGCACGATTCAGATGTGAGTGACGTTCAAAAATACATATCAAACACAGCCTGGTACATCGCAACTCGGCGTAATATCAACACCGCTTTATTGATCAACCCGTTTATTGAACTGAGTTTGAGATGCCCGTACCTTCCAGTGATCCGATAATCGTTGCCCCTACAAATATGCCGTTTCGTGCAGATGAATCACTAGATCTTGATGCGCTGGCTAGAAATGTAGATAAGTTCAGCAGCACAGCGCTCTCTGGCTTTGTCGTGGGTAGCTATGGCGGTGAAGAATTCCACATGGGGGAACCAGAAAAGGTTTCAGCCATCAAGACAGTTGTTGAATCGCACGCTGGTAGGCGTTTCGTGATCGCCGGTATTGATGCACTCTCTCCAACGGAAGCGGTCAGGCTCTCGAACCTGTACGCCGAAGCTGGTGCAGATATGGTTCGTGTACGCATTCCTCCGGCCACAGGACGAGGTAACACTGCACCTATTCAGGACTATTTCGAACAGGTGACTGAAGGCAGTCCGGTGCCAGTCGTTGTTATCCACCAACCCAAAACGGCGATGAGTGTAGATGTAACTCCTGATGAACTACGCGACATCACCTCAATGAACAACGTCTTTGCGTACATCATGTCGCTCAACTACCGCTATGAGTGCCGGATGCCGGCGTTCGTAGACGATAAGGTGAAGTTCTGGACGTGTAATGGAACACTCCTGATGCCAGGGGGCATGATCGGTGCCGTTGGAGCCTGTCTCTTATTCGGAAACTGGGCTCCGCACATTGCCAGAGACATCATTCAGGCGTGCCTGGATGGTCGGTACGCTGAGGCCCGCGAGATGCAAGAGCGGATCAACCATATCGACTTCCTGGGCATGTCTTGGGGCGTAGGCGTACAGAAAGCCGGACTCAATCTGATGGGGTATGAGGGTACAGTGCCAAGACGACCAAACTTGCCACTCAGTGACGCTCAGTTGTCAGAGCTCAAAGATGCGCTCATCGAAGCAGGCATCATGAACTCGGATGGGACTCCCGCACCGCAGATCTAGGTGTATCTTTATTCGTCGCGAAATTTTGTTGCTGGGCATTGTGTCCGGTAGGAGAACCCATGAAGTTAACTAACCCTGAGATGATTCGTGCCGTCACACGTGATTGGGATGGTGAGCGAGATGCGAACGGCCGTCCTTTGGTTCCAGACGACATTCTGGAACGAATGAAATTGGTAACTACCGAAGAAGCATGGGGGACATGCAAACGGAACGGTTACCACTGGCAGTTCGCAGGCGATTGGATGAACCTTCATCCAGACCGAGTCATCGTCGGCAGGGCTGTGACTTGCCGATGGGTTCCCCGCCGACCCGATGTGCACGACTCAATCGATAAACAGGGAGAAGCGGATGGTCGCGTTGGCTTTCAAAACTCCTGGGTGATCGACGAGCTGGAACAAAAAGATCTAATCGTGGTTGATTTGTTCGGCAAGGTTTATAACGGAACATTTGCCGGCGACAACCTGGCAACAGCGATAAAATCCCGTTCCGGCACCGGCATGGTTATTGATGGTGGTATTCGAGACACGCAAAGAATTCTCCAGATGGACGAGTTCAATGCCTTTGTGAGAGGTATCGATCCGAGCGCAATCCTCGATGTGAGCATGCCAGAGATCAACGGCATCACTCGCATCGGAGAAGCGACGTGCGTCCCGGGTGACGTTGTACTCGGTACCAGTTCAGGCGTGATCTTTATCCCGCCTCACCTCGCGCAAGAAGTTGTTGAGCGCTCGGAGAACATCAGACTCAAGGACGAGTTTGGTCAACAGCGAATTCGTGAAGGTGTCTACACTCCTGGCGAGGTTGACCGCGAATTCTCCGATGAAATGAACAAAGATTTTGAAGAATGGAAAGCGAACCGGCTTTCTTAGTTCTCCAAGTTTGAAGAAAGTAGTTAGTTAGAACAGGAAATCATGGCAGATCAGAATTCAAGTGCACTTGATCAGGTTAAGACTTCGTCTGGTCCTTCCGATTTGAGGATCACCGACATGCGTATCGCTGTCGTTGGTGGCGGTGGATGGCGATGGCCGATCATCAAGCTGGAGACGAACCAGGGACTGGTGGGGATCGGTGAAGTACGGGACGGTGCTTCCGCTCGTTACGCTCTGATGCTCAAGAGCCGACTCCTCGGTGAGAACCCATGTGACATCGACCGACTCTTCCAGAAGATCAAGCAGTTTGGTGGTCACGGTCGACTCGGTGGTGGTGTTTGTGGTGTCGAAATGGCACTCTGTGACCTCGCTGGTAAGGCGTACGGCGTTCCTGCATACATGTTTGCCGGTGGAAAGTACCGCGACAAGGTCAAGGTCTACTCAGACACGCCATCACTAAAAGACCCGGAAGAAATGGGCAAGGCGCTCAAAGGTCGGATGGATCGTGGTTTTGAGTTCCTCAAGATGGACATTGGTCTCTGGATTGCCTCGGAATTCGAAAACGGTGTGATTAACAAAAAGGAAGTCGCAGAGTCGGCAACTTTGATGCACCCATTCACGGGTATCCAGGTGTCTGACTACGGAATCTCCAAGATGGTCGAGTACGTTGAAACCGTACGGTCAATCATCGGGTACGAAATTCCTCTGGCATCTGACCACTTCGGTCACATGGGTGTCGAGAACGCCATCCGAATCGGTAAGGCACTCGATAAGTTCACGCTCGCCTGGTACGAGGACATGATTCCATGGCAGTTTGTTGACCAGTGGAAGATGCTCAAAGAGGGTGTGGACACCCCGGTGTGCACAGGTGAGGACATTTACCTCAAAGAAGGATTCGAGCCGCTCGTTGAGGCTCGAGCAATCTCGGTTGCCCACCCTGACCTTGCTACTTCTGGTGGAATTATTGAGACCAAGCGAATCGCAGACTACTGCCGAGACGCTGGTATCGGTGTTGCGCTTCACCAGGCGGGGTCGCCTGTGGTTGCCATGGCTAACGCACATTCAGCCATGGCAATGGAGAACTTCATTGCCCTCGAAATGCACTCTGTAGACAACCCTTGGTGGGATGATCTTGTTGAACTTCAAGGTCAAGACGGACCGATGATCAAGGACGGTTACGTAACCGTGACTGATGCACCTGGTCTTGGACTTGAACTGAACGAAGAGGCAATCAAAGAACATCTTGCTGAGGCGAGTGCAAAGCGCCACGCTGTGTACCCAACTGGTGCATTTGAGGACACCTCTGAGTGGGATGATCTCGATGCACACGACCGAGTTTGGAGCTAACTCCAACAACGAGTCGAAGAACTAGAAGAAGGCTGTCGCTATTTGCGGCGGCCTTCTTTCTTTTTGTCAACAACTCAAATTCAAATAGTTACGAAACCGTGTAAAAAATCACTTGGCACCAAGTAGTCGTTGAGTACGAAACTTCTGAATACTAGAAGAGGTACTCAATGCGACTTTCAAGCGTCGAACGATTGTTCAAGTCATTATCACCAATCCAGTTCGTTCGCTGCAAACGTGTTTGCAGTAAGAACCCTCGCTCCAGACGCTAGGCTCGCAAGGTGAATTCCCTCGATCATGTCAGGGTTCGCGAGGTTCAGAGCTTCAAACGGATACTCAGGTGAAGCGAGCCGGCCTGTTAGTTGGAAAATATGCGACCCCATCCCGCCGTCGGCAAGGATCACGCCATCATTGAGTTGTTCGAGGAACTCAGAATGCAACAGGACCTCTTTTGCTTGATCGTAACGAGAAAGAAGCAGGGTGCCTGATTGTCAGGGGAGCGTTATTACGCCCTCGAGAATTTGGACCGCGTTGCCAGAAATGAGAACTCGGTCCCCACGCACTTCGCATTTAAGTGTGCCACCACGTTGAGATATTTGCCTCGCTGTGAACTCAGTCTTGCCAAGTTTGGACGCCCAATACGGAGCAAGTATCGTATGAGATGACCCCGTGACGGGGTCTTCGTTTATTCCGGCCGTAGGCACAAAAAACCTGCTGATGAAGTCGATATTAGTATCTGAACCTGGAGCTGTTGCTGCCACCCATGGTTCTGGAAGTGAGGCTACGGCTCTGAAGTCGGGCTTGAGATTCCTTACCTGTTCCTCGTTTCCGTACACGGCTATCGTCGTATTTGCTGACCAGACTTCAGAAGGGCGTTCGCCCAACGCCGCAGTAACTTTCTCAATCAACCCCGCGTCGGTAATTTGCGCCGGATTGTTGATTGGAAAATCGAGGGTAACTAAATCGCCGTCTTTTGAAGCAGTAAGGTATCCGCTTCTTGTGTGAAATCCAACTTGGTCTCTATCTGGTTCAAGTAATTCGGTGATTACGAATGTGGACGCGAGAGTCGCATGACCACAAAGCTCTACCTCTACTGTCGGAGTAAACCACCGCAGGTCGAAGTCCCCGTCACGACGTTTAACAAAGAAAGCTGTCTCCGATAAGTTCATTTCCCCGGCAATTTGCAGCATTTGCTCCTCGGTGAGCCATTCATCCAAAGGGCACACCGCCGCCGGATTGCCGCTAAACGGTTTATCCGTGAACGCGTCGATCTGGAAAACGGGTATTCGCATTCCGGGGAGTTACCAGTTGTTACCACCGGTCCATGGGTGTTTTTCGAGCTCCGATTCGATCAAATCGGACCCCAGCCCCGGGCGGTCATGGACTTTCAGCTGTCCATTCTCGATTTCAAGCGGATGCGTCATTATGTCGTCGCGCCATGGAGCGTCGTCGTTGATGAACTCCAGGGTCATGAAGTTTGGGATCACTGCACAAATGTTTGCCGAAACTAGTGTGTTCATTGGGCTGTGGCAATTGTGAGGTGCGATAGCAACGTCGTAGACATGGGCGTAGTCACAAATTTTCTTACCCATGGTCACGCCGTTCCAAGCGAAGTCGGGCATCACAATATCCTGGGCGTGAGATTCAAAGAATGGTCTGTACTCTTCCGGACCCATCAAGCTTTCGCCGTGGCAAATAGTTGTTGAGGTGGCCTCACGAACGGTTTTGAGTGAACCCGGGTCCCACGTTTCTGTTTCAAGCCACATCATATTGAACGGCTCAAGGGCTCGCGCCAGTTTGATTGCGCCTCCGAGTCGGAATCCAAGCGCAGTATCGATAGCTATTCCGATATTTGGTCCCAGTGCCTCTCTGAATGTGCTGACTACACCAACAGCGTTATCCAGTTGCTCTGGAGTTATTTGACCGGAGTTCCCGACACCGTTTTTTCCTCGAGGACCACTTGGTAGTCCGTCGATATTCAAGATGTTTGTCTTGATCGCTTTGAAACCCTGATCCAGAACTTCGTTAGAAAGCGCCTTGATGTCATCAAGTGTTCTCAAATCTGGAGTTTGCAACTGCTCGTGATAGCCACGCCGATCTGAGCCACAGTGCGACCAGTACAGTTGCAACTCATCGCGCATCTTGCCGCCGAGCAACTGCCAAACTGGGACGCCGAGTGCCTTTCCGCGAATGTCCCACAAAGCCGAATCGATCCCGGACATAGCTTTGTAGGCGATTCCACCGCGTTGGCGGACCATGAATGAAGCCATCTCCCACCATGCAGATTCAGATGCCATGGGATCTCGACCGATCATGATTTCACCGAGTTGTTTGACTGTGCCTGCAACTGAATAGGCGGCCTGCCACTCTGTGCAATCACCCCAACCAACAATGTCGGAGTCTGTTTCGATCTTTACGAACGTCCACGGTCTGAAAACACCATCGACGATGAAGGTTTTGACGTTAGTGATTTTTATTTGAGTGACCTCAGGTCTTCGTCAACAGCAGCACCAGAAGGCAATTCCTGGTACTCGTACCTACGGACACCTGGCATGAATATCGCAACGGCGATCACAACGCCGATAGAAATGAATCCGCCGACGACCATGGTTGCCCCTGCACCAATTGCCGCTGCGACAAACGCAACTTCCATTTGCCCAATGTTGTTTGCTCCCATTGCTGCGAACGAGTGAGCACTCGATGCTCGCCCGATTAGCCTGTCAGGAGTAGTTAGCTGGACCATCGCTTGTCTCATGGTCATTCCGACCGAATCAGTTGCGCCTAACAAAGCGACTATTAACAAGCCAACCCAGAAGATCGGATTTAGTCCGAACGCAATCAACCCAACTGCATAGACCATCGTCGCGGCTAGAACGATTCGACCCTTGTGCTTGATCCGTTCAGTGAAGAACACAAGCATAGATCCAGCAACCCCACCCGCAGCATTGAATGAACCGAGCAAGGCAGTTCCATCAGCACCCATCCCGTAGAGGCCATCGGCGAACAACGGGAACAACATTCGGTAGAAGCTAACGATAGTTACCCCGATATCCAGCAAATACAAACCTGGAAGTATTGGGTGCCCAAACACATAACGCGCGCCTTCGCGAATGGCTTCTACCTTGCTTTGCGCTGCTGTGTCTGGATCTGGTTCACCACTGGCACTGATCAGAGCGGGAGCAATCATGCTGATCGCGGCTAAAACCGTTGCAGCTGCGAACGTAACGGTGACTCCGAACCATACAAATAGTGCACCAAAGATTAACGGCGCGACGATTTGCCCGACCTGGAAGGATGCTGTCTGCATCGTCACTGCGTTTGTTAAGTGAGAGCGGGGCACAACTCTCGGCAACATCGCTGGTCGAGCTGAGTTGCCCAGCATGTTCACGATTCCGGTAGCACCCGTGACCGCAAAAATCATCCAGGGAGCCAATGTGTCGGTGGCTGCCGCAACTGTGAGTAGCAGCAGTGTGATGAACGACACTGACTGAGTGAACACCATCAACTTCTTTCGGTTGATGATGTCGGCAAGTAGTCCGCCATACACAACAACTGGCATTTGAATGAACTGGATTGCCCCGAGAATTCCGAGCTGGACTGCGGAGCCCGTTTCGTCGTACAGCCACTGGGAACTAGCAAACAACCTCAGTTGCATTGCCACCAGCATGCTGATGCCGCCGAACCACAATAGGACGTAATCACGGAAGAACATCGAAGCCCAAGGTTTCAGAGGGCCTCTCGTTACATTTTCAGTTTGAGTCGCTGGGGATGTTGGTTCAGTAGGTGCGGATGATGCCGCTTCGTCGTTTTTCAATTCGTGCCGCAGTCTAGGTAGTTAAGAACTGAGGCATCGTACCACCGCCCAGCGAGCGAAGGTGCCTACTTATCCACCGTTTGCTGCGATGAGTTCTTGAACCTTCGCGTCGACTCTCGACGCGGATATTGCGCCGATCGTGATGTCGTGAACCGAACCATCTGAGTTCAGGAAGAAGGTTGAGGGCATACTCCGCAATTCCCAATCCGTCACCACCTGGCGAGTAGGGGTGTTTCCCGTCGGGTACGTGATCCCGAGTTCTTCAATGAGGTTGCGACCCGACTCATAGCTGCCAAGACCCACGTACGGTCCAACGTCTACGCCGAGGAATAGCACTTCGTCGCTGTATTTACGCCATGTTTGTTCGAACGCGGGCATCTCTGCGCGACAAGGTGGACAGTTTCCGGCCCAGAAATTCAGCACTATAGGTCTATCTTCGAGTGCATCTAACTCATCAAACATGACAGCTTTGCCACCAACAGCGGTCGCAGCTGTGGAACTGTATGGTCGGAACTCGAAATCTCCATTTCCTGGGCGATCCTGAGTATTGCAGGCAGTGAGAAGTGCGAATAAAGCCGCAAGCGCTATGAGTCGCGTGGTTTTTCGAAGTTTGCTCAATAGTGGTCGGTTTCGTTGGTTTCAGACAACGGGAATTCGATGCGGTAGGGATGCGTAGAGATTCGATCATCGTCGAAGGTTCTGTGGTGATACATTGTCGGCGATTGAATTCAGTATGAAACCCCGCTAAACCAGCGGCTTGTTCACGGAGAACTCAAATGGGTGATTTTGACGGTAAATCAGTGATAGTCACCGGCGGCGCGCTCGGAATTGGTGGAGCGGCATCGGAGGCATTTGCACGAGAGGGTGCTAGCGTCACGATCCTCGACTGGAACGAGACGGCGGGTGATGCGATGGTCGATCGAATCACGTCAGACGGCGGCACAGCGCAGTTTGTTCACGCAGACGCGGGTACATCGGACGGGTGCCGATCAACGGTTGATGCGGCTGTTGAGGCGTACGGCACGGTGAATGTGTTGTTCAACAATGTCGGAATTCAACCACCTGACTCCTACGTCGATGCAGTCGAGTTGCCGGAAGAAACCTGGGACAAGATCATCAACGTGAACTTAAAGAGCCGCTTTTTGATGGCAAAGTACTCGATTCCTCACATGCGCAAAGCAGGTGGGGGAGTGATCATCTCGTCCGCTAGCGTTCAAGGACTTCAGTCGATGCAAGGAGTTTCTGCGTACGCTGCCAGTAAAGGTGGCGACCTATCGCTCATGCGGCAAATGTCTTTGGATTTCGCCCCGGACAACATTCGAGTGGTCTGCGTGAACCCTGGTGCTATCGACACGCCAATGGTTCGCAATGCAATTGAAGGCACGAGCGGAAATCTCGAAGAAGAACTGATCAGTACCGCTCAGGCACACCCAATCGGAAGAATTGGTCAGGCTGAAGATATCGCGAACATGGTTTTGTTCTTGGCAAGCGACAAAGCTTCGTTCATTACTGGCTCGTATTACAACGTAGACGGCGGTTTGATGGCAATGGGGGCTTGGGCAAGTACTGTTGGTGCTTCTGGCTCTGATTAGAGCTTTCAGCGTAAAACTTGGGACTATTCACGCACGCTAGCTAGCTAAATGTATGCGATAGAGTTGTCGGGATTGACCTTGTCGCCCCGATGCCATGTTCCTCGGAACGGGTGCTTTTCCAGTTCATCAACCGTGATGTCGATGCCAAGTCCTGTGATGTCTTCATCCGTTTCGATTTCAAGAAAGATTGCATTTCTCTGACCGTCGTTGGTGTGAAACGTGTTGAGCGAGGTTATTTTCATTTGAGCGTGATTCTCAATCTGGCGGCGTCGTGGAGATGGCGGTATTTTGCACGATTTCCCCGATAATGGGGCTAATTGTCGGGACACGGTGATTGAAAACTGCCTTCTTCTTCAAATCACTTCGGCCGCTTGTCGATATTTGCGTGTTGATTAGCATCAAATGAGTACATAAACCTGCTACTTACATGTTCCGACTCGGAGATCAGTGGCACAGTCGATCTATTTTTCACGTATGGAGGTTTAACCACCGGTATAAACTGCTGACGAATCTCGTATGCGGGTGCGGTGACAAAAAAAGGTCCGAGTTTGTATGCAAGCGCGTAGTAGACAACTAATCGCTTCAAGTATCAGGTTCGTAGTGGCCCTGACGATGGTTGTCGTTGGGATTTTTTCAACTCAGATCAATCAGAGCCATGTATTTGCACAATCCGATAACCCTCTGATAGTCCGAGCCAAGGTTGATTCAGCTATCGACTCTGTAGTTGCTGGTTACGTTGAGAGAGTTGTTAACTTTGCGGAATCTGAGAAAGCAGACCTGATTGTTATCACCCTCGATACTCCTGGTGGGCTTCTTGACGCTACAAGGGACATTGTGGAAGCAATTATGGGCTCCGAGGTTCCTGTGGCTGTTTACGTCGGCCCTGAGGGTGCTCAGGCAGCAAGTGCGGGTACGTTTATTGGCGCGTCAGCCGATGTTCTTGCGATGTCACCGGCAACCAACATTGGCGCTGCATCTGTTGTCGATGCGAGCGGAGGGGATCTCCCCGACACTCTTGAGCGCAAGGCAAATCAAGATGCTGCTGCGCTCATTAGGAGTATTGCGGAGTCCCGAGAACGCAATATAAGCGCGCTTGAGAGCACGGTTTTCTCCGCAAAATCTTTCTCTGCAGAGCAAGCCGTGGATGATTCAATAGCCGATTTTTTGGCGATTGATTTTGACGATGTGATTAGCCATTTATCAGATGCCGAATACGCTGAATTATATGACGGTAAGGTGCTCGATTTCAATGAACCATTGATTTCGGAAGTGGAGTTCTCGCTACTAGAACGGCTCCTCTCATTTGTTTCATCACCCGACATTGCGTTTCTTCTGATTTCGCTGGGCGGATTAGGCATCATCGTTGAGCTCTGGAACCCTGGCACATGGGTTCCGGGTACTCTCGGGGCATTGTTCCTGATCCTTGGGTGGGCCGGTGTAGGACAACTCCCGTTCTCATGGGCAGGAATCGCACTCGTTGCGCTGGCAATGCTCTTGTTTTATTTGGAATCAACAGCACCAGGGGTGGGTTATTTCGGTGTTGCCGGGGCGATTGCACTCATCCTTGGTGGCATATTTTTCGTCGGTTTCTTCGGGATTGAACGTATCCCAGGTGATGCGCCGACCGTAAATAGATGGTTGATAAGCTCGATTAGCGCGGTAATTCTTGTATTGGTGTTGTGGTTAGGATATTTCATTCGAGGAACTAAAAGTATTCCTGCCTATGAGGGATATCAAAGTGCATCGAATATCGTTGGGTCGATCGGTACTGTCACAGTTGCTCTGTCCCCCGCAGGCGAGGTTCTCGTGCATGGAGAGCATTGGACTGGGGTGGTGGAGGATCAGTCCGGTGAAATCAACGTAGATGACGAAGTCGAAGTAATCGCTATTGATGGGAACACACTCACTGTCAGGCCAATATCAGATGAACAAGGAGGCTCGTCAACAACCTGATCTCTAGTTTGAGGATGTCCTAAACAGTCACGGATAACCAGGAGGCAATATGTCAATTATCAACTTCGTGCGAGATTACGAGCGAGTAGCTCGGTTCCGGTTTGGTTCGTTTGAGGGAATGAAGGGGCCAGGCATCGTAATTTCACTACCGATCGTTCATCAGATCCAGAAAATCGACACTCGTGTCACTGTTCTCGATATTCCGAGGCAAACGAATATCACGAAGGACAATGCACCGATTGAGATAGATTTCCTTGTTTACATGAGAGTCAATCTCAATGATGCAGACAAGGCTGTACTCGAGGTTGAAAACTACACCTCGGCAGTAGTGGGTCTAGCGACCACGACCTTGCGAGCTGTGATCGGTGATATTGATCTCGATGATGTTCTGTCTCAACGAGATCGAATAAACGAGCTCATCCGATCCAGGCTTGATGCCGAAACCGAGCGATGGGGTATCAAGGTCACCAACGTTGAGATCCGAGAAATCGATCCTCCGAGAGACATTCAAGAAGCGATGAATCGCCAAATGTCTGCAGAGCGTGTTCGACGAGCCGTTGTGCTGGAAGCGGACGGAACAAAGCAAGCGGCGATTACTGTTGCCGAGGGTGAGAAGCAATCTGCGATCCTTCGTGCAGAAGGTGAGCGTGAGGCGGAGATCCAAAGGGCAGAAGGTGATCGACAAGCGGCCAAGCTCCGAGCGCAGGGTTATTCCGATGCTTTGCAACACATTCAAGACGTTGCGAAGGGAATCGGCACCAACACTATGACACTTCAGTATGTCCAAGCGCTGAAGGATCTAGGCATGTCTGAATCAACCAAGTTCGTGTTGCCCCTAGAGCTAACAAAAATGCTCGGCAACATTGGTGGGATGATCGACACCGACGACGATTAACAGGTGACGTCATATCGACGTTGCTGAAGACCACGATTTTGGAGAGATCGCTACTCCGGATCGTGGTCTTTTTGTGTCCGGTTTTCCGCGCAAAAGTTCAGTATTCGTGCCGCGAATATTTGGACCGTTTGAGGTCCAGTCGGTCGACGATATGTGCGGAAAAAGCGAAGAATCTCATTTTGAGAAATCTAGTTTGGAATCGCATTTCTTACACCAAGATTACATGCAAAATAAAACGCTAAATACGCTGTAAGAAATTTCTAATTGCGCCGGAGAAATATCTGTGGATATCGCTGACTCGGGCATATCTAATTTGAAAGCTAGTACGCACGCGTGTGAGCTTAAATATTCAGAGTCAGAAAATTGCGCATTTTTGCGATATCCGGAAGCGGTATCGCATCGATGAGTGTGCGATACGTTGGTTATCCGTGCAGTAGACCGAGCCACGTTGCTGCTGATGACGGGAACAAAGAGTTTCGTACGGACAATCCAGGACCTCTCTGCATCGATGTAACGCTGCGGTTGTACTCTATAAACAGACTTGGACTCTCGAATAAATGCGCCGGAATCATTCCATACCTCCGGGTCTTCTCAGATGATATCTACTGGCGGACATGTGAATACGCCGCAGTTCAATCCAAAGGTTGTTTATCCCTACAGGCCGATATGAAAGACTTTCTGCCAGGCAGCGTGGCACCGTTGAAATACACCTTCCCGCAAGTTCAAATAACCGGTAACAGTTGATCAACTCGTACTTCCGGCACACACGCCAGTAAAACGCTTGACCTGGAGCGCAATAGCGGCGCAAAATAAGGCTAATACGCTGTAGTGATAGCGCAAAATGCAGAAATATGCCGGTGTGAAGTTGGTGTCTCAGTAGAATTGAGCGCTTTCAAAACGCTGTTTGATGTTCTGGGTCTCGCAAGGGCAGTTAATCGCTCTCTCCGGTCAAATAAGCGCTTTTGGAAAACAAAATGGCAAAACTAGGTGAATTTGAATTTCCCGAAATTGGGCTCGACGAGAGTATCGATCTCGGACGGAAAATTGCACGTGAGTACGCAGGCGAAATATCTCGACAAGGTCTAGCTCGTACTTTGGGAATGTCTGAGCGTGGTGGCGCCTTCTCGGCTCGGCTAGGTGCACTGCGAATGTGGGGTGTCGCTTCAGGGCGATCGAGAATCCGTGTCACTAGGGACGGACTACGTGCAGTGACCCCGCTTTCCGCGAAAGAGGCTGAAGATGCTAAAGAGACATTGGCGAATAACGTCGCTTTATTCAACTCGTTAGCCCAGCGTCTCGGCAGTGAACCGTACGCACCTGAGCAACTCGCCGTCGTTCTGGAAGAATTGACAGGTGCCGATCGGGCAGAGGTAACCCGGCGGTTTGCTCTCTTGGATAGGTTGTTCGGAGAAGTCAGGAGTTTTTTGCAAACGGACAGTTTGTTCGCAGAGCAACCGCAGGTACAAAAGCCAGTATCTGGGACCGGATCAGCTGATCAAGAGCCTCTGCGTCGAACGGAAAGCGGCGCGAAGCCAACAATCGCAGAAGGCATCGAGTTGCAACCCGGTCAAGCTGTTGATCTAGTTGATCGCATTGAACTCACATTGCCGGACGGGACAATCTCGCTTCCAGAAACACTCGCGAATCTTGATGCAGCGTTGACGATACTTTGGGCGCGTCGGCAACTCGTGGCCGCGTTACAGGCTGCTGAGGGTAAGCCCACTCCAGAACCGCCTCGGAACTTTGCACCCGCAAAATCGTCCGAGTAAGCATTCTTACGGTTTCAGGAGCACCTGTTGGACTCCCGGTGATCTATTTGCTGCCATCTCGTAGGCAGATTGTGCTTCATCCAACGGTACTACGTGTGAGACGAGTGGTGTCAGCTCAAGCTTCCGAACCTGTATCGAGTACGCGATTTTCTGTGCTTCACTGGCAGACGGCCATTGAACCGAGGTAATGGTTCTTAAAGTTGGAAGCTTATGCCCTAGTTGATCGAGGCGTGTGAGTCCATATGGTTCCGCGATCAGCAGCGAATCACAGTGTCGGTAGGCGTGCTCGACGTACGCTCCAATATCATGATGGGCAACGTCGGGAATTACTGCCAGACCACATGTACCTTCCGGTAACGCATCCACGCTTTCTACCGTGGCGTTGGCATGTCGTGCCCCGAGAGTTCGACGCGCATCGTGCGATTCCACAAGATTGACGCGATTTTTCAACCCTTTGTCGGATGAATCTAGAGCTGACAACATCGAGATTGCGATCGGATTAGCTCCGTACACAGTTACTGATCCGTGCCGCAGGCGCTCGATTGCGGCAGAAGCGGCTTTCATGCCCAGACCAACCGTTCCACCAGCCATTAGTGAACGTTCTTCGGCAGCGGCAGAGATTTTTATCAGTGAATTATCGGCCTGCGGAACCCGGACGTACTCGGCATGCCCTCCAGCAAGATAATTGGTACCGAACAAGAAGCTTGAGGTTCGAATGCCGCCAATTTGGACCGTGTTTGAAACCAGATCATCTAGTTCGAAGTTTAAGACCTTCGATCCGATCTCAACGATAATCCCCGAGAACTCTCCGCCTGGAATCACGGGGGAAGTCGAAGTACTTTCGTAGCGATCAACATCCCAGGGACCGATTGCCGCAGTCGTAACAAGCACGATCGCATCCGTGTCTTTCCGAAGGGCAGGGCGTGGAACGTCCTGCAGTTCGACCTTGCCGTATGAGGAAAATCCAACAGCGAGCATTGAGGTTTAGAGGTGTTCCTTTATTTGGGCGGCGAGTTTCTTAGTCATGCCAGGTGCCGCAGCTAGATCATCCTCACTCGCTTCACGAATCCCCTTGACCGAGCCGAATGTTTTGATCAGCGTCTTCCGTCGTTTAGGTCCTATTCCTGGAACAAGGTCTAGAGCTGACTTTACAGATGATTTACCTCGTAAATTTCGATGGAACGTAATCGCGAACCTGTGTGCTTCGTCCCTTGCCCTCTGCAACAAGAACAATGCTTGGGAGTTGCGAGGCATGATCACAGGCTCAGCGAGTTCAGGTAGGAAGATCTCTTCCTCTCGTTTGGCAATCGACGCAAGCTGAATGTCCTGTAACCCGAGATGCAGCATCACCTCGACCGCAGAAGAGAGTTGGCCTTTGCCGCCGTCAATAAGTACCAGGTCTGGCACAGCGGCGAAGCTTGCGCTCTCCTCACCACCTTCTTTCGCGTTCTTTAAGCGCTTGAACCTGCGGGTCAACACTTCTCTCATTGATGCGAAGTCGTCGTTTCCATCATGGGTCTTGATCTTGAACCTGCGGTAATCGCGAGACAGGGGCTTCCCGTCCTGAAACACGGACATGCTCGCGACGGTGTTTGTTCCCTGGATATGAGAAATGTCGTAGCACTCAATTCGGTGAGGAAGATCCGACAAATTGAGCTGTTCCTGGAGTTCGGACATTGCTGATTCCATACGGTCAGTGTCTGAAATCCACTTCAGTTTGAGCTGTTCTAGGCCTTGCGAAGCGTTATCAGTGACCATTCGCATCAGCCGACGCTTTGCGCCTCGCTGAGGAACTGAAATATCTACAGGACCTTCCCGTCGGTCGCGCAACCAATCGACAATCTTTCCTTCGGTATCAACATCTTCAGGGGTCAGGATGCTCCGCGGAACATGAGAAGCAGACGAGTAAAACTGCTCGATGAAACGCTCAAGAATTTCTTTCCCACTCTCGTCACGTGTTCCAGTCATCGTGAAATGGTCTCGCCCGGTCAGATTTCCGTGTCGAACGAAAAATACTTCCACCCAGGCTTCTTCGCCCCCAAATGCTGCACCTATCACATCGAGGTTTTCTTTTCCGAGCCCCACAACCTTTTGGCCCTCGTAGACCCGTTCTATTGCTCGAAGTCTGTCTCGCAGTGCTCCCGCTCTCTCAAATTCCAGTGACTCTGAGGCTTCAAGCATCGCTGATTCGAGGGCTGACACTACTTCCTTGGTATTTCCTTCAAGGAACAGAAGTACCTGGTCGATGACCTCTTTGTAATCGATTTGGGATGCATACCCTGTGCAAGGCGCCACGCAACGCTTGATGTGGTACTCAAGGCAAGGTCGGTCGTCGGTCCCGGTAATCGCCTTGGTGCAGGAGCGGTACGGGAACAGCCGTTTCAGGAGATCAAGTGTTTTTCGAACACTGCCGGCGGAGGCAAACGGGCCGAAGTACCGCGCTCCGTCGTTTGCTGTGCGTCGAGTTACGTAGACGCGCGGGAAATCTTCGGTGAGATCTACTTTGATGTAGGGATATGTTTTGTCATCCTTGAGGCGTACGTTGAAGCGAGGTTTGTGCTTCTTGATGAGAGAATTTTCAAGCAGCAGCGCCTCTTGTTCGGATTCGGTGACGATGTACTCGAAATCGGCAATGCGATTTACAAGTTCGAACGTTTTGGCGTCCAGATTCTTTTTCGAGCCAAAGTACGACCGCAGTCGATTACGTAGACTCGAGGATTTCCCGACGTATAAAACGCCACCTTTGGCGTCGCGGTGCATGTAAACGCCAGGTTTTTGTGGAACCGCTGATAAACGGGTTGAGAATGTGCGTCGGGATTTAGTAGTCAACTCGAAAAGATAGACCACCTTTTGAAGGTGGTCGATGGTGATTCATTTTCAATTCAACTTTGCCGTATCCCTTACAGGAGGTGAAAGTTGGGCGTCGCTAAAGAACCACTGTAAGAACCGCAAGTGCTACAACGATTACGCCGGTGAGCGCACCTAGCTTTCGCAACTCCGCGCCTATTGAACGGGTGTAGATCTCACTCCGGGTAGACGCACGCTGGTTTGTACGCTGGACAGCCGCGCGGACCCGTGGTGCCTCTGACGAACTGCTTGAGTCAGTATCGCTTGATGAACTCGACTCGTCCGGTCGGTCAGACTGAATGAAAACGTTCGGTCGTGACGAACGCCTGTTTTTTCGGGTACTAGTCTTCTTTGGTTTCGCCATCTATCTAATTATTCGATCAATCTATTCCGATGTGGGTTCGCCGGCCAACGAGCTGGCATCGGCCCACTTCAGACCTTTTTCAGACATGACCTTGGCTGCGTCGACAGTTACCTGCGCTGCGTACTCAAGCGACACGTCGGATGTGTTCCACATGAAATGATACAAGAAAGGATCGATTGGGCTTGAGTCGAAAGCCTTCTCAAAATACCGATGTTGAGCGGTATCGGTGTGTTCTATGAGTTCCTGGGCCTCTTCCGGGGTTTGGAGCCTCATTTGCTGCTGAACGCGAATAATCCGATCTTCCATTTTCGCAACCACTCCAACACGTAACACCTTGATGTTGTCGTGAAGGATTGCAGCGCCACCTCGGCCGAGAATTACAACGTTCCCTATCTCCGCTAGGTCTGTAATAACCTCGCGAGCAGTATCCATGAAGTGCTGTTCATCTATCTCTTCTGCCGAGGTATGAGGTGCTTCTTCCATTTCGCTGTACGGACGGGACAGTAACTGCTCAATTCCTGGTCCGAAGTATGGATCGCCACCCATGCCGGCTACCGCAGATCGGTGAAGCATCCGTTGAATGGCCTGAGCAAACCGGTTAGCCAGCGAAGGCACTCGTCGTTCTTGTTCAGCTAGAGCTGTCACGGTTGAGCCAACTCGCTTTGCGATGTCGGCGAGCATTAACCGATCGACGAAATCGAGACCCATCTCACGGGCAACCAGCCTGCCAAGATCTGGTCCACCCGCGCCAAGACGCCCTTCGATGGTGATTACCGACATCGTTACCTCCGATATTGACTAAGCTCGGGGGTGAGCCTTCTGATACTCGTTCCTGACATGTTCGTTTGTCAGGTGCGTATAGATTTGAGTGGTAGCTATATTTGCGTGACCGAGCAGTTCTTGAACGTGCCTCAAACTTGCGCCACCGTGTAGCAAGTGAGTCGCAAAGCTGTGTCTGAGTACGTGAGGTGTGATATTAGACGAAATACCCGCTTTTGTCGCAACTCGCTTCAGTCGCAACCAGAACGCCTGGCGCGTCATACGAGTGCGTCGACGATTCAAGAACAAGGCTGATTCATCTTTATTCGACGAATTACCGCCGCGTACGAGCTCGATGTATTCCAGGATCATCAAAGAACATGATTCGTAAATCGGAACTGACCGGTCTTTAGATCCTTTTCCCGACACTCGAACAGAGTTGGTCTCGAAATCAATGTCTCGTAGATTCATTCCGACCAATTCAGAGACTCGAAGCCCCGCGGCGTACATCAGTTCGATCATCACGCGATCACGTGCATCCTCAGCGTTTTGGACCTGGGACGCGGCGACGAGAAGTTCGTCAACTTCTCCGATCGATAGTGCCTTTGGTAGGGGGGTTCCGGCTTTCGGTTGATTTACAGCCGCAAAAGGGTTTTGTTCGACTAACTGCTCGTCGACCAGAAACCTAAAGAACGATTTTGCGGAAGCTATCTTTCGGGATTTACTCGAGTTTGAGTAGCCTCGCTCATCTAAAACACTCAAGAACTGAGCGGCTGAATTCACTGCCAGTGAATTTAGTGTCGCGTTCTTGTCGACGTTTTGCTGAACTTCACGAAAAATCGACAGGTCATTTTTGTACGCCGAGCGAGTGTTTACTGATGCACCTTTCTCCGCGACAAGGTGATCAAGGAACATATCAATTGCAGTTGTAAGCGCGTCAGGAGTCATAGTGCACCGTTACAACTCTACGAAAAACCATTGATCAGAGCCTGAGTTATGTATCGACGGGATTTCGAGACTTAGGTCGGATTATTCAAAAGCGCATTGATCGACAATCGTGTCGCCGTTAGGCCATTCAAACTCGATCAAACCAGGCAGTCCGAAGTTGTCCCATGTCTCTACTGCGCCTATCCCTAACTCATCCTCGACAAACGCCGAAATGACTGTTCCGTGCGAAACGACAGCCACGGTTTCGAGCGAGGATTTATCCACGTGTCTTTTGATTCCTTTTCGGAACCTCTCAAGCGCAGTATTGATGGTCTCGGTGCCATAAACCAGTTCGTGAGGATTGCGAAGACTTTCAATGATGATGTTTCGCCGATCATTAGAGTTCAGCAGTTTCTCGCAGTCGCGATTATGTTCATTCAGTTTTGGCTCAGAAACCTGATGTTCAAGGCCCGCTGCTTTCGCGGCGATATCTGCAGTTTGAACTGCCTTAACTTCGGCACTGCTGATTATTCGATCAACATGGCGTTCTCTAAGGTATTCGCCGAGCAACCTCGCACGATGCCGACCGCGCTCAGTCAAAACCCACTCCGAAGGAGGCGCGTGATGACCCCAGTCGGGTTCAGAGTGCCGTACTAGGATCAAATTCGCCATCGGATCATCATATCTCTGACGGACTAGTGTGGGTTACAAATTGATAAGGGTTAGGGCGCAACCTAGAATGTGTGCTCGACGTACGGTCAAATTGAATTCTGAATCCCTAATCTCCGAGTATCATCTCAAAATCACAAACCTGGTCAAACACTGATTTTCATCCGGGTGAACACTAGAACGAATCAAAGCAATACACCACATGCCAATTGCCGCAATCGAAATTCCGTTCAATCCCAATCTTGTAGCAGGGGGAAACCTATCCCTCAGTTGGCACGGACTACTCAGCTTTGTCGGAGTTGCCGCCGCAATTTGGATGGTTAGTAGAGCCGCCAAACGAGATGGTCTGGATCAGGACCTTGTTTACAACACGGCTATCTTCGGAATTATCGGTGGAATTATTGGTGCCCGACTGGTTCACGTATTCGACAACTGGGATATCTACGGTTCTGACCCCGGACGGATATTTGCCATCTGGTCCGGCGGCATCGGTCTCTGGGGCGGAATCCTTGGAGGTTGGATAGCTGGTGCTGCTTATGCGTGGATCGCAAAGGCCCCTGTAGGCAAGTTCATGGACATTGCGGCCCCCGCAATGTTCGTCGCTCAGACAATTGGCCGTGTGGGCGACATCATCAACGGTGAGCATTGGTCACGAGCTCTCGACCTGGCCTGGGGTTGGTATTTCACCCACCCCGACAGCCCCGCTCGAATTGGTGCAGAGCGGTTCTTTGGTGACCCTGAGCGCCCGGTGCACCCGACCGTTGTTTACGAGATGATCTGGAACATGATCGGTTTGTTCTTGATCACCAAACTGCGAGGCAAGCTGAAACCGGACGGTTCGATCTGGATGGTTTACGTCACCTGGTATTCGATCGGAAGATTCTCAATTCAGTACCTCAGGTTGGATGACGTAAAGTTCTGGGGACTTCAGGAAGCACACATCATTGCGATTTTGGTGCTTTCATTCACGATCCCGTACATGATCAAAAATTTGCGTTGGGCCGACGATCCGCTCGATCAAGACGGTGGTGACAAACGATCGGCTTCGCGGCGTAAGCGCGACCGTCAACGAGAACAAGCCCGCTCGTAGAGATTATTCAGAAGGGCGGATGTCACGCAAACCGAGCTGGTGGCGCGTCCGTCCTCGCCAAACTTCGGTACGCAGTTGATAGAGGATGTCTATCGTCCCCGATCCGAGGTCTCGGTCACCAAGACCGAACCCTATAGAATCGATACGTTCCCCGTTTACGTTGAAACTTAGCCTCAGGTGTTTGCCACCTGAGCCGACTGTTCGGACATCAGTCGGGATTACTCGGAAAGATGCCAGTACAGGTTCACGATTCGCCTCACCGAATGGCTCCATCGCTGAAACGAAGTTCCAGGTCGATATTGTGAGATCTTCGAGTTCGATTTCTGCATCGGCGTGCAAGGTGGGCAGTTCCGGTGCACCCAATACACCCCATGCTGCGCGTGAACGCACGTCGTCCAATACTTCGTCGAGAAGATCGATCCTTACCGAGAATCCAGCGGCACGAGCATGCCCACCAAACCGTTCGAACTTTTCCGAGTGGTTTGCCAGTGCAGCGTGAAGATCTAGAACCGTGTTGGAACGACAGGATGCTCGGGCGAAACCATCAACAACCTGGTAGGCGATCGAGGGTTTACCGTAGACCTCATTTAATCGTCCCGCCAACGGACCAAGAATCCCCATTGGAAACGGGTCACAATTAACAGCAATGATTGGATCATCTGATCCGATCTCGAACTGCCCGCTGGCGTGTTGCCATGCCTGTTCACTCAAGGCTCTGCGCCGATTGTTTTCCTCGTCAAGTCGAGATGCAAGAGCGGCAGCTTCAGATTCGTCATCTGTGATCAGCAACTGCAAACTTGGTTCGGCATCCCCCATGCGCCCCGGAGCATTGAGCCTGGGGGCAACGTAGAACGAAATCAATTCCGCTGTGGGACGCCCAGAAGCGCCCGGTGACCTGGAAATGTTGAGCAGAGCCTTTAGTCCCGGTAACTTGGTTTTTCCTAACTCCGCCAGACCTTCCCTAACAATCGCTCGGTTCTCAGACACGAGTGGGACGATATCTGCGATGGTCCCCATTGCTGCGAGAGCTAATAGATCTTGTGGGAACTCTGCACCTCTATGTTCGGCAAGAGCTTGAGCAAGTTTGAAGGCTACCCCTGCACCGGAGTAGTCAATTGACTCGTCGTCGACGTGCGGATTAACAACTGCAACTGCGTCCGGACGTTCAGTTTCGATTAGGTGATGATCAGTGACAACTGTGTCGATACCCATCGAACTCGCTGCTGCGATCTCGTCAACCGCAGTCGAGCCAGTGTCGACGGTGATGATCAAACTGACTCCGGCATCATTGAACGAATTGATTGCCTGGAGGGACAAACCGTGTCCGTCGCTCTCGCGATTCGGGATATAAGGGATCGCGGATCCACCAAGTGAGCGGACTATGCGAATAATGATGGCGGTCCCAGTTAGACCATCGACATCAAAGTCCCCAAAAACACCAACGGTTTCACCGGAACGAATGGCGGCGCTGATTCGTTCGACCGCGGGATCCATGTCAGGGAGTGAAAACGGGTCTATGAATCCGCGGTGACCGGTAGCGAAATAGCTTTCGGCATCGCCGTCGGTTCGCACACCTCGATTCCAGAGTAGGCGGGCCGGCAGGGCACCGCGAACACCAGAACCCAGAAATCCAAGGTCCAATCTGAACCCTGGTGGAGGTGGTTCAGCTATTTGCCACTTTCTATTCGACGGCAACGCTCTCTACTACTCGTATCGCTTGAATACGAGGCTGGCGTTGTGCCCTCCGAATCCAAGTGAGTTGGACATCGTCACGTCTACGCGCTTCTTCACTGCTACGTTTGGTACGTAGTCGAGATCACAGTCGGGGTCAGGATCGTTCAAGTTGATGGTCGGTGGGAGAGCTTCCTCGTCGAGAGCCAATACTGCGAATGCCGACTCGATTCCGCCAGCGGCGCCCAACAGGTGACCGGTCATCGACTTGGTCGAGCTCACTGTCAGATCGTAAGCGTGGTCACCAAACATCTTCTTGATGGCAACAGTTTCAAACTTGTCGTTCAGCGGGGTCGAAGTACCGTGCGCGTTGATGTACTCAACATCTGTTGGGGCGATTCCGGCGTCCTGAATAGCCCACTTCATTGCTCGGGCTGCCCCTTCACCTTCTGGGTGAGGTTGAGTTACATGGTGAGCGTCGCTGGTGGCACCGTATCCTGCTGCCTCTGCGAGAATTCGTGCACCTCGCTTCTGAGCGTGTTCTTCAGACTCAAGAACCACCAGACCAGCACCTTCACCGAGCACGAAGCCATCTCGGCCTGTATCAAACGGTCGTGAGGCTGTCTGAGGGTCATCATTGCGAGTTGAGAGTGCCATACAGGAGTTGAAACCTGCGACACCGATCTCACACACGGCAGCTTCCGTACCTCCGGCAATAACGACATCGGCACGTCCTCGCCTGATCATCTCCATCGCCTCGCCAATTGAGTCAGCTCCGGTTGCACAAGCAGAAACCGTTGAGAAGTTCGGACCTTTAGCTCCGATCATCATGGAAACCTGTCCGGAAGCCATGTCGCCTAACATCATAGGAACCAGGAACGGGCTTACCCGCTTAGGACCGCGGTTCAACATAACTTTGTGCTGATCGGTGATCGTGATTATTCCACCAACACCACTGCCAATGAGAACGCCGACCCGGTCAGCATCTTCTTTCGCCATATCGATGCCAGCGTCCTCGAGGGCTTCCAGAGCGGCGACACAGGCGAACTGGGCAAATCGGTCGAGTCGTCGGGCTTCTTTGCGACCCAGGATCCCGTCAGCGTCGAATCCATCAACTTCTGCCGCAATCCTTGTTTCAAATCCTTCTGGATCAAACAGGGAAATGTAATCGATACCTGACTTGCCTTCCATCAGGCTCGTCCACGTGGACGTTTTGTCCAATCCAACCGGGGTTACAAGTCCAATTCCAGTTACAACCACGCGTTCTGTCATTAGTTGACCTCTTCGCACAGTTGAGGATGGGATGAATTAGCTGTGCGATTTATCTAGTAATTGACCGAGTTATCAGTTCGGAAATTCCAACTAACGGAGTATACCAACGCACCAACTTGATCTCGTGTGTGATTACGTTGATTGGGAAATGAATATTTAACAAACTGGATCACCCACGGGAATCAACGCTTATAGTTGATTGACGGCATGAAAGTTCACATCGAAACCCACGGGTGCAAACTTAATACAGCGGACAGCCAGCGACTGGCGTCGGAATTTGTGCGAAGCGGCTACGAGATTTCTCAAGAGTCCGAGGATCCTGACGTATTCGTCTTGAACTCGTGCACTGTGACTCATGTTGCCGACAAAAAGGCTCGCCAAGCTCTGAATAAAGCCAGACGAGAATTCCCGGAAGCGATCATTGTTGCTGCAGGATGCTACGCAGAACGAGCTGAGGAAGAAATTGAGGAATTCGAATCCGTAGACCTGGTGGTCACGAACGCTCGAAAATCCGAACTCGTGTCCATCGTGAACAGTCGCGTTGATTTCGATGTTTCTAATGTGACACAGTCGGTTGAGCCCGTCCTACTCGGAAGAACACGGGCTGCCGTAAAAATCCAGGAAGGCTGCGATCAGGTTTGCGCTTACTGCATAGTCCCCAGAGTTCGAGGCAGAGAACGCTCAGTTCCAGTTGAAGTCATCACAACTCAAATTCAGGACATTTCTACAGCTGGGTGCCCGGAAGTAATCCTGACCGGCACGCAGCTAGGTTCGTACGGATTCGATCTCGAACAGACCAATTTGGTTAAGTTGATTCGGAAGATTCTTCTCGAAACGGACATCCAGCGACTCCGGGTTTCCTCGTTGCAGCCGCGCGAAATTAATGTAGAGCTGCTAGATCTTTGGAATAACGAGGGGTTGGGACGTCTAGCTCCACATTTTCACATCCCTCTGCAAAGTGGGAGTGACCGCATCCTCAAAGCAATGCGGCGCCGTTACACAAGGGATGATTACCAGAAAGCGGTTGAACTGGTACGCAAGCAAGTTCGCGGAGCGTCCATTACAGCGGATGTAATCGCTGGATTCCCTGGCGAATCCGATCAGGATCATGAAGATTCTGTTGAAGCCCTGAGGCGAGCGGAACCAGCGGATGCCCACGTATTTCCTTATTCAATCCGATCTGGCACGAGTGCAGCTCATCTGGACGAACAACTGGAACCAACAGTAAAACAGTGGCGAGCGGAAGAACTACGCACAATCGCTGATGAATTCGCTACCCAGCACCGAAAATCCTTTGTTGGAGATACTCGACCTGTTCTTTGGGAAGGGCAGGGCGGAGTAACAGGTCTCACCGACAACTACTTGCGGGTAAGAGTTGCTCCAGAGTTTTCGCTCAGTGATGGAGCGCTGAAATCCGGTAGTCGAGACGGTTTGATCGAACCAGTGAAACTGATCCGTCTCGAAGGAATGCAACTAATCGGGTTGCCGGTCTGAGTCTCAACTTTCATGTTCGAGGTCCAACAAAAAAGCCACCCCCGGGCGATGGGGCGGCTTTTTTTACTGAATACGACTAACGGTATTTAGAAATCGACTGGGCGTAGTTCGATATTTCCGTGTCGTCGTTCCAGGTATCCGGCAGACTCGTGGTAACCATGGGCGAAGACCATGAGCCAGCCTTCTTTCTCACATCGGTCTAGAAGTTCTTTCTTCATTGCCAGCGTCTGGTCGGGGTACCGGTCAAACGCTGTGATGTAAGGAAGTGGCAGATGATTTGGAGTAGGGATCAGGTTTGCGAGATAGATCACACGCTCGCTTCCGGTGTTGACCAGAACAACCTGGTGTCCTTCTGAGTATCCGTTGGTAACGATCGTGTGTACGCCTGGCACGACCTCAGTGTCACCGTCGAGCAACTCAATCATCCCTTTTCCGTCGAGAACCTCGAGGTGTTCAACTCCAGTTCCGTAAACAGGAACTGATCGCTCATTTGGAGCAAAGGCTTCATCCCAGGCGGCTCGCTGTACGAGGTACTTTGCCTTCGGGAAAGTAGGAATGATGTTTCCTTCTCGGTCGAGTCGGGTAGCTCCACCACTGTGTGAGAAGGCCAGGTGAGTCAGGATCACGTAATCAATGTCCCGAGCTGATATTCCCTGGTGACGCAGGTTCCTGAGAAGCTTTGAAGAAGAGTGTCCGTAGATTTCACGAGTGATCTCAGGCTCTTTGTTTCCAATGCCAGCATCGACGAGGATGTTTGCATCTGGAGTTTTTATCAGGAGAGAGTTCAACCCAAGACGAACACGGTTCTTGCGGTCAGGCTTGACGTTCTTTTCCCAAAGAATCTTCGGGACCGGACCAAACATAGGTCCACCGTCTAATAGAAATGTTCCGTCACTGACGAGTCTGACTGCAACGTTGTTGGTTGCCATTGGGTTACGCCTCCAAGACCACGCCTGGTCTCTTTATGAATCTGTGAACGAGCGGACACTCGTTGCTTTTTGGCGCCGTTGGTCCGGTTTCCCGAACCACGGCTATGTAAAGCGGAATTTCAGAATTCCTGCAGCTTTGGACCCGATGAAGTGGACCCTCCAGCTGTTCGACACACGGAACCGTATTGCTCTTTTGGTAACTCATACAAGGTACGTCCGTACTCATTTGTTGATATTTATCCAATTATTGTTTTGAACAAGTTCAAAACAATGCATAAGTTACGAGTTCAAATGAGTGCCTGCACGTAGGTGTAAATCCACATACGAACTTGATCGAGAACGAAATCGAACAGAGTTGCTTGCCGGTGCGCCCGACCGCAGACAGACGTTTACTACCGTTGCTGTGATTTGGAACCGACACCGATCCACGCGGTTTCAGAGGTTGCCAGTGGATGAATACCCCTTAACATCTAGCGACTCTTAAATGAACAAGGTGGAATTTTTGGAAATCAAGGCAGTTAACGCAGACGTCACTCAGCTGGAAACCGATGCAGTTGTGGTCAATCTTTTCGAGGGCGTGACAAGCCCAGGTGGGGCGACCGGAGCAGTCGACAAGGCACTCGGTGGATTGATCAGCGAGTTGATCATTTCTGGCGAAATCCGTGGGCTTCAGAGCGAAACAACGCTCATTCACACACCTGATTCCGCCTATCCAGACTTCAAGCCTGCCCGGGTGTTGGTCCTGGGATTGGGCCAAAGCGATTCGTTTGACCTGGACGGTGTTCGACGAGTTTCTGCCGCTGCAGCCCGTAAGTTGCGATCGTCCGGTCTCAAAAATGTTTCCACGATTGTTCACGGCGCAGGCATAGGCGGATTAGACCCACTAGACAGTGCCCAGGCGCTTGTGGAGGGTTCAATTCTTGGGTCGTACAGGTTCCGCCGACACAAAACCGTAAACGAGAACGTACGCGAAGACCTGGACTCGCTCAGCCTTGTCGAATCTGACGCATCGAAGCTGGACCAGATTACTACTGGCATGACCATAGCCCAGGCAGTCGCTGAGGCCGAGAACCTCGCCCGCGATCTTGTTAACGAGCCAGCCAACAAACTTTCGCCTTCAGACCTTGCTGATATTGCCACGTCGCTCGCCAGGGAAAACGGAATCGGCTCCGTAGTACTGGAGCGAGAGGACGTAGCGAAACTCGGAATGGGTGCATATCTGGGAGTTGCACAGGGTGGTGATCGTCCTCCGAAGTTCATCCATCTGTCTTATGAAGGCGACTCAGCAAATCCCGAAAACAACATTTGGCTTATAGGTAAGGGAATCACGTTCGATAGCGGTGGTATCTCGCTGAAGCCCGGTGCCGGCATGGGCAAGATGAAGGGCGACATGGGCGGAGGTGCTTCGGTAATTGCTGCAATGGGAGCTATTGCCAAGATCAAGCCAGCTATCAACGTTCACGCAGTTTGCGCTGCAACCGACAACATGCCTGGCGGATCTGCTCAGAAACCCGGTGATGTGGTCACCGCTGTAAACGGTATGACAATTGAAGTAGACAACACCGACGCGGAAGGTCGACTAACCCTTGCCGATGCCATCGGATACGCCCAATCGAAAGGTGCGTCCAAGATTGTCGACATCGCGACACTAACCGGTGCCGCAAGAATTGCTCTAGGCGATGGCGTGTCACCGGTGTTCGGAAACGATGATGATCTAATAACAGCTGTCCTCGATTCAAGCAAGGAAGCCGGTGAGTCAATGTGGCTGCTGCCGCTGGATCCGGTCACCAGACTACAGAACAACTCAAGCGTTGCGGACTTGAAGAACACCGGCGGACGCGGCGGTGGATCAACAACAGCTGCGCACTTTATTGCCGAGTTCGCTGGCGATACTCCGTGGGTTCACATCGACATTGCTGCAACTTCAATGTTGGATCGCACGCGAGGCTGGATGCCAGCTGGCGCGACCGGTGTCCCAACACGAAGCCTTGTAAACCTGGTCAGAAAGTTGGCTGAATAGTCATTGGTCTGGGTGCTTCAGGAACGAGTCGGAATTAGTTCGACTTCAAATTGACCGCACCCAGTGCGAATGCTAGCGTTGATAGTCCGCGGTGGTCGTAGTGTAAAGGTCAACACGCTAGGTTGTGGCCCTGGAGGTGAGGGTTCAATTCCCTCCGACCACCCCACTTGGATACACTTGGTGATCGGTGTTTACTGAATCACCTAATCCTGCGCCCGTAGCTCAGTGGATAGAGCATCTGGCTTCGAACCAGAGGGTCGGGGGTTCGAATCCCTCCGGGCGTGCCATATTTCTCTGGAAAGCTCCTTCAACCGAAGGGGCTTTTTTTGTTTCCTGAAAACTCATTGCAACCTGAGTTCCCATGACGCTATTTGGGCGTACTATGCGCCCCAAAAAAGGGATGTAACCGTTTGGCAAAAGGGAGTTCGCAATGAAGGCGCCAATCGTCACACAAGTCGAGATCACCGAGTTCACACATGAACTTAAAGACATCGGGTCAGAAGGAACCATAAGCATCCCGATATACGAGCCTGGATCAACACTTACCAGTTCGAAAATCGCGATTCGCATCTTCACCGATCAGGGAGTAACCGGCGAGTACATCGGTGGAAGCAAGACTGAGTACTCAGCGATCCCGATGTTTATCAGGGCGGTTATTGGCCAGAGCGCACTTGCCCGAGAAACGATTTACAACGACGCCAAACAGGCACTCAGGCAGCACGCTCGTATGGGAATGTCCCAGGTCGACATGGCGCTATGGGACCTCGCAGGCAAATTCTTTGAAGCACCGGTGTACCAACTTCTTGGTGAGTACCGAACGAAGCTCCCCGCGTACGCATCTACTTACGTAGGTGACGATCAGCCCGGCGGGCTCAGTTCGCCTGAGGCTTATGCCGACTTCGCCGAGCAGTGCTACGAGATGGGTTACAAAGCGTTCAAAATCCACCCGTGGCAAGAAGCTCCACTTTCCAAGCAGATCGCTCTCGTAGAAGAAGTAGGCAAGCGAATGGCGGGAAAGATGGCGCTAATGCTTGATCCGTTCTGCGCCTACAAGACTTTCGGCGACGCACTCCAGGTTGGAAAGGCGTGCGACGCCTGGGGCTACTACTGGTACGAGGATCCATTCAAAGACGGTGGAGTTTCGGCATTTGCTCACCGAAAACTCAGAGAGCTGATAGACACTCCTCTTTTGCAACTCGAGCACACGCGAGGACTTGAGCCGCATGTAGATTTCATCGTCGCCGACGGTACAGACTTCGTTCGTATTGACCAGGATTACGACGGCGGAGTGACCGGTGTCATGAAAATTGCACACGCGGCTGAAGGATTCGGTCTTGATGTGGAACCTCATGGACCTGGAGCTGTGCGACGCCAAACCATGGCTGCAATGAGGAACTCCAACTGGTACGAGCTTGGTCTGGTTCATCCGAGTTGTGCGAACTTCGTACACGGTCCGTACTTCCTCGACGGTTATTCAGACGATCTGGATGCCATTGATGCCGACGGATGCGTCACTGTGCCGGAAGGAAACGGCCTGGGCGTCGAAATTGACTGGGACTACATCGAAAAGCACCAGGTCGACCGAACGATCTACGACTAAGTGCCCAGGCACATCTGAATTATCAGCCCTAAGCTATGAAACGGGTAACTAAATGCGAGTGATACTTGTCGGGTGTGAGTACGTTGGAACAACCACCCTCGCCCACGCGATCGACGACTGGATGGACGCCAATATGGGAGTCCGCTTCTCGTTGATCCACGATCACTGGAAGATTCCTCACACCTCGGGTCATCCCGACGACACAACTCCCGAGGAACAGGAATGGCTCTTGGCGGCTACTCCGAAGATGAAGGAGATGCATCAGAGGCACAGTTTGTACTACCACGCTCAAGCCGGAACATTCACACACGACGATGGAATGCTTATTGGTGGAGCGATTGAAGACGGGGTGTACGGTCCAATGTTCTTCGGATACGGCGGTCCAGACCATCGCTTGAACCGGGAGACTGTCCAGCATCAGTGGGAGAAAACATACCTCCACTTCACCGATGAAACGGTGTTGGTGCATGTAACCGCTGATTCTGATGTTATTGCTCAGCGTTTACGCAATGATCCTCATGAGAACGGGATCATTTCGGAATCAGATATCGAGCGTGTTAAACAGCGATTCTCCGAATTGGTCGAATGGTCGGTTTTGCCGAAGAAAATTTCTGTGGACAACAGCGGTTCAATCGAAGACGCACTTGCAGAGTTCGTCTCAAAAATGGAGCCGTACTTCACTGACCTCGATCGGTCGAGGATTGCTGCTAAAGCAAAGTGACGATCGGAAACTGTACTAACCAGCTTTGAGGCCATGTGACACCCCGCTATAGACAGCGGGGTGTTTTAGTTCGATCATTTTCGAATATGAAACTCGGAATCCTCTCGCGCGGACAATCGCTCTACTCAACCCGGCGTCTTGCTGAGGCTGCTCAAATACGGGGTCACGACGTGCGCGTCGTCGACTACCTACGTTGCTATCTCGACATCGCTCCCGGTAATCCACGAGTCCTGTTTCGTGGAGAAGAACTCACGTTTGACGTTGTGATCTCTCGAATCGCAGCCAACCGAACGTTCTACGGCACGGCAGTGGTGCGTCAGTTCGAGATGATGGGAATTCTGACGGTCAACGAATCGCAGTCGATCAACCGATCACGCGACAAACTACGCACTATCCAGATTCTCTCTCGATCATCGATCGATATTCCAAAAACTGTTCTGGCTGAAGAAACCCGGGACATTGATGGTCTTATCAGCATTGTTGGCGAAGCTCCTGTCGTAGTGAAACTGACTGAAGGCACGCAAGGAGTGGGTGTGGTTCTTGCGGAGTCGCGATCAGCAGCGCGATCACTAATAGATGCATTCCGGCAACTTGATGCCAACATCCTTGTCCAGGAGTACATCAAAGAAGCATCCGGAACTGATATTCGCTGTCTTGTCGTTGGCGATCGAGTGGTGGCAGGTATGGAACGTCGATCCCACGATGGTGATTTCCGATCAAATCTTCATCAGGGCGGAAGCGGCACGCCAGTTGATCTGACCGACGAAGAACGTGACATTGCTGTGCGTGCTACCAAAGCACTGGGACTCGAAGTTGCCGGTGTTGACATGCTGCGGTCAAACCGTGGACCGCTGGTGCTCGAAGTGAACTCATCTCCGGGAATAGAAGGGATCGAGCGCACGTCGAATGTCGATGTCGCGGGGGCGATTATCGAGCATCTTGAAGAGAGGCTCGGAGAGGAATAGCCATTCCCGTGGCGGTCACATGGCACCAAGAAAACGCAAGAGCATAACTGAAATCGGATGGAGAGAGCGTGTATTTCTTCCTGATTTCGGAGTGCCAGGGATCAAAACCAAGATCGACACTGGGGCAACAATGTCTGCCATTCACGCCTTCAGACCCAGATATAGCAAACGAGATGATGGTGAGTGGGTTTCGTTCGAGATCCATCCCCATAGACGTACCCGAGATGACGCTGAAAGGGTCTCCGCCAAAGTCGAAACCTACCGGTACATACGTAGTTCGAACGGCAAACGGGAGATCCGACCCGTCATCAAAGTGAAGATGAGTCTCGCAGGCAAGACCTGGACCGCCGAAATGACGCTCACGAACCGAAGCCAAATGTCTTACCGAATGATTCTCGGCCGCCAGGCGATGCGGAATCGGTTCATGGTTGACCCCGGAAAGTCATACGTTTTCGGCGAGTAATCTCACACCTTCTGTTGCCCCGGCGGATATCCGACAAACACCCCTCTGTATCATTCGTTCGTTCAATCAACGAATACCAGCACTACAGATAAGGAATCACATGCCTCAAGACGTTGTACGTTACGGGTTGCTATCGACTGCTCAAATTGGGCTGAACGCCCACTTGCCAGCTTCATACGAATCGGAGAATTCCGAGATCGTGTCGATCTCATCACGGAACGGTGACCGAGCCAAAGCAGCGGCTGAAAAGCACGGCATCGAGCGGTGGTTCGGGACGTACGAAGAACAGCTTGCTGATCCAGACGTTGATGCCATCGTAAATTCGCTTCCAAACGGAATGCACTGCGAATGGACCATCAAAGCTGCTGAAGCAGGAAAGCACATTCTATGCGAGAAGCCGTTAGCGGTTTCAGTCGAAGAGTGTCAGCGAATGATCGATGCAGCCAACGCCAACAACGTTGTGCTTGTCGAGGCGTTCACACACCGATGGAACCCGCACCTGAGGCGAGCACGCCAAATGATCGCCAATGGCGAGATCGGCAATGTCCAAACAATCGACGCTGCGCTGTGCTTCAACATTGCCGAGCCCGAGGGCAATGTCAGATTTTCTGAAGAATTGGCTGGTGGAGCACTTTGGGACGCTGGCTGCTACGCCGTTTATGCGACCCGATTCGTGATGTCGGCTGAACCGGTGAAAGTCACCGGTGTTAGCCATGACGCGGGCAACTGGGGGATAGATACGGCGTTCAAGGGCATCATGGAGTTCGACAACGGAGCGCTCGGCAGCATCACTACGAACATGCATCAGCCGTTCAAGTGCGACATTCAAATTTCAGGTGACAAGGGTAGGCTGGTAATCCCTGACATGTTCGAAGACTCAGGCCCAATCATCATTCACCGAGGCGACGGTCGAAACGGCCGCGATGAACACGTGATCGCTGAACCAGCACCATACCGGTTTGTGGCGCAGTTCAACGAATTCTCAGAGTGCGTTCTTACTGGCAAGGCTCCAGAATTCCCGGCAGAAGACGGTCTTCGGAACGTTGCCGTCCTCGAGGGTCTTTACGCATCGGCAGAAAGTGGAAAGACCGTAACGTTCTAAAGATCCGCAAATTCAGGCAACCCGAAACACCTTCGATTCGTTCGAAGGTGTTTTCGCGTTTGCGAACAGGGCGTAAGATGCGCCCGCAAACCAATTCACCAGCACGCACAGGTTGTATTTACAGCGATGTCATACCCATCTGATGTTCGACAGAAACTTGCCAGTGGAAACCCGGTCCTTGGCACAAGCATGTTTACCAGGGAGCCATTTGTAGCTCAGTCGGTCTATCAGACCGGGTGTGACTGGGTTTGGATTGACCAGGAGCACCAGCCGCAGGGAACAGAATCTGTAGGGACGATTTGTGTGCAGGGACGCCAGAACGGAAGCGCTCCTGTCATCCGAATTCCTTACAACAACCAGGGCGACATTAAGAAGGCATACGACGTTGGGGCCGTAGGAGTAATGGTTCCCCAGATTGATTCCCCTGAGGATGCCAAACAGGCTGTTGAGTGGGCGAAATACCCGCCGGTGGGCAAACGGGGTATCGCTCCATACTTTGCTTCATATCTTGATGTCTCAGCACAAGATGTGATGGACAACGCTAACGACGAGACCTTACTCATACTTCAAATGGAGAGCACTGAGTCGTACGAGGCACTGGACGACATCCTCGCCGTCGAAGGGTATGAAGTGTTGTTGGTAGGTCCCACAGACCTATCTGCATCCCTGGGCATAAATGGCGATATTCATAATGCGAAGGTCGAAAACATAATGGTCGATGTGGCTCAGCGGATAAAAGGCACTGGTAAGTATCTTGCAACTACGTTTGCGGACGTTGAGGACTGCCGACGTTGGATTGGTGAGGGGTACCAGATGATGAACGTTTCAAGCACGCTCGCGCTTGGAACGATCCAGACCAAGGAAATCTATGCCGAACTGCGAGAACGGTACAAAGCCTAAATCCTGAAGTCTTCGCGAAACGAAAAAACGGCGGGAGTTTTCCCGCCGTTTTTTTGTTGGATTCGGGGTCCACTACTCCATGTGCAAAGCAACACGTTGGGCTGCTGAGCCTGTGTCCTTCCCTTGCCACTCTGCGTACTCGAACGCCTCGTTTACCTTCTCAAGTGGGAACTGGTCTGAAATCACATCCATCAGTTGGTACTGATCTTTGGTTTTTACCAGGAACTGCAGCGCAGCCTCGATGACCCAAGGGTTGTAGTGAACGGTCCCGACCCACTTGGTCTGGTTTCCGATTACTTTTCCTGCTGGAATGGTAAGGCTTCCACCACCAACGTTTCCGATGTCGAGATATGAACCGTTGATTCGGACCATGTCGAGACCTTCGTAGGTGGCGGCAGCTATTCCGACAACCTCGACCACAACATCGGCACCAATCCCACCGGTTAGTTCGCGGACACGTTCGACGCGAGACTCGGGAGTTGGGTACTCACTCATTGAAATGGTCGAAGTCGCGCCGCAGTTCATTGCGCGCTGCAAACGGCTTTCCTGTCCGTCAATAACGATCACCTGGCTCGCGCCTCGTTCAGCGGCAACGGCGGTGGCGTAAATACCAAGTCCGCCTGCTCCCTGGACGACGACAGTGTCGCCGAACGCAACACCGACTCGCTCGAGTCCGAACAGCACCTGTGCAAGAGCACAGTTCACTGAAGGGATCGATTCGCTAGGAAGCTCGTCCGGAACCTTGTACGCGTAGTGACCTGGTTCAAGGTAGAAATACTCTGCCATTCCACCGTTGCAGTACGGGTAGTCATCGAGACCAACCATATTGCGTCGCTGCCGGAACGTGCATGCGTGGTGTTCACCCCGGATACAGTGGTAGCAGTGATGACACGGGAAGAAGAATGGGAACGCGACTCGATCACCTTCCTTGAGTGGTCGACGGAGTGAGTCAGTGTTGATGCCTTCACCAAGCGAGTGCACTACACCTGTGAACTCGTGACCGAGCACTCGACGTTTTGACAACGGTGGTCCGTCGCCATCACCGCGCCAAACGTGCAGGTCGGAACCGCAAATAACTGCGTCCGTGTTCTTGATCAGAATCCCACCTTTTTCAACTTCAGGGGTAGGTAGGGATTCGATTTCAAATGGTTTGCCAGGCTCGGTAAATACCGTTGTAAGGCCTTTTGGCATCTTGCGTCTCCGTTACTAGTCCGCAATTTTGCGGTCGCCGCACAGCAGCGTGGAATTATTAGAAAACTCGCAGATCAGGCGAATAATTGCGGGCAATGTAAACCTGAACCACCCGACCGTCCACAACTCGGCGTATACTCGCCGCCGGTTTTCCGTGCTGATTTGACCAAATTCCGAAATTTGATCACTTCACCACACAGGTTCTTACATAAATAGAAGGCACTTACTTTGCTCGAGCGATTTCACGTTCCACACGATATTGCTGTTCATGTTTCGCCAGAAGACATGCACGCAACCGTTACCGACATCTTTCTGAAAATGGGCATGCCTGCAGACGATGCTGATCAGGCCGCCGAAGTACTCGTATACGCCGACGTTCGTGGGATTGAGTCCCACGGTGTATCCAACATGCTCCGTCGATACGTTGAATCGTTCGGCGAAGGTGGTATCAACCCGAATCCAAAGCCGACAATCGTCAGAGAAATGCCGGCAGCGGCGATGCTCGACTGTGACGGTGGTCACGGACTTGTGGTTGGTCCGCAGGCGATGGAAATGGCAATTGAACGTGCCAAGACTTACGGAATTGGAACTATCACGGCGAACAACGGTCGACACTTCGGCGCAGCGGCTTACCACGCTGCAATGGCGCTCGAGCACAACATGATCGGGCTAGCCATGACCACCGGTGGAATGCAGGTGGTCCCGGTCGACGGCTCGAAGCCGATGTTCGGATTGAACCCAATTGCTATCGCTATTCCAACCCGCGGTGAAGCACCGTTCATATTCGACGCTTCCATGAGCTCGGTCGCTGGAAACAAGATTGCTCTTGCCAAGCGACTCGGCGTAGACGTGGCTCCAAACTGGATCACAAACGCCGATGGGTCTCCAATTGATGAGGCTCAGCCGGTTCCGGACAACTACTTCATGCTCCCAACTGGTGGCTCCCGTGAAAACGGTTCTCACAAGGGTTCAAGTCTGGGTATCTGGGTTGAAGTAATGTGCAGCATGCTCGGTGCGTCTGGCGCAGGTCCAAACCGCCGTGGCGGAGCTTCTCACCATTTCATCGCTTACAACATCGAAGCGTTCACTGATCTCGAATCGTTCCTCGATGACATGGACGAATACATGTCAGAGATCAAGAACACGCCGCCGATCCCGGGAGCTGAGCGTGTGGTTTACGCAGGACTCCCTGAGCACGAAGAAGAGATTGAGCGACGAGAAAACGGAATCCCTTATCACCCGGAGGTGATCGACTGGTTCCGCGGAATCTCAGATGAACTCAACATCCCGTGGCGACTAACCTCGAACTAGTAACAGCTGGCTGACGAAAGGAATATCAAGATGCCAAGACGTATCAACAAGTGCATCGAGCTTCTCGAAGACGGGCAGCCGTTCTACGCATCCCATCCGACTGAACTCTCTTACGATGCGGGTGTAAAAGACTCCCAGACTTGGGCAGACATGCTGCTCATCGACTTTGAGCACCACCCGTTCGACACGGTAGGTCTAACCGCATACATGCGGGGACTAAAAGACGGCGGTCCAACACCAAGTGGGCACCTCACTCCAACTGTTGTTTGTACGCTTCCTTCAAACGCTATTTCGCCCGAGGAAGTCCGATACAACGCCTGGCAAGCACGACACGTGCTTACCGCTGGTGTTCACGGAATTCTTCATACTCACACTCGAACCGCAGAATCGGTTAAGGCGTTTGTGCAGATCACTCGATACCCATTCCAGTCACTCAAGCGCGATGTAATCGGGGAAGGTCTTCGAGGATCTGGTGGTCAGAAGCCATGTAACGACATTTGGGGATTAGACACGGCTGAGTACGCCAAGAAGGCCGATCCGTGGCCTTTGAACCCGGATGGCGAACTGTTGCTCGGTCTGAAAATCGAAGACAGGCACTGCCTGCCAAATGTTGACCAGATCGCAGCTGTTCCTGGTATTGGATTTGCAGAATGGGGTCCAGGTGACATGGGAATGTCATTCGACGATCCTGATGCACATGACCCTCCGTACCCGGAAATCATGAACGAGGCTCGAAACACTGTAAAAGCCGCTCTCGACAAGCAGGGCATTGGCTTCTACTCAAGCTGGGCTGACGACAACATGACCATGGAAGAGCGCGTCGATTACTCGATCGATGTTCTTGGCGTAAAAATGATGGGTGCTCCAAACAAGGAGTGGGCGGACTACGGTCGTAAGAAGACCGGGCGCACGATGCCCGTCTAGAAATCACGGGTAAAAGTTCAAATTGTTCGGACTCGTGATTGCGAGTCCGAATTTGTTTATACGGTGGATCAATCTCCACCATTTAGGTTGGAATCGAATAGATGAGAGTCTTAGTAACAGGCGGATCTGGGATCGTTGGACACTACGTGATCGACGAGTTGTACAAACTCGGACATGAGGTGATTAACGCCGATAAGTTCCGCATGACCAGCAACCTTGGACACAGTGGAACCACCGGTCAACTTGCCAGTGCCGACTACGCCGTTCAAATGCGTGAGAACTGGCCACAAATCCCAAAATTCTTCGAAGTTGAAATTTCAGACTACGGTCAGGTTATTTCTGCAATGGATGGCTGCGACGCGGTGATTTCGCTGGCATCACGTCCAAGTGCGGCAAACTACGTTGAAGAAGACGTCGTGCAAACGAACACGATGTCTATGTGGAACGTTTGCCGTGCCGCAGAGCAACTCAAGGTCAAACGAGTGGCTCTTGGCTCGTCATACAACGCCGTTGGAGCAATGGGTACCGCTGCAAGGTGGGAACCAAAAGAAGTAAAGCCACCTGAGTACTTCCCGTTGGATCAGAACGTTTATACACGTTCCGAAGACCCGTACTCAATTGCAAAATGGTTGGGTGAAGAAATTGGTGAAGCTTTCTCCCGCCGCTCGCCGTGGATGGCCATTGCAAGCATGCGTTTCAACGGAATGTGGGACGATAACTACTTCAAGTACCTGCAAGCCAACCCGATTACAGACCCGTGGACCCGTTGCCAGGGCTTCTGGACTTACCTGCATATCCGTGACGCTGCTCGCGCCTGTGTGACGGCGGTAACGACCGACAAGAATTGGGTAGGGCACCACAGGTTCTTCTTGAACGCAACGGACACCATGCTGAACGTCCCAACGATGGAAGCGATCAAGACCGTGTACCCGGACGTTCCACTGAATCAAGAGTTCGAGGGATTCGATGCTCCGATATCGGTACAACACGCTGCCGACATTATCGGGTGGGAACCACTGCATTCCTGGCGTGATCCCGAGTTCGCAAGTTAGATGAAAACAAAACCTGCTTGAGCGTCGCACTCGGACTAAACTGAGTTCATGTGCGGCGCTTTTGCATATGTCTACGTAGGTGGGGTTCGCTACCAGATGATGGGTAGGGGGATTGAGCGAACTGGCATCGAAGAACTTATTTCTCGTCGCCCGGATTTGGCTGCTCGTTACAACATTCGACCTACCCAAGACCTGGTTGCCATAGTCAACGAAGACGGTCGACCCGTCGCTCGACCGATGCGTTGGGGTCTGATTCCGACCTGGGCTAAAGCTGACAAGCTTCCTCGGAGTACCTTCAATGCTCGCTCCGACAAACTCGCGTCCTCGGGGATGTGGCGTCGTCCGTTTCGCAGCACCCGGGCAGTGATTCCTGCGTCGGGTTTTTACGAATGGAAAACCGAAAATGGAGAGAAGAAGCCTCAGTACATCAAGCCTAAATCAGATGAAATATTGCGTTTCGCGGCCATATACGACCACTGGATAAATGAGCATGGGGAGACAGTCGAATCCTGTGCGATAGTCACCACAGAAGCGAACGGCTTCATGACCAATATTCACGATCGCATGCCAGCCATCCTCGATGAAGAAACGGTCGCATTGTGGCTCGATCCGCAATCATCGAACCCCGATACTCTCTCATCGATTCTTCTGCCCGCTGAAGACGATCTGCTTGAAGCTCACGAAGTTTCAACGAGAGTGAACGGTTACAGGAACGATGAGTCGTCATTGATTGAGCCAATTGATGATCAAAACGACCAAGCAACGCAACTTAGCTTCTAGAATGGTGAATTCAAAAGCCACTCGCATTGGGAACGACTTGACCAACCAACACGAAGATCCGCAGAACGAGCAGGATTCACAAGCCTACGAAGACACCGAAAACAAGGTGTTCGGGCCGACTCAAAAAGACATCGAAAGATCCTGGGAGAGTCACGGCAGTGAAAGAACCAATGGATCCAGCGGAATTGTTTGGAAAATGATGGTCGGAATCGTTTCCCTGGTGATCCTTGTGTCGATGCTATTTGGTGTCCTCGGGCCGGTCTTTGGCGGGAACTCGAATGACTCTCAAGATTCGCCCGAACTTCAATCAGCAACAGTGTTGCGGATGATCGACGGAAACACCATCGTTGTCGACACTGAACACGGAGAGCGAACCGTTCAAATGATTGGGGTCGACACCCCGATCTACGGCGATCCCTTCTACGACTTCGCCCAAGAAGTTACGCAATCTTGGATCCACGGTGAACAAATCGCTCTTGAAGCAGATGTCCTAGACAAAGACGATCAAGGCAGATTGCTCAGGTACGTCTATTTGGACGGCGTGATGATAAACGCCGCCATACTGTTGAACGGTCTTGGCACTGCGGTGAATGATGGTCGCAATATGAGGTACAACAGCTATCTCAGTGGCATGCAACGGCGTGCCCAAGATTCTGGTACTGGCATTTGGGAAGATCGGGAGCTCATCGAGACTGAGGGAGTGCCTCAGGCATCAATTCGAATGGCTTCGTTCACTAGCTGATGACTGCCTCATCAGAAAACACAAGATCGGTCAGCCGATTCAGATCCGTCACCTCTAATTCCGCATATCGGAAGCTGTGGGGCATTGGGATTGCCTCCACCACGATGAGGTGGATGGAAACAGTCGCCCTAGGGATATTTGTGTTCCAGCTGACTGATTCACCATTTTGGGTCGCTGTAGTCGGGTTCCTTAGGATGATACCGATGTTCGCTCTGGGACCCGCGATCGGACTGATCTCGGACAAAGTGAACCGAAAACTTCTTATGGGATTCACATTAGCCGCGCTCTCAGGGGTGTATGCGGTTCTTGCTGGACTCGTTGTCGCCGACTTGATTCAACTTTGGCACGTGTGTGTTGGGGCTGCTCTCGCGGGGATCATGTGGGCAACAGATTTTCCGGTGAGACGCGCCATGATTGGTGACGCAGTCGGGTCAGGGGGTATATCGACCGCCATCGGTATCGATATGGCAAGTTCCAATTTTTCACGCGTGATTGGACCTCTGGGTGCCGGCGCATTTTTGGAGTCATTTGGAGTTGAATTCGCGTACCTGACGGGAGCGATCCTTTTCGCACTTGCTTCGACATTGGCCTTCTCGCTGCCAGAACTGAAGTCGCAGCAAAACGGTGCTCGCTCCAAAGGAAGTTATTTCGCTAACCTGCTTGAGGGTTTGAAATACGTGAAAGCCGACCGAGTCATCGTCGTCACGCTGATCATTACGATGGTGATGAATCTATTCGGTTTCCCGTATCAACACATGGTTCCTGTTATCGGTACAGAAACGCTCGTGGTTGGCCCATTGCTGATCGGATTGCTACTTGCAACCGAGGGTGTTGGGGCGACGATTGGGTCGCTCGTGATTGCAGTCAGATCTCGACCGGGCGCGTACACAAGGATTTACGCGTACGGCAGCGTATTGTTCCTCACTGCGATTCTCTTATTTTCAATCTCTCCATCGTATGCCGTCGCATTGCCAGTGTTGTTCATTGGTGGCTTCTCGATGTCTGGTTTTGCAACTATGCAGAGCATCATCGTGATTTCCTCGACACCTTCGGATATCCGCGGCCGAGTACTGGGAGTGTTGGCAGCATCTATCGGAATGGGACCGTTCGGAGCACTACTGGTAGGCGCACTGGCAGTTTGGCTCGGGGCGAGCATGGCTGTAACAGCAATTGCAATAGCTGGATTGACCCTCACATTCGCATCGCTTATCTACTGGCCTGGGTATCTGAAAACAGCCGTGAATCCAGAAAAATTATCGGTGCAACGAACAGGATCATAGTTTGAGCACTTATTCACTGATTGCCCTCGACATTGATGGCACGATGATTGGTCAGGACAGGGTAGTCTCCAATGATCTAAGAGACGCCATCGCAAGGGTTCAGGACACTGGTGCAGTCGTTTCTGTAGCCACAGGTCGGACTCTTCCACCTGCAGTACGAGTTGCAAAACAGTCGGGTGCGTCAGGTCCAGTTATTTGCTTTCAAGGTGCCATGACGTTCGATCAAAAGCGTAGCAAGCCACTGCGACACGTGACCTTGTCTCCGTCGATCGCACGCTCTGCGCTAGAGTCGTTGACCGGCGTTGCGGAACTAATGATGTTCATCGACAACGATGTTTGGGTTGAGACCGAGAGCGAGTGGACGCACGGCTATTCACAACGCATGGAAGTAAATGTTCTACAGTGCGAATCGTTCAATGACGTAATTCTTAAACGACCGACTGCTATCGTCGGGATTGATGATGAGCAAAAGATTATTCAACTTGTGCAGAGTGTTCGAGACACAATTGGTGACCGCGCTATAGTTACCCATTCACTTCCGATGTTTTGTGAGATCGAGGCAATTGGTGCCGGCAAAGACCATGCCGTTAGTGAACTGGCTAAGGATCTGGGCATTGAGCGTTCCGCTGTGGTCGCTGTCGGGGATGGGAAAGGCGATCAGCCGATGATTGAATGGGCCGGATTGGGAGTTGCAGTGGAAGGTGCGCATCCCGAAGTTGAAGCGACGGCTGATCGAATCATCGGAACGCCCGAAAAAGGCGGTCTTGTCTCGTTGTTGAATGAACTTTGTGACAATAAATTACTTGTAGCCCCTATTACAAATACATCAAAATAAAACACCAAAGGATACTTCTTTGAAAGACGTGGTTGTTCTCGGCGGCCTGAACATGGATTTGATTGTCGAAACGCCGAAACTGGCCGGCCCCGGGGAGACACTGGAAGGGACTCGTTTCTACACGACCCCTGGTGGCAAGGGAGGCAATCAGGCAGTTGGTGCTGCGAGACTCGCCGAATCATCAGGAACGGTAAAGATGGTTTCTCGAGTTGGAGACGATAGTTTCGGTACAGAGATGATTGGCTTTCTCGCAAACGAAGGTATCGACACATCGTTCACTCGGATAACTCCGAATATCGCCTCTGGTATTGCGGCAATCTTCATTCTTCCTGACGGTGAAAATACAGTGAATCCCGTCTACGGGGCGAATGCCCTTTGTGACGAACAGCAGGTTTCGGATATTGAGTCGATCATTGATGGAGCTGGGGTGCTCCTTTGCCAGCAGGAAGTGCCACTGGACACGACTCAAGGTGCGATGAAAATCGCCAGGGACGCCGGTGTCCCTGTTGTTCTGGATCCTGCTCCATTCCGTGAAGTTCCTGATGGATTCTATTCAGACGTTTCAGTACTTACTCCAAACCAGGGGGAAGCGTCTTTGATGTCGTCGATTGAAGTTGTAGACGCCCTTTCAGCTGAAAAAGCCGCGCGAGTGATAAGAAAGACGGGAATCGAGACAGTTATCGTGACTCTCGGTGCAGACGGTGCATGGGTAGAATCCGAGGGTGTGTCCGAGTATCTTCCACCGCATAAAGTTGATGTTGTGGCATCTGTGGCAGCTGGAGACGCATTCAACGGCGGTCTAGGGGTTGGGCTTGCTTCCGGAATGCAACTGATGGACGCAGCCCGTCTCGGGATGGCTTCGGGGGCGCTATCCACGACAAAGGATGGTGCACAGGACTCCATGCCGACCCGAGCTGAAGTCAACGCCTTATTTGGCGTTTAACCCTCACGGACAGTCGTCTCGACTAGATTACTGGTGGCTCTCCCGAAATCTCATCCATTGTTGAAATCCCGGCGGCGTCCATAAGTTTGATCAAGCGCTTGTTGATACGAGCGGGTAAACCAGGCCCCTCGTAAATGAAGGATGTGTACAACTGGACTGCAGAAGCACCGAGGGCGATCAAACGCCAAACCTGCTCGGCGGTAGAAACACCACCGCATGCGATTATCCTCGCCTCACCGTGGACCCTGGCTTGGACGTCCGCAATCATCAACTCGGTGTGTTCAAATAGAGGAGCGCCACTAAGACCCCCTCGCCCGACAGCAAGTTGGTTCGACTCGACCGGGTGAGTATTTGCGACGACAAGTCCGTCTACTCCTGCATCGACAGCCGTTTCTCCGAGTGTGAGGATTTCTCTTCGACTGTCGTCATCTCTTGACCATGGCGGGAGTTTCACGAATAGGGGGACGTTCTTCTTTTCGACGAGTTCTTCGAGTAGAGCCCGCAATCTGCCGGTCTCGTGAAACACTCGCAATCCAGATGTGTTTGGGCTGGAAATGTTGAGTTCGATTCCCGCAGTGAGATCCTGAGAACGTACGAGGCACTCGACTATCTCATCTTCTATGGTTCCCGCGATGCTCAGCATGATTCTGGATTGCTGTTTCTGAACTTTACCTAGACGTTTCAGAGCTGGTTCAAGTCCGGCTCCCGGGAATCCCATCGAATTCATGACCGCCTCACGATCGGGAACACGAATCATTCGAGGTTTTGGGTTTCCAGGTCTTGCAGATAACGTGACCGTTCCACCGGTGGCAAATCCAAAACCGAGAGATAGGACAGAGCGAAGGACTTTGCAGTCTTTATCGAACCCGGCGGCCAGTCCCAACGGGCTTGGTAGGGCAATGCCCGCCAGGTCAGTTTTGAGTTTTAGATTTCCGATCCCGTTCCCCAAATTGAACGCTGACCACGCGATTGGAGTCGACAGTACCGTTTCCGTCAGTTTGTGTGCACCTTCAGGTGGAAGACGGAAAATAAATGGTCGGAATATTGAGCTGTAGATACTCGTGGTTTTTGTCCTCGGCTAAACCATGAACACCCGTAAATCGAGTGTTCAGTTTGGTTGATTTGCCTAATCCAGCCGTAAGATGTTAATCGCTCCCTGTCAGATTCACGACAGTAGTATGAGCTAAGTTGGATAGATAGATGGCCCTCGAATTTCACATAGGTGATCCGCAAAACCCGAAAGGGCATGCTCTGATCTATTTTCAGGATGGTCAGGACCCTGACAAGGTTGGTGCATCCTACGTCGTGATGCTGCCGGTATCTGTCGACATTGGCAAGTACGTACCGCCGTTCCTCGCCGGGCAGGTTGAACAACTCGGATCGGGCGATATGTCATCCTTTGCATTTCCACCTGCCCCAGAACTCGTCCCGTCGGAAAAATGGATTAAAGAGACTGCCGAGCACAGGCAAGATGATTTGATCTTCGGAGGCGTTGTGAACTTATCCGATGTCACAGCGCTTATGGCAACCGTCGCAGATATCGCTGGTGAATACGGGGATCTTTACGAGCGATCATCTGAAGGCACGATCGCTACTTCAGAACCTGTAAACGCCGTTGAAGAGCCACCTGAGCAGTTGGAAGACGTCAACGACGTTATGTATGGCTTGATGTCCGAAACCGATCTACTCACCGAACTAACAACTCTGCTTGGGCGCCTGCAATACGCGTCGAGTGGAGGTGACCAGGCATCTGCTTCGGAAGCAGAATCGAAAATACGTGCGATATCCAAACACGTTCCAGAAAATCGACAAATCGGACAACTGCTCGAAACCGCGTTGGAAAACACCGAGAACTCAGCCCGTAAATCGCAGCTTTATCTCGAACGTGCATTTGCCATGTATCGAGAGGATTACACCCAAGTCCACGCGTTGGAAGAAGAGATTTCTGGGCTCTAGAGAGCTGCTTAGCCTAACGCTGTCTTGAGCTGGTCCACAGTGATGTTCCCACCACTGGCGACCAACACAACTCGTTTGCCCTTGAGTTGGTCCTTCAGTTTGATTGTAGCTGCCAATGACGCTGCGCCTGCGTGCTCAACCAACGTTCGCGTCGCATCTACATAGACCCGGATCGCGTTGAGAATCTCAGAATCATCGACGAGTTCAAACTGAGTTAAGCGTTCACGAAGTATCGATATTGGAAGCTCGTACGCTCCTTCAGTCGCGAGTCCCTCAGCAATCGTATTCATCTTGATCGTTGAAAACTCACCGGTCTTCCAGGCGTGGTGCGCTGCTGGCGCACCAGCAGATTGGACACCAATCATGTGGGTTTGAGGCGAAACTTCATTCATTACGATGCAAGCGCCACAAGCCCCTGATCCTGCGCCAACCGGCACGATCATCACGTCAATGTTTTCCAGGTCCTCGTGCACTTCCAGTGTGTAGGTTCCTACTCCGGCAATTAGATCTGGTTCGTTCGCCGCATGAACGAATCTGTATCCACGCTCTTCGGCAAGCGATTCAGCCAACTCTTTTGCGCGTTCGAACACATCTCCGCGGAACAGCAATTCCGCCCCAAGGGCCTTGATAGAGGCCGCTTTAGCAGGATTTGCTCCTTCGGGTAGCACCATCGTGCATTTAGCACCAAATAGTCGAGCCGCGTAAGCAATCGACTGACCGTGATTCCCGGACGATGCTGAGACATATCCACGAGCGCGTTCTTCTTCAGGCGCTTTAGAGATGAGGTTTATCCCACCTCGAACCTTGAACGCCCCGAGCAACTGGAAGTTTTCATGTTTGACCCAAACATCCGCATCCAGCAACTCTGAAAGAGCAGGGTAGAGCCGAAGTGGAGTCCGATGGACCTTGCCTTCGATGGCCTTGGCAGCGGCTTGAATATCGGAGAAGGTGGGCGGAATGAGGTTCATTTTGAAAAGACTGGTGGACTATGAGCTTGGATCTAAATATACGCATGGTTGGTGTTCCCACGCCCGTTCATCGAATGAATTGACACCGTTTTCATATTTAGAGGAGTAACCTTCTCTCACGATCTCCGGTGAATTCTGGATGATCCACGAAGCAAATGGCATCAATCGATAACACAGACCGCGAGACACCGGCTCAGTCCCCAAAGGGTGACCCACCTTTTGGAGCGTTGGGTCGTGCCTTCGTTCACACGTTCGAAGCTGTTATCCGAAGTCGAGATTTCCGCATGCTTTGGCTCGGCATGGTTCTTGCCATGGGTGGGTTCCAGATGCAAATGGTTGTTCGCGGAATCCTGGTATACGACATCACCGGAAATGCCGCACTTACTGGCCTCGTTGGTGTGGGTTTCGCGCCCAGTCTGTTCTTCGTGTCGCTGTACGGAGGTGTTCTGGGAGATCGAGTCGAACGAAGGCTGTTGATACAGTTCTCGCAAGGAATGAACGGTCTATTTGCCGGGTTGGTGGCGGTTCTTCTCTTCACAGACGTTCTGGTCTGGTGGCATTTGTTCTGCGTGTCGGTCGCGCAAGGAGCGATGTTTGCACTTCAAATGCCAGCTCGACAGGCGGCCATTCCATCCTTGGTCGAAAAAGAACAGTTGCCAAACGCTTTCGCTCTGAATGCTATGGCTATGAGCATTATGACCCTGATTGCTCCCGCAATTGGTGGAGTTCTTTATGAACTCATCGAGCCGAAAAACGTATACATCATCGTATGTGTCGTGATGCTTAGTGCCGTCGTCTTTACGGGAATGGTTCCCAAGATGTACCCGAAAATATCTGACGATAAACCGAGCATGGTGGACAGCGTTGTTGCCGGATTCAAGTACATCGGGCGCAACAAGATTGTTCTAAATCTGATGATCTACAGCGTCGTAATTGCTCTACTTTCTATGCCTTTCCGGATGCTCGTGCAGGTATATGCAAAAGACGTTTATGGATCAGAGCCATCCCAGGTTGGAATGTTGTTGACTGCACTCGGTCTTGGTGGGTTAATTGGGACAGTTTCAATCGCCAATTTGCGAGAAGGACATAAGCGTGGATGGATTGTCCTTGGCGGAGCATTCGTCGCTGGTCTTTCTCTCGCACTCATTGTCGGAGTTCCGTACTACTTCGCCGGTGTAATTGGAATGGTAGGAATGGGGCTTGCCGAGCAAGCTCGCTGGGCACTTGGGCAGAGCTTGATGATGGAAAACTCGGATGACGAGTACCGTTCACGTGTCATGAGCGTACTCATGATGACCTTCGGGTTGATGCCTGTTGGATTGTTGCCTTTGGGATTTGCGATAGAAGAGTTTGGTGCAAGGCCGGCAGTCGGGGCGACCGCTGCACTGCTCCTCGCTTTTGCCACGCTTTCAATTTTCATAATGCCGAAACTTCGACGGCTGTCTTAGTCTCGTTTTATCAATCGCCAGTTTTTTTTCGGGTGTAAGCTTTGAGCCTCACTTGGCTTCCTCTCCCGAAATAAAAGACGATATTTCTCCGCGACCATCACCGACATTACGCCGGGAATCTTCTTTCAGATCAAGAACTTTCTCCTCACTGGCGGTAGTCGACTTCCGCTACTTGTGGCTCAGCATGCTGTTGCTAATGGCCGCCTTGAACGTCCAAATGCTTGCCCGGGGATATCTGGCATGGGAGTTGACGCACTCTCCAATCGCTGTTGTTGCCGTCGGTGCAGGATTCGCACCACCAGTGCTGATTCTTTCGCTTTACGGAGGCGCGGTCGCCGACCGATATTCTCGGAAGAAGATCATTCAACTGGGACAAATCGGGATGCTTGTGATCACTGTGTTCATCGCAGTCTCGATTTCGACAGACACGATCACGATTTATCACCTGATCGGCGGATCGGTTAGCCAGGGAACGATATGGGCTTTCTTAATGCCCGCTCGACAGGCGATCGTATCTCAGCTTGTAGACGACGAACACTTGACTAATGCCATCGCTCTGAATGCTTCTGGGATGTCACTAATGACGCTCGCTGCACCGGGCATCGGCGGACTTATTTACGGTTTTGGTGGTGCGGCAGCGACGTACTACGTGATCGCCGGGCTCACATTCGCCGCCATGGTCATCATGGGTATGGTTCCTTCCGTAGCTCCAGTGGCGTCGAAGGCAAGGCGGATGTGGCGCGACATACTCGAAGGGATTGCGTACACAAGGCACAATCGCACCGTGCTGTGGTTACTGATAGTCGCCTTGAGCACTGCTCTGTTGGCGATGCCGTTCCGAACGCTGATGCCGGTTCAAATTGAGGAAGTGTTCAAGATGGAGGTTGAAGCTCTCGGTCTTCTGATGAGCATGATCGGCGTTGGGTCACTTATCGGTTCTCTGGTTATTGCGAGCCTGTCCAAGAACAACCATCGCGGATGGGTGCTTCTGGCCACCAGCATGTTGTCGGGTGGTGCAATTATTCTCGCCGGACTCACGACCTCTTACGCCTTTGCCGTCGTCATTATGTTGATACTCGGACTGGGAGACTCCGGTCGGAGGGCACTCAACTCATCGCTGATCATGGAACAAACCGAAGACGAATACCGTGGCAGGGTGATGGGCGTCTACATGATGAATTTTGGTCTTATTCCGCTTGGAGCAATCCCACTTGGATTCATAGCGTCGAGTTTGGATGTGAGGATTTCGTTCGTTACCGCAGGAGCACTGCTTTTCGCAGCAGCTATCGGATACACCGTGCTAACTGACAAAGTACGTAAGTTGTAAGTCGCAGCCAATCGTGCGCGTCGATCAGACGCCTTCCGGTTAGAATTTCAGCTTACTAACACGCTCAGGAAACCCCCAACTCCATGCCAATAAAGGTTCTAAGTGACGATCTCGCTTCACGCATTGCTGCTGGAGAAGTTGTTGAGCGACCTGCATCCGTAATAAAGGAACTGGTCGAGAATTCCATTGATGCCGGCAGTAGTCGCGTTGTGATTGAACTCGTCGACGGTGGTGCTAAATCGATAACTGTGACCGACAACGGTCACGGTATTCCGGCTGGCGAATTACCTTTTGCGTTTGAACGATTTGCGACGTCCAAGATCGATGAGAATTCAGACTTAATTGCCATTGGCACGCTCGGATTCAGAGGTGAAGCCCTGCCATCGATCGCGTCGGTATCAAGAGTCACTGCAGTCTCGCGGTCGGTGGAATCTGATTCTGGTGCTCGTTTGGTGATCGATTTCGGAGACAAGCACTCTCTGGAGAAGACCGGTGCACCTGTCGGAACAAGGATTCAAGTGGATGGATTGTTCCAAAACGTGCCAGCGCGACTCAAGTTCATGGGTTCCCCAGGCAAGGAAGTATCGAGAGTCCAAGCGATGCTCGGCTCGCTGGCTCTTGTTTACCCGGATATCGCATTCACCTTGGTCTCTGATTCACGTGAAAGATTGAAGACCACAGGGACGGGAAAGCTGGAAGACGCTGTTCGATCTGTGTACGGATCAAAGATTGCTGATCAAATGCTTTCCCTCGAGCCTGAAGAACAGTCAGCATTTTCGGTGGATGGACTTATCAGTTCACCCTCAATAAACCGATCCAACCGAAACTACATAACTCTCGCGGTGAACGGTCGGACGATTCAGTCACGACGTCTTACATACGCGGTCGAACAGGCCTATCACGGGTTCTTACCCGAACGGCGATTTCCAATTGCGGTTGTTCGAATCCAAACACCACTCTCCGATGTTGATGCGAATGTTCATCCGGCGAAATCCGAAGTTCGATTCTTACGAGAGGACCTCGTGTACGCACTGGTCCAACGATCAATCCGAGGATTGCTGAATGCGTCAGCTCCGGTGCATGAGCTCGGAATCGGACGTACGAGTGGTGTGGGACTTCTTAGACCAGTAGGCGGGTCTACCCCTGGTTCGCGAACCGCTATGTCCTCAGGGTCCGTCAGCACGTGGCCAACTCCTGAAGAACCCGTTCAGAGTGCATTGGATCATGAAAATGTCACAAAGAATGAATCAAGTAACGCAACTGAGTCAGGATCATTCAGTGGTACCCCGCGAGAAACACTCCCTGTGTTACGTGTCGTCGGGCAGACACACGAAACATATATAGTTTGCGAAGGTCCCGAGGGAATATATCTCGTCGATCAACACGCAGCTCACGAACGAGTGACCTACGATCAATTGCAGGATACTTTCTCGAACCGGTCCCCTGATTCGCAAGCATTGCTGGAACCTGCCGTCATAGAGTTGGCGCCGGGAATGTTGACCGTTGTCCAAGAGCACTTGGAAGAGCTGGGCAAAGTTGGTTGGGATGCCGAGATATTCGGAGCCAACTCGATTGTCATTCGGTCGATACCCGGTGCACTGTCAACCCGCGCAAGCAGCGATGGGGCTGGACAGATGTTCATCAACGTGTTGGACGAACTCACTCAGGGTGGTACGGGGCAATCCTGGGTTGATCGAATGCTTGCCACGGTGGCGTGTCACTCTTCCGTAAGGGCGGGTCAAACACTCCCAATTGAGGACGCAAAAAGCCTGCTCAGACAGCTTGAAAAAACAACCCACCCGAATACTTGCCCACATGGTCGCCCAACTCTCATTCAACTGAGCGTCAACGACCTGGAACGCGAGTTCAAACGCCGCTAAACATTTTTACAACAACGGTTTACCCGCAACTTTGTGAGTGAACTTGTAGACGGTGCTTTGCGCCGCGCCGCACACGTACACCGTTTTCATATCATCGCCACCAAACGCGAGATTGGCTGGTTTCCAGCTCGGCAGGTGGTAGAGATCAATCAACTCACCATCAGAAGAAACATAAGCGATAGCTTTTATCCCCGGCAGTGTTTGGAGAATGTTGCCTTCTGAATCAATCGCCATGCCGTCAGGGCTGCCTGGATCTCGGAATCGTCTGATCAGGCTCTGGTTGATCAGAGCACCTGAATCGTCGAATGTAAACGAGACCAGTCTTTGGGCGCGACTTTCGGAGATATAAACCGTGTGCTCGGACGCCAGGGCAATTCCGTTAGGGTAGGCGAGATCGTTTGCAAATGCGGAAACCTCCCCTGATGGATTGACCTTATAAACAGGACTGATTGCGGGGTCGGGCGCAGGGCGTCTAATCGGGTCGGTGAATAGCAAGTCCCCCGTTGGCAGGAAACAAAGATCGTTAGGTCCACCAAAACTGGTTCCATCGAATTCGTCGATAAAAACGTCGACCGAACCCGAGCGAGAGACGTGCAGGATGGACTTGAGTCCGGCATCCGCAACAAACATTTCGCCTGATGAGTTGAACGCGATTCCATTAGGGCGTCCACCAGTTTCAGCTACTGTTTCTACTTGACCCTGGGGGGAAACCCGTAACACTTTTCCGTCATCTGCACTCACCAGGTACAGCAGTCCGTCCGGCCCAACAGCGGGACCTTCCGGAGTTGGAATTTCCGAAGCAAAGATCGAAAAATCGTCTGGGTAATGTGTGAGGTCTTGTTCCATCTCGAACAGAACGATATTCGTGACCCTTCATTAGTTCAAGCGCGAGAATCGTGCTAGTGATCAAAGAGTTGTGGAATCACCGGGATGAAAATAAAATTATTGTACCAACCGACTAGTCGGTCGGTAAGGTCAATAACTTGCAAGGGCGACCCACACTGGCTACCGCATCAAGCGACCAAAGAGAAAAGACTCGAGAGCGTATTCTCGAAGCGGCAGCAGCTGTATTTGCCGATCGTGGGTATCACGATGCGCTCGTCGATGAAATCGGCGACAGAATTTCACTTTCCAAGGGCGGACTTTATTTCCATTTCCCGAGTAAAGAAGAGCTCTTCTTCTCGGTGATCGATCGACTCGCAAACAAGCTCGTTTCAAAGGCAGAAAAAGCAGCCGGGAATCAGGATTCCTCGGTAGATGCCGCCTCAGCAGCTCTAAGAGAAGTTCTGTTTACTCTCTCTCGACAAAAAAGACTCGCGAGGATCCTTATGACCCAGGGTTACTCGATGGGAAATTCTTTTGCTGAAAAGCGAACCGAGGTATTCGATCGATTTGCCGATGTCATTCAGGTTCATCTGGATAGTGCTGTTGCTGAAGGAACGATTCCTGAAGTTGATAGTCGCCTCGCCTCCAGGGCTTGGCTTGGGGCGATGAACGAGATCGTTGTCCACTGGTTGTACTCAAATGGACCCTCGCCGCGCGAATGTGCCGACGATCTGAATGCTCTGTTACTGCGATCGGTCGGAGCTGTATCAATCAACGAATCGGACAGTCGATCATGAGCACCGGGGCTAGCAGTCAAGACCTGAGACTCGTGCAACGTATCGCAGTATTTTTCGAAGCGATCAAACTTGAACACTCGGTTTTCGCACTCCCTTTTGCAATCGCTTCTGCTTTTTTGATCTCTGGTGGTTGGCCCGACTGGATACTGTTTTTATGGGTGTTGATCGCGATGGTCGGCATGCGAACCTTCGGCATGGCCGCAAATAGACTGATCGATGCGGAGATCGACGCTCGTAATCCTCGAACGGCTTCGAGAGCAGTGCCAGCAGGACTTATTAGCCGGCGAGCGATGCTCGGCTACATGGCGGTTTTCGGTCTGATTTTCATTGCTGCAACGTCCCAGCTTGATCCCGTTACGTGGTTCCTCGCGCCTGTACCGCTAGCCGTCATGATCTTTTACCCGTACATGAAGAGATTCACCTGGCTGGCACACTTCGGAATGGGAGCGGTATATCTGATAGTTCCCCCGGCAGTTGCCCTTGCGATTACGGGCACAATGCCGTTTGGATTCGTGCTGATTGGTCTGGGTTCTATGCTGTGGGTAGCGGGGTTCGACATCCTCTACGCCACCGCCGACATTGAAGTTGATAGACAACAAGGTCTATATTCGATCCCGGCGCGTTTTGGTCTCGTCACCGCATTGAACACCTCAAGAGCGGCGCATTTGATTGCTGTTGTTCTCCTTGCTGAAGCCGGACGCTCTCTCGGTGCCAGTCCGTGGTTCTTTGCTGGTGTTGCTGTTGCTGCAGTATTGCTCGCGTATGAGCAGTCACTTGTGAAAGCGAACGATTTGTCCAAACTGAATATGGCATTCTTCACTATGAATGGAGTGATTGCCGTTGTGTTCGGAGCATTAGTTGTTATTGGAGAGGTGTTCTGATGGGACGATACATCCTGGGAGTCGCCGGTGCGTCCGGTGCTCCGTATACCAGACGTGTGCTCCAACAACTACTTGAGCTTGGACACGAGGTGTTTGGTGTGGTCACAGATGCTGGCCGTAAAGTGCTCGATGTAGAAGAGGGAATAACACTAACCGGCATCACCGAGACAGACAATGCTCCGCTGCTCGATTGGGCTCAGGCGACCGAAGCACCAGGGAAACTGACCCTCCTTCACCACAAAGATGTTGCGTCACCGATCGCGAGCGGGTCGTTTGTGACTGATGGCATGGCGGTTGTCCCATGTTCAGGGGGAACCCTGGGCAGGATTGCACACGGTATTTCAAACGGACTTCTCGAGCGAGCGGCAGACGTTTGCCTCAAGGAGAGAAGAAAGCTGGTTCTGGTCCCTCGAGAAATGCCCGTCAGCCTGATTCATCTCAAAAATATGACTGCCGTAACTGAAGCTGGCGGGATTGTTCTACCCGCTTCTCCCGGTTTCTATCACCGGCCGGAGAGCGTCAACGATCTCGTAGACATGGTCGCCGGTCGAATACTTGCCTCACTGGGCATCGAGTCACCAGTGATGAAGCCGTGGATGGGTCCTGAACCTGCCACATATTCCGAAGAAGGGTCTTAGTTGGCATTCACCGATCTCCAATCTTTCCTGGAACTTCTTGAAAAAGAAGGCGAACTTCACAGAGTCACGGAAGAGGTTGACGCTGAACTTGAAGTAACCGAAATCGCCACTCGGGCGGTAAAAGAAAAGTTGCCGGCGTTGTTATTCGAGAACATAAAAGGTGCTAGCTATCCGCTTGTCATCAACTCGATGGCAACGATGCGGAGAATCGAGTTGGCGCTAGGTCGTCCACCCGAGGCTCTCGGTGAAGAGATTGTCCGGTTCATGGAAGACGTGAATCCACCGAGCCTTGGCTCGTTTTGGCGAAACAGGTCGACGGGTTGGCGGCTGCTAAAAATCCGGCCTAAATCTGTCCGGCGCGCTGCAGTCCAACAGCATGTTGAAGATCCGCACCTATCCGAACTACCGATCCTCAAATGTTGGCCTGAGGATGGTGGCAGGTTTGTGACTTTGCCGTTGGTAATGACTAAAGATCCTCGCACTGGCGCAGGTAACATGGGCATGTACCGAATGCAGGTCTACGACGATCGAACCACCGGAATGCACATGCAAATCCAAAAGGGCGGTGGTTTCCACTACCAAACCGCAGAAAAAATGGGTAATCCATTGGATGTAGCGGTAGCAGTTGGAGGCGACCCGGCGTTGATTATGGCTGCGATCATGCCGTTGCCCGAAGGTCTGGATGAAGTTGCATTTTCAGGAATTGTCAGAGGTCAGCGTACCCCTTTGACGAAAGCGAAGACCGTCGATTTGAAAGTTCCTGCACACGCTGAGTTCATATTCGAGGGCGTTCTAAGACCTCGAGTGCGTCGACTCGAAGGGCCGTTTGGTGACCATTTTGGCCACTACTCAGCAGCCGATGAACATCCTGTATTTGAGATCAATAAGGTCACGCACCGTAAAAACGCCATCTACCCCGCTACGGTGGTCGGCAGGCCTCCCCAAGAAGACAGGTACCTCGGTGATGCTTCTCAGTTGGCTCTCACCCCACTGGTCACTCTCATTCGCCGAGAAGTCAAAGATATGTGGGCGTACTACGAGGCAGGCTTCCATAACTTGTTAGTCGTTTCGGTGGATCCCAGGTATGCGAGAGAGCCGATCAAAACTGCGCTTGGTCTGTTGGGTGAGGGACAACTGTCACTTACCAAGACCTTGATTCTCGTCGGACCTGACGTAAATCCGCGGGACCGGAGCCAGGTCCTGCAGGCGATTCGACGAAACTTCGATGCCGAGCAAGATTTTCATCTCCTCGCTCGCACGGCAGCTGACACTCTAGATTTCACTGGTGCAAGCCTCCACAAAGGGTCAAAGATGATCCTCGACGCCACAGCCAGCAATGGCACCAACGGTGAACCGATGGCAGTTGCACTCCCTGCGAATCTTTCGAGCATCGCTTCAGGTGTGCTCAAGCACCGTCTCGTCGGCAAAACATTACTTGTGGTCCAGACGGATGGAAATGCTCGAGACGTGGTCGACAAACTGGTTGATAGTCCGTTGCTAGGCGGAGTGAAACTGGTTGTGGCAGTTTCAACGGACGTCGATATCGATGATGATGAAAATCTTCTCTGGGGAATATTCACCAGGTTTGACGCAGTCCGGGACGTGACATTTTCGAAACAAGAATTCCGAGGTATCGCACCTGTTTATTCCGGTGTGCTTGGAATCGACGCTACCTGGAAAACCGGCTATCAGGCGCCGCTTGTTATGGATCCTGATGTAGTGAAGAAAGTGGATTCAAAATGGTCCAAGTACTGGAAGTAGCCGACCCAAATCTCAAGGTCGATCTGAACCTACTCGACAAGCGATTGTTCCCAATCTGGGACAAGGTGCAGGCAGGTGAACGACTAAGCCCCGACGAAGGTGTAACGCTCCTACAGTCGGACGATATAGCGGGTGTCGGTCGAATGGCCGACTTTGCAAAAAAACGGGTGACGGGCGACAAGGTTTACTTCGTGCTCAATCGCCACGTTAACCCGACGAACATTTGCGTTCTGAGTTGCAAATTCTGCGACTTCGCCAAAAAACCGGGCGACGCTGACGCCTACGAAATGACCATCGAGGAAATCCTAGATCATGTCGATGACGACATCCACGAGATTCACATCGTTGGAGGCCACCATCCAACATGGCCTTTCGAGTACTACGTCGACATGGTCAAAGCGATTCATGAGAAGAATCCCAATGTTCAGATTAAGGGTTTCACGGCGTCAGAAATCGATTATTTCCAGCGCAGATGGAAAGTAACCCCTGAAGAATCGCTTGCAATCCTAAAAGAGGCGGGACTCCAATCCATGCCCGGAGGTGGTGCGGAGGTGTTCTCATCACGTGTCCACAAGATCCTATTACCGGGTAAGGCAAACGCTGATCGATGGGCAGATATCCACAAAATCGCCCACAAGATGGACATCCCAACCAACTGCACGTTGTTATATGGACACATCGAGTCGTTCGAGGAACGGATTGATCACCTGGTGCGTTTGAGGAATATCCAGGACGAAACTGGTGGGTTCCTTGCATTTATCCCGCTGGAGTATCAGATTGGTATGACCAAGCTTCGTCCACGACACACACCTGCAATGGACGATCTGAAGATGATCGCTGCGGCGCGTCTCATGCTCGACAACATCAAGTACATCAAGAGCTACTGGGTGATGCTCGGTGAAGCAACGGCAAGCGTCGGGCTCAACTTCGGTGCAAACGATCTTGATGGCACGATAGGTAAAGAACGAATTGCTCACGCAGCGCTTGCTGAGTCTCCAGCGGGGCGCGCTCGGGAAAAGATGGCCGCATCCATCCGAGAAGCGAATCGAATTCCTGTGGAACGTGACGCTCTGTACAACGAAATCAAGGTATATGACCACAAGTAGACGACTCCGAATTGGTCACATGACCTATCTCAACTCGGAGGTTTTTTACAGATATCTTCCGCCTGAATCGTGCGAACTCGTGCCATTGCCGCCGCGAGCGATGGCAGAGTCGGTGGCAAAAGGTGTTCTTGATGCTGGACCTTTGCCAATCGCCGAAATTCACAGGCTTGGAAACAAGGTCAATTCGATCGGGAATCTTGGTGTTGCGGCAAATGGACCGGCGCAAAGTGTGTTCTTGTTTTCTGAGGTCCCACCCGGTGAACTCGTTGGATCGCATATTGGGATCACCAAGCACACTGCTACATCGGTGCAACTGCTTCGAGTCTTGCTAAACGATCTTTGGAACGTTCAGGACTACGATCTTGTTGAACTCAACGAATCTCCAGGCGCTAGTTTGATCATCGGTGATCCCGCCTTACAGGAACTGAAGACTACCTCTCATAAGTACGTCACCGACCTGGGAATTGCTTGGAAAGAATTGACCTCTCTGCCGTTTGTTTTCGCTGAATGGGTGATTCGATCAGAAATCGCCCCCGATATGCGTGACGAATTTGAATCTGCTCTGGTGGCAGCGACTCAGGCAGGTGTCGCCAATTTTGATCAGATCGCAACTGCGAGGGCCAACGAAATGATGTCTCACTCTGAAGTTCACACGTATGTATCGAACTTCATCTATGAGTTAGGTGATGAGGAACGTTTGGGGCAACGAGAATTCGCTGCCCGACTCTCTCAGCTTCCCGAATGGCGCCCGAGCGCTGCTGAAGAATTAACCGCTAAATAGGATTCGAACTCTCGATGCTCAAGCAAATTAGTAAAAAAGTATTTGCCGGTGAAAGACTTTCTTTCGACGAAGGCTTGTGGCTCCTCGAAGAAGCCGAATTGCTCGATCTTTCGCCGTTAGCGGAGTTTTATCGGCAGAAACACAACCCGAATAAAGACGTTACGTACGTAATCGACACGAATCTCAACTACACGAATTTGTGCGACGCATATTGTTCGTTTTGTGCGTTTTACCGCACGGACCCCAAAGATCCGTCTGCGTACACGTACACCGTTGAGCAAATAATGGACAAGATCGAGCGAGCCCGTGAACACGGAGTTCGAACCGTCCTGATGCAAGGTGGCCTAAATTCTGAGCTCCAGCTCGATTACTACCTCGAAATGGTGCGCGAGACCAAGAAGCGTTTTCCCGATGTAACACCTCATTACTGGTCGGCACCCGAAATCGTCCGTATGTCAGAAGTTTCAGAACTCGACTACGAGAACGTGTTCAAACAACTCTGGGATGCAGGGCAACGCTCGATGCCGGGCGGTGGTTCAGAAATCCTGTCCAACGAGGTCAAGGAAACGGTATCGCGATTCAAACCAAAGAACACCGTCGACCTGTGGACAGAAGTGCACGAAGCTGCTCATAAGGTGGGCTTCAAAACCACCGCAACGATGATGTACGGCCATGTTGAAAAGAACAAGCACATCATCGAATCGCTGATCCACATAAGGAATGTGCAGGACAAGGCATTGCAAAACGGGAACGATGGTGGGTTCACAGCATTTATTCCGTGGTCCTACAAGAAAGACAATACCGCACTCGCAAAAATGGTTGATGAGGAAGCAGGTCCCAACCAGTATTTGAGGATCATCGCGATCTCAAGGATCATGCTCGACAACATCCCTCATATTCAAGCTTCATGGTTCTCAGAAGGCAAGAAAACAGGTCAGATTGCACTTCGTTTTGGTGCCGATGATTTCGGGGGCACTTTGTTCGATGAAAACGTGATGCTCGCAGCAGGTTTTTACAACCGCACGACCGAAGAAGAAGTCAAGGAAATGATCTCTGAGGCCGGTTTTAATCCAACTCAAAGACTCACAAATTACGAACTGGTCGCTGCTGAATAACCAGTTCAGACCCAATTCAAGTAAAGATAAGAGACTTCGATGATCGAAAACAACACCATCGTATTCGGACACAGCCCAGACGCTGATGACGCGTTCATGTTCTATGCGATGGAGAAAAAACAGGTTGAAATTCCCGGGTATTCCATCGCACATCACATGGAAGACATCGAATCATTGAACGAACTTGCGGTGACCGGCAAATTGCCCGTGACTGCGATTTCAGCGGCCCGTTACCCGGATGTCGCTCAGCACTACCGCATCATGTCGTGCGGCTCGTCAATCGGACGCAACTACGGACCAATGGTTGTGTCCAAAACACCAATGAGTGAATCGGACCTGGAAGGTAAGCGTGTAGCGGTGCCCGGACGTTTCACGACATCCTGGTTGCTATTCCAAATATTCGGACCGCAGAATTGCGAGCCAATCTTCGTTGATTTCGACGACGTCGGTTCGACGATCGAAGAAGGAACTGCCGATGTCGGAATCTTGCTCCACGAAGGGCAAATCCTCTACGAGCAACTCGGGTTCCATGGCATTATGAGCCTGGGTGAAAAGTGGCATGAATCGACAGGGTTGCCAATTCCGTTGGGGGTTGATCTGGTAAGCCGCCATCTTGACTCAGACCTTCAACAAACGATCGCTGACGCTTCGTTGGCAAGCATCAACTATGCTCGTGCAAACGAGGATGAAGCCCTGGGCTACGCTCTTGGCTTTGGACGAGGAGTGAGTTTCGAAGACGGCAAACGATTCGTTCGAATGTACGTTAACGACGATACCGTAGACATGGGGGATGAGGGCAGGGCGGCTCTTGAGACCTTGTTTGGAAAAGCTCTGCAGCGTGGGGCCTTAACCGAGATGCCTCAATTGGACATCATCCAGGCGAAATAGCTCTACTGGTTGTTGCCGTCTAGGGCAGATTCAAGTTCGTTTAGCGTGAATGGCTTTGGTATGAACTTGTCCGCTCCAAGCGTCAGTAAACCTTCGAGCTCGTCAGGACGGGCGTGAGCACTCATGATGCGTACCAGTTTCTATTAGGAACCTCGGGTATTTACATTTCGTTGCTATTCAAACAGCGCACTTCTCAGTTGGTCAAGCTTGAAAGGCTTCAAAGTACGCGATCAATTCCTAAATCCCCATAATGAGACTCTTCAACGGGGTTGGCGAGACCTGTCATCAACACGACACGTTGCGGTTTGGATATTTCCGGGTCCTTCCTGATTGCTTCCAGAACTTCCATTCCGTTAGCGTTAGGTAGCACCAGGTCTACCAGCACGAGATCGGGCTCGAACTTCTTCAGGCTCTCGATACCCGATATCCCATCATCAGCGAAATTGACATCGTAGTCGCCAATGAACTCCAGTCCCGCATCAACTACATACCGGATCGACTCTTCATCGTCGATCACGAGTATTTTGGTTTTTCAAACCGATTCCACTTGGTTAAAGTTTCCGGGTCACGATTTCCGTGACAAGCTAGCTGAGAGGATGTGAAGTATAAGTTCAACTGAGTGAAATTTCAGTTTCGCTTTACTCGTGACGCTACGACAACCTTCCTGAGCAACTTAGCCATTGAGATACCAATCCCCGAATAAAAATTCATTTGCGGCTATGGTCGAAGGGTCGCCCGCGACCAGTTTCATACTTGCTCTTAACGTCTTGTTCTTTTTTGGCACCGTTGTAACAGGTGGATCAACTACACAAAATCTTGTCGACTGGGGTGCAAAGTACGGCCCTTATATTGCCGAAGGCGAGATCTGGCGACTTTTCCTGCCAGTTCTCCTACACGCCGGAGTATTTCATCTCCTGGCAAATACTTTTGGGTTGTTGATCTTCGGTTCGATGGTGGAGAAGATTTACCGAACACGAAACTTTGTAGCTGTATACGTTGCTGCCGGAGTCATGGGTAATGTTGTGAGTTTTCTCGCCGGTCCAAATCCTGGCGTTGGGGCAAGTGGTGCGGTATTCGGAATCGTCGGTGCATTCGCCGTTTACTTATTGCTGAATCGGAGAATGCTCGGTCAACTGGGAAGCCAGCAGCTAACCTCGGTCGGCGTAATTGTGTTCATCAATATAGTTTTCGGACTGGCGAGCCCGGGGATCGACAACGCCGCCCACTTTGGTGGATTGCTTGCTGGTGCACTGATGGCGTATTTCATTGCACCAAGGCAAAAGCTGGTTCAACTCGAATCGCCGTTTAGTTTTGGACCACCACAGGTGATGATGCAGCCCGCAAACGTTGGCACTTCGCGACTTGTTGTGGCTCTCGTAATAATTGGTTTGATCGCAGTCGCGATCACCTGGTACGAGTCGCAAACCTACGTGACTAACATCTTCGGAAACAAAATCCCCGGTTAAACATCACTTGGACGCTCTGGACAGGTTTATACTTTTTTCACTGTTTTCCAGTGATACTAAGTATCAGGAAAGTGGTTAATGCATGACTCAAGAGTTAGAAACATTTACCCGACTTGAAACCGCCCTCGAAGATCAAGGACTTCGGAAGACCGCTGCAAGACTTGCTGTGGTCAACCGGATCGAAGATCTATCGAGCTCGTTCACCGCGGAAGAGCTTTGCCGGGACTTGCCAGACGTCGGCAGGGCAACGGTCTACAGAACGATCAGAAATCTTGTTGATGTTGGCGCTCTGTGCAAATTACCGATCTTAGATGGTGCTCCTCGTTACAGCATTGCCAGAAATGAACATCACCACCACACCATATGTTCTCGATGTGGCACCGTGGGTGAATTTCGACATTCCACGGTCGAACGTGTTCTCCGATCGCTAGAGAGAGAGATCAGCGGACAAATAGTTGGTCATCGTATGGAAATATTCATCACTTGCGAATCATGTGCGAAGCTCGGTGACCAGTGAGAACTATCTGATGGTTGCTGATACTGAATCTCAAACAAATGAATTAAAAAACGTTACTAGCGGCGACCTAGCGGCTATTCCGATTAGGTTCGATGAAACCTGGTATTCGTATGGTGAACAGGTGGTGGTTCGAGACATAAATTTCTCGATTACGCCTGGTGAGTTTGCGGCAATCTTAGGACCGAATGGGTCAGGCAAAACGACGCTTCTCAAGTTGGCGATGGGACTGCTCAAACCAACCTCGGGGTCCGTGCTTTTATTCGGTCAACCGGCACACACGTTCAAGGATTGGACCAAGGTCGGATACGTGCCGCAAAGAACCCAGGCAACTGAGTCCAGGTTTCCCGCTTCCGTAAAGGAAGTAGTCGGTTTCGGTGACTACACCGGATTTAGTCCGTTAGCTCTTTTCAAGCGAACGAACAAAGAGCGTATCGACATCGCAATGGAAATCGCGGGAATCCAACATCTCGCGAATCGGCGTGTATCTGACCTCTCGGTAGGTCAGCAACAAAGGATGCTCATCGCAAGGTCGTTGGTCCGTCGGCCCCAACTACTGATCATGGATGAACCGATTGCGGGTGTCGATGCGGCAGGGGAAGATCAATTTCATGCCATGCTCCGCCAGCTGAACTCTGAACTCGGAATGACCATCGTTTTGATCTCTCATGACATCGGGGCTGTGATGCGGGAAGCCACGACGTGCGCCTGCATCAACACAGACATTGTTTTCCATGGACCGGTGCACCAACTTGACGCCCAGGCATTGTCCAAGCTCTACGGCTTCCCGGTAGATGTCTTAATGCACGACCCCGAACACACGCACAGGTAGATTTTCTAACTTGCCAGAAGTATTCCAACACGACTTTATGAACAGGGCGATATTCGCCTCGCTGTTGGTAGGCGCAACTGCTCCAGCCTTCGGGGTGTTTCTCGTTTTACGTCGTTTATCGTTGATTGCGGATACGCTGAGTCACGTTGCTCTGGCAGGTGTCGCGATAGCACTTCTGACCAAAGCTGCAGCACCTTTCGTCGCTCTCATAGCGACCTCAACTGCCGCGATTTCGATTGAAGAACTTCGACAGCGAAGACTCCTGCCTGGAGATGCCGCCCTGGCAGTATTTCTTTACGGTGCACTTGCGCTTGCGGTGGTGCTAATTTCTCTTGCAGAAGGATTCAATACGACACTGTTTTCATACCTGTTCGGCAGTGTTCTTACGGTCTCGATATTGGACATTCTGTGGATGGTAGGTCTGGCAGTCGTGATCGTAGTGTTTATGGTGATGTTCAGCTCGGAGCTCGCACAGATCACGTTCGACCCCGATCTTGCTCAGACAAACGGCGTTCGAGTTCACACCCTAAATCTTGCTCTCGCTATTCTGACAGGGGCGACTATCACGGTTTCGATGAGAGTTGTTGGCGTACTACTCGTAGGGGCGCTGATCGTAATTCCGGTTCTAATCAGTTTGCGGATTGTGAACGGCCTAACTCGTACAGTTCTCGCGTCTTCAATGGTCGGAGTTTTGATGTCTGCGAGTGGGATGATTATTGCTTTCTACGCTGACATTGCACCTGGTGGTAGCGTGGTGTTGACCGGCATCTCGATCCTGACGATTGTCGAACTTTTTGCCTTTGCTTCACGATGGCGAAATAGACACCGTGTCGGCTTAGAGAGTTTTGGTTACCATAAACACGGTCATGAATCACATGCACACGGTGCAACTGGTGATGGGATTCACGCTGACCACACTCATCGCTAGTTTCTAGCGGATGTGATTTAAGGTCGTCGTGCAAAGACAAAGCATGCGATCGAAACGACAAGGAATGCCATCGTTATGATGTGCATCAATTCGTATTTGCCGGTGTTGTCATAAATAAGCCCAGCGAGAATCGGTCCCGCAACTACCGGTAATCCGATCGAAGCCCTCGTTAGGCCGGTAATGGTCCCCAGGTTTCGTACTCCAAACATTTCGGCAACCACGAGCGGGGTAAGGGCACCAACTCCACCCATTCCAAGTCCAAACACCGGGATAGCGATCCACGCAACAAATGATCCGCCGGCGAATGTCAGCATCAACAGCCCCGCGAATTGGAGAACCATGACCATCACAAAAGCAATCCTCGCAGTGACGGTTTCACTGAGCTGACCAAAAATCAACTTGCTTGAAGCTCCACCAATTGCCAGTACGATCATCGCTGTTGTGGCGGCCGCGAAACTAAATCCAACTTGCTGTAAATGCGGAACCATTTGGCTAACTACAGCAGTTCGTAAAAATTGCTGAAGGGTCATCCCGATCGCTAACAACCAGAAAGCCTGGGAGTGCAGTACAGCGCTAACTGATAGTCCTGCGCGTGGATTTAGTCTTGAAGCTCCTGTCTGCTCTGGTGGTGACCATTTTTTGCCCCTTTCGTTCTCGACATCATCAGGGTTGTCGCTAACTACGAGAACGATGAGTATCGCCAACCCAAATAGAGCTATGCCAAGCACACCAAAAGTCCAGCGCCAGCCGACCAGCGTAATCAGGCTTGCGACCACCGGAGTTGCGATACCTGAGCCGATGTTGTTGCCCGCGGTAACTCTTCCCATCATCCGACCACGAATCGAAGGAAACCACGTCATTACGAGCTTGCCGGCGGGCAGCATAGTTGCACCTGGCGTTCCGGCAAACATAATTGCCGTAAACAGGTAGAACTGCCACAGCTCTGTCATGACGGAGCGGAGAACAAAGGCGATGGCAACGAGAAGAACGGAAATTGCCATTGTCCACTTCGACCCAAATCGATCCAGAATGTTCCCCATAACCGGAGACATCAGCGAAGAAATTATCCCGATCGATAGCGCACCGTTCACCTGTGTCCGAGTCCAGCCAAAATCGTCTTCAAGCGGGATGATGAACAGGCTAAACGTGAACTGGACCGTTCCAAGTACCGCGCCGATAGACAGCGCGGAAACCGCTGCTATGTACCAGCCGCGATATATTCCGGTTTTCTGAGAGGTCGCAGGGGTTTCGATGTCGGGTATCCCAAGTATGTGTAAAAACTGCTGCGATGCTACAGATAAATTGGGAACAGAAACTTAGTTTGATGCCCTGAGTGCGCAAGGTTCGGGGTACGAATATTCGCTCGCCCCCAGAAATCAGTACGGGGTCTCTCATCGAAATATCACCCGACCCGGTTTATGTATCCAAAGTTTGTTGCCAATCTAAATTTGTGAACATTCAAATCGATCAGAAACGTGCTCAACCCCAAACTCCCGAGCGATCGGGACGATATCCAGTAACTCCCTGGTCCGAGCAACGTATTTATGGATCGTTCGTCATTTCGTCGCTGCTCATCGCACTGACACTCGGGTTTATCACCGGATCAGGCATGATCATCGCCGAATGGGTCGGTATTGATCAGGGAATCTGGTGGATCACCCATGCTCAAGCTCATGGCATGGCGCAAATTTGTGGATTAACCGGACTTTTCACTATTGGGGTTGGGTTCCACGTCGTTCCGAGATTCAGGAACGGAACAACTTGGTTTCCAATGCCTCAGAGAGTGGTACTGATTGCGACTGTTGTGTCGGTGATTCTGAGATTCGCGGGACCAAGCATCAATCGTCATCCGACTACTGGCATGTTCGCGGTCATCTCCGGCGTTCTGCTCCTGATCGGGGCATTGGTATTTGCTACGACGATATTCAACACTTTGCGATCCAGGAAAACGCCAAGAGGTGCTGCCGAACGCTGGATATTCATGGCGGTATTTTGGCTTGTAGTCTCGGCGGTACTACACCTGCGCTTGACTCTCTGGTAATTCGATCACGAAGCATCGATTGCCCCTTATTTTCACAACATTGCCGTAATCGAATCAGGATTATTCTGCTTCATATTCTGTTTCATATTTGCCGTGAGCAATCGAGCTGTGATCGGATTCCTTGGACTCAAACCTTCACATAAACGCGCGGAACTCGGTGCCTGGGTTTTGGTGAACTCAGGACTGGTGGTTCTGGTCGTCTCCAGAGTTTTTGAAACGCAGCCAGAAGTTACGTCGATCGCCGCACTAAAATTGAGCGCAGGGATGATTTTGTTCGTCTACGCCATACGAGTGCTTGAACCGTCGTCGACACGGCGACCGCCAATCTCACCTGGCGCGTACCCGCGTTTCGGCTACTTTTTGCGATCGGCCTACGTATAGCTAATACTGGCGGCTGCATTAATGAGCGTTGAATCGATCGAAGTACTGGGCGGATTTTCACTATTTCTAGCCGATTCCACATTGCCTGTACTGCACGTAGCCACTGTAGGCTTTGCCACGCTCATGGTCACTGGAATGGGAAATCGAATGATCCCGCTATTCGAGGGTTCCATCCTCCCGTGGCACAAGCTCATGGACGCGTCATTTTTCCTTCTAAGTATCAGCGTTCTGAGTCGAACATTTGGTGGATTCATAACTGGAACAGCAGGGGACTGGCTTCTCGGGATTTCCGGAACAACCGGACTCATCGCTGTCGTATGCGGATTTCTACCGATCCTGTGGAGTCTTCGGAAGTCATCCAGGGACAAATACACAGAACTCGCGAAAGAGTTGGGTCGAGTCAAATGGGCTGAGTCGCAGGTTCAGAAATAGGCGACCAAATAAACAGGCCCGCCTCCGATTAGTAAGCGGGCCTGCTTGATTCGACTCTGGTGGAGACGGGGGAGAGTCGAACTCCCCGTCCAGAAAGGTTTCCGGTTTGACTTCTACGAGTGTAGCCGTCGGTGGGTATCTCGTCGCCGCATCCACCCCGTCGGCGTAGCAAATGCGGCAACCAGCCAGTGGAGCCTTTGTTACCCGTCACTGGCTACCCGGGTAACGCAGTCCGGCTAATCATCGCTCGATCCCGATCCGCCAGACTAAGACCGGGTCGAACGTCGCTACTTAATTAAGCTGCGAGAGCGAATTCACGTTCGCCGTTTATTTTTTTGCCGCTTTTTACGTGGCGTGCGGCACCACGACCCGCGATCGAGCGGTGAGCTCTCTGTCGAATCCACGCGTCCCCACGACTGCTTTTAATTCTATCTCTCCGGTGCAAGTTAGAAATATGGTGGTTTTTATCAATGTGGTGTACGAGATGGATGTGATCTGTCAGCAACTCGTGCTCATCGACGCTCGTCATCCTGAGCTTGTCGAAGGATCTGAGATGGCAAGTCGGTCTAGATCCCTCCGCTTCGGTCGGGATGACGATGGGTGCTAATTGGTGAGACAGATGAGTTTGTCGTTAGTGATCCTTCGACAGGCTCAGGATGACGGGTGTTCGTACGGTGTAACTTGTGTCCTTCGATGGACTCAGGATGACGGGTGTTCGTGCGGTGAACATGTCCTTCGACAGGCTCAGGATGACAGTGCGCGAAGAGGCTTAGACCACTCGCTGCTTCATCGCTCGGTCTATCTCACGCTTGGCATCACGGGCTTTGATCGTGTTTCGGCGATCAACCTGGCGCTTACCTTTTGCCAGACCGATCAGGAGCTTGGCGACGCGGTTCTTTATATAAACGCGTAGAGGGACGATTGTTTGTCCGTCTTGGTTCACCTGTTCATCGAGGTACTTGAGCTGTTTCTTGGTGAGAAGCAGTTTTCTCGATCGCATCGGGTCGTGTTGGCCGTGCTCACCCGCAGGAGCGTATTGAGCAATGTTGGCGTTCTCCAGCCACGCTTCACCGTTCCGAATGTAAACGTACCCTTCGGCAATATTCATTCGCCCAGCTCTGGCAGACTTTATTTCCGAGCCAAGCAACACCATCCCAGCCTCAAAAGTTTCCAGGATGTTGAAGTCGTATCTCGCTCGGCGATTAGTTGCCAGGGGTTTTTCGGTGTCGACTTTTGCCATCTCATTTCAAGTCTACGGAATTAAGCGCAAGTTGAATCTACTCATAATCGATAACGATTACGAGTGATACCAATTTCTCGCCCATGAAGGCAGGGGAATGCCGGTTATTGACCTAACTGGAAGTTCAACTGCTGCACAGCCGCGTCGATCTGAGGATCGCCACCTTCAGCAAATTGTGGATTATTACCGACGTCGCCAGCATCGAAATCGATCTCTACGTCAGGCTCAATGCCAATTTCTTCGATCAATCGACCGTTCGGAGTGAACCATCGACCAATCGTCAGGTAGACGCCACCACCGTTAGACAGACCTCTGAGCAGGTTTACAGAACCCTTACCGAAGGTGTTTTTACCAATAACTACAGAACGTCCGTGGTCCTGAAGTGCTCCAACAAGAACTTCGGATCCACTTGCCGAGAAGTTATCGACCAATGTGACCATTGGCAACTCGAGGAAGTTCCCTCCAGATTTGACCTTCCAGTCATCACGATCGCCACGAGAGTCGATCTCGTAGGTAACAAGACCTTCGTCGATGAATTCAGAAGCCACATCAACTGTTGCTGAAAGAAGGCCACCGGGGTTTCCACGGAGATCGAGGACGATGCCTTTTGCGCCCTCAGCGATTAGTTCATCCACGCCTTCACGTACCTCACGTGCAGTTTCGGCTGTGAACTGAGAAATCTTGACCCGTCCGTATTCAGTATCCGAGATCATTCGGACCTCAACACTCGGGTCGTCGATGGTGTCTCGAATTATTGTTATGTCAACTGGATCAAGGCTGCCGACGTGTTCAATCGTCAACACAACCGGCGTTCCGCGCTCGCCACGGATCTTGTTCACGGCTTCAATCACGCTCCAACCTGTAGCGTCTTCGCCGTCAACCGCCAAAATCCTGTCACCAGCTTTGATACCAGCATTCTCCGCAGGAGTATTTGGGAGCGGTCGAGTGATGATTACACCGTTCAAATCAGGTGCAGCCTCAACCTGGGCTCCAATTCCACCGAAATTTCCCTGAAATCCATCCTGATCGATCTGGAACGTTTTAGGGCTCACATAGGACGTGTAACGGTCCTCAAGTGCATCCAACATCCCTATAACGGCTGCTTCGGCTAGAACCTCTGGGTCGATTTTTTCCCGGACCACATACTCACGCACCAGGATCGAGTAAGCCTCCCAGACGATCTGGAGGCCGTCAGGGACAGCTGCAGGCTCGTCTGCGATAGGTTGCGGTGTCGGAGTCGCTATCGTGCCGTCTGAGAGGATGATCGGTCCAGAGTTTCGGTTTTTCGGATCTGAGTCAGAATCACCGCACGCTACTATGACGGCGAAAACTGCCATTAGCGAAAGTGCGACAAGCACGGACTTGCTGTTGAAGCGAAGTTGAATCATTGAAATTGATGCCGAGAGTTGATGGGTAGGAATGTACTTCTGAAGGCACTCAAACATGTTTGCTTAAATGAAGGATACGCTCAGACAAAGAATTTCGATGTGCATTAACCCACAAAAGTTGCAGGGCAGTTCATGGTCGAAATCTATTTTGTTCTGAGAACAAACAACTGTAATTGACATAACATTGATAGTGCGACGTCATATGTTTTTAAATTCTTACCGCCCTGCCGCGTACCTCAGGCGACGCTCGGACGTGACTTAGGAGTATGCAGGTGCTGCAGGAGCCGGGACTGTCTGTTCGATAGCCTCGCGTAGTTCACTGAGTCCCCAGCCTTTGAAGGCCGACGTTGTTACCACGCGCTCAAACATTGAAATATCGACGCCGCTCAGGATATCGAGGTCAAGAGGCTCATCGGCTGACTCAACCAGAAGATCGATCTTGTTGAGAACGAGAATTCTTGGTGTGTCCCCTATCCCCATGTCGTCCAACTGATCGATCACAACCTGGATTTGTTCCAGTGCATACGGGCTTGAGATATCCACGACGTGAATAAGCAAGTCTGCTTCAAGTGCTTCCTCAAGGGTTGCACGGAACGCGGCGACCAGGATTGGTGGAAGCTTGTGGACGAACCCAACCGTGTCGGAGATCGTAGCCGACGTGCCGTCCGGCAAGAACAGCCGCCTGGTCGTGGTGTCTAGCGTTGAGAAAAGCTGGTTTCGTTCGATCACCTTCGATGAAGTGACCTTGTTGAAAATGGCGGACTTTCCAGCGTTGGTGTATCCAACGAGCGAAACGATTGAAGCGTCACCGCGAGTTCGTTGGCGACGCTGTTGCTCTCGCTGTGATCGAACCTGCTCAAGTTCTTTCTTGATACGAGAGAGTTTGCGGCGAACAAGTCGGCGGTCAGTTTCAATCTGGGTTTCACCAGGTCCCCTGGTTCCGACTCCACCACCTAGTCGTTCAAGGTGAGACCACTGGCCAGCCAGTCTTGGAAGCAGATATTCAGTTTGTGCGAGATCAATCTGGAGTCGACCCTCTCGGCTGCGCGCACGCTGAGCGAACACGTCAATGATCAACGCAGTTCGGTCGATCACCTTTACTTTGAGTTTGTCTTCCAGTGTTTTCTGCTGAGACGGGGTAAGTTCGTCATCGAAGATTGCAGTATCAATGTGCTCTTCTTTGATCGTGTGGTGTAACTCATCGATCTTGCCGCGACCAATGTAGGTCGGTGACGGCGAGTTCATTGTCTGTGTGAAACGCACGACAGGATTCGCTCCCGCCGCTCGCGCCAGTTCAGATAGCTCAGCAAGCGAATCGTCTAGTGACCAGTAATCCTGCTGCGACCGCACTCGTACTCCGACCAGAACCGCTCGTTCTCTGAACGGTCCTGTGGAATATGTCTTTTTTTTCGGCATATTGGCAGGTATTCCCTGCGCAACACTCCTACGAACTGATTACGACCTAGCGCCCAGACTAAATGTGGACAACCGGCGTAAACCTTCATCGATCAGATCATCTGAAATTGTAAGGGACAGTCTGATGTATCCCTCACCGCCAGGTCCGTATCCGTTTCCTGGCGTGACAACGACATTCACTTCGTCGAGGAGTTTCTGCGCAAATTCGGCTGATGTGTATCCCTCAGGGATCGGAGTCCAGATGTACAGACCACCCTTGGGGGCAACTGCTGGCACACCGATCTCGTTCAGGACTGAGACTACCTTGTCGCGACGCTTGCGATATACCTCATTGTTGTTATCCAACCACTCGGTGGGCAGATCCAGCGCTGCAATTCCCATCTCCTGGTTCGCCTGTGACAAACCAGAGTCGATGTTCGACTTCACTCGCATAAGCGCATTAACCATGTCCGGGTTTCCGACCGCCATACCAACACGCCAACCGGTCATGTTTGCAGTCTTAGAAAGCGAGCCGAACTCCATTGCGATGTCCATTGCCCCATCGACTTCCAGAACGCTCGGCGCGACATAACCGTCGTATGTGACATCGGTGTAAGCCGCGTCGTGAAGGAGGGCGATATCGAACTCTTTGCAGTATCGAACCGCTTCTTCGAAGAAGCTGAGTGGAGCGATCGCACCAGTTGGGTTGTTCGGATAGTTGATCCAGAGGGTTTTAGCCTTTTTTGCGACATCGGTCGGGATGTCGTTGAAATCGACCAGGTAACCGTTTTCTTCCTTCAGTTGAACGAAGTGCGTTTCACCACCGGCAAACATTGTTCCGATCTCGTAAACGGGGTAAGCAGGATCCGGGCTGATAGAAATATCGCCGGGATCAATAAAGCAAAGCGCAGCGTGTGCAATGCCTTCTTTTGCTCCGATCAAGTTGATGATTTCCGTACCCGGATCCAGAGTTAAACCGAACCGTCGCTTGTAGTATGCGGCAACAGATTCACGGAACTCTGGAAGACCTTCACTCTCGGGGTATCGGTGGTTTGCCGGTTTTTTTGATCCTTCGATCAGTGCGTCCAAAACTGGCTGAGGGGTCGGCATATCTGGATCGCCGATTCCGAACGATATGACGTCAATTCCCTGCGCTTTTTTCTCGGCGATCGCTCGGGATATTCCGACGAACAGGTATGGGGGAAGGTTTTCGACGCGTTGTGCAAATTTCATTTTTTGTTCCGTGTTTGGAGAGTGGTAATTGGTAGCTGTTGTAATGCGTATGTCCTAGTCGGGCCACACTCCCGTGAATACTTCGACCGCTGGACCTTCCAGGTATGCCTCACCTGTTTCATCCCAGGAAATTCGTAGAACCCCACCATCGACCATCACGTCGACTGTGTCGTCGACCAATCCATGAGCTCGGGCGGCGGTGGCTGATGCGGTGCTACCTGTACCAGACGACATCGTTTCCCCTGCCCCTCGCTCAAATATGCGAGCACGAATCTTGGAACGATCGATCACGTTCACAATCTCAAAATTGATTCGATTCGGAAACAATTCGTGGTTTTCGACACTCGGACCGATTTCTACCAGCGGAAAATCTTCAACAGAATCGTCCATGACCACTACAGCGTGAGGATTTCCAACTGCCAGGCACGTGACCTTCAATTCACGGTCGCCAGCCTGGATTGGGAACGATTTGACGATGTCTGCCCCGTCGATCTTGTTCGTATCTACGGGGATTTCTGATGGCACAAATGTCGGGACACCCATTGCTACCTTAGCAGCGACCATCTTTTCGCCTTCCATGGTCGGCCAAACGGTACGAACGCCACCACCGGTTTCCACGGTCAGTTCGCCATTCTCAGGGATAGCGATCTTTCGATCGATCACAAACTTTGCGAACAGCCTGATTCCGTTCCCGCTCATTTCGGCCTCGGAACCGTCTGGGTTATAAACCCGCATCCTGATTTGAGCTACATCGGAATCTTGAACGAGGACAATCCCGTCGGATCCGACTCCAAACGCGAGTCGGCTCATCTCCTTCGAGAGCTTCCCCCAGTCGCGATCTATGTTTCGCCCATCAATGGCGATGTAATCGTTGCCCGCACCGTGCAATTTGGCGAACTCTACGGTCATTTCTTCTCCCGAACGCACTTAATAGAAAATTCAAACCTGTGGATTCTATTGTGAATCAAACTCGATATCCACGACGAGAAGTTATCTCATATTTAGTGTTCTGTATTGATAAAAATGAGATTGGTGTCGTTGGAATACCTTATTCAGCATCCATCCAGTGAGACACATATTCTGCGACCGATTCAACAAATTCATCACCGCCAGTGCTGTTATCGAACCAACGGATCCTTGTGTCCCCAGCTTTGAACCAGTTGTTCTGGTGACGAATAAGTCTGTTGGTTGCGACGTTCGTGAGCCGGACCGCTTCATCAAGCGAGTAGTCGCCTTTCACGAATCCGGCCATTTGCCGATAACCAATGCCGCTCATCGACTTCGAGTCGCAGGGAACGCCGGAGTCGATTAAGTTTCTGACTTCCTGTTCCCAACCGGTATCAATCATCTTTTGAAGTCGGTCGGACACCCGTTTGTGTAGAACCGGACGGTCTGCGGTTAAGCCCACGATTAACGAATCGTATGGTGGTTCTGCACTTTTCTGCCTCGGGCTGTATTCGGAATCGCTCAGAGCACGTTCCATTGCTCGAATTACTCGACGAGGATTGCGTAGGTCGGTCATTTTTGCGACCTTTCGATCCAATTCGGAAAGCCGTTCGGCAAGAGATTCGACTCCTTCCCGTTCTAGCTGGTTCTCTAGCTCATTTCTAAGTGAGTCGTTCGGCGATATTTCAGGTATGTCCCATCCTTCAAGCAAACTCCACACGTACTGCCCAGATCCACCTGTGAGAATCGGGAGATTGTTTCTGGCAGTGACCTGGTCGATTGTCTTATGGGCAAGTTCAGCGAACGATTTGAGATTGAAATCATCGGTTGGGCCTAGGATGTCGATCAGATTATGAGGAATACCCTGCCGCTCATCAGCAGTTGGCTTTGCTGTCGCGATGTCCAGACCTCGGTAAAACAAGCGGGAATCGCCGTTGACGATCTCACCATGAAATCTTTTCGCGAGCTCGATTGAAAGAGATGTCTTACCGGACGCGGTTGGCCCAACAATTGCAAGGAGCTTTTTCTGGCCGGACATCGTTGGTGGCTAATTTCCAGCTGCAGATGCGATCAACTTGGAAAATTCATCGGCATCGAGACTGGCTCCGCCAACGAGTGCACCATCAATATCATTCTCGTTGATCAGCGAATCTATGTTCGAGGATTTGACGCTGCCGCCGTATAGAACACGAATTGCATCACCAATTCCTTCGCTCAAGGAATCCGCCACACTTCGGCACGCACTCGCCATTTCGTTTGCTTGCTCGGGAGATGCCGCCTCACCGGTTCCAATAGCCCATACCGGTTCGTACGCAACAATGAGTGAATCCCAATTTGTGAACCCTTGCAGACTCTCATTCAACTGTTGAGAAACAAATTCTGTGGCGTTACCGCTCTGTCTAACCCCGAGATCTTCACCTACGCACAGGATTACAGTAAATCCGCTGTTGGAAGCAGAGATCGCTTTCTTCGCAATGTCCTGAGAGGATTCGGAGAAGTTGGCGCGCCGCTCCGAATGCCCAACTATCACGTAGTCGGCAACGCACTGAAGCATCGAGGCTGAGACCTCACCAGTCAGTGCGCCATCTGGTTCTGCGCTAACGTTCTGTGCTCCAACCCCGATATCGGAATCGCTCAGGGCTTCCGAAACTGCACCAAGCGAAATAAATGGTGGACAAACTACCTTCTCAACGCCGCCAACGCCGTTACTGATCTCCGCGATTTTCCGCGCGAGCTCAACTCCCGACGATAGATCGGTGTTCATTTTCCAGTTACCGGCGATAACCGGGACTCTATTAACCAACTATTTCTCCTGATCGAAAAGAACTATTTGTAGGTGTCGAGTGCCGCGACACCTGGCAGAGTTTTGCCTTCGAGGAATTCAAGCGATGCACCACCGCCAGTGGATACGTGAGTTATGGCGTCTGCGACTCCGTAGGTGCTGACCACCTCGGCAGTTGATCCTCCACCGACTACCGAAATGCACGATGGGTTTTGACCGACTGCTTCAGCAACTGTTCGAGATCCATTTGAAAAACTGTCCCACTCAAACACGCCCATCGGTCCGTTCCAAACGATAGTTTTGGCAGAAGAAATGATCGATGCATATTGCTCTGCTGAAGACGGTCCGATGTCCAATATCAACTTGTTAGCCGGCACATTGTCTGATCCGAAGACTTCAGCAGGTGTGGATTCAGCGAATTCTGATCCGCAGGTCACATCGGTAGGCACAACGATCTCGGTGGTATCGAGTGCCAGGATTTCTGACGCGGCAGATATTTCTGCTTCGTCGAGTGCGACCGCTCCACTCGACCATCCGCGCGCAGCACAAAAGGCAGCGACCATTCCGCCACCAATGAGAATCGTGTCGACCTTAGATGCCAGGTGGTGTAACACCTGGATTTTGTCGGAAACCTTTGCCCCACCGATGATCGCGATCGATGGAGACTCTGCATTGGTCACCACCTCACCGAGCATCTCCAGCTCTTTTTCCATCAGAAACCCCGCTGCTGAGGGAATGTGATTTGCAACGCCTGCCGTAGATGCGTGCGCTCGATGGGCTACCCCGAAGGCGTCGTTGACAAATATTTCGGCGAGCTTTGCGAGATCTACGGCAAATCCATCATCGTTTGCTTCTTCGCCAGTTGTGAACCGCAGGTTTTCCAGAAGCGCAACATCACCATTGGACATTTTTCGAGTACGGTCATACGGATCGTTGCCGTCAGGTCCACCTGCGTCGAGGACCGGAATTTCTAAGAGCTGCTCAAGTCGATCCCGGACTATGCCGAGGCGCATCTCTTTTACGACCTGCCCTTTAGGTCGGCCAAAATGGGAGCAAATGATAGTTTTTGCACCGGAATTGCGAAGGTGGTTGATGGTCGGCAGAGCTGCGCGGATTCGTGAGTCATCCGAGATTTTGTTGTCCCGTACTGGCACATTGAAATCAACTCGCACGAGGACATACTTGCCAGCGACATCTAGATCACGAATCGAAACCGTTTTACCAGTCATTATTCGATAGAAACTTTCTCGGCGATCCAATCACTCACGGACTCGGAAAACTCGGTCGAAACCCCGGATGATTCGAGATGCCGGTGACCTTCGTCCAGCAAGTCTGAAATTAACTTTGCCGAGAATTCCCGACTGTCGGTCTTAGCAAGCAGTTCGACAACTTGCGATACATCTGCCGGGTCCAACACACGTTTCATGAACAACTCGCCAATTTGACGCCGGGTGGATGGGTCCGTGTTTTCGACGGCATGAGCTACGGAGACAGATTTCGTTTTCGATTGGAGTCGCCCGCGTTCAGCCTCTGATCTCTCTGAATCGTTTGCAGCCCACAGGGCGTGGTGATCACTCGCCAGTATCAGCGCTTTCCCGATGGTCGATCCGAATTCTTCAAGAGCAGGCAATTTTGAGTCGTATACGCACGCTGCGAGTCCACCTAGGCGGGCTGACGCACCTAGTAGCCTGCCTTGCTTCGACGCTACCTCTAGAATCTGTGGAATCGTGACGTTTGCTCGCTCCTGGTAACTAATTTCAAGAAAATCACCTTCGCACACTTGAAGAACCGCTTCGTCTAAGGTCCGTAAAGCTTCTGAGACCAATTTCGCATCACTGGCAGGCGATTCACGTTCCATCTGATCGAAAATCGCCATTCTGGCGAGAGCGTGCATGCCATCACCAGTATTGATCGCCTGGGCAGGCCCCCACGACCACCAGATGGTCGGTCGGTCTCCTCTTTGTGTGTTCGCGTTTTGGACGTCTTCGTGAACAAGCATGAAATTACGAGCAAGTTCAATCGCAACAGCGTACGGAATAGCGTCTTCAGCTTTCCCGCCCAACGCGATAGTCGTTGATAACACGAGTTGCCCGAATGATCGGTCCTGAGGTGGAGAAACCTCTGGTTCACCTTGTTGATCAACCCAGCCAAGGTGGAACGCCATCATTTGATAGAGCGGAAGATCACGCGAGGACACGAAGTCTTTCATCGCATCTTCTAACGCATCGGTATGTTCCTGGGTCAGACCCGGTAACGGCGTGTGAGCCAAGGTCATGCTTCTCCGTGTGATTGGCGGTATGTTGAGTTCAATCGTAACTGTTGACGTTTATGCGAGTACAACCGGTCCGATGATGTTCTCGATATCTTCACGAGCAATTTCACCTAATCGGAAGATGGTAGGTGGTTCGGTTACGAGCGAAATCACGGTACTTGGCGCAGTGCTGTCACCGCACTCGGATTCCACATAAACAGAAACCGAGTCACCCATTTGATTCCGCGCTTCATCGACGTGTTTCGTGGGTGGTTCACCTGACAGATTGCAACTGGTGCCAGTAATCGGTTTTCCGCTCATTTTAATAAGTTCAACCGCCACCTTGTTGTCAGGCATTCGGAGACCAACGGTTCCGGTTCCAGCGGTGACAACCGGGGGAACAGATTCTGTCGCTTCGACCACGATAGTCAGGGCTCCGGGCCAAAACTCGTTGATCAGCACTTCAAACTTCTCCGTGAGCTCTTTAACTAGTTCGAGTCCCATACTCATTCCTGAAATCAGAACCGGAACCGGAGTGCCTGGATTACGCCCTTTCGCTGTAAATACCGCATTAACTGCTTCGGCGTTTGTTGCATCAGCACCCAGACCGTAAACAGTGTCGGTTGGGTAAGCCACTAGTTGACCGTCTTTTATAGCTTGCGCAGCTTCTCCGAGAGAGGTTTTTAGAGAGTCGTGATTCATCGCTATTCAATGGTATTCACAATTGACCGAATACCAACCGGTGTCCCTTTGTGATTAATCCCAAAATCAAGAGTGACTCGCGCCACGGGGAGATGTAAATTTGAAGCACGTTTTTTGATGGGTGCTTCGAAGTCGATTCTTACGCACCGCGTTTACCTATATCGCGAAAGATCTGGAGCACGAATGACAGAGCGCCCAACCGACGACGCATCCCGCCGAGTATCTACTTCTGACGACATCGAAGTAGGTACTTATCTAGAGATCGCACAGGCAGATCGAGTCACAGGTACTTCTCCCCTTGTAGAGCGCAGGATGAAGACCATTGTCATTCTTGATTTTGGATCCCAATACTCAAGATTGATCGCCCGGCGTGTTCGTGAAATGAACACATACTGTGAACTTGTACAGCATGATGCCACGGCTGAAATTCTGGAAGAACAAGATGTAATCGGGATCATTCTTTCCGGCGGTCCCAACTCCGTATACGAGGAAGGTGCGCCAATGGCGCCGGCGTGGGTGTACGAAGCTGGAGTGCCAGTTCTCGGCATTTGCTATGGAATGCAACTTCTTGCCCACCAACTTGGTGGAAAAGTCGAACCAGGAACCGAGCGAGAATATGGTCACGCAGTGATCCACAAAGACGGTGCCGACAACCCGCTATTTGAGGGACTGGATAACGAAGTCCCTGTCTGGATGAGTCATGGAGACAGGGTTGAATCTCTACCGCCTGGTTTCCGATCAATGGCTTACTCCGAAAACTCTCCTTACGCGGTGATGGGTAACGAGGAAGGTAACTACCTGGGCATTCAGTTCCATCCAGAAGTTGCCCACACACCACAAGGATCAGAGATTCTTAAGAACTTCGTCTACGGAGTATGTGGTGGTGAAGGTGACTGGACACCTGCAAACTTCGTTTCAGAGGCAGTAGACCGCATCAAACAGCGCGTCGGAGACGGCAAAGTTATTTGCGCCCTCTCAGGTGGTGTCGATTCAACCGTGGCTGCAGCTCTGATTCATAGGGCCATTGGTGACCGTCTGACATGTATTTTCGTCGACAACGGCCTGATGAGAAAAGGAGAGGCTGAACGAGTCCAAACAGTTTTCGCCAGCCAACTTGGAGTCAATCTGAAGTTCATAGACGGAACTGAACGATTCTTGTCTGCTTTGAAAGGTGTCACCGATCCGGAGGTCAAACGAAAATCCATCGGTGAAGAGTTCATCAAGATTTTCGAGGAAGTAGCCAACGAAATCGGCGAAGTCGACTATCTCGCACAGGGAACCTTGTATCCGGACGTTATTGAGAGTACCAGCGCGGACTCAAAAGCTTCCCACAAGATCAAAACCCATCATAACGTTGGCGGCCTGCCAGAACGTATGAACCTCAAGCTCGTGGAGCCACTTCGCTACATGTTCAAGGACGAAGTACGAAGTGCAGGTACCGAGCTTGGTCTTTCACCACAGAGCGTCAACCGGCAGCCATTCCCTGGTCCCGGTCTGGCAATCCGAATTATGGGCGAAGTGACATACGAGAAACTTGAGATTCTTCGTAACGTCGATTGGATCGTGATTGACGAAATCAAAAACGATGGACTTTACGATCGACTATGGCAGTCTTTTGCTGTCCTCACCAATACCCAAACTGTTGGAGTGATGGGAGACCTCAGAACTTACCAGTATGTTGTTGCTATACGAGCAGTGACCAGTTCTGATGCCATGACCGCTGATTGGGCACGTTTGCCGTACGACACGCTTGCCAGGATTTCGAATCGAATAGTGAATGAAGTTGAAGAAGTGAACCGAGTCGTGCTGGACATCACCAGTAAACCACCAGGAACCATCGAGTGGGAATAAGAAGCGGTTCAAATAATTACGTTCAACATCGGACTAAAGTAAGAAATTGAAAGTACTGGTAATCGGCTCCGGCGGCCGAGAGTTTGCAATCGCCTGGAAGCTGGCTCAAAGCCCAAAAGTTACTGAGTTGCTGATTGCCCCAGGTAACGCGGGAACGGCAGAGTTCGGCGAAAACGTTGCAGTCAATGCTGAAGACGTCGACGGGTTATTCGAATTAGCGCAATCACGCGATGTAGATCTGACAATAGTTGGACCTGAACAGCCTTTGGTGGACGGTATCGTCGACCGTTTTCAGGAAGCAGGTCTGAAAATCTTTGGCCCTTCCGCAAGTGCGGCACGTTTGGAGGGCTCAAAGGTCTTCTCTGATGGGATCATGACCAAGTACGGAATCCCAACCGCTGAATCAGTCGCATTTTCCGATTCTGGAACTGCAATTGAATATGGTCTCGGTAAACCTGAAGGAAGCTTGGTCGTTAAAGCCGATGGACTCGCGGCCGGTAAGGGCGTCTTGATTTCTGACTCTCATGAACAGCTGACTGCAGACATTTCAGCAATGCTCGACGGCAAAGCGTTCGGTGATGCATCAACAGAAATACTGCTGGCTGAACGTCTGACCGGTCCTGAAGTTAGCGTTTTTGCATTCCTCGACGGATCAACCGTTTCCAACGAAGTGGCAGCATGCGACTACAAGCGGATTGGTGAAGGCGACACCGGTTTGAACACAGGAGGTGTCGGCTCTTACACCCCTCCCGAGTTCTGGAACGATGATCTTGCTAAAACTGTGCGGGAAACGGTTTTACAACCGATGGCAGACGCCATGGTTGCCGAAGGCAGCCCGTACACAGGTGTTTTGTACGCAGGATTGATGGTCACACCGCAAGGGCCGAAAGTGATTGAATTCAACTGTCGGTTCGGTGACCCAGAGTGTGAGATTCTCATGCCCCGCCTGAAAACCGACCTGGTTGATGTGTGTATGGCTGTTGCTGAAGGTCGTTTGTCGGACATCGAAGTTGAATGGTCTGATGATGCGTATACGTTCGTATTCATGACCGCCGACGGATACCCAGGTTCGTATGAGACTGGTCTCCCAATCGCCGGAACAGACGATGCAAGCGAACACGGAGTGGTTATTCACGCAGGCACTGCCCTAGCTGAGGATGGCTCACTAATTACGTCTGGCGGACGAGTGATTGGCGTCGTTGGGTCAGGTGCAGATATCAGATCGGCACGCGAGGCCGCTTACAAGGGCGTAGAAGCTATAGAGTTCACGGGGGCACGCGTTAGGCGCGACATTGCCGAGCGCGCTCTTTAGATAGATGAATGGTCGTACACGCGGTAATTGACTTCGACGACACCCTTTCGCGTGTGAACGTTGCCACGCAGCTTTTTCGGCGTTTCACAGATGAAGATGCCGTCCGGGAAATACGCTCCAGTTACGTTGTGGGTGAAATCACTTTCCGGGAATATCAAGAAAAGTGTTTCGACTTGTTCGAAGTCGATATCAACGAGATCGCAGCAGCAGCAAAAATAGAGGCCACGTTGAGGGTTGGGACACCCGAGCTAATTTCTTCGATAAAAGACCAGGGTGGGAAATCAGTCATAGCGACTGCGGGATTGGATGTTTATGTCGATCCAGTACTGTCGAAAACAGGTCTTGGACACCTCGAAGTTCACAGCGGAAAAGTCAAAGTTGAGTCACCGGGTTTACCACCGTTCCGATACGATTATCCTTCTGCGAATTCACCCGGGACAAAAGACGGTTGTTTAGGAGACTGGGTTACGTGCAAATGCAGAGTAGTTTCTGATCTGAAGCGCGACAATCCTGATGACGAAATCATCTTTATTGGCGATGGACTGGCAGGAGACTCGTGTGTAGCGGTCAATGCAGAAGTAACGCTATTTGCAACCGGGCGATTGAAAAAGTTTTGTGAGACCAAAGAGATAACGTTCCACGAGTTCGATGACAACTTCAGACCCGTGATCAATTACATCAACGAGACCATTACGACAAACAGGGAAGAACGCTGAAGTGATCCCAAGATATTCCCGGCCCGAAATGAGTGCCATTTGGTCGGAAGACAATGCATTTAAACTCTGGCTCGATGTCGAAATTGCCGCTTCACAGGCTTGGTCGGATGAAGGCGTCGTTCCAGCGGCGGACATGAAAAAAATTCGAAAGAACGCGAAATTCGATCGAGCTGCTTATGACCGATGGTTTGATGAGACCAAACACGATATTGTCTCGTTCACTCGAGCCGTTGGTGAAAGTATGGGATCCGAAGGGCGCTGGATCCACCACGGGTTGACCTCGAACGATGTGAAAGACACTGCCTTGAGCATGCAACTTGCGCAGTCTTGTGATTTGCTTGATCGCGGTCTTGTGGAATTACTAGAAGCGTTGCGAGTCCGGGCTTTAGAACACAAAAACACGCCGTGTATTGGCAGGTCACACGGTATCCATGCTGAGCCGATGAGCTTCGGTATGAAATTGGCGTTGTGGTTTGCTGAAATGACTCGTAACCGTGCTCGTTTATCAGCTGCGAGAGATCGCGTTGCAGTCGGTATGCTATCGGGTCCAGTGGGCACATTTGCTTCTGTTCCACCGGTAATCGAGGAATCTGTTTGCAAGCAACTCGATCTCACTCCTGCCGCTGTGTCCAACCAGGTGATCCAGCGAGACCGTCACGCCGAATATGTTCAAGTCCTGGCACTAATTGCTGCGAGCCTCGACAAAATGGCGACAGAAATTCGAGGCTTACAGCGGACTGAAGTCCGTGAAGTCGAGGAACCGTTCGGAAAGCACGGCTATGTGACCAAGGGATCATCCTCGATGCCGCACAAGCGAAATCCAGAGCTCTCCGAGCGGATTTGCGGTCTGGCCCGACTAATCCGGGGACACTCCATCACAGCACTCGAAAACGTCGCTCTATGGCACGAACGGGATATTTCCCATTCATCGGCTGAACGAATGATTCTCCCTGATGCTTCGTTAGGGCTCGACTACATCATGAGTTTGATGACTGGGATCATAAAAGACATGGTCGTTTATCCAGATCGAATGATGGTCAACCTCGAATCGACTCGTGGCTTGGTGTTCTCTCCCCGAGTGATGCTGGCGCTGGTTGAGCATGGCGTTGAACGAACCGACGCTTACGACGCGGTTCAACGTAACTCCATGCGCTCCTGGGATGAAGAGTTGGACTTTAGAGAACTGATCAAGACTGATCCGGTGGTGGCGGAGAAAGTCTCAGCTGACGATCTAGAGGCTTTGTTCGATTACAACTTTTATCTGGGACATGTTGATCGAATATTTGAGCGAGTCGGAATCGACCAGGCATCAATCGTCTGAAGTAATCCTCAATCCAACTCCGACCGTAGTACGTTCCGAATGTAAATCTCAAACACAAGAACGAAATTTTTAAATCGTACCGAAGACTGTCCGCAGGGACGCTGGTACTGTAGATAAATACGAACCACAACGCCTCGTTAAAGAGGCAGACAGAAACCTATGGCAGATAAAAGTAAAGCTACAACTCGTCCCGAAAGTCGACGAGGAATGACAAAAGGTCAGATCCGTGAAGAACGAAGGGTCAGGAGTCGCGCCAGGCAGCGTCGACGACGTTCTCTATACATGTTTGGCGGAATCATCTTCGCTATCGTGTTTATTTCGGCTCTTGTAGTTTCACCAAACCTGAACCCGGATCAACATAGCGGGAATGGCGGTGGTCTAAACACTGGCGGACACATCCCTGTAGATCCAGACGATGGTCGAGGTCACATTGACGAGTTCCAGCCTTACTCAGGTTCATACTCAGTTGTCCCTGCGACGTCTGGACCCCACTGGTTCGCCGCTCAAACAGCTGCAGGTGTTCCTTCCCCTGCCCGATGGGGGCGATATCAGTCGCCACTCCCTGACGAAGTGACAATTCACAATCTCGAGCACGGCGGCATTGGTTTGCACTATAACTGTGAGACGGAATGCCCTGAGCTTATCCAGCAGCTTTCAGATCTCGTTCCACGAAGTCACAGCCAGTTCATTATTTCTCCAGATGACAGGCTTCCTAACAAGATCGCTGTTACTGCCTGGCGCCATCATCTTTACCTCGACGAGTTCGATGAAGAAGAAATCCGACGTTTCATTGACGAGTACAAGGACCGGGCACCTGAGAGCGTGACCGGTAACTCCTGGTAGAGAGATCTAGATGTTCCTAGCAAAAGTGCACGTATCACTGAAACCGACTGTAAACGACCCGCAAGGCATAACCATTGCGCGGGCGTTGGACCGATTGGGTTTCGACTCTGTCGACTCACTTCGAGCAGGAAAATACTTCGAAGTAAAACTCCACAGCGATGATCGCGACAAAGCCGAAGCCGACGTTCAGCAAATGTGCGAGAAGCTTCTGGCGAACCCGGTTATTGAGACCTACTCGTTCGAACTAGAAACTGTCTAGTTCGAACTGAATCAGTCAGTAAGGGTGCCTTTGGTGCTCGGCACACCCTCAGGGTTGCGAGGATCGATTGCCGAAGCGTCTCGCAAGGCACGAGCGAAGGCCTTGAAAGCCGATTCAATTACGTGGTGCTCATTGAGTCCTGAAAGCACCCTGATGTGCAAGCAGAACCTGCCTTCTACCGCCATTGCTTCGAAGAAGTGGCGCGCAAGATCTGCAGGGAATTCTCCAACATTGTTGTCGATGCCCATGTTGATCACGGCATATCCACGACCTGATAGATCGAGGACAGCGTGTGTTAGTGCTTCGTCCAGCGGGCAGGTTCGATCTGCCATCCGCACGATTCCCTTGCGGTCACCAAGCGCTTGGTCGATTGCTCTTCCAAGAACAATGGCAGTGTCCTCAACAGTGTGGTGAGTACCGGTTTCCAAATCGCCGTTGGCAGTAACTTTCAAATCGATCAAGCCGTGCCGAGCAATCTGACTCAGCATGTGCTTCAGAAAACCTACTGGTGTGTCGATTTCTGTTTTACCGGTGCCGTCAAGATTTACGGTGACTGAAATTTTGCTCTCACCCGTTTCACGTTCAATCGTGGCGATACGGGGTTTCGCTTCTGCCATTTATCTGCCTTTGTTAGTGGAAGCAATCGTTCTAGTAACGATGCTACAGACTGCTAACCGGCAGTTACAACGTTTTGAAGAGCGTCGATAAGCCGGTCTGTTTGTTCGGGAGTTCCAGCACTAATGCGGAGGGAATGTTCCAGGACGGATTGAGGGAATCGGCGCACGAAAATCCCGTGCTTTGCCAATCCGACGTACGCATCCTCTGCACTGAGGTGGTCGAATCGGCACAGTAGGAAATTACCCTCGGACGGATAAAAAGAAATGCCGTCTGTGCCATCAATCCATTCTTCAATACGCTTACGTTGTGAGACCAGTGACGATGCGCGTTCGAGCAATAACTCCCTGTTGGCAAGTGCTGTCAGAACTGCCGTCTCACCGGCAATATTGATGTTGTACGGCTGTTTGATGTCCATCAGGTGGGAAATAAGCTTCTCTGAGGCGATCGCGTATCCCACTCGGAGTCCAGCAATTCCGGCCCATTTGCTGAACGACCGAAGGATCACGAGGTTCTCGTATTCCTCCAGAAGCCTCGAAAGTGAAGAATTGGAAAATTCGTAATACGTCTCATCTACGCAGACGATCACCCCTGTTTCGAGAAGTGCCCGTGCATCCGACTCGGTAAGTAGATTTCCAGTCGGATTGTTAGGAGAAGCCAGGAAGACGATTCGAGCGCGATCATCGATTGCGTTCAGCATCGCGGGGGTATCCAGATCCCAATTCCCGTTACGTGGAATCGACGCAATCTCGGCATCTGCCAATCTAGCTGCGAAGCTGTACATTCCGAACGTCGGCTCGCAGTCCAACACTAGTTGGCCTGAATCCACGAATAACCGCATCAGCAGATCGATTATTTCGTCTCCGCCAGCTCCCGCAATGATTCGTTCAACTGGTTGCCCTGTGTACTCGCTTAATGCCTGCCGAAGTCGACGTTGATTCGGGTCAGGGTACAGATGCAGCGGAATGTCTTTCAATGCCGCAGACACCTCTGGCAACGCTCCATATGGATTCTCGTTTGCGTTGAGGCGAATGACATCCTCGGGTTTGATACCCGCGTCTTCTGCAAGCTTCTCTGACGGGTCCACACCGTGATAGGTAGTGAATTTCGCCATGTGAGGCCGCATTAAATTTTCGATTCCAGGCATTCGAATCCCCGTGCGCTTGGATACTTACTCGCCGATTAAGTGCCGGCGACGGTGTTCTGATGCTGCAGCGTGTCCATGCAGACCTTCGAGCTTTGCTAGTAATTCTGCATCGCTCGAAAGTTTTATAAACGTTTCGCTGTCAAAATTCAGAACAGGGGTCACTCTAACGAAATCCCTAACTGAGAGGGCTGAAGAAAATCTCGCGGTACCTGCAGTTGGCATCACGTGAGACGGACCAGCCACGTAGTCAGCCATCACTTCGGCCGACCATTCACCAATGAATAGGCCACCAGCGCTTCGAATCTTCTCACCGAGTTCTTCAGGATTCGTTGTGAGGATGCAAAGATGTTCAGGGGCTGCAGCGTTTGCTACCTCTGCGGCCTCGTCTTCGTCGGAAACAACAACTATCACCCCGCGATTTTCAAACGCAGACCGCGCAGTGTCCCGTCTTGGTAGATTTTCCAGCTGCTCAACAACTGCCCTTTCAGTTGCGTCAGCAACTTCATCGGAAAGCGCTATGAGAATCGGCATTGCGACAACGTCATGCTCTGCTTGTGCGATCAAATCGGCAGCCGTAAATCTTGGGTCAGCACTTTCATCCGCGATTACCAGGGTTTCAGTTGGTCCGTACAGACCATCGATTCCAACATCACCGTAGACGAGCTTTTTGGCTGCTGTGACCCACGCATTTCCAGGTCCGCAAATTAGATCAACGCTGGGGATTGATTCAGTTCCGTACGCCAATGCTGCTATGGCTTGTGCGCCACCGATTTTGAAAACCCTGTCCGCACCGGCAATACGCGCAGCAGCGAGCACCGCAGGGTGTGGAAGAGATCTACCCGGAGCAGGTGTTGCGACGATCACCTCGTCAACGCCTGCTACTTTTGCCGGAACAACCGTCATGATCACGGTCGATGCAAGCGGAGCCGTACCGCCGGGCACATAGGCTGCGACAGATCGAAGTGGCGTTACCTTTTCACCAAATTTACCTGTTCCGTCTGTCCAACTTTTTGGAAGGCCTCGGCTTTGAAATTTGCTAACCCGGTCTGCCGCGTTTTCAAATGCGGACCTGGAGTTGGCATCAAGCTGATCGACCGCTGAATCAAGCTGTTCTTGCGTTACTTCAAAGAACTCAAGCTCATCTTTGTCCAGCGACGCGCTGATGCGTCGAACGCCGGCATCACCTTCTTTTTTGACGATTTCGATTACTCGAGACGCAAAGTCGCTCGGATTCAACTGATCCTTGAACAGACCGTTGCCATCGGAAAGAATCGAATCGGCGACGACAGTTCGGTTATTCTCGAAGTGAGTCAGTCCAGCTTCGAGTCCGACTAGTCTCTTCACGACTGGCCCTGCTTGTTTACGTACGGCTTCAATCGTTCCAGCAAAGATTCGTACGCTTCACAGCGGTCGCGGTATACATACTGAACATCGTTTGCAGTTATTCCGATTCCACCGAGGTTACGGAAGTGCCCAACGACGTCCGAAAGCTCAGACTTTCTCACAAGGACCTGCACCGTGAACCAGGTAGTTTGCTTTCCAGTGTGCACGGCAGAAATGGTTGGCCCATCCAGACCGCCAAGTCCCTTTCGACTCATTACCTGTCTGGCGACCTCATCTTCCGACTCACCTTCGAGGTCGCAAGTCACGCGCTGGTACTTTAGAGCTCTCAAGTTGGCTTCGATCTTCTCGAGAATCTGACGAGCTAGTTCGAGTTTCTGAGGGTCATTTGCGAGTGCAGACCCCCCGCCGACAATTGCTGATTGAGATGAAATCACAACGCCATCCAGCAGAATCCGCAATCCATTTTCTCTGAGAGTGGTTCCGGTCGCGGTGATGTCCGCGATGATGTCGGCGTAACCCATGACAGGTGCCGCCTCTAAACCACCGGAAACGTGAACCATGTTTACATAATTGACGCCGTTCTCATTCAAGAAACGTTTCACAAGACGGGGATACTTGGTTGCAATGCGTAGATCTCGACCGCGCGCCCGAAATTCGAGCGCTATTTCAGCAAGATCGGCCATATTTGTGACATCGAGCCACGCGTCGGGAACGGCAATTACGAGCTTACTGTCGCCAAATCCCAATCCATCGTGTACGAGGACGGTGTCACCTTGCTCAAGTCGAGACTCGTAGAATCGATCAAGTCCAACGATTCCTATGTCAGCGCTGCCGCCATCAATTTCAATCGTGATGTCAGATTGTCGTTGGTATAGAACATCAACACCTGGGAGCGCAGGAATATCCGCTGTGTATCGACGAGAGTTAGCTCGTCGCACGCCCAGACCACAGTCGGAAAGAAGCTTTGCTGTGCCGTCGTAGAGTGCTCCCGTGGACGGGATGGCGAATCTGAGATTACTCATTTATCGCCTCCGATCGGTCCACTCCACCGTACGGATATTCAATCGCAGCGCGTTTGCCAGATTCACGCAGCGACTTGGTTTTAGCAACAGCTGCCGAAAAGTCAGATTCTAGCGGCACGTTTTCAACTGGTTCAGTCGGATTCGAGTTCGCTTCTGCCAACTCGACCACCGCATCAAGGTTGTAGGCGAACCCGAGTGCCGGAACATCCTTCATATAACCAAGAGCGCGAGTCAGGCCGTCGTACCGCCCTCCCCCACCGAGCGTGTTTTCACCCTCACTGGCGTATATGTCAAACAAAACACCGGTGTAATAGGCGACGCCACGAGCGAGACCGAAATCCACAGTTATTTGATCGGGGTCGACACCTTCTGTGATCGCAGAATCGATTACCGCCTGCAATTGGTCACAAAGCTGCGACTCAACCCCATTATCTGAAAGCAATTTTCGAGCTTGCTGCATAGATTCAGGAACGGTCCCGTTCACCGTAGCGAGCTTGGCAAGCATCTCCAGGGCTGCACCAAATTGATCCGGGTTCTCAGCCTGACTGAGTTTGCGAGACAACCTTGCGATTATTTCCTCTGGAGACCGAGATCCGGTGTTTTGAGCGAGTGACACACCGATACCTTCGGTCATCACCTGTTCAATCGTCGAAGCCAATCTCTCTCGATCCGCTTCAGCTTGCTCATCAGGAACGATTGCATCCGAGATAAAACCAAGTTCGATTGCGCGGTTTCTGACATCGTCGACGTTCCCATCTTTTAGTTCAGGAATAGCGTTGACGAGGAAGTTCTTTGCACGTTCCGTAACACCGATCTGCTCAAGCGTGTCCAGGATTATCCCGACGTGTCCAATGACAACGTACGCTGAATCGATACAGACGTCTCTAAGTCCTTCTAGAGAAGCGGCGATTACTTCACCGTCGGCTTCTGGAGCGTTTGGACCAATAAGTTCGGCACCAAGCTGGTTGAACTGTCGAGTACTCCTACCTTCCAGATCGTCCGGAGCCGCGTATCTGAATACAGGCCCCTCGTACATGAGACGGGTAGTTTTGCTGCTTGCACGATCTTCAATCGCGATTCGCAAAACAGCTGCAGTAATCTCAGGACGTAAGCTAACGTCGAAACCACCTGGTTCGTTGAAATCGTAGAGTCGCGCCGAGAGTCCTCCGCCTGATTTGCGTATGTACAACTCTGACTGTTCAAGGATTGGGGTTTCAACCTGTTCGTACCCACGGAGCGATAGATTCCCAAGCAACTTTTTCGCAACATGCTGCCGCGCCCGAATTTGTTTTTCGGACAGGTCTTGCATGTTAGGTAGCCGTTTTACTGGCTGAATTGAGGGAGTCATTTCGAGTTTTCTGATTTCTTCGCTTCGCGAATTTGTATTGTGAACTGTCAATTCTAGCCAACATCGCCCTCACTATCAGAGTCGGAAACGTGTAATCCTTTGACCGTTCACTCCGAACTTCTCATAATCTCGATCATGACCAACCCCGAAAAACAAGTTGCGATAGTTACTGACTCAGCTGCGGCTCTATCTATTGATCAAATATCCGACCTAGGGGTGTTCGTCTCCCGAATGGAGATCACGATCGACGAAAAGACTTTCGTCGATGGGGAAGATCCTGAACTGGATGACTTTTATCCAATGCTCGAAAGGTCAGAGTCGATCCCGACAACCTCTGCACCGATTCCTGGTGACTATTTGAAGCAATACGAAAAAGCAGGAGGGGAGGCCGACGACATTTTGTGCGTGAGCCTATCTGCACGCCTCAGTGCTGCGTTTGATGCTGCGACGGTAGCTGCTGAGCAATACATGAAAGAAAACCCGTCAAAACGGGTTGAAGTATTTGACACTGAAACAGCAGCCAGTTCTCAGGCGCTTATTACAACTGCAGCTGTGCGTTCAGCTACTTCGGGGAATTCAATTGATCAAGTTGTGACCCGGGTAGAAGAAGTTGCGAACAAAGTTCGACTACTTGCGATCCTTGACACCCTAAAGTTCATTCATCGGTCCGGTAGAGTTCCAAAAATTGCTTTCTGGGCCACAGCTGCGCTCAGTATTAAACCCGTCATGGAGTACTCGACCGGCAATATTGGCGCGATTGCTCGTCCACGAACAACAAAACGTGCAATGCAGAAAATGTTGGACGAAATAGGAAAATCAATAGGGAACGGGAAAGCGCACATAAATGTGATGCACGCCAGTGCTTCAGACCGAGCACACGAAGTTCACGAATGGCTCACAGCCAGATTCGACTGTGAGGAACTGTTTACGACCAGCCTCCACCCGTTCATGGGCGCACATACCGGACCTGGTCTTGTTGGCGCTTCCTGGTGGACTGAGTAGCAGTTCCAGCGAAGAAGCCGGGTTAGATCCCAAACACTCTTGCGGCGGTCTTACCAAGTATCCAGTCCAGATCGTCACCATTTGCGAACGCAGGGTAGTCACGTACTCCATTCAATGTATTCAAATACCCTTCACGCCCTGCACTCGGTGGATAGTCACTGCCCCACATCATTCTGCTCGCACCGAAAGCATCAAGAGCCATCTCGAAAAACGGTGGAATGTTGTCGAACCTGAACTCAGGTAAAAGTCGAGGTGGACGAGATGTTATCTCGCCGAGACCAGGCACTTTGATCGTTGTGTTCTCTCGAGTTGAAAGTTCCAAAGCCGACTCGTAATCGGAATACGGAGCATCGGTAATTCCGACTCCTGCCAGGTGCTCAATCACAACTTGTGTGTCAGGAACTGAATCGACCAGCCTCTTAAATCTATCTGTGGAGAACCTCTTGGCGTCGCCAATAGAACTTACCGCGATGCCGAGTTCACCGGCCTTTTTCCAGATTTGAGTTACGTCACTGAGAGCGTTGAATTCACCATCGGGTGCAATACGCACTCCGGCGGCGCCCTGTTCAGCCAGCTTTTCGAGAGTGGCAAGTGGGTCGCTGTCTTCTGGGTCAACAAGGACAACCACTTTGAAGCGGTCACCACGTTTTGCTGCTTCATCGAAAAGGTAGTCGTTGTTGTAGGTACCACCGTGTTGAATCAACACAGCGTGGTCGACACCCGCTTGATCCATTTCGAACTCAAGCGATTCAATTGGCAAGAACCAGTTTCGTCCTGCGTGGCAGTGGGTGTCGATAATCATGCTGCTTTGTATTCCTTCGTGTGATCGGTGGTTGAGAGGGATCTCGACTAAGTTGCGATTTCCATTCCTGAAAGACCGACGCCTGAGCCTTCTGTAAGAACGAGATCATCAATCTCTTTCTTCACGTCAGCCGGCATCTCCCAGTCACCTCCGATGTTCTCAGTTGCTTCGGCAGGCGTGACCGAACCAGCGAGAGCCACACTCACGGTCTCGTTGGCAAGCACCCATCCGATCGCCAACTGAGGCATAGTCTTGCCGTTATCAGCCGCAATGGTTTTTAGTTTCTCGACAACCGAGATGTTCTTGGCGAGGTTTTCTGGTCCCCATGAGCTGATACCGAAATTCGCTCCGTTCTTGCGCCAGTCATCGTCACCAAAAGTCTTGTCAGCACCCCATGTACCTGTCAGAAGTCCATGTGCGAGAGACCCGTAAGCCATTATTCCCATACCGTTGTCTTTCACGTATGGCATTACTTCCGCTTCAGGGCGTCGATCGAAAATGTGGTATCCAATCTGATTTGTCACGATTGGACTTGTCTCACGGCTTTCAGACATCATTTCAACGGAGAAGTTTGAAACACCCGTGTGGCGAATTTTCCCGTCCCGCTTCGCTTTCTCAAGGGCTTCCATTGGTTCAGAAAAAGCCCGGGTGTGATCGGGCCAATGAATGAGGAACAGATCGATGTAATCCGTTTGCAATCGCTCAAGTGATTCGTCAATCGACTTCAGCAATCTTTCTGGGTCTGAATCAGAAACTGTCGCGGCTCTACGATCCGGATTATCCCGCACCCACTCACGGGCACCTTTCGTTACTAGTACGACATCTTGGCGAATTCCTTTGAGAGCTTTTCCCATCAGCATTTCGCCATACCCCCAGCCGTAAACCGCCGCGGTGTCGAACAAAGTGATTCCGTTATCGAACGAGGCGCGTGCTGCCGCGATCGCTTCATTGTCATCGAAATCTCCGTACATTCCGCGACCCATTGGCCAGCCGCCGTATCCGATGACTGAGGTTTCGAGACCGGAGTCTCCGAACATTCGCTTTCGCATTCCCAAACTCTCTTAATCTGAACTAGCCAGTTTTCTGATCAGGCAAACTCAACTTCGCCTGATGGAGTAACTCGTTTTACTTCGCCGGCGCCTTCAAACGGTCCGGCTGTGATTTTCACAGATGTTGTTTGTCCGGCGTTGATCTTAAACGCAGTTCCGTTTTCCTGCGCTTGTTTCAGTCCGCCGTTGTGGAAACTTGTGCAAGGTTCGAGTCCTGCGTTGTAGCACCGCCCGTACCATGGATACCCGTATCCGCCGCCAAAATTCCGCCAGTACCAAAGGTATTTGAATACATCGACCGGATAACTGACTGCCCAACCAAGATTCGTTTCCTCATTGAGCAGCGCATACCAACCTTCGTCCATTCCGGTCATGTACGCCATGTCTAAAGACCGATCTTCTTTTGGCGGGATATTTGTGAAGTCCAATACCGAACCATCTTTGGTGTTCATGTTAGGCCATTTTCCACTGAAGCCGGGTTCAAGTTTTGAATTGGGATCAATGTCTTCAGGATGACTAAGGAGTTCTGAATCTGGTACGAACAGCCGTGATTTATCGGACATGATCGGTGGGCCAATTGCGATGTGTTCCAACCAAACGATTTCGAGATCTTCTTCTCCTTCGTTCGTCACTGATTCATCAAGAGATAACGTTGTCGAGCCTGCTGAAATCGTGAGAGTTTTTTCCACCGCCATCGGCATTCGCACCGATTTGGCCGAGAATTTCACACTGACCTTTTCAGCGGTGTCCTCCACGACCTGAACATCCCATGGAATCAGGTTTACGTCACCGTGAATTCCGAAATCGGCGTTATAAACACGGTCAGAGTAGCCACCGTGAGGTACCACGGTTTGCCATCCTCCTTCGTAGTAGTCCAGCCAGACACTGCTGGGGTCACCAGTTGGTGAAATTGTCGTATTTGGATCCCGCACACCCCAGGGTGTGCGCCACATGAACTCGGTGTCGGTTGGCTTGTGCACGAAACTTTGGATATCTGCACCTTTGTCGGCTAGCACCGTCACCCGAATCAATTCATTCTCGAGAATTACAGTCTTGAGCCCACGATACGTCCACGCGTCCGAAACTCGGCAACCTGTTGTGCGCTCATCCTGGTAGTGCATGTAAATCTCCGATCAACTGCCCGGCTGAATCACGATACGGTACACATCTTTGTTCGTGTCCAGCATCCGATCGAAGCCGTCTTCGATCGCCCTACTAAGCGGTACGGTGGCAGAAATGAGTGGTTTAACGTTGATCTTGCCCTGCCCCATCAACTCAACTGCGGCTCTCATATCTCCGGGGGAAGCTGCTACCGATCCAATAACCGTTATCTCCGGTCCGACGAGGTTGTTGAAATCAACTTCTGGAGTTGCTGAGTAAATTCCGATCAACAACGCGGTGCCGCCCCGCCTGGTCCACTCAATCGCCATCCTGGGGGTTTCTTTGGCACCCGCGGTTTCAGCAACAATGTCGGGTCCGATGCCACCGGTGAGTTCCAGCAACTGTTCTGCGGCTTCGCTTTCGATTGACGAATTAACTGTCTCGTCAGCACCGAATTCTTTCGCAAGAGCGAGGCTTTGCTCACGTACATCAACTGCAATCACTCGGGCGCCTGTGGCTTTGAAAGCCTGGAGCGTCAGTAATCCGACTGTTCCACAACCAAGTACCGCAATCGTGTCTCCAGCTCTGACACCAGAACGCCGAACACCGTGTACAGCCACCGTTGCTGGTTCGACCAGTGGTCCTTCAACATCAGAGACAGTGTCAGGCAGTTTGATCACATGGTCGGCGCGCCACACAAGGAATTCTGCGAGTCCACCGTCCGCTGAAAGTCCAGCAACAGCCATATTTGGACAAACCGACTGTTGGCCTCTTTCGCACCAGAAACAGGTCCCGCACGTCAGGACATTATTAACAACAATCCGATCACCGACTTCGAAGTCTGAAACACCTTCGCCCAGTTCCTCGATGTACCCAGCAATTTCGTGTCCCAACACCAACGGCGCCTGTTTTCCAGTCAGGGGATTTGGCGAACCGTATTGAACCCAAAGTGGTCCGAACTGCCATTCCTCAATATCGGTAGCGCAAATGGACGCGTTGCTAACTCGGATCTTTACTTCCCCTTTTTCGGGAGAGGGCTCTGGAATATCTTCCAGCCGAATGTCTTTGTTGTTGTGGTAGACGATCGCTTTCATGAGCTTTGAACAAAAATCCTGATGGTGTGGAATCGCCGAGATTTTACATGCAGATCGGTGTCGACAAAGACGTGCGGTGCTAACATCCCGGCTACTTTGGTCGGCTTCACAAATTCGTCATGATCAGAAGTGAAAGCCCGAACGTCATTGCTTACCGGAGATGAAATGAAGAACAGCCCGAAAATTACGAAGGTTTCGGTCACCGTTTACGAGTACGAGCTCGAAAACGTGTCGAAGGACTACAACACCTTCAACATGGTCTACGAGGCAGGATCAAAACTCACCCAACGCGGACATTTGCTACAAATACACACCGACCAGGGAATTGTTGGTGAGTATCCGGAAATCGGACGCGCCCTGGGAGACGTCGAAACTGTAGCCAACTACCTGATTGGAAAAGACGCACTCGCAAGGGAGTCTATCTACAACGACACAAAACGTGGACTCCGTCATGGAGCAATGTTGGGTGTCGGTGTAATCGATATTTGCCTTTGGGACATTGCCGGCAAGCTATACGACGAGCCGATATACCGACTCCTCGGTGGTGAAAAGAAGCCGTTACCTGCGTACGCATCGACGTTGCACGGAGATGAGAACGGTGGACTGACAACTCCTCAGGACTATGTCGATTTCGCTGAACAGTGTTATGAAATGGGCTACCGATCATTCAAGATTCACGGCTGGGGTTTGGCCCGGGACAATATCCAGCGAGAAGTAGACAACGTACTTCTGATGGGTGACAAATTCCGCAACAGGATGAACTTGCTCATTGACCCGGCATGTGAGATCAAAAACTTTGGGGACGCACTGAAACTTGGCTTAGCTTGCGACGAAGCTGGTTTCTTCTGGTGGGAGGACCCTTACCAGGATGGTGGTGTGTCGCAGTTCGCGCACAGGAAGCTACGACAAATGGTGAAGACTCCTCTGCTTCAAACCGAACACATTCGGTTGCTTGAACAGCACGTTGATTTCATCACGGCGGACGGCACAGACTACGTTCGAGCAGGAGCGCACGAGGACGGTGGAGTAACCGGCGCTATGAAAATCGCTCACGCCTCTGAAGGATTTGGATTAGACATGGAATTGCACGGTCCAGGACCTGTCCATCGTCACATCATGTCTTCGATTCGAAATACGAATTTCTTCGAACTGGGACTCGTTCATCCAAAAGTCAAAACAACCAAGGCACCTGTGTACCTGGGGTACAACGACGACCTTGACGGTATTGATTCTGAAGGAAACGTCTATGCACCAGACGGACCCGGCATCGGAGTTCCTCTCGACTGGGATTGGATTCGAGCTCACACGGTTGATGAAGGTGTACTGGCTGAAGCCTAGATTACCCAACAAGTGACAAACTAAAACGCCCTGGGGCTTGTAAACCACAGGGCGTTTTAGTTTGGCCAATGACGTTTATCGGATGGTGACTATTCCGTCTGGAGTGATGTTGGTCACTCCAGTTGTACTTTCGAACACTACGGCCCTAACTGTAGCTGTTCGTTTCTGACCTGCCTCGAAAATCATCGAAGTTCGTTGGTCTGATCCAGGTTCTGGCGCTCCGGCCGCCATGCTGGTAAACGGCTCAAGTCCCACGTTGTAAGTCCGCCCGTACCACGGGTAACCCCATCCTCCCCCAAACACTTGCCAGTACCAAAGGTATTTGAAGGTTTCGACCGGGTAAGCCAGACCGAATCCGACACCTTTGTCAGGATTTGTTACTGCGTACCAACCTTCAGATTGGTTCTTAAACACGGAGTAGTCCTGCAGACGTTCTGATTTAGCCGGAAATTTTGTGAGATCAACCGGATCACCTGAAGGCGAGATTGCCGTTGGCCATTTCCCAACATGACCGTCCTGTAATCGGTCCCCACCTCGTTCAGGAACGATGTGGTCCGCATCAGCCATATCCAGGATGCAATTCGGAGTGAGGAACGGCTCCCCGAGCGCCACGTGCTGCCCCCATTGAGCTTCAGCTGGTTCTTCTGCTTCGTTGATCAAAGTGTCGGAAACTGTGACAACTGGGCTGTTCGACTCCAAACTTACGGTCTTCTCGATCCAGAAAGGAGCTCGAACTGTGCGAACCCAAAACTTTGCGCTTACCCTCTCAGGGGAATCTTCAATTATTTGTGCGTCCCAAGGCATGAGAGTCGCCTCGGTGTGCTGCCCAATGTCTGCACTCGCATACTTCTGCGGCGGTCCGCCGGTAGGTGCGATGGTTTGCCAGCCACCTATATATGTGTCGTGCCACGTGTTGTCGCCATCACCAGTTGACGGGGTCCACTGTGAAAGATTTCGGACAGACCACGGTGTTCGCCACATAAATTCAGTATCTGACCGTTTGTGGACCAGCTCAAATACGTCAGCACCCTTGTCAGCGACAATCGAAACACGCAGCAGTTCATTTTCGAGGACCACCGTTTTCAGCCGTCGATATGTCCACGCGTCGGAAATCCGACACCCAGTAGTTCTTTCGTCCTGATAGTGCAAGTGACACTCCAATTTCCAAACTAGACCCAAACTAGACCGTGAACTTACCTGATTTGCTTTCCGACAGGCAATATATGAATTATGTGAGTCACCGATGCAAATTCGGTCAGTTCACTGTAAATTAGGTATTGGCTAGGTTAGATTCCAATTGTGACCCATTGGGACGGGGTTCAAAGATCCCACTCAGCGGACGATCAGTATTGAACCAGTGAATAAAGGTTGTTTGTGGCACGAATACTTGTTGTCGATGACAGTCCTGATGTGAGACTCGCTCTGGCGACGATTGTCGAAGATGCGGGGCATGATGTGCTTGAAGCCGAAGACGGTGATCAGGTATTTGTTCTAGCCATAGGTGAATCTCCCGATCCCGTCCTACTGGACGTGATGATGCCCAGAGTCAATGGTTTCGATGCTCTGGCTACGCTGAAGGCCGATACTCGAACGAGCCCAATCCCCATGATTATGGCTACGGCAAAAGGACGCCCAGAAGACATGGCAATGGCGCGTTCCCTTGGAGCTGTTGAGTACATCACGAAGCCTTGGGCAGATGGAAATGGAACTGCGGGTTGATTGGGCACTTGCAGCCGACCAAGAGCAGAAGAAACGCTAACCCAGCTACGGATTTCTAAACAATGACAGGTACCGCGATCGCGCTCGTACTGGTTGCGGCATTCGCGCACTCCACCTGGAACTTCCTTGTTCGACGTTCTGAACATCCAGAAATAACGAACTGGCTGATGGCCGCGGCAGGTGGTGTAATCGCGTTTCCTTTTGCCATCTACCTGGCATTCCAATCGTTCCCAGGATTGACTGGCTGGGTGTTCATAGCTGGAACCGTCGCACTACACATCATTTACTTCTTCACCCTGGGACGTGCCTACAAGCACGGCGACCTCTCCATTGTTTATCCCCTCGCACGAGGTCTGGGTCTTGCCCTTATTCCAGTATTTGGAACTTTGATCCTGCGAGAGACAGTTTCAGCCGTGGGTGCACTGGGAATTGCGGCAATATTCATCGGGGTGATAGCTGTTGGATCGTCTTCGGGTCAAGGACTTAAGGTTTGGCTTGAACCTAGAAAACTACTCGCTGATAAGGGGGTAATGTTCGCCCTAATTACCGGACTGGTCATTGCCAGCTATTCCAACTGGGACAAGCGTGGAGTCGAGTACGTTGAACCCCTGCTATACATGTTCACTGTTCAACTCGGAGGTGCGCTGGGATCGCTGCCCATATTGCTGCGTTCATACGTGATTGCTGATTTCGTAGGGGTAATGAAGACCAACTGGCGTCCTGTTGTGGTGGGAGGCATCGCCCAGTTTGCATCGTACGGATTGGTGCTGACTGCATTCACTCTTGCACCGGTTAGTTACGTCGGACCGTTCCGGGAATTAGCGATCGTCTTCGGTATCTTGTTTGCCCTGTTCATATTGAAAGAGGACGTTGGACGGCAACGCATGGCAGGCGCAGCCGCTATTGGCGCGGGCGCTCTCCTTGTCGCACTGGCACCTTAACTCACCAGTTCAACAGGTGTTGCAGGTTCAATCCCTTGACCTTCGCTCTTTCAGATTCTGACCAGTGCGAAAGGTGCACATCAACGATCCCAGGGGAACCACTACCCCAAACCATCCTGTCTGGCCCGAACGAATCAGCAACCCAACGACTAAACGGGATTACGCTCTCGTAGTACGGCTCATCCGTCGCGTAGTGATTCAGCCCAGAGAGTTTCATGTAAACGTTAGGCAACTCACTCAGCCTAAGTACGTCTGAAAAATCCGGACCGGACGAATACTTTGCTTCGGCCATGTGGTCAATCAGTACCGTGAAATCTGGGTACTCAGCCGCCAATCTTCCAGCTTGCGCTGCATAGTCGGGACCAATATGAAGTTCAATTATCAGACCCAACTCCCCGGCAGTCCGCCAAAGCGTCCGAACGTTTTCGTCATCAAAGGAATCGAGATAGTGGCGTTTACCTTCATGAGCATGGAATCTGAACGAGACGAGCTTTCCGGGATTCTCTTCTACCAAACGCCGAAGACTGGATGGTGCGGAAGGATCTTTGGGATAAAAAAGCGCGGTGGTCTTTAGAACGTCCGGATAGAGTTCAACACACTCGAGGGCTAACTTGTGGTCGTCGCCGTAAGGCTCAGGGTGAACTATGACGGCCTTATCGATTCCTTCGTCTGACATTCGGCGCAAGTAGTCGGCAAGCGGATCTGCCAGTAACGCATCAGGTTTTGGTGTGTACGCCGCGTTCGGGTGAAATGGGTACTTGTCGACGTTCGAACTGAAAATATGGGCGTTCCACTCGATAATCATTGACCACTCCACGTACTTAGTGTTTTCAAGTGTTTTTTATCAGTCTTGGGTGCTCGGTGTAGTGGAACGAACCAATCTTGAGAAGCGAAAAATTTGTTAATTGACACCTCGCCAACTTGGCTCTAATCTTGAAAGAAGTTCAACTTTCCGTGAGCACGAGATTCCAAAGATAGTAATCACGGGTAGTCGGTGAATCAGCGAGCTTCGGATCAAAAGCTGCTGCTGTCACTCCCGGCTGGACTGCCGGAAGTGATGTGCGCAACTCCTTCCGATGAGAGGTCCAGCACATTGCCTAACGTTCAGTCACTACGCTGCAAAGAATGCGGTCGTGACTACCCACAAGAACCCATCTACGTATGTGATTTTTGTTTCGGCCCGTTAGAGGTCGCGTACGACTACGACGCGATCGCAAAAAACATCAGTCGTGAGTCAATTCAAGACGGTCCACTGACCATCTGGCGATATGACGAACTCCTGCCAGCCAGTCGGGACAACGCCGTAAACATTGGCGCTGGCATGACTCCGCTCCTCAAGGCAGACAATCTCGGTAAAGAACTAGGTCTGAATAACCTTTGGATCAAGAATGATGCGGCCAACCCAACTCATTCGTTCAAGGACCGGGTTGTTTCCGTAGCTTCTACTAAAGCTGTTGAATTCGATTTCGACACCATTGCATGTGCTTCTACAGGAAACCTGGCTGGTGCGACCGCTGCACACGGAGCCAAGGCTGGAATGAACACCGTCGTGTTCGTCCCGTCGAACCTTGAGCGAGGGAAAATCCTGGGTGCGGCTGTGTTTGGATCAGTGGTTCTCGTAAACGGGAACTACGACGATGTGAACCGACTCTGCTCAGAACTCGGTGATGACAGGCGCTGGGCATTTGTGAATATCAACATGCGCCCTTACTACTCTGAAGGTAGTAAATCGCTCGGTTACGAAATCGCAGAGCAGCTCGGTTGGCATGCTCCTGAGCATGTGATCGTTCCGGTTGCATCCGGATCTTTGTTCACGAAGGTATACAAAAGCCTCAACGAATTCGCTGAACTCGGTCTTATCGAAAATGCCGACACCAAGATGCACATTGCTCAGCCTGCAGGTTGCTCGCCAGTTGCTACAGCTTGGGTCGAGGGACAGACACACCCGAAACCGGTTATTCCTGACACGATCGCAAAGTCTCTTGCGATCGGTAACCCAGCGGATGGTCTGTACAGCGTAGGTATTGCCAACAAGACTGAAGGATCGGGAACAATCGTTCCTGAAAACGAAGTCGCCGAAGGAATGAAGCTACTTGCGGAAACCGAAGGTATATTCACCGAGACAGCCGGAGGGGTTGTTATATCAACGCTCCGAAAACTGGCACGAGACGGTGTTATTGGTCCCGACGAAGAAACCGTAGCTTTGATCACTGGAACTGGATTGAAAACAATCGAGGTGATTGAAGATACGATCGAACTGAAAACCATCGAGCCGACCGTTCGTTCGTTCGATGAAATCGTAATGGGAGCCCCGGTGAGCTAATGCCACTTCGACGAGTCACATTCACGTTTAGCGCGGAACTGATACAGCGTCCGTTGATTTACGAACTTGGCAATAAATTCGAAATTGTCACGAACATTCGAAGAGCCGAAGTTGATCACGAAGAAGGCTGGGTCGTATTAGAACTTGAAGGTGCGCTCGAAGAGATTGACCGCGGTCTTAAATGGGTCACTGACCAGGGGGTAGACGTAACGGCTCTGGAAGGTGACATTATGGCTGGCTAAACGAGAAATCGCTGGGCTGAATCTCCCCAGCCAAAACATCGTCTAATCAACTAGTACAATTTCTGATCAGAATTTCCGCACCAAATAATTCGATAGTGCGGTCACAAACAAGGAATATCGATGGCAGTAACGGTAAAGATCCCTACCCCGCTCAGGAAGCTTACCAACGGTGAGACGAGCGTTGATGTAGACGGTAGCAACATTAGCTCGATCGTCGATGCTCTTGAATCTTCATACCCAGGATTCAAAGAGCGACTCGTTGATGAGTCGGGTGAACTTCGTCATTTTGTGAACATCTACCTCAACGGAGAAGATGTGCGATACCTCGACGGATTGAACAGCGCAGTTTCAGATCGAGACGAATTGAGCATCGTTCCTGCCGTTGCTGGTGGAATCTCTTAAACCGAGATTCGCTTAGACAGACTAAAAACGCCCCTGACTCAGGGGCGTTTTTCTACGTATAAAAAATATCTAACTGAGAATCTCAGAGACAGCGTCGCGAACTACATCTTCGGGTACATCTCGGCGCGTTGTGGCTTTGCCAGGACCCTCAAGAAGTACCCACCGAATCGTCCCGCCACGGGATTTTTTGTCGCTCTTTGTGGCATTGAGAATTGCATCGACATCCAAACCCGGTGCTGATACTGGAAGATCGTAGCTGCGCAAGATGGCTCTTTGACGATCGACGAGCTCCTTATCGATCATTCCAAGCTGTTCTGCGATACCCGCTGCTGCCATCATTCCGACCGCCACCGCTTCACCGTGGAGGAACTTACCGTAGCCGGAGACAGCTTCGATCGCATGTCCGATAGTGTGACCGTAATTAAGCAGCACACGGTCGTCTCCGGTCTCGAATTCGTCTGCAGACACCACTTCGGCCTTGATCGCTACGCTGCGACGAATGGCATCGACCGGTTCCTGCCCTTCTAGCGCCTTCATTTGTGGTGCGAGGCGCTCGAATGTATCCAACAGTTGAGCATCAAGTATGAATCCGTGCTTCACCGCTTCGGCCCATCCAGCGGACATTTCCCTGGCCGGTAACGTTGTTAGGTGCTCGACGTCCTGTAAGACCAACTTTGGTTGATGGAATGCACCGAGTAGGTTCTTACCCTGCGAGATATTTACACCGGTCTTTCCACCAATAGATGAATCGACCATGGCGGCGAGACTGGTTGGAACTTGTACAACTGCAACTCCGCGTAACCATGTTGCTGCCGCAAATCCGACAAGATCACCGGCAACGCCACCGCCCATCGCTACGACGATGTCGCTTCGTTCTGATCGCTGCTCTGCCAGCCAGGCGTAAACCTTCTGGACCGTATCCAGGTTTTTATTAGCCTCATTGAGTTCTAGGGTAAGAACATGACATTCGAACCCACCACGCTCAAGAGCTTCCTGGGCACGACGTACTGGGCCGGGAAACATCACCAAATCTGCGACAAGGAATGCCCGACCTTTCAGTCCAGTCCTCGCCAACTCAGAGCCGAGGTCGTCAACTATGCCTTTGCCAACCATTACTCGGTAATCGCCCTGGGTGGTGCTGACTACCGCAGCAAGATTCGGTGATTTGTCGTTCTGGTTAGTCATTATTTAGATAATCACTCCAGATAGTGTCGATTTCTGACGCAACCTCATCGTGCGACTTATTTTCTGTGTCGATCACTGCATGTGCAACGGAATATGCTTCAGCCCGGTCCTGCATCATCAACCGAAGCTTCTCGATCGGAGCATCATCTCCAAGTAACGGTCGCAATGCCCTACCACGAGCATATGCCGATCCAGTCAAACGCTCATGAATAGTTTCTGGACTTGCACTAAGTTGAATTATCAATCCAGAATTTTTCATTACCACTCGATTTGATTCGCGAAGAGGAACACCGCCGCCTGTCGAAACTACTCTGCCGCCTCGCTCCGCGACCTCTTCCAGGATTTCTGATTCAAGGTCTCTGAAAAATGGCTCACCGCTGTCACTGAAGATCTCAGGGATGCTCTTCCCTGCCCTGTCTTCGATGACACCGTCCATTTCGACGAACGGTAGCTCGAGCAATTCAGCGGCTCGACGTCCTGACCGTGTCTTCCCTGTACCGGAGAGTCCGATCAGGTACAAATTAGGGTTGCTGGGTGCAGATTCTGGCAACTGTTATGCGTCCTCGACACCAAATTGTTGATGCGAAGCGACATAGCCTTCGTAGTTGCGCTTTATTTCAGAGATTGAGTCCCCGCCAAATTTCTCAAGCAAAGCCTCTGCCAACGTAAGAGCCATCATTGCTTCACCGACCGGACACGCTCTCGCTACCTGGCAAATATCACTGCGGTTGTACTGAGCTTCCACAACTTCACCAGTATTGATGTCGACCGAAGGCAAAGGGCGAGTCATCGTAGCGATGGGCTTGATCGCCACGTTTACGACGATCGGTTGACCGTTGGACATGCCGCCTTCAATACCGCCTGCGTGATTTGAAGTTTGTCGGAAACGACGTGGATCGTCTGGGTCCGGAACAATTACGTCCTGAACTTCACGGCCAGGCTTTTGGGTGTTTGCAAATCCTGTGCCAATCTCGACACCTTTGACCGCATTAATGCTCATCATCGACTGGGCGAGTCGTCCGTCAAGTTTCCTGTCCCATTGAACGTGACTGCCTAATCCCACAGGCAAACCGAATGCCGAAACTTCGAAGACTCCTCCAATCGTAGTACGGTCTGCCTTGGATTTATCTATCGCCTCTTTGAAACGGGAGTCGGCATCTGGATCAGACGCGCGCACCTCCGACGCCTCCACAAAGTCCCAATCAACTTCTTCAACCGGAACGCCGCGGCCATCCTGGTCTCCGGTCGCTACCGCACGTGAATGAATTGATATCCCGAACTCTTCGAGAAGTTTTCGAGCGAGGGAAGCTGCGGCAACACGCGCAGCAGTTTCTCTTGCACTGGCACGTTCAAGGACGTTTCGCAGGTCGTGTTGTACATACTTCAAGGCTCCTGGAAAATCAGCATGTCCAGGCACGACCTTGGTGTATTCCTTCCTATCGACATCGTCGCCCACTGGATTCGCTGACATGGCGTCTGTCCAATTTGCGAAGTCCTTATTTTCGATCCACATGGCGATGGGCGATCCAAGGGCTATCCCGTGGCGGACACCTGAGCGAAGTTCAGCGCGGTCTTTTTCGATCTTCATCCGACCGCCAGACCCGTAACCTTTTTGACGACGAGCCATTTGCTGTTCGATGTAATCCTCGGTCACCTCAAGTCCAGCCGGAATTCCTTCGACTATCACAGTCAGACCCGGTCCATGAGATTCACCAGCGGTCAGGTATCGAAAACTTGTCATCTAAGTCTTTTCTTCTTTCGGTCTGAATGTCGCCTCAACGTGGGAACAAATTGTTATTGCACTTCAACGATTGTAGTCAGCGTCGGCTAAGAGTCGGCCTTAAGAGCCGCCTCAATTGCTGCAAACATCACGTCCACTGGCGCTTTTTGCCCTGTCGCCATTTCAAAGCCTTCAATGCCCTGATAGACGAGCATAGTGATGCCACCGGCAGTATCTCCGCCTGCTTTCTCAACCTCTCTTAGAAACTGTGTCATTGGAGGAGCATAGACAGCGTCATAGCCAGTTGCTTCAGCTGAAATCAATTCCGAGGTGACCGGTGTTGCCATTTCGGCAGGACCACCTGCCATGCCGAGTGACGTGGTATTCACCAACAATGTCGCGTAAGGCACGTGATCTGCCAATTCGTCGCGAGACATTCCACAAGCCACTGGTTTGAATCGACCTTCGGAGAACTCGGAAGCTAATACTGAAGCCTTCTCAACAGTGCGGTTGGCGATAGTCAGGCGATTCACACCGGCGTTTTTCAACGCATACACGATTGCACGCGCAGCGCCTCCAGCACCAAATACAACTGCGTCGGCACCAGCAGGATCAAAGCCCGCTTTCTCCTTCAGCGCCCTTAAAAAGCCAGAACCGTCTGTGTTGTGCCCAACTAGTATTCCGTCCCTGTTGAAAATCCAGTTAACCGCTCCAACGGCCTCAGCAGCGTCAGTTAGTTCGTCGACCAGCGGGATGACTGCCTGTTTGTGTGGCAACGTCACACACGAAGCCAGGAAGCCCTCATCCCTAAACGTTTTGACCTCTTCTTCAAGGTCTTCAGGCGCAACGTCCCAGGCTTCGAATGTTTCCTTGATTCCAAGCTCGTCGAGCCCTGCCTGTTGAAACACAGGGGACTTTGTGTGCCCGATCGGGTGTCCCATGACGCCGATGTTGCTGCTCATTAGCTAATTGTTCCTCTGGGATATCCTGCTATTTCGAACGTAAATACGATTCAAGAATAATCGCCGCTGCAGCCGAGTCTATCTTGCCGCGATCTTTTCCGCGAGCTTTCGTTGGGCTGAATCCCGCATCCCGAAGTCGCGATTGGGCTTCAACTGATGACATTCGCTCGTCCCACGTAATTATTGGAATATCAGTGATTTTTCGAAGGGTGGAGCAAAATGCCTGTACCTTTCGCGCAGCTGGACCACTAGTTCCGTCCAACGACAAAGGCAAGCCGACCACAATAGAACTGGCCTCGTGCGCTTCAGCCTGTTCGATCACGTTTTTCGCATCATTTCGAACTTCAGCATCAAGAGCTTCAATTGGGGTCGCAATTGTTCCGGTTGGATCCGATACGGCGAGGCCAATTCTGACTTCGCCGTAATCGACGCCGAGTATTCTCTGTTCGTCGCTAATCAGAGACCTCTTATGATCCGTTCAGCAGTGAAGTGATCACTTCCTCTGCGGATTCAAGAGCAGGGCGAAGCTGGTCGGCGTTTGTTCCACCTGCCTGAGCAACTACCGGACTCCCACCACCGCCTCCACCCATTTTCTGGGCAAGTTTCTTGGCGATATCTCCTGAGTTGATTCCGGCATCCACAACATCTTTGGTTGCCATAACAACGATCATTGGTCGCCCATCGATTACTGCACCGAGTATGACAACACCACTACCAATTTGATCCTTGAGGTGGTCACCGGCCTTGCGTAGAGCCCCAACATTGGAAGCTGGCACTTCGTTTACTTCAGCCTTAACACTCGTCCCATTCACGTCGATGGAAAAAGTAGTCGACGAGCCCGAACTACTACCACCCATGCTAGCCTGGAGTAACTGTTGCTCAAGTTCTGCAATGCGCTTTCTTGAAGCATCTAGATCATTGACCAGGGAATCGACCCGACCTGCAACTTCTGTCGGCTGCACTCGGAACCTGCCAGCCAGAGAATCCAGGGCACCAAATCGCTCTGATATTGCCTTTTCGGATGCCAGTCCCGTGATGGCCTCAATTCGGCGCATCCCAGCACCAATGCCTGTCTCAGAGGTGATAACGAACGTTCCGATACCACCAGTGTGGTCCATGTGCGTCCCGCCACAGAGTTCGTAGCTCCACGGTGCATCTATCTTGATAGTTCGAACTTCGTTCTCGTACGTGTCACCGAAGAACGCTAGCGCGCCTTCTTCGACGGCTTCGCCATATGTGGTCCAGTGCACTTCAACTGGTCGGTTATGTCGGATTTTTTCATTGACCCGATCCTGAACTGCCTGGATTTGCTCTTTGGTTAGTGCCTGCATGTGAGTGAAGTCAAAACGCAGGCGGTCAGGGTCAACAACCGAGCCTGCCTGCCGAACATGCGAGCCTACGATTTCACGAAGTGCTGCGTGAATGAGATGAGTCGCGGTGTGATTTCTACGGATCTTTTCCCGCCTGTCTCCATCAACGGATGCACGGACTGAGTCACCTGTATTTATCGATCCCTCTGTGATCGTCCCAAAGTGCACGTTGACGTGTCCATAGGGTGCGAGTGTGTCATTCACAGCAATGTTGAATCCGTTGCCAGACAAGACGCCGGTATCGCCTACCTGCCCACCTCTTGCCGCATAGAACGGCGTTTCTTTTAGAACCAATTCAACTTCGGTTCCCACACTCGCCGAATCAACAGACCCACCTTCGACCACTATTGCCTCTACGACGGTTTCTGTCTCGAGTGTTTCGTACCCGAGGAACGGTGTGTCTTCGAGTTTTAGATCCTGGTACACGCGGGTGGCGTTCGTGTTCCCGCCGAATCCTCCAGAAGCGCGTCCACGCTCTCGTTGGGCTTCCATTTCGGACTCAAAGTCATCGATCATGACCAATATTTCAGAACCAAAGGCCACTTCTTCAGTCACTTCAACCGGGTAGCCGTAGGTGTCGTAAAGAACGAACGCTTCTTTGCCAGAGATGGATTTTGACCATGCTTGCTCGTCGGAGTCTTTTGCAGCAAGTGCTAATCGAATACCGACAGACCTTGCGTCGTCTCCGGTAGGAGCATCAGTCATCGAAAAGTCTGAGTCTCTCGCTTCGATCATCCCGGCGAGAGCTGTGGCACCAAACTCAAGTGTCCGAGAGAAGCTGGTCTCTTCGTGCTCGAGCACGTCCTTGATGAAATCGAAATTATCGACTAGTTCTGGATAGGTGCGACCCATTTGCTCACGAACCGTCTGTGCAACGGCGGAAAGCATTGGTGTTTCCATTCCGAGTTCTCGCCCAAACAACATTCCACGGCGGATCAATCGACGAAGGACGTAACCGCGACCTGAGTTGCCTGGCACAACACCATCACCGATCAGGAACGAAGCTGAACGAGAATGCTCTGCAACGACTCGAATTGCGATGTCGGTTTTCTTGTCCTGTCCCCACTCTTTGCCCGACAACTGTTCAACTTTGTGAATGATTGGCATGAATGCGTCGGTCTCGTAGACGTTCGAAACGCCTTGCAACACGGCGAGCATTCGTTCGAAGCCCATCCCGGTATCAATATTTTTCGCCGGGAGAACAGTGTCGTTTCCATCGAGATCACGATAGAACTGAGTGAAGACCAGGTTGTAAAGCTCCACGAAATCATCGTGATAGTTAGGCCCCCACTCGCCGTTACGCACGGGGTCGTCTACCGCAGGTACGTCGTCAAGTGAACCTCGGTAGTAATTGATCTCTGAACTCGGACCACATGGTCCTTCATCTCCTGCTGGACCCCACCAGTTGTCTTCGTCACCGAACCGGTAAATCCGCTCTGATGGAATTCCGAGGTCTTTCCAGATTTGCTCGGCTTCATCGTCGGTTGTGTACACCGTGTAGTAAAGACGCTCAGGATCAAGACCTAGTTTGTTAGTAAGAAGATCGAGTGCCCACTCGCAAGCCTCGCGTTTGAAGTAGTTTCCAAAACTGAAGTTGCCGAGCATCTCAAACAAAGTGAGGTGGGTATCGTCTCCAACTTCTTCAATATCAGTTGTTCGAAAACACTTTTGACTGGTCGTGATGCGAGGGTGAGGTGGCTCTTTCTCACCCGCGAAGTACGCCTTGAATTGAGCCATGCCTGAGTTTGTGAGAAGTAGCGTCGGATCCGCAGCGGGTATCAGCGATGCGGAGGGCATACGTAGGTGATCTTGGCCCTCGAAATACGAAAGGAATACCTCTCGTAGCTCATCAGCTGTTTTTGGCGGTGTGACCGACATGATTCTCCAAACTGTGTTTGAACATAACGAAAAACGAACGATTGATTTTAGTTTCCGGTCAAATTGAGTGTCAAAGACTGCGGGATGAAATATCGACTTTGACTGAATGATCTCGCCGTGATTGAATTTGCGGACTAATCAAACGATTCCAGTGAACGATTAGGTTTGCTCTGGAAGTCATACTCATGATCCGGGTGGTCGTGATTTACCTTGCGACGGTTCGCTTATGTTCGAAGATCTCGATCAACGACGCACGATAGTTGTCACTAATCGACCTCCAGCGCGCTTTCTTGAACAGCCAGACGGTTCACTGTCGATCCGACTGGACACGAGCGGACTTTCTCTCTCGTATGAACCATTCAAGAATCATCGAATCGATTGGATCGTTCCAGCCCTGACTCCCGCTGAACGCAAGCTCACCGACGAACAAGCGAACACACCTCAGATTCCCCGTCGTCCCAACTGGAATGTCCATTTTGTGCGAAGCTCTAGGCGTGTTCAGCACAAGCACTACAACGTAATTTGCAATCCGTTGCTGTGGTTTACGTTTCACCGAGCATGGTCATCCCCTTACACGCCAAAAATCGGACGTGAGGAGCACGACGCCTGGGATACCGGATACATCGAAGTGAACAGGTCTTTCGCTTCTGCAATATCCGATCTGTTGGGAAGCGAACCGATTCGTTTGATCGTTCAGGATTATCAACTTTTGCTTGTTCCCGGGATGCTACGGGATATGACCGTTGATGCGAAAATTCACATCATTCTTGACACGCCCTGGCCGTGGCCTTCAGATCTATCGTTGCTCCCCTCGCACTGGGCTGAACAGATAACTGATTCGATAACTAAAGCAGATTCACTTCGGCTTCCTTCTGAACAAGACGTCGCCGCGTTCAAATCGGTAAGCCAAGCAGCCAGAAGTTCAGCTCAAAACATCAAGTCGGTAATCGCCCCATCGTTCGAGCCTGTTGAACGACAGGAGACGAACCAACAGAAGCAGCTCGCAGCCACAAGGCCTACTTTCTTATTCGTAACCGTCGACAGAGCAGAGCCACACAAAAACCTGGTGCGCCCAATCGAGGCATTTCGGAATGTCCTCAAACGATCTGAAGTTGTAGATAGAAAACCTGAGTATTGGGTATTGCTAACCCCCGGACCAAGCCATATCGCAGCGTACAGACGTTTGATGGAAGATGTTCGGCGAGCTGCACGTGCCGTGAACAACGACAGCAAGTACACAGCGGTGCGAATCATTGAAGAGCGAAGTATGTCGAGTGCCCGGATTGCACTTCGTGAGTACGATGCCTTGGTTTCGGTACCAATCGTTGATGGCGTAGGACGTGCCTCTCTCGACGCCCCACTGGTCAATAAACGAAATGGCTTGATGATCCTGAGCGAATCCCTTCCGGTCGTTAAAAACTACGGCTCAGATGCGCTCATTGTTCAGCCAACAGATTCAGTAGCAATCGAAGAGTCGTTTATTGCCGCTATGAATATGAGCGATGCTGAGCGCGAAAAGCTATATCTAGCTATCCGAGAACACGCCGAATCGAACACAGCCGAATCATTCTGGAGGACCGTACTCCGCGATTGAATTATTCGTCCGTGTCAGTCGACCTTGTGCGAGTACGGATATCCGGATCAGACTCAGTCACGCGAGCTATCGCGGCAAGTGCGAGGTTGGCAAGCAACTCTTCTCGCAATTCGGGTGTCATCTCAACTGGTACCAGTTCTGCGGGTTCCGTTGAAACTTCTGGCTCCGTATGTGCTGGCTCTTTGGATCGCGCAATTTGTGCTGCTTCCGATTCTGCCGGTGTTTCGACTCCGTAACCAGCCATGCGGACCTCATCCCACTGTAATGGAACTTGATCCTCGCCCCAGTAAATTGTCTGGTGCGGGAACGGAATTTCTATACCTTCCTGGTCGAAACGGATTTTGATGCGGCGACGCATCTCACCCATGATTTCCCATTGCTTCATTGGTTTGCAGTCACCAATGACTTTGAACGTAACCGATGAATCGTCAAATGAGTTGAGTCTCAACACCTGTGGTGGCGTGATGAGCATCAATCCGAAATAAGGGTCGGCTGCGATGTCGTCTCCGATCTCATTCAGGACTTTGATCACTCGGTCTACATCCTCTTTGTATGCAACTCCAACGTCTAGGTTCACGCGTGACCAGTATTTCGTTTTGTTGGAAGCGACTGTGATTTCACCATTGGGGATGACATGGACTTGGCCATCCAGGTCTCGCAAGACTGTGCGTCGTAAGTTGATCGATTCAACTAGTCCAGAAATACCTGCGATAGTGACGACATCACCGGTTCGATACTGGTTCTCAGCAAGTATGAACACGCCGGCAATAAGGTCTCTTACTAAATGTTGAGCACCGAAGCCAACCGCAATACCCGCTATTCCGAATCCTCCGAGTACTGGTCCGACGGGGACACTAAGCTCGGTTAGGATCATGAAGAGTGCCGATATGTAGATCAGGGTTACCGCTGCACCAACAAATACGCTTGAAAGAGTTTCCGAGCGTTTGAGAACTTCGTCATGATCCGCAGTTGATGCTTGTCCAAGCATGATCGAGGACAGCACTCGCGGAATAATTCTTCGGACGATACGGGTTGCGACCCAGCTTGCGAAAACAATGAGCGCAATAGTTAGACCAGCAGTTCCCAGCCAGATTCCGATACTTGCACCCGTGTCTCTGAGGAACTCCGCGGCGGGATCCACGTTGTTGCCCAAAGCCGCCAGTATTCCAAGGACACTCAAGAACCCGATGACAAGCGCGATCGCAAGCGATGTAATTCTTGAGTCCGCGGCTTGAATCGCTATATCGACGTCAGCGGTTGCGTCACTTTGACCGAGCCCGCTGATTGCTTGCCTGACCCATCGTCGAAGTCCACGTCGTGCGAACCACCAGGCGAACACTCCCGCTGCAGCAATGAGAATTGCCCATAGACCACCATCAACTAACCAGGCGGCAAATGTTCCGTCAGCGGGGTTACCAAATAATTCGTCTAGCACTCGTTTGGTCGATCCATTTCACGGTGACTGAACGGCACCGTCTAAGAAGTAGTCATCAATCGTGATCGACGAAACATACATGTTTACCGGTCAGGCGAACTGGAAAGTTTTAGTTTTGACGACTTTCCCAGAGTGTTACGTACTGAGCACTTTCACCCGTTATCAGACGTGCAAGATTCTTTGGCGTGTTGTCAGAAACAGACTTCCGCTCTTGATCGGCCATTGCCAGAAGTTGTTCGCAAAGCTCATCAAACACAATTGGACCCAACTTAGATGAGAACATTTCTCGGAGCGCGCCACGAAGTTGATCCGAATCAAACCCCAGGAGAGATCCGGCGAAGAACAAAACACCAATCGATCCGGGTTGATCACCGAAAACAGGTTCTGGTAGACCAAGTTCTTCAACGATCCGTCGAAGAGACACAGATCTGATTACTGCTTCTACTTGCTGCGGGATTGCCATGAGTTCGAGGAAGCCAATGTCATGACGACGGATGATCTTTGAAAAATCACTTTCCAGATCGGCAAAGAACTTGTCTCCAAGAACGTTCGACAACGACAGATTTAGAATAGTTGGGCCGCCTGGCCGATCTGGTCGCGCGTCAACGACGACAAATTCCTTCAAATGAGGGAATATGCAGAGCATTATCTCGGCTGTAGGTTGGTCAGATTCGAACATATCTTTCCGCTAAACATTAGTTGATTCCAAGAAGGTTTCGAATTCTCTGAACTAGAGACGGCGCTGTTCCTCGTCGGGCATGGTGCCAACTTCGCTCTGCTGACGCGGCGCGACCAAGATTTTTTCGCCGCTTTTTCATGATGTCTCGTACTTCTCGGTCTTCCTTGGCATCCAGCCAGAATCCTGCGTCTTGAGGACACGTTTCGATCTCGAGGTTATAACCGCGATACCTGAATCGAGTCATCATCTCACCACAATGCGGACATGCGTGCTCCACCTCGTGTGCACCGTATATTCGCTGTCCCTTGATCATGTCAGCGCCAGCTTGATCCTCCAGGTCTTCCATTGCCTGAGTTGTCAACCACACGCCTTTACAGTCCGGGCACTGGGCCTCGGAACCGTCATCTCGTAAATCCAACGTTGTTTGGTCAATTGGGCAAATCATCGTGGAGGACTCTCCGAAATCAGCTATCCGACTTTTTCTTCAATACGTACCTAAAATCGCAGTGAGATGCGCCTTCCATTATTGTCTGCGTTCGTGTCAGTTCAACGTCACTGTTGAATCCACCACAGAACTCAAAATCCCTTGTGCATGAAAATATTTCGCCCAGGTCACCAAAACCTAGGTCGCGGTACATTTCTGCGTATTTGCATCGGGTCACATTGAACGAATATTTCGTCTCAGATTCTTCGATTACTTCGAATTCGAGAGCACCATTCCGGCGCCACGCATCTTTGTTAGATGCGTAATCAATAAGCGAATTCGATCCGATTCCGTCAGCGAAATCTTTGCCTTGTTCCCGTGCAATCTGGGTGATTACTTGAACCGCAACTTCATTTGTTTCTGCTTCTCCGAACCGTTTTTGAAAAGCTCTCAACATGGGACCCAGTACAATTGCCTCGACTTTACGTCGATCAATTACATCCATTTGGTTCGGATCAAATGGCATTCTGAACCTCCTTATTGAAGTTCAATACTCATGGCTACTGATCCACCGCCGGCATGGCAAATTACTGCCAACCCGTTCTTGAGTTTTTGTGCTGAGAGAGCATGGATCAACGTCACAAGAATTCGAGACCCGCTTGCTCCGATCGGGTGACCTAATGCTATAGCACCGCCGTTAATATTCACCCGGTCCCAGTCCCAACTGAGCGCCTGACCGTTTGCAAGCACCTGTGCAGCAAATGCCTCGTTTACCTCGATCAGATCAAAGTCTCCGATCGTCTGGTGAGTCTTGTCAAGTAGATTGGCAACCGCGATGCGGGGTGCGTCGAACAGCATTCCAGGTTCATTGGCGGCGTGGGCATAACCAATAATTCGGGCAACTAATCCTCGAGATTTGGAAGCGATGAGTTCTGTTCCAACTACGACAGCGGCTGCACCATCACTGATCGACGAGGCATTCCCTGCCGTGACCGTTTTTCCTGGTGGGAACACTGTAGGAAGAGAAGCTAGTCCATCAAGGGTTGTGTCCCCTCTTGGGCCTTCGTCTTTGTCGAAGGTAATTGCTTTGCCCCTGCGCCCTGATACCTCGACTGGAGTGATTTCTGCGTCGAATAAGCCTTCTTCCGATGCGATAGAAGCGAGTCTGTGGCTTCGTTCGGCAAACTTATCTTGATCATCGCGAGAAATATCGTATTTTTCGCTTATCGCTTCGGCTGATCCACCCATATGTCGGTTCTCGAATGGACACCACAGTCCGTCATGGATCATTGAGTCGATGAGGTTGGTGTCACCAAGTCGTTGTCCGGTTCGACTGTTAATGAGCAAATGTGGTGCGGCGCTCATGTTTTCCATACCACCTGCTACAACCGCTTCATTTTCTTCGAGCTGAACTGACTGAGCAGCGAGTATTACGGACTGTATTCCAGAAGCACATGCTTTATTCACAGTGAGGGCGGACGAAGTGTTCGGAACCCCTGAGCCAATGGAAGCTTGCCTCGCTGGAGTTTGCCCCAGGCCTGCCGAAAGCATGCTACCCATGATCGTGTAATCAACATCTGAGGATTCGATACCCGCTCGTTTCACAGCAGAACGAATGACCGTTGAACCCAGTTCAGTTGCTGGAACGGACGAAACTGCACCTTGGAATTTTCCAAGAGGTGTCCGAGTTGCCCCGGTAATGAACACTTCTGATTTTAAGGCGTTGACCATCAGATCTTAGACTTTCCAAACTGGAGATCAGTTTTTGTAGACCGATAACGAAAGTATAGATGTCCGCAATTACGCGGGAACGACGCGAACCGACAATCCATCCACGGCGAGAGCAATTTCTCCGCGCTTTAACGCGAGCGCGTCTTCTCCAAATATCTCTCTTCGCCAACCCGATAATGCTCTGATGTCGGGCTTGTCTTCAGTGGCCAGTAGGTCCAATTCTTTCCTGTTGGCAATTAACTGAGCGGCGATCCCGTTTTCATCACATCTCAGTCTGAGAAGCGCCTGCAGTAGCGCAACAAGTGTTTCATGCCCTCGAATAGGAGCTTCGCCTTGCTCGGGTTGTGGGCATTCTTCATCCGGTACATCAAGCCCTGCCTTGACCCGCTCAAGGAGTTGCTTGCCGTCTTTGCCGAAAGCGAAACGCTCGTTGATCCCTCTTACTCTTTCGAGCGATTCAGGTGAAGTTGGACCGTTCAGCGCTATTTCGGCGAGAGCTTCGTCGCGAACAACCCAACCTTTGGGGAGATTACGTTTTTTCGCGGTTAGCTCACGCCACTCAGTAATCTCACGTAGCACTGCCAGGGCCCTAGGGTTTGGCCGTCGCAAGCGAACCTTGCGCCACAGTTCTCGTGGGTCAGGATCGTAGGTTTCACTGTCTTTGAAATGCCGCATCTCCTCGTCTGCCCACTCAGTTCGCTTTGACTGTTGCAGCTTGTTTTGAAGATGCTCATAAATATGGACGAGATATGTGACATCACCTAGAGCGTATTCGATCTGAGGTTCTGTGAGTGGTCGTCGAGACCAGTCCGTCGCTTGGGAACGTTTATCGATCGATTCGTTCAGGATGCGTTGGACAAGGGTCGCATAAGCCGGCTGGTCGCCAAATCCACACACCATCGCCGCGATTTGTGTGTCGAAAACCGGTGCGATCAGCTTCCCGGTTTCATTGAAGATGATCTGCATGTCCTGGCTCGCAGAGTGCATCACTTTTAGAACGGGAGAGTCGACGAGGAGATCCCACACCGGTTGGAGATCAATTCCGTTCTCTAGCGGGTCGACCGCGATAGCTTCTCGGTCAGTACCAATTTGAATCAAACAAAGTTGAGGCCAGTAGGTCTTTTCCCTGACAAATTCGGTGTCGACCGTAACAAAATCAGCGGACGCCGCGGCGTCGCAAAATCGCTTTACTTCTTGACTGTCTGTAACAAGCACTCATCCGGTATACACGGATAAGACTTGAGAAGCTAGTCCGCAGACACTGCTATACCCCTAATCGAGGCCGGTACTGAAGAGCTTCTGCGACGTGTGGGGTTTTAATATTGTCACTCCCGGCGAGGTCCGCAATTGTCCTGGCAACTTTTGAGACCCTGTGCATCACGCGAGCCGAGAGCGATAGCTGCTTCATCGCAATTTTCATGAGGGTCCGCCCTGCTGATTCCACCTAGCAGTGATCCCAAACTTCGACTGGACCCATATCTGAGTTAGAGCTCAATACAGATTTCTCGAATCGTTCTTTTTGGATGGCAATCGCATTCGAAATCCGTTTGAGAACAACCTCTGAAGTCTCAGCCGACGAGGGTGAACTGGGCTCTTGAGGCTTCAAAAGAGACTGGGTCGCAATCCTCAGACTCGTCTCTTCTCGCTCAGTCTGCATAGCAGCGAATCAATTCGAGAAACCCTCGCATTTGTGAGGGTTTTCTGTTTTAAAACATATTTCGCAGTGAAAGCTAAAATTGAACCGATGCACACATTAAGTAATCTGGTTCAATACTGATGGACGAACGAGCCTACCGCGGCGATAGACACCCGCCGTATTGCACTTGCGTCAAGTGCACAAGAGAGCGAAACAGCAAGAACAAGTCGAGCAATCTGCTGTCACGAATACTTCGTTTGATCGGTCTACGTCGCTAAAAACTGTCGGGACCGAAAAAACGTCCCCATAGCCAACCGATTCCCAAACCGATCATCACTGAGATCGGTACTCCGATTACCAGTCCGGCAAGAATTACGTCACCGGCATTTGTTTCCGTGTCATCGAACTGGAACAGGGATATCACCATAAAAGCTAGCCCCATCAGCAAGCCAATGGCACCGCCATACAGCGAAGTTTTACTAAAGCGCATTAGTCGCTATTCGTCCTTTAGCTGAGTAAGTAAGTTTCGTATTCGTTTTCACACGGATTTCCGGGAGCAATGAGCATTTTGCCCGCGTCTGGTTCCATCAAGATTGAGATCACTGACCGTTGCCAACCGGTGGTAGGGTGATCGTTCGGGTGGCGGCATATAGACGTTGGGTATCCATCGTGATCGGAAAGTGCCGTGGTCACGTCATCAACTGTGATTTCAGGATCATCCAAAGCATCCACTACGAGCGTTTCTGCCCTGCTTTTTCTATCAAACGACTGCCCGTAAATGCTGTCGAGATATTTATCGTTGTTCGAGATCAATTCTGGATGCACACAGTGATTCGTATGGATTTGTCGTTGATCGTTTGAACTCCAAATGGGATGCACGAACTCAGGGGTAATCTCGAGGTTCACTGGACCTTCCTTCGAAATCATTGCCGCACTCGCGCTTATAGACCTAGGTGCGGCGTCGAGAGAATTGATTGCTGCTTCGATCGAGTCGGAATCCAGTATTGATCGAACAAAGAAATACCAGGGAACGCCTTGATTGTTGTTAGGACCGTTCAGCGCGTTGAGGCAAATGCCAAGTCCTCTGTCATTCATCCCGATGTATGAAATCAACCCGGGCTGAGCCCACGACATCGATTTTGAACCTGTTGTGGGCTCCCGAGTAATCACTGCAGAAAATGGTCTCATCGCGGGATCGTTGTCCCAGTTTTGACCCACAAGTCCGTTTCCGGTTTGTGATGCTGAGCTCCCGACCATGATGGAAGTACAGCCTTCCGGTCGTACAGAACCAAGCATGTTCCGTGCGTTTAAAAGCATCAGTTTTTCGATAGTTGTGCCCGACGCCGCTGCCGTTGCTTCCAATTCTTCCATGTATTCAGGAAAGAACTTTGTAACCTTGGAAACCATAGCTGTCGAAGCGGGTGCGACATCTTCCCAACTCACGGGGTGTTCACTGCCCTTATTGAACTGGTCTATTACAACCTCAGTTAGTTCGTAAATTTCAGACCGAAAATGCTCACCAATCGCGCTGCCAATCTCGGTCGGAGAACCAGCGGCATTTAGTTCAGGAAAGCGTGAGTTGTTCTGCAAAGTCATAGACGAGGTTGAATGCGGTATTTATCGAGGCAAATACTACAGTCATGTTTGCTAGACTCGCCGCCTCTTCCATAGTCAATCCAAACGCGAGGAACGGGATAAATGGCCCAAAACGGAAATAACGGACTGGTTCTGCGATCAGAAGAATGGTTTGGAACCAGAGACCTTGAAGGGTTCCTGCACCGCGCAGGCTTGAAAAACCAGGGTTGGTCCGAAGAATCTTTTTCCGGAAAACCGGTCATAGGTATAGCCAACTCCTGGTCGGAAGCCACGCACTGCAACAGCCACTTGCGCGGTCTAGCCGAACACGTAAAGCGAGGAATTCTCGCCGCGGGTGGGTTCCCTATCGAATTCCCGACCATTTCGCTCGGTGAATTCTTCATGTCTCCGACTTCCATGTTCTGCCGAAACTTGATGTCGATGGACGTGGAAGAAATGATTAGAGGCCTCCCCATCGACGGCGTAGTCTTACTTTCAGGCTGCGACAAAACAACGCCCGCCATGATGATGGGAGCCGCATCCGCAGACCTGCCAGCCGTAGTGCTCACCGGAGGTCCTCAACTAAAGGGCAATTGGAAGGGCGAAGAACTCGGTTCCTGCACTGACTGCCGACGGTACTGGTCCGAACTTCGTGCTGGAACAATCACACAGGCCGACTACGACTCGATGGAAGCGGCGATCTACCGTTCACCAGGACACTGCATGGTCATGGGGACCGCGTCGACTATGGGAGCTATCGTAGAAACCCTTGGTATGTCACTCCCAGGTGGAGCAGCGGTTCCGGGTGCCGACTCACGTAGAAAAGTACTCGCCGAAGAATCCGGACGCACAGCTGTGGAACTCGTCAAAAAAGGTATACGCCCTTCTGACATTCTCACTCAGGAGGCGTTCGACAATGCTATAAGGATGTTGCTTGCTGCAGGTGGATCAACCAACGCAATCATTCATCTGACAGCCATTGCAGGACGCGCTGGTGTGAAACTACCGATTGAACGGTTCAATGAACTTTCAGAAAGTACACCGGTAATCGTGAACTTGAAGCCGGGTGGAAAGTACTTGATGGAAGACCTGTTCTACGCCGGTGGTGTTGAGGCGGTCTTGAGCAAACTTTCAGGCTTATTGAATCTTGACTGTATGACGGTCACGGGTGAGACGCTCGGAAAAAATATCGAATCAGCCGAATGCCACAACGACGATGTCGTTCTGTCGGTTGATGACCCTCTCGCTGAAGAAGGTGGACTTACCGTATTGAAAGGATCTCTCGCCCCTGATGGAGCCGTCATCAAGCACATTGCCGCTTCACCTGATCTGATGAAGCACACCGGTCGTGCAGTGGTATTTGAAAACCCACTGGATCTAAAGAACCGAATTGACGATCCAGAGCTTGATGTAACCAAAGACGACATCCTCGTGATGAAAGGTGCCGGACCTGTCGGAGGACCCGGAATGCCGGAAGCAGGGTTCCTACCGCTTCCGAAGAAACTGCTCGCTCAAGGCGTTCGAGACATGATCAGAATTTCTGACGCCAGGATGAGCGGTACAGCTTTCGGGACAATCGTTCTGCACGTATCTCCTGAATCGCATATTGGAGGACCGCTGGCACTCGTGCAAGACGGCGACATGATCACCCTTGATGTAAAAAACAAGAGACTCGATTTAGAAGTTGATGAGGTTGAGTTAGAAAAAAGACGTGCAGCACTCCCGTCGCGACCTGTAAACGGTGGTTTCGAAAGGGGCTACGGAAAAATGTACTCTCAGCACATCACCCAAGCACAAGATGGTTGCGACTTCGATTTCCTGATCGGCAAGACCCCGGTTGAGACGCACGTCAAGAGCCCTGCACACGAGGCTGGGTACCAAACAGGCTAGTTACGGAGTTGGTGCGCTATCCGGGATAAGATTCTCGGAGCGCAAATCCGACCAAAGTCCTGATGGAATTTCAGCTTGAACCATCGCTATGTTCTGCTCTAGTTCCGTAGTTGACTGAGCTCCCGGAATCACCGTGGCTACCGCCGAGTGCGCCAGTACAAATTGCAAAGCGGCTGCCTTTAGATCTACACCGTGAGATTCACATACGCGAGTGAGTTGCTTTGCTCGCTCCACGAGGTGGGCTGCCGCAGGTTCGTAATTAAACGTAACCGGCTTGGAAAGATCGCGAGCGAGGATTCCAGAGTTGTAGGGACCGCCAACACAAATCTTCACGTCTCGCTCAACGCATGCCGGAAGGAATTCAGCAAGACCTTCGTGGTCGAGTAGCGTGTAACGACCTGCAAGAAGGATGATGTCGAGATCGAACTGCTCGATGAAGCGCAATGGCATTTGCCACTCATTCATTCCGCAACCGATCGCCTTTATCACCCCTTGTTCCCTGAGTTCGATAAGAGTCGGGAACGCCTCGTTCACAGCTTGGTCCTCGCCGAACGATTCAACGTCTGGGTCATGAACGTAAATGATTTCGACTGAGTCCATATTGAGGCGCTTCAAACTTTCCTCAATTGAACGCATTACATCGTCACGAGTCCACGAGTTCACCGCGGTCAGGTCACCGATGCCATCCGGATCGTCCGACGCAGACATACCGTCAGGTGTGGGGTCGAGCACTCTGCCGATTTTGGTCGAAATTACGAACTTCGATCGATCATCACTCCCATAAGAAGACAGTCCTACCCTGGCCTCTGCACGACCCGCACCGTACAACGGTGCTGTGTCAACGTAGGAGACGCCCAGCTCGAATGCCCGGTTGATGACTTTCAGGGCCTCCTCGTGAGCTGTGCCGCCGTATAGACCGTCTCCAAGCACCATACCGCTCAATGGAGCTGTTCCTAATCCAAGGAGTGGTACTTCGACTCCAGTGTTTCCAACAGCAATTTTCTTGAACGGATCCATGTTTTATTCCTGGCGTACTTACTTAGAGACGAGTTCCGCGATTGCATCACCAACAGCCTGAGTGGTTGAAGAGCCACCCAGGTCTGGCGTTAGCAGTTCACCTTGTTCAAGCAACTGCAATACGGCCCCATCGACATCCACTGCAGCCTCGTCTTCACCGAGGTGCCTCAGCATCATTGAACCCGTCAGAATTTGCGCCATCGGGTTGGCTATGCCCTGTCCGGCAATGTCGGGTGCTGAGCCGTGAGTTGGCTCAAACATGGAAGGAACAGATTTATCCGGGTTGATGTTTGCGCTTGAGGCAAGCCCCATACTTCCGCTGATAATCGCCCCAATGTCCGTAATGATGTCACCGAACAAGTTACCGGCAACTATTACGTCGAACATCTCAGGCTTTCGTACGAGATCCATGCAGGCAGCGTCGATCAACAAGGACGTCGTATAGATGTCCGGGTACTCTTCCGCAACCTCTTCGAAAGTACGGTCCCAAATGGTCATGTAACCGAGGGCGTTAGATTTGGTCACTGAAGTGACATGGTTCTTTTTGCCACGTTCTCGGGCTAGATCGAATGCGTAGCGAATTGCTCGCTCGCAGCCTTTCTTCGTGAACACTGCGGTTTGAACACCAATTTCATCTGGTTTCCCGTGATACGCAAAACCACCGATGTTCAAATACTCGCCTTCAGTGTTTTCACGAATTACTGTCAGATCAATGTCGTACGGCTTCTTGCCAGCGAGTGGTGACTCAACACCCGGGTACAAAACCGATGGACGGAGGCAAATGTATTGATCGAATCGGCGACGAATAGGGAGAAGGAGCCCGTCAAGGGTGATGTTGTCCTGAATGTCCGGATGCCCTACGGCCCCAAGATACACAGCGTCGAATGCTTCTAGAGTTTCAAGGGCGTCGTCAGGCATCATCACGCCATGCTCAAAGTAATAGTCTGAACTCCAAGGCAACTCGGTGTAGTCCCAGGTGATGCCATATTTTGGAGCCAATGCGTCGAGCACTTTCATGCCTTCGTTGACTACATCTACACCAATGCCATCGCCTTTGATGATCGCTATTTTGTGAGTTGCCATTCGCGTGTATTCCAGTTCCTGTTCTAGGGTGATGTTTATTTTTTGCTTCGCTGCTCGATTATTTCGAGTACTGCAGCAATGTCGTGGTTGTTCTTACCTTGCTCGATTAGCTCGTGATACATGTCGTATGCGCTCTTGGCGAATTCGAGAGCCAATCCTTCAGAGTCCGCAAGATCCTTGATGATTCCCATGTCCTTATCTAGGTTTCGGACCGGGGCAGCGGAATCTTCGAATGAACGCTCCGCGGTGATGGGAGCGCTTCGGTCGACCATAGTGCTTCCACCCCAACTAACTGCCAACAGTTCGGCGGCTGTAGGGATGTCTACTTGAGCAGAGTTCGCAAGCACAAACGCTTCAGCTGCTGCGATTGTGTTAACACCGACAAGAAGCTGGTTGATCAGCTTCATGGCAGTTCCGGCACCACTTGGTCCCATGTGCTTTACGTTGGCGCCCATTTTTACGAAATATTCGTGGGCCAGTTCGAAGCCTTCAGCACTTCCCCCGACCATGATTGCGAGCGTCCCTGCAGCTGCGCCGCTCGGCCCACCGGAAATCGGTGCGTCGAGGAAGTGAACGCCTTTTGCTGCCGCTGCCTCCGCGCACTTTCTTGATGTCGCCATGTCGACAGTGCTGTGGTCAACGACGACCTGACCAGGTTTGGCATTAGCAATAATCCCGTCGTCACCCAGAAGAAGATCAAGTGAAGTTTTCACGTCCGGCAGACAAACGAGTACAACCTCGACCTTGTTAGTCAGATCGGCGACGGAGGTCGCACCACTGGCCCCTCGCTCGATCATCGCCTCAATCTTCGACTGAGTTCGTGTGAACACTGTTAGATCGGCACCTTTTTCGAGGAGGTTGTCGACCATCCCTTGTCCCATGTTGCCGAGACCGACAAATCCGACTGACATCCGTGAAATTCTCCTCAATTACGATCTGTAGAAATTAGCCGCTGAATTATAGCCACCGATCTGAACGAATCAGCGAGTTGCCACTCGAATTGCAGACACAAAAAAACGCCGAGAAAAATTTCTCGGCGTTTTCGTTTCAAGAACTTTCGAGTTAGTCCAACTGTCGGAGGCGTGGATCCAATCGGTCACGTAACCAATCGCCGAAGAAGTTTAGTGCCATTACAACCAGGAAGATTGCAAAGCCTGGGAAGAACGAAATCCACCATGCTTCTTCAATGAACTGTCGACCATCGCTGACGCTCTTACCCCAAGCCGGAACTGGGTCAGGGATTCCTGCTCCGAGGAATGACAACGTTGATTCGGTCAGGATGAGCTGGCCGACACGCAACGAAGCGACAACAAGAATTGTGCTGAACGTGCCGGGAAGAACGTGTCGGATGATCAGTCGAATGTTTGATGCACCAGCTACTCGAGCAGCCATCACATAGTCCATTCCACGGATGGTCAGAACATCTGCTCGAACCTGACGAACGAATGGTGTCCACGCTACTAGCGCGATCAAGAAGACCACGACCCCTTCGGCCGCACCTCCTTGCGTTAGGAATTGCTGAGCAATAACCAGAGCGATCAGAATGAACGGCAATGCCAGCCATACGTCAACTAAACGCATTAATATTTCATCGGTCCACCCACCGAAATAACCGGCTACCAGACCGAGCAAGCTTCCTATGATGACTCCGCTAGTCAGAGCGTAAGCAGTCACTTTCAGAGAGATTCTTGCTCCCCATACAACACGTGAGAGAACGTCACGTCCAAGGTTGTCGGCTCCGAGGATGTACTTTGATCGCGGGAACGTCTTGTTCTTCGCCCGGTTGTATGCCGAAACTCCACTGGTCGTCTCAAGATCGTAATCAGCAGGATCCGGTGTGAAGTTGTACTCCGGCATCGCTCGACCCCAAGTTGGTTCGAAGTTTCGGAATGCCAACGACTGGTCAATTGGGTCAGCGGGTGCAACCAGAGGAGCAAATACTCCTGCAATCAACAGGATCGTCATGATGAACAGCGGGATAAGCGGCCAGCGACGAAGCAGATACCAGGTCTGCGATCCGATCGATCGTTTTACCAGCTGTCGTACTTCTGCATCTCGACCGGAGACCTGATCCGTTGATTCCTGAGCGGCGGTGTCTTGAGTTTCTGCCTGTTGTGTCATGAAAGTGAGTGTGTTCTTTTCTTTTCAGAGATTGCGGATTAGTCGTATCGAATACGAGGGTCGATGTACGCGTACAACAAGTCCGTAACGAACGTCATTGATACGAACAGGATCGTGAAGAAGAACACGATGCCCTGCAGCAGTGGGAAGTCGTTGTTGTTGACCGCCGTAATCGCCATGTTGCCCATTCCAGGCCACGCAAAGATGTTCTCAACCAGAACAGAACCTGTCAGGAAGAACGTCAGTGCTAGGGTCATGCCGGTCAGTGGTTGAATCAATGCATTCTTGAACGCGTGCTTCCAGATGACCATGGTGTTGGAAACACCCTTTGCCCGAGCGAGACGCACGTACTCAGAGTCGAGAACCTGCAGCATCGCGGTACGAGTAATCCTCATGTAGAACGCGAAGCCACCAGAAGCCAGCGTGACGGTTGGAAGAATCAGGTGTTTGATGTCCCAGAAACCGTCTCCTTTGAGTCCGGCTGGAAATATTTTCCATTGGACTGCAAACAGGAGAATCAAGACTAGTCCTAACCAGAACTGGGGCACCGCCTGTCCTAACAGCGCAAAGAATCTACCTATGTAATCAAATATGGAACCTCGTCTGACGGCTGATAGCACTCCAAGAGGAATGCCAACGACGAACGACAAGATGAACGCCGCTGCACCGAGGTGGATGGTCGATGGCAGTCGCTGGGTAACGACACGCGAAACCGGCTTACGGTCTAGGATCGTCTCTCCCATGTCGCCTGTAAGGGTTCGCCCAAGCCAGACGGAGTATTGAACAACCACTGGTTGGTCTAGAAGAAGCCGTTTTCGTAGCGCTGCTTCTCCTTCAGCGGAAAGTCCGTAACCGGAGTTTGCGTAGAGCAGGAGCGGGTCGCCCGCGGCACGTGAAATAAAGAACACTGCAAGAGTCGCCAAGACGATACTGAACAGTGCAAAGACAAACCTGCGAAGAATAAAGCGCCGCATAAAATTCCTAGCTCACAACTGTTAATTCGCTCCGTTTCACGGAGTCCGGAGAGGTTACCACATTACTTTTTGTTCTGAGAGTCGATACCAGCTATACGCTCAGAATATGAAATGCGGATTTGAATGACCCCTCCACTTAAATGCGAAAGGACCCGCCGAATCGGCGGGTCCTTTCTTTATTGCACGTCAACTGTCGTACAGCTGAGTCAATCCAGAGTCGAACTACTTGAGTTCGAGGTTCCAGAGTGAGTTCAGGTTAGCAGCTGCTGCTAGGTCCATCTCGAACGAAGCGATCTTCTTGTTGTTGAAGTAGAAAGCGTCAGGGATGGCTACAACACCAGGCTGCAGGCTCTGGTCGTACACGTAGTCCAGGTACTCGTTTGCGGCTGCGGTAGCAGATGCAGTGTCAGGTGCCTCGGCCATTCGGGTGTAAAGGTCCAGAATGACTGGGGACTCGAATCCACAGCTGAATCCACCACGGGTAAGAGTCGTCTGAACAAGGCCCTTCGGGAAGTGCCATGGGTTCGTCTCTCGACCCTTGTCACAAGAAGTGATCCATGGGTGAGTGTTCGATCGACCAACGACAGTAGGTCGGAAGGTCTGGTAGGAGAACTTCAGCGAGAAGGTGGTGAGACCAATGTCGGACCAGAATCCGGCAACAGCGTCAGCAACTTCACCGGTGATGGATCCACCACCACCAAGTTCCGGTCCAGCGTATACGGAGATCTCAAATGCGTGCTCGCCGAGAGGTCCGTCTTTTGGAGCAGAACCACGCTGCCAGTCAGCGTCCTGAGCCAAGATGAGCTCAGCAGCACCGTCTGGGTCGTAAGGGTACTCGTGAGCGCCTGTCCAGTTAGCGTGGCTAGCGGAGAAGTACTCAACGTGTACTGGCTTACCAAGACCTGCAACGAGAGTCTCGTTTACAAGGTCACGGTCGATGGCAATAGCGAGAGCTCGTCGAACGGCCTTAGCCTGTTCGAGGTCATCTGCGCCGTGTGAGCCATCTGGCTTACCAATCCAAGGCAAGTCGTGAACGAAGGTTGCCTTGGTTGGGAGAGGCTGACCCTTGTTGTCACCACCGGCGTATACATCTTCCCAGAGGTTACCGGAGAAGAAGACACCAAGCTGTACAGCAGCACCTGAGGTGCTCTGGGTGAAATCGTTAAGGTCGAACTTAGCGGCATCTTTTGGCTCGAGGTGCGCCATGTCAACTTCACCGGTTCGCAGGAGTGCTGCTCGGGTAGTTGGCTCTGACACCTGAACGATTTGAATTCGCTCAGACTTTGGCTCGAGTTCTGGGAGCCAGTGAGTGCCTTCTCGGTTGACGACTGTGTAAGACTCGTCTCGGAGCCATTCTTCAACCTGGAATGGGCCGGTACCAACGATGTGGTCGGCAACCCAGTCTGCACCCTTTTCATCGTATGCCTTCTTCGAAAGAACGGAGAAAGCCTGACCTGACTGGTTGACAAAGTCATCCTTCCAGGTCGAGTCGTAGGCTGCGAAGTCGAACGTCACAGTAGTGTCGTCAACTGCGACCCACTCACCCCAGAGACCGGCGAAGTCACCAGCCTGTCCATGAATGGACTCAGGGTTGGTTGCGCTGTTTGCGTCGTTCATTGACCACGCAACGTCAGCTGCTGTTAGGTTTCCAGCATCGAAGCCGTCAACAACCTGGAATGGGATTCCAGACTGGATCGTAATGGTAGCGCTTGAGAGATCAGGTGCGATCTCGAAGTCACTAGCGATCCATGGTAGATGGCTGTCGTCTGGAGCTCGGCGGAACAGCGTCTCAGCGATACCGACGTTCTTGAGACCGTCAGGTGACTGAGCTGCGTTTCGACCGTTTTCACTACCCATAGTGGTTCCACCGACAGCAATAACTGCGGTGCCAGCAGGGGTAGAAGTGTCCGGAGCCGTAATCAACTCGTCATCGCCGGAGTCGGCTGGAGTTGTAGGAGCCGGTGCAGACGTCGGAGCGGCTGCAGCAGTGGTAGCAGTAGGAGCTGGAGCGTCACCAGAGTCGGAGTCTTCATCGTCTCCGCCTCCACAGGCAACAGCGGCCAGCATTGCACCACCGACGAGAAGCCCCATTAGAAGCTTCCACTTTCCTTGTTTAATCAATCAGATTCCTCCTCAGACGTGCAATGACCCGACGTTTGGGCCTTTGTCAGGAGACCAAACGAATGTCGGATCCCCACGTCGTATTTACGAGTCAATCCACTGATTCGTTTCTCTGTTTACCTAGATCCCATGCGAGCACACACAGATTTACGCAAACAACGACACGCGTCAGCAGGTGAAACGTAGCGGGTGAATTATAGGTAGGGTCTTTTTTGAGTGTCAACGCCCGAGAGCACCATTGGTCTCGTGACTTTGATCTCTTACGTGACCTGATGGCGAACCCTTGCTTTAATGTGGTCGATCACATTGTCGACGACCATATTCAAGGAAACGGTCAACGCTTCAGACGTGTTCGATGAGATGTGAGGCGTCAGGATCACATTCGGCAAATGAGCAAGTGGGGAATCCGTGGGTAAAGGTTCCTGATCAAACACGTCTAATGCAGCACCTGCAATTGTCTCGTTCGCCAATGCCTCAGCGAGCGCTATCGAATTGACCAACTGGCCACGAGCGGTGTTGATGAAAAGTGCATTCGGTTTCATTAGGGCAAATTGCTTAGAACCGAACATGTACCTTGTGCGTGGTGTTAGGCGAGCATGCAGTGAAATTGCGTCGGACGTCCCCAGTAGCTGTTCGAACGAAACCTCAGTAACGTTCGATTCCTGATCGGTCGTTGGGGTGTCTGTTAAGGAACTGGTTTGGACACGCATTCCAATTCCTTCGGCAAGTCGTGCCATCCTGACCCCAACGGCCCCTGTCCCAACGATGCCGAGGGTTTTACCTGCCAGCTGGGTAAGCTGCCCACCGGGCCACTCGCCTGCCCTGAGGCGTCGGTCTAGCTGTGGAATTTTTCTGGCAAGAGATAGCAGCATTGCAAGAGCGTGTTCAGCCACAGCTACAGTCGCAGTGTTTGGTGTGTTTGAAACCGTAATCCCGAGACGTCTTGCAGCCTCAAGCGCTATGTGATCGACTGCAGTGCCCCAAATAGCAATGTGTCTCAGGTCAGGTGCTGCAGATTCCAACACAGTGTTCGTCATTCGGGTTGTGGTGCGGGTCAAAACTACTGTGTGTGCACCTTTTATCCGGTCGACAAGTTCATCTGAATTAGCCGGGCGAGTGGTGAAAGTCCTGACATCAAATTCAGGCATCCTACGCAAACGGGCGAGCGCTGCTGAATCCGTGAATACTAGAGGGAAATCGTCGGGAATTACGACGCGTTTTTCTGACGGAGAGGTTGCCAATTAGATCAATATTTCGTTGCTAGGATTCAATCAGGGTCAATGACACGAAGTGAGCATATAGGTTGTAGCTTTTCTGCGCTTAGTAAAGAAAGTGACTTATTCCTAGATGCTACGATTACTGACTTACAATTTTGTATGAGAAGCAATCCTCCGGATTCGTAGCAGAGCAAACATTGAGCACTTTGCGGGTGATGTACTGGAAAGAAATTCCGGTTCAAGTTCAGGGCGAAGATCAAAGCGGGAAAATCACGAGGCAACTTAGCCCGAGATTTCAAGAAGCGGTCGACACGGTTGCGATGTCTGACGGAAGCTACGGCACCGATGACTACCTCGACGGTTGGCAGCTCGGGAGTCCAAGTGAATCTGATCTTCCACTTCAGGACGCGATCGATGCGCTCGCTGAACAGCTCGAAAACCTACCAGAAGACCTCGCACATCGAATACTCAATGCCCAGAGAGAAGGAACACGTAATCCTTCACCGGGATCTACAGAAAGCTGGGAGAGGTAGCATCTCTACCTTGCCCACCACGGAGCGATTTATTGGCTGAAACAACCACCTCCACTCACCCGGGAATCCTCGACCGTCTGGCCGCTGGTGAGCTCTTAGTTTTCGATGGAGCAACCGGTACATATCTTCAAAATCACGGACTCGAGCCTGGTGGAAGTCCAGAGCTACTAAACGAGGAAAATCCTGACCTGATCAAACAGCTCGCTAAGCATTACTTCGACGCTGGCTCTGACATCGTCCTGACTAACACATTTGGTGGTAATCGATGGATGCTAAAGAAATACGGTGCCGACGATCGCTTATTCGAGATCAATAAATCATCAGCTGAACACGCCCGGGCAATGGCTCCTGAAGGTAAATATGTCGCAGGTTCTATTGGTCCAACGGGTGAGTTCATCGAGCCACTTGGAACAGCCACAGAAGAAGAGATGTACGACACCTTTTCTGAGATGGCAAAGGCATTCGAGGCTGGTGGTGCAGACGCTGTGATGATCGAGACCCAACTCGCACTCGACGAAGCCTCCATTGCTGTGAGGGCCGCCAAAGAGAATACAAATCTCGTTGTGATGTCGACGATGGTCTTCGACAAGGGGCCACGCGGTTACTTCACCATGATGGGGGTCACTCCAGAGCAAGCCGTCGAAGGCTTGCAGGAAGCTGGTGCTGACATCGTTGGCACTAACTGTGGGAACGGTATCGAACGAATGGTCGAAATAGCCACACGGATGAGAGCTGTCACGGACGGATACCTTGTGGTGCAGTCGAACGCGGGCTTGCCCATTATCAAAAATGGCGAGACCTGTTACCTGGAAACTCCCGAATTCATGGCCAAACACTACAAGAAATTAGCTGAATTGCCTATTAACATCCTCGGTGGCTGCTGCGGAACAACCGCCGACCACATTCGTGCCTTGGTCGCGGCGGTCAAATAGCAATCCTGCAATTCGGGTATTCGGAGATATAAATGCCAGGTATGAGCGAAAGTCCTAGAGTCGCTGAGATGGTGAACAAACTCGGGCACTGCATCGAGTTAGTAGCCATCGATCCTCACTTCAACGACGTTAGTGTCGGCCTTTTTATAAAAGACGGAATTCTGACTATTCACACCTACAGCCGGATCGAAGGTATCGAAGATCGAATTGAGCAGATTAGGGACAGATGTACTTTGCTCGGCGACGTCGAAGCTGTAGCAGGTACCAGCGACCAACTGCGTCTAATATCCGACTTGTTCCTCGAGCAAGCGCTGCGATTCATGTTCATCACGGCAGTCGAACGCGATCCAGAACGCGAGATTGATTCCGGACGAATTTCCGCACCCGACACCAAAACGAAACTTACTCTTTTCGTAGATGGTGAACAGTCCGGCGACCAATACGTTTACACCGTGAGTGCTGAGGGTCCGGCTGATCGACCAGAGATGCGGGTACGCGCCACTGTTGGCGGATTTATTCGATATGCCGACTGCGAACGTGTCGATAAAAATAAATTCTCGTTCAAAGACGGACAGCGTTACGACAACTTTGTACGGTTAGTACTTCCTATGGCA